>JADEYI010000237.1_pt1 | contig 98174 bp, 171 predicted proteins | sample 8542331 | NCBI WGS metagenome assembly JADEYI01 (sample SAMN16510988, study PRJNA670497) | mine drainage metagenome | isolation source: biofilm near Copperflume 1 | place: Germany: Marsberg coppermine Kilianstollen | collected 2018-02
ACCCCCTGACATTGCATTATTTTATACAGCGGAGCCGGGGCGCCTGCGAGCCGGCCGCTGCCGCTGAGCGCTGCCGCCAGCGCACCCCCTGACATTGCATTATTTTATACAGCGGAGCCGGGGCGCCTGCGAGCCGGCCGCTGCCGCTGAGCGCTGCCGCCAGCGCACCACCCTGACATTGCATTGTTTATAACGCGGAGCCGGGGCGCCTGCTAGTGTATGAGAGCTAAGAGATCTAGGAGTACTAGGAAGGGTATGAGAGCTAGGAGAGTTAGGAAAGGTAGGAAGGGTATGAGAGTTAGGAAAGGTATGCGAGTTAGGAAAGGTAGGAGAATTAGGAAAGGTAGGAAAGGTAGGAAGGGTATGAGAGTTAAGAAAGGTATGAGAGTTAGGATAGGTATGAAGGGTATGAAAGGTAGGATGGGTAGGATAGGTATTAAGGGTAGGAAGGGTATGAGAGTTAGGAAAGGTATGAGAGTTAGGAAAGGTATGAAGGGTATGAAAGGTAGGATAGGTAGGATAGGTATTAAGGGTAGGATAGGTATGAGAGTTAGGAAAGGTATGAAAGGTAGGATAAGTAGGAAAGGTAGGAAGGGTATGAGAATTAGTATAGGTATGAGAGTTAGGAGAGGTAGGAAGGGTATGAGAGTTAGGAAGGGTATGAAAGTTAGGAAGGGTATGGAAGGTAGGATGGGTAGGATATGTATTAAGGGTATGAAAGGTAGGAAGGGTATGAAAGGTAGGATGGGTAGGATAGGTATTAAGGGTATGAAAGGTATGAAATGTATGAAAGGTAGGATGGGTAGGATAGGTATTAAGGGTATCAAATGTATGAAATGTATGAAAAGGTATGAAAATACTAGATCTCTTGGCATGCTCTCAAACTCCGATGGTGATGGTTTGCTGCCATATTTGTAGACAAATACATCCGTACTGATCTGGTAGCCACCGTCCTCAGGCAAGCTACCTTCTTCGGAGAGTAGTCGTCTTAGAACGATGCTGCGTGCTCTTTGGCAAAAGGCACGGGCAGGTAAGTCGAGCTTTTGACCTTTTCTGTATTTCAAGCATCTTTACAAAGCAACCATGCAAGAAGCTGTCGTGCGCAGGACACAAACGCCAGCCAAAGCCTATTCCATGCAGGCATTGGCATCGGCGATTCTGGCGCCTTCGCTGCGGCACGTGGCTGACTCGCTGGCGCTGCACTGGCGCAAGCAGCTGACGGCCGTGACCCACAAGCGCTACCTCCAGCGCATCAACTTCTACACCGTCTCCAATTTCGCCGGCATGCAGGTCCGCCTCCTCCTCCTCTTTTCTTCATCCCGCAGAAGCACATGCGCAATGTCCCACTGGCCCATATTTGACATTGACAAAAGCCTGAACGGGTTTGAGCAAGATTTGGCTTGGTGGCCACAAGCCACCAAAGCATACGGCTTGATATCCGCTGTCCAATGAGCCATTTCATGTCAGCTTTTATCTTTCAATCGCACTCAACTTTGACCACTGCCACCGGCACGCTGACACTGACAAAGATATCGGCTTCTGCCATGATATGGTAATGAAACTGCAGCCATCACGCATGCAATGGCACTGGTGATGAGCACTTGCCAAAGGAATGCTGAACGTGTGGTCATCTCAGAGTCTTATTGATAAATTATTGTCTGATGCGCAGCGTTGGTCCGATCCAACTCCCTTGGGTACTATCAAGTGCCTCAAGAGGCGTGAGATCTGGCGTGAGCTGATCACTCCCTGGGGCAGCAGCGATCGCGCAGGCTATGTGCCATCATGCTGTCAGTCATCAGCTCCTTTTTTCCCTCCTCCCATAGTCAGCACTAGGCGCAGACATGCTAGTGGCCCTGTGATTCTTTGTCGTAGAGGGGCGCACAGCGTGCAGAGCGCTCTTTGGTAATACCCTGTAGTGGCAGTGAACTTGCAGTGCCTGGTGCTTCTGGATGCCTGATGTGCTGGCTGCAGATGTGTGGAGGAGGGCTTGTGTGATTTTTGAAAGTGCAAGTGCCAAACAGAATGCAGCAAGCTACCTGCAGCGCTTTGGCGGGACACTTTGGCTGCCACAGAACCCCTAGCCTGCGCACGGCAGCCACTGCGCTGTTTTGGATTATTTGCAGATGCTGCAGCTTGCGACTGGCAGCCACTGAGTGCACAAAGCGGTGAATGGTAGCCTTCTGGGAGGTCTCCCAGTGAGAATGGTGCTGCTTTGGGCCAGGAAGCTGCGTGCAATATATGATGGGAGCATTCATGATGTGAATTTTCCTGAGATAGGCAGCAAGGACAGCTCGCAGCATCATGTGGGCATGCTGGACTGCACAGCTGCCCAGGAAGCAAGCCCCGGTGGTCATTGTGACATTCTATTTGGCTGATGAGCAAAGGGCAGCCGCACTGGAAGCGCTGCTTGCGAATGGTCGCATGTGTAAACTACTACCAGTACTGTAATGGGATTTGTGATGAGCATGCACATCCCCGTAGACATTCTTGGTGGCTCTGAGCACCAATCTGGTTGCCAATGAAATGAAGCCATGCATCCAGTCTCTCTAATGAAAGGCATAGGCTGCCTCTTTTGCTAAATCTACATGGCATCATGCATGAAGATCTCCAGTGCCTACTTAAGACGCACCGAAAGCAAATTTTCACGAGAGCAGGACTTTCAGATTTGCAACTGCGTCTTGCTCCACACCGTGCAAAGATATTGAAGAGCTGTGTAGCATTGATAAACAGGTGCACAACGCTTGATTTCGGTCATTCTCGACAGAGCTTTGTCATGCAGCGTCGGCGTGCGTGTGCGGCCCTGGCGCCGATCCTGTCGGTGCTGCTGGGCCTCTTACTCGTCAAAGGCGACGTGAAATTCTGTCATCTCTCTAGCAGGCTGCCTTCAAATGGCAATTCGATCTGCCTGTCGGCACCCATGGCGTGTTCCAGAAAAGAGTTTTCACTTCAGCAGGCCCGGCCAAAGGCCTGTTGAATTGAAAACTCGTTTTTGGAACACGCTGCACCGCTAACCGTCTTATTTCAAGCCACAATTAACCTTTCCTGCAGGCTCATAAGGGCTGCTTACCTTTGTTCCTGTTTCGTCATACCTGGCTGTGCATCTGACGCCTGTCTTTCTGGTGCATGCAGACAACTGAAAAGTACAGCGCCTTACTCTTGGGCAATGAGGTGATTCCACCAGTCAACACCAAGGCCAGTGGCACTGCTAGCCTTAGCTTCACTGAGCATGTCACAACCACTGGCGGCGAGGATCACCATGAAGTCAGGTGCTTGCAAGACTCCACCTTCACTCATGCTTGCAAGCCAGGACCTGTTGCACACCGTCATGTGCATACAAAGTGGCCTCCCTCCTGTGAATTAAAGTCACACAATGCTTGCACTGCTTTTACTGGATGCATTAATGCTGCTATTCCCTCAGGGACACATGCGCTTTGGTTATGCAGCAGGGCCTTTCATGCATGAGGCTTCCATCTTGATGCTGACTTTGGGCTTGGACATGCGTCGCAGGTTTTGGACTGGGGACTACACGATCACAGTTGCAAATCTGACCAATGTGCACACCGTGGAGGCACACCAGGCACCCAGAGCGTCCAATGGAGAGCTGGTCTACTACTTCTACGGCCCCAACGACAACCCCACTGCAGTGGTATGCGCAGACTTCCACGCACTTACCAATCACAGCACGGACAGACAGCAATCGCAGTACTAGTGTCAGGCTATCTGGGAGGGTCTAGGTCTGCTATTCTGTGCCCATTGCCCTGAAAGCTGGAGGGTATGGCAGGAAGACCATCCCAGGAGAAATGTGCCTGTCAGGCACTGCCTCATCCTTTTGATGGCAAAAGACATCTGCTGCTATCAGTATTTGCAGTTCTCGTGCACGCTTATTGGATTATCTTCTGAATCCCACTAGCAGAGCATGGTGGCAGGTGCATGCATGACTATTGAGCTCACATGCTTCAAGAAAAGTTTCCATGACAGACCACCATAATCCCTGCATGCATAGAGTTCTGTTGCATGCAGGCTTGCTGGGTGTTTGATGTGGTCGCATGCACAGACTGTGGCTTGTCTGGTGCATGGTGCAGGTGAACAACGGCATCCTGGTGTCAGGCAGCATTGACAAGGGGCAGCTGAGGGGCCCACTGCGCAACAAGAATGTGAGTGACATGAGGGACAGGGCCCATGATGGTGACCTGTATGTGCTCGTTGTCACCACACAGAATCCCAATGGGGAGCTGCGCGGCCAGTTTGAGCCAGCCTAGACGAGCAGATTTACATACGCATCCAAATTGGGAACTGCAGATCACTGTGTGTGCATGTATAACGGATGAGGACGTGTGGCCTTGGCTTGGCACAGAAGTACAACAGATGCAGGTGGGAAGAGTCCATAGAAGGAACTGGCAAGACACCAGCAAACTGTTATGGGGAGGGAGCAGTCAGCAGGGCTCTTTCATGGGTGACAAGGGAGCTTTTGTGTTGTGTGTTGCCATGCCAGCAAATTCACTTTTGGAGGGCTGGCTGAAAGTGGTGCAATACAACTCGGCACAGTAATGTCACTGCCAATATTCTGCTTGCCATGGTCTCTGTCAAAATTTCGTGGTTACAAGCAACTTGCTGCTTGTCACAGTGCGTGCATGTGCCTGATACTATTAACATGTTGCATGAAATCGAGTTGATTAATGCCTGTGACTGTAGCAACAATGAAATTGATATTATATTGACATGACCTGCCGTGCGTAACAGCTTGATAGTGCAGTATTTTGATAGTTCTTCTCCCCAGAAGCATGGTATTCAGATCTGGCGGTGAGCAGTACAATATCTGAGGCCTGAGTGCATATATATTTGGCATCACTGCAACCCGACTTGCTTGCAGTCCAAATGTCTTCCAACAGCTGTACATACAATAAATTACCTTCTCTTTACTTTTCCTTCCTTCTCACCATATTATGAAGGGAAGCTGCTGGGGTCAGCACGGAAGCTGCTCATGCACAGACGTGGCCCGATTTCCTGACAAGCTTCAAGTTCTCATTACGATCAAGAAGTGTCCTATAAACTGTGATCTAAGACTTTTGACATGACATTTGGATAAGTGTGGCGAAGCAGTAGACAACGTATTGACAGCAGATCGTTCCAATCTGCGAGTTCTGTGGGTATAGATCTGTTTGTGTACTCAATTTTCAATGGACTGTGATGTCGCGATAGCTGGAGGGGGCCCCGCAGGCCTTGCTGCAGCTGCTGCAATTATTCGTGCGGTGCCCGATCTTCGTGTGAAGGTACTGTGAATACGCATGCCATTGTTGTCAGACCAAGGCAACCCTCGTACAGTGTGTACACTGCTGACAGTCGCAAAGAATGCAGGTTTTGAACAAGTATATCGCTGCATTTTTACGGAAGCGCTCCACTTGCAGGTGTTTGAGTCAGCCAAGGAGTACACTCCTCAGGGAGCAGGTGTTCTGATCAATCTTAACGGACAAAATGCATTGGAGGCCATTGATCCACAGCTGTATGAGAGGTGAAGCTATTATTTACATCTTGATTTTTCATATTTGCAGATGCATTGTCAGCTGCGCTCGCAGGGGCTCAAAGAACTTGCCACTCACGCTTCCTGTCCTGTCACAGGATGAAGGCGCGGTCTGTGAGTGTGCTCGGAGGTGAAACAAGGGACAAGGAGGGAAACAATGTGACGTTTAGGGAGATGGGCAAAATTTTTGGAATCGACTTCCAGAAGAAGTGCGGTACTGCCCATTATGCTCAATTTTGCTCAGCAACTGCGTTTAGGCTGGTATGGTCTCTGCTGCAAGTCTGTCATGTAATTCTTCAACTTACACCTTGTATGACAGCATCAGCATCCAATGACTTGATTGTGCGCAGATATGGGAAGAGCTTGTTCTTTCTGGGATGGCACGAGATCCGGGAGACATTGTACGAGGCCCTGCCACCGGGTGTCGTGGATTTCGGGCGAAGATATGCCAGCTATGACGACCAGGGCGCTGATGGAGTCATTGTGAACTTCAAGGTGCTGCTTCAGCTGTCATGCTTTGCTCGATCCCTTGCACTCTTCATGCTTGAAGCGACGGCCTCCTTTGCTCTGCTCCCCTGCAATCACATTAGAGATTGTCAACTTGATGAAGTACAAACCAGCAATGAGTCCAATTAGAACAGATACAGCAGGCACAAGTGGCAACACCTCAACACCCCATCAGTTACAATCCATTGAATATCTGAGGCAGCCAGAGTAGCAAGTGGGCTCATGACAGTGCAGTAAGTGGAACTGGCGAGAGAGAGCTGACATGGCATTGCAGGACGGCAGCAGCGTCCGAGCGCGGATGCTGATTGGCGCTGACGGCTATTTCTCCAAAGTGCGGCGGCAGATGCTGGATGATGGGCCGCCAGAGTTCACTGGCAACATCATGTGGCGCGCGCGGTTTCCCCTGCGCCAGGGCTTCTCCACAGATCGCACCAGGTAATGTAGAAAAGATAGCCAATTGATCTCCTGGACAATAAGAAGGACAGCGCTCTTTTCCTTTAAGTGTTGGGTACTCATCCGCCGAGGCAGATATTGTCAAAGAAGTCACGGCGACGGGACGATGTGGGGTCAGAGCATTGGGATGCAGTCCAAGGACTCCGATGCATGCTTGGGCAGGCAACATGTGTGCCACAGTAGCCACAACCAGCAGGGTGCATGAGGGGGCTACAAGGGTCATTGCTGCTTGGAGAAAACACGAAGGCTGAAACTGTTCTATTGCAGGTGGTGGAAAGAAAACCTTGACAGTTTTGGCGGGCGCTTTGCTGTCATCTTTCCTATAGACAAGGACCATGTCACGTTTGTGGCAAATGCCCCTGTAGAGCACTTACATCGCCACAACCTACCCTTCCAGGCCGACACATCGAGGTAGGCAAAACTGCCTAAGCACCCACATGTCCCGTTTCTGTACTCTGATACTGCACCCATGCAAGACCTTCTGTTATGTTTTGGCCTGCCTTTGTGCCTGCCTTCTTGCCTGGCTGTGATCTGCCTTTCTGGAAAGTCACAGGAGCAGCCGGTCCTGGATATGACTGCAGTTGTCAGAGATACCATCTGCTGCTTAGTGTGGATGCTGCTTATTGTGGACAGGCCTTATCCTGTCTGTGGGCGCAGGTCGGTGCAGGAGGATGTGTATGAGAAGGACAATCTGCAGCGCTGCCTGACAGTCTTCCACGACTTTGATGAGCGGCTGCTGGAGGTACTGAGGGACACAGACCCCAGCACAGTCACAGAGCATGGCCTCTATGAGCGGCCGGTCGCCAAAATGCCAGACGAGGTGTGCGCTGCTTCTTGTGTTTAATACAGCTGAAATCAGCAGACTGAGATGGCGATTGTTGTTGATCAGAGGCGGTCGTCAGGAACTCTGAAATTTGCCAGGTGGCAGGGTGCTTGTGTGTCGGGACCTTGCCAAAAGGCATAGCGCAAATGCTGTGTGCACAAAAAGCAACATCAAGGTCTGCTCCTATTACTTCAGATGTGAACTAAGACAATTTGTGGTTGGGCATGTGCAGGGATGGTGCAGGGGCAATGTGACCATCATCGGCGATGCAGCACATGCCGGCCTGCCCAATGGACAAGGCCTCAATCTGGCCATTGAAGATGGTGAGCACCCCATGGCTGCCCTTGGGCCCCTGCATGAACCCCTGCAGTGCTCTTCTGAGTCAGCTCTGTTCCGCATGACAAGCTTGCAGTCCTTTGCTGATTTCAGCATTTCTAGCTGGGGACTGCAGAGACCATTGACGATGGCATGATCCCATGTGCAGGTGCTGTATTGGGGTGGCACGTGAGGGAAGGTGGTGTCACACCAGAGGCGCTGCAGAGATTCAATGCTGAGAGAGGCCCCCGAGTGCGCGAAGTCCTGACCAAGGTGCCGTTCCTTCCCAGCACACCTTCGACCTCCTCATCGCCGGATTTAAATACAGCGAGCCGCATTGTGGTTGGACGCCCGGGATTCATGCACGGGTGACCTGCTGTTGCCCTCTGTGTTGTCCGAGTTCTTACTGCTACAGTCTGAGCTCTTTCTGCTGCGCACATGTGCAGGGCTTGGACAACAACACGGGGCCGGAGAAGATCAGGGTCATCTATGAAACCACCTTCCGGCCTGTGCAAGGTGATCGGCCAGGTGCAGGGCCCTCCTCATCTTCAATATCACCCAAGCCAAGACAGGCCACCGTGACAGCTCAGGCAGTGCCCACAACTGGGACATCAGTTGCTGCTCACGCCCGCTCACTCAAGGGGTCAATGCCCCAGTCAGGGCCCTGTTTTGGGGGCAATGGAATGAGGTTACGAGGCCGGTGCATGCAGAAGCCAAGTAAATGGAGGAGTGCGGTGGGCCGGGGCAGAGGGCATGTGCTCAGTAGCGCTGTACGGTCTGTATTCGTTGCACGTTGAAGATTGAAATTCTCCGAATTTGGCTGTGTGAACATGACCTGTAGCGCATTGCTACTAGTATTGGTCAGATCTGTACAGGCACAGCCGTAGCGGCTTTGACAGCAGTGTATGATATCGCGAGAGAGGATGAGAGAGATTTGTTGCGTGGAAACTGTAGGCAGCGGGAATATTCATTGATAAGTATGGGCCTGGCTACTAGATAGTATCAATGACGAATCGCCATTGACTATCACTGATGGTGCCACCAATTGATATACCAGTGGTGGCGTATTCTTTCGAAGGTTTGTGGCACTCAACAGTGGCCATGGCACCAGGCAACACTACATAACATTAAGTATACGGCGTGATTGTGTGCTTCTGTGCTCCTGCAAGTACACTTTCCCCAAAGCAGACTAGAGAAAGAGGTTTGCAGACATCAAGGCAAGTTGTAATCTCTTGTTTTATCTGGGATGTCTCCTCAACAGGGATTTGTATTCAAGCTGACCCCAAATCTGGCAACCACCAGCTGGGCCATCATGAACGTCGGTAATGGCCAATCTGTCACCGCACAAATCTTTTGTCGCACGAACAGCGATATAATCAATATTAACGGAACAGTCTTTCTGATCTGAAGAAGATTACATATATTTCTGCGCTGGCTCGGCAGATCAGCTTCATGATCGGGGAATTTCTTGTCTGCTTTTGAAGCGAGGGGTGTACTATTTGGGCAGAACTGTTACTATCTGCATTGAATCCTATTTTTTAAACCTTCAATTTTAGCTAGCCTGTTCTAGGTATGCGGGCCTCTTCTTGTTGACGTGTCAAGAAGGCAGCCTGAGCGTAGTACTACAAACGGCGATGACCAGTGGGTGCTACCACCCTCCATCCGATCAGGTCAATGTCGGGAGGTTATCGCCTAGATCGCCTACCAGCAGATCTGTGAGGCCAGCAGCTGACTTGCAGAAGCCATGCAGGTAATATCTAATATATCTGCCAAGGACGTCTACAGGCTTTTGACCGGCATCTGCCATAGCACAAGCCCTGTCTTAGCGGTCTAACCATCAGCAGCAAGAAAGTTGTTTTTTCAAGATGTTTAGCGTGTCCCTGGCTGTGAATCAGATTGCCAGGGAAGCCAGCAAAGCTGGCCAAGCAGCTGTGGGCCAGTGCTTGGGCAGGAGTGCAGGAGCACAGCGCAGCAGTGCCAGAGCCTGGTACTGCTGGCCAGCAAGTCTATGCTGGCGTTCCTTTTCGGCAGTGGCTCTCCCCCAACGGCCAGTGGCGAGTCAGGCCCATCAGGTGAGCCACAGGCAAAAAAGCCTTGTACCAGAAAGCTTGCGATGCGGTTGCTCAGTATCAACAAGCAAAAAGATGGACTGTGTTGTGCAGGGAGGAAGAAGTGGGAACAGTTGCGCGGTTGCAGGCACAGGCTTTCCACGAGAGCAGCTCTTTTGCGCCGCTTGACTCCCTCCTGTACTATGTCTTCCAGGTTTGACTTTTCGTGTGGATCCAGACATGCGCTTCTGTCTCTCGCAATTTCTTGCATCTTGTGTCATGGACGTGCTCAGCATTACCCAGGATGAAATTGATTTTGTGTCTTACAGGGGGAGGTGTTGTCAGGGCTCCAGCAGAAAATGAAGTACTCGCACAAGGACGGTTTCTGCTGTTTGGTCGCGTCGGCAGCCTCGGACCCCGACAAGATTGTTGGCGTTGTGGAGGTATCGCTTCAGGGCGAGAAGGTGGGCTGTCCTATTGAATTGATGGCATCCACACAAGGCTTCAATCATTGTGCTGTTATGGTTTGCTTTTGTACAGCTTGTCGTATTATAGTGTCAGCTGAATGCGCTTGCTGGGCAATTTGAGTTTATCGTTCTGTGCCGTCTACAGGAGGAGCTGAATTGTCTGGCAGAGAAGGGCTTTGCAGAAGAGTCCTATGCATACGTTGCATGCATGGCAGTGGACAGGGACGCCAGGTGCATGCCAGCTCCCCACTCTTGTTCTCATTCATTCCTATTGCACGGCTCTGTTGAACACCCATGGGGAGGGCACAGCTTGTCAAGGTGGATGTGATGGCTCACTGCCTGCACCGCTGTTGAGTGAGAGCCTCTTTGAGAGCAGCAATAGCAGCAGAAGCAGCAGCAGCATGTGTGGCAATTGGCTGAGCTTCATGCATGATGTGCGGCTAGGCGGGGTGGGGCTGCGAGCGCATTGTTGGGGGCAGCGGAGCGGATGGCGGGGAAGTGGCAGCAAAACTGGGTGCTGCTCCATGTGTACGGCGACAACTTCCCCGGCATCCGCCTGTACCATAGAAACGGGTGCGCAGCCAGCCCTTATGCTACAAATGAACAAGGAGTTTAACTCCGATTCAATCGCAGGATGGGGGCGCGTTTCTCCGGGGAACTGCAATATTAAGGAGTTCCCCTCATGCATGTCAAGCTGATTTGGGTGCATATCATATTGCGTTCCTTTGCCGAGTGCGCCATTTGGGTGGATATACTAGTGACTTCAAAGATTTAGGCGCTGACAGCTCTTGTCTGATTCTGGTCAGGTATGCGGACCTGCATATAGACCCCGAGTGGTGGGGGTTCATGGGACGGCGGCGGAGGGTGCTCATGGCAAAGAGCGCCTCCGTGTTCTCTGTGGGCCGATCTGTGCAGTCAATCTCCACAAATGTGCTCAAAATGATGCAGCAGCAGAGTTGGCAGGAACAGCAAGAGCAGGGACAGCTTTGATGGCAGCAAAAGCCTCAATCTATGAAACATGGGCAGATGGCCGACCCTTGCAGCTGGAGAGAATGTGGTAGAGGAGAAAGTCTAATATCCCGATTCCATTCGGGCGTCGTGCAAAGTCAGAATGTTTTTTGGAATTGGGACTGAATGTCATAGAGCAATGTTTGTGTGGGATCCTCCCATTCATGACTAGTAGACAGCAGGGCTGTCAATTCAAAATTGGGAGAGAGGAGTGACAGACACATGTGCTGTGAGCAATCTTTTCTTATGATTTGTGTTGGGAGGGGCATGATTAAGTAGAGGGAACTTGGTTGATGTACACTACCTGTTGTGGGAGCCTTGCATGCAAATGCTACAGCTTGCAATTGCTGCGCAGTTTCACATATTGTGGGCATAAGCTTACATGCTATTCTTTGATACTGCAATACCAGTCTCTCTTGTTGTATTTTGAAGACTTACGTGAGATTATCACTAATTATAATCTTGAGGATGGCTCTGCTAATATAGGGTATATGCGCCGGTGGGAAGACATGCTGACTTTCGACATACCAGACCACTGTAATTCTCAAATGGCATACAGATTCACAATCAATTTTTTGGCATGCTGTCTGGGGACGTTGTCTTGAAACGAGTGCCTCATATATTTCCCTGATAGCATTTACTGCCTATGCCTTGGAAACCTTGTATATCTAAGATCACCTTGTCCAAGCCCACTATCATATCCAATGCATGATCCAAAATTTCATCTCATAATCTGTGGATCTCTTTCGGCTGACGCACACATACAGTCTGCAAGCAGACTTCTGTTGGAACCTCCTAGCAGGCACTGACCAGCGCTGCAGACATAGCTGAGGAGTGAGAGAATGCAGCGATGTCTCTCTTGTCAAGAATACACTGACATCAGGTCTCCCAAGCACTGGATCTGCTGCCAAGAAACTACCGACATCAGGTGTCCCAGGTGTTGGCGCTGCTGCCATCCACTGTGCTGGCAGGGTACGCGGCAGCACGCATGGCTCGAGCGCGCTCCATCAGGGCTGCCATGGCCGGTGAGCAGCTCTCGGCTGTTCCACCCCCTGCTCCGCCTGCGTAGCCCTCTCCCGCTTCACCTGCACCAGCAAGGGTCAACATCAGCAGTCAAAAGGGGCAGCCAGCAGCCATGTGCATTGATTAGCGGTCAGGAGGGCTTGTTTCTCCACATTGTACCCTGCCAGGTGTAAGAGTGTACAGTACCTAGCACAGTATACTGCATTTATTTCCAAGTATATGATGCAGGGACGCAGTAAGGCGCCTCGATCATTCAATTATTCATTGCTTCAAAGGCTCGGGACACTTAAGATGGATGAAGTTGCAGAACTTCTCGGGACACACCGTTGGCCTGGGCAGGGGTCTTCCTCAGCTTGAACTGGCCATTCTTGATGGCGCTCAGCATGGCTCCCCTGACATCCCCCGCGGCAGCCGCTGCAGTCTCCTTCGCCGGCGCCGCTGCTTCCTGCGCCACCTGCTGATACACACCCCACTCTCAGCTCTGTCACCCTGAAAGTGTGCAAAACAGAAACGAGAGCTGTCTGGCCAGTTCTTAAACACTAAAGAGTCGTCCCAAGACAGGGAGCACAGCGTCAGCAAGCTGGGCCTTGAGCATCTTTCAACTGTCTCCCAGAGACTGGGGGTGGAGGCTGCCAAGCACAACCTCAGAGATGGGAATATCAGGTTGTGAAGAGGTCTGGCGCTTTGGCCGCTTTTTCTAGCAAGTGACAGACAGAGCGCTGCATGGGAAATCGGGAGGGGCCACACCCTTGGGGGTGCAGGCGGCGAGGATGGCGGAGTCGGGGCATTGCTGACGCGCTTCAATCGTGCAGCCGCAGCTGCAAGGCCCGCAGCCGACACGCCCAGCCTGCCCGGTGTGTCATCCTGCAGCATGCAGAGTGACTGTCTCAATCTGGGTCGCCATCTGTATTCCAGGAAACACAGAGCATGGACGTGGCTTCAGACAAACAAAGGCCGAGAACACCGTCAGCAGTCTGGTCAGTGGTGCATGCAAGGGCCATGGTTGTGCGATTGATCACAAGTCTTCAAAGGGTACCCTGCGCCCTGTTACATGCTTTGACACACTGCAGCTGTGTATGCCAGACTTGTGAACAATGACTGACGTCAGAAGTGTGAACAACAAGACGAGAGATCTCCAACCTGCTTCACTGGAATTGGCCCCACAGCAGCCTTCAGATTCGACGTGTTGGTCTTGGCCTGGGGTTTCCTGGCGGGCGGGGAGCCAGGCTGTGCCAGTGGTGCGCGCAGTGTTGAGAAGGCGCTGCGCAGGTGCGGCGGCAGCTGCGGTTTGGCGCGCGGTGCTGCAGCGGTCGGCCCCTGTGCCACTGCCGTCGCTGGCAGCACCTCCGGCTTCGAATGCGCTGGACATGCCAGCTGCAGGACGTGCTGCACGTTCTCCACTGCACAGCACATGGCATCCAACGCGTTACCACTCGTGGCACAGCAGTATTCTAGTCCCCTTTTTCCACATGCGTGATAATGTCAACACCATAGTCCAGTGTTGGTCAGTCATGCCCTCAGCAAAGTACCCAGCAGAAGTGACAAAGTCTTGACATCTGCTGGACATTAGAACTGTCCACCATGCTTCACAAGCAGCAGGGCATTCTTAACGTGAACTACTTGAAATCAGAGTCCCCTGCATGAAAGTTCAGCCCAAAAGGCGCAGACCTGTGGTAAGTGGGCCAGCAGCGCGTGGTGGTGGATCTCCACGGGGTGTCACACGATCGACCTCCGGCTCATCATAGACTGCCGCGTCACCGGCACGCAGCATCAGAGAGGGCGTTGCCAGGTGCTTGGGCACCGTCGGCGGCGGCTGCGGCTGCTTGCCGCCGGCCGGTGCCGGCCGCGCCGGCGTCTGCCATGCCTCCGCCAGGCCAGCATCGCGTTGCTCGTGGGCCACTGCAGCCCAAAGAAGATTCACAGCTTCAGTTTGTCTCTTTAGCGGGGCGCTGCCTTGGTTATCTCTTCAATGCTACATTCGGTAAAAGTCAATGAGGTCCAAGCACTTTCAGGGGTATAGGATGCTCTGCACAGTGCTGGCCTGTGCGAAGAGATTGCAATTAACATATGACCGAGAGGAATTTTGGCCATTGGTGTGGCAGAGCGCGCACCGCTGCTGGTGCAGGTGAGGGGGCTGTCAGGCAGAGCGCTGGGCCGCGGCGCATGCTTGGGGGTGCTCGGCGCCTGCGTCCCTCCAGAAGCTCTGAGGGCACCCTCCTCCTGGGCCGGCTCCTGTTTCTGCTGCAGGCGCGAGCGACTCAGCGGCTCGCTTGAGGCGCGGCTGCTGCTGCCGCCCTCGGACGACAGGCTGACGCGCAGCCGCTCTGCAGCTTCCAGGTCGGCCGGGTGAGGCCGGCGCAGGCTGACCGGCGGCTGCGGGGCCGACGCGCGCGCCAGAGCCGCCGCGCCGGACGCCGCCAGCGGGCCGTCCCTCTGCAGGATGCCCGACGACCGCAGCATTGCCAGAGACTGCGGCTCTTCCCTCAAGCCCTTCCCCTGCCTGTCATTTGCAGGCTGCGCCCTGTCTCCGTTCCTGTCCCCTGCCGTCCTCTGTGCCTCAGGCAGAGGCGGCAGGTGCTGCTGGCTGCTTTGGCTGGCCCACTGCATGGAGCGCCGAAGCGGCGATGCCAGCGAGACCTCTGCGTCAGCCGTGAGGCCTGCCTGGGCATTTGCGTGGGGTACAGCTTGCACCAAGGCTCTGAGCTGCTCGGGCCCTGATCGGAGCTGTCTATTTGCGGCACGAACAATGGCGGGGGAGGACGTGGCGAGGGGACCCTGGCCGGGCAGGTGGCGGCTGCCCGGGGCCGAGAGGGACTGCGCGACGAGCTGCTGAGGGAAGTGCGCGGCCGCGTCGGGGCTGTTGCGCTCCTGCAAGGGAGACACCGGCGCCCTCGGCTGCTGCATGTGTTGAGTTTCCGACCTGCCAGGCTTCAGGACCGTTGAGAAAGCCGGCAGCCGCTGCTCCGGCGAGGCGGAGTTCTCCTTCTGCAGCTGCGGCGGCTCTGCTTCCTCGCGCAAGACATGCATTTGCTCGCCCTGGAGATGCGCGCTCCAGCCCACGTGTGCATCTGCCTCTTCGCCCTTAACAATCATGGTATCTGGGGTGGAGCAGTCATCCACCCAGCTCCTGCCGCCTTCCTCTGGCAGCCTGTCGCCGCCTTCTCCCTCACCACAGTTGCCTTCCGCCCCACCAGCTGTCCAGGGGCCCTGCTGTCGATGCTGCTGCTGCTGTGGCTGTTCAGAGGAGGCTACATCAAGCTCAGGCTTGTGAGCCTGAATGCCGGCGTCAGGGTCGGCGAAAGCAGAGCGCGCAACCGAGCGCGCGGACGTCGAAGGGACGAAACGGGCCGCGGGAGGGAAGAAAGGCCCGGAGGACTTCAGCGGCCGGTTGGACGCGCAGGAGCTCGGCGGCGGCGGCGGCCGGGGCCGCCATGGCCGCTTGCCGCGAGCCTGACGCGGGACCTCCCCTGCCTGCGAGGCTGCGTCCATCGTCACGGACGCTGCAGCATCGCACTCACTGTCCCGCCATGCTGCCTGGCTGCAGTCCTGCGCACCCATCAAAGGCTGCGGCGGCTCTGCTATGGACCTGGCAAGGGCTGCTGGCGCCGCGGCCTCTGCCTGCTCACTGCCGGTTGCCATGTTTTGCTGAAGCATGGCAGCGGCGCGAGGGCTGGACACGCAGGACCCAGCACTGTGCGCGGCAGCCGCGGCAAACCAGGCTGAGCTGTCACCCTCACTCGGCGCCGGTGCATGCCGGCTTGCTGTCTGCCTGTCGAGGGTTGCTGTTCCATCGCAGGAGGCTCCTGCCTCGCTGCCAGGGATCGCAAGCCGTGGCGGCCAGGCCTTGTGCGCAGCCAGTTTGGGAAGCAGCATGCTCCTGGGCGGCGGTTGGACTGCGCAAGTGTCGGCCGGGCTGCTACACAGCGACACGGCAGAGCACGGCTGCGCGGCAGCTGCGGCGGCGGAGGACACGGCTTCCGGGAAGCTGCTCTCGCTGCCGGGGGCGGAGGGATCGCCGCGGAACCTGAGGCTGGCCATGCTGTACAGCGGGTTGCACAGCATCAGCTGAGGATCGAGGTCGCCTCCCTGTGGAGGGCTGCCAACCGCTGTGATGTCTGTGCTGCTCATTGGCGAGGGCCCTTCTGAGCTGCCAGGCTGGCAGTCAGATTCTGGCAGCTGCAACGGAGCTGGACGCACATGCTGACCTGCTTGTCTACCAGGATTCTGCTGGTCTGAGGTCTCTGGTGCCTCTGTCAGGGTGTAGGCACTGCTGGCACCATCATCAGGTAAGCTTGCACCACCTAAGAGGAATGAACAAACATCTGCTCTCAGGACCACACTGGTGGATGTTGGCGACATCACAGGGACTAGCTCCGAAATCAATCAAGCGCACAAAACAAACTCACCATACTCTATCCTGATCCACTCCTTTTCTTGGACCTCGCACGCTTTTTGAATCGCCTGGCAGCGCACCGCAAGTGCTTGACTCTGAAGGGGTGAACAGAATACAGTTAGAACCTGGAAATAGCATGTCCTGATGATGGAAGGCTGCAGCATGCATTTGCTCCAAATGGCAGGCTGTCCCATCCCAAGATTTAGACAAGACCCAACCTGGCCGTGAACGGTTTCCATGAATTTGGCCTCTTCATCAATTCTGTCAGCCATCTGTCGTATCAGACTCGTTAGAAGAGATGTGTCCCCCGCTTCAGCTATTTCCTGAGCATCTTGAAGCCCATCCCATAGAGGGGTCATCGTTGGGGAAAGAGGCCTGCAGAACAGGTGATGCAATAATTATGGTAAGCCCAAGAAATTGGATTCACATGTACGCTACCAGAATTGAAAATGAATAGGTATTGTGTGATTTCAAGTACCTTGATTTCCAATGAAGAGGCATGGTGCTACTCTCTGTGGTGTCCTCGACCAAATCAAGGTGTCAGTTGGCCCACACTTTCCTCAAATGTACGACTTTGCAGATCATGCCGTAATGAAGGACGGATCCTAGGACTCAATTTGGAAATACTGCTTTCAGAGCAGCTTCGCTGGGTTCATATTCTAGATGCTGCACCCCCCTCAAGCCTAGGCCTGTCATCCTTTAGGTTTGTAGCCCTCCCGAAAAGTTAGTACAAGTGATGAAACCATTCGGCACGCCAGCAACACGAAAGGGTTCGAGGAGAAGAGCAGCACCTGAGTACGGTTGTGAGTTGTAAAGCTTAAATATGATGAGCATCCTGTCTCGAAAATCACAACACCCGTTCCGAGCACGTCGATGACGAGGAAGAGAGCGGGGCGAATAGCTCCGTTGCTAGCTTTCCTAGTGGTTGCCAATTTCGGGATCCAGTCGATCTCGGCATCACTTATTTGTTCAGATCGCAGTGCTGTTGTGGGATCCGAACTATCCTTGCAAGGTTTGGCGGGGAGGCTGCGAATATATGACGACTGCTCTTTCGAAGTACAAGAGCTAAGGCAAGTACACCGTGAAAATTGAAAGAGCTTCAGGACTTATCTGACCACAACTTACAATTCAAGTTGAATTCTTCTGACCGGGCGCATCACCGGTGGCAAACCCGGGGATAGCTAGCATAAAGCTATCGCTGCTTGTTGTGCCCATCTTCTTTACACTAATTGCTGTTCTTGCATGCACCTTTGGCTCTCCATATCTCGATCGCATCCAGCTTAGTTAGCAGCGAGTTTTGGCTGAAAGTTTCTGTCAGGGTTGCATACTCAAGGATCCTGAGCTGCTTCGTGGTGACAGCACTTGCAGATGTTATGCTTTTTAAAGGACAACTGCTGCACATGGCCGTTGACCCATTTAAGGCTTCGAGTTTTTTCAAAAAGAGGACATCTTAAGGAGTGAGGAGTGCGGTGCACCGTCAGGTGCAAAGCTACAGGCTTGACAGAGTTTGCTGTTTTGCTTGGTCAGGTGGCGCGGAGAGGCTTCAGAAAATTGCGCTTGGTGGGCAGATGTTGCACCTTCAACAGAAGTGGGCAGTTCTAGCAAGTAAGACCCTTGATTCACATTTAGGAGCTGCCATACTTTGGACAGAGCCATGCACACCTGATGAATGCACCTGTCTTTAGTGGGAAAGGAGATATACGCCTTGCTGATTGAACTGTTGATACTTGCTTGTAGGCGTGACAGGGAGGCGGGGGAGCATGCATCAAAACTAAGGCAAGATCAAGTTGGGGAGAAGGTGAGTGTCAGCTCTGCAAGTGCATGTGGAGGCGCCAGGCCTCTTTAAGAAGATACATGAGCACTGCAGCATTGACGGAGATACAAGAGTGTTTTTAGAAAGAAGAAAACGTCTCAAAAGTCTGCAGTTTTGTAGAAAACTGCGAGTGCCGTATCAGCTGGGTTTAGCTAAGCATATACTGCTGCATGCATGTGTTTGACGCACATTGCTGAAGAAATGTTGCTGCTGTACAGGAGAGAATGCGGCTGCCAGAAGGCGTCAGCTGGGATGCAGTGGTGTCCCTTCAATTAAGGTAATGGCCAAGTTCAAAACCTGTGGCCATACCCCGACACTTAAAATGCTTATACTGCACACCTCCACAGTGTGTTCCAAGTTGTTCAGGATGCCTTGTTTACTCGCAGTTTGCGGTTGCAAGTTTCTAAGAGGATGTGCAGGTAATGGCACACAAACCTGAGTTGTTGTTTGCCCTGCTCTGCTCAGGTGTCTTGGGGAGAAGGGGGCCCGGGCATGGGCAGAATTGCCACATACAGTGAATCCTAATCAGGAAAGTGCAGCACAGCGGAGGTTGCTGCAGCAAGGGACGTCCCCAGCGCTGCTGTCTTCCTACCCGGGGCAGGAGGCAGATTCTGCCGATTCGAATGCAGGTTCAAATCCGCAGCCGCTGTTTCCTCCTCCGCCGGCGCCAGCCAGGACCGACGCTGACGTGGCCGGCCAGCGGCTGCAGTTCTCACCCAACGCTGAGGTGCGCCACTCTTGCCGACATTGTTTTTGTCCTACCTCTGCACAAATTTTCTTCCATGGGCGCTTGTCTTCAACTGATTTGGGGCGATGCTGCCAGGCAGCAACCGCCCTACTGCACAGGGGAGATGCCCTGCCGTGCTGATTGATTTTTGCCGATTCCTGCACGCTGATCAATGACAAGCATATTGCTTGCTTGTGCAGGATGTTTCAATTCATTCATATATCTGATCCCAGTAAATATCTGACGGACTCTGTTGTTGTGCGCAGGCTGCCACATTTAGCGCGGTGGATGTGAATGGGGGGCCCTCGGTCACAGTCGTGGACAACAGCCCAGGTAGGGGCTCTGAGTCTTGTGGGTTTGCACGGGTGTTCTGCAATGCAGGAGCCCTTTTTTCTCTCTGGCAGTGATGTGTTGGCCGTTGATTAGAGCCGTATTTTTTGGGCTTCTGAAGCATCAACATAACAATGGTGCGCAGGCCTGCCTGCTCTCGGAGCATATCCTGGCGCGGCGTCAGCGGATCCAGTCATCTCTGCGCCGCCGGCATTCCCGGACTTTGCCTCGCCCGACACGGCCGGCGCCGCCGGCCCGCCTGCGGAGCAGGGAACACCGCCGACCGCAGTCTTCGGCAATGCGGCGGACGCGGCGGCTGCACCGGTGCCGGCCGCGGTGCCGACAGCTGCGCCGCAGGCGGCAAAGGCAGCTGTGCCGCCTGCTGCTGCCGCTGTGGTACCGCCACCGCAGGCAGCGGCCGCTCCCAAGGCAGCAGCTGCAGCCGTGCCGCCCAGTGCTGCAACAGCAAATTCGCCGGCGCAGGCCACACCTGTGCCGACACAGTCGCGGACGCCAACACCAGCAGCAACGCCCACCGCCAAGGCCCCCGCCAAGGCTGCAGCAGGCCCCACTCCGGCGGCCAGGCCTCCGGCGAAAGCGGCGCCGGCAACAACTCCTGCACCCACATCCAAGGCAGCAGCCGCTCCAAGTCCTCAGGCAACACCAGCTGCGCAGCCCCCAGCGGCAGAGTCGGCCACAGCAGTGCCAGACTTGGCCAGACTGTCGACAGAAGCAGCTCCTGCACCCGCGCCTACATCAGCGGATGAGGTCGCAGCGGCGCTGAACCAATTCTCGCCGGGGGCGCTGGCCCCTGTGACTCAGCAGAACCTGAGCTCGCTCGCGTCAGCGGCCGGCCAGGACCTCGGCAGCGTCAACGGGCAGAACCTCACCGCCCTCGGCGGTGCGAACGTTGGCGGGCTCGTGGGCTCTGCGTTGGGCGGAGGCAATACCCTCGCTCCTGCGCCGGCGCCGGTCGCGGCACAGCTTATCAACAGCGTCGTACCGCCGTCTGCCGCCATCCTGACGCCTGATCAGACGCCTGACAGCGCAGCAGCAGCCACCACTGCGGCTCAGCTGCCCACTGCAGAGGCAGCACTGCCACCTGCACCAGCTGCAGCAATTACAGACGAGGCAGCGGCCGCAGCTGCGCTGGAAAATTTGGCGAACCAGGCGAGCTCGCCTGCGCAGGCGACCGACGCGGCCCTGGCGGCCGCACTCGCCGCAGCCGCCACGCCGCCAGCTCCAGCCCCTCAGCCCGCTGCGGCCCGCAAGCCTTCCGCGCCCATACCAGCGCCGCTGAAAGCGCCGGCTCGCGCACCAACCCGCGCACCAGCGGCAGCACCAAAAGCTGCCGCTCCGGCCCCGCGAGCGGTCAAGAGTAAAACCGCGGCCCCGCCTGCGCAGCCGCCAACGGCAGTGCCGGCCATTGCGCCGGCGGCTGCCACGGATGACTCATCCGCTGCAGCGCAGGATCTGGCGGAGGCGGCCAGTGCACCAACACCAGCACAGGGCGCCGACGACGCCGCGGCACTGGCGGCAGCCCTTGCTGCAGCCAATACGCAGCCTCCAGCACCCGCGCCAGCGCCGGCGCAGTCAACTGCGGCCCCAACACCCATGCTGGCGGCGCCAGACGCCGCCGCGGCCGCTGTTGCGGCCCTTGCGGCGGCCAGCCAGGCACCGGGGGCCTCTCAGGCTGCTGTTGATGCTGCAATCGCCGGCCAGCTGGCTGGCGCACCGGCCCCCAGCCCGACCGGTGGCCCCGCTGCGAGCGGCATTACACCGACCTCGGTCGCCCTCGCACCGTCCTTCTACGACTCCATCGGGACCGGTGGCGCTCGAAGGAAATCACCAGTGCCAGCAGCAGTACTTGCGCCCGTGCCTGCGCCGCTGCTTGCCCCTGCTCCGGCACCAGTATTGGTGCCTGCGGCAGCTCCTGTGCCTGCACCAGTAGTGACCCCAGCTCCTGCGCCTGGTGGCTTCGGCAGCGTTGACGGAGCGCCTGCTCCGGCTGCCGCTGCGCTGTCACCGGCCGCCGCAGACACCTACGGGACGGACGCAGACGCGGCCCTGGCAAATGCAGCGCTCCAGAATCTGTACGCACCGCCACCCCTGCTGCCGGCTGCAATACCGGCACCTGCCCCTTCGATGGTGTTCCCTCCCAGGGTGGCTCCAGCACCGGCGCCCGCAAGGAACCCACGCGTGTCGTCCTCGTCCCTGGCAGACTCTCCGACCGCGGCGCCGGAGCAGCCACCCCCGTACGCACCGCCGCCGCTCGGCAACGTGACGCTCACCTTCACGCCGCCGGCAGGGCCGGCAGAGGACATTGGCTACTACCCCGGTGATCCCAATGCGCCCCCGGCCGCGCCTGATCTGGCGCTGGCCCCGGCAGGCGCCGCCATCCCGGCCGCTGCGCCGGCCCCGGAGCCCAGCATCACCGAGATCGGCGGCGGCGCAAGGCGGCCGACGAAGTCGGCCGCGCCCGCACCCGCACCCGCCGCCGGAGCGCTCCCGTCGCCACAGCTTGCGCCTGCGCCAAGCCTTGCCGCTCCTGTTAGCGCTCCGGCCCCGGCCCCGGAGGCCGCGGCGTTCGGCGGCGTCCCTGCACCGGCCCCGGGGCCTACTTTGGCGCCTGGCCCGGCTGCAGCGTTCCCTCCAGCAGCAGCAGAGGGCACGCCTGTTCAGGCACCGGCACCGGCTGCTGTATCGGCGGCGGCGCCTGCGCCGTCGGTGGCGGCTGCGCCGGCGCCCGGACCGGCAGGGCAGCAGGTGGTGAACCTGGCGCTGTCCCTGGACGGCCCGGGGCTAGCCAACCTGTTGCCCGCCAACAAGGCCGCCATCCAGCAGGCGCTCGCCAAGCAGCTCAACCTTGGTGCGCATCTTATTACTCATTTTTTAGAGATTGCATCTCTTCTAGAATTGCGTCCGCCACTGAACTCTGCATCCTCCCTGCAGCAATTTGACTTGTCCCCTTCAATCGGATTGCTGCGTTGAGTTTAGCTGGAATTCGTTGTCCCCTGTCGACTGTGACAACCAACAGTTGATATAATTCTGATAAAAATGGTTGTTCGTGGTGCAGCTCCGGAGCAGATCACGGTGGTGGGGGCGCGCTCTCCAGGCTCAGTGCCGACGCGGCGGCGCACGATGCTGCAGCAGGCGGGGCAGACCAGCCAGGCCAGCGTGGTGGACGTCCAGATCAGGCCTGCGCCGGATCAGGTGCGCCCAACATTCAAACCTTGTGCAGGACAGGAGCTGCCACTGCATGCCCTTTGACAGTCTCTGGTCAGGCAAAAGTCTGGGATTGAGGTTGAGGAAGGGATGCATCAAGATAAAGTGAATTCGATGTATTTGTGGTTGATCTTGCTGGCAAATTGCAGAAAGGGAGGACGTCTTGACTCAGACCCCACATGTCACCCGCTGATGTGTCTGTGATTGTTTGCTTGTAGACGGCAGGCGTGCTGGCAGCTCTCTCACAGGGCTCGTTCCCAGCTGCATTCAAGGACCAGCTGGCCAGCGCTGGTGACTTTCTCTCACCACTTCCTTGTGTACTGATGGGTGTAGTTGATCCTGATGTGCTCTTGGCCAAAGTTCATCCTTGCCTCGGCGCGCTATGCATGTTTCAGCCTTCGGACAGCAGCAATGTTCACGGCGACCTCCCCAAGGATGCTGCAGCTCTGAGAAACCTGTTGTGGTTCAGGTCTGCCGGTCCAGTCAGCAGGGGTGGCTGCGGTGAGCCAGAGCGTTGCACCCCCTGTGACCCCCTCACCCCCATCTCCTGAGGAGAGGAAAGAGCTCGAGAACGATGCCGCCCTGGTTGGCTACAACCTCAAGATGATCAGGGTGCGGGCACAATCCTTTCCTTTGTATGTATTCCTCTGTAATTAGGAATCCAGATGAGCTCTAGATGGGGCACTCTATTACAGCATGCACAGCAGGGATAGGTGATGGCAGGCCTGGATTGGATTTGTCCAGCGCAGGAGTCACTCCATAGCAGTGCTGTGCATGCCCTCAGAATTAGACCTCCTGTCTACTGTTATTGATTCGATGGTTGATTACATGGCTTCCGGATCTGCTTCTTCCTACGGTTATGTCATCAGCTGTGAGTTTCAGAATTGTTGTGAACTGCATCTGTCTCTTGGGGATCCATGCTGCAGTACTGCCGCCAATCACAAGCTGAGGAGATGCTATACTGTATCATGCTGATAGGGGTAATTAATATACAATAAGTTGTATATTAATTACCCCTAATGCTGATGTAGTGCACATGCGTCGCATCCTTTCTTGGCTGACTGTCTCATGTGTGTGGCTGTGCGCAGATCCACGGCTGGCTCATGTTTGCAGCCTTCGTCATCTTCCTGCCATTTGCCATCCTGACGGCGTTCGCCTTCAAGAACTGGCAGCCATACTGGTTCTATGTCCACATCACTGCCATAGTGCTAGCGCTGGTCTCAGCGGCGGCTGGCCTGGTTGTGGGGTTCACTCTAATCAATGATGACACGTATGAGTGGGTACACAAATGGGTGGGGACGGCTGTTGTGGCCGCTCTCCTGATCCAGGTAAGCACACCATTAATTTCAAATCAAGTTACAATTACAGATTCCTAAAAACATGAAAATCAAACACCAAATAAACAATCTATATAAAATGCGAACCACCCTTGGACAGCCTGTACTCTATTTTGTATGTCTTGTGGCCCAGTGATTGGCGCTGCTTGCTATTCATTTGCATGTGTGTTTTCAGCAGAAGTGCCCAGCACTGCCAAAGCTGTATTGCAGGAAGGACTAATACTGGTCCCTTCGCCCCAAGAGCGGGGTTTTTCTATGTCATGAACAGACTTTTGCACTGCATGCGGACCTGAATTTGCCTTGCTATCAGGGTTTTGGGCAATTGTCCTATGAAGAAAGCTGAGTCACGGCGCATGCAGTTGCGCCCTGTGCATCACCACAGAAAAGTTTCTGTGGAGCACAGTGTGAGGACATTCTAAGTTTGTGACCGTGCAGGTTGTTATTGCCTTTTTGGTGCGGCCACCGCCGGACTCGAAATTCAGGAAATACTGGAACATGGGGCACTATTGGTGGGGCCGCTTCATTCTGGTGGTCTCTCTGGGCAATTTCTTCTTTGGGCTCTGGATGCTGCACTCCACTCCACTGTTCTACATCGTCCCCACCGCGATCCTGCTCTTCTGGTGTTTCGTCGGCATTGTCAAGGTGTGCTCTCTTTCCCTTTGCAGCAATGCATCAGAGCCCCAGCCACCTTCCCATTTGCTGCGCCGTTTTCATATCCCCATGCTGCTGTAGCATGCCTGCCCAGAAACTTTGCGGAAGGGCTCACCACTCTTGGTCGATCTTGGTGTGGCAATGTATGGGAAGAGTGGGCATGCAGGCTTGCTTCACAGCGCAACGACTGAGTTGAGCTCTCCAGGCTCTCCAGGGAATGCACAGGTTGTGCAGAGGAGCCACCAACACGGCTTGAGCTGTGCCAGGAAATGTGCAGAGGAGTAAGGTTGTGTGTGCTGTCCTGTCGCAGGAGCTGTTCAGCTGGTCGCGGCTAGGCTCGCGCAAGAATCGCACCAATGCGGCAGAGACGCTGCGCATGGACTACCACATGCGCGGCGGCCCACGCAAGCCCATACAGGAGCTCTACTCTGCTCCGGTGCCGGGCAACGGCGCCTCGCTGCACACCCGGCCGAGCTACATGGGGGCTGGAGGCAACGCCGCATACGGCAACCCCCACAGCGGCGGCAGCGGCGGCTGGACGGAGCTGAGCACGGCGGTGAACAGCCAGGGGATTGCACCAGGGGGACCGCAGAAGGGAGCGGCGGCGGGGGGACCCGGGGGACCGTCGATGCCACCGAGCGCGTTTGCGGCGCCGGGCCGGGTGGATCCGGGGGACTGGGGGGACGAGGACGGGGGCCCCCTGCGCGATGCCGGGGGGCCCAGCGGCAGCAACCTGCCGCGGCCGCCGCTGCACCCGTTGCCCAGCCACGGGTCGTTCTCCTCGCAGCTGCCGCCGCGACCAAGCGAGCTGCTCAAGGTGCGATTGTCTCTGCATCCGCATTAATCCATGCACAACACGCTGCAGAGGCTTTGGTTGTGGGTCGCGAATGCTGCAGTGCAGACCTTCAAGAGCGCCAGAACTTGTGCCCTTATAGCCCAACCCTGCCTCCTTCATGTCTGGCATTTACTGGGGCTGCTAGGGCTTCAGTATCTCACAGAAGCACAGCCCTGGCAAGGAAATGACAGATAAACATATCTGTGATTTTGTACTAATCAAGCTGACGAATGATTTTGGGACTGCAGGAGGGCAAGGTGGGGGCGGGGGAGCAGATAATAGCGCGGCGGCGGAACCGGCGGCTGGTGCCGGAGGGCGTGCCGCTGAACAGCCGCCTCAGCGGGGGGCTCAGCGGCAACCTGGACGCCAATATAGGCAAGCGCGCGGCTGACGCTTATCGCCCCCGGCCGCGCCCCTCGCGCATTCTATCGACGCCCCCCGAGGAGATGTTTGGGGACGAGGACAGTCCCCCCGCCCACACGGGGAGGCCTGCGGCAGGCCACAACGGGCTGCAGGGATCACCCACTGAAAGCAACCAGAGCACGGACGAGAATGACCTCCCGCCGGCTGTGAAGGCCCGGATAAACTCGTACTACAAGTGAGCGGGCCTCAGCTGTGTGCTAGCACCGCTGCCCTTGTCTGGAGTACTTTGTGTGTGACTGCCTAGCAGTCTGAGCTTGGCACACTCTTCAGGGATGGCACATAGGCTTTTGCGACTGTACATGTATGGGTGGCATTGCCACGACAAGCAGATCAGGGTCGCAAGGCTGCTTTGTCTTCTGGATCAAAGAAGCAGATCGTTGGATGTTTGGACAGACGTGCTTGTCGTTGGTCTGTTCAGCAAATATGGTGAACTCAAAGGACAAGAACAATCATAAGTGGCGAGGATACAGAGAGGGCATTGTTGTACTGAATTTCCAATTGTGTCTGACCTAATCACATTGCACACGTGCACACATGCCGACCTGCTCTTTTCTCTATAATCCCTGGGTTGGGGCCACGCGCTGCAATGCATGAAATGAAATGCCCTGCAACTCTAGATGCTGAAAACTGGATGTGGCAATTGTTGAAGGCGCGGGTTACTTTGCCTATGAGGGTGCCCAGGTTGGACCCGGCATGTTCTTTATTTTTGTTGATACAGCCGAGCACTGTAAGAATCAACGGTGAACACGTCCAGTATCATCAGCAATTTTCAATGAGCTCTTGAGACACATCACACCATTATGCTCACAAGGGTGCCGAATCCGGCAAATCCCTCCGCTAGTTGATCATGGGAAATAAAGCTTTGTTGAAGACAAAGCAGGCCTCAAATTTTTCTTCTTCTGTGCATTGCTGGACACACAATTGATTGACATTCTACGTAGTATACTGTACAAACGGCAGACGACTCGAACAATCCCATTGAATCGGGGAGATCCATCAATTGAGATGCCCATCTCTCTTCTGTGGGGTGTGCATGCAAGCACAGGGCATCTAATATGGCCCTGCCCCGCAGACTGACAATGCAATTGGCTGGGAGAACCCTAAACAGCCCCCAAGCACGGTTACTATCACAGGCCCCGCCACAGCCCTATCAATGCCATTCCTCTCCTAACAGCAGAACCACTTTCCCTCTTTTTGACATGAGAGAGAGACAAGAGTTCTCCTAAATACCTCGGTTTTCCTTGAGCATGGCACCAGTCAGAAGACTCTATGACAGCCCCCTGTCACAGCTGGTGGCCTTCGAGGTGGTCATTGCCGTGGCCCACAGCAATCTCCTCCATCACTTCAAAGAACTCATTGTCATGGGGATGCGCAATGTTGCCATTCACCTGCGCACATAAGATCTGCTCAGCTGGGCAGCCCCTACATTGCCAACCACCTGCATGCATGTCACGCCAAACATGCAGGCAAGGGACCCTGCACCTTTTCAAGTGCTGCGCTTAGCTTCAGATCTAGGTGAGGCATAGAATGTGTCGCACATGTCAGCACCAGCTCAGGCACCCGAAAATTTGAGCTACATAGGTTCATACAGGGCAGTTCGTGGGAGCGGCATTGGGCACCCTTGCTGTGCAAGCAGGACCGCAAAACAAGACATCTTCTGCAGAGGTGTTACCTGCTCGTGTGGAGGCAGCTCCTGGGGCTGCGGAGGATCTGCGTTGGCGTGGTGATGCCGCAACGTCCAGGGGATTGGCAGACGGTAGAGCACCTCCAGCTCTATCACCGCGTTGCACATCGGGCACGTGGGCTGCCGCCCCTGCCTGCACCCGCCAAAACCCACCGCACACCTCAGCCGCCTGACACATCTCATCTTGCCAGCCGGTGCCGCAGCACCGTACAAGTTCTGCAGGGACTGCGAGACTTGCAGCAGAAGGCGACAGCACCAAGACTTGCAATTGGACCAGACAGGGCTAGAAGACCACCATGCCTTGATAAGCATTGAAAACGGCTGAGATGTTTTCACCTTGCCTAGTCTGAGAATGGTATTTATAACACCACAATAATGCTTCTTATCGTATTTGATGCCCAAAAGCAACCCATAGCACTCCCTAGTCCAGCTGAGAAGCAATGGCATGTGTTCCATTTATGAGATTGGTTTCCTGCCAGCTCCATGCAGGTTTGGCCGCGCAGCCTGCGCTATACAGAAGCAATTGGCGTATGAAAAAATGACGTGTGAAAATAGGCCGCACCCGTGGCACTGGACAAGCCACTGCTTGATGCAGGCCTCGTGAAAGGCGTGGCCGCACAGCAGCGACTTGCCGGGCGCGTGGGCCGGCACGGCGTGAAGCGCGGCCAGGCCGGGGCCGCCGGCGCCCATGAGCAGCATAGGCGCGCGCGGCATGGGCGCCCCCATCTCCGACCAGCACACCGCGCAGTTGTTGTTCATGCGCTCTATCTGCTCCTCCGTAGCGTCCTGCGCGCACGCATCCACACCATTCACTGCTGAAGCAAGGGTTGCTATAATTCTGTCACTGGCGGGCCGGATGCCCTGCATGACTGTGCGACAGGATGACGCAAGGTTGCTGCATGCTTGCGCCTGCGGCCGGGTTAATCACATGCCTATACCACAGGACGAGGTGGTCTTTGAGAATTACTTGCAGCGCACATTATACAGATGCCATGGCGCGGTGTGCAGCCTCACACGGACATTGAGCATGCCAAAAGACAATGATGAAATTCTGTGTCGCTGTCCTCATAAAGTTTGGAATTCTGTGCAGGTGCAAGGGCCAAGAGGGTGCGTACCTGGAGTCCCATGGGCCGCACGATGGTGGAGTGCTTGCGCAGGGACTCCCACAGCTGCTGCGCGGAGGCGCCCCAGAACACGACCGACACAAACGTGGAGAACACGAAACCCGCGCCGTACAGCCAGCAGATGGCCGGGAAACTGTACAGGATTACCTGCGCATACGCAAACACATCTTGCAACCCTCTCTTCATCAATCCCTTGGCAAATGCCGTTGGCATGAAAGAGATATTGGGAACACTGGGATTCCAGGCTCCCAAGGTTTCAAAAGCCATTGGTAGGTGTTCACCAGCTGAGCATGGAGTCTCTGTGCCATTGTAGACAGGACCACGCCACAAGTTGCACACAAGCACACGTTGCTAAGTGATGCGCCCCTGCTCGAGCATGCTGGCAGCGCAAAGGGAAGCCGATCACCATCAAAACTGACGATGGCTGCAGCACGATCATTGAAACTGAGAGCTGGACAAACCAACCCTGCCTGACTCGGCAGACCTTGGCCCTCGCATGCCACATGTTACATGCGCATTAGTAATTGTGAGGAGCGCGCTTCTAAGATTGGAAGCGCATTAGTAAGCGTGAGGGTCTGCGCACCCGTTGGAAGAGGGTGGAGAGGCGGTGGTTGAGCCGGATGAGCAGGCGCGCGCCGCGGGGCACGTCGTCCCGGAATATCAGGTACGAGGCCAGCACAGAAATAAGGACGAAGAACTTCTCGCAGGACAGGCGCATGATGGCGAGCGCGATCTCCACCAGAGGGATCAGTTCGCGGTGTTCCCTGCCTCGCATCCGCGCCATCTCCGTCCCATGCTTCTGCAGCTTCCTGCGCATTGTGCCACGCCCAATATGTGATGATTGTCATGTGCAGCAAGAGTGCGAGCTAACACCAGCGACTGTCATCAGGCGTATAGCCGCCAGGCAGCAAGTATTAGCTCAACACTTCAAACCCAGGAAGCTGGTTCTCACTGCCACAGCAACCATTCTCAATCGTAATTCCTCTGTTGGACCACCTCGAACCCAGACAGAGAGAGCACAGACCCACATCAAGAATTGCAACCACCTTGTGTGATTTACAGCACAAATGCGGCCTGACACCAGTGCATGATACCCGGCATACAGCCACCAGCCATGCAACACTGAAAGCGTCCAGCTCAAGATGTGAAATTGACAGGTCCGAGCTGCATTTATTTTCCAAGGTGCAGGTCTCCACTCCTCATAATCTGCGCCCCAAAATTTCTAGAAGCTTCACCATATTTTCAAGTATTGTGCGTGAGTAGGAACCCCCAGAAGTTGGCATGGGCGCACCTTCTCAGCAGCTCCATGTTGTCGCAGCCCTTCTGCCGGAAGGCCACCTCCAGCCCTCCGAGTGGCCCCTGCAGCCCCCAGGGCCCCCCCTCCGGCGCCACCGCTGCGTACTGGCCCCCCGCCAGGCCCTCCAGGATGGCCGGCGTGCGCGCGTGCGCCTCTATCTGGTGCTCCAACCTCAGCGGCACTATCAGCGCGTTGCTTGCTGCCATCGCTGCTATCGCCACCACCACCGCCAACACCCTCACGTTTGCCCTGCGCACCAGTGGTGACTCAGGAGATCGCTGGAGGACGAGGCAACTTTCTATTCTGTCCACCTATTGCTGTGATAAGGCTTTCAATAGCTAAAGCTTTCACCATGTCTCCCAGCCAAAGCTTCACAGTACTTCGGCATAAGCGCTTTGACCGAGAGTCCAGTTGTCTGCATGAATGAGTACCTTGCACAAGGTCTGAGGACGCCTCAGTAGAATTGAAGAGACCACCCACAGCAGGTTTGTACAGCATTCTCAATCAGGGACTTTGTTTCTTGAGTAACGGTTTGAATTGGCGCACACCGGAGCCGCGGTATCAGCTTGCGCTGCTCAGGGCCGGGCACCCAGCCGCCGCGCAGGATGCAGGGCGCCAAATCAGGCTCCACCTCAGCCGCTGCGACCCCCCCATGCGCCACCACCGCCCTCCCCGGCGGCATCGCCAGGATCTTCAGCCGAGCGCACAGAATCTGCAGAGATCACACACACGCGCACCCTCAGGATCCCAACATTTCTTCGTTTTTCCACTTGTTCTCCAAGAAGCGGAAGGCATCACATGCCCATTCTATCCTCTGCACAGTGGTCTGGAAGGAAGATGTCCTCCACAAGTCAGGAGGCCTTTTTGCAGATTTTTTACTCAGGCAGGAATTTTCAGCCCAAGCTGAAGTCATGCTACAAGAGAAGGGGTAAGGGGTCCCTCACCTGCACACAGGGAAGGACAACCAGGAGCTCCATGGCAAAGTGGGGCAGCTCAAACATCATGCTGCTGCACTCGGCGCCCCACTGCTGCTCCCAGTTGTTGAGCCAGTAGGGGATCAGGCGCCAACACACGCTGATGAACGACTCCTTCGTCACCACCTCCTCTCCTGCACCCCAAACCCATCAGCCTTTAAACCTTTTGCACTGTTCTGCCAAGGCCGCACTTGTGATTCTTTTGCCTGGTAAAAATGGCATCTTACTTGGCCCAACTATATGGGGAAGTTGCAGTCACATCTCATTGCATTGACCTCAAATGATCAGCAATGTAAGCATTTGGTCCATTGACACCTTTAGGAGCAGCAAATGCTGAACATCGGCTCGCACCTGGCAAGAGGCCGTCCATGCCAACCCTGATGGCCAGCTTTTGGAGACCCAGTGCGCTGGACAGGACGAAGTTCCATAAGGTAAGCGCCTTCCCCCAGCCAGCTAGGTTCCACTTGAAGTCACAGGTGCAGAAACGCATGTCCTCTCCACAAAAGTAGTACACGTCTCCCCAACTCTGCAGCAGCACGGACGCTTCAGTGCCCAAAGAAGGTGTGATGGGTTGATGCTCGATTTCTTTTTGCAAAATGCACAAATGTGAGCCAAAATGTTCTGTTCTTAAGAGGCATGGGCAAGTGCACATCAAGCCTCTTAAAGCAGGTATATAAAGACCCAGTGGACACACCTGAAAAGTTCTGTCGATGACCAGCACATAGTACATGAAGTGTACAATGCTGAGAAGGCCCCATATCAGATGATGCCTGTCCCAGCGGCCCATGTTGCCCAGCCCTTGGGCAAACACATACGAGAGCCATATGCACAGGGATGCTGCTGCCCAGGAGAGCGGCGCAGAGCCCAGCAGTAAATCCGATGTTGTCAGGGTGATCATACTATAAAGCCCAAATGAACCCGAGATGGTTAGTTGTGGTCATGTCAGGATTCCTTCCTGACATTCCTTTACCAATGTTCCTGTGTTTCAAGTTGTACAGCAGAAGTGTGTTTCAGTTGAAGGCTTTGGTGCACTCGATGACACGTCAAAGAGCCTAGTTGACGAGTTTTCTCAATTAATGAGACAAAAGATTGCCAGCAGGTTGCAGTAAACCTTGCAACCGCGTGGGTCTTTGCTCGACAGGCCTGCTGGTAGGATTCAAAATATGAATACCAAAGATTGCTTTGTAAGAATCCTTCTCAACCGGTGCATTGAAATTTCCGATGGAACATCGTGGAGCGAGCGCCAAGGAGGCAACGCCGTTTGCAAATTATACAAAGGAACAGGGAGGAAGCTGCCTCAGAAGAGCAGTGAAGAGACACACCGACAACATGATCTTCTGACATCCTTGGAAAGAAGGGTCCCTCATCGCAGTCTTATACATCAGCAGACTTTCTGCGTTTCTGTAAAGGCCTCGGGTGCAAAGCAGCGCCTCCTGTTATGGGCAGTTCTAGCAGCAAATGTGATCACCATGGCGCCTCAAAGGTCCGAAGTCCCTCGTGACATGCCCTATCTTAGTGAATTTCTTAGCTTTACATCAATCAGTATGATATCATTTGTGTGTCTGGGGATCTTGCAGGTGAAAAAATCGACAACGTTAGAGTTCAGAGCCATCAAAGACAGGTTCAGCAGGCTCGAAGACGTTCAAAACGCCTTGAGGACGAACGGATTGGAGAGTTCTCAGCTCGTTGTGGGAATCGATTTTACCAAGGTGCAGTCGACGAGCTGGTCCCACTGTACAGCATCGCTGGTCCGTGTTGATGGACGTCAGTCCTAGTCAGCCCTTTCGCTCACTTTCTGCAACGGTCACCTCGCAATCCCCTTCTTCCACTTTACGTCTTGCTCAATCATTTCAAGGAAGTACTGGCCATGGTTCAGACCATGACTCCACTGGGCCTGGCTTGCAGAGCAACGAGTGGACAGGCAAGTATAGCTTTGGGGGCCTGAGTCTGCATCACGTGGGCCAGCAGCCCAACCCTTACGAGCAGGCATTCAGCATCATTGGCCGCACGCTTGCCCCATTTGACGATGACAACCTCATCCCAGCCTATGGCTTTGGAGACGGTGAGTCACACCCGATCACAGAGCTCAGTCAACCTCATCAATTTCCTGCAGATCAGACGTCTCTCCCTTACCATGATTCATATGGTGAAGTGATGAGTGCAGAGGTGTCAAGGAAGGGGCCTTCAGTGAGGAGCAATGGGTACAAACGAGTGATAATGTGGCTAGAGCATGTGCACAAATGCAGGTTCAGCAGGAAATCCACCAAAAGTGCCAGAGATGTCACTATGCAAATGACAAACAAAGCACCTGGCTCGTTCTCTTGGAGTGTCTCCACACTCAAAACATGCTAGGACACGAAGCAGTGTCTGAATGAGATTATGTGTGCGTGCAGCGTCCACTCATGACACCCACGTGTTCTCCTTCCTCCCCAACAGTCAGCCATCCCAGGGGCTGGATCAGGTCCTGTGGCGCTACCGCAGCATCGTGCCGCATGTCAAGCTGTCTGGGCCCACCAGCTTTGCCCCGCTCATCCACCAGGCGATCCGTGACACTGCTGCCTCTGGCATGCAGTACCACATCCTTTTGCTCCTTGCCGATGGGCAGGTGACCGCCAGGAGGGCCCTCGCGTCTGCAAGAATCCATGCACTGCGTTGCATCTGATCACCCCAATCATTGTCAAAACCTCTCGCTTTTTTGAACGCTCAGAGGGTCCTTACAAGCTGCAGAACTGCTGCTATCCCTTTAAGTCTTTTATCTCATTGATATCATTTGAGAGCATGAAATGTGGGATGGCCAAGTGAAGGTCCAACAGGGTGGAGTCCAGAGAGCGATGGCAGCGTCACCATGTGCAGTTGGCTCTGTGGGTCTGGATGGCCAATGCATGTGCATTATAGACTGAGGGGTGTTTGCTGCTGGCTGCAGGTAACACGCAGTGTTGACATGGGTCCTGGCGAGTACAGCGCCCCAGAGAGGGCAACCATGGACGCCATAGTTGCCGCCAGGTGAATCTTCTTGCCTCCCATATCACTGCAAAGGACCTCTAGGATGTGCAGAAAGGCGGCTGCACAACATCCCTCAAGACTACAAAAGATAGTGGCTGATGCGAGTTGAGCCCTGTGCTGCAGCTATTTCCCGCTGTCAATCGTGATGGTGGGACTGGGCGACGGCCCATTTGACACGATGCGCGACTTTGACGACGCTTTGCCAACGCGCCGCTTTGACAACTTCCAGTTTGTCGACTTCACCTCGGTGAGCGCCCCCTCTGCTTGCATCGCTTCCAGTCAGACAGCCTGAAACTCTTACCTACACCGTATGCACTCAGGCAGGCATCCTTTCAAAGAAAATGCCCACAGCTTTCTGTGTGGAGCAGTCTTTGCGGCGGCCAGCTTGAGGGAGTTTGTAGACTTCATTGCCTTGAGTGTCCTTCTGTAGGCAGGCACTTGGTAAAGCTACTGCTGACGAAAGTTTTTGTGGCTGCGCAGCTCATGCGCGAGGCTGCAGGCATGCCGAGCGCGAGGGCCGAGGCGCTGTTTGCACTACGAGCTCTGATGGAGATACCCGACCAGTACCGCACGATCATGCGGCTGGGGCTCATCGGTTCAACTCCCAACCCTAGCATCATGGCACGGTTGATGCCCCCCGCCCTGGGCCCCCCGCCGCCTGTTCTGGCCGCTGACACTGCGCTTTCCAGCGGCATTCCCTCCTCTAACCCCGTTGCCACCCATGGCAGCTACGGCAGCCCGAACGTTGCCCACTCCGAGGTAGTCGTCTGTTGAACGCACAACTTCTACTGTCTTCGGTCACGAACAAAGCATACCTCATACCTCATACGTCTTGAAGTAGCACGAGTGCACCACAGTGTCCACTGCTTCCCCGGCTAACTGGCCAGTCATGCCTACATTAAGTCGTGGGACGTTTGGAGTGCTCCTGAAATGCCGTATGCGAATGAGACGGCAATCAGAGAACACCATGTTTGCGGCCTGACGGGTGTGGATCTGCATGCTCGCAGGCTCTGAATGTTCCGCACCCCCTGTCGCAATTGAATGGTCCCCTTGCGGCCGCGGCAGCCCCGCTGCACCGCACAGCAGCGTCCTCCAGCCGCGAGGATCTCATAGAGGAGCGCCTGTGCCAGGAGATGCGCCAGCAGCAGCAGGCATGCTCCCTCCTGCCTTGCAATGCCCCACGCCTCTGTCCCTATGTTGACGCTTCTTGCCTCACACCACATTCCAATCCACCGGGCAAATTCCAAATTCCAAGTAGGGCACTAGGGCACATGGCAGGCAGCAGGCCACCAAAGAATGAGGCATTCTTTTTATGTGTTCTGATCTGTTCTCTGATTGCAATTGTGCATGCTTGGCGGCCGATCTATATCATTTAAGATGAAAGTAGGACCATCTTGTTCTCATGACAAGAGAACACTGTCACAGCGGACATGTTCATTGAGTTTGCGATGGGGTGTGTCCAGGCGCACAATCAGTACCCGACGCTCAGCTACAGCAACGGAGCCACGGCACCGCCGCCGTCTGCGTATGCGTCTCCATCTGTGGCAGCCCCGGCGGGGCGGCCCATTGGGCAGGACAGCAGCGGCCACGGCCCCAGGCTGGACGAGGCCGAGGCCGACCCCATGTTCCTGTGCCCCATTACCCAGGTGCAGACCCTCTCCCTCCCCTGCACAATCTGCATGCCGATTTCAAGGGCATAAATTTTGGATGCAGGTCATTTCTCTCCCCTGCACAATCTACATGCCGGTTACAATGCTGTATATTTGGTGTAGAAGGCACGCAAAAGATGCGTGACTTTGGTGTTTTGCAAGTGGTTGCCGAGCTGCTCACATGTTGCTGCATCTGCGGCTGAGCTTTCCTGCGTGCCGCATCAAGTATTGCAGCGTACTCCGTCAGTGACTGGCTGCTTTTTTGAATTGAGAAATTGACACAACATGCTTTGTGAGTCACAGCTTGACGTGGCGTGCGCAGTTGCATTAGCCGGCAAGCACACTGCTTGCAAACAGCACTGATGAGCATCACACGCTCCAGGTGTGTAATGGTGCTGACCTTCATGCTGTTGCGTGCCCACAGGAAGTAATGAAGGACCCGGTGATGGCAGGGGACGGGTACACCTATGAGCGGCTGGCCATAGAGAGCTGGCTGCTCAACCATGCGACCAGTCCCATCACAAACAGCAAGCTGCCCCACAAGCACCTCATCGCCAACCACAGCCTACGCTCAGCCATCATGGAGTGGCAGCACAAGCATGGCACGCAAATCTGACTTGGGCCGGGCCATCTCTCCTGCCAGAGGCTGCCTTTATGGTTTGTTAAATTCTGCGTGACAGGGCCTGTTCAGATGGAGGCTAATCAGCGCCTGAAGAGAGTCTGTAGCTGTCAACGATACACAAGAATACAGGGATGCTATCTTAAAATAGCGCAGGCAGCCAGTGCCAGCGCAACAAATTTTGGACTGGTCCTTCTGTAGTACCTTCTGCCCCTTGAATTTTGACATGTACTTGTCGCCTTCAGCATTTGAGGCTTGTGGGAAATTTACTGTGAGAAATTTACTTGGCAAACTTGTGCTTGCAACCTGATTAGGGCTATAGTTAAACACTCTGTGTGTTTCCTTTGGGATCTTCTTTACAGAGCGCAAGGGTCGGATATTTGATATATTCATTAATATCAGCCGTTCTTGGAAGGCACATGTGTACAACGGTGAGTTTAACGACAAGAATAATAATTACATGCCGGCAAACCCAAAGCCAAAGGGCATGCACGCAGGGAGAGTTCTATTATCGAATGTTGTGAGTGTCCACAGCTGGCAAACAACAAACATGGTGCGGAATTTGCATGCAAAAAGCCATCATGGGTTCCAATCAGGCAACTCTTTTGTAACAAAGCCACTGTAGAAGATCATGCCCAACGCTATCTCTTCTCACTCCACACTGGAGATCTGATTTGTGTACAGCAGTATTCTCACCAATACTCGAATCTCACCCTGTCGCAATATCACATAGCAGTGGCATATTTATTATTGTTTTAAAGAAGTCTGTTGTGGCTTCGTTGGCCACACCAGTTCAGGAAGCGACTAAAAGAAATGCCGGTGATGGTCTCCCTGGTAATTCAGGTGCTGCATCTCCAGCACCGTCCTGGGCTGATTGCTCCGCATCATTTCCTTTCGTCGTCGGGGTCTGATTTACTGTGGTGGGCTCAGGATTTAGCCCTTGATGCTCCTGCTGCCCAGCAGGCTGCTCCACATCCGCTGTCCCTAGCACACCACCAAATCTCAGTCACACCACGATTTGTTTTGTCACACCCTTGCATCACACATAGAAATCCCCATATCAATGGACCCTGACAGCAGTGCCACAGTGCCTCAACATTCTGCAGCAGACTTGCTTGATACACCCGCACGCGACTGTACAGTAGAAGCCACAAAAGCAGATAGACATTTAGAAATAAGCACATGCGGGATAAGGCATTAGAGGAAAGTGCATGCCTGGAGCACTGATATCCATGGGCTCTGGAGCAGGTGGGGCAACAGGAGGCGGAGATGCGTGGGCTTTGCTGTTCAGCGCCCGCACAAACTCCAGGACAGCTCCAGAGATCTGACTCAGCGTCTCCTCAGCCGGCTCGCCGGCCTGTGGCACTGAACCAAAATTCTGGTCCACGCCCTGCAAACAAAGAAAACCAGACTGATGATTTACTATTACCCTAAAATCACCTTTCTAATGCTCCCGTGATTCTAGGTGGTCACTTAATTGATCAAATGACAGCTAATGATATCTGGCTTGAGTCTTTTCTCTGAAGAACAACGCCAGCAGTTTGTAATTACAGGGCTCTTAAAATTGACTCTAATGCCCTCGAAAGAGGAACACTTGTGTCCTGTTGGGCAAGAAACGCTGCGTACCTGGATGGTCACATTCCGCATGGCGGTGCTCTGCATGCGCTGCTGGACCTCTGCTAGCGCTGCAGGGGGACAGAGGGGATCGCTCTCTGCGCTCACAAAAAGGCAGGGGCACTGCACCTTCAGCAGAGGCGCCTCCTGCATGTAAACATGAGTCTCAGCTAGGAGTGGTGAAGTCGCCAGGGGGGCAAAGGCAAGGCAAACGCGGTGGCAGCAATTTCAAGGCAGCAAATGCAGAGAAAAATTGTGGAATTGTCGGTGTTGAGAGCGTACTGAGTTTGTGGGCACCAGCAAGGGATCTGTTTTGTTTGCCTTGCTGGATTTTGTTGGCTGCATTGGTTCCTGGTGCACACACATGGGATTTGATGTCAGCGTGCATGGCAGCCCATGGAAGTTTAGAGGTATTAGGAAATCAAGACAAAAAGCTACGGTATACGTGTGCTGCTCACCAGAAGTGGGTATGACAAGAGTGCAACTCCAGCAATAGTTCCCCTGCAGCGGCTTGCAACAACCGCTGCAACGCGTCCTCCATTTCCCAAACCTGCAGATATGAACGCTCACCAGATATCTGAGGGGTTCAATTCATGACCAAGGCTTTGCCATGCGCAGCTAACCATAGGGGCTCAAGCAAGGTACATGCAAGGTGCCAGTACCTGCTAGGACCCATTGGTACACTGATCTGGCATAGGGAGAAGTAGCGAGGGCATCGAGCGCCTTTTCAAACAGCCTGTATCTTCGCACATCCTTGGCTGTGGAGCTGGAGAGATTGCGCATGACGACAAAACCTGCAGGCAGCAATGTGCCCCAGCTAAGGAATGCATAGACCCGCTGAGGACTAACGATTCAATGTTGTCAGGCAATTTTTATCGCAACCTGGTGATTCCAGAAGACTGAAGTGCGTACCCTCTTTCGCAAGACTGACAGCTAGATGCGAGAGGACAATCCCGTTCCATGTGTCTGCCGCAGTATCATGTCCCAGCACTATACCGACAGGCTGTATCTGACCAGCCTTAAGATAGTCACTTCTAATCGTTATAATGCCCTCGAAGGTTTCTTTCTGTCCTGCCAACTCGATATGTGTCGGTAGATCATACACTTGGGTTGTCTCATCAATATTGTGAACCGTCTGTGGCCCCACAACAAAGGCGCCTAGACCTGTCTCAACGTGCCAATGAAATCGTACCATGACTACGGTAATTACGTAGGGTAGTGAACAATGCTAGACTGAGATTCTTTGCAGTGAACTAGATGTGGAATGCAGTTGTTTACTTGCAATTTAATTGCATAAATGACGTTGCAGAGATCAGATGGTGTGCAGATCTCCTTTAACTTATCTTCAACGCAACTGACACAAACTTGAAAGCTCAAAGGAACACAAAGTGGCAGATTGCCCACGTGCTGTCACATGAGGACATTGTGCCTCAGGAACTTGCAGTTTGTTGCCCTTCTTGGCTGCCAATCACTGTCTCACGACACATGCACAATTTAATGCAAGCTTAAAACTTAACAATTTGTGCAGCCATGATGATCTGTGCACGCTGCGCATGCGCAGCATTATTTGTGGCTGAGAACGCAATTGCGCCCTCCACTCACTTGACAACGATTTGACAGTGGGCTCTATTACAAAAAGCCCGCTTACAGCATGATTTGAATCCATGAAAATCCATTCTAGTCTCCTCGGCCTCGCAAGCAACTGTAATAATCTTGACCTGTTTCCTGAAAACTGTTTTCTGTTTCTTACCCTTCTCCTTTGGTGCCTTTGCATAGCTATACTGGACCAAGCTAGCTGCAGACACAGAATTCCCCATTGCACTCAAGACCTGTCACATTGTATCAAAATGCAAGCAAATAAAAATATTGCACCAAGCAAGACCATCTTGTCCATCAACGTTGCTCACTGGATGCTTTCCAAGCTTAATTAAGCAGAGCAGGATCCTTTGAGCATCTATAACCAATCTAGTCGTGTTGACAGCTGTCATGCAAAGAAGGAAAAGTGGGCTGTTGTACAATTTGACTGCAACGCAGTGGATTTGTAGCGGGCAAATGGCCAACAAACAGAATACGGTGCCAATGGGCTCCCCATGGAAAGTAAACTCACTGCAGCAACAATGGAAATCCTCCAGGACTTGTCATCAGATCTGTCTTTGGACAAGCGTTCGTGCTTCGTCACCATACATCCCTTCACTGATCCACGCTGGTGCGTTTGGTTCATGTAATGAAGTCCTTGTCAGGACCGCGCAGCATATCCCTCTTTAGTGCCTCCAAGAGCAGGCGCCCATACTCCTGGAAAGCAGACAAAACGGTGCCATGAGAAGTGATGCTTCTTTGGGGAAGGTGATGAGTTTATGTATGTGTCCAATGACCAAGAGGGAAGTACTCTTACCACTTCAGCACCGGAGTCCTTGAGTGTATCCTTGAACTGCTTAGCTACCTACAACCAGAGACTCCAGCGATTACTTTTTGAAGCACAAGCTGCAGCTTCAGGAATATATAGCAGAACAGCTCGGCAGATCCTGCAAAAGGTGGAGACATTGACATTGGAGAGAGCATGCCAGACAGTCTCAGTCATCTCTTCGCCAACACTCTGCAAATGAAGGTCTTCACATAGGAGGAGCTCACCGTATTCGGCACAATCTTGAGGGGCCTCCCGGTTGACATGGCCTTGACGGTGACCCGGGCTGCCTGCTCCAGATAGTACATGGCATCAAATGCCTCATGCACCGTCTCTGCACACACCATGATTCCTGCGCCCCACGCCCCCTCATCTTTACCAGCATTAAAGCAAATTTTGAGGACCTGGGCAGTGCCAGCAACAGAAGCTCGCCAGGAATGCGCCAACCGTACAATGTCGAGCAGGGGTGCATGGGGTGTTGTCGCTCACCGTGATTTCTGTGGATCAGGACGCGCTTGTTGCCCAGTGCCTCTGCAATGAAGAATTAGGACGTCAGCTCAGGCGACCTGGAAAGCGATGCAGCGACACATGACCTGGAACACAAAGGTGTACCAAAACATGATCGGAGCTACAAGTGGGAGAGGTACGCACTTGCGAGCCGGTCACCTTCTGCCTGGGTGAGCACGAGGCCATCATAGGTGTCATAAGCAACATCGTTGTAGAATCGCAGGGAGTTTTGGTGGATCATGGGCAGCCTGTCATGCCATGCAATTCTTTTAAGCCCTTGAAATATGAAGCTTTAGTAGCCCATGCGATGGGACAGAGGTATAGATGTCCAGATCGCAGTGCCTGCCATGATCAAAGGCTGCAAAGACACATGAGCCTCACTCGAAGTCCTCCAGGCACGCGAGCGCTGTGATCTCCGGCTGATGTGTGTGGAAGACTGCGCCAGTGTTGGGTCGCAGCTGGTGCAGCCGACTGCACGGCATCAAATTCCTACAATTCAACTACTGGATTCACAAAAAGAAGGATGGGGTTTGTCACGCGCGTGCTACTGACGCACCTGTGTATCCAAAATGCTGTGGCCTCTGGCTGGCCTTCTCCCTTGATGACATTGCCTTCCTGTGAGGTCATGGTCTAGATTCATCAGTCACTTTTGGTGTGGAGTCATCTCGAGGATATTGCGTGATGGCAAGTGCAGTTCAGAGAAATGCCGACCATCATGGCAACTACAGCAGATCAGAACATCCATCTAGAGGAGTGTGAGCTTACAGTGTCGACCAGCAGCAGACTGCTTGCTGTGACCTCGTTCCAAAGCATGCCAAATGGAAACACCAGGAACCGGTCCCTCTGCCCTGGCACTTCTGCCTGCAGGCACACATGCAATTAAGTGGACTTAATATCTGGTCTGTAGAGTCAAAGGTTGCAATTAAGAGAGAAGGCACCTACCGTGAGGTGGTTGTTGATTCCTTCTGAGAAGCCATATCTGTGGCAGAGGCGGTACGCGGCCGCAAGATCTACTCTTGTACGCCACTCCTACACATCAGACATTGTCGATAGTTCACATATCACGCATGAGATGATTCAGAAAGGAGCTTTTGTGGGAGGCATTCCACGTCGTCTCGTAATATAAAGAGATTGTAATTGTGCTTCGTCGCCAGATACTCACGGCATCATCACATCCCAGCGTATTCTTGCCGTAATTCTGATCATTTACTGTGTACTTCATTGTCGATCCACCAGAAGGTGGGGCTAAGTCATTGAGGGACTTCAATTGCCCGTTCGCAACCATCTCAGATGCGATCCAGAGTCAGATTTGGGTACTTCTATGATTTGGCTCTAGAATGATGATATCAGATCCGCATCAAAACAGCAACAATCTGCCTCCCTGCTGGAGGAGTTTGTGTGCCTCCGTGCTCCCCTCACGTGCAGTCTTGATCACGTCATTCTATAGGGCTCCCCAAGAAGAAGAGGCAAGGGCAGGCACAGATTTGGTGCCCACAGCCACGGGATACTTGACTGTAGCCCTCCGACTTCAAGTAATTTGGCAGCTGCAGCCAGATTGCTTCAGGGCACTGAAGCCCGAGTTTGAGATCGTATGGGCTGGTCTGGGCCAGAATTTGAGCCCCCCAGCAGGCCTTTTGATCCGGAAGATCCGTATGCAGATCCCGCCGCTCTCATACAGCAGCGGCAGCACAAAGCACGGGAGAAGATTGTTCGAGTGGAGAAGGCAAAAGTAAGGAGTGCATCCACTGTAACGTTGTCACTCTAGATTAATGGCAGTCTCTGTAATTCATCTCCGGTCCAAACATGAGCATCAATTTGCCACATTGCATGCCGTGGGTTGTGTCAGAGCGTCTGATATTGGCTCAACAGATGTATGCGTCTCCACTCCTACACTGTGTCCTGCTGAAGCTTTTGACTGCCAAAAGGTGGAGCGATGAGACATCAAGTAACCCAAGTTCGCTTGTCTCTGCAGCTCCTGCGCGAGAAGGTGCAGAAATGCTACATGAGGGAGGGAGTGAACAGCATGCAGAACTGCAAGGACATTGTGTTGGACTACCTTGAAAGCATTAAGGGGGTGGGCCTGGGCCGCATGAACAGTGGAAGATATGATACCCCACCCCCAAAGGCGCCTCTCGAATGAATGGCTCCCCTGATGGAAATTCTGATCTGAGAACAGTGAGTAGCAGCTGCTGAACAGCGGACTCATAGCCTCAACAGTGTGATACAGCAGGGCTGGTTCTTGTTCCCAGCCAATGATTGAAGGCTTACGATCAAGTGGCAGACAGTGGCTTTGCACGTGCACACATGCTGCAGATGGCATTGTCTACAGGCTGTGCCTTTTCTGCCAATGCAATTTCTGTTGGGTTGATGGGGGAGCAAAATCTGCAACCTGTTCCCCACGATGAGGGGATTGCATTGAGCGTGGGAAACAGCAATTGTAGTTCTAAAAATTTACAGCGATCTGCACTGGTGGGAATTGTTTCAAACAGAAGTTTCACATTAAGCAGGATTGAAAGGTTTCCTGCTCTACGATAACACAGCCTGCCCTGATGATCTCATCCTCGAAGACAATTTCAGTCTTAGGAATGCAGCTCTGCAGCTATAGTTGAAGCTCTGCTTGTGGCGCTGATCAAAATTGTGCAAAGCATGTGGATGTCAGCTGTCAGAGGCTCGCAAAGGCGCATCAATGCGTCCTCAATATATTGCATCTGAGAAAGGCGGCCGCGAGATTGCTGCCAGACCACCCCATTCGCAAGCATGATGGCACTCAGACGTCTCCCAGACTGGGAGCCCCACAGAATGCACGTATACACACACAACCGCAGAATTCAACTTCAAGCCGATTCCCAAGGTCTGGGAATCACTGCAGTATGGAGGGTGAACTCGCAACAATTCTGCAAAAATGGCACAATGAACTCAAGCCAGCAAGATCCGATGATTAAGACAATTGGCACAAACGACGCAATTCATTTGAGACTGGCACCGATACTAACTTATATCCTCTTCAATTTAACCTTCATGAACCTGATCAGGGGATCTGTACTTAGGGGAACAAGCTGGAAGGAAGTGTGGATTGATGCAGCTGCAGCAACAGGCTCCATAGTATCATCATGACCAAATTCGAATGGAATTCCATACCAACTTGAAGTGCATTCACGCGTAAAATCAACTTAAGCACGAAGCAAATGATGGGCAGCTGGGATCATCCCATGATGCCGTGGGTATTGGGCAGCTGCAGGCCAAACTGCCTTATTGCAGACAACACTTTCAGTGTTTGTTTCAGCCTTAGCCAAATAGCTGTAGGACAGTGCATTACTTATGCCTGCATTGAATGCAGTGCATTCTCAGCTGCACATATACATCTCAAGGCAGTTCCATTGTGATTACCCCATTAGGTGTGATAATCTTTGGGGCAGGTATGAAGCACAGCCCGGAGGAGTGATGATGACAGCCCAGATGCGCGCAGCTAGTAATGCCATCATGGAATGATTCCTGCAATGGTATCGCCGTACAAGATGCACAGCATGCACATCGATGTTTTCATCATGATGAAAGCCTATATCGGGACTGAAATGCATCCTACAGCTAGTATGCACGGTGTCAAAATGCTTTGCCAACCTGGGTTGCATATAATGAGCGAGACTAGCCCAGTGAAGAAATCCCGTGTTGCGCTCACATTGTGCATTCACATCTCCAGCCAAGAAGTTGTTCACAGTGTCAATTCTACAGGGTCTACAGCTGTACAATGTTCAAAACTAGCAATTGACCACTCTCGTGTGGTTGATTTATGCCTCCTAGGCATAATTAGTATCTGCTGTACGGAAACAACGTTTGGATTTCAGCACTGTTCTATGCCGAGCCGTACACATTGCGTCATGGGAGACCCGATAATAATCAACATTGTCTCTGCAGGATGGTCCCGTTGCCTCTTTTCACAAACTGGGGTTCCCAGGATTGAGGTCGGACAGGTCAGATCCTTGTGATCCCACAGGCTGCTCTGTCCCACAGGCTGCACTGAGCAATGTGGGGCACAATTTTTTAGCCTTTCTTGGTCTCTCCGACATCGCAGACAGCAGCTGCAGGCTGAATCGTGCATGAAATGATCCTCTTCGTATGCTGCACCTCTGTCAAGGTGGACTCAACACTGCGCAAGTAGCGGTGTAAGCCCTGCAGACTATATCATCCTGGGGGCCATGTCAGCTGGCGGCCCCCAAGGATGTGCAGGTGCAGGTGGTACACAGACTGGCCTACAATGCAAAGATTTTGCAGATTTGAGTCCAGCAATAGAGAAACAATCAAGCCCATTAACACGGGCAGCACTGCAGCATATCTTGCAAAGCTAAAGAATATTGAAATGATCTGAAGGCAGCACTGAGCAGTCAGCAGGAGAGCACTCACATCCGTTCACACCGTCATTGATGACGACTCTGAAGCCATCATTGAGACCTTCTGCAGGTTCACAGAAGAAGTGTACCTCAGTCCCATCATTTTCTTTTGCGCCTTTTACTGCTGGATGCTGTGCGTCACCTCAATTGGAACCATGTCAGGACATCAAAATTCTCTGGAGATGCGGAAGGCAGCGCAGGGACCCATCATGTGGAAATCTGCCAGTCCTTATTCATGTGCAACATAGACCAGGACTTTGCTTACCTTGCAGAGCCACCTTGCTGGCAACAACGAGCAAGTGCCCCAGGACCTTCTCGTGGCTGTCATTGCACTTGCTCAGCTGTGTGAGGCCGTCCCGGTGCTTGGGGATGACTAGAAAATGCACTGGGGCCTGGGAGGATCACATGGGATTCCTGAGAGATTCTGTCTTGTGCACTCTTATAAGCATCATTGGAAGGCAAATTTGCAAAATCAGTGCAATGCTCAAAGATCAAGCTTGATCACCTGAGGATTAATATCTCGAAAAGCCAAAGCGCTCTCGTCTTCATAGATGATGTTGGCGGGGATCTGCTTTGAGATGATCTTATCAAATATTGTTGGAGCACCCTGGTCAGCTGCGGCATCTGCCCTGCGGATAGAGCAAAGACACTGGTTTGGCAAAGTGCGCATGCCGGCATCGAGAAACGAAATTCTCTTATCTTCGGGAAAAAGGGACATTTCAATCGATACACAAGATGGGTACGCAAATACCCTGATGCAGCAGCATCCTTTGCGGCCTGCTCCTCGGAAGACATGGCTCTTCTGAGAGGTGGGACTAGCAAATGCCTTCTGAAGTGAACTCCCCGCAGAGAACGCTGTAAGTTGTGTGACGAAGCCGATGCAGTATTAAGAACCCTCAGAGCTGTCCTAGATGCGATGGACAGCATTCTGAGAGCCCAATTTCTGTTTGGATCATTCGCTGAGTTGGAGAAGATGCATGCCTGATAGGGACGCCTCGGGATTGGTGCCGATATTACGACAATTGCCATGCAGTTCATCATGAACTGTTCATGCCTCTCGTTGCTTCAAGGATACTCCTTCTTCGAACTCTACAGTGTTTCGACGATCTTGGCTTGTGATACTTGTCCAGCTTCGCAGAACGCAGCCGTTCGAGCAACACGTACACTTGAATAACACTGTACCGCGTATCCCAGTTATCCACCTTGAGGCAGGAATTTAGGATTGCAAGTGTGTGTCCTTCTTCGCCTGCAGAGTTAATTTTTTGAACAATGAAGGAAAAGTCGGTACCGGACGCGACACAGCGCCGTGAAAGCAACGGCCAACAAAGGCGCAAGAGCGTGTCGAAAGTGGAAGAGGAGCCCACCTTCATCGCTGAAGAGAGCTTGACCTGCCCCATCTTGTCTAAGATTGTTCAAGCATTTACGTACGCGAAGGCGTCCTGCTACTCCGAAAAAGACGGAGACCTCATGCCCGGGAGCAAGGTCATTACAGGTGTGTTCCTGCCAATAAGTTACGGACGAACTCATGCGCGGACACTCTAACAGCACAGAAGCACATTGATCCAAGAAAACGGTTGCCTGGCTCTCTTGGAGAGCTTTATTGCGTGTTGTACCAAATGGTGTTTGCGCTGTGTGCAGGTCTCCATGATGCAGCAATTCACATTGGCTGGAAGGAAGAGGGCATGGTGCTTGTCGTGGCAATCAAGGTGAGTCCTCCTGTGCCCTGGCTGTGCCCTTGAGCACCTGCCTAGGTGTTTCAGCAGGCATTTCCACCCTTTTCTGCAGGTTTCGCTGCACAAGATCTATTGTGACCGCTGACGCCAGGTGGGCCGTTTCTTTCAGAGCCCGCGAGTAGAGGTCGCCACAGAGCTGATGTCGGCGGTCTATGACCACCGGCGGATGCCCACGTTCCTGGAGAATGTGGCGCCCAACGCTGAGGTGCACAATGACTTCTTGGACATCCTTGACAGCTTCCAGCGGCGTGATGATGGCACAGAAGTGCTGGCAGAGACCGTCAAAGAACTGACAGGTGGGAACTCCACGAAGAAATACCTCATTTGAGCATAGACCCTGCAGCTGCTTGTCCTCCACAGTGAAAGATGCGATTGACTCTGCCACACTGTTTATCTGTCACGCAAGCAACTGTGCTGCCTCTTTGCCCGAGAGAATCTGCGCACAGGGTGCGCGTGGCTATGGACTTGTTAAATTCAGGGTGCAGCCGGACTAGCGCACTGCCAGAACCGATTCTGGAACACTATGCAGAGACCCTGATATCTCTCTGTTGGTGAATGGCGCAGGGGGCCGCACCCCGCGGCGCATACTGCTGACAGGGTTCTGCATAGGGGGCTCACTGGCAACCATCGCCGCCTGCTGGGCAGCTTTGCAGAGCCCGACCTCAGACGTGCGCTGCATCACTTTCGGCGCCCCCAATGTTGGCAACGCCGCCTTTGCAGAGGTCTTCCGGTGCGTTTTCTCTTAGCCAACATGATTCATCAATCCTCTTCTTTAGATTTCTTCTCGCATGTGAACCCCATCTTGCTGATCAGTCCAAAGCTCTGCTTGGATGTGGGGCATTTTCATTTTCCAGAAAATCCTGTTTCGACATCATGATTGCATACTGCCTTGCATGACATTTCGGCGATATGCACTCCAGGTGGGTCGTGGGGAACAGCTACAGGGTGTCCTTTGGAAATGACCCCATGATCCAGAAAGGCGGTGGCTTGTTCTCCTCGTTCGTGCCTGTCCGTGGCAACATCTACCTGACTGAAGAGGCAGACATGGTGCTTTTCCCTTCTCCTCGCACTATTTCTGCACAGAAGGATGCTAAGATCCCACAGTGCATATCTAATTACTTTAGACGGTGGGGGGGTTGCTTCACCGCACATGAAGGAAAGGCTTGAACTATTTATGCTCGGCTTCTTCCATGGTGATGCAAATGTATGGCAATGATGCTCTACTGTGTTTATTCTCAGGCTGCAGACCACTGGACGGCGCCATGGAATCGGGACATGAAGGACCATTGCATTCTCAAGTACTGCGCTGCCCTGAAGACGGCCATGAACAAGACTGTGAAGATGGAGGACAGCCGCTGCGCTGACAACCCGGCCTGCAGCAGCGAGTGCAAGCTTGAGACGGGGCCGGAGCTGCCGGAGCCTGTGTCGCGGCGGGGCAGCACCACTGCCGAGCACGCGATCCCCGCAATCTCCCAGGCAAAGGCGGCCGGCGAGCAGCAGAGCGCGCAGAGCCTGCAGAAGCTGGCAGGAGCTGCAGTCCCCACCTCCGCCAGTCAAGCAGCCGCCACAGCAACGACCGCTGCGCCGGCGGCTGCGGCGGCGGCATCGGGAGGGAACCCCGCAGACGCCGGGCGCCATGATCACCTGTTCAGGCCGCCAGGGGGCGCGGTGGCGGGGGGTCCCGGGCGCGCGCAGAAACATCCGACGGCCGCGGCGCAGGAGGGCGCAGACGAGCAGCCCCGGCTGGACGAGGCATGCACGCGCTGCAGCGAGCTGGGCGTGGGGCCAGCGCCCGACAAGCAGGAGGACGAGACGGAGGACCAGCGCGAGCAGCGGCTGCAGTCCAAAGCCGCCGGCCTTTTCCGCTCCGTCGTGCAGGAGGCCACCGGCAACCAGGTGAGCAAACTGTATCTGGTGCTGCTGCACATCCTGAAAAGGAGGGGGCCGACCCCAATTTATACAATGTTGAGCTTTGGATGCTCATCAAGGCAACCTTATGGGATACTCGAGTGCCTGCAACAATGAGCTTTTGGACGCTCATCAAGGCAATATCATTTGAGAGTCGTCCCTCAAAGCATGAGATTGCCTCAAACGCAGAAGTGACTAGGAATCTGCTGGGATGAGCGGCAGTGATGGAGATGTCTTATGCTTAGTTTCTGTTGTTGCAGGACATTGGGTTGGCGCAGCCGCCGCGGTGGCTGATGCGTGCATTCAGCCTGCTGGAGCGCGATGACCTCACAGTGGACCTGCACGAGCTGCATACCCTACAGAAGGTAAATATTTTTGTGGCCTTCCTGGAGCTCGTACCTAGATCCGCTCTTCTTGTTACTTTCCATCCAGTCAAACAGAACTGATCACAGAGAGCCTGACTGGCACTTTATGATGGGCTTGCGACATGAAAAAATGCCTGTCTTCTGCCCAAAGGCCATATAACAAACTGTCCTTGATGGCCCCTGAGACAATTTGCTGACACCGTGCAGGTCCTCACCATCGGCAAGATCTCAGCCGCTGTGGTGTTGGCGGGTGCGGCGTACCAGGATGAGGAGAATTATGCGCGCATGGCGAACCTGCCCCGCGACAAGACACGCCTCATCGATGACAAGGATGGCGCCGACACGCAGGTATGGCATATCTCCTTCAGTGCTGTGCAGTTGACTGCCAGGGGTGGCGCAAAGCGCCACCACCTCCAACATGGCCATTTGCAAAAGCTCCACAAGAGCCCTGTTTTTAGAAAAAGAATTTAAAAGAAGTTAACTTAAATTAACTAGCTTGCACATTCCAGCGAGACGCCTCTTATTTGGCCAAGTGCCAAGTGGATGCAGTGTTCTTAATCGTCCTTTTGCAAGTTCTGCTTCTCTGAGCATTACAGATCAAGCCGATATAATTAGGGTAGAGATGTCCTCATCTTCGGTGTGTTGGTGCAGGTGCATGTGTCGTGGATTGACAGCGGCACGGCCGTGTTCTCCTTCAGGGGCACGGAGAGCACCAAGGACGGGCTGCAGGACCTCAAGTTTGTGCGCCGCAACATCGACTACCTGCAGCGAGCCTATCCCGGCGCCAAGGCCCATACAGGTGCAGATTTTCTTCAACTTATAATTGTCGTGCGCGATCTTAATGAAGTACAATATATGCCATGGTCTTGGGGCCTCTCCATATAGCATCTCAACACATGAACACGCTGCAGGTTTTATACAATAAGCAGCTCTGGTGACAGGCTGTGCCGGCACAACCTGTTCCCACTGGCTCCTGTGTGCGATTTTGTTCAATCTTAGAACATGCAGAGGGGCCACCTGGAGCTGTTGGTGCCTGCACTGCCGGTCATCAGGATCCGCAATCAGCGTGAAGGCGTGTGCTGCATGAGGCGCCCCTCGTCAGCGACTCGCGTGTGTTGCAGGCTTCCTGCAGCAGTTTGCGGCGGTGGTGGATGAGTCGCGGCCGCACATGCACATGGGCATAGTGCTGGCAGAGCTGTCTGGCGGCCGCAAGCCCAACCGCGTCCTCTGCACCGGCCACAGCCTCGGAGGCGCTCTCGCCACCCTCGGTGCGCCCTTCAGAATCCAATCACCAGATTTGGGCCACCCCACAACAGGAGGTCAGCTGGGAATGTCTGGTAGGCTTGAGCCGCTGCCGCGACCACCTCCCTCTTTTTCCTTGGGCTATACGTTGCCTGAATGCCTTCTTGCTGTAGATGGTGTACTTCGCCTCTTTTGTTGCCTCACTTTTGCATCAGTTGTCTTGCTCTCATTCCCCTTACTGACCAACCCACACGGTTCTGACAATCCGCTTTCACCCACTCAGACTGTCACTGAGGAAGTTCAGTCATGTCTGCTACCGTAGCATCCCTTTTATGAAGATTGCTGATGACCTCGCCATCCTGTGGTTTTCCCTTCTAACAAGTGCACCTTCTACAGCGGATCAGAACTGTCACGGGAGGCTGACAAAAGTGTATATCTTGCCTGAACAGGCGCTGCATGGGCCGCGATCGAGTACCCGGACGCGGACATCCGCTGCGTGACGTTCGGCAGCCCGCGCGTTGCCAACCGCAAGTTCAAGCGCGCATTCCACGCCCTGGTGGGCACCTCGCTGCGCCTCACCTACGGCGGCGACCCAGTCCCATCCATCCCCCCCAGCTTCAGGTCTGCACCCTGCATCCTGCTTATAACGCTGATTGGAAGTAAGTCTTCTGGCTGTTGAGGCTGAGCCTGTGTAGGAACGGCTTAATAGCTTTATAATGGTGCAGCAAGGGTGGATGATTGATGGAGTGAAATACCTGATATTAATGAGAAGTCGATGCAATGGGTTGATGGTGCAGGTATGACCATGTGGGCAGCTCCATCCACGTGAAGCAGGGCGGCCTGATCCTCAAGAGCCGCCCCTGGCACGCAGCATGGCGCCCAGTCGTTGGCCATCATTTCCTCAACAAGTGAGCTCTTTCTCTGTGGACCCTGACTTTAGCCCCAGGCCTTGAACAGGAAGATGTACGGTATATCGCATGTGTCGTGATTGTTTCCAGACTGTCTCAAAGCAGCTATTTGCGTACAGTAGTTGCTTTTGTTAGTGATTGGTTGATATATATCTTCCAGTGCATTTGTTGAGGATGCGTGTAATTGTCTCTGGACAGGTATACTGCCGGAGTCTACAGCCTCCTGCCTGGGGGTTTGGAGGCGCTCCCGGCGTTTGATGACAAGGACTTCAAGCTCCCTTCTGAAGCAAGATCAGTCGGCTGCTTTGGTGTCACCCGCACGCTGGAGACCGAGTCAGATGACTCCGAGTCTGACTCCCCCCGGCATCACAAGAATGGAGAGACCACGGTGTGATCCCTGTAAGGAGTGAGTGGAAATTGGATAAATTTTGCTAATGAAGCTTCCCAGGCACTCAGGGTGTTTGGTGGCGCAACGCTGGTCAGGGCCAGGAGCTGAGTGCTGTTGCAAGTGTACTAGCAGTGAATGCAGTGATGGCACTCCTTTCAAAGGCATTGGACTGGGCAGTGTCGCAGCTTCTCTAATACTTCCTGGTGAGGTAGGTGAACAGCATTTTGAGGGGTGAGGCCTTCTGGACAGGTTGACGGGCAAGGGCCGAAGAGGGGAATGAAGCGCACGGCCAGCGAGGGTAGCGGAGGAGTGGGCATCATCAGGCGCTCCTTCCAGCGCATGACATCCTCCAAGCCCAAGACCCTCAGTGACCTCACCAACAGTGAGCAGCCCCGCCGTTTTCTGAAGGGTCCCTTGTGAAACGCCACACTTTATTCATGCATTCCGGGAATGCCATTCCCCATGCAAACTTCTGCTTGGTCGAGAGCCTGGTTTGATCTCCCCAGAAGGCATGCACAGCCTTCAAAATTATTGTAGTGGCATTCTGGGACAGAGTTGTTATTTGTACTACGTGCTTTTAGGCGGCACCACATTGGAGCAGATTCCTGAGGGGGCCCAGCCGCCGCTGGCAGCCGAGAACGCGGAGGAGCCACACGCAAACGGCGTTGACAAGCCCAAGAAGGAGCCCCTGCTGGCGCGGCTCAGCCACGGCTTCAAGCGGCGCGCCAGCGGCGACAAGGTGACCGCGGCCGACGGCGCTGCAAGCATGCCGGTGCTGGCCCCGGCTGTGGCCGCACACTGATGCCTGCGTGAAATGTGCGTTGACACTGCCTGCTGGCAGCACATTTAAGCTTGCGCTGTAATAAAGATTGCAATCTTGGCAACTTCGGCGCGGCTGGCGGGGGGCGGTATAGACACTGAGCACCGTGCCCACGGTTGATTGGGTCTGCTTGGCCTTTTGGCAGGAAAAGCGTGCAACAACAGATTGCAAGGGAAGTGTTGCGGTGGGAGAGTTGGACAGCAGTGTCTGTCTGGACAGACGCTGCGCAGCTCAGTGCAGGCTGACCTGCACGAAAGCTGCAGAAGGGTTTTTGGTGAATTCTGGATTTGCAGATGATACTAATTTCAAGAGATTTGGTCAAGCCAAAGCTGGCCTTTATGGAGCTGGTCTGCCACGTCATGAGGCCTTTTCTACTCAATAGTCGAATATACTTTGTGGCCCCTTTTTACACATGACATTGTTTGAGTCCTCCATTAGTGTAGGATCAGCAATGAGACGGTCTGGGCAGAGACAGATTTTGGTGCGTGAGCGACGCTGTTCATGTTGTTTGTGTGTTTGAGCACAGCAGCAATCTGCTGAAGCTTGAGAAAGGTATTGGAGGATGTTTCGGCACAGTCTGCAAAGTCCAAGAGTCTACATGTTGGTGCACAGTCCAGTGTCGCCATGGCTTGCTGACTTTTAAGTTGCTGCTAGTCGGTATGCGTTGAAGAATTAGGAATTGACAGGGTGCTGAGAATTTTTTAGGCTGTAGTGCAGCAGCGAGTGTGATGCACCGGACAGAACATACTCAAGAGTTTGGCCTTAGTTTTAGCAGCAAGGCAATGCATCAAGATGCATTGCCATCTGCTCATATCACCACAGGCTGGTTGCTGTGTGCATCCTGTGGGTGTCTTGAATGCCTGAGCTGATGGTATGTGCAGTCGTTGGGAGCCTCAGCGGATTTTCCTACATGAGATTTCCGGATTTGAGTTTTTGAAGAATGAATGACAGTTGATAGAATTTTGAATGAATTATGTTTGCCTTCCAGGACGTGTATGGCAGAGAGTTAACTGACGTTGAATTTGCACTTCGCTGCATTATTGCAGATGTGTTGCATTGGTAATTTTAAATCGTCATGATGCGCTGATCAGCAAGCTATCTTGAGCTCGCTCATGAGATATATATATATATATATATGTATGTAGCTCCGTAGTGCCAAGCAGCTTGCACAACTGCAAGCTGTTTGTAAGCCAACGTATGTAAGCCAATTAGGGCTCTGGATGTGTGAATCTGACGCTGCTCTGGTCCTCATGACCATGATGACCCTTTGATCAGCGCTGTCATGTGATTACAGCGCTAAGGCCGTACCGCGGTAGCTATCCCGGATGGGCCATGGTATGGACTGCAGCAGCTGCAGCTGGCATCATGCTACGCTAACATGTATACGCTCAAGAAATTGACATGCACTGATCAGCTTGTTCACACACAAAAAGCTTGCAGTGAGGAGATGCAGACACAATTCATTACTTCACCGTACTCCTATCTTTCAGACTCCTTCAATATTTTACCATGCCCCCCTCGATTTCGAACCTACTCGTGACGTCAGCACGATGAAGCTCGCTTGTTCAGTGAAGGTTTCTCACAAGATCAGTACATTCTGTCGCCATCCTTTTCAATATATACTAGGATCTGATATCCACCTCGATTAAATCTGAGGGAGTTTAGGACAAAAGGAACAAAATCACTAAACTTATATTTCAAGATGTGTCTGGCATCGAAGGGTGTAGTTGCTCTTTGAAGAGCGACGCCACATAGAGATCTATGCAAGTATTCCACATGCGGGTGCTGCTTCATCAATGACAAAAGATGGCATTGTAGCTCCCAAAAGACCCTGTGCGATGGCCAACACCAACAGCAGAGCGCCCTTGTATTCCACATGTGGGTGTTGCTTCATCAATGACAAAAGATGGCATCTTAGCTCCCAAAAGACCCTGTGCGATGGCCAACACCAACAGCAGAGCGTCCTTGTTGGCGCAATAATAATCAAGTTTTCTGGTCCTCAAGAGCACAAAGAGCAACAGTAAACAGGACGGTGACTGATTTGTTGTCTTGGCATTTGCAAGACAGGAAAAATATTTTGGAGAGGTGTCAGCCTGAAACCTCTCCAATTTAGAATTCGCTATGGCTGTGCTGCCATATCTTCGCCGGGCAGCCTATGGCTCAGCAGGCCTGCTGTTCGTAGTCTATGTCTTTATGTCCTGGAGGATACAGACAGGTAACACGCTTGCTTGTTTTTTTTGTGCTGCTCCCCAAGAGTGAGGGATTTCAAGAATTGTATTCGCGGCGGCATTGCACAGCCCAAGTCTGTACTGTAGGTGATCATGTCTTTGGCGGGGAAGAGAGCGTGAATGTGTCACCTGACACATCTTTCATGTCGTTGGCCACCAACGTATATCATGACATCACGGTGACGCATCGCTGCTCTCTCACCTCGCCCGTGACAAGTCCTGCCTTCCTGCACTGTCGCGCATGTCAGCCTGTAGATGCCTGCCCCTTCCCAGGAGACCCTGGCGCATGGATGTCACTCTCGTGCCTTCACCACTGGTGTTTCCATCAGAAATGCTGAAAAGGTCCCTGCAAGAGTGACCAACTAAACCAACTTCTGGCATGCCATCTGCAGGATATGAATCTGGGCAGGAGAGGGGGGCAGGACCGGGGGTCCGCTGAGTCAGCACAGTCAGCCGCAGCCACTCCCTTTAGCACCAAATTGAGCGGCGTGCAAATCCTGGACTGCTTCATCTACAACGGGGAGATGATCGCGGCGCTGCGGCTGCAGTACCTGTATGACCACGTGGATGAGATAATAGTAGTGGAGAGCCGCATGACATTCTCGGGGCTCAAAAAGCCGCAGCTGTTCATAGAGCGGGACGCGGAGCTCTTCAGGCCGTACCTGCCCAAGCTGAAGTTCTTAGTCATTGACGAGTACCCCGAGCCTGATCAGGCGTGGCTGGACAGCAAAGCCCAGAATACCTGGATGACCGACCTGAGCGTGTGGTTTCGGGAGACCTACCAGCGCAATTTTGCGGAGGGATATATCAAGGGGAAATACGCGGGGCAGAAATACGTCGTGCTGGCCTGTGACGTGGACGAGATCCCCAAGAGGGAAGTGGTGGAAGAGCTGCGCTCCTTCCGCTACGAGCACGCCCACATCGCGCTCTATTTCGAGCTGGAGTTTTCCTACTACAATTTCAACTGGACTGCGCAATACCAGTGGTACCATGCCTTTGCTGTCAGCGACGTGGGCCTTGCAAAGAAGTCCCTCGACGATTACAGGCTTGAAAATTCGCGGTACCACTTGCGCCCAGACGCCGGCTGGCATCTGAGTTATTACATGAGCATCGCTGACCTGGCGCGCAAGATCGAGAGCTTTTCGCACAAGGAGCTGAACCTGCCAGAGTTTAAGGCGGCGGAGCACATTGCCGAGTGCATAAAGACTGGGAAGGATCTGTTCAACCGCGGGGAGCAGTTTGACATGCTGCCTGCCGGGCCGCAGCTGACGGCGAGCCGGCCGGAGGGGTGGCAGGACTTCTCTGAGCGCCTGGCCAGGCTGCAGGAGCTGTGAAAGAGTCTTCAGGTTGATTGCGCTGTGCCAGTAGATGATGAATTAACTGTATTGCAGGCATTATAATGCTTTAGAGAGATTGGAGGTGTTATAGAGCTTGCGGCAGGAAAATTGACAGCTCTCGAATTGAGCTCAAACACAGAACGCCGGTGCCCGAGACATGCTTGTGAGGTCACCTTGGCTTGACAAAGGCGGCTTTCTTAATCTTTAATACATTGAGAGCTCTGCTGTGTGATCTGATTAGCCATTCCATGCATGCAAGTTTGACTACAGGATTACAACCATTACAGATTCAGAGGCCAGCCCTGAATACTTTGATATTGTTCACGTAATGTATACAGTGATTGACATTATTGACGTGCTGCTGCCTCTGAGGTCGAGGCAACACCGTTTTACGGTACCTATTCTGGACGAGTCATGCATGCCTGCATGCGTACCTGGTAATGTTCAGAAGGGTACGAGCATCGCATGTTGAGCAATAACCTCCTCTACAGATATAAGCTGAGCAACTATATTGTCAAAGTTCAATCTTGCGGACTGCAAGCACCACGTGTGCACTAAAAAACAGCTGTTGACTCTTTCAGCTGCACAGTATGCCATATTTGTATAATTCTTCCTCACATTTCATTGACTTTCAGCTAGCCAAGAAAGCCGCAGTATTACTTATTCCACCAGTAAAGAAGTAGGGCCAGTGAGCAGGCAATCACCACTGCCGAAAGGATGATAGTGTCCTGCAGCAGGAAACATCCGTGTTGGTCACACAATACCTTCACAACATGCTCCTGTCCTGATGCACAATAGGAACAGAAGAGCAATCCCCAATCAATAAATTCCTGTCTTGGCAGATCAATTCACCAGCTGGAGGGGCCGATTTCAAGCATGTGCAGCGATTGATTTGCCCAAGAGACCCTCACGTGTCAAGCCAGAGTATTGAGTACTGTCCTTGCACTCACCTTGTTTTTTTTTCTTCGAATTGCGCTCAGGAGGCCGCTGACCAGGGGGAACCTGGCAGCCACGTTTTCCAGCTTCAGGCCGACGTTGTCAAAGATGCGCCGTTGCTCTCCCAAACCACCCGCCACAGCTTGCGCCTGACCCAGCACGTCGTCCATCTGGCACACATCACAACACCAATTACTGATCCTCAATAATACTTGTGTGATCCAAAGATCATTCTCAGCGTTGCAAAGGAGGAAATGGCAGAGCAATAAATGGGCATGTACGATCAGCAGGGTTGCCCAGTGACAATGGTTGGAGGGGAGGTGCACCGCAGAGTGGGTGTTCTGCAGATTTCCCCGCTCTCTCAAGAGCAGCCCTGTGGCGCTGGAGGCCTGCAGCCAGAAAGAATGCCATCATGGAGTTTTGTAAAAGGAAACACTGCTTCATCTGGCTTTGCGGCAGTGACAACACAGACTGTGGCTTGGTTGTGGCACAGAAACATCTGGATGCTCACCTGTAGAGGCGAGCTGTCGCTGGTGCCTGCCAAGAGGTCTGCCCTATCTCTGGCAGCACCCAGAGCTAATTGTAGCCGTCGGAACTCCTGCAACATCAGAAGCCCAAACCCTTCAGGCAAAACATGAACTTCCTGTGAACAGATCTGGGTTGGGCTGTGCAGGCTGCCAATATACAGCATCGTTTGGTTTAGTTATCAAGACGAGTTGCCGTGATGCTGACAGCCCACATGTGCTCTGTGTACCTGAGTGTAGTCGTGCAAGATGTCCCTGTGGCGAGCCAGCGTGTGTGACCTGGAGTCAGCGGCACCGCTAAGGCTGCTGCTGAGGCTGTCATTCACATCCGACAGCCTCCCCAAAAGATCTTCTATCTCTATTGCTTTGGAATGTGCCAACTGCAGGAAACATTTCTCCATCAGTCTTAAGACTACCCAACAGGTAGATGTTCCGGCAATACAGTGCAGATCAAGCCCCAAATATTAAGAGGACCTACTTGGTCAGTAGCGAGGCCGGTCTCTCCCTTGCTTCTGTATGACCCCTCGTAACCAGAGCAAAATTTGGCAAATGCGCTGATCTTGGCTTCCAAGTCGCTCTCTATCTGTCTGGCCTGCAAAAGGGGGATAGTCAAGATGTCAGTTCATGGCCAACACTTACCCCAGGGGGCCTTGAAAAGGATTGAGAACATTGTTGAGAAGACTCTACTATATCAATTGAAGACCCAGCTCGCAGATTGGAAGGGATTGACAGGCCCTCATGCATATGATCATCAATCACTACGTTGGACCCTAAATCTTGCATGCAGCAGTGTTAGCTCGGGGAATAGTACATGCGGAACACACCTCTCTCCTACAATCTTCCCATGCTCTGGTCTGCACAGGACTGGACGCCTTGCTGCCCACAGATGTGCTGCAAACACAAGGAAAAAATGTCTTTAGCTGAGATAATTCACATTGCTGCATCCGCGCATCCCTCACCCTTACTTTTCACTTACCTTCGTGCGTATGCCATTGCGAAATTGCGCCCCAGAGGAGGTTGTTCTGGTTCCATAAACAGTACAAGAGTCTGATTGGAACGCTGGTTCTATCGAGTCGTTCCCGCTGCGTTCCCTAATACAGTTCTTTCTAACAACGATCTGTACTATCCGCAAAATAATCAACACAGGGGTCTAGAGAAGAAATGGCATTATGATTCGTGAACATCAAATGGGTACATTGAGCTTCAAGGTTTGGGTCAACCAACGTGGCTGTCGTGTCCTGCAAGCATGCATGAACACGAACCAACAAATTTTGCAAAACCGAGATGTTCAGATGGTGAAGTAGGCTGCTTTTGGGCCATGGCATCGCAGCAGGGCTGTGCCTTCAATTATGTTGTGACAGCACACAAGCCCACAAGCGTCACCCAGTCCATCGTCGGAAATTTCACGTCTCCTACCGATATAAATCTGATCATATCGTAAGATTCATTTGAGCATTCATAATGACGACTTCTGATCTTGCCTTGGCTTTGATTTTGACTCTTTTCGCTTCTGGTACAGGAAATGCACACGGATCGAGATACATACTTTGACTCCAGAGGGCTTGAAGGTTCGGATCGCGATCGTGGGCTGCTTCATTGATTTCAGATTTGTTGCACAAGAAACTTGCAAAGACCTGATCAGCCATCTTCTGAAAAATCTGGTGTGACGCCTTGGCTCTTCAGGGTGTTGCTGATGTGGCCATCTATGGACGCGTTGCCACAATGGAGCTCTTCAGGCCTGTGGTGAGGCAAATTAGCATGTTCAATGCTAAGAAAGCGACGCCATGTCATACTCATTGAAACGTATTTGGCCCTTCAAAGTTGCTTTGTGGCTCACGCAGGGCGAGAGCAAAGACCTGCTCTTCCTGTCTACAGAGCGATACAAATTCTGCGTCTTGGAGTATGATTCTGAGACAGGTCAGCTTTCGCGAAGCAACTGATCTCCGTTTGAATAGATCTCTAGAGTGCCAGTCATGCTCTCTAGGGGGGCTTGGCCTCTCCTCCAACCACCTCAAGTGTCGATCACCATGCTCTGTGCGTTAGAGCATGCCTTCATCATAGGTTCCGATTCTTCCTTTGGGGGCGTGTGGCAGGGGAGCTGGTCACAAGGGCCAATGGGGACATCGAGGACCAGGTGGGAAGGCCGTGTGACAATGGTCAGATCGGCATTGTTGACCCTGGCTGTCGGATGATTGGCCTACACCTCTATGATGGCCTCTTCAAGGTGCGCACAGCCTGCCAGCCTTTCTTTTCTCACATGTGCACCACTGTGCTTTTCATGACGAAGTACAGCTGGCATACCATCATCAGGGGTCTTCTTCATCATGCGCTATCGACAGAGAGCCTCGGCTGAATAGGGAAGTGCATCAGGCTATTCAATGCTCTGTGCAGGTCATCCCAATTGATGACAAGGGGCAGCTGCACGAGGCATTCAACATGCGCATCGACGAGCTCAATGTGATCGACATGATCTTCCTGGAGGGCTGCGCCAAGCCCACCATCGCGGTACTGTACCAGGACAACAAGGATGCCCGCCACATCAAGACCTACGAGGTTGTCCTGAAGGAGAAGGTGCGGCCTCTGCCTGTTATTAGGGCAGCGATTTGCATCAAGGATCATTGACATTAAATCTAACCTTATCAGTCTCGTCAGTCAATGCCAGCAATTTTTTTGGATTTCTGCTTGTCTACAAAGAAGCTTTCAAGATCAAAAAGACTACGTTTGTCTCTGGTGCTTTATCAGTTCCTGGTGGCTATGCTTGCAGGATCTGACGGAGGGTCCGTGGAGGCAGAGCAACCTGGATGCAGGGGCGAGCCGGGTGATAGCAGTGCCGGAGCCGCTGGGGGGTGCACTCGTGGTGGGCGAGTCAGTCATTGCTTACATGGGCCAGGGGCAGGCCATGAAATGCACGCCCATCAAGGCCACCATCATCCGAGTGCGCTCCTGCTCTGCTGACATGCAATCGTCCGACTCCAAGAAACAGAATTGAGCCCAGAAGCAAGCTAGAAGGAAGGCATCCTTTTGAGCATGCAGCAATTGTCTCTCTACTCACGCTCTGGACCATGATCAATTGACCAGTATTATCAAGCAAGGTCTGAGAGGCATGTCCTTGGCTGGGAGCAGGCGCATGGCAGGGTGGACGAAGACGGCTCGCGCTACCTGCTGGGAGACTATGTGGGCAACCTGTACCTGCTCGTGCTGCAGCATGATGGGGAGCACGTGGCAGGGCTCAAGGTGGAACCACTGGGGCGCACCTCCGCGCCCTCCACACTCACTTACCTCGACAATGGCGTCGTCTTTGTGGGCTCCTCTGGTGGCGACTCCCAGCTGGTGCGCTGCCTGGCTTTGTCTGATGAGCCAGGTCTGGAGGGGCCAAATGTGAACAGGAAAGACAACATGATGCATTTGTATATTCCCATTCGAATCCTCACACGTCTTGTACAGCTGTGAGCAGAGCTTGTAGAAAAAATCTCTGTGCACGATCTTGCTGGCAAAGCTTCGGGGTGTCTCTTTAGCAGGATGTGAGATGTTGCAGGATATCCTGGAAGTATGAGGCTGCGCTTAGATGTGGACATAGCCACTGGTGTGAATGGCTGACTGGCACTGCAGGTGCGGCTGCACCCGACGCCGGTGACGCCGCAGGAGCCCAGCAACTTTGTGGAGGTGCTGGAGACGATGACCAACCTGGGGCCCATCATCGACTTTGTTGTTGTGGACCTTGAGCGCCAAGGGCAGGGGCAGGTGAGTGCATCTTCGTGCCACCTGCAACCCTCAACTTTCCGCCGCTGTGGTGTCTATGAAGAATCCCATAAATAATCTCTGTTGCTGCTGGTTCATCCAGCTCCATGCTCTAAAGAGTCCAGCTCAAGACATGAGGAATTCTAAGCTATTTTAGGCTCGGCATGCGCACGAATGGGCTGTCTCGTGATGAGTAATACTGCGGCTGCAGGTGGTGATGTGCTCGGGAATCATGGCGGACGGGTCGCTGCGCATTGTGCGCAATGGTATTGGCATGATAGAGCAGGCGACGGTAGAGCTGCCGGGCATCAAGGGCATGTGGGCGCTGCGAGCCTCCCACATGGACGCCTTTGATACCTTCCTCGTCATCTCCTTCGTGGGCGAGACCCGCATACTCGCTATCAATGCAGACGATGAGCTGGACGAAGCCGAGCTGCCTGGCTTCAGCGCTGACGCGCAGGTGAGCTGACTGTGCTGCCAAGGATAAAACATGTGCTTGTCTATGTGCTGAATCATGCATAGATGGACAAGTTTGCTTACTGACTAGACCACGTCCATGTGGCATGAAGGATTCTGCAAGATGACAGTGAAGCTCCGCACTCCTGTGCATGTAAGCCTAGGGTATGGTGTGGCTCCTCTGAAGGGTCATGGTTTCTCATAAATGATGCATGGCATGGAGAGCAAATACAGCGGGTTTGAAAGGAAGCGCATCAGCATGGTGCCGCTGTGGGTCCTCTTGCAGCAACTGTTCTGCCTTTGACCAAGGGTTGCACATGAAATCTGATCACTCTGCGCTGCGCAGACGCTGTGCTGCGGCAACACGGTGAGCGACCACCTGGTGCAAGTGACGGGCGCAGACGTGCGGCTGGTGGACGCCAGCACGCGCCAGCTCACCCACCAGTGGCGCCCGCCCGCAGGCCTCAACATCAACGTTGCCTCCGTCAGCCCCACCCAGGCAAGCCCCTCCACTGCACACGTTTCTGTCTTCGATCTTGACGCAGTCTACTTAAAGAACCTGACCTTGATCCTTGCCTTCTGCCTGACCTTGATCCTCATTGCAGCTCATACCCTTGCTTGCAACCACAGCCTGAACCTGCCCTCGCCAAGCCGAACGCAGGCGCTTGAAATGCTTGCAGGCAAGTGCATAAGTTGGATGGTGAACAGTGCACGTTGCTTGCTGCACACAAACTTCGCCGGAGGGTAGCCAATTACTTAGATGCAAGGTGGATCTTCTATGTTGTTCTGGACAAGTAAGATGGGTAAGATGAAGTCTGCATGCAGTAAGCCAACACACGCATGATGGTCCCACAGGCGGTGGTGGCGACTGGGGAGGGCAATCTGGTGTATCTAGAGCTGGGAGAGAGCGGCATCGAGCAGAAGGGGCACGTGAAGCTGGACGCTGAGGTGGCATGCGTTGACATATCTCCCCTGTCGGAAGACGGCGAGACGGCCTCGCTGCTGGCTGTGGGCACGTGGGACATGCGCGTGCACATCTTCTCCCTGCCAGCCATGGCCCCGCTGGTGTCAGAGCCCCTGGGCGGAGAAATCATTCCCCGATCCGTGCTCTTTGCAGGTGAGCCCAGAGCAAGACCTGCACTTCCCACAAGCATGGCTTATCACTGTGCATGCGCCCTGCAAGGCAGGGGAATTGTGCTAATCTTGAGTGCTCAGCAACATCAAGTGCCCCAATGCAATACAGATCTAAATGGCAATTTGTTGGGAGAGAGTGGTGGAGGAGCAGAGGAGAGGAGCAATATCTGGGGGAGCAGATGTCTAAGTTCTTTTTTAAAGGAAATGAACCAAGCTATACAAATGCCAGTGGACCACATGTACGAGACATTTTGAGATTACCTGATGCGCGCAGCGTTTGAGGGCGTGCCCTACCTGCTGTGCGCGATGGGCGACGGGCAGCTGTACAACTTCCACGTGGACGAGGCGACGGGCGCGCTGGCCGACCGCAAGAAGATCTGCCTGGGCACCAAGCCCATCATGCTGCGCAGCTTCCGCTCCAACGGCCAGTCCCACGTCTTCGCCGCCTCCGACCGTCCCACCGTCATCTACTCCGCCAACAAGAAGCTCCTCTACTCCAACGTCAATGAGAACGAGGTGCGCTTTCTTGGTACTGTGCAGCGTGAGTGCTAATGAGCTTCATTGCAAGAATAATAGAGAGTGATTTATCCTCATTATTATTAAGCAGAATGCCCCTCCTCGGTCCCATGCATGTCAGGAACATCCAGGATTGCCTACCAGGCGTGGGTAACCCGATGGTGTTTGCAGGGGTGCTTTGTGAAGGGAGAGTATAAGGGAGTTCCAGGCAGCAAGAATCTGTGGCGCGCAGGTGAACTTCATGACGAGCTTCAACAGCAGCAGCTTCCCGGACAGCCTGGCGCTGGCCAAGGAGGGCGCCATGACCATCGGCAGCATCGACCAGATCCAGAAGCTCCACATCCGCACCGTGCCCCTTGGCGAGCAGCCGCGCCGCCTGGCGCACCAGGAAGCCTCGCGCTCCTTCCTCGTCCTCACCTCCCCCAACAACGGCGCCACTGGTGGGTTCCCTCTTTCCTGCCCAGGCCGCCGCAGTTCCTTTGACAACCATTATCTATCTGTGATCCTTTTTCAGCATGTCATGGGAAGGCTTGCTACATTATAGTCCCTAGAGCACTGCGCATGCTGTGTACAATCTTCTTTTCAAAACTTGGTCAGGGCTCGGGAAAATATTGGAGTGCTGATGCTGAGATTGCTCCCGCGGCAATTATGACAGCCTCATTTGACTCCCTGTGTGGTGCGCGAGCAGGCATGGACGATGCAGGCCCAGACAGCGTTCGGCTGCTGGACGACCAGACATTCGAGACGCTGGACCGCTTTGGGCTGGAGACCAACGAGGTCTGTTGCGCGGCTGCATCCATGTCATTCTCGGACGACCCCTGCCCCTACTACGTGGTCGGCACAGCCATCACAGTCGCCGAGGAGCCTGAGCCCACCAAGGTGCGCTGCCTCTAGTAATTCTTTGCCAGGAGGGATGGCAAGAAACAGCTGCAAGATGCGAAGGTGTCCTCGTTGTCATCTTCGTCTCTCAAGAATGATGAGTGAATGTCAAAATGCGTCCCATGAGTGTTTGACACATTGCTGGGTGGAACCCAGGGTGCCTTGTGATGCCCTACTAGTGAAACAGCATTAGCATGCATCATGCTTTGTTGCCATAGTATGTGGATGAAGTAATGTGAGGGGTGGTGGCTGCAGGGGAGAATACTTGTATTTGGCGCCAAGGGCGGCAAGCTGAGCCTGGTGTGCGAAAAGGAGGTTAAGGGTGCCGCGTACAACGTGCACCCCTTCCAGGTCAGCTCTCCCATGTCTACATTGGTCATTGCCTCAAGCTTGCCTGTAATCAGCATATTATACACTTTCCTCTCACCTGTCATGCTGCCGACAAAAGGAGTTTGAGACAGAGACACAGATTGCCCTGCAAGCTTAATGGCGTGCAACTGAGGCTGCAAGATGGGCATGGGTGCAGGGGAAGTTGATTGCAGGCATCAACAGTCGCGTGCAGCTGTTCAAGTGGACACAGTCAGAGGATGGCTCCAGGGAGCTCACCAACGAGTGCAGCCATGTCGGCCACGTGCTCGCCCTCTACATTGTCACCCGCGGCGACTTTGTGATCGTTGGTGCGCTTCACTTGGCCGGATTTTTGTCTCTCACGCAGAGCATGCAGTCTTGCTGTGCTTGCTGCTCCAACCTGCACGGCAAGCACAGGGCGAGTTCCTGCACTCTGTGGTATTGCCTCACGAGCACCGTAGCAGGAGGCTTGGATGACCCCGTACATGGGACATCTGGAGATGACATTTGCAGGCGCCCGTGCTAGAGAGATGGGGTCTGCATTTGCACCAGTACAATCACAGGCACACCTGCTAGAGTTGGTGATTTAAAAGCCCAGAGTTGGGAATCGTTGCAAGACAGGCTCGGATGGCCCCTCACATGCAGAGGCCCACCTCCCTGCAGGGGCACGTGCTAGAGAGATGGTGCAAGAGGATCAGGACAAGCACAGGCACCAGGTGCCCAGTAATGTGAGGTGCTGAGTCCAAGAGGTGTGTGGGCAGGCGACCTGATGCGGAGCTTGCAGCTGCTGATATACCGGGCGGACGAGGGGATTTTGGAGGTGCGCGCGCGCGACTACAAGACGCACTGGATGACGGCCGTGGAGGTGCTTGACGACGACACCTACCTGGGCGCAGAGAACTCCAACAACATCTTCACGCTGCGCAAAAACACCGACGCAGCCGCCGACGAGGACCGCAACCGCCTTGAGGTGCGCTTCTGTTGCCTTGCATGGCTTGGCGCTCACCTCCCACATTCGGGCAGTGTCTAGCATCATGAAGCGCCTAAGCTGGGTGTGTCTCTTGAATCTCTATTGGGTGGTCCGTCCAATGCCTGCTGGACGAATCTGCCCAGCAAAGTCAACTGCTTCATGATTGATAGCTCCTTCCCAAAGGTTCCGGTAGCGGGCTAGCTGCTGTGTCGTAGGAATCATGCATGTTTGATCAGGCATGATCAGGCCATTGATAGAAACATGGACGTTCGCTTGCACGGACACTCATGAGGCTTGTTCTGCTGAGGCCTTAACTGAGCTTTTGTGTGTGCAGACGGTTGGGCAGTACCACCTGGGAGAGTTTGTGAACCGCTTCCGGCACGGCTCGCTGGTTATGAAGCTGCCGGACAGCGAGGCGGCCAAGATCCCCACCGTCCTCTTTGTCACCATCAACGGCTCCATCGGCGTCATCGCCTCCCTGCCCCAGCAGCAGTTCCAGTTCCTCAGCAGGCTACAGGTGCGCTGCCATGGCTGCCCCCCTGAAGATTACTGCAAAATCAGCCCCTTGGGACCTGTGATCGAAGTCTCAGTGGGCTGGCCCTTGCTGATGTGTGTGCGCATTTGTCAGGCTCAAGCTCATCCCTGGGCAAGCAATTGTAGATGGCATCGATGACTTTCAGCCAGTGGGTATCTGCAGTATGCAAGTCAAGATCCTGCCATATTGGAAGCTTTGTTAGGGTACAGATTTAGCAGGACATCCCGATATTGGCTTTGAAGCGCGACGCTGGACCCTATTGCTAACATGCCAAAGGTGCTGACAGCCAGTGGATATGCTGTGCAGGATTGTCTGAGGAAGGTGATAAAGGGGGTGGGCGGCTTGAGCCACGTGGCCTGGCGCACATTCCAGGACGAGCACACCAAGATGCCCAGTCAGAACTTTGTGGACGGCGACCTCATAGAGCAGTTCCTGGACCTCAAGCGGGACTCCATGGAGCGCGTGGCACGCGAAATGGGCGAGGGAGTCACCTCAGAAGATTTGCTCAGAATGGTGGAGGAGCTCAGCAGGAGCTGCCATTAGTTACAGGGTGAAACAAACAATAAGTATGCATGGTTTGACACAATTGTAATGACACTTGCGTTCAAGGTTTCAGGAGGGATCCAGGGTTGTGGGGCGGGCTGCAAATCTGCCCGATGTCCTGGGTTTCTGTGCGCGAGTGTGTCTCGGCCAAAATGGCATGTACTTTTACCTAGGAAAATAGGCTAGCAGCAGAAGATGCTGCGCCCTGCTGATGCCAGACAGTGATCCACATGACCAATCTAACGAATTTTCTTAAGTTCACAATGAATTTTAATTTTGTGCCCAACAGCACACCTTGTGCAAGCTTGCACCTTAAGGTCGTTCTTTCAAATTTCTTGGCTTCCAGGAAAGAGAAGCCCAGCAAGATCTGTCCTTCAGCACATTCAGGTCTCTGCATACTTTAAAGCTTTTAAAAAGCAGATCTTTACAGATCTGCCCACGTGGGCAAATATTGAAGGTTCCTTAAGGGCAGCTGCTCCAGCAGATCTTGAAGTCATTGATCTGCAGTGGCATTGTCTCATCACACATAAGATGGCACGAAAAGGAAAAGTCACTGGTATTTCAAGACAGGTGTGATCTTTGTACCCATGCACACCATCAGGCTCTCTATTTTGCACCCAAACTTCTCCCCCTCTGCATGCCTGAGACGTTTACGTAGTGCCTAGATAGGATGCAATGTCAGATGGTTCCTTGGGCGTCAAGAGGTACTTCCGATGCCAATATCGCACGTACCGAACTCTTGAAGCTGTTGAACGTGAAGGAATAAAGCCACACGACGACAGCACCCCAATTGGTTGCATCATGGTTGCGCAATAAGACTTTGAAGTTATGAACAGGTCAGTCACTGAATCTTGGATAAATCGAAGAAGAAGTTGAAACAGTAACATTGAACCCGTCATCGCGAGCTTTGGAGTCCTTGTTGCAGAGTGGCAACGCTGATGCTACCAACGCAATTCGATCTTTGTTCGTAAGTTGCTATTCAGTCAAGGAAGGAGGGCAAATTTGAGTGTTTTGCACCTTGGACAACAGGCCTGCTTGGGAGCCCTCCGGCAAGCTTCTGGATATTCGAAGACCAAGAGGTGTCCATGATGATGGTAGGATCGCAGTCATCAAACACAACATTAGATTGCTCTTAGGCTCTCAGTGCCTGCTTGTTCCAAGCCGGTGTCTGAACCTGGACTTTGCATGAGCCACTGGCTGTAAAATGCAAAGTCTTCTGCTCTCCCATTTGGATTCTCATATGCAGGGCACAGGCGAGGATACTGGGGCATTACCTTCAAGATTTACTCGGATCTTTTACTACCTCGAGTCTGCCTTTCCAGATAACACTTTCAGCGTCCTGGATAAGTCTGTCATTGCCTGTGTCATGTCAACTGGAAGCGAGGCCACCGTTGCCCTGATTTGAGGGGCGCCCTTGCTCACCAATCAGGTGCGTAGTTGCCCAGGATCCAGCTTCAAGGTTGTTGCTTACATCTGTTGCTAATCACATCAGTGCCAGCTGACAAGGTTGCTTCTGATTTGCAGACGAGACCATGAAGCCTGTCGGATACATACAGGTGTTTCTGGCCATGCCCTGGTTCTTTGGGCATGACCTTGAAATTTGGCTCGAGCTCTTCCAACTGGAAGGTGACACCCCAACGGAAGACCAGGGTCACCTGAACACGGCCGAGGTCAAGGCGCTGATGGCAGCAGCAGGTGATCAGGCGCAACCTGAGAAATTATAAGAGTCACTTTCTTTCTTTACTGCTCTTCAGACAGAAGTCGTAGCCCCTGCACAGGCTCAGTGTTGTAGATGTGGCCCCAAGCCAGGCACCATTTGCTTAGTAGGGCAGGCCATGCTTGTCAGGCGTGGTTTGAGAAAAGCTTCCCCTTCCAAATGAACATAATGATGTTGGTTGTGCTGCTGCAGACCGGGAGCGCAACAAGTTTTACTTCACACAAGCGATTCTGGCTGGCATTGTTGCCGAGGCATATCTATTCTTTCCTGGCGCTTTCAGATGGATTGCTGCCATATGGGCGCTGCTACTATGGCCCGGCCAGGCTGAGTCATCTCTGGTATCTGAGAAGCGTGCGCGTGCAGCGCTAGAGGACCCCAATGAGGACTGTGATGTCCTGAGCACAAAAAGAGCGTCAAGCGGCGTTACATGAGGTTGTGGCCATCTGATGACGTTGCAAAGACAAATCCATGCATTCGTACCTGAAGCCCTGAAGCTGTCCATATTTGAGGACCAGCAGCCGAATCGTTTTAATTGGTGCTTAAGGCCCTGGGAGTATGATTGTATCAATTCCGGAGCTATGCAGGTCCCAGCCAAGCTGACAGAATGGACATTGGCTGTGCTGGGGCATTGCGCTGAAGGGTTCATGTTGTGTCTCTGCCAGTGGGTTCGTGTAAATACAAAAGCTCAACCTTCTCTTTCCCAGCGCAAAGCCCAGAGTCCTGTATGATTTTGAGAACTCTGTGAGAACTGGCTGTAAGCTTGAGCATGCATGTGACAATATTCAAATGGACACGGCAACATGTCCATCATGCAATGAGTTGTGCATGCGACAACAGCCTGCTGAGCAAAGGACTGGTTGCAATTAGACGAAGTGAGAAGCAAGCCAAGGAAGTGGCCAGCTGCTGCCCCTGCCCTGGAAAGGGCAAAGGATCGTTCAAAAGCCCTGTCAGAGGTCAATGGCCTGCCAATTTTGCATTGGTTTCATGGAGACCTTTGCATGCCTGACAGGGAGCCTAATGAGGCATGCTATTTCAAGACATAGGTTCATTGCGAATGCTGCAAATAGTTGAGGAATGGTTTGCGTGAAGCAGCACTTGGTATTAACAGCAGTGTAGATGCCTTCTGAGCGGCCTCAGGGCTGCAGACAGTAGCGTGCTTTAGCACACAGGTAAGGCCTTCTGATTGTGTTCACAAAGGACTGACGTCACCGCGAATAGCACTTTGTCACGATCAGGAGCGATCCGTCTGTAGGAGATTTCGGCACTCTATAACGCACTGATCTCCTTGTTTTCAGTGTGTATCGCCGTGCCACCGTCTCTTGATTACTTATGCGCGACGTTGGTGAGGAAATACTTTGGAGCCCTTCTGTCGATAGCTTCTTCAATCGACAGCTTCTCGTCGTTATCTACAGGGTGATTGGTGACAGGTTCATGTCACCGAGGGTCCTTTTGTCTCTCACTGTCTCTATTATTTCTCCACCACAACACAAGCAAGAAAAATATAGAACTCCAAACACAAGCAGCAATAGTGACTGTGCTTATGCATTCCTAGGGAAAAGAGGTCATGACGGAGAGCTCTGATGACGAGTTGACAAGTGTTGAGGATATCCCAGCCTACATCATCCGCTGCTTTGAAAGAGGCTTCTCAGACGACGAGTTTAGCGTTGCGGAGAAGGCTTGTATCGTCATCGGCCTGAGCCACCCACAGAATAACAAGAATAGCCCGAAAGCGCTCTTCTCACTGCCCCACAAGGAATGTGCTGATATCCTGAAGATTGCGGCGCCAGAACCACCCGGTGCGACGCTCTCTGTTGCCTTCTTTTGCAGATCTGGAACATAGCTGCAGAACTGCTGTTGCCTCTGAGGGTAGGTCTCTTTAATTAGCTGCAACAATATGGTGAATGCGCTCTTTCTGTTTGCCTGCTGCAGAATGGAAGCCCACAGGACACCTATGGATACGGGGTGTTGTGCCGTTCTGGTTTCGAACAGTTACACAGAGGCTGGAAACTTACGGTCAGGAGCAGGAGAGGCGCTTGCTTGAGCATGATCTCAAAGCGCTCTTCGCACCCCTTGGTAAGGTCTCCCATTCAGGCCTCACAGACTCTGTGCTGAATATGTGCCACTCATCTAAGAAGCTGCCATGCATGTGTACGTACTGGCCGCTGAGTGCAGCATCTGCACACCAGTGCACATATGAGACAGCGCATAGCGTGCTCAGCAGCGGTCATACCGGATTGCAAGTAGTGGTCCTTTCTGTTCTTGACATGACAAGCAGGAAACTGTCACGCTGCGGTGAAGCATGTGATGTTCTTGCCGTATCATGTAAAATCAGTCAAGAGTGTGCTCTTGTGCTGCAGAGGCAGAGCGAGACCGCTTCTTTTCAGCAATGGGCTTATTGATAGGTACAGCAGCCTCAATGTACACCTTTGACATGTTGCGCGAGTGGCTGCCTTGGTTGATCGCCCTGATCATAATACTGGTGATGGCGTACCTCCTGCTGCTTCTGCATTTTAAGCTGCGGAATCGCGAAGAAGGCATCTCAGTAGACTTGAGGCGGTGACCATTGGAGATGGCTGCACCCACATGATCTGCATGGTCGGATGCCATATCTCTATGCATCTTTTAGATTGCTTAGTGGTAAACAGGGGTTCCATCCAAATGTAAGGCATCTACAAGAGGCTTCTCAGATGAAATTCATTATCCTAGATGTGCCCCTCTGGTAGATTTGCCCTGATCGCTGTGCCGCTGACAATGTTCATTGCTGCTCTATGCCCAGGCTCAAGCAAGGGCATTCTGTTGAAAAAATGGGAATGATGAGAGATACAGGTGCACTCACCTCATGTGGATGACCTTGGCTATGGCACTTGTGAAATCAGCAAACACATCAATCGTCATGATCATGAACATGATGTTGTGCTTTCTGTTGTGCCTTGAGGGCATCCTTGCAGGGATCAGCAGAGCTCAATATTGAAAATTAATTTGAACCTGTTGAACCTGGCCGTTGCTGCTGTGCCTGGGCTATGATCACTGGGATATTTGAGGTCATCATTGAATCCTCTTAGGCACAAAGGTTATAAGCATGATGCATGTAAAATGAGACAATTTATCATTATGCTACCGGATGCCAAGCATGTGCCCGGCAGCGGCAGCGCAGATAAGAGACACTCAAATTCAATGTTACTGCTGCCTGTGAAGCATCGGTGGACAAAGCATGGAGAACTGATAAACGGGCTTGTTCATGGCACAAAAGCTCGCAGTGAAAAATTTAAAATGCCTCTGCCTCTGGTCCTCCCTCAAGACATCAGAAATATATGCTGATGTCATGTCACATGGCCTTGCCAATTTGCAATCCTGATTCGTCTCTTGCTGAAGAACACTCAAGAACACAAGCAGATATTTGTTTATATATCACGGGACTTGCATTGTGTCTCTTTGCTCTCTCAATCTTTGGGCCCTGAAACCGTGGTTGCAACGAGGCGAAACCGGCCTGATCTGGGCTTTGTCTGGTCTCCTGTCTTTTCCAAATGCGACTTCCTAAGCTTCCTGATCCCTACCCAAATGCAATAAGGGTTGGACTTGCAGTTTTCACAGCAACAGCAATAGGATATGGGATCGTTCTGCCCGAACACGGTGAGCACAGATAAGCAGTTGATCTGAATCTTTTGTTCCGTGATTGCCTCAGCCTCCTGCTTCAGCTGCTGCATACTACTTGTCCTGCAGGTATACATACGACGTACGCACGGCAATTCTCGCAAGCGTCAAAATGGGCTGCCATCACATGTGTCGTTGTAAATGCCCCAGTGATAGGGAAAATTGCTCAGGTAATTCCTGCAGTCCACTCATGCTTGCTTGTCGTTTTCTGACTATTTGCCATCCGTGATTTCGGGGGCTCACTCAGATTTGGTGCTGACAGACTGGGGCAGAGCGAATTTTGGGAACTGTTGCGGGGGGAACGCTGGGGTACCTGGTGTATGAGGTTGGTCACCGGCTGTGGGACCCTGACACCCGCACGGATGGAGTGAGTGCCACACCCCCCTCCTGTTCATCATGCATGTAACCCCCTCCAACTGCACTGCCAAGCTGCCCCTTCGCCAAGGTCTTGTGAGCAGCACTCTTCCAGGAGCGGCTCTTTTGCTCGCATTTGCACAAAAGGTGTGTGCATGTGTGCGCCCTACCCCTGCCAGCCCCGTCGCCGCGCGCTGATTGTTGCGTGCGCATGCAGATCACGCTGAGCGTGGCGGCCGCACTGGTGGCCTTCAGCGGCATAGTGCTGGGCAAGGCGTTCAACCTGGCCTACTCCGCCAAGCTGTACGCCATCGCATTCCTCATCGTCACCTTTGGCGCGGTGGACGAGCAGAGCACGGACACCAGCGTATTCCTGCTGGGGGCCATGCGCGTGACGGGCATCGCCAGCGGAGTGCTGCTGTCGGAGCTGTACGCCGTTCTCATCTTCCCCAAGAGCGCCACTCAGGAGGCGGTCGCCAAGATGAAGACGGCCATGCAGAAGCTGGGCGACCTCAACAGGCTCGTCTGGGAGCACGGCCCCTGGAATCCCTCTCATGGGCTGGCAGAGGCTCCGCCAAGGTGACATTGCACCCCTGCCAATCACACACACTCTGGCACGCCATGGTGTCAAGTGCACTATGCAGATAGTGCTGCCGCTCAAGCTACCAAGGACCTGACTGACAATATTAGTTGCTGGTGGGCAGGCGTGCCGATGGGTATGCACCGCTGGCTGGCAAGGACGAGTTGCTGGAGGACTTGGTGAAGAAGCATGAGGAGTTCGAGGCACAGTCAGAGAAGGTGCTGATGGAGGTCTACGATGCCCTGTACAAGGTGAGCCACCTCACCTCTCCGTTGCGTTGTCTGTGTCTCCATACTGCTGGGGCACGTAGCTGGCACAATTTGTTGACCCGAACATCCCCGGATATCCTGTACATGCAAATGTACTACAGCTGACACAAAATTTCTTGATTTTCTCATCGTAACTCATTTAATATCATTCCTGTTTCATGCATGTAGAAGCAAATCTCTCGCAAAGCACTCCTGAAGAAGATGTTGACTCTGGGTCCAGGTGGAGGAGCAGGTGCCGCTGGCTGCGGCGGAGATCTACCTGTGCACATGGAGGGGCACGCTCATTTTCCTGCCGGGGCTGCCCTGGTTCCCAATGGGCAAGTGGCACCTGCCCGCCAAGGAGATGGATGTCCTGGCCACCAGCCTGCGCAAGATTGCGCGCCTGCTTTGGGCCCTGCACCTCTCCTTCCTGGACGGCTTTGATGAGGTCCGTGGGCCCCTTGGGAAGATCACTAGTAACTGGCCGAAGAGACCATAGTCTATGAGTTCTCATGCCCTCAAGATCATTCTTATACATCTTGCTTCAGGAGTATTCACCTCCGCAGATTATTAAAGTGGAATACCGTATTAGCAGCTGCAATCATGATGACTCGGTGAAATGTGGCCATAGAAAGTTGGCCCAGACTGTTGTGACGTGTTAATAAACATCAGTGCTTGCTGTGCAGAACATGCTGAACCTGCTGAAGCAGCAGTACCCCAGCCAGCTCATGCCGCAGCTGGCAGAGACCTCCCAGGGCGCGTTAGAAGCCGCCGCCGCTGCATTCCCCAGCAAACGCCGCGTCGACGAGTCCAACCTGCAGCTGTTTGTGAACGCTGTGGAGGTAATCATCATACTCACTCGACATGTTCAGCTTTTTTAGCACAGAGATGTCCAACGCTCTGCACAAGACATCGTATGTATTCGTGTGGGCTTGTTTAAAGAATTTGATATACCTGACTGTCATGAAGGAGACAAGACCACTCCTTGGGGGGCTCCCCAATTCCAGAGAGCGGTGGGCTAGTATTGACCTGCACCTAGTTTGCCTGTGCAGGGGCTGATGCGCATCTCAGACTTCCAGCGCCGCCGCATCCTGCAGCTCATCAAGCATTTCCGCGTGGTCAGCACAAAGCGCCGCACGCTGGCACGCGCCTTCTCCGCCCGGGACGCCGTCCGCCGCCGCGCAGCCGGCTCCTCGGTTGACGCCGGCAGCCCCTTGCGTATTGCCGCCTCCATGCCTGAGCCCTCCGCTCTACGCCAGGTGCGTCACAGACTCCTTTGTGGGATCAAGGGGAGTATGAAGAGTTCCTCTTCTTACTCCCCTTCTTGTGATGTTTATGCTGCTTCACGAATGCTCCATGCTGTGCATGCGTTCTATAGACAAAAAAACCCACAACGGCCTTTGAATGGCTTCCCACAACGAAGAGCATTCAAAGGCCTTAACTAACATGCATGTGAAGTAGCAGCTTTCTCTGATGCAGTCTGGCTGTGGCATTCCTGCACGTAATTATGATTGTGCAAGTACTCTAATGGAGCACTTGAAAGGGGTCAAGGGCGTGGTGCTGGCAAGAGCCAACTAGGGGCACAAATGGTGTTGCTGCAGGAGCCAGATGTTGAGCAAGGTCTGAGCTCTCGCAATTTTGATCGGGGAGCATACAGCAGGGCTCGTCCTGCGGACCTCCCACCAGTGCCAGAGCGGCGGCGCAGCGATGCGGCGACTGAGGATGACGTGATGAACCGCAGCAACACTGAGGAGATGATGCTGGGCAGTGGCAGCGGGGACGAGGAGCGTCCGCAGGTGATGCTCGATATTGCGTCTGTTTCTTTCCCGGGGCTGTTGTCAGGCTCTCATGCAATATACGGGATGTTTCATGAGTGGACACGCCTGCTGCACTAAAATACATTGAAAACTGAGAGAATATGTATTGATCTCCGGCAATGTTTGAGCGTAACGTTTCGTGATGTGGGTGGTGTGCAGAGTTCTGCAGGGATTTGAATTCAAGACGGCTGTGGCTGTCACAGGGGCTGGAGCATCGCGGGCGGCAGTCCAGCAGCCTCACAGAAGCGCTGGCAGCCGCAGACGCAAGCCCCACATCCCCAGCACTGCCGGCTGGCCAGGTGATTGCGCTGCACGCGATGCTTTCAGGACACCTGAACAGATGCTGGCGAGGAACGATATACACTATGCATACCGCGGAGTACATGTAAGACTGGACCTGGACGTGCACTTGTCACGGGATATTTAATAGATCCAACTTTGCAGGATCTGGCCCAGCCTCTGCAGCGGCGGCCGAACAGCATGAGGGATTTGGACTGGACCCTCAACCGCAGCTATGTGGGCACACCTATTGAGGTACGAAAAGCCAGGCAACCAGTAATCTCCTGGGCACTCCGTGACCTGCACGCTCCCAATGAGTGGCCTCTGCTGCACTCCTGGGAGATGAGCAAGCCTCGGACAGCTCAGACAAGGCACACCTGAGGAGCACCTGTGCTGCAGGCGTTTGGGGATCTGCCTGAGGGGCTGCACATTGCCATGGGGGAAGCCGGGGACAGCGCGGCTGCAGCAGAGCTTGTCAGCCAGGCATGTCCAGCTCTGCGAAGGAAGTCGTCTTGCTGTGTGTCTCATACTTGCTACCGGCAATGCTACAGATGCAAGAGATGTGGCGTTTAGTCTGAACCTCAGAAGGTTTATTTGTGCTTGTGCAGTTGAACGGCGGGGCAAAGCAGCGAGACTTCAAGAGGCTGCTGACGATGCGGCTGCAGAGGGTCGAGTCGTCTGAGCTGATCGAGTTTCCTGAAAATGAAGAGGGCTACCTTGGGAAAATTCGCTGGTATTCCTTCCAGTTTCTCATGCAGGTGGGCTGCCTCTTGGAGGTCAATTGTCACAATCAGCTGATGATGTGTAGCATTTGCCATGCTGCCACTCTCTTTGCATCTCCAGGCTATCCATGCAGACAAACCTGTGGTTAAGCTGTAGGACTGAACGTTCGAATGACACCGACAGGAGCTGGCAGAGGAGCTTGAGGACATGCATGAAGCGTTGGACAATGTACTCTCAGTTCTCAATATTGCCATGGGGACCTGATGGGAAATCAAATGCCATGTACAGGATTAGGCGTGTACTTTTTACATAAGCAACGTTGGTACAGTGAACAATGTCATGACTGGTCACGCAGTCACTGAGTGCTGAAAGAAGATATTAAGAGAAGATTTTTGTATTGTCTACTGAGTTTTTTAATGACTCTCGGCCAAGAGTTTCTATTGAAACAAAATTTGTGCAATTCAAAATCGGACACATCGCATATGCAGCGTTTCAGGATTTACAATGATGGCAGTCAGTCACAAGACACTCCATCTTAACTTCTTATCATTGCAAAAACAAAGAACCATATCTGGATCTCCCATAATAAGACAGGGCCAACTGTCTACACTCATTTGCCAGGCACAAGAGACCTCTCATCTTCAAAATCACATGTATAGCTGAGGTCACTATGTCTGGACACATTAAAGTATATTCTAAGAGCACAGAGAGTGCAGACCTCTTGCCCGGTCGATGCCCCCTTGCAAGCCCGTATTTGCTCACCAGCAGTGTCTGTTTGGTAAGAGCACAGTAATCAAGGCTAGCACACATTCACAATACACAACAAATAAGCTTATCAACTAGTGCTCCTTCAGTCCTGAGTAAGCAGGTTGACACTGGTCATCCGTGGCCAGGTAGGTGGTTTCCTTCAGCAAGTCAACGCCATAACAGAGCACATCTCTGGGAGAGGTAGAGGTTTAGTCACCAAGCACACACATATCAACAGTGTGCCACACCAGGGATTCCTTGACATTAGACAGTCCTCGCTCGTTCCTTTGTCCTCCTCAATGACTGATGGTACAAGGGCACACAAAACTTTGAGATTACGAATAGGACACGTCAAACTTGTTTGCTGATGACGAGCTTGCTAGACCAGGGTTCTGGCACATCTTGACGCCATGCCAGGTGCCTCAGCACACGGGAGACATGTGTCGCCCTGGTCAGGAGAGAGTGCAGCTCTGCTTTGCGAGAAACCTGCTGGCACGCTTGCCCGGCTTCCCAGTCTTGGCGTGCTGACCAAGCTTTGCAAGGTCTGCTGGGGAGAGCGCCATGGCGCCACAGCCTTCCACACTCCAAACACCCCGTATCTTGGCAGCCCTCGTTTCCCTGACGGGCTTCGTCACAGCTCCGCGCAGCTTAGCTTCCTTCCGCACCTTGCCAGCAGCTTTCTTCTTCTGCGCAGTCACCTGCAGGCAGCATTGCATGTAATTAGACATCTTCATGCCCACCAGAAGGTTGCCTGTCATGCTTGGGTGCCACACGTTGCACACAAGGGCATCCGCTGCATGGCGATAACGAAACTGGCAATTTTTTGCAATGGCATGCGTGAGTGAGAGGGTGCAGTAGCAGGCACTTTCCTGGGTGGGGCTGTCAGCGAGCTCTGGCATTCCTGCGCAGCGGTTTTGCAGCCGTTCCGGCCACACGCCCTTGCAGAACTTCTCCAAGTCACACCTGCAATGGCACTCCCAGTGACAGCGCATGATTGCATGGAATGCCTGGAGACCAGCTGGTGGTAAAGGGACACAGATATAAGCATGTATGTAGCACTCATGCTTGGCAAGGTCTACAACTCACTGGGAATCCTGATTACTGAGGGCCCCTGAGGTGCAGCCAGACAAACGACAGATGCCGACTAGTGTCATGCTCGTGTGCAATGAGGCTCAAAGGCAGACCGCACCGCTGCCTGGGGTTGGCCACCCAGTAAAAGATGCGCGCGACCTCGTCCAGGCCCACCAGGAATGTGGTGATGATGTAGGGATCCCTTTTGCAGGTGTAGCGGCGCGGCTTCTCCGGCAGCTCCGGCACGGTGAAGCCGGCGGCCGCTGCTTCCGCTGCTTTGTCCGTTGCCTTCCTCCATTGTTTCAAGACCGTGTCACGCGCGCCCTCAGCTGGACAGGCCAGAAAATCGGCCGCCTGCAACAAGGTTGGAAGACTCAAGGAACCGTCTCTTTTTACAGGGTCTTGCCTTCATCCTTATTTGCAAATCTCACAAAGCAAGTTGGCATTGACAACACAACACTGACCATTGAACAGTGCATGGGGTGAAAGCCTCCAAAAGCCCTGAAATTCCAGAAAGAATGGTAATATGCAATATGCCAAAAGACAAATTTAAGACAGGCATCAAGTTCTGAAGCTGGAATCTGTGAATCAAGCTCAATAGAGGTTCAACATCAGTGTAAAGAGGTCCTGCTGCTTCAGCCAAAAAACAAACAAGCACCAAATAATAGGGAAGGCATGCAGAGAGGAGGAGACTGGTAGGCCACAGGGCAAGGGGGCTGCATGCCATGGTCGGTATTGGCCCGACATCTGTATGACATGCTAGGTGAAGTGCAAGCAACCTCGCAAGCTGTTCTAGTGCCGAAGACAACAGGAGAAAATGTGGACAGCAGGGAACAAGAGGAAAGAGAGCCAACAACACCTGGTACATCAGTGAAAGATACATCAATAGAAATTAAAATGCAGCCCGCAAGACAACCTTGGTCTGGGGCCAATGGTCGTTGGCTAAGGCTCTGACGGAGGCACAGCCACAGGGAGGTACCTTGGAAAGCTCCCTGGTGGGCAGGAAGCGCTGCGTGAGGTCCTTCTCCAAGCTGTACACACGGCGTCTCATCTTCTTTCCGCCCATCGTGACCATGGTGTCTTCCACCAGTACGACAGGCCCGCCCTCCCCGCTGAAGAAGGACCTGGGTCCCGTTGCTGGAGCTGTTGGCACAAATCGCTCACATTCAGCATGTGCAGATACGTAGCATTCTTTGCACATTCAACTGCAGCGCTTCAATCGTTGGTGCAATGCAATGCGCACTCTCAACGCTTGCAATGATGACAGGTCAGTCTGTAGCATGCCACCAGGTGTACATTTGTGCTGATTACAGGATTGCAGTCTGCTTGCTGCCGCGGCCTGGGCGCGTCCCCCACCTTTCTTGGTCTCGGCCTTGGGGGTTCTGGAGGCCGCGGCAGCAGCCTTGAGGGTTCTGGAGGCCGCAGCAGCAGCCTTGGGGGTTTTGGAGGCCGCGGCAGCAGCCTTGGCCTTCTTGGCCGGTGATGCAGCAGGCACGGGGTCCTCCAGCGCGGGATCCTCCATCGCGGGATCCTTTGGCGCGGGTGCAGCGTCGTCCGCTCGGTCGCCGGTGCCGTCGTGCGCGCCGGTCGCGCACGGCTGCTTGTCCTGCTGCACAGGAGCTGCATCTGGCTGCGTGCTGTCTCCCAGGGTGGCGCCCTTGACAGGCGGCCATGTGCACAGTGCAGTAGCAGAGTCCAGCGTGGAAGTTGGGGTGTGCTCCTTATTGCCGGAGCTGACATCCGCACTGCTGCTCTCGCCCGCCGGATCGCGCACGGTGGACACCCCGACCACATCGACGCTGATGTTGCTGTCGGAGGCTGCGCTGCCGCCTGCATCGGACGGCGCCGCCCCCCAGGCCGGCTGCTGGGGCAAGACCGGCTGCAAGAAGCCCAGACCCTGCTCACAATGGCATGCCGCGCATTATGGCCCTGCCTCTGCAATGAGCCTCATTGATGCGCGTTGGTGTTGCAACAAGCAGGCAAAACGCATGTGATAATCCAGTGAACGGGTCGCTCAGGCGTGGGATGAGTAGCGCTTCACCTCGTAGGGGCCAATTGGTCGGAAGACCACCTTGACCCGAGGGAGACTGGCGTTGTCGGGGACGAGGACCGCCTCCGTTGTGGCCACGCAAGCCAACACCTCCTTCTCTTCCGAAGGCGCCGCCGTGCCGGGAGCGGGCACCGCAGAGGGAAGCTTTTCCCAAAGGAATGCCTGATTGGGCGCCGGCACTGTCCGGCTGTTGTGGTGTCCCCAGCCGCCGCTGTGCAGCTCGCCCTCCGTCAGGCCCCTGTTCTGCAGGCTGCCCTCCCAGTCTGCAGGGACAGGTGAACACCTCAGAAACCCCATTACTAGCATTTCTTCAGTATCCGTAGCTAGAGTGGCGTTTTACAGGTAGACCTGCACCGGCAGGCTGACAAGCGTGTGGGTGCCCTTTTGGGCCTCGAGTCATCCGAGCATGTCACAGGCCAAGTAATACACTGACCTGAGTCTTTCAGGAGCGGCTGCTGCTCAAACCAGCGGGCACAATCCTCAAACTTCTCCAGTTCAGGATGGCAGAAGAGCTCGTTGCTCGGGCCCATCACATTCTCCCTCATTGCGCACTCCATGCACAGTGGCTCTTTGTTGACCTGCACACATTAAGGAATACAATAACGTGCATTGGCCATCTAGAAGCTGGTGTTATGCGCTGCTGCATTGAGTTCTCGAGTTCTTTTATGTAGAAGTTGAGAATGGCGGGGGGTCAATCGGGGGCGCACCTGGCAAGTGACCGACGCGAGGAAGCAGAGATGCGCGCAGCTCACGCAGTCCTGGCACGAAAGGCCGTCATCCACATCCGTGGCCATGGGCCGCTGCGTGAGTCCGCGCTGCACCACCATGACGCGGCGCTGCTTGTTCTGCTGGCGCAGCAGGGTCACAAAGGTGCCTGCCAGGCTCACGTCAGCTGCCGGGTCGGCCGAGCAGCATGCGCCTTGCTCGTCGACCAGCCGATCTGCAGACCAGATTGGGTCACGTAAGAGCACTGCCCATCGTCCACACCCGCACGACACACATCATTGAAAGCGGCATGTGCTGAAACATGCAGAATGAAAAGGTACAAGGCAAGCAGTGAGGGTGGTGGTGCGTTTGATGCATGCAGTCGCATGGCTGAGATGTCACCTCTCAGTAGCAAGGCCTCCTCGCAGATGAGCTCGTCGTGGGGCAGGATGGGCGGCTGGGCTAGGCGCCGATAGCGCAGGCAGCAGTCAGCGCCAAATTGGTACCAGTCGTGCATGGCAAAGTTGACAGCCTCCCCGACGCAGAAGCCATTGGAGAATCCGGCATGGTAGGCGCGCGGGAAAGTCACAATGAACTCGCCTGGCTGCTGCACTGCCCGGCACACTCTCACGCCTACACCAAATCGGATGGCCGTGAGCACAGTTGCACAGCTGCTGGGGTTAGTAGTGGAATCCGCAGACATCTCTCGCTCTGATTGCAGGTAAGCCCATTTATGTCGGCCTGTGCGGGGTTGAGGAAGCAACAAGGAGTTGCAGCACGTGACAACCTGTCATCAATGAGCAGGTGGATTCTTGCAGAGAAAAGCCTTTGGACTGGTGCAGGACGGCACCTGCACTTAGGAGCAGCTGGGGGCTGAACATGGTGGTCTTGCCCAAAATGGCCCTGTGGGCAGCCACGCATGCTTCCCGTCCAGAAAGCTTCTCTTCCTGCAGTGCCCGCGCGTACACCTGCTCCTCCACAACCTTCTCAAAGCCATCCGCTGCGATGCCTGGCACTCCATACCTGCTCCCGCATCAGTGCCACCGTTGGTAAATATGCACGGAAATGTCTGACAATAGTTTGACCATTTGACAGAGTCACATGTGGTGCAGTGGCACAGAGTTGCTGGTAAAGGGCTGCAGAGATCAGTAAAATTCAGGGCGCACCAGGTCTTGCTGGCGCCCAAGTGCTGGTAGTTGATGCTGTAGAGGTTGTGGTCCTCCACGTGCCAGGCGAAGGTGGCGTAGAGCATGCCGATGTATAGCATGGGCGTTGTGATGCCCGGCACCTCACCCTTGAGCAGCCGCAGCGTAGAGTTCTGCAGTCGCGGCAGCAACTGCAAGGCGGCCAGGTACTTGGGTCAAGGCAGTCTGCAGAAGGGGTCATGCCACAATAATGGCACAAATCAAGGTATGAAACGACAACCTGGAGCCACATCTGCAGCAAATGACAAGCTTTTAGAGCAGGAAAATCGCCTGCAGGTTCCAGTCTGTGCTGCCCAAGGGGTCCCCCTCACTGGGTGAGCAGAAGGCAGTCCCCTCCACATCATTCCCGTACTCCACTGTGAGGTCAGACGCCACTTTGCGCTGCCTCCAGTACTCGTTCTGCATGTTGACAGGCTCTTCACACACAGTACCATGCAACCCCGGGAACATGATATCCCAAAAAATGTGGTCAAAGGATGGTAACGTCTGCAAAGAAGTGGACGACACCTCAACTGTGCGCGCAGGACATGTTCCTGATGCCCCCAGCTGCTTTCTTTGGAAGTCGTCTGCCAACTTGGAATACTGCTGGAGGGTGTACAGCCTGGGGCAAGGGCAAGACATAAGTTCGCCTTCAAGTCAGGAGTGCCTGTGGTGCCATAGCTGTGCAGAAAACACCCATCAAAGGTACGCATATGAACCAGATGGAATGTGAAAACTCGGGTGGGACTCACGTTTCACCCTGAGTGAATTTGCCTTCATCCATGTCTTGCCACAAACGCTCCCGGACAGGCTGTTCGCGAGTGGTGAATTTCAGGACTGCACCATTCAGCTCTCGGCACACCTGTCGCGTCACAATAAGAAGTAAGGCATCACAATGGATTCCTTCAATTAAGGCACGATTGGACATGCATGTAAAGAGTACTCAGGCTGCGAGAGCACTTGATGAAGAGCCAGTACGCACGAGCAACAGTTGCATGCACCAGGAATCGTCCAACCAAACAGTTTACAAAGATGCAGAACTCAGGCACTTGTACGTACCAAGCCTCCGGGTACAGCAGGGGTGACTGGTGGAATTATTTTGCAGATGCCTGCAAAACAGCCAACAGTCGATATGGCGCTTCAAGCAGGCATCGAGACCAAATTGCCAGCGCAAGATTTTATAGTCAGCAATGATCACGCACGCACCCCATTTTTCTGCCTCCCGCTGTACGCTCCTGATGTATGCCAGGGGGTCTTGAAACTCTTCTCGGGAGGGCCGGAATACCGGACATTCAGGCACTTTGTCAAGCCAATCCTGGCTCCTCGAATGGCAAGAAATCATGTTGCTCGCTTTCTGCATCCAAGAACAGCACTTTCAGCCTTCAATCATTGAAAAAGGACAGTGGCAGAAGTTTTTCACACACAGCAACACTCTCACCTTTGCGACTCTCGAGTTGAGAGCTTGTGCAGGCCGCTTCTTGCTCGCATTCTGGACGATCTTGGGGTGGTCCCCCGGGCTGATCGTGCCCTGCTCAATTGAGCTGGTATGATCCTGCGCCTGCATCTCAAGTTCTGATTGCCTTGGCGACAGCCCTCACCCCATCGAGACACGCCGAAGCTTTCTTGTTGCAGGTCAAGCACTCATAATGTTCACTTGTGCACTGCAATGATCAGCGATCGCCTTGAATTTGGAGAGGTTCTGCTAGGAAAGTCCTTGCTGGGTTTCCTAGCTCAAACCCCTTGACCAAGGGTCAGAACCTGATGCCAAAGTGCCCTCGTTCGTTCACCTGCTCAATGCCATCCTCACTTGAAGAATTGCTTCCAGGTCACTGCCGCTGGTAGAAGTGTGCCTTGTGATGCTTGGGAGCCACTTTCACGGGAGCCACGCATTGTCGCCACAGCTGCGGCTGTGACATGCATGCAACTGCAGTTGCGACCGGTACCCCCGGGGCCTGGGCCAGGCTGGCTGCGGCGCACTGCTGGCAGCGCCGTGCTGTGACAATTTGATGCTAGGATATATCAGCATTTCTACACACATAGTTGGGTGTTGGCAATCCATCTTACGCAGGCAAGGGGCCATCTGCATCTAGAACCATAAGCTCAGGGTGTTCATAAGCGTGCCAGAATTTTGGCATATAATTTAAGCAACATTACTATAGCCGCAGCAGCTGCATTAAATGCCATGGCTGAAAATTCCAAGACTGGGATTATACACATCTGTCTCAAGAGGCAATTGGACAGTGTAGCTTGCTAACAATCTACCTGCATCCGTTGAGTATCCAACATGAACATGCGCTTGCATGGTGGATCCATGGCCACGTCACAAGATGGGCTGCGCCTCGAGGTCGAACAGCGAAGTCCCTGTAATGAGGCAGCGCCGCATCTGGCCGGCCTCAAGGGGCGGTATGCGTGCATCGCTTGTTGGCGTCAGGAAAACAATTGGATCAACGTCGGGCGCATCCCACTGGGTCCGACCAACCAAGCAATCATCCTCGTTCCAGCCTTCGACCAAGACGTCCACCTGTGGAAAGCACCACGCCCAGGTTGGGGCACATCTCTGACGCCCAGCACTGCGATACTGACCTGCACTTCATGCCAACTCTATTTGCCCAACAATGGGGAAAAGTCCTCCTGGGGGAACAGGCTGGCCTACCTCCCTGCCGACCAGCGATTCTGCGAAGGTCTGGCTGATGTCCTGCTGCTGGCTGATGAGGGAGTCCCTTCGCGCCTGCCTGATTTCCTCCGGCACCTGATGCATCCGAACGCAATAAGGAATGGTGGCAGCAGTAAGAACAGTCCATCAGTTGATGTTGTATGCATCTTCTCCGTAATACATCCATCAATCGCTGCTAGACCACAGCGCAGACCTGCTCTGAGAATGCGGCAGCAGGTGTTCCGTCCTCTTCAGAGTAGGCAAAGGCCCCCATCCGCTCGAATTTGAAGTCCCTGCAGAACTGCAGCAGCTCCTGGTGCTGGTCCTCCGTCTCGCCTGAACACAAGGGGACATGCATCAGCCACAACACCATGTCGCACTGGCTCTGCAAGCATGAATACCACAGGACAAGGTAGGAGAGTCAAAACCTGGAAATCCGCTGATGAACGTCGTGCGCAAGGCGAGGTCGGGTATCCTCTCGCGCAGTTTGTGGAGCAGCGACACGGTGTGAAGCTGGGGCGGTCGGTTCATGCCAAGAAGGGTCATGTTGGAGATGTGCTGCAGAGGGATGTCGATGTACTTGCACACCTGCCACCAGACCATTTTTAGCATTATCAGGATAAGTAGCAAAATGACAGTGCCAATACTCGCGCAGGGATTCTTAGCACATGCATGGCAATTGGGCAGAATGCCATTTGCTGGCTTTTAAGACGAGCAGTAAGCGAATTGCTGGTGTGCTTGCCTTGGGGTTGGATGCAATTTCATCTATGAGGGCGTCGGAGAAGTAGGAAGGGTAGGCGTAGAGAATGCGCATCCAGTGGAGGCCCTCCAGCTTCCCCAGCTCTGCCATCAGCTCCGCCAGGCTGTTGCCATCCTTCCTGTCCATGCCATACCTGCAGCGCACTCCCCAGTGACCGCAACTTTGTAGCGACCAGCTATACTTGTACTAGCAAACCCAGATAGGACAAGTCATGCTGCTCATTCAAGGGGTGCCAAGTCAGGGCAGGCAGCAATGCACTCAGCATGTCAGATAGTTGGTGCATATAGGGGCTCACTGGTTGGTGTCCTCCGCTATGAGATTGAGCTCCTTCACTCCTGAGGCTACCAGCTGCCGCGCTTCGTCGAGGACGTGCTGCCATGGTTTTGATCTGAACTTGCCCCTGCGCCACCATTAACGATGACTTTTCAGTTCTCATGATCAGTCCAGTCCCTTTCAAGTGCTTTGCAAAAAAAATGTTTGTAACAATCCATGATATCCAAGACATGTGAAATGCTGATTGGGACAATAGAAGCCAATCTAGGCAGCGAAGCACGCCAGGGACTCCATAGCTTCCCTCGAGGCAACCGGCCACCCTTCATCATTTATCGCAGCCAGGAAACCGGTTACTTGCTCTGAAGTCTTTCAGATAATTCAAGAGCACTTCTGCAGGTGTAATAAGACAGCATCAGACATTCTACGTGTTGCGTTGACAAGAAAAAGAAGTCTCTACTTACTCAAACGTTTGTCATTCAAGATACTTGGCGTGAATCGAAGCTTTAAATTGTTTCCGCAAAAGAAAACGAGAAAGTACCGCACAAAGACCGTTTGCTAGAAGGAAAAGCCAAGCAGAAGTGCGGATGGGTGCTCAACAGAGCATCCTTGATGAGGAAGCGGCTCCAACTGAGATTGGCGCCGCACCAGAGGTGGTAAGCGCTGTACTCGCTATTCTATACCAGCTCAATACCATGCATCGCTGGATTAATGGAACAGCGCTGTCCACCGTTTCAGGCAGATAGTACCTTCCACTAACTGAGCCTTGAACGTTTGGCACAGGGAAACGCCATCAGGCTCTTCAAATTCACTCCCAGCAGAGGAGGAGACAGCTGGGAGTTGTATTCAGCCAGTGTCAGTCCGAGCTTCTATGATGCCAACGAGGACAAAGCCTCAGCAAAACCACAGTGGTTTCTAGAGGCTGGAGACCTGGAGGTGGAGGTCACAGACAAGTTCAGCTTTGAGCAGAGCAGCAAACGTGCCACATTTTCCGGAGCCTCTGGCATCTGGGCGCTGCGCTTTCCAAGCGCGCAGGCCTTCCAGGCCTTCGTGAACGAGTACAACGGCAAGCTCTTTGAGAACATTTACAACGTGAAGAATGATGAAGCGAATCGTGAAAAGGTCCGAAACTCAACTAGACTTCTGCCATGGCAGCCTGCTATTGCAAAGGCACCAGAAGCTGCTGGTCCTGCTGTCAACCAGCTGAAGATAAGAGTCGTCTCCACGCAGGTCTTTGGAAAGGACTCTGTCCTGAACCTCGGGGCGCGAGAAACAGCTGAGTCGCGCGAGCAGTGGCTGGAGGATGTCGACATGAAGGTGAGAAAGCATTCAATGACCTGCTCCTAAGACTATTGCCAACCCCGATCTGAGGGGCGCGTGCAGCACAGTCCTGGACTTAAAGTTCAATTGCAATGCAGGAAGCCCCCTCCACAGCAGAAAAGTTCAAGGACAAGTTTGCCCAGAACAAGAATACGCCAATCAAAGGAGTCAGAATGGGAGCCGGAGACCGCAGCTACCTTGTGCGCGATGATCAGATCGAGGTCCTCAAAAACGTGTACGGCGGAGTCCAGGTGAGAACCCTGTCACAGTTTTTGGGTGCAAAAACACGTGATTGCCTCGCCCATGGCGCTTGCTCATACATTCCATATGTCTGACAGGACACCGGGACCTCCTTCAAAATCACACCCAGGAAAGGCGGCGGCACCTTCACGCCCAACAAGCTGATGCTGATGAATCGTGAGCGCCGCATGAATATGCTCAGCCCGGACACGCGCACGAAGCTGTTCAACACCGACATAGAGACTGGCAAGATCGTCAACGAGTGGTCCTTCAAGAAGGACGGCAACGACGTTGAGATAAAGGACATTGTCAATGACACACGCGCTGGCCAGCTGACAGATGAGGACACGTTCCTGGGGATTGGCCAGAACAGGTGCAGCCTTGCGACTGCTCTCCTCTAATCGAGTGCTTATATTCATGCTTGCCTACATTGATCGCAGCACAGCTGAGGTGACACTGGTGTTGCCAGGCTGGCGCGCTGGGACATGCGCGATCCATCTGGCACAGTGCAGGAGTCGCCAGTTCTTGGCTACCAGGGCGGCAAGGACTACGCCAGCAAAGTCAACTTCAACTGCATGGCGACCTCAGGTGATGCACGCTGCCAGCATGCCTCCATGACTCAAGCCTTCCTTGGTGCAGGAATAATAGTTGTGTTGCTGGTCCTGGCTATCCACTGATATGGAAAGCACTCTGTCGCAGGCGACGGGTTCATCGTGGTGGGCAGTGAGGACGGCCAGATCCGCTTGTACAGCGAGAGATCGCTGACACGTGCCAACACTGCTATCCCCGGTCTGGGCGCGCCCATCTCAGCTGTGGACGTCACCTACGACGGCAAATGGGTCCTGGCCACCACCCGCAACTACCTGATGGTGGTGAAAACCACCTACAAGGTACGAAACCTAAGAAACATCTGCAAATCTGCCTAGAATATGCCCTCGTCGGGAAAGACCTCATTGCATCGCTGTGACGGCAAGCGCAGGACGCAAAGGAGAAAGAGACGAATGGATTCAGGAGCAGGATGGGAGCGCGCGGGGCTGCGCCGCGGCTGCTGCGCCTGAAGGCGGAGGACGCAGAGCTGGTGGGCGGCGCTCCCTTGCAGAAGGGGAAGTTCACGTGGATCACCGAGAGTGGCCGGGAAGAGCGCTGGATTGTTGCCAGCTGCGGCAACTACACGGTGCTCTGGAACTTCAGGTCTGATCCCTCTCAACCCTGATCTATCTGTACACTCTACTGGTTCTAGACTCGCCTAGCCATGTCTTACTGACCATTCTGCACCCCGCAGGCAAGTGAAGCTGGCCACAAACGATGTGGTCTCGTACGGCGGGCTCACCACATGCACGAGCTACCACCTCATCCCCAAGCAGGAGAGTGTGGTTGACAGCGTGTTCATGGCGGACAAGTTCACGGCATCACCATCCGCCAGACCAGGCCAGGACGAATCGTCCATGGTCATTGTGACTAGCAACAATGTCTTCAGCCTGGCGGACGATGACGAGTGAGCTGCTGGTGGTGGGTGCTGAGAAGCAACCGGGAAACATTCCAAGAGTCAAAATGCCATCAGCAGACCTGTTCTTATCGCACCCTTTCCCCTTTCTTCCCAGCAGAGGAAGCCCGGGGACTTGGATGATATGAAATTTGTTTGATTTCCATTGAGAGTCTTCTTGTGCCTGCCTGACAAGTCTTGCCAATATGCCGATTGTCAAAGATATGACGCATGTAAGAGAAGCCCACCTGAAGCCGGGGATGGCGCAGAACGTACAGGAATGGTTGCAGCCCTCGGCGACTCTCAGGTATGCTGTATGCTGCGGTGTGAGACGATAGCGATCGGCTTCTGGACGGAACGCCACAGTCGACTCGCCCACCTGAGTGGAGCAGTCGAACAGGGTTGTATCTCAACAAGGCGTCCACTGGGCATGTCATACTTTGTTTATGCAACACGATCATGTTGTGAAAGGCTGAGGAGTAGGAATCATCGTCACCTGCACTCTAGCCTCTGCAAGTCCTCCTGCATTCGCCGTCGGCTGCAACGCATTCCTCAAGGTTGCTGGCAGGCTGCTGTAATTTTGGAACCCAACTACGTAATCAGCTTCTGGCAGGCTCTCTGCAAACATACACACATCATTGAGGGTTTTGCGCTAGGAAGCACATTCACTGGCAGGTGCTCCCGACTCTGACCAGGCTTGCAGAGCCTGTCTGTGATTGGAATCTGATGTCCGATAATGCCATTGACAGTGTCTCTTGCTGAACAACATCCAGCATTTCCGCATCAGCTCCAGCGCTGCAGGTGTACTGAGCCCCTCACCTGCAAGCTCTGTGGAATACCGCTGGGCCAAGCAGCCTGTGACGATCACCTTTTGTACTTGGCCGTCCTTCTTGAGCTCAGAAGCTTCCATAATTGCCTGTCAGAGAGCGAAGCTGTCAGCGTTAGGACAGCGCATTGCTCACACGCAGCAGGAGAGCGTATTGTTACATGCCGCACCTCCAGCGATTCTGCCTTGGCATCCTCAACGAATGCGCAAGTATTGACCACGATACAATCGGCCTCGAGCCTGTCCTCTGTGACTGTGAACCCATTTCTGGCTAAGTCTCCCAGCAACACCTCGCCTGTGTCGATAGTGCGTTCAGTCAGGCCCGGAGGTTTCATTTCATATATGACAGACAGGTCAAAGAATGCATCCGATGACATACCAAGCTCCCTTGCTAGCATGGGCCATAAAATGTATGGATCTGGACAACAAAAGCAGCTGAGCACAATATAACAAGGTGGTCCCACCATCGACGACATTCTTGGGGCACCCTAAGCTCACAAAGGAGACCTTCAATGCATCTGCTTCTGAAGCTACAGCAGGCGCAGCTCTTGCTTGACAGCGGCGGGCAGTTCTGGCTGGTACTCGACGATCGATATGCGGTAGTTGAGTTGTTGCAACTAGAGAAGACTTCATCATCTTTGACATGCCCAGCATAAGTTCCACACCGTCAAATATCTTCAGATCATGCGTTTCGGAAAATGCACTTCTTCCGGTTGTTCGGCTCCGCCTTGGCTAGAAACAAATTTGCCCTTCGTTGGACCCTTGTGTGTGCACATTAATAAGCGTTTTTCAGAAATGTTGGTGCGAGACACCATTTTTAACACCGTGTAAATACTAGATTGCGTTTGTGTGATCCCACATTGTGTCTCTCAGATGGTCTGGGCAAACGTCGTTTCAGCAGTCCCATCGAGTACACTTCTGGTGAAGCAATATACAATCTTGTTCCAGGATCTTTGAAACCATTTGCCATGATGAAGCATTGGATACTCTCAGGCAGTCAAAGATCGCGCATGCAGATGGTCTTGACTTCGTAAGGATGTCCAAGAGTTTTCAAGAGCAGTGGCCCTTGTGGCCACCCAACTATCATTCTCCCCTTCAACTCGTCGACGTTCGCGTCAATGTGCCCGTTGATAAGCTCTTTGAGCTCCTGTACGCACCTGGTTCTGATTTTGTGGTGCGTCCTTTTGCTGACATTGCACCGGTTATTGAGCATGACCTTGTACTTGCTGGGACATTTTCATCCTGAAAGCATTTGTTCCTGCTCTGAAAATGTCGCTATACCTATATTGTCTCGGTTATCGCTAGCTCATACTAGGCACACCCCACACACCCAGTCAAACAGGGTGAAGGTGAACCTGAACACTCTGACCTGGGATGGCGTGGGGCTTGCTCCCAGGCCCGATCTCAAGAGGTGCGAGGCAACAAAGATTACGTGGAGAGTCCATGGCTGGGCAACGCGGAAGAACTAACCGCCCTCCAGCTCTCCCCGCCTGTACCAAAGCAACTGCAAGAACATACACTGGATCCTTCTGACTACAAGGGGCTCCTAAGAAAGACAACCTGCTCAAGCTTCGGCATGGGCATGAAGGTACGCGACAAGCACAGCTACAGTCACCATTCTGCATTCCTTGCATGTCCAGAGGGGATCCACCAGGGAGTAATCTGTAACTTCCTTATGCTGCAGTTCCGGACGGAGGAGGTGCAGCGCTGCCTGGAGGCGCAGAGTGGCCTGTCGTACAAGGTGGAGGTTTGTGTAGCAACCACTGCCACTTATGGCGACAAGTTCCGGGGGGTATGCAAGCACAGGTACGATTGCTGCAGCTGGGCACTAGTGTGTAGGGGTGCTGGGCGGGTGTGCCCATAAGGTGTCCAATTCCGTCGATACATGAAGATACAACCTTGCTGCGACAGGCTCAAAACTGATGGCAAACAGTGGAGCACATGGAAGGCAGAATTTGCGCTGGTGTACGTGGCTCCTGTGAATGGCTTGCTCAAGAAAGCCATTGAGAAAGGTGCGTGTGCCCTCTGTTGCTTGGAATGTGTGCACGGGAAGTCATTCTGTTCTTCTCTGTAGGCTCTCAGCTTAATTCTCATGTCAATTGTGTATTTTGTGCAGGTTCTGCAGGAGGCCTCGCTAAGAATTTTGCCACTTTGGTGGAAGTCCTGGGCGAATTTGGCGAGGTGACGAAGCCACAACAGGAGCAGGGAGCTACAGCGGTGAGGACCCTGTCACCTTTGGGACAAGCAGCATTGAATAGTTAATGATTGTAGCCTGTATCACTTCGAGTACTTCCTGTGCAGGCTGTGCCATCTGAGGCGGCACAACCGCAGGCCCAACAGCGGGTTTTGGGTATATTGGATGAGGGCTTTGTGCGATTGTTCGAGCCGGTGGCTGCCGTCATTCTGCGCACCGGCACCCAGCAAGGTAAAGCGTATTCCCTCTTCTTTAAAGGAACGAATTGATTCTCAGGACTTGCAAGTCAAACATACCTGGCTTGTGTGCAGGGGTCGCTGGGCAGGAGGTCAGCCGCACAGCCACTGCCATTGCAGTGTTGGTGCTGTTGATTGTCCTTCAGTGTCTGCTGGCGGTGGTCCGCATGGCCTTGGGTTCTTTCAGAATCAATCCAGGTGCCTCTTCTTGTCCTGATGATCTGCCTGGGCATGAAGCCCTTAACACGAAGCTAAACGAGGAGCTTACGGTGTTTTCTGAGCATTTCTCTTGCCTGCAGGTTGGCTGGGCATACCGGGGAGTGTTTCAGGAATTGTATTCAGCATTGCTGTCTTTGTTCTGGCGCAAAGGGCCGCCCCGCTGGTAGCAGCTCGAGTCCCCTCGCTGTTTGGCAGACTGCCGGGGTTGCAGAAACTCCGCCGGAACAGCAGCAGCTTGCCTAGTGGCGCAGATGCTGATGCCTCTGTCAAGGGCACGAGGTGGGGAGCCAATCTGTATGATGTCTTGGGACTAGGCTTCACGTCCTGGTATTATTGCAAAGATGAGCCACCATTGCTGCCTCTGCAGGTTCGAGGGCTTTGACGCTGCGCTTGAGAATGCAAATGCAGACATCATGTCAGGCGAGCAAGAGCTGCGTGCAGCATCGCTGGCAAACCTTGCGCTGCAGAGGACCGCTCCAGCACGAGAGCAGCTCAGGTGTGGCCGCGCTACACGCAGCACAGGACTTCTGGTAGATAGACCGTGAGGTACCATGGGGTTTTGCTGGAGCTATATCTTGCCATGGTCACTGCATCAAGGCAGGACGTGGCATGCAGGACGGGCGTGAAGGGGTTCCAGAAGCTGATGGCGGACACGTGGACGGCAGGGCGGCGGCGCATGGCCAATGGGGCGCTGACCCCGGAGCGCGCCGTCTCCCCGGCGCGCCAGCAGGGCCCCGACAAGCGCTTGGGCCCCAGCCGCGGATCCTCGCCGCTGCCCACGTCGCCCAAGTCAGGGAGCGAGGACGCCATTACGCTGTCCGATGATGCCCTGCAGCGTCGCAGCCCCAGCGCAAGGTGGTGGCATGCTCCCCTTTTGCTGTTTCCTTCTACAGCTGGGGTGCATTGTGCAATGTGGCTCTCCAGGTGCCTGGTCAAGGTCCTGACTTCTGACACTTCTGGGGTTCATTGCGCAAATGTTGTGCAGGAGACGGCGTGGAAATAGGAGGTCAGAGAAAGCGCTTATGAAGAGCTTCAATACAGCTTCCAGGAGTTCCGGGGATGAAGCTGACGCACAGGTGATGACTGTGCAGGCTACTATCTTATCACACATTTGCACACCTCGAATATCATTGCATTGATGGCATGCTCACTGAGGGACGTGTTGGGATCGGGATGAACAGAGGTCAGTGGAGATGAGCGCAATGGGGGCACGACCTGCATCCCTGACGAGCCAGACATCTTCGCTGAGCGAGTATGAAGGGGCAGGTGTGCATTTCACACCACACAGCCGTGCAATTGTATGTTAATGTCTTGCCACTGTGGCCCCCGATGCCATGCCAGTGCTGGGACATGCTTTGGACGTGTGCCCTTTTCATTAAGTCAGCCGCTTTGGATTGAATGCTCCATTGACCCAGCATTGCCCCTGTGGTGGAAGGCCCGGTGGAGGCAGAGGTTTTTGAGAATGAGCGCTTCCTGCCATTCCGGGGCTGGGGCCACCAGTGGCCGGGGCACCTGCTGCCCACCGACCGCGTGGGCCACTGGAGCTTGCGTGGCGACGTTCCTAGTGGCGCAGAGAGCATGGACTTCCACAATGTGGCGCCCGCGCTGCGAGAGGTGCTGAATTTACTTGACTGCTTGGGCCATATCAGCTGCATATGTTTAGTGTGACACTGACGGATATGAGACTGTCCGGAAGCGCGTTCTCTCCATTGAGTCCACCTGTGCATCATAAACTGGACGCTCGCGGTGTGACAGGGCTGGGAGTGGCTGGAGGAGGACTGGCATATTGACATGACGGGTCATGAGGAGGGGTGCGTGGATGATGAAGGCTGGTACTATGCAGTCGACTTCAACTGGCTCAAGCACCCGCCTGCGCCTGGTGCTGGCCGCTTCAAGAGGGTGAGACACCTTTTCCACCAGCCTAGCCAAGTCACTGCCGACTGTTTCCTGTGCATGGCCAGATTGTCGATTGTAAGCAATATTTGACACCACACATCTGCCTGAAGCGCTCAGGTCGGCGGCGGTTGCCAATGGGTGGCAATTGTGGCAAGGTGTGGCTATGCAGATGTCTGGTGTACGTGCACGGTGCTGACACATGTGTGTGTGGGTACGCAGGTCCGGGATTATGTCCGGAGGCGGCGTTGGGTGCGCACTCGGGTGCGCTGCGAGGCCTTGACGGCCTCGGACGGCGCGCTGCAGCGCCTGGCCTCCCTCTCGCAGCCGCCCCCGCTGCTGCCGCTCACAGAGCTGCTCGGCGACCTGGCCATCAGGCCTGAAGGGCAGCCCTTGCCGCTAGAAGCACCCGCCTCTCCTGAGCTAGGCATTGCTTCCCAGGCTCTTGAGCAGCAGCCATTTGAGCTGCGCCCGTCCGGCACCCCCACGACATCTGCCGAGCTGCAGACCCCTCGGCTGGTGATGCGCACGGGTGGAAAGGGCAGCCCCTCATCACAGGCGGAGGAGCGCCTCGTGCTGCTGCGCCTCAGTATCGTGCCGTCAGGAGATGCGACTCGCGAAGCCGGCGGTGTGGCAGTCAAGCTGGTCCTCAGACAGGAGCCGGCAGCCCCCATGCAGCCGCCTTCCCTTCCGCAGCCCGCCATGCAGCAGCCCTTGCCAGCAGCTGGGGATCCAACGGGGAGCCAGCTGCGCATGCCCTCCAGAAGTCTGGTGCCGGCAGAAGCGCCAGGGAGGAGTGCAGGGCTGGCAGACAATCCAAGCCATGCTGTCGGAGACGGCCATGCAGATAAAATTGTCGCGGGAGGCACTAACAGCTTTCCGAGACGAAACGACGAGGCTACTACAGCAGCAGAAAGCAGAGGTGCAGGCAACGGGTCAGAGCATATTGCGGATCCGTTTGCTGCTGCAGCGCACGCACTTGGAACGCAGGGCTCCGCAGCGATTGAGCTTCCACCAGCTGCAGCTCTGCGCTCAGAGGAGGAGGCTGCCGCGGCTGATGGCGCAGCTGGGCTGCTGGACTCTGATCTTGAGCAGGTGGAGCTGCAGATTGCAGCCTCCATGCAGCCCTCTTCGGAGGGGAGCGGTGCAGCTGAGAAGCTTCTTGCCAATGGATCCCACCGCAGCAGCAGGATCCCTGAATCGGGTCTTGGAGACGCGCCAAGTCTTAGTCCAGCAGAGGAGGGTGCCGTGAGCAATCAGGGAGATGGCGGTGAGAGCAGGCCAGTTGTGGCCTTATCGAATGCGGGCTTGGAACAGGATGCGGATGCGAAGCCTGATGCAGACGGAGGTCAGCCTACACCGGATGACAGAGAGAACGGGCTGGACTTGGGACTGGAAAGCGCTGACGCCACCACACAAATGCATCAGCGCAGCACAACCCCATCAGAGCCTGTTGCGCTGGAGGCTGTCAGCAAGGAATCCCCAGCGATCAGCGTCAGGGAGGAAGAGGCTTCTGGGGCGCTGCCTGCCGAGAGTGCAGCATTCCAGGAGCATGCAGCTGCGAAGGAACATGCGGACTGGGAGCACGTCAGGCACGCCAGCGACGGCGACACGGACGACAGCGGCGTGGTGGTGCATCATGAGCATGCGGCGCAAGTGGATGATGACGCTTTGTTGCCAACGGAGCGCGGGACAATCACATCACAAGGCACTGGACGCTCCTCACGTCAGGTGTTGGAAGAGGGCAGCCCAGAAGCTGAAGCACAGTCGCCCGAGGAACCATCCGTGGCTGCGCAACAGGCACACATGCAGTCCGAGGATGCAGCGCAGGCTAGCGGCGAAGCACAGCAAGCACCGTCTCAGCCTAGCACCTCGGCTGCAGCATCAGAGGCCAGCAGCAGTGCAGCCACAAACGTGCGCGCTGAAGACAGGCACGCCACTCCTGAGAGGAGGCAGCTCTTTCCCAGGCCTGCAGGCGACTCATCCCCGGGCCCTTCACCAAGCGCTGTGGACTGGAGCCAGATCGGCAAGAAGTCTGGGCGATTTGCAGCCATGGCCGGGGACAGCCTGCGCAAAGGCTTTGCCCAAGCGGCATCCCATGCGTCCAGTGCAGCACGGCACTCTGGAAAAGGGGAGCCCCGGGCTCTGTCCCCACCGGCTGAGAAGCTGCAGGATCAGCACAGCAGACGGAGCATCACACCGCCTGGCAGAGAGCAGCAGGCGGGCGGCCCCACCTTCCTGCAGAGCCTAAAGTCTCGTGGCGAACAGTCTCTGCATGCCGCGCGCAGCGTCCTGTCTCCAGAGGCGACCGGTCACAAGGCAGACAGCGCTGCGAGTGGCGACGGCAGCCCAGCTGCGGCAGAGGGCCCCAAGGCTGAGCATGCTGCGCTGGGTTCCATGCGGGGCATGTTCTCGGACCTGAAGCGCACCATGGAACGCGTGGGTAGGTGCTTTCGCCCAAAGCAGCCTTTTTCTCTCAGCTTTCATGGTTTTGCTGCCTGCGAGGACATTTTTAAGGGTTTTCGCAACAATGGTGCCGCACCAGCGGCTGGTGTGCTTGTTAGAGGAGGCTTACTATTTGCACGGTGTGCGCAGGCCATGCAGCACCATTGATGAATATGGCAAGCTTTGGGAAGCAGGAGGCTGCTTTGCCGTTGCCTCGGAGCAGCAGCGAAGTTGAGGAGCATCTGGTGGATTCACCCCGTTCTATCAATGCCTCAAGTGAGTCTGATGCTCGTGGGCAGGCGGCTGATGACACAGATCTTGCCAAACACACGAAACTATCTGAGGGGCTGCATACCGGCAAATTGAAAGAGACCTGAGAGTGTGCATCTTGACAAATTGTCGTACTTGCTGGTGGTTTGGACTGTGCAGTGCGATTGTGGAATTGGTGAGCGCAGGCATTCTTTGTACAACATGTGTCCTCCTTTTGAAGGCTTACTTGAAGGATAGGAAGGACAAGTCCCTCATGATGATCGCGCCAAAATTCAGAGATGTACTTTACAGAGATAAGATGGAAACAGAAGAGCGACTTTGTCAGTCGAGAGCAGAGTAATCTTGACACGTATGCGCAAGATACCATTTGCTCCTTTAGACGGCTTTTTAAGTGCATGCACAAACATGAGCAGGCATACGCAGCAGCCATCGGTGACGTTTCAGACATGCAGTGTAATCTGTAGGTATCCAAAACCTCTTTGTCTTTCATCATCTCAAAGCTTCTCCCCTGTTTTTTTTTGAAAGGATGTACCTCGCTTACACACGCATGCTGGTCGCACGCTTTCCAGAACACCTGCATAAGGATAGCTAGGAAACCTGTCTGATGGGTGGTTCGCAAAGCACTCCCGCAGGAGGATAGTGCGATACCTAAAGAGAAGCGCAATCATGAAGGCAAACCGCTGACAGGCAAGACCTAGCAATGAACATATCCCAAGCACCAGGGGGTAACCTCATCCCCCAAGGCGCACTCCAGCCCGCCGGCAACGCAACACCCCTCGGGTGACGTTGGAGGACCCACGGGGCAAGCCTACGGCATTGCATCTGGAGGCAGGGGGCACAGCAAAGCAGGCAAGCAACAATCACAGGCAAGCAATCACGTGCACTGCAGGCAACCAAGAACTCGAGAGCAGCACACCCACCGACTGCACAGGTGGGGATAGGCAGGAGGCATGAGTGTTCAAAATCCTAGACACCCGCTAAGGTGGTGCACATGAGACAACTGCCGAGGAGGCATCCTAAGGCAAAGGGCCACGGATGACGATGATGCAACGGCCATGGTCGAGAAAATGGCTGAAAACCAATCGCAACAATCGGAAAGGCCTGATGAGGCTCAAGGTGAAGCATGCGAAGGTGGAACAACAAGCACTGACATCCGAGAGTCCTGGGCATGGTGATATGGGCTTCTGCGTACTGGCAACGGCGCTCCGGCGCGCCGGTCTTGATCTCCACTGGTAGCGGAACCCACGACTGAGCCGCCCGGCCGAGGGATACCCATGGTGTGAGCAGCCCGAGCACGGTTGGTGTGGGGCGAGGGCACCAACACTGGGGGGCGAGGCCAGTGTCCCGCGGGTGGAGGGTGCACCCCAGGGACCGTGCAGAGCTAAGCTCGGCGGGTCCCTCGACAGGTGGTACCACGTGCTTGAGGCCCCATTCCACGCTGGCAAATGGTGAAGGCGCAAGGAGGTCCGTCGCGGCAATCTGTGACCCCAGGGCTCTACGGAAAACATACAAGGTGACAAGCCGAGCTTTTTTTTTTTTTTTTTTTTAAGGGGGAGCCCCCGCTATTACATAGGTGCC
>JADEYI010000238.1_pt1 | contig 97485 bp, 81 predicted proteins | sample 8542331 | NCBI WGS metagenome assembly JADEYI01 (sample SAMN16510988, study PRJNA670497) | mine drainage metagenome | isolation source: biofilm near Copperflume 1 | place: Germany: Marsberg coppermine Kilianstollen | collected 2018-02
TGCTTCCACACGCAGAGTCTACATCGCGCGGATTAACCTATGGTGGACCCTTAGACCCCGGCTACCCCGGGACCAGCTCGATCCGGTTGCCGAACGGGTCGTCCACATGCCACTGGGGGCGCCCCGGGACGTCCTCGGTGCGCCGGGTCGGGTGGCCCGCACGATCGAGCAGGCGACAGAGACCGTCGACATCGGCCACCACCAGTGCCGGGTGGGCCTTGCGGGCCGCTCGGAAGTCCTCGTCCACGCCCAGGTGCACCTTGACGGCTCCCTGTTCGAACCAACAGCCGCCCCGCACGGCCAGCTCGGCCGGCTTGGCGACCCGCGGCAGCCCGAGCAGTCCCTCGAAGAAGGCCTCGGCCCTGCGCTCCGCGTCCGGCCCCGGGGGCATGGCCAGTTGGACGTGGTCGATCCCGACCACCCGATGTCGGGCATCCGTCATCGGGTGGCACCTGCGGTCGGAGGCTTGCGCTGGTCGCGGCGTAAGGGATGGTCCGCCGGCACCTCCACCAGATGGATGCGGAGCCCGTCGGGGTCGTCGATCCATGCCTCGATCAACCCCCACGGCTCGAGGGTGGGAGGTCGGACCACGGGCACGCCCCGAGACATGAGCTCATCGACGGTGGCGCCGATGGCCCGGACCTGAAGCCACAGCGTGATCCCGGGGCCGGCCTGGACCGGAGCTGCGCCCATGGGTCCGGCCTTGTCCGACGGGTGCAGACCCACCGGTGGGAGCGCTCCCACCACCTCGATCAGCCCCCCTCCGGCGAAGAAGACGACACCGCGGCCACGCCCCTCCCCGAACTCCCGGGCCACCGGCAGGTCGAGGGCCTCGCCGTAGAAGGCCAGGGAGCGGTCGAGGTCGGAGGGGTGGATGATGGTCCGGCTTGTCAGTACCTGCACGCTCTGCCTCCATGGGCCCGGAGGGGCCCGGTTCCACGGTGCCATGCCAGCCACCACGACGCCACCGTCGCCCGGGTGGGCGCCTTCTCCTCGCTCAGTAGGTGGTGGCGGACCGCATCGTCAGCGTCGCCGATCTGGCCGCGTCCAGCATGGCTTGCCCCGCCACCAACACCGAAAGGTCGCCCCGCACCCGGATCCGGCCCGTGTTCAGCGCTTCGGCCGGAGCCAGCTCGCCCTTCGACATGGCCGCCGCATCCTCGTAGGACAGGACGATGGTGACGTCGGTCCGGACGGGGTCCGACCGGGGCGGCCCCGCGCTGACGCCGTCGTCGCCATGCCGCGGCTCCAGATGAAGGTGCAGCGAACCCTGGTCGACTCGCAGCATGAGTCGGACGTCCCCGTCGGGCGTGCCGTGGACCTCCTGCACCACGGTGAACGTGCCCCCGCTGGCCCCCAGCCCGGCATCGGGGTCGGGTCCGGGCACCTTGACCCCCTGCAGCGCGGCGTTGAACTCCTCAGCCCACGCAGGGCTCAGGAACCGGGCCACGATTCCCTCCCGGCCGGCCGGGTCACCCTGGGGACGGATCGCCGGCACCAGGCGCGGCGGCGGCCGCCGTGGCTGGCTCCGGCGCAGGGATGCCGTTGGTCTCCGTCCGGGGCTGCACGGCGGCAGGACCGGTGGCGGGCGACGTGGCGGCCGCTTCGGCCGGTGAGCGCTTGTTGCGCTTGAGGATCTTCCGGCCGAGCCACGCCACCGGATCGTAGGAGGCGTCCACCACCCGCTCCTTCAGGGGGATGATGGCGTTGTCGGTGATCTTGATGTGCTCGGGACAGACCTCGGTGCAGCATTTGGTGATGTTGCACTTCCCCAGGCCCTGCTCCTGTTGGAGGAGCTGCCGCCGGTCGTTGACGTCCAGGGGATGCATCTCCAGCTCGGCCGCCCGGGCGAAGAACCGAGGGCCGGCGAAGGCCGTCTTGTTCTCTTCGTGGTCACGGATGACGTGGCAGACGTCCTGGCACAGGAAGCACTCGATGCACTTGCGGAACTCCTGGCTCCGCTCGACGTCGATCTGCTGCATGCGATAGCCGCCCACCTTCTCCTCGTCGGCCGTCTTCGCCCGCGGTGCGAACGGGGGGATCCGCTTGGCCACCTCGTAGTTGTACGAGACATCGGTGACCAGATCCCTCAGGATGGGGAACGCCCTCATGGGGGCCACGGTGACCGCCTCACCGACAGGAAGCGAGTCCATCCGGGTCATACACATGAGGGCGGGACGACCGTTGATCTCCGCCGAGCACGAGCCGCACTTGCCGGCCTTGCAGTTCCACCGGCAGGCCAGGTCCGGGGCCTGGGTGGCCTGCACCCGGTGGATGACGTCCAGCACCACCTCGCCCTCCTGGGACGGCATCACGTAGTCGGTGAACGAACCGCCCGTCTCATCGCCGCGCCACAGACGCATGGTCACCTCGTCGGTGCCTCCAGTGCCGACCGGGTCCTCGGCCATCAGTTTGCCTCCTCGAGCAGCTCGTTGAGGTCGTCGGGCAGGGCCGGGACCGGTTCCGGATCGACGGTGACGGATCGGATCGACGGGGTGCCGCCGACTCCTTCTGCCCCGGCACCTTGCGCCGAGATCCGTTCGACGAAATGCAGCCCACCCATTTCGCCGACCGCCTTCGGAAAGTCGTCGCGGGTGTGTCCGCCCCGGCTCTCCTTGCGGTTGATTGCACCGAGAGTCGTGCACCGGGAGACGGTCAGCATGGCGGCCAGGTCTGTGGCCAGGTTCCAGCCCGGGTTGTAGCGACGGCCACCGCTCAGCGCCACCCGGTTGGCCCGATCCTCGAGCGCATCGAGCTGACCCACCGCCTCATCGAGCTCGGAACCGGTGCGGATGATGCCGACCAATCGCTGCATGGTGTCCTGCAGATCGTGCTGGATGTCGTAGGGGTTCTCGCCCTTCTCGCGGGAGAACGGAGCCACGGCGGCGTCGATGGTGGCGCCGATCTGGCCCTCGTCGAGGCTGCCGGGGCCGGATCGGTCCGAGGCGAACTCGGCCGCCCCGACGCCCGCCCTCCGACCGAAGACCAGGAGATCCGACAGCGAGTTGCCTCCCAGGCGGTTGGCTCCGTGCAGCCCACCGGCCACCTCGCCGGCGGCGAACAGCCCGGCCGCGGTGGTGGCCGTCGAGTCGGCGTCCACTCTGACGCCCCCCATGATGTAGTGGCAGGTGGGCCCCACTTCCATGGGCTTGGCCGTGATGTCCACCCCGGCCAGCTCCTTGAACTGGTGGTACATCGAGGGGAGCCGGCGGCGGATGTCCTCGGCCGTCCGCCGCGAGGCGATGTCGAGGAACACGCCGCCGTGGGGGCTGCCCCGGCCCGCCTTCACCTCGCTGTTGATCGACCGGGCCACCTCGTCCCGGGGGAGCAGCTCCGGCGGCCTGCGCCCGGCCGAATGGTCGTCGTACCACTTGTCGGCCTCGTCCTCCGAGTCGGCGGTCTCCGCCGCGAACATCGAGGGGATGTAGTCGAACATGAACCGGTCGCCGTCCGAATTGCGGAGGATCCCGCCGTCGCCGCGCACACCTTCGGTCACCAGGAGCCCGCGTACTGACAGGGGCCAGACCATCCCGGTCGGGTGGAACTGCACGAATTCCATGTCGATGAGGTCGGCGCCGGCCCACAGGGACATGGCGTGCCCGTCGCCGGTCGACTCCCACGAGTTGGAGGTGTACATCCAACTCTTCCCCACACCGCCGGCCGCCATCACCACCGCCTTGGCCTTGAACACCACGAACTCTCCTGACGGGCGCCAGTACCCGATCACCCCGGAGACCACGCCGTCGGCGTCCTGGAGGAGACGGAGGACCTTGACTTCCATGAAGACCTCGATGCCGTCGGCCACCGCCTTCTGCTGCAGGGTCCGGATCAGTTCGAGGCCGGTGCGGTCGCCGATGTGGGCCAGCCGGGCGAAACGGTGCCCGCCGAAGTCGCGCTGGAGGATCAGCCCGTCCCCGGTCCGGTCGAAGAGGGCGCCCCACTCTTCGAGCTCGCGCACGCGGTCCGGCGCCTCTTGGGCGTGGAGTTGGGCCATGCGCCAGTTGTTCAGCATCTTGCCGCCCCGCATGGTGTCCCGGAAGTGGACCTTCCAGTTGTCCTCGGGGTGGACGTTTCCCAACGCCGCGGCCACGCCGCCTTCGGCCATCACGGTGTGGGCCTTGCCCAGCAACGACTTGCACACCAGCGCCGTGCGCAGGCCCCGCGAACGGGCCTCGATCGCCGCCCGCAGTCCCGCTCCTCCTGCTCCAACGACGATGACGTCGAAGTCGTAGGTCTCGTACTCAGGCATGTGTCCGATACCCCTTAGAAATGGAATCCGTAGTCGCTGATGGTCCCGCTGGCCACCAGCCGGATGTAGAGATCGGTGAAGGCCACGAAAACGAGGCTCATCCAGGCGAAAAGCATATGCCGGGCATTGAGCGGGGTGAGGGCCGTCCACACCCGGTGGCGAATGGGCGACTTGGAGAACTGCTTGACGCCGCCCCCGCACAGGTGGCGGCAGGCGTGGCAGCTGATCGAGTACAGCCACAACAGGGAGGCGTTGATGAGCAGCACCACGGTGCCCACGCTGATCCCGATGCCGACGCCAGGTTGCTGGAACGCCACCACCGCGTCGATGGTCAGGATGGTGTTGAAGATCAGGAGGATGTAGAAGAAGTACCGGTGGATGTTCTGCAGCAGCAGGGGGAAGCGCGTCTCCCCGGTGTAGGAGCCGTGGGCGTCGGACACCGCGCAGGCCGGCGGGGCCAGCCAGAAGGAGCGGTAGTAGGCCTTGCGGTAGTAGTAGCAGGTCAAGCGGAAGCCGAGGGGGAAGATGAGGATCAACAGGGCCGGGGAGATGGTCCACCAGGTGATGACCGTGCCCGGGTGGCTGCCGGGCACGCAACTCTGGGTCAGGCACGGCGAATAGAAGGGCGAGATCAGATTGCGGTGCATGTCCGCGCCCACGTAGTAGTTCTTGTTGACGAAGGCCGCCCAGCTGGAATAGGCGACGAATGCGGTCAAGACGGTCACCGTCACCACCGGCTGGACCCAATAACGGTCCTTGCGGAGGGTGGGGACGGAAGGGCCGCCCCGAGCCCCTCCCAGCACCACCGGGGTAACCTTGGCGTCCTCCAACGTGGTCAAGTCGTCTCTCCCTCACTGGCCCCTTCAGGCCGCTTGTCGACACGGCCGAAGGGCCGGTTTGCGCGCAGGCCCAGGGGCCTGGATCGCTGATCGACCATCATCTTTCCATCCCGGCGCCCTGGTTGCGAAACTATCGGGCTTCAGCCCGCGCCGGTGGCGCCCTGGGCCGAGACGGCGAGCCGTGCGCCGCCCGGCCACCGGGTCGACACCACACCCGCCCGGCCGGGGCCGACGCAACGGTGGCGGATCGTCACGCGTAGGCTGACCCCATGACCCCGCCGGAGCCCTCCGCCCACGCCGACGCCCCCCCATCAGCCCTGGACCTGAGCACCAGGCTGACCCCTCCTCCCGACAGCACCACGGTCGGCCGGCTGCGTGACGCCGGGTGGAAGTCGATCCCGGTCGCCGAGGAGATCAGGCGCAACGCCTCGGCCCGCATCGCCGCCGGCCAGCCCCTGGTCAGCGGCGTGCTGGGCTTCGACCACAGCGTGTTGCCCCAGCTCGAGAACGCCGTGCTGGCTGGCCACGACGTGATCCTGCTGGGCGAGCGGGGCCAGGCGAAGACGCGGATCATCCGCTCCCTGGTCGGCCTGCTCGACGAGTGGTTGCCCATCGTGGCCCACTCCGAGGTGAACGACGACCCCTACCATCCCATCTCCCGATTCGCCCGGGACCTCCTGGCCGAGGCCGGGGAGGACCTCCCGGTGTCATGGGTGCACCGGAGCGAGCGCTACGGGGAGAAGCTGGCCACCCCTGACACGTCCATCGCCGACCTCATCGGTGAAGTGGACCCGATCCGGGTGGCGGAGGGCCGCTACCTCTCCGACGAGCTGACCATTCACTACGGTCTGGTGCCCCGGCTGAATCGGGGCATCTTCGCCGTCAACGAGCTTCCCGACCTGGCCGAGCGAATCCAGGTCGGCCTGCTCAACGTCCTCGAGGAGCGGGACGTGCAGATCCGGGGCCACCGGGTCCGGCTTCCGCTCGACATCGTGCTGGTGGCCACGGCCAACCCCGAGGACTACACCAATCGGGGGCGGATCATCACGCCGCTGAAGGACCGCTTCGGCGCCCAGATCCGCACCCACTATCCGCCGGATGCAGCCACTGAGCTCAGCATCGCCGTGCTGGAGGCCGACCTCCCCGGTCGGGTGGATTCCGGTGAGGGCCATGGCGAGGACCGTCCCGGCACCGTAAGGGTGGAAGTGCCCGACTTCATGGCGGAGGTGGTGGCCGAGCTCAGCCAGCTGGCCCGCCAGAGCCCGCACCTCAACCAACGCTCCGGGGTGTCGGTGCGCCTGACCATCGCCAACTACGAGACCTTGGTGGCCAACGCCACCCGTCGAGCACTCCGCAACGGCGAGACCGAGGCCGTGCCCCGGATCTCCGACCTCCAGGCCCTGGTCTCCTCCACCCAGGGGAAAGTCGAGATCGAGTCGCTGGAGGAGGGGCGCGAAGAGATCCTCCTGTCGCAATTGGTGTCGGCCGCGGTGCTGCTGGTCTTCCGCCGACGGGTCCAACTCGATGAACCCCAGGCCGTTATCGGTGCCTTCGACGCCGACACCGTGGTGCACGCCGGGGACGATCTCCCGGCGACCGCCTATGCCGGCACCCTGGCCCAGATGCCCCCGTTGTCCGCCCCCGTCTTGAAGCTGACCGGCGGGTCAGAGGACCCCGGCGTGGTGGCCAGCGCGGTGGAGTTCCTGTTGGAGGGCCTGCACCTGACCAAGCGCCTCAACAAGGAAGCGGCCGGATCCCGGGCCACCTACCGGGGTCGCGGATGACCTGGCGGTTCGACTACCGGCGCTGGGACGGTACCCAGGACTCCCTCGTCGACGACACCGACTCGGTGCTGTCGCAGTTGACCGACGACGTGCTGGCCAACGGCGACCTCCACGAGGCGCTGCAGCGGATGCTCAACCGGGGTTGGCGCACCCCCGACGGTCAGCAGGTCCAGGGGCTGCGCGACCTGTTGGACCAGCTCCGCCTCGAACGGGAGGAACAGCTGGACCGGGGTGACCTCGGCGGCGCCTACCGGGAGATCGCCGAAGAGCTGCAGCAGGTCCTGGACGAGGAGCGATCCGGCATCGACCAGCTCGAGGCCGACGCCCGGGAGTCCGGGGACCAGCGCCGTCAGGAGGTCACCGACGAGGTGGCCACCGAGCGGCGCATGCAGCTCGACCTGCTCCCGAGCGATCTGGCCGGCACGGTGCGCGGGCTCCAGAACTATGAGTTCGTGTCCTCCGAGGCACGCCAGCACTTCGAGGAGCTGATGGAACGGCTGCGCGAGGAGGTGGCGAAGACCTACTTCGACCAGATGTCCGATGCACTGTCCAACCCCGACCCCGAACAGCTGGCTCACATGCGGGATGGGTTCGACGCGCTGAACCGGATGATCGAGCAACGCGAGGCCGGCGAGGCCATCGATCCGACGTTCGAGTCCTTCATGGAGCGGTACGGCGACCTGTTCCCCGGCAACCCGTCGACCCTCGACGAGCTCTTGGAGCAGTTGGCGGCGCGGATGGCGGCGGCGCAGGCCATGTGGAACTCGATGTCCCCCGAGCAGCGCGCCCAGCTAAAAGGCCTGGCCGAGTCCCTCCTCGAGGACCTCGACCTGCGGTGGCAGGTGGACAGGTTGGCCGGCAACCTGCAACGGGCCTTCCCCGGCGCCGGCTGGGACCAGCGGTTCCGATTCAGCGGCGACGAGCCGATGGGCATGGGGGAGGGCACCGATGCCGCCGGGAGGCTGCGGGACCTCGATGAGCTCGAGAGCTTCCTGCGCTCGGCCACCTCGCCGGCCTCCCTGGCCGAGGTCGACCTCGACAAGGTGAGGAAGCACCTGGGCGACGACGCCGCCAAGTCGCTCGACCGCCTGTCCAAGCTGGCCAAGCAGCTGGCCGACGCCGGGCTCATCGACCAGCGTGAAGGGCGCTTCGAGCTGACGCCCAAGGGCATCCGCCGGATCGGCCAGCAGGCACTCTCCGACCTGTTCGGCCAGTTGACCAAGGACCGGGTGGGCAACCACCGGACCACCTGGTCTGGGACCGGCCACGATCGGGAGGAGACGACCAAGGCCTATGAGTTCGGTGACCCCTTCAACCTCGACCTCTCCCGGACCGTGCACAACGCGGTGAGGCGGTCGGGGAGCGGCGTGCCCGTCCGCCTGTCACCCGACGACTTCGAAGTCATCGAGACGGAGGCCCTGACCAGATCGGCCACCGTGCTCCTCCTCGACCTCTCGTTGTCGATGCCCATGCGCGACAACTTCGTGCCGGCCAAAAAGATGGCCCTGGCCCTGCACACCCTGATCACCTCGCGGTTCCCCAGGGACTACCTCGGTCTCGTCGGCTTCTCCGAAGTGGCCCGGGTGATCGAGCCCGAGGACCTGCCCACTGTGAGCTGGGACTACGTCTACGGCACCAACTTGCAGCACGGCCTCATGCTGGCCCGCAAGATGCTCGCCCACCAGCAGGGAACCAAGCAGATCATCCTGGTCACCGACGGCGAGCCCACCGCTCATATCGTCCCCTACGCCGACGGGGTCGGCTACGACGTCCGGTTCGAATACCCGCCCATCCCCGAGACGCTCGAGCTGACCCTGGCCGAGGTGCTGCGCTGCACCCGGACCGGCATCACCATCAACACCTTCCTGCTCGACCCGGATCGGGGCCTCCAGGGCTTCATCGAGCAGCTGGCCCGGATCAACCGGGGACGGACGTTTGCCACCTCGCCGGACGAATTGGGCGACTACGTGCTGGTCGACTTCCTGGCCCACAAGTCCGCCCTCCGAGCGCGGGGCCGCCGCGCCGGCTGAGGCGGGAAGCGGAGGCCACTACGGCTGACCCCTTCCAGCGGCATCCGACCTAGTGGGGCCCCTATTTGGGTTCACCGCCCCTGGTCCCCACCTGGTCGCCGGCCACGAGCCCGCGGGGCGGTGCCGGACCTCGGAATTGGGTTGCCGGGTGAGCGGGCACGAGAGGTCCAGAGCATTGAACTCCTGTTCACAAGCAGAATTTTCTTGCGTTTCCCACGCCGATGGTGAAAGATGACATATCTGTAGTTACATCCGTGCTATGCGGTTTCACCTGAAACCGTGTGGATGAGTGGGAGGGAGACCCGTCAATGGACATGGTGTCATTGATGTACGGACCCCAAGAGCGCAGTTGGCAGACTCGGGCGAACTGCATGGGGGTCGACCCCGATCTGTTCTTTCCCGAGCGGGGTGCATCCACCCGCGAGGCCAAGGAGGTGTGCCGGGGGTGCGTCGTCCGCGACGACTGCCTGGAGTATGCGTTGGCCAACGGTGAGAAGTTCGGGATCTGGGGTGGTCTGTCCGAGCGCGAGCGCCGCCGCCTGCGTCGTCAGCGGGCCATGCAACGGCGGGCCAACGTCAGCGCCTGACCTCACGGGCTCACCACCGGTTCCCCGGCGGCCGCGGTCCTATCCGATCGGGTAGCCCCGGGCGGCCAAGCGGCTCTCGATGGTCCTGTCCTCACCGAGGTTGAGCTGTGCCCAGCGGTTTCGGGGCACCGCCCGGAGGGCGACCTCCGGGATGAGGCCCACCAGTTCGGCGCGAAGCACCGAGCAACCGTGCGATTCGGCACCGGCGGCCACGGCGTCGTAGACGTCGACCACCGACACGGCGCCCAGGTCGATCAGATTGAAGCTCACCTGCGCTCCCGCCTCCACTTCGAGGCCCAGGGTGCGGACGGCCGGGCTTCGCAGCCTGCCTGCCAGCGAGCGTGCCACCGCCGGTGCCGATGGGTGCGCATCCGGATCGTCGGGGCTGGAGCCGTCGGCGATCCACACGTTGTAGGCGACGAGAATCGGCCGGGCTCCCACCGCGGTGGCGCCCGCCGTCGGGTGCGGTCGTCGGGGCCCGGTGTCCGGCGTGAGCGGCCGGAAGGCCGAACGGCGCACCTCGGGAAGCGATCGCTCGGGCCCGTAGAGGAAGCAAGGTAGTTCGAGGTCGGATCCGGCCCATCGGGCACATGAATCTCTGGCCTCGATCACTCGGGCCCAATCCTCCTCCGTCGTCCCGGATTCGACCAGCGGCACGAAAGGCACCACATCGGCGGCGCCGAGCCGCGGATGGATGCCGGCGTGGGAGCGGAGATCAATACGGGCAACGGCGGTGGCCACCACAAGGCGCGCCGCGTCCTCCACGATGGCCAGTGGCCCGCCGAGGGTCAGAACCGTTCGGTTGTGCTCCGCATCGGAGTGGACGTCGAGCAACGCCGTCCCCGCGGCGCCGCGGAGGGCCTCGATGGTCGATCGGCTCCGACCGTCGCTGATGTTGATGACACATTCGGCCAGCAGCCCGTGGTCGGGCATGTCCGCCGCCGAGGGATCAGGCTTCAGACCGAGACGGTGCGACTCACCCGGCGTCGGCGGAGCATCCTCCGGCGTTCGCGCTCGGACTTACCGCCCCACACGCCGTGATCGACCCGCTCGTCGAGGGCATATTCGAGGCAGGCATCGGCCACCGGGCACTCGGCGCAGATCCGTTGGGCTGCCTGAACTCCGACGCCGTCGCTGGGGAAGAAGATGGAAGGCGAGAGGTCTTTGCACTTTCCGACGCTCATCCATTCCGTGTCCATGGTCCCTCCATCGATCTCGAGGACGCTGCGGTGGGTTTCGGATGTGATGGATCCACCCTGGTGCCGCCGTCATCCGTTGCACTACTAGTGTCGCATTTCGAACTGTTCTGCAGTGGGAAATGAGCCGGTATTGATGGAATCCTCACGATTTTCTTATGAGGCACCAGGGACTTCTTATGATGGGCCGGACGACGGCGAAGCCACGCGGCCTCCCAGCGCTCCCCCTCCCGGCCCTCCGACGCCCCAGGGGGGCCCTTCCGCACCGGCACCGATCAATCCGCCGAACCCTCCGGAGGGTGGTTCCGGCCCCCCGCAGAGCGTGCCGTCGGTGCCGCCACCGCCCCGTCCTTCTCCCGACTCCGGCGCCCCACCATCCGCTCCTCCAGTTCTTCCGGCATGGGGACCTCCTGCTCCGGGCGCGGGCACCGGCGTGCTACCTGCCGGCATGCCGTACCCGGGCGCGTATCCGTACCCAGCCCCACCGGCCTATCCGGGCTACGTCGGTGGGTACGGGCCTCCCGGGACCACGCCGTATCCGTACGCGTATCAGCCGCTGCCGTCCCCGCGGGTGGTGCGACAAACCCTGCAACGACGGACATGGATGTGGGTCGTGCTGATCACGGCGGTGCTCGCCGCACTGGTGGGCGGGCTGGTGGGCGGGCTGGTGGGGTCCGGGACCCAGCATACCTTCGTCGAGAAGTTCTTCCCGAACCAGAGCGCGCTGTCCAAACCGCAGGACATCCAATCGGTACTGGCCAAGGTGGAGCCGGCCGTCGTGTCGATCGACAGTCAGTCCGGCGCCACCGGCTCGGCCGGGGGTGACTTCGTCCAGGCGGCGGGCAGTGGCATGATCCTCACCCCCGACGGTGAGGTCCTGACCAACAACCACGTCGTCTCGGGTGCCTCATCGGTCACCGTGACGCTGTTCGGTCAGACCAGGGCACTGCCGGCCCACGTGCTCGGCAACGATCCGGGCAACGACCTGGCCCTCGTGCAGATCGACCGCGCCTCCAACCTGCCGACGGTTTCGCTGGGCGATTCGGCACAGACCAGGGTGGGCGACTCGGTGTTGGCCATCGGCAATGCCCTGGCCCTGGCGGGCGGCCCGACGGTGACCGACGGCATCGTGTCGGCGGAGAACCGCTCGCTCTCGGCGCAGAACGACAGCGGACAGACCGAGAACCTGACCGGACTGCTCCAGACCAATGCCGCCATCAATCCGGGCAACTCGGGCGGACCGCTGGTCAACGCCCAGGCCCAGGTGGTGGGGATGAACACGGCAGTGGCGTCCAGTAGCACGGGCAACGCTCCGACCCAGAACATCGGGTTTGCCATCACCGTCGACTCGGTGAAGCCCCGTCTGGCCCAGCTGCGGCTGGGCGGTACGGGTGGGGGTGCGACGCCCGGCACCGCTCCCCAGCCCAGTCCGGTGACCAACTCGGCCTACATCGGGGTGACGGTGGGGCCGGTGACGCCGACGCTCCAACAACAGGACCACCTGACGCCGTCGTCCGGGGCGCTGGTCCTCTCGGTGCAACCCGGGAGTCCGGCTGAACAGGCGGCACTGCAGGTCAACGATGTCATCGTGGCGCTGAACGGGGTTGCCATCCAGAGTCCCGCCAACCTCACCGCGGCCCTCCATCCGCTCAAGGCCGGCGACCACGTCACTCTGGGTATCTATCGGGGGAGCAGCCGTCGGACCGTGGGCGTCACGCTCGGGGCCCGCCCCAGCGGCGGGTAGCATTCCGCGGTGCTGCCATCCCAGGAGGACCCACTGCAATGACGCCGGTCGCCGATGAACCGACGCTCCCCGACGAGAACGAGGAGCCGCTGCCCCCGGTCGGTCACGTCCGGGTCGTGTATCTGGGGCCGGTGGCCCCCCACTGGGAGGTCCGGTCCGACTTCGGGGACCCTGCGCTCATCGAGGAGTTCCGCCGCCGGACCATGGCGCGACTGGTGCTGCTGCCGCCGCATGACCCGCAGTACCGGCGAAACCGCGAGCGGGTCATCCGCGATGCCGAGCGCGAGAACATACTGCTCGATTGGGACCTCGGGGTGCCGGAGGAACAGGCAGTCGAGGTGCCCACGGCCGAGGAGGCGGCAGGCCCCGACACCGGAACCGTCACCCCCGCCGGGCCCTGACCGTCAGCCCTCCTGCGCCTCCCCGAGCTCAGGGAGGTCGATCCGCTCGAGCCACAGCCCGGGCGCGTCGACCTCCGACGGCGTCGGAAGACTGCGGGTCGACGACCACAGACGCGACAGACCGTCGTCCCCCGCCCGTTCCAACACCCCGCTGATGAACGCCCGGCCGCGATCGACCTCCGTCTGATCGAGGTCGAGCCCGAAGAGCGCCCCGGCTGCCTCCTCGCCCTTGCCGCGTTCGATGCGTCGCCGGTACCACGCCTCGGCCAACTGGGTGTGCGATCCGACCAGCTTGGTCCCCACCACGTTGGCCACGTGATCGGCATAGCCGTCGACGACCACGGCCAAGGCGGTCAACTGGTCGGACGACCGCCGCGACTCGGGAGTCAGGAGATCGCCGAGCAGGGCCTCGGGGTCCCCGAACATCCCCTGCAGCGACTCGAGGTCCATCCCCGGGCCGTCGACCCCTTCGGAGGCGCCCAGGGCACCGAGCCGCCCGGTCAGGGCCTGTTGGGCGGCGGCGGCCGACTCGGCCAGGTCCACCAGCAACTCCTCCATCCGCCCCAGCACGCTCGGACGGGTGAGGACGGAGTTGGAGGCCAGTTCCCGGGCGCACACCCACAGCAGCGCCTCTTCCTCAGGGAGGCTCCAGTCCTCGGCGAACGAGGTGATGTTGGTCGTGACCAGAAGGAGCTCGTCCGACGGCGCCCAAGGAATGGCCAGCGGGTACTGGCCCAGGGCCCGATGCGACAGGTGGCCGACCACGGAGCCGACCTGGAGACCGAAGAACATCGGCCCGATCGCCGTCGCCCATTGGCCGAGCAGGCCTCCGAGGCCCCCCGCCGGGTCCTCCCCCCGGGGGTGGTCTGCAGGGTCCTCGCCCGCGGGCGGCATCGCCGGATTGGGTCCGGCGGGCGGGGCCATCGAGGTCAGCACGTCGCGCCACGACTCGAGCGCCCGCACCGTCCAGTCGCCCCGACCGACCGGGACGCAGGTCAGCCGGCGTCCGTCCGGTGAGACGGGCATGCCGGTGGCCTCGATCACGTTGAGCTCGGCCACCCGGGCCAGCTGCTCGAGCCGGATCCGCTGGATGGGCTCGACGTTGGGCTCGGCGTTGCCACCGGTGGCCACGTTGAGGGCGAAGGACCGGGTCATCTCCCACTGGTTCGGGCCGTTGGTCCCGAGCATGTTCATGAGGTCGCCCAGGAGGGATTGGAACGGATCTCCCGAGTCCCCGGGTCCAGGCGGTGCCATAGCTTCATGCTACGGCGATGCGTTGCTCCCCTGTGCATCGGGGTCGGCGGCGGCCAGCGTCACCGTCATGGTCATCGGGGCCCCTCCCCGGTTCAGGGTCACCTGCACCGGCGTCCCCGGCCGATCGGGATAGAGCCTGGTCGTCAGCTCGGCGCTCGAACGCACCGGGTAGTCGTCGATGGCGGTGATGATGTCGCCGGGCTGCATGGCGTTGAGGGCGGCCGGACCGCCCGGGTTGACGGAGTCGAGCCGGGCCCCCGTCGCCGGGGTCGAGGCGGCGCCGACGTAGGTGGATGTCGGGGTGGTGGGATCGGTATCGCTCGTGTCCACCCCGAGCCAACCGTGGATCACCGATCCCGATGAGACAAGCTGCTGGGCGACGCCGAGGACGAGCCCGGCGGGCAGGAACACCGAGATGGTCGACGCGCCGTCCTGGACGGTCTTCTCCAGCATCCCCGACACGTGGCCGGCGCCGTTGACGAGGGGACACCCGAGGTCGTCATGGGAGAGGGGGGCGCGGACGGCCGTGGCGGCGAAGGTGCTGGTGACGGCGTCGGCGGCAACCGCCTGCCCGGCCGAGACCACCGTGCCGGAATAGACCACCGGCGTCGGGCTCTCGTGGGTCGGGTGCCCGAGTTCGAGGGCCATGGCGATGGCTCCGGTGCCAGCCGTTGGATCCCCGTTGTCGAAGGTGGCGGCGGGTAGGTCGTCGCTGATGCGCACGACGGCCAGCCCGGAAGGGTGGTCGACGCCGACCAGTGTCGCCACCTGGCGGGACCCACCCGGTTCGATGACGATGATGGACTTCGCCCCGGACAGCGCTGCCCACGTCGTGACGATGATGCCTCCCGACTCGGCCACCAGGCCGGTGGTGACGGTGGTGCCGGACGACCGCCCGATGGTCATCACGACCGTGGAGGGTCGAATGGAGGACATCATGGCCGCCAGGGAGGCCATTGCGACCGGGTGGCCGCCACCCGGCTCGGTGGTCGGCGCCGCCGTGAGGGAAACCGTGGTCGTCGGACCGCCCGGGTCGTGCTCGGCCGTGCTCGTGGTCACCATGACCACGCCGGTGACCACCAACGCCAGGACGATGCAGGCGGTACCGCCCATGATCCAGGGTCCTGAGCGGGTCCGGCTCGGACGTCTGGGCTGCCCCATGACGACGGTTGACGACCCCGTGGGCGGTCCGCCTGATTCGGAGGGGTGTCGCCACAGACGGTCGTCGGGTGAGATCCACCCGAGCATCCGGTCCGGTTCCACGTCCTCCCCCGAGTCGTCGCCGGGATCTCCCCCCGGGGTCCACTGGTCCTCTCCGTCCACGGTGCGAGGATAGTGATGACGGCACCATTTGGGACGTCGCCTCCCACCGCCGGATCCGCTCAGCGGGCAACGATCAGCGTCCTCCCGCCGCACAGCGACACCGTGGCCCTACGATGAGGCCCGTGGCTCGAGACCTCGCGATCGATCTCGGGACGGCCAATACCCTCGTCTATGCCAAGGGCCGGGGGATCGTGTTGAATCAACCGACCGTCATCGCCCTCAACACCAGGACCCACGACGTCCTGGCCGTGGGGAACGAAGCCTGGAAGATGATCGGGAGAACGCCGGGCTACATCGTGGCCGTCCGACCCCTGCGCGAGGGGGCCATCACCGACTTCGACATCACGGAACGAATGATCCGGCTCCTTCTGCGGCGGGCGGGCATCACCAAGCTGACTCGGCCCCGGGTGCTCATCTGCGTACCGTCAGCCATCACCTCGGTCGAGCGCAGGGCGGTGAAGGAGGCGGCGCGCCGGGCCGGCGCTTCCGCGGCCCATCTCATCGAGCAGCCGATGGCGGCGGCCATCGGAGCGGGGCTCGACATCCACGAGCCGGTGGGCAACATGGTGGTCGACGTGGGCGGAGGCACCACGGAGACGGCGGTCATCTCGTTAGGCGGGGTGGTGGCATCCCAGGCCATCCGGTGCGGCGGGTTCGACATGGACGCGGCCATCCAGCACTACGTGCGCCACGAACACGGAATCGCCATCGGGGAACGGACCGGTGAGGAGATCAAGCTGGCCATCGGCTCCGCGCTCCCCTATGCCGACGAGGTGAAGGCGGAGGTGCGGGGCCGGGAGATCACCACCGGTCTGCCCAAGACGGTGGTGCTGTCCCCCGAGGAGGTCCGGTATGCGCTCCGGGAGCAGGTCGAGCTCATCGTCACCACCGTGGTCGGGTGCCTGGCCGAATCACCTCCAGAGCTGGCCCAGGACATCATCTATGAGGGCATCCACCTGGTCGGGGGTGGGGCCCTGCTCCGCGGACTGGCCAACCGGCTGGCCGACGAGACCGAGGTGCCGGTCCACCTGGTGGCGACCCCCCTCGAATGCGTGGTGCAGGGTGCGGGACTGTGCCTCGACTCGTTCGACAGCCTGCGGCCCATCTTTGCCGCGGCCGAGTCCTGAGCCGACCCGGAAGCGCCGACCGGCGCCGCCTCCGGTATCAATCCACGGCCAACAGGTCCTCGGCCACCTGGCGGACCTGCCAGTCCCGATCGTCCAGGCAGCGACGGAGGGCGGCCTCGACCGAGGGACCGGCGAAGGCGGCCAGGGCCACCGCGGCCCGACGGCGCACCGCGGGCTTGTCCTCCAGGGCGGCAAGGATGGCCGGCAAACCCGTCGGGTCGCCGATGGCCCCCAGGGCGGCCACCGCCGACTCCCGGCACAACGGTTCGGAGTGACCTGACCCGGCCGTGGCCAGCGCGGCCAGGGTCGGGACGGCCGAGCGTTCCCCCCGCTCACCCATCGACCATGCGGCCATCTCCACCACGGACGAATCGCGGTCGCCCAATGCCGAGGAGATGTCGACCGAGGGACGGGTCCCGGCCAGTTCGCACGCCCGGCGGCGCACCGTCGGAGCAGGGTCTGTCAGGGCGGAGCGCAGGTCTGCGTCGGAGAGGACGCCGAGCCGCTCGAGCGCACCCAACGCGGTCACCCGGATCGAGGGAGCGTCGTCGGACAGCGCAACCCGCGCCGCGTGCTCGTCCCCCACGTGTCCGGCAAGAGCCGCTGCCCGGCGGCGCTCGGTGACGCTCGGACGGAGGTGTTCCATGGCAGGCTTCATGGCATCGTCCTCGCTTCGGCCACGCGACGCCGGCGGGTCCGACGAACGAGGAGCAATCACCCCACCACTATGACCGAGGACGAAAACCATCCGCTGAACGGGCCTCGTGCCGCCGATGCCCGGGGCACACAGGCGTTCGGGCCCGGCTCCCTGCCTGCAGGTTCCATGACGGTGCCCGGGCTGGTGGCGCCGACCGGAACGGAGGGAGGCCCCCCGCTCCCGCCGGTCAAGAGGCGGCGCCGCTGGCCCTGGATCCTCATCATCCTGATCGCGGTGGCGGTGGCCGTCGCCTCTCGCTGGAACCTCGACTACTACGGGATCCAGCCCGGCTCGGCGCAGTCGGTGCAGCAGTTCATCACGGTTCCGCCCGACAAGAGCCATCCCGTCAGTCACCCGGTGCTGCTCACCGATGTCCAGATCGGAAGGGTGACCGCCCTCTCCTACCTGTTCTACAAGCTCCAGGGCGACACCACGCTCGAGCCGGTGGAGGCGGTGACCGGCGGGACACCCCCCTCGCAGCTGGATGCCCAGGGAAAGCTCGAGATGTCCCAGGCGGAGTCCGACGCCAAAACGTCTGCTCTGAAGCGCCTCGGGTACACGGTGACCGCCACCCCGGCCGGGGCCGTCATCTTCGGCACCTACCCCGGCACCCCGGCGTACTCGGTGCTCAACGTGGGGGACGTCGTAACCGCCGTTGACGGGGTGGCGACTCCGACAGCTCGCGACCTGACCGCCTCCCTGGCCCACTACCACTCGGGGCAGACGATCTCTCTGACCGTGCGCAAGGGTGGCACTGCGCCTCCGGCACCGGAGCCGGTCACCCTCAAGCGAACGGTCGTCGATGTCGGTGGCGGTCAAAAAGCTGCCCTCGACCTGGGAATTCAGCCCGAAGACCAGATCGACTACGCCTACCCGTTCCCCGTGAGCATCAACGTGACCAATATCGGCGGGCCCTCGGCCGGACTGGCCATGACCCTCGGCGTCATCGATGCGCTGACCAGCGGATCAGCGACCGGCGGGCACACGGTGGCGGCCACGGGGACCATCGACAGCCGCGGCAATGTCGGTGTCGTCGGCGGTGTGCCCCAGAAGACCGTGGCGGTGGAGAATGCCGGCGCCTCCATCTTTCTGGTCCCGCCACAGGAGTACCACGAGGCCCTGTCCAAGGACCGGCCCGGCCTCAAGATCTATGCCGTGTCGACGCTCGATCAAGCCCTGGCCGTGCTGGTCGCCCATGGTGGGAAGGTGTCGTGACCGCCGGCCAATTCCTCCTCACACACCACCACTTCAGGATGAGCTCTTTCGGGGGCCGACGGTCGTAGGCTCTCGACCATGCCAGAGGAACGACTGATGTCCATCTCCTCCTCGTCGCACCTGGCTCCCGACGACGTAGCCCGACACTCGTTCGGCTCGGTGCGGCGAGGCTTCGATCCCAACGAGGTCCGTGCCTACCTCGAGTCGATCGCCGCCGGCCTGAGGGGTCTCGCCGAGCGCGAGCGCCAGCTCCTCCAGGAACTGTCCGATGCTGAGCACCGGGCCGCCCACCCCGTGCTGGACGAGCCGACGCTCACGGCGGCGCTGGGCACGGAGACGGCCAGGGTTCTCCACAGCGCGCACGAAGTGGCGGCGGAGATGGTGGCCAAATCGGAGGCGGAGGCCAACCGCCTCCTGACCGAGGCCCGCGAGGAGATCCAGCACAGCCGGGCCCAGACGGAGGCCCGACTGGCCGAACAGACCGCGGAATCGGAAGCGGCGGCCCAACAGCTCCGCGACCGGACCGACAACCAGGCCGTGACTCGGTTGGAGACGGCGCGCCAGGAGGCAGAGGAACTGCTGGTGCAGGCGCGCGAGCAGTGTCGGTCGATGGTGGACGAGGCGCAGGGGCTGCGGGCCCGGGTGCTGGCCGACCTGTCGAAGCGCCGGAAGGTGCTCCACGCCCAGATCGAGCAGCTCCGCGCCGGCCGCGAGCGACTGGCCGAGACCGTGCAGGACGTGCGCCGTTCGGTCGATGTCATTGCCGACGACTTGTTCGCGGCCGAGGACAGGGCCCGCTTGGCGGCCGAGGCCGCGGGCCGGGAAGCCCTGGATCGCCCCGAGGTGGGCACCCCCGAAGAGATGGCGACCCTGTTGCTGGCCGAGGAGACGGAGGCACGGTCTCCTGACGGGGATGGAGGCGGCGCAGAGATGGAAGTCGGGGCCGAAGGGGTCCCGGAGGTTGTGGGAACCGCCGATACCTCCGAAGCCATCGAGGCGCCATCACGTGAGGCCGACGAATCCCCCGTCGACGCGCTGTTTGCCAAGATTCGCGCCGCCCGAGAGGATGCCGCAGTCGATGAGGGGCCTTCCGAGCCGCCGCCGCCCGGCGAGCACGCGGGAGAGGCCTCCGAGGAGGGGGCCGAGGCCGCCGAGGCCGCCGAGCCTGTCGTCGCCGCCGACGACATGGAGGCTGGCGATCAAGCGTCTGCCGACGCCAGTTCGAGCGACGAGGAAGGGGACCAACCTCCAGAGGACCGCAGCCCGTTCGCCATCCGCCGGGACGAAATGATCCGCCCCATCGTGACCACATTGAGTCGGCGCTTGAAGCGAACCCTTCAGGACAGCCAGAACGAGCTGCTCGACAGCCTTCGCTCCAAGGGGTTCCAGTGGTCCCCTGATCTCCTGCCGGCCGACACCGAGCAGGTCGATTCCTATTCCACCGCGGCCTTGCCGGCCTTGGAACAAGCGTCGGAGGCCGGTGTGTCCTTCGCGGGGACCGGATCATCCGGCGGCCCCCCCACCGAAATCGTCGTGGGGATCGCCCACGACCTGGCCCAGGAAATCGTGGGACCGCTCCGGCGCCGCCTCTGCGACGGCGAGGGCTTGGTCGATGCCGAGGAGTCTGTGGTGGCCGAGCACGTGGGCTCTGCGTTCAGGGAGTGGAAAGGTGAGCGGATCGAGCGGCTGGCCGGGGACCACATCGTGGCCGCCTTCTCAGCCGGGACCATCGCCGCCGCCGAACGTGGGGATGCCGCTCACGTGGAGTGGATTGCCGACTCGGGCTCCGGGAGCGACCCTTGTCCTGACTGCGAGGACAATGGACTGAACGGGGCCCAGCAGCCCGGTGCCGACTTCCCTACCGGGCATCGGCATCCTCCTGCTCATCCCGGGTGTCGATGCCTGCTCGCTCTCTCTGCCACCTAGGCTGCAGCCGTGCGTCCCCCCACCGACATGCCTCAAACCCCGCGCCCCGCCTCACTTCGGCGGCGCCGAGGCATCATCATCGGCGTGATCATCCTGATCATCGTGATCGCGTCACTGAGGACCTTCGCCATCTTCTACACCGATGCGCTCTGGTTCTCATCGGTCTCCCTCCATTCGGTCTGGGTCAAGCTGTTCGAGATCAAAGTCGGGCTGATGGTGACGTTCGCGGTCCTCTTCGCCGCCCTCCTGATGGCCAGCTTGTTGGTGGCCGAGCGGCTGGCCCCCAAGGGCCCGACGCTCGACGCGGAGGACGAGTTCGTCAAGCGGTACCAAGAGGTGATCGGCCCATACGCCCGATGGCTGCGGATCGGCGTGGTGGTGGTGCTCTCGCTCATCGTTGGATCCCAGGCCATCGGGCAGTGGCAGAATTGGATCCTCTTCAGCAACAGCAGCCAGTTCGGCGTGACCGATCCACAGTTCCACCGCAACGTCGGCTACTTCGTCTTCACCCTGCCCTTCCAGCAGTTCCTGGTCCACTGGTTCCTGGTGGCGCTGTTCGTGGTGCTGCTCATCACCCTCCTCAGCCACTATCTGAACGGCGGCATCCGCATGCAGGGCTCGCGCCCTCGGGTGCGGCCGGCGGTGAAGGCCCACATCTCGGTCATCCTGGGACTTCTGGCCCTGGTCAAGGCGGTCGGCTACTACCTGGCGCGCTTCAATCTCGACCTGTCGAGCAACGGCTACACCCAGGGGGCCGGCTACACCGACGTCCACGCCCGGCTGCCCGCCCTCCAGCTCCTCATCCTGGTGTCGCTGGCCGCGGCAGGCCTGCTGATCTACAACATCCGACGCCAGGGTTGGGCCCTTCCCATCCTAGGTGTCGGGCTCTGGTTTCTGGTGGCGCTGACCGCGGGCACCATCTACCCCGCCGCCGTCCAGGCGCTGAAGGTGAATCCGGCGCAGAACACGCTTGAGCGCCCCTACATCCAGCGCAATATCGACGCCACCCGGGCCGCCATGGACATCGGCGGCGTGAAGACAGCGTCGTATCCCGCCTCGGCCACCCTCACCGCCTCTCAGCTGTCAGCCAACGGTGACACGCTGGGCAACGTGCGGTTGTGGGATCCGACCCAGACCCAGACCACCTACGACAAGCTGCAGGACATCCGCTCGTACTACCAGTTCAACACCCTGGCCGTGGACCGTTACAAGGTCAACGGGTCGGAGTCTCCGACCATCGTCGGCGTTCGCGAGATCAACGATGCGGGCCTCCCGGCGAGCTCGTGGGTGAACCGCACGCTGCAGTACACCCATGGTTACGGGATGATCGTCTCACCCTCCAACGGTGTGACCGCCAACGGCGACCCGCAGTTCGCGGTGAGTGAAGTGCCCCCGGCCTCCACCAGTGGACTGCCCGATGTCACCCAGCCGTCGGTCTACTTCGGGCTCAACAACGCCGGCTACGTGGTGGCCAACACCAATCAGCCCGAGATCAACTACCAGCTGACCAACGGGGCCAACGTGGAGACCCACTACTCCGGGACCGGTGGTGTGCAACTCTCGTCGTTCTTCGACCAGGCCATGTTCGCCCTCCGCTTCAGCGATTTCAACCTCATCATCTCCAATCAGATCACCAACAAGTCCCGTCTCATGTTCGACCGCGGGGTGCAGGCCCGGGTATCGAAGGCGGCCCCGTTCCTCAACCTCGATGCCGATCCCTATCCAGTGCTGGTCGGCGGGCGCATCGACTGGGTCCAGGACGCCTACACCACCACCGGCAACTATCCCTACGCACAGAACGCCGACACCGGTGCGGTGCCCCAGGGGAGCGGGCTCTCCGGCACCTTCAACTACGTCCGCAACTCGGTCAAGGTGGTGATCGACGCCTACACCGGACAGATGACGTTCTACGTCATGACGCCGAACGACCCCATCATCCAGACCTATGAGAAGGCCTTCCACGGAATGTTCACACCGGCATCGAAGATGAGCGCCGAGTTGAGGGCGCACCTCCGGTATCCCGAGGACATCTTCACCGTGCAGGCCACCACCTTCGGGAAGTACCACATCACCAACGCCGCCAGCTTCTACAGTGCCGCCGACGCCTGGGCGCTGTCACCTTCACCGGGCTCGGGCTCCCCGTCGCAGGCCCTGGCCACCACGCTGACCACCAATGCCCAGGGCCAGCAGGTCTCCACCGGCCAGCTGGTGCGGATGGCGCCGATCTACCAGGAGATGCGGGTCCCGAACCAGGCGCAACAGTCGTTCACGCTGCTCGACGCCTTCGTCCCCATCTCGAACCAGAGCCAGATCCAGACGTTGTCAGGCTTCATGATCGCCGGCTCTGACCCGGGCCACTACGGACAGCTCGACATGTTCGTCACACCGAGGAACAACCCTGTCAACGGTCCGGCCATCGTGGCCTCCAAGATCGATGCCACGCCAGAGGTCTCGTCAGCGATCACCCTGCTGAACTCCAACGGGTCCTCCGCTCTGCTCGGGAACGTGCTGATGATCCCGGTGGCCAACTCGCTGCTCTACATCCAGCCCCTGTATGTGGCGTCATCCCGCAACGCCTTCCCCGAACTCCAGCGGGTGATCGCCGTGTACGGGAATCAGCCAGCGGCCATCGGGTCGTCCCTGAGCGAAGCGCTGACGAAGCTGTTCGCCGCCCCGGTGTCAACCACGCCGGGGGCAGGCGGCTCGACCGGGACGCTCTCCCCGCAGGTGCGATCCCTGCTGGACCAGGCCCAGACCGCCTACCAGCAGTCGCAGAGCGACCTGAAGGCGGGCAATCTGGGCGCCTATCAGACCGATATCAACAATCTCGAGAGCTTCCTCCAGCAGGTCCAGCGCCTGACCGGCGGCACCGTCCCGACCACGTCGACCACCACCACGACGACCTCACCCCTCGGCGGCACGGCCAACCCCACGTCCACCTCCACCACCACGCCCGGGAGTTGACCGCACCCACGGTGCGGCGAAGTGGTCGGCGGGGCCGCAACCGCTGAGGGGCAGCCAGGACGGGGCGCCGAACGGGTTCGATCGGCAAGGTGATAAGTTGTGTGGCGACGACGCGGGGTGGAGCAGTCTGGTAGCTCGTCGGGCTCATAACCCGAAGGTCGCGGGTTCAAATCCCGCCCCCGCCACCATCGAACCGCTGGTCGGCGCGTCTCGTGCATAGGGCACAGGCGCCTGACCAGCGTTTTCGCGTTCGGGCGAGTGTGTGGAATTGCCGTTTCTCGGGGCTTTTTATCGGGACCTACTCAGCCGTGCCCTATGCAGCCCTATGCAGGGTGGTGCCGCGCACGCGCCACGTACGCTGCGGTTTCGCGATCGAGCCTCCGGTCGACATGGCGGCGCATGGGGCTGCAGGGGGCATGCCCTATGCAGGTGCACTACTCAAAGTCTCTCCGCCGTCGGCCTCTTGAATGGAGTTGCCTGACGCCCGTGGAGGCGGGTTTGTGTCCTGTCGCATGGTCCATGGTTCCAACAATACGAACCGCGGCCCGATCGTCGTAGGCCCAGACATCGATCTTGGGTTACTTATGCGACGGTCCAGGTTCAGGACCTCGGTCGCTTGATCGCTCTGATTGAGGGTTTGACATGAGCGACCCAGTCCCATGTGTCCAGCCGGGAGGTAGCTTGGCCGTAGAGGAGCGCCAGAACGGCCCGCTCGGACATGGAAGGCCGCGGCGTGGGATCGACGATCAGCTGGTTGGATCACTCAGAGGAAGACCAGCGAAGGGTCCGGGAAATGCTCCGGCTCTTCGAGGACACGGACACCGTCGACGACCTGGGCATCGGCACCGTCCGGGACTCGATCAGCAACTCCCTGTTCCCGGGCACTTCGGTCATCCAGACCCGCGCTCGCTACTTCCTCTTCGTGCCATGGCTCTTCCGCCGGGCAGAGCAGAGGCACCCCCAACAGCTCGTCGCCAAGGCCACGGACATGGAGCGCAGCCTCATCGAGGCCTTACGGGCCGGCGGGGACACCGAGGGGCTGATCGGCGTCCAGCGCGGGAAGGACGTCCGGACCCTCCCATCGGCCATCTTCTGGGGCGGACTGATCCGCTACGGCATCTTCCTGTCGCCGTCGCTGACCATCCGCCAATACGGTCGCCACGTCGCACGGGGTCTCGCCGCCCTGGACAGGGAAGACGAGATCGGCGACCGCATCCCCTCGTTCTGGCAGCGTGACATCCCCGATCCTCCAACCGACCTCCTCCGGTTCAAGGTCGCCACCTTCGACCTGACCCGCGACGAGGCCGAATGGCTGTGCGAGCGGATCATCTCGTCCGACCGACCGGACCAGCCCGCCAGCCTGCTCACGGCCTACATCCGTGACCTCCGTCGTGGCGAACCCCTCGTTGTCGCCGACGCTATGTGGGATGCGGCACTGCCATCCGACACGCCGCCGCCCATCGCCGAGCTGGTCAGACACGCCCAGCAGTTCTCCTGCGCCACACAGGGCGCCGCTCTCCTCTACAACCTGATGCTCGCCGAGGAGCGGCTGAATACGGACCTCGAACCGACCGACGGCACCTCGGTCGACAACTACCGCCTCCGCCTCGACGAGTGGACAGCTACTGCCACCGACTTGCCGATTGGGCCGCCCGAATCAGTGACTTCTGGGACTGCGTCCTCGACCACAGAGTGCGCATACCGCGTGACACGCGCATCTTCCTCGACGGGTGGGCGAACCTGATCGTGGAGGATCTCCGCCAGCTCGACACTTCTCCGGATGCTCGTGACCTCATCCGGAACAGAGAAATTGAGCACAAACGCGGCCAGGCTCGTCTTGCGAACAAGAAGCGCCTCCGCGAGTGGAGAGGCGACGCAGGAACCCGGCCGCTCGCGTTCCGCTGGCCGCAGGTCCAGCGGATGCTGACCGACATCGACGTCGGGCTCAATGAACCCCAATCCGAAGGCGAACATGCTGTCGCCTGACGACCGCACCCTTTTGGTCGACCTCCTGGCGCCGCCGGATGCTGGGTTCCGGCTCGAACGTGCCGTTGCCACCACATTCACTCTGCACCTCACGGCACTCCTACCCGTGCCGCTGGGACTTGCTGGCGCCGACCTCAGCTCGTCGACCGACCCCCTCAGCATCCTGCAGGCGATCCGCAACTACTCCGACCGCATCGACGTCTTCTGCCAGGCCGGGCACGTGTCGGTGCCCTCCCAGCGCAACGATCTCCTGGCCTTCCTCGAACCCATGGTCCACCAGGTGAAGGCACCGCGCCCTGGTCACCTCTTCCACCCCAAGCTCTGGGTGCTTCGGTTCGCTAATAACGACACCGAGGAGCGTTATCGCCTCGTCTGCGGCTCCCGCAACCTCACCCACGATCGGGCATGGGATGTGGTGGTCAGCCTGGAGGGCCGCCGAACCCTCCAGCGTCACGCTGTGAATCGACCCATCGCAGACCTCTTGACGTCACTGGCTGGGCGTGTGCCCGCCGGTGTGCCAGCAGATCGCCGGGCTGCCATCGATGAACTGGCCCAAGGTGTGCGTTTCGTCGAATGGGAGCGCCCCGACAACGTCGTCAGCAAGGACTGGCTCGCCTTCCACGTCTTCGGGCCTGGTCGTGCAACCGCACCGAACATGGACGGGTACCGCCGCTTCGTCGTGTCGCCCTTCCTGAACAACGCAGGCCTCGATGCCACATGGCCGGACGGAGCCGGCGAGTGCGTCCTGCTCTCACGGGCCGAGGAACTCAACGCGCTCGGAGACGAGTGGCGGGACTGGCTCGAACAACACGCCGACCTCCGAGTGCTCGACGAGACCGCCGCCATCCCCGATCCGGACTCCGACGAGGCCGGACTCCGGTGGTCCCTTTCCGGTCTCCACGCCAAGCTCTATATCGTCGAACGCAACAAGGAAGCCCACGTTTTCCTCGGTTCAGCGAACACAACCGATGCGGCCTGGGGCGGGAACGATGAGCTGCTCGTCGAAATCGTCGGCAGGGTCGGCACCTATGGCGTCGAAGCCACCATCGGCGAGTCGACCGGATTCGGTCGTATCCTGTTACCTCACACGCTCGGCGACGTCCTCGAGGAAGCTTCCGACGACGAGCTTCGTCGCACATTCGAGAACGCGCTGCGAGAGCTTAGCGCCCTCACATACACCGCCACCGTTGAAGGAGAACGCGAGCACCCGATGCTCTGGGTTCGCTCTGACGAGTCGCTGCGTGCCGCGGACGGCCTCCCCCCGGACACCGAACTGACGGTCGAGCTTCTGACCATCACAGGCCAGCCTCACCGACCGTCGTTTGGGGTGCGCCTCGACCATCGCTGGCAGCTCTCTGAGGTCGAGGAGATCACACCCTTCCTCGTCATGCGCCTTGCCTCAGGCACGGGGTCGGGCCGAGTCGAGGTCAGTTCGGTCGTGCTCGCGCGCCTCGTCGGCGATCCAGCAGACCGACTCGATCGAGTCCTCGCCCGCCGCATTGGCACTACCAGCGAGTTCCTTCGTTTCATCCTGCTCCTGCTCCAGCTCGCCGGCCGTGAGGGCTGGTTCCCTGAAGGCCAGGGCACCGGAACCTTCGATGCCTTCGGGATGGGTGACGGAGGTGCTGGCGTCCTGGAGGCCGTTCTCACTGCACTGGCCACATCGCCCGGCACGATCGACGACATCGATCGACTCGTCAAGCGCCTGACTGCCACCGAACAGGGCAGGAAGGTTCTGCCCGACGGCTGGGACGCATTCTGGCCATCGGTCGTCGATGCTCGATCAAGACTCCGGTTCCAGCAATGAACAACCACTCCGCCGACACCGCATTCGCGACGCTGAAAGACTTCCAGGTCGACACCGCCGAGTACGTTCTCCGCCGCCTGTACGACGACAACGAAGCCACCGACCGGTTCTTGGTCGCCGACGAGGTCGGCATGGGTAAGACCCTGGTGGCCCGTCACGTCATCGCTGGTGCCATCGCACGGCTGCAGCATGACGACAGTGTCGACCGCATCGACATTATCTACATCTGCTCGAACGCCTACATCGCTCGCCAGAACATCGCCAAGCTCGATGTGCGCGGCGACGGCGCGAAACCGCTGTCAACGCGCATCACCATGCTCGCAACCCAACTACGCGACCTCAATCGGACAATGCCCGATGGCAGTAAGACGGTGAATCTCGTCGCGTTCACGCCCGGTACCTCGTTCGACAAGGGCCATCGCAGCGGACGCGTCGAAGAGCGCGCCCTCCTCAACTGGCTCCTTGAGCCAGTAATGGAGGGCACTCGTGCCCAGCGGAACGCCCTACAGCGCATCCTCCGAATGGAAGTCAACGAGCGGCGATGGGAGGCGATCTGCACCGGTCTCGACGACCCTGAAGCTCTCCCCGACGCAATGGTGACGAGGAAGTTCCGGACCGCTATCCGCCGGTCGCGGGTCATCGCAGACCTCCGCGAACTGATCGATGAGCTGTACGGGCGCTCGCAGCTCAACGCCGAGCAGAATCGGCGGCGGCTCGCAATCGTCGGTGCCCTTCGTCGCGAACTCGCCAAGGTCAGCGTCGACTGCCTCGAACCTGACCTCGTCATCCTCGACGAGTTCCAACGGTTCAAGCATCTCCTCGAACGGCCGGAGGCCGATGCTGAGCGCGAGGTCAGCGAGCTGGCCCACGACCTCTTCACTGCCGAGCAGGTCAAGGTCCTTCTGCTTTCGGCGACGCCGTACAAGATGTTCACCCTCGCAGAAGAGCGAGAGCTAACCGGTGACGATCACTACTCCGACTTCATCGGCACCGTCGACTTCCTCGAACAACCACGCGACGAGGGAACTACGCGGCGTCTCAAGGCCGCGCTCGCCGACTTCCGGCGCCTGGTCGTGACCGGCGGAGACCCGCAGACAGCCAAGAACGAGGTCGAGAAGCTGCTGCGCAAGGTCATGTGCCGGACTGAGCGCCCGGTGTCGGGAACGGCCGACATGCTCATCGAACGAACCGATCAGCCTGCACCACCGACCGCCGACGACCTGCTCGGCTTCGTCGCCTTGAAGAGCATCGCAGACGAGGTCGGCGGGGCATTGTCCGTCGAATACTGGAAGTCGGCTCCGTACTTCTTGAACTTCATGGACGGCTATCAGCTGTCGGAGAAGTTCCGTCAGCACGACCTGGACCCCTGGAGCCGCCGGGCGCTCCTGACTAATGCCCAGGTCATTCGTCGCTCCGACCTTCGTGGCAGCGGCGAGATTGAACCCGGCAACGCCCGCCTTCGCCAGCTCATGACCGAGACCGTCGACCGTGGACTGTGGCGACTGCTCTGGCTCCCGCCTTCGATGCCATACCACGAGCCCGCCGGTCCCTACGCCGAGATCGACCCCGCCACAGCGACCAAGCGCCTCATCTTCTCCAGCTGGGCCGCTGCGCCAACCGCCATCGCCTCCCTCCTGAGTTGGACCGCCACCCACCGCATGCAAGCCGCCGTCGAAGGGGATGGCCCCACCCGACCCCGCCTCGCATACCGTATGGAGGACGGCCGGCCTGCGGGTATGACCGCACTCGCCCTGTTCCTGCCCACGCCAGGGCTCGCGGAACTCACCGACCCATTGGAGTTCGCACGCGAGACGCCCGGCGAGGTCCTCCCTGCCGAGAGCGCCCTCGCGTACGCCGAGGCGCGGGTCGCTTCGCACGTCGGGGTCGCCCGTCGCGCAAGTTCCTCACTGAGCCGCGATACCTGGTTCTGGGCCGCCCCATTCGCCATCGATGCCAACGGCCAGCACTCCGACCTCTTCGACGACATACGCGAGAGCGAGACTTCTGAGGACCGTGGCCTCGCGACCCACCTCGACGCAGCAGACCAAGCGGCGCTAGATGAGGTCGACCTCGGCGCGCACCCGCCAGATCTCGATCGTTGGGTTGCCATGGTGGGCGTCGCCGGACCCGCCAACGTCGCATGGCGCGCATTGCGCCGCGTTACGGCCGGCATCCCTGCCCTCACCGACGATGGCATTCGACGGTCCGCAGCGGTCATTGGGGCCGGCTTCCGGTCGCTCTTCAATCGACCGGAAGTCATGGCGTTGCTAGACAGCCAGGGCTCGGAACTTGCGTACTGGCAGGTCGTGTTGGAGTACTGCCATGGGGGCAACCTGCAAGCTGTCCTCGATGAGTACCTCCACCATCTCGTTGGCAACCAGAATCCCCTCAACGACGATGCCCTTCTCGCTTTGGCCGCCGACGTGCGATCGGCGATTGCCCTACGTGGCGCTGTACTCCAGGGATTCGACCCCTCCCGCCCCGAAACACCTCTGCGCTTCAACGCCCGCTTCGCGCTTCGCTACGGGTCCGCCAAGGGCACCCCAAAGACCGACGAGAAGTCGGTCGAGCGCATGTCCGTCGTTCAAGCCGCCTTCAACTCGCCGTTCTGGCCCCTGGTCCTTGCGTCAACGTCCATCGGGCAAGAAGGAATCGATTTGCACTGGTGGTGTCATTCCCTTGTCCACTGGAACCTGCCCGCCAACCCCGCTGACTTCGAACAGCGCGAAGGCCGGGTCCATCGCTTCAAGGGCCACGCCGTCCGCAAGAACGTCGGTGCCGCGCACCGCGAGGAAGCGCTGCGCTCCCCAGCCGCTGATCCGTGGATTGCCGCTTTTGCTGCTGCCGAACTGCGTCGCCAACCCGAGATGAATGACCTGTGGCCGTGGTGGACCTATCCGGGCGACTCCAAGATCGAACGGTGGATCCCGTCATTCCCGCTCAGCAAGGATCAGCAGCGGGAATTCCGCCTCAAGGTACAGCGAGCTCTTTATCGTCTCGCCTTCGGCCAGCCTCGCCAAGAGGACCTGGTCAGCATCCTCGACCTGCAGGGATACGCCGACGATGACGAGCGCCTCGCCCACCTGCGCATCGACCTGCGACCACCGAAGCATCACGCCACTCGTACCTAGATCGAACAGACGCTGCCCGAACGGCGCTGATGCCGTCACCGATCAACCCGCCTCGCTCGGCCGGCTCTGCGTAGGCCCTGCTAAAAGACCATCCCCAGCTTTGACCCACAGCACGAATGGCAAACGACCTCGGTCCCGCCTCCCGGCACAGCGGTTCGCTCGAACCACTCGGGCGGATTGAGTTCGTTGCAGTAGTAGCAACGGCGAAACGTTCTCAGGCGATTTCGGCGGATGCGTTTGACGGCGGGTAACGCATCTGCTCGGGTCTTCGCCTCCACGATTTTGGAGACGTGCAGCTTTGGCCACGCCGGACCGTTCCACTGGACGCCGGGCCTTCCGACGAGCAGCCGGCTGTCTTCGGTGTAAGCGACAAGCACCTCGATGGGATCGCCGTAGGAACACCAGGTTTGGCCGGGCTCAGCGCCCGCCAAGTGTTCGAGGAGTTGACCTTCGCCGCTGAACCGTTCGAGCCAGGTGAGATAGTCCTCGGCCTGCTCGTCGTCTTCGTCTGTCACGGATGATGACACTACGATGGGGGTGAGGTGCTTGTCTCGGGAAACTCGACGTAGTTCTCACCGGAGATTTTCGCCTCCCCGTCCCATCGGTATGCAACGAGGGGACCACCCTTCACGGCGCTGAAATCGACGCAGACGGTGTTGGACGTCCAGTCTTGTCCCTCTTCGGGCTCCCACCTTCGCCAGTAGTGACCGTAGAAGGCGGGCTTCGGATCCTTGTAGTCGTAATCAGCCTCGCCTTGGCAATCGATGCTGGGAAGCGGCGGGTAGGGAGAACCTCCTGATGTCTTGGCACCCGGCGGGATCTCGGCCAGCTCCTGCAGAGTCGTCCCGTTGGCGTTCCACCATCGAATCCGTGCCTGGCTTCTGACGTGATCGTCCTTGTCCTTGAAGTTTGGTTGCTTGTACTTGGTGAGACTCAGCTCGGGACCCTTGAGCAGCACCTCAATCGCCTCATGCTCGGCAGTCCCCTTCTGGTTTGCCCTGATGACGAACTCAACCGGCATCGGCGTGCCAGAGGCAATCCACTGATCGACCTTCTCGATCTGTTTGTCGTTCCAGCAGGCGTGGACGACCCGGAACCCGCCTAGATCGAGATGGATCGGCATGGTCTTGAACCACTCGATCCATTGTGCGTAGTCACCAGCGAAGAGCTGCACCTGGTCCATGAACTCTTTGTGCTGCTTCCGGTTCTTGTCGTTATGCGACCGCATGAACTCGCCGGGGATCTCGGGATTGGGCGTGGCAAACGAGATGGCGTTGAATTCGTGATTCCCCATCACGGTCTGAGCGCTGCCCGACTCGATCATCGCTCGGACGAGTACGAGAGTTTCGATCTGCTGGCCGCCTCGGTCGATGAGATCGCCGACGAAGATCGCCTGACGCCCCGGGTGCCGGTAGACACCATCTCGCTTCTCGTAGCCGAGCTTCTTGAGGAGGCCTTCGAGCTTGTCGGCGCAGCCGTGGACATCGCCGATTACGTCGTAGCCACCCATGTTCTCTCCTGGGCGCTCAGCCGTTGTCCGACATGATCTTGGCGTACTCGTCGTAGGCGGCGTGGAGGGTCTTGAAGTCCCGCTCTCGGCCGGCGTCGGTTGTCTGCGAAATCAGTTCCACCGCTTCCTCGTGGGACGCCCAGGTAATGTTCCACGTTTCCTTGTTGCGCTCCACAGCAGTGGAGTCGACCTGACGCTCGGTGTCGTAGGCCAAATAGAACTTGTTGGCCGACCCCACGGAACCTCCCCGGAAGGTCTGTGGGATGTGCCCGATTATCTCGGGTTTGTAGCCGGTTTCCTCCAGCGTCTCTCGGAGCGCGGTGTCGACAGGGTGCTCACCTTTGTTGGGCCGGCCTTTGGAGAAGGTCCAGACATACCCTCCGAAGTGGTTGGCCGGCTCTCGGAGCAGCACCTGGCCCTCGTCGTTGAATACCACAAGGCCGTACCGGGAGTTCTTGTCTTCCTCCCAGACCCCGTCGCGCTGGAGATCCCGGCCTCGGTACTCATCGGTCCTGCTGACCGGCCGTGTGCGGTAGTCGTCGACGACAAAGGGTTTCTCCGTTTCGAGGACTCTCTGCGGCGGCTTGCGTACCGAGTTCTGTTTGATCTTGCGGCAGTCGCTCCAGACGTTGCCGTAAACGTGGGCTCGCTCGCTACTGTGCCGGACCGCCACGGCGCTCTTGAAGTTGTCGTAATCGATGGCCATGGCGATCTTCGTCAGGCAATCGGCAAATTCCTTGTGCGTGGTAAACGCCCGCACCGGGTAATCACGTCCGGGAATGTGGACGTTCTCGTCGAGCGTCGGGAAATACGAAGACCGGAGCCGATCGAGATCGTCATCGCATCGGGCACGAACCTGGAGCGGATGACCGAACTCTTCGGCCGTCACGACGCTGTAGAAACCGTCCGGCGTAAATAGCCACATTTGAGCTCGTCCTTTGCCTTGTCCTCGCCCCACGGTACACACGGGCTGTATCCATAGCTCTTGCCTGCCCTTCAGCCAGAAGGCACCGAACCGTTCGGTCAGGCAGTCACCGGAAGGTGAACCCGAGGTATGCCCCGTAGGCGGCGACCAGCTCGCTCCCAGCCACGCCTGCCAATCGATCCCCGTGGCGTGGATGAGACGCACCAAACGCGGCAACTCCCAACGTGGCCGTGGCGTTGTAGACGGCAGATCCGAGGACGCCGGCCAAGGCGAGCTCCCACCACGCCGCGGTTAGCGTGCACTGTGGAGCAGTGATAGCCAGGGGCGACGAGGAAGGCGGAGTAGGACAGAGCACAGTCGCCGGTTCAAGACGGAGTCAATCACTACAACGACCGCTCTAGGCTGTGGTTATGGACGACACCTGGATGAAGAGAGATCTTCCAGTCCTCACGGCTCTCGTCGAGCGGTTCGACGACCCAGCGGTCGACCAAGTGAGGCCGCCAGAGGTGGGAGTTCTTACGGGACTGGATGATGCTGCGGTACTACGTGCACTCACCGCACTCTGCGAGGCCCGCCCCGCTTACCTCGAGTGCATCACTGTGGGCGAAGAACGGGGTCCGGCGATCATCACTGGTGTCACCGCGCATGCTCGACAGGCCACCGGAGCATGGCCAACGGCAGAGTCTCTGGTGGATCAGCTCATACACGCGCTCGCTGGCGCTGCCGAGCGAGAGCAGGATCCCGAGCGCCGCTCGAAGCTCCAACAGACGGCGCTCTGGCTCGGGGGGGGCGTTACGCGACGTTGCGATTCAGGTTGCCGGCACCGTCGTGGCACAACACGTTGGGTAACCGATCCGACGCTCACATGGGGAGTGGGAGGTCGCTTCAGCGGCGCCGGGGACCGAGCCCGATGGCGCGGACGAACGTGTTGATCTGGCGGTTTCCGGCGCGGTAGATGACCCGACGAGCTTGGCGTTCCACCTCGCCTTCGGCGCCACCTGAAAGCCCGGCGCGTCTATAACCGTGCTCGAAGGACTCGACGTTCCCGAGGTCCCGGGCGAAGCGATAGAGCTGTGACCTGGTCGTACTCATGAGGGCAACTCTTCCTTGGCCCGGCGGTCGGCCAGGATCACGGTCTCCACGATCGCCCGGAGCTCGTCCGGATCCTCTGTGGCCTCCATGCGCGTCAACACCTCAGGCGGCACCGGGGCACAGCCCATGCCGGCATCCTCGTGGCCCCGGCGCCAAGCCAGCCACGCCTCGCCACCCGGATCCGCCCCGTCTTCCTCCACGGCATTGATGAGGGCCACCAGCTCGACCATCCCCTCTGTTGTGACGTCGTACTCAATGACCAGCACTTTCAGCCGCCATAGCCGACGGAACTGAGTCGACGCCAGCCAACCGTAGCTGCCGTCATGTTGGTTCGGCAGTGACGGCGCCTCCGGCGGAGTCTGACGCACACGCGAGTCCGCTACAGCTCCGTGCGAGGATGCAAACACCCAATGTGAGCTCGAAGGGGAGCTGAATGTACTTCCAAGATGGTCAGCTCGTCGTTAGCCCGAGCGATCTTGTCGGCTACCTCTCGTGCCCCCACTTGACCGAACTTTCTATGGTGGTGGCACAAGGCGATCTCGCGAGGCCGCACGCAGAAGACCCCGATTTGGCCATCGTCCAGCGCCGTGGCCTCGAACACGAGGCCGCGTACCTTACTGAGCTTGAGACAAGGGGACTCTTCATCGAGTCCATCAATGTTGACGCGGATCTCCGGATCCGCGTCAATCAAACGATCGACGCCCTCGCTGCCGGTGTCGAGGTGGTCTATCAGGCGGCATTCTTCGACAACGACGGGTCGGGTCAAGCGTGGGTTGGCTACGCCGACTTTCTCACCAAGGTGGCTCTGCCAAGCCGCCTCGGTGGCTACTCGTACGAACCCGAGGATACGAAGCTCGCCCGCCGTGTTCGACCCTCAGCCGTGCTGCAACTGTGCGCGTATGCCGAGCAGCTTGCCCGAGTCCAGGGCTGCGTGCCTGAGTTGATCCACGTCGTTCTTGGCGGACAGCGGCGTGTGTCGCTCCGACTGGCGGAGTTCGGTGCCTATTTTCGGACGGTCAAGGCGCGATTCGAGCAAGTGCTGTCGAATGGCGCGGCCACCTACCCGACTCCCGTTGAGCACTGCTCTGTCTGCGTCTGGCGGCCGAGGTGCGACGAACAGCGCAGTGGAGACGATCATCTGTCACTGGTGCCCGGGCTATCGAGCGAACAGGCGCGCAAGCTCTCCGAACACAGTGGAATCACGACCGTTGCAGAGCTGGCAGCCTTCTCGGGTGGCGCGGTGCCAGGTATGGCGGGAACCACGATGGAGAAGCTCTCCCGCCAGGCACGACTGCTGGTTACTGCACGTACGTCCTCGGCCGCGATCCCTCCCTATGAGTTGCTTCAGACAGCGGAACCCGGCATCGGCCTCGGCGCACTACCCGACCCCGATCCAGGCGACCTGTTCTTCGATATCGAGGGCGATCCCTATGTGGGTGAGGGCGGCATCGAGTACCTCCTCGGGGTGGGATGGATCGCTTCGGATGGCCAGTTCGCGTACCAAGCGTTCTGGGGCCACGATGAAGCCGGAGAGAAGGCGGCCTTCGAGGCCTTTATCGACTTTGTGACCGAGCGGCTTGCCGTAGCTCCGCACCTCCACGTCTATCACTATGCCTCCTACGAACCGACCGCTCTCGGGCGCCTCATGGGGCGCCACGCGACGCGCGAGCAGGAGGTTGACGATCTGCTGCGTGGCGGCGTTCTGGTTGATCTCTACCGAGTGGCCAGGCAGGGTTTGTGCGTCGGCACGCCGTCGTATTCGTTGAAGAAGCTCGAGGCGCTCTACATGTCTGCGCGCACTGATGCCATCACCGACGCCGGTTCCTCCATTGTGGAGTACGAGCGATGGCTCGATACGAGCGACGATGCCATCCTCGCTGACCTCGAAGCGTACAACCGGGTGGACTGCGATTCGACCCGACTCCTTCGGGATTGGCTCGAAGAACGGAGGCCGGAGTACGAAGCGACCTTTGGCCTGGCGCCTTCCCGCCCACTGGCCGCTGACAGCCATGCCTCCGAAGGTGTGACTGCGGAGATCTCCGAGAACGCGGAGCTCAAGGTCCGCCTCGGAGAGTTGGCCGACGCATCTGATGTGACGTCCGCGCGTGCGGTTCGGCTCTTGGGTGAGTTGCTCGACTGGTACCGCAGGGAGGACAAGCCCAAATGGTGGCGCTTCTTCGATCGCGTACTGCGCTGTGACGCCGACGACCTGCTCCTCGACCCTGAGGCGATCTCGGGCCTTGAGTATGTGGGCGAGGCGGGGCGAGTGGCGCGTTCGATCCTCCACCGTTACCGCTTCGATCCCGACCAGCCCTACAAACTCAGCGTGGGCCAGGAGGTCCTCGACCCGTCGACGGAGCGACAGAGAATTGATGAGGGTTCGGGTCCACCAAGACCAGGCGAACTCGTATTCCTCGACCCGATCGAGGGTGTACTCGACCTTCGCCGGGGCGAGCGCTCGGCGGCGCCCCACCCTGAGCACCTCGTCCCCGGAGGTCCGCTCCGTACCGTGCAGCAGCGCGAGGCCCTCAGGCGCCTTGCGCGCGCTGTGCTCGAAGGTGGTATCGACGGCCCGGGTGCCTATCGGGCGGTTCGCGACCTACTGCTGCGCCGCCCACCGCGGCGCTCAGACCTGGCCGGAGGCGCCCTCCAGGAGTCCGGTGAAGACACCGTCAGTGCAAGCTTGAGGATCGCTGGTCACCTCGATGGAGGATGTCTCGCCATCCAAGGTCCCCCGGGCTCCGGAAAGACGAGCACCGCTGCTCAGCTTGTGGTTGAGCTCGTCCGTGCTGGACGCACGGTCGGACTCACTGCAAACAGCCACGCGGTCATCACCCACCTGCTCGAAACAGTGATGCGCTGCGCCAAGGAGCAGGGCGTACCTCTTCGGGCCTCGCAGAAAGCAGAAGACGGTCAAGCGCTCAATCACCCTGGCGTCACCCGACGGACTGACAACGCCGACATGGCGTCGGACCTCGACCAAGGCACCAACGTCATCGCCGGCACGGCGTGGTTGTTCTCGCGTCCCGAGTTCGACCAGCGACTCGACTATCTGGTCGTCGATGAGGCGGGTCAGCTGTCTCTGGCAAACGTCTGCGCGGTCGGGACGGCCGCCAAGAACCTCGTGCTCGTCGGCGACCCACGCCAGCTTTCCCAGCCCTCCGAAGGCACGCACCCTCCAGGGGCCGGAACCTCGGGACTCGACCACCTCCTCGGCGATGCCGCCACGATCCCCCCGGACATCGGAATCTTCCTCGACCACACCCACCGGCTCCACCCAGCGATCTGCACCTTCATCTCCGAGATCGTCTACGAGGACCGGCTCCAGTCTCTGCCGGGCTGCGAGCACCAGGCAATCGGGGGAGCTGGACCACTCGGTGGCTCCGGACTTCGTTGGGTTCCGGTCGACCATCAGGCCAACCGGACCTCGGCCCCAGAAGAGGCCGAGGTTATCCGTGGGCTCGTTGAGGATCTCCTAGTCCGATCCTGGACCGACAAGATGGAAAACATCCGACCGCTTCGACTATCGGATGTCCTCGTGGTGGCGCCGTACAACGCGCAGGTGGCTCTCCTCGGCAGAACTCTTCCGAACGGAGTTCGCGTCGGCACCGTGGACCGGTTCCAAGGCCAGGAAGCTCCTGTGGTGATCGTGTCGCTGACGACCTCCAGCAGTGATCAGATCCCCCGCGGGTTCGACTTCCTATACAGCCAAGAACGCCTCAACGTGGCCGTGTCTCGCGCTCAGGCCCTCACTATTCTTGTTGGATCACCCGCGCTGCTCAGTGTCGCGTGCCGAACCGTGCAACAGCTTCGACTCGCCAACGGCCTTTGTCGATTCATCGAGCTCGCGGAGGTGATCCAACCTGAGTGCTGGCAAGAGGCCAGTCCGTGAGTAAGTGGGCCAAGCTGACGACGGATCAAGTGCTAGGCAGCTCCTGCGCTGCGCTGTCGCAATCCGAACAGGGTTGGAACGACCTATGTGGCGGTGAGGATTCACTTCGCCAATGGAATGGCCTCAAGTCGATGATCACAGCTGCCCGCACGACGACTTGGATCTTGCAGAAGCTCTCCTCTCGGGAATCTACTTTTGACGCTTGGTACGCACCAATTCAGGATGAGATGGCCGCCGACGAGTTGTTGCGTTACTTCCACCGATTGCGCACCGTAATTGAAAAGGAGGGCATGCCCCAGCCAATTATTGCCACGGTGGAGTTTCTCGAACCCGCCAACGGTGTCGTCGCGACGGCAGAGGTGGGTGTGGGGGAAGACCAGTTTGGGCTGTGGATTCATGGCGTCCTAGACAAGGGCCCGCAGCGAAGGTCGGCCGAAGTTGCGGCAGCGAGGGCTGCCACCCACCATCGGCTTCGCGACGTGCGATTGCCAGACCCACCTGCCCATCATCAGGGCCAGCTTCTCGAGGACCGCAGCATCGAATACCTCGGGCGCCGTTACCTGGACTACCTCGATGTGCGAATAGTCAGGCCGGCATGCGAGACCTTTGGCAAGCGCTCCCAACGCAACGAGGGCTGAGCACTGGGGATAGGAATTCCAATTCTCTTCGACCGGTTTGCGACTTCGCCCCTGGCTTTCTACAGCTTGTCTCCAAGTGAAAACTCGCCGATTTGTTCAGCAATCGTCACGACCGTCCCGTTGCCTGCGAGGTTGCTGCCAACCCCGGCACGCATGAGCACAAGGTCGAATAGCGGATCGCCGTAACTAAGGAGTCGCACCTCGGGGGAGTTTTCGTCCAGAACAATCCGGTCGAACGTGACGGCTATCTTGTTCCCGCTCTCGTCCTCCACGAGCCACGCTCCATCGATCATGGGGTGCTCGGAAAGCTGCTCCCTGGTCGCAGGGGAGTCCAGAAGGATTCGCTGAACGTCTTCGAGCGTCACGACGGGCGAAAGGATTCCCGCCGCTGGGTCCACGTCGTCGTTATTGAAGATGGTCACCGTGACAGCCTGCGCCTCCGCTTTATGGATCTCGTTCAGCAACTGCTGGACGATTTGTTCCACGGATTGATCGGGTAGGAGTTGCGGTGCGTCCCCGCTGCTCTCCTCTGGTCCCATTTCGTATTGAACGATGGCGTCCTCAACGCTGGCGAGGACCGGCTGGGCCGGCCCCACTACCCAGGAGAAGCCGTCGTGCCCGGCGGCGATGCCCTTATAGATCTGCTCCTCGATGGTGTTCTGGTAAAACAGGTTGGTGACCTCGACAATCGGCTTGCCGTTGATGCGGTCGAGCCGACCGATGCGCTGTTCGACCCGCATGAAGTTCCACGGCATGTCGTAGTTGATGAGCCGCCCACAGGTCTGGAGGTTGAGCCCCTCGGAGAGGGCATCCGTGCCGACCAGGATCTTGATCTCGTTTCCCTCCTGGAACAGCCGCTTGGTCTCCTTCTTCGTGACATCGATCCATTCGCCGGTCTCAGGGTGACGCCTCCGCCCACCGGAGCCGGAGTACGACATCACCCGGGATCCGTAGGCGGTAGACAGCTGATCGACGACGTAGTTCATCGTGTCCGCGTATTGGGTGAAGATGAGCACGGTGTCGTGGCCGGACTTGAAAGATGCGTCGATGTACTTGTGGAGACGGTCCATCTTCGACTCGTCCGCGGGCAGATCGGTCAGGTCTTTGATGAATTGGTTCAGTTCCCAAATCTCGTTCTCAAGCTCCTGGATAGGGGTTTGCTCCAGATCCTCCAGGTCGAGAGGGAGGGTCGGGTTGGCCATTACGTCGTCGTCATCCAGCAGGTTTGAGGCGGTGAGCTTTCCTTCGAGGACGTCCCGCCGGCGCTCAAGCGACAGGCGGATCGACTGGAAGGACGAAGTGAGGCGGCGGCGGTAGACGGTCATAATGAACCCGAGCGCCTTTTGGGCCTGGCTCCCATGCATGTACCGGTTGTACGAGCGCTTGATGTAGGACCGAATCCGCTCGTACAGCTCCCATTCCTCGTCGGTCATGCGGATGAATTTGTCCTCGACCCTCCGCTCGGGGATGACGGTACCTGGCGGCAGCAGCCCGGCGTCCTCGTACGCGCGGAGCGTCACACGGGTGTTTCGGAAGACCCGCTCCCGCATTGGGTTGTTCGTCAGCAACCAAGTCGTGACCCACGGTTGAAGCTCAGGGCCGAGGCCCTTCGCTTTCGACTGTGTGAGGCCGGTCTCTGCGACTTGCCGTACCCAAAGGGCTTCGGCAATGCCAAGCTCAGAATCGATCTTCTCGTCAAGAACCCGGTCGGTCCGAGCAGCGGAGTCCGACAGGCTGTCGTGCGCCATGACTGTCAGGAAGCCCCAGTGGCGTCGCTCGAAGTCCTCCCGCAGTTCATCGAAGTAGCGAATGAACTCCTTCGAGGACTCTCCCCAGTGACCAGGGAGGCCGAGCAGCTCAACCAAATCCCATGCCTCATGAGGGTGCATCTGCATCGGCGTGGCCGAGGCGAGGAACAGAGCCCTGTACGCGTTGTTGTCCCTCAGTGCTTGGAGCAGTCTCAGAAGCTGGTTGGGTGTGCCGTTCGTCTTGCCTCCACTGCGTCGTGCGTGATGGGCCTCGTCGACCAATACGACGTCCCACGGACCCGCAGCAAGGACTTCTCGGATCCTGTCGCGCCGCCGTGCCAGATGTGACGAGGCGAGCACGATCGGAAACGCCGCCCATGGGGTGCCAGACGATGACACGACCTTGTTGTCGGGGTCGATGAACTCTCCACCCTCGTACCGATTGACCCGCAGGTTTAGCTTCTCGCTCAACTCCTCCTGCCACTGGCGGAGCACGGCGGCAGGAACGAGGAGAAGGAACCGCTCAGCTTTCCCGGACAAGAGAAGCTCCCGGATGATGAAACCGGCCTCGATGGTCTTCCCCAAGCCCACCTCGTCAGCGAGGAAGTATCCACGCGGCCATGTCTCCACTGCCCTGCGGACGAGAGAGGTCTGGTGAGGGAGCGGCTCGACCCCGGCGGTCGCCATCCCCACGTACGAGCCGCCACCGACTCGGGGAGCCTCGGCAAGCTCGACCAGCCGAGGATCTAGCTCAACCGGAAAAGCCGGCAGCGAGGCAACAATTCGATGTTCCTCCGGGTCAGGTCCAATTGGTGGAAAGTCGCCCTTGGCCCACTTGATGAGTTCGTCTCGAACGGCATCGTGCAGACTTAGGACTTTCCAACCCTCGTCGGGCCGGTCACGCCAGTGCGCATCAAACAGGGCCACAAGACCGGCGCCGATGTCATCCCAGGTCTCGGTCCGCCAGGTCGGCGCTGCGGCGAACGTCTCATGGTTGCCGACCCAACCCTGCCAGGTTTCATTGTCCGACCCGATGAATGCGACCCGGTCGGCCGGGTCCGTGCAGTCTGTGAAGATCCCGTATTTTGAATGAAAGTACTTCGTCGCCTCAGCTAACCGATACGGCCTGCCCGTGGCCGGATCAACTGGGACGCCGACTCGAATTTCAAGACGGCCCTCCTTGACAAGCCAACCCAGCACGTTCCGCCGATGTTCGGCGATCACGTGCTTGGCCTCGCCCATTGCGTCAGACCGAAGCAACACCCGCGCCACGGCGTCCGAAAGGGGCTCTCCCCGGTCAATCGCTTCGACGTCATCTGGATCGAGTTGTGCGCCGACGATGAGCCGCATCACCCCACCGTTCGCGACAAAACTCGACAGGCCCGCCGCAGCAAGGCTGAGCGCGGACGAGGTGAAGTAGCCCGCCATTCGGTCGTAGGCGCTGGACCGCTCCAAAAGTGGCACATAGAAACCGGTGACACGATCGTCCTCAGCCGACCAGGTTCCCTTCCAACCGACCCGGTGCCAGTAGTCGTAGAAGCCCTCGGGTATGGGCGTCATGACCTAGACCTCAAGATCGAGGCGGCCGGACCACTCTTCTGGTACCTCGATGTCCGGGAAGTATGCAGTGACGAGCCCGTCAAGCAATCCAGCCTCTGGACGTACCCAATTTCCCTTTGTCTTGGTCCGTGGGATGGCGTGCACAAGACCCTGGACACACGCAGTGAAGCGGTTATCACCAGCCAGACCGGCCCGGTCAATCAACACTTTTGCGTCCGCAAGACCATCCTGTTCTGCGACATAGAGAACGGTGTGGACAGCATCTATGACGGGTCCGCCAAACGACTCGGCGGCAGGCCGGACCCCCGGCTTATCGTCCCCTCGGCGGCGGAGGCGCTCGTCCGGCCCACATAGCGTGACGGTGCCCGATCTCGTGGTGAGGATCTTGTCAGCTTCCAGCTCGCTCACGTCGAGACCACCGACGGCCAAGGCCAGCCTGCGGGCCTCATCGAAGGGGAAGCTCACTGCCCGGAAAGTCGACCACGCCAGAAGAACGAAGTCCGTCAGCGGGTCTAGCTCCACCGGCCTTCCGATTAGGGCCAGCCGCTGCATGCGAACAACCTCTTCGCGAGCTGCGTCAAGAGCCTCTTCGGGGCGAAGGAGCCGGGATTTGCCGAATTCATCAGCCTCCGAGGAGTAAACCGGCCAGTGGGCCGAAATAACCGAGAGGGCTGGCCCGTAGGTCGAGAGCAGAAGATCTACCCCTGATATTCCAGCGGCAGAAAAGCGACTTACGGCGTCCTTGGCAGCTTGACGGACTTCGCCCTCAAGGTCCTCGAAATATGGAGTTCCTCCCGAATGGTCTTCTCGTTTGCGGCAGACGAGCATGATGGTCGAGGCCGCGGCGTTCATCTTGGCTTGGTGGAGCGATTGCTCCGACTCTGTATTGACGGGCCACGATGATTCGATGGTGAACCCAGCCTCCATCAGTGCCATGCCAAGGGTGTCCCAAGCCTCGGCACGTTTGTGTGTGAACATGACCGTCATCACGCCATCGTCGCGCAGCACCCGGTTGCACTCGGCGAAGATGGACTGCATTTTGGCTTGATAGTCGGCGACAGCAAGGGACTTCTTCTTGCGCCCTGAGTCAGCGAAGCGGGCGACGTTTGCGACTGCCTCGTTCTTGGCGTCGGCCAGACCACCCGGCATGAGGTCTGGCCAGATCGCTCCCACAGTGTGCTGCTCCCACACTCCAAAGAAGTCCGACAGTTCCGCGTACATTACGTTGTCGTAGTACGGGGGGTCGATACATACCAACGTTTGCGAGCTCGACTCCACTCCAGCCAGATTCCCGGCATTGCCGCGTGTGACTGTCACACTGCCGGGTACCGGAAAGTCCAACTCGACCCTGTCGGCAAAATGGGCATCCGAAGGGACGAGGAGGTCCGCAATCCCCTCATATGCACCGACCAGCTGTTCAAGACACCAGGGATACAACTCCCGAGCGCCTTCGAACTCCGCATAGGTCCACTTGAAGGCCAAGTCGTGACGCTCGAACACCGAGCGCATGGTCGTTCGGCTTGCGTGCCAGGAAGCCAGAATCGCGTCGAAATTGAGAGCTTTGCCTTGCATCAGAGCGAGTAAACCGAGAACGGCATCGGCGCGCTCAGGCGGGAGGACTTCCCGAACCTCCGGTATCAGCCGCCTGAACTCTTCAACGAAGGTTCCGTGGACAAGAAGTTGCCTCGGCGAGAACATGTCATGCCAGTGGATCATCCCGTAGTTGAGTGGTTCCCTGGTCTTGTTACCCTCTGGAATCGCCTCTGAAGGAATGATCCCATCGGCCAGCCATTCCGCCTTACAAGCGGAGAACGCTGTCTCGGCCGCCTCTATTGCATGCAAGTCGGTTTCATTCGGAGGTCTGAACGTCCGAATCCACTTGGCGCGGCCGTTTCCGGGGTATCGAACAGAAACCGCATAGAGGATGCTACCCATCCGACCGGCTTGCGCCTCTGCCTTTATGTACTCTCCATTGATGGTAAGCCCATCCCATGGAGAGATTGCGGCGCCGCCGGCAACTGTTCCCTTGTCGGGATTCGAGTTGACCGCATCCTCGCCAAACAGAATCTCAAACACCGGATGATCTAGCTCGGCGTCGATATGGTGGGTGAGCAGCCGGACAGCCGCTTTCTTCCCTGCTTCCTTTGACAGCCACCAGTTGGGTGCCAGCGGAACGATCTTCTCACTGCGTGGACATTTGATCGTTCGAGCAAAAAGGTACGAATTGTTGTTGCTGTTGTCCGGTAGAGCGAAATAAGGAACTAGACGCGTACGCACCCGGCCGACAAGTGCCTCTCCCCATTGTCGAAGGTCGTCTTGGAGTGACAGCCCAAGTCTCGTGGTTACTTCGAGTCCAGCGCGAAGAACGCAGGCGGCTACGGAATTTAAGTCATTCGCGGTGGTGGACAGTCCATACCGGGCAGCTTCGTACGGGATGGAACCACCACCGGCGGTGGGGTCAATGACATCGGGAAGTTCGCCCCAGGTCCAAATCAAAATGGCCTGCCAAAGGGCAAGATCGCTCGTTGACGGCGAATTCTTGAACGCCTGCTTATACCCGTACGCCTTCGCTCCAAGAGTGATTCCGCTGGCAGTGGCTTCAGCGATCCGCGCCTTCGCTGCGACAGGATCGCCCCAAATGCCCATTAGCTTCATAGCCCAACGTCGATACTTGTCTGCGTCAGACAACTCAGGTCGATCGCTGAACGTGGTGGCCAGCTCTGGCGTCCAAGTGGGCAAGAGGCTTGCTAGCACCGTTCCGGCGGACGCAGCGAGCGGTCTTCTAGCCCACCACACATGGAGCGTCTTGAGCTTCGGGAACTGTCCTGGAATCGGAGCGGACTCCCGCCGAGACTCGATCCCCAGCTCCTCAATCGGGAACCAGTCTTCGATGAGGACGCGAGGCCGCGTCACGACGACTCCTTCACGAAGTGATACCTGTGCGGCCGTCGTCCGCCAATAGGATTCTGAGAGCGCGCCTTGCCCGCTGCGCGATTGGGCCGGTGATCCGAGCGAACCAGTAGTACGCCTCCTCAGCGCTCATGGCGGAGATGCCAGCGAGGATGGCGTGTCGCCGACTGGACTTCGTGATCGGCTCGATGGCTATCAAGGCGAGCGCAAGCCGCACCCCGGCCGGCTCTTCAAGAGGAATGGGCTTGCGACGACCCGGTGAGAGTTTCGTGCGCGGCTGGTGGGATTCTCTCAGAGCTTGTTGGAGTATGTCTGAAACGCCAGGAACCTCATCGGACCGGAGGTGGGCGAGGCGTTTGGGAGGTATTGCGGCGCTGCCATTGGTCTCTTCGAGCCGGAGACCGTACTCGTCACTTGAAACGGGCTCCACGATGATCCGAAAGCCCCGGATCTTGGACTGCTGGATGGCGCTCATGCCAGTTCCGCCTTGATGGTGAGTTCGCCCGGGTCAAGATCAACCAGCGCCTTCTTGATCTGTGTGAACTCCGCTCCATCCGGGTCCATTGGGCTCTGAGGTCTAGTGGTTAGGGTCATACTTCCGGCCACCTGAGCAGCGGCCTTGCCGAGAGCAAGGATCTGGTCCTCCACGGCGAGGTAGGCGACCGCCTTGCCGGAGAGCCTGGCGGTCGCGCCGGGAGCGAGTCCATCGAACTGAATGACGAGGTCCAGCTGTACCTCGACATCGAACTTGGGAAGCCGTGGGATGACCTGTCCGAGAGACCGGATGTCCTTGACGCCTTCACCCGGGTCTGCGGTGGCTGTCACGTACAGCGCCACTATCCCGTTGCTCTGAGCCACGTCGAGTGCCTTTTCGGCGACCTGACCCATTGCAACTCCCGCGAGTCCACGCCCCTCAACCGGACGCGGTCCCTTCGAGGTCATTCCGAGTTCAACGCCTTGGGTCTGTGCCTCAATCGGGGTCAGGATCGTGAGGGCGTCGAAACCAGCCTTCTCGATCTGGGCTTGGGTGGCTGCCTTTGCTCCCTCGAACACCTCGCCGATGACCACGACGACCTTGGCAGCGGCGCCGCCACCCGCCCCACGGGCGAGCGCAGCAGCGATCTCACCCTTAGGCGGCTCGTAGCCCATTTGGGTTTCCAGAGCTTCTCGCAACTCGGGCCCTGTGAGAGGGCCGGTCAATACGGCGGTCACATCGTCGATCCGCAACGGCCGACGAAGGAGTCCGAGTTCTTCAGCCCTCGCAAGGGTGTAGAGGATTGTTGAACTCTCCAGCGCCACCGGAGGTGGCGGGTCGTTGGCGGTCCATGCCCTCCCCTGGTCCGCGTCGAAGTAGACCCAGGTACCGTTCTTCACCCCGTCCCGAATGGTCTCCTTCAAGAGATTCGAGTCGAGGATGATGGCCACCGAATGGTCCTGCCAGAAGTAGTCGGCAATTGCCGACGCCGTGATCTCCGCGGCGTCCTTCGGCCACGCCTTCTGCTTCAGGTAGTCGGTCGGGAACTTGGTGTCCCGGATCTTCTGCTCGTCACGTAGCGCCTCGGGAATCGACTTGGTGAGCTTCGGCGGGATAGATCCCTTGTCCTTCGGAGGCATCTCGTAGTGGCGGAGATGCGCGTTGTGAGCGTCCGCGACCGGGTAGTAGAGGTGCGAGTAGCACCGGGCGATTGCGACCTTCATCTCCAGGGCAGCCGTGTCGGCGATCGCCTCGATCTTCTTGCGAACTTGCGGGGGGAACTGGTTGAGGCGGTCGGGCGAGTTGCAGATGCGGTCTGTCGCCATGGTCGTTCGCACCCGGCTTTTCACGTTCTGTACCTGGTCGGTGTCGGCTACGAGAAATACCACCCCGTTGCGGTTCGTTCGGAATCCGCCAGCGGCGCCAGCGTGCTCTCGGATGTCGATGACCCGTTCCGGTGGCGGCGTGGCTGAGCGAGAAGTTACCGATACATCGTCGTGGTGGATTACGACGAGTTGGAGGCGGGTCTCGTTCGGCACGTCCACCGGCCCGGAGGGGTTGATCCGGGTCTTGACTGGTCCGTCGTCGCCGAAGGCGCTGGCGATGCGCTCTTCCAACTCCTGGGAGACCTGGCTGTTCGGGATGTTCCGAGCCTCTTCGGCCACGATGGCGTTGGCGTTGGGCTCAGTGAGGAACCTGTACCGCGACCCGTCGTAATCAAGATGCCAGGCCCTATCCTGGAGAAGCGCCAACGCCTCCTCGACGACCGCCGGGTCGTCCCCGGTCTCCAATGTGCCGAGCAGGTACGCGCCCCGCGGTGCGCCGGAAGTAGCCGTCTGTTCGAGTGAGTGAAGAAAGACGGTGGTGGCAGCACGGGTAGCGAAGGGGCGGCGAGTCGAGAATCTCTCGTTGTCGATTGCCGCTGCGTGTGACGACTCCCCACAGATGTCCACCCTGGCCACCTGCTCGTACTCGTCCCTGCCAAGGCCCACGGTGAGGTGAGTGAGCACCGGGTCAATATTCAAGTCGATGTCGGCCACGTTGATGACCCCGGTCGTCTTCCCTGATGCCCACATGCCCGCAATCACTTCGGCGAGAAGCTTCAACGCACCCCGGGCTCGCTGGAAGTTGGGGATCGCACCGAGGCGCTTGTCGAGGACCCGAACCAGCTCTGGATGGAACGGGTAAGAAGCCTCGATCAGCTCGGCGTAACTGGTCGGCTGGTCCGCTCCCCCTTCGAGGGCCTGGCCCTTCTCTGCGAGGTTCTCGTAAAAGGGACGGAATGCAGCGGCGGCGGCTGCGGCGGCTCCCTGGTCGATGTGCTTGAACAGCCGGGTCTTGAGGATCTGGGCGATCTCGTTATCTTCAGCCGGGCGGATGATCGATTCCGAACGGGCGAGAGCTGATTTGGTGTCGGCCAGGGTGCTCTGGAAGACCTCCTCGGCCTCCGTCAGAAGGTCCTCGATCTCCGAAGTCTCTTTGCCAAAGGCGTCCGATCGCGTGGCGAGCGTGAGGATGACCACCACGTTGGGGTGGGAACCCGAATACTCGAACAGGTTTTTGAGGAAGACAGGGACGGCCGTGGCTTGACGGCGGGCGTCCTCGCTCCCGGAGGACAGCAACTGGCGGAGATGCCCGGCTATCTCGTCGATGATGATGACTGTCGGCATTGTGCCGATGACGTTGTCCCAGGTGCCCGTCCCCGGAGCCGACCGCTGCTCGTCGTTCAAGCGCATGTCGCCGTAACTGCCTAATTGGGCGGCGATCTCCCCCCACATAGTGAAGGTTTGGAAGCCATCGTGTGCCACACCCGCCACCGGGTCGAGGGCGTCGCCGACGACCGCCGCCACTTGGCAAGAATCTGGCAGCAGCTCGGGGTCGATGAACTGGTCCAGATTCGAGGGCCGGGCGCCCTCGGCGAGGTAGAAGGTGACGATCAGCCCATGGGTTTTCCCGCCGCCGAATGTCGTCTGCAACCGGATGACCCCGTGTTCCGCACCAGGCACCTTGGCCCCTGAAAGTCGGCCGAAAGTCCGTTCCAGCAGGCGCCGCACTCCTCGGGTGGGGTGGGTCAGGGCGAAAAACTGCTCGGGGTCGCCGTAGATCGGGTAGCTGGCACGGTCCCGCACGATGGTGTCGAGGTTCGCGGCGAACATCTGGTCGGAGAGCTGCCCACTCAGGACGTCTTCGCGTGGCTGACAGGTCTCAGTGATGCTCGCCAAGCCGCTCATGTGCTCTCCCTTGCTACTGGATCTTCTTCCTGGTTGCCTCCCGTCCGAATGCACATAAGGACCTGGCCAGTCGGCCCGGCCTGCGCGTGCATGTTCGCGAGTATCCCCAGCGTACGGCAGGGGTGTTTCATTCGCTTTGAAGTCGGGTGGCAGAGCAGCGGAACGACTCTCATGGCTCGTTGGGCTCAAGGGCCAGCAGCGTGTCTGTGCGTCTTTCGTACTTTCGCCGGGGATGCTCCTCGAACCATTTGAGCGCTACCTCGTCACGCCACAGTCGAGTCCCGTTGGGCAGGATGACCTCCGGCTCGGGAAAATCCTCGGCGTTCCGGATGATGTCGGCGACCCTGGTGTGAGTAACGCCCAAGCTCTCCCCGAGCTGGCCAGTCGTCACCAGGTTGTTGGCCATCATGCGTGTCTACTCGATTCTTTGCTGGACAGCAAGGAATGACACGGGCTAGCGGTCGTCAACCAGCAGCGACAGGCGCTGACGGGCTCGATACCGACGCATCTTGAGGCGGGCATCCTGTGGAACGCCACAGTCGTCATCGAACGCGGACGCAATGGCCTCTCGCTCGCCGTCATCCATTGATGCCAGGCCATCGACTACTGCGTCCAACACCAGGCGGCCCTCGACAACGGAAGCAGGATCGGGTCCGCCCGGAACGTCTGGAACCTCACCGAACTCCGCCCGGGCCTGGTGGCGCCACTCAGCCTGCACTTCGTGCCACGCCACGACCACCATCCATTTCGCTAGTCCGTCAATGGTGTCGAAGCCCTCGGGTCGAGACAGTGCTCGTAGGGCCGCTGTCTGCAACGCGTCCTCGACCGTGGAGGCAGGGGCACCCCGATTCCTCAAGACTCGAGTGACCCGCTCGGCGACCCTTGGCCACGCGTCGTCCCAGTCCAGAGGCGAATCTTGGTCGGAACCAAGAAATCCTGTTACCGAAGGGCCGCTGGATCTTTCAAGTAGTGATGGAAGTGATACGGCACGCTGTTCCCGGGGCCGAGTCGACGACGTCGCCCGTGCTCCCCGGCGCGCCCTGCTACGTCGCTCCGGGCAGCCGGCCAGGTGCTCGGGTCAACGCTTCGCCGCAGGGTAGATGGTATCCGTGCCTAATTCTCTACCCGGGCGGAGCCGGTGCCAACCGAAGCGAGGAGGTCGCCGTTGATGACCAGGTCAGGAGGAGCCGTAACCTGGGGTATGGCCCGCTTTCGGACTCGGTCTCGATCACTGCCGATAGTCGTGTTGGTGGTTCTCGCCGCTTTCAGCGCCTCTTGCGGAGGTTCAAACTCGGCCACGGGCGGGGGATCGACGACCACCTCCGACCGGCCTACGACGTCCGCGACGAGCCCCCAGACGAGTGCCGTACTGGCCGCCTACCGAGCCGAGCAGGCCGCGTTCCAAGGAGCGCTCCAGCAGGCCGACCCCACCTTTCCGGCGCTTGTCCAGACGATGACCGGCAACCAGCTCACATCGGTACGTCGAGCACTCGTGTCCGATCAGACGAACGGAATCGTCGGACGCGGGACCTCTCAGTTGAATCCCAAGGTCGCGTCAATTCACGGCAATCAGGCGGTGGTGCACGACTGTCTATTCAGCTCGATCGAACTCGTGTACTCCGCCACTGGCAAACCTGTACCCCCAGTAACTCCCCCAGAGCACGACGGCGTAAAGGCCACCCTCGTCCAGGTCTCACCAGATACGTGGAAGGTGTCCGACCAGAACGTCACAGAGGGGAGCTGTCCCTCCGGCTACTGAGCACGTTGACGGCGATCATCGGCGTCGTCTTCGTCGTCTGGCAAACTCCGGCTTCAGCCGCGGACGGTGAAGGTCAGAGCGGAACCGTCACGTCCGCAAGCGCGACGGCGTCCGGCGGCACGATCTCAGTGGGCGCCTCCAATAACACATGGACACCGCCCACGGACTCGCCGTGGGCGCAGCGAAGCCAGGGTGACCCCCCGGGCCAGCCAAACCCGAACCAGCCCTACGGCTGTACCTACCACCTTGCCCCTCCCTCCACTGAGCAGTTGCTCGGTACCGGTGGGCAGGCGCCTGGTCAGTGGGTGTTCCCGGTCTGTGCGGGTCCTGGTGTGATCGATCCGATGCCACCGATCTGGGTGACAAACGCCCAGGCCGCTGCCGCGCAAGTCAACCCAGCGGCTCTCGCCCAGCAGGCTGTCTCACAGCTGCCGCTCGGTTCGCCATCGATCGAGATGGCCCCGCCGACCACGAGTGAGCAACTCGTCAACGTGAGCACGTGGCTTTGGCTCAATCCCGCCGCGTGGCACCAACAGACGGCAACGGCTGCGGCCGGTCCGGTGTCGGCGACCGCCACGGCCACCCCAGTCGCGGTGCTGTGGAGCCTGGGTGACGGCCACCAGGTCACCTGCGCTGGGCCGGGCACCCCGTACGACTCGTCGAACCCCAACGCGACCACCGACTGCTCGTACACCTGGACCCAAAGTTCAGCCGGCCAGCCCGGCGGCGCCTATCAGGTGACGGCCACCGTCTATTGGCAGGTGGCCTGGACGGCAACAGGCGCGCCGGGCGGCGGGAACCTCGGCCAGGTCCCCGGCCCGGCGGCGCGCGTGCAGGTTCGAGTGGCCGAGTCCCAGGCGGTGAATACCGCCTCCGGAGCGTAGAGAGAAGGAGAAGAGCCAATGCCGGTCATGACCGAGACGACCTCGACGAACGGGAAGGGGGCGCTGAGTGCTCGCCGCCAGGGTCCGGCCGCGCCTTCAGCGGTGCAGCGCCACCGGCAGGTGCCCTGGATCGTGGCCGGAGTGCTGTTGGTGGTCGGGTGCGCCTTGGCGTTCGGGGTGGCGTCGGTTCGCGCGTCGCACGGCGAGGATGTGCTCGCTCTCGCCCGCTCCGTTCCTGCAGGGCGCGTGGTGCAAGCGGGCGACCTTCGGGTCGTGAAGGTCACGCCGACCGCCGGCCTTGATCCCGTGCTGGCCGTGAGTGAGTCGAGCACTGTCGGCCGGCCGGCCGCTGTCGCCCTGGTGGCGGGGACGTTGCTCACCCCGGCGGACCTGGGCACCCCATCGGGTGGGAGCGGCGACGTGGTGGCGGTCGCGCTCAAGGCGGGTGCGTATCCGCCGTCGCTTGGACCTGGCGGTCGGGTGGACGTGGTTCCTGTGGTGGGCGGCTCGTCGTCGGGTTCGGCTCCTATCTCGGGGCAAAGCGGCTCGATCGGCGCGGTGGTGCTTTCCGTCAATGCGACGCTGGCCGGGTCGAGCGCGGATGCCGTCGTGTCCTTGCAAGTCAATCCGGCCGACGCGGACGAGGTGGCTGCGCTCGCGGCGGCGGGACAGATCGCGCTCGTGGAACTTCCGTCCGGATCGGGCAGTTGAGGAGAGATTAATGAGCGTTGTCGCCATAGCCTCGGTGCGTTCGTGCGGCGTGACCACTCTCACCGCCGGCCTGGCCATGGTGTGGCCCGGCCAGTGCCAACGCCTGGTCATCGAGGCAGACCCGGCGGGAGGGATGCTTGCCGCCGCGTCCGGTCTCCCACCTGAGCCGGGGTTGGTGAGCCTGGCGGCGGCCGCACGACGCCACGACGAGCCGACGGTCGCCTTCGAGCATTGCCAGTCCCTTCCGGGCGGGACTCCGATCCTGTGCGGCCCCCCGACTTCGGAGCGGGCTCGCTCAGCCCTCACCATGTTGTCGGGTCTCCTCGGACGGCTGGGCGAGCTCGATGCTGACGTATTCGTGGACTGCGGACGGTTCGAGCCCGCGGCATCGAACGCCGTCTTGTTCGAGCGGGCGGACCTCAACGTGCTTGTTGTCCGCCCTCGGCTGGCCGACCTGCACGCCCTTGGCGCGTTCGTCCAAGGCCGGAACGACGCGCTCGCGCGCGCGACCCTCGTGCTCGTTGGCCCCGGCCCTTACCCGCCCGCCGAAGTAGGCGATGCGCTCGGCCTCGATGTGGTCGGACACATTCCTTGGGATCCCGATGCAGCGCAGATGCTGGCGACCACTCCGGTGGGCTCTCGCCAACTCACCCGGTCGCCGCTGGTGCGCGCTCTGCGCACGCTGGCCGACGACCTCGCCCGCCGGGTCGGTCGTCGGGCCGGGGGGCAGTCGCAACTACCGGGCGATCCCGTGGCGGCGAATGGTCACGGGCCGGCGTTGGAGGTTGGGCGATGACGGAGAACAGGGTGGTTGGAGACACGGTGGTCGATCGGTTGCGTGCCCAGGTTTTGGGCGCGTTGTCCGAACGCCAACGCGCCGACCAGATCTCGGGCCGGCCGCCATTGCGGGGCGCCGATGAGCAGGCCCTCGGGCGCCAGCTCATCGCCGACGTTCTCGACGCCGATGCCCGCGAGGCCCTCGCGGCGGGGCGCCCGGTTCGCCCGCCCGAAGAGGATGACGCCCTGACCCAGGCGGTGTTCGACGCTCTGTTCCGCTTGGGTCGCCTTCAGCGCCTGCTCGACGACCCCTCGGTCGAGAACATCAACGCCAACGGAGCTGACCAGGTCTGGGTTCGCTATGCCGATGGCCGACGGGAGCGGACCGATCCCATCGCCGCATCGGACGAAGAGCTGACCGAGCTGGTGCGTAACGCCGCAGCCCGCCTCGGGATCGGCGAGCGGCGCTTCGACCTGGGCTCGCCACGGCTCTCCCTCCAGCTCCCCGACGGGTCCCGCCTGTTCGCGGTGATGGCAGTGGCCGCCCGGCCCTGTCTCTCGATCCGCCGCCACCGTTACCTCAAGATCACCCCCGACGATCTCGTGGGCATGGGTACCTTGGACTTGGCGTTGCGGGAGTTGCTTCGCTCGCTGATGTTGGCCCGCAAGTCGGTCATCATCTGCGGCGGTACCGGGGCGGGCAAGACGACCTTGCTCCGCGCCGTGGCGGCCGACATCCCGCCCTGGGAGCGGCTCGTCACCATCGAGGACTCCCTGGAGCTGGGTCTCGACCGCTACCCCGAGCTGCACCCCGACGCGGTCGCCCTCGAAGCCCGCGAGCCGAATCTCGAAGGCGAGGGCGGGATCAGCCTGGCCGAGTTGGTGCGGTGGGCACTGCGGCTCAACCCCGACCGGGTCATCGTGGGCGAGGCCCGCGGTGAAGAGGTCTTGGCGCTGCTCAACGCGATGTCCCAGGGTACCGACGGGTCGATGGCCACTCTCCATGCGTCGAGCTCGAAGGGGGTGTTCTCCAAACTGGCGACCTACGCGGTGCAAGCCCCCGAGCGCCTGCCGCTCGAAGCCACGAACCTGCTAGTGGCCAACGCCGTGCACTTCGTGGTTTTTTTGGCCCAGGACCCGGCCGGGCGGCGGTTCGTGTCCTCGGTACGCGAAGTCGTCGACGCCGACGGGCCGATGGTGGTCTCCAACGAAGTCTTCCGCCCCGGCCCCGACGGCCGGGCCGTTCCCGGTGTCAGCCTGCGCACCGACACGCTCGACGAGCTGGTCGAGGTCGGCTTCGACCCAGGGCTCCTGGAACGCCCTGGCGGATGGTGGGAACGATGACTGCTCTTGGAGTCTTGCTTGGCGCGGGTGCCGGCCTCGGCGTCGCCCTCATCGCGCTCGGCCTCCGCGGCGTCGAGGCGCGGCGCCAAACAGACAGGGTCACCCGTGCCCGCGTCGAACGTCACACTCTGCGCCTCGCCATCGCGGTCGGCGCGGCGGTGCTCGTCGGGGCGGTCACCGGTTGGCCGGTTGCCGCTCTCCTCGCCGCCGCAGCCTGCTGGGGCGTCCCGGCGCTGTTCACTGAGTCGAAAGCCCAAGCGACCACGATCGCCCGGGTCGAGGCGGTGGCGGGATGGGCCGAGATGCTGCGCGACACCATGGCCGGCGCGGCCGGCCTGGAACAGGCCATCGCCGCCACCGCCACCGTCGCACCGCCACCGATCCGCCGGGACGTGGCGACACTGGCCGCTCGGCTCGAACGCCAGCGTCTGGGGCCGGCTCTGCGGGCCTTCGCCGACGACGTGGCCGACCCGACCTGCGACTTGGTGGTCGCCGCGTTGCTGCTCGCCGCCGAACACCAAGCCAGCCGACTCGGGGAGCTGCTCGGCACCCTGGCCACCACAGCGCGCGACCAAGCCACGATGCGCCTTCGGGTCGAGGCGGGGCGGGCGCGAACCCGCACCTCGGTCAAACTCATCGTCGGAATCACCCTCGGTCTCGCCCTGTTCCTCGCCGTGTTGAACCACGGCTACCTGGCCCCCTACGGCAGCGGCGTCGGCCAGCTCGTCCTGCTCTTGGTGGGCGGGCTGTTCGCGGCGGCCTTCGCCTGGCTGGCCAAGATGACCAGGCCCGCCGAGCCGGCCCGGTTCCTCGCCGTCCAGTTGACTGCGTCGGAGGCGAGACGGTGATCGCCGCCCTGCTCTGCGGCGCCGGAGTCGGTAGCGGCCTGTTCCTGGTGGCCCGCGGCGTCGCCCCGCCTCGGCCATCCTTAGCGCAGGCGCTCGTCCAGCTGCGTCGCTCACCAGAGCCGCCGGCCATGCTCACCGCCGAGGATCCCGGCGGCTTCGCCGCCCGGCTGGGCCGTCCCCTCGCCGAGGTTCTTACTCGGGCCGGAGCCGGGGTCCTCATCTGGCCGCGGGTGCGACGCGACCTGGCCGTGCTCGGCCGCAGCAGCGAGCGCCATATGGCTGAGAAGGTCACCCTTGCCATCGTCGGACTTCTGCTCCTACCCGCTTGCGCCGGGATGCTCGCCTTGGCCGGCACGACCCTCCCTTTGGCGTTGCCCCTGTGGGGATCGCTGGTGTGCGGTCTTGCAGGTTTCGTGCTCCCCGATCTCGGTATCCACTCCGAAGCCGAAGCCCGTCGCCGTGACTTTCGCCACGCGCTGGGGAGCTTCTTGGACCTGGTGGTCATCGCGCTGGCCGGTGGTGGTGGGGTCGAGACCGCCCTTGCCGACGCGGCGAGCGTGGGCGAGGGGTGGGCGTTCGACGAGTTACGTCACAGCCTCGACGCCGCCCGACTCGCCCGCGACACCCCCTGGTCAGCGTTGGAGCGCCTCGGGAACGAGCTCGGAGTAGCCGAACTCGGTGAGCTTGCCGCCAGCGTTGGCCTGGCCGGTGCCGAGGGGGCCAAGGTTCGCGCCTCGCTGGGCGCCAAGGCAGCATCCTTGCGCTCCCACCAGCTGGCCGAGGCCGAGACGACCGCCCAGACGGCCACCGAGAAGATGAGCCTTCCCGTCGTATTGCTGTTCGCCGGATTCCTCTGCTTCATCGGCTACCCGGCCATTGAGCGCGTCTTGGCCGGACTGTGAAAGCCATGAGCTTACGAATCCCGAAGCCCGGATCCAACAAGACAAGAGAGAGTCATCAACAACGAGAGGAGAAGCAGTGTCGTGTTCTTTGAACTCAGCATCATCCGTCACCTGATCGCCCTGCTCCGCAGCCGGCTCCAGGTGCTGCGGGCAGAACCGGAGGCCGGTTACTCGACCGAGGCGGTCGTCGTCATCGCCCTCCTCGTGGCTATGGCGATCACCGCTGTCGGCATCATCGCCGCCAAGGTGATCTCGACCGCCCACAACATCTCGACCGGTGGCTCCGGCGGCTGAACGGGCGCGCCATGGGTTCCATCTGCCGTTGGCGAGACGAGCGCGGCTCGGCCACCGCCGAGCTCGTGATCGCCACGCCCCTGTTGTTGCTCTTGATCCTGGGGATCGTGCAGTTCGCCCTGTGGGAGCACGCCACCCATGTCGCCCAAGCCGTCGCCGAGCAAGGACTCGCCGTCGGCCGGGTCCAAGGCGGCACCGACCAGGCCGCTACCGCCGAGGCACAAAGCGTGCTCGGCCAGCTCGGCTCCGGCGTCCTGGTGCACCCGAATGTGAGCGCCACCCGAGGTGCCGCCACTACGACCGTCGTCGTAACCGGACAGGCCGAAGGGATCCTGCCGTTCTTGAGCCTGCCGGTTCGCTCGGTAGCGACCGGGCCGTCGGAACGTTTCACGACAAGCGGCCAGGGACCATGAAACCGGGGCCTCGACGCCGGGACAACGAGCGGGGCTCGGCCACGGTCGAGCTCGTCATCTTGACCCCGCTGCTCATCCTCCTGTTGCTGTTCGTCGTCGCCCTCGGCCGACTGGCGGGGGCGCGCATCGACGTCGACGGCGTCGCGGCGCAGGCCGCCCGGGCTGCGTCGATCGCCCGCAGCCCGCAAGCCGCCACGTCGAGCGCGCAACAGACCGCGGCGTCGGCACTCAGTTCCCAGCACATCACCTGCGCCCACCTGGCCGTCTCGGTCGACACCACCAACTTCGCGCCCGGTGGTTCGGTGGCCGTGACCGTCTCGTGCGCGGTCGACCTCGCCGATCTCACGGGTCTGGACCTGCCAGTCACCGAGACGGTCGCCAACCGCGCCGTGTCGCCCATTGACACCTACCGGACCGCAGTCAACGGATGACCAGCGCGCACCGGCTCCGGAGCCGCCTCCGAGACGAAGAGGGAATGGTCACCGCCTTCGTCGTCATCTTCACCTTCGCCCTGCTCCTCCTCGCCGGCCTCGTGATCGATGGCGGGCTCACCCTCGCCGCCCGGGTCCAGGCCATCGACGAAGCCCAAGCCGCGGCCCGCGCCGGCGCCCAGGCCATCAACCTCCCGCTGTACCGCTCCACCGGCCAAGTCGTCCTCGACCCGTCCCAAGCCCGCCAGGCCGCCGAGTCCTACCTGGCCGCCACCGGGCACACCGGCACCGTCGCGGTCAACGGTGACGACGTCGAGGTCACCGTGTCGATCACACAGCCCATGCAGATCCTGGGCATCGGCGGAATCGGCAGCCTGAGCGTCACCGGCCACGGCAACGCCATCCCCGAGCACGGCGTCACAGGAGCAGGCACATGACCCGGACCATCAAGATTGCCAAGGGACTCTCCGCCTTCATCCTCCTTGCCGTCCTCCTCATCGCCGTGCCCTGGGCGCTGTGGAATTACGTCGGCTGGCCTCTGCCCCACGGCCTGCCCAGCTGGTCGCAGTTCACCACCGCCCTCAACCAACACGGCATCCCCGATCAGGTGCTGCTCAAGGCCCTGGCCTGTGTCGTATGGATCAGTTGGGCGCTCCTCGCCACCTCGGTACTCGTCGAGGTCCCCGCTGCAGCGCGCGGCCGCGCCGCAGGACGCCTCGCCGTCATCGGCCCGCTCCAACCGCTCGTCGGACACCTCGTCGCCGCCATCCTCGTCGCCACTCTCGCTGTCCTGCCCCGACCGACTGGCAACAGCCCGTCACGCCTCTCGGCCAACCTTTCCTACGGTCGACCACGGGAACCGGCTGTCGCGATGGTGTTGGTTAGCGAGGTCACGCCAGGTCCTGCGCCATCTACCGCTGCCGGCGCCACGCCCGCGGCGAGCACCGCCACGAACACCTACGTCGTCCAACGAGGCGACACCCTCTGGGGCATTGCCGAACGCCAACTCGGCGACCCACTGCGGTGGCGGGACATCTTCGCGCTCAACGAAGGCCGTACCGAGCCAGCCAGCCAGACGTTCACCGACCCCCACTGGATCTACCCCGGCTGGACCCTTGAGCTGCCCTCACCAGCGGACCTCGGGCCTGCCCCGGTGTCACCAAGCCCGGGCCCGACGCCACCGGCCCCGACGACGCCCGCGACCCCGCCTACGCCCGCGACCCCGCCTACGCCCGCGACCCCGCCTACGCCCATGCCGACGACTACCGCACCCACCACAGCTCCACCTACAACCACTGTCCCGACGACTGGCACCCGACCTAGCACCCCGGTCGATGCAAACGGGCATGTTCCACATCCCACCGAGCACACCCAGCCCGTCCGCCTGCCGTCGGGTTCGATAGTGGCGGGATCATTTGCTGCCGGAGTTCTCTCCGCAGTAGCGATCGGCCGACTGCGACGGCGCCACGGCTACCACTACCGGCCACCTCGTCCCGGACGGGACCTCAGCCCCGAGCCGCCTCGCCCGACGCTGCGCCACCTGCTCGACGCGGCAACTGTCCAGCACGACCCTGCCGAAACCCCCGAGAAAGAGCTGTTCCCTGCCGGACCCTTCGATGACGGCGAACGACGCCACCAGCCAGGCAGTCTGGAGATCGGCACCCGATACGGGGACCCGATCACCGTGGAGATAACCGAGCTCTCCGGTCTTGCCATCTGCGGCCCGAGTAGCGGCGACGTCGCCCGGGCCGTCGTGGCCGGTCTACTCGTGCGCGCCGGCCCCGGCGCCGCCGAGATCCTTCTTTCAACCGACCTCGCTGAGCAGCTCCTCCCCGGCCTCGCACCCGACCCCGCCGTCCGGCGGGCAGGAACCGAGAGCGAGCTGGCTCGGGCCGTCGAAGCGGAGCGCATCGCCCGCACCCGCCGCCTGACCGCCGCCGACGCGGCAAACGCAGTCCAGTTCCGCCGCGATAACCCCGAGAATCCGCTGCCCCTGCTCCTCGTCCTCTTGGATACTCTCCCGGCGGATTCGCTCGGGCGGTGGTCGGCGCTGCTCACGGACGCGGCACGGCTCGGCATCGCCATCGTCTCCCTCGCCGACAGCGCCGCCGCCATATCCCGCTTTACCGTCAACGACGGTCGTACCGTCGTCGACGCCGAACCAGTACATCTGGCCGAGCGCCTGACCGGCGCCGAGCTTTATGGATTGTGTGCCGACGAAGTGGTGGAGCTGCTCGGCTCAGTCACCGCCGCCAACCACCAAGTTGACGACAACGATGCCATGTCGGCCACGACCGAACCGATCGCCCCATTGCATCCCGAGGGCGTCGTCATCGAGCCATCACGCCAGTCGATCCCAAGCGACGAACCCTGGCCCGAGATCGCATTGTCCGAAGACACTGCCCACGCGGACCGGCCTCTGCATATCAACCTCCTAGGCCCCTACCGGATCACCGCATTCAGCGAACCTGTGACGACCGGATTGCGCAACCGCGCCAAGACTCTCCTCGCGTGGTGTCTCCTGCGACCCGAGGGAGCTACCGCCGATCAGGCTGTCGATGTCCTATGGCCAGACACCTCTCCGGACCGCGTCCTCAAGCAGTTCTGGTACGCGCTTGGGGACCTCCGCTCGTTCTTTCACGGCCCTGCCGACGAGTCCCTCGACGTTCTGGAGAAGGTTGGCGAACACTACCGACCGAATCCGGCCGAGATCACCTGTGACCTGTGGGTCTTCCAGTCAGCCCTCGCCGCTGCCGCCCGAGCCGACCACGACGACCAGGCCCGAGCTGCTCTGCGCGTCGCCGTCGATACTTACACCGGCGACCTGATGACCGGCACCGACTATGCGTGGATTGAGCCCGCTCGCCAAGACCTCCACCGCCGGATGCTCGACGCCCACCTCCGCCTTGCCGAATTCGAAGAGCAAGCCGGCCGCACCGACGCTGCGGCAGATGTACTCGAGCGGGTCATCGGCCTCGACCTCTACGCCGAGGAGCCCTACCGACGGCTTATGACCATCCAGGCCCGTCACGACCGCCCCGATGCCGTCACCGCCACCTGGCAGACACTGCAACGCCGCCTCACCGATCTCGACGTCGAGGTCGATGAAGCGACCGCCCGCCTCTACCGCTCCCTCACCAAATCGGATGCGAGCGCGGCAGCACAACGCCCGATCCGCCTCTCGTCGTGATCCGAACCAAAGCCCTCCCGGGAGTCGACACGCCGATCTGGATTGTTGCGACGTGTGCGCTCGCTGCACCGATCGAAGCGCTGCTCGTTTGGCACTTCGGCTGGTCGGCCCCTCTGCCAGCGTTCCTGTGCTTTGGTGCCGTTGCTGCGGTCGTGACGATGACCGATCTTGTCGCCCGGCGCATTCCCAACGCAGTCGTCGGACCCGGCTACCTCGTCGGCGCTGCGCTCCTTGCCGTCGCCTCCGCTGCGCGCGGCGAGTGGTGGCCACTGGAGCGCGGCGGCATCACACTCATCGTGCTCGGCGCCTTCTACTTTGCCCTCGGTCTGGCCTTCCCCGCCGGGATGGGGCTCGGCGACATCAAATGGGCCGGCCTCCTCGGGCTCTATCTCGGCTGGGTGAGATGGGAAGCGGCATCTACGGCCACGCTCGTCGCCTTCGCTGCTGCCGCAGTGTTCGTGCTCGGCGCACGCGGCGCGAGGCGAGGTCGCCAGTTCGTCCTTCCCATGGCGCCGTTCATGACCGCGGGAGCGCTCGTCGCGGTGCTTACCCTGAAGTAGCCGAGATCCGTCGAAACGATCGGATCGGGTCAGTTGGAGTCGGGAAGCGCGGCGATGAATTCGGCAATGGCGCCGACAGCTCGGCGTTCGAGTTGCGGCTCGTCGCGAATGTCGGTTGCCACGAAGCGGGCGTAGCTGCGGGCACCGATCCGGTCGGTGGCGGCAAAGGCGTCTCTAATCGAATCAAGCGCGACGGTGACCTCTGGTCGGTGATAGGCCGGGCGTTGAGCGAATGACGCCGCGGCGGCAGCTGGACCGCCAGGCCAGCTTTCGACCAGCCAGACAATGTCGTAGGCGTCTTTTGGTTTGTCCCGTCCGCGCAGAGCGTCGATCTTCGCCATCAAAAACGCCAGCGGCCCCGTGACCCGAAGCTCCATATCGATGGTCCCCTTGTTCTGGGGGAGGACGAAGGTTCGACTGACGACCTCGATGTCGGTGGTCAGCAGCTCGCCGGCTTGGAGGGCCAGAGCGGAGAGGCGACCGCCGAAATTGTGCTTGCCGGTTGGGTTGTCCGAATGGGAGGGACGAAAGACTCGGCCAGCTGGGCGTTGCTCACCAGCCGGGCAGAAGAACTCGACGGTCAACCCGATACCGTCGTGTCGCAACCAGCGGAATGAGACGTCGCCTTCTTGAAAGCCGAGACCCTTGAGGATCGTCTCGATACGTTCGTAGGCCTCGGTGTCGCCCTCGACGAGGGCCACGCTCAGACAAAGATCGATGTCAGCCGTCCCGACGTGCGGCTCGACTCCTGGGTCGAGTACCGGAACGAGCAGACCGGGGACGAGGCCGCCGATGAGCACAATGTGGGCAGCCATGAACCCGAGGGAGCGGACGATGTCAGCTGCTTCGGCGGCCAACTGATCGGCGAGGTCCGGGTCGTAGCCGGCGACGTGTTGTCCGTCAGGTTCGTTCAAGTGTCTGCTCCCTAAATATCTGGGCGGCGTCCCGGTTTCGTCCGCCTTGGCGGAGCAGGTCTAGCCAGACTCGGACGGCGGGCGCGACTCGGATGTCGTCGATCGGTGCCGCCGCGAACGTCCCGACCTCTCCGACGTCATTCCACAGCTCCACGTTCATGCCTCGTCCGGCATCGTCGGCCTCCAAGTGTTCGAGGCCCAACCGTGCGAGCGCCTCGGTGGGTTTAAGGCCACTGACACGGATGTGGGTGACGATGATCCGGTTGAGTACGGGCACGCCGAGCAGGTTGCTTCCCGCCGCGCCAGTAACTGCGTAGGTCACCCCCACCTCGGATGCTTTCTCCGCGAAGCGTCGGGCGATTTCCTGGTCAGTTCGCGCGTAGAGGTAGGTAGCGGCACCCTGTGGTCGTCGACGGGCGCCGTCCACTGTGGCGAGCCAATCCAAAGCGGCGCCGCGGTCGTCGATCACTCGTCGCTGCTTGGGGCCCTTGCCGACCGCGTGGACCAGACGGTTCTGCTCCATGGTCCGGAACACGTTGTGCGCCTGGCCGACCGAGATCCGGGCCTGCTCGGCGAGCCGGTTGACGGTCCACTCGTCGTCCGTGCCATCGAGCAAGACCTGTACGGCCCGGATGCCGGTTGGACCGAGTCGGGAATCGTCCTCGCCGGCCGTTTCGTTGGTGACCCGTCGGCGGCCGCCACGGTCAATATGGATGAGCGTTCCGGGCCAGGACAGATGCAAGGCCCCCCGTCCGTCGCACCACGACAGGCCGGCGACCTCGAGTGCGTCTCGCTCCTTGTAGGGGATGGAACGGGCAGCAACGAGGCCTACCGCACCGCCGGGGATGGTGCTCGCGAGATGGTGCGCGGCGAGGGTCGGGTCCGAGCCCACCGGTAGACGCGGCAGTATCGTGAGGGGACGGTGCTGGTCCCCAACCTCCACCCGGTCTTCGGTCCCTTCGGTGACAATGAGCTCAGGGACGCTGGCGAACACACCTCGGTAACGGTCCAGCTCGGACGGCTCCAACCGCAATGTAGCTTTCACCATATGGCATCCTTCACTACGCACTGAAACATGCTGCTCAGTGAAAGATAGCAGGGGGAGCGTCCGCCGTCGACAGCTGTCAGTCCTCATGAGGTCGCGGGATCCGTGACTCCTACGAGCAGGTCGGTGCCCCACGTGGACCCCGGCGTGGTGGGCGTGCTTTCGACCCGAACGTTGGCACCCGTGTGGGGGGCGTCGACCATCTGGCCGGTGCCGACGTAGATGCCGACGTGGGTCACATCGCTCGGGCCGCCCCCGAAGAACAGCAGGTCGCCGGGCTCGACAGGGTCGCCAGGCCCGAGCTTGGTGGTGGCGTCGTACTGGTCTTGGGCGACTCGGGGGAGGGTGATGCCGGCCACCTTGTAGGCGGCCTGGACCAAACCGCTGCAGTCGAATCCGACACCGGGCGTCTCGCCGCCCCATATATAAGGAGTACCGACTTGGGCGAGAGCCCAGTCGGCGGCGATCCCTGGGGCCGTGCCGGCGGCCACCGTCTGGGCTTGGGTCTGTCCGTAGGACTGGGCGAGGCCGAGGACCTCGGAGACGTAGCTCTGACTGTGGTTGTAGGCGTAGACGGCGGCGGTGAGGTTGGCGCCGTTGGCGGCCCCGTTGGCGCAGAGATCCCGCGCCGCGGCGTACACGGCGTCGGTCGGGTCGTACGGGCTGGGCGGGTTCGCCCCGCCCGGTGGCACCGGGGTGTCGTAGGCGGAGAAGGTGGCGGGCTCGAACTGCATCGGTCCTTCGGCGCCGGCCGAGTTGGCACCGGAGTGGACGCCGGGGAGATTCGAGGTGCCGTTGCCCGATTCGACGGTACCGATGGCGGCGAGCACCGTCCATGGCAGTCCAGGGCAGGTGGTGGCGGCCTCCTGGTAGAGGATGAGCATGGCCGGCGGGACCTGGGCGGTCGCGGTAGCTGACGGCGTGCTGTCGCCGCCCCCGAGGAGCGAGGCGATCCCCGCGCCGGCCCCGGCGGCGAGCACGGCGACCAGGAGGACGAGTCCGCCAGCCCCTGCGGCGACCTTGGCGCCGAGACTGGGCGACGCGGTGGCGTCGAGCCCGATCGTCACCGGCCGTTGATCGGGAGGCTTGCGAGTTGGGCGAGGCGGAGTCGCGGCCCGGTGCTGGTGACCGGGAGCCAGACTGTGCCGTCGGGCGCCGCGCTGGGTACTCGGGCGGTGGTGGCGACGGGGACCGTCGGGTGGGCAAGGACGCGGCGGGCTTCGGCTTCACGGCGTGGACCGGCGAAAGTGAAGAGCACCCAGTTGGGGTGGCCGGCGGCGGCGGCCAACTTGGCGTAGCCGTCGAGCTTGCTGGCGAGGCGATCGAGGCGTTCGGTGCCGTTGTCGTACTCGACGAGGAACGCGAGGCTGGTGCGGTTGTCGGACCAGACGCCGTAGCCGTCGGGGCGGACGACCTCGCCCCACTCGCGAGCGCAGCGCCGCTCGGACCACCACTCCTCGAGGGCGCAGCATGGCCGGGTGCGAGCGGAGCGGAGCAGGGAGGTGAAGAAGCCGTTGAGGCCGACCAGGTGGGCGAGTCGTTGGCTGGCGGCGAGGTCGTGGGCCAGGCTGCGCCGCCAGGACAGGTCGGCCAGGTCGGTGCCGTGCTCGGCGGCGACGACAGCCGCGCCGAGCGGCCCGAGGACCCAGTGGTATGGAGACGGCTTGCCCCAGGCTTGGGGTCGGAAGCGGTCGAGCACGTCGAGGGCGTACAGCTCGGAGAGGCGCATCCGGGCACGGCGCTCGCCGGTGAAGCCAGCGTCGGCCACCTGTGCGGTGGTGAGCACCCGATGGTCGTCGAGGAGACGGCAGAGTTGACGGTCCCGTTCGGTCAGCCGACCCATCACCGCCAGCAGCCGAGCGTCGAGGTCACGCCAGCCCCGACGACCACCAGAGGCCGAGACGGCGCCTACCGGCGCTGAATGCCTATTCGACGACGACGGAGCGGACCGGCCGTCGGCCGGCAGTCGAGCACGCTCCGGCCCTTGGCCGGATTGATCCTGCGGACTCACGACCACCTACCCCTTGAGTCCGCCGACGCGACGGAGCCCTCGGCGTCGCCCTGACGTGGCGGTTCGGCGGCACCCGAGGGCTCCAATCCAGGTCGGACGCCATGACGGAGCCCTCCGTGGACGTCTGGACGGAGCCCATTGCGGACATCGCGGGGGACTGCATCCACTCGATACTCCAGGGCCGGCGGGGAGGCAGCGGGCAGGTTCCGCCCTTCCAGCGGGGAGCGCGGACCGGTGGGACTGGTGGGCCGGGAGTGGACGGCCCGGTTGGCGGCCCGCACCGCGTCGGCGCGACCGGGGATGGCCGGCGGCGCGGGGCGGGTGGCGAGGGTGAAGGCGGGGGTCTCCTCGCCACCGACGACGAGGCGGGCGGCCGCGGTGTAGGCGCCGAGGTGGGAGAGGTCGTGCTCGGTGAGGTTGGGGGAGACGTGGCGTTCGAGGGCGCGGGCGTCCTCGGGAGACATGGTGAACCAGACCTTGGTGCGGGCGTTGGCCGAGACGGTCTCGCGTAGCTCTTTGGGGAGCTGACCGAGGTGCTGGTGGGCGAGCACCATCGAGAGCCGGTAGCCGCGGGCCTCGGCCAGCATCTCGTCGAAGGAGCGGGGCAGGTGCAAGAAGTTCTGGCACTCGTCGACGACCAGGCTGGCATCGACGCGGGCGGCCTGGCCGAGCCGGGCCCGGTGGGTGGCGGTCTGCCATACCTGCGCGACGACGAAGCTGCCGAGCAGGCGGGCGGTGTCCTCGCCGAGGATGCCCTTGGGCACCCGGACCAAGCAGACGCCGCCGTCGAGGACCTTGCCCATGTCGAAGCTGGAGTCGGGGCGGCCGACGACCTGGCGGACGAAGTCGCGCAGTAGGAAGGCGCGCAGCTTGTTCATGAGCGGGCCGATGACCTGGGCCCGGTTGGCCTCGCTCATGGCCTCGTAGGAGTCCCAGAAACCGCCGAGGCCGACTGTGTCGTCGGCCACGGTGGCAACCATCGGGGCCCGGAAGGTGTCGTCGGCGAGGAGCCGGGGGACGTCGGCCAGGCTGGTCGAGGCGCCGGTGGCCGCGCTGTGGCGGAGCAGCGTGAGGCAGGCGGCGCGCAGCACGTCGTCGGTCCGTGGTCCCCAGAAGGCAGCGAAGATCGAGCGGAAGATCCCGACCAGGTTGTCGACGACCAGATCGGGGTCGGGCCCCGAAAGGACGTTGAGGATTGGGGCGGCGTCAGGGTCCTCGGGGTCGATGAGCACCGTGCGGGACTCGGCCCCAGCGGGCAGCCGGTCGCACAGGTCGGTGATCAGGTCGCCCTTGGGGTCGATGACCACCACCCCGCGGCCGGCGTCGATGTCGCCGAGCACCAGGTTGGTGAGCAGGGTCGACTTGCCGCTGCCCGTAGCTCCCATGACGTGGAGGTGGTAGCGGGCGTCGGGGACGGCGAGCGCGACCGGTCGGCGGGCGCCGGCCTGGGCGTCTCCGAGAACCTTCGGGCTCTGCGTGCCGGTCGCTGCGGCCAGCGCCGCCGGACGGGCGAGGGCGGGCGGCGGTGCGACGGCCTTGGCTCCGGCCCGGGCCAGGCCGGGCACGGTCTGGTCGGTGGGCAGATGGGCGAGGGCGGCTAACTCGGCGACGGAGACGAGGTCGCCCCGACCGAAGCGGCGGCCGGCGAGGACCTGGGCGGGGTGGCGGAGGCGGCGCCGGTCGAGGCGGTTCCGGCCGGCGAAGAGCGAGAAGGCCGAGGCGACGGCGTGGGCGCGTCCCCGGAGCCGGGCCGGAGCTTGGCTGTCCGTGGCGCTGGTGGCGACGGCGTAGCGGACGCAGATGGCCCAGCACGGTTGGGCGGCCTTCTCCAAGATGTCGGCCACATCGGCGGACCGTGACGGGTCGGTGTTGGCGGGCTGGGCAGTGGGACCGGGGGTGACGAGATCGACGAGGCGGGCGGCGCGGGTGGCGGGTCGGCCGGCCCGGCGGGCCGCGGCGGCCTTGTGTAAGTGGGTGAGGCGCCGGCCGGTGAGCGGACGGGCCAGGACCTGCACGCAGGCGGACTCAGCTTCCCCGATCCCGTCGAGGGCGCCGAGGAGGGGGCGGAGGGGGTCGACCTTGTGCTCGGTGCGCAGCGGATACTGCTCGGGGAGGGCGAGGCGCAGCTCGCCGCCGGTCGCCACCCCAACACCAGCGAGCGGCGGGGTGGCGGGGAGGGTCTCGGTGCGGGCACCGGGCCACGCGGCCTCGACAGCCCGCTCGACCAGACCCGGCGGAATCGTGCCGGGCACCCACCAGGCGATGATCAGGCCGGCGTCGCTGGCGGTGAGCTCGAACGCCAGATGCGGCTGGCCGCCGAGCGCCCGCCGCCAGGCCGGGCGCAGCAGCGCCACCAGGTTGGTCCACAAGGTGGCCGCTCCCTGTGGGTCGACTTCAGGTGGAGCCAGCACCTGCACCAGGCGAGCGCCGTCAGCCAGCCGGCCAGCCTGGCGGCGCCGGACTACCGCGACGGTCACGGCCACGACAACACATGCGGCGACAACGGCCGGGCCGGCGGTGACGCCGAGGTGGGCGGCCAGCGCGCCGAGATGGTGGAGCAGCCGGGCCGTTTCGGCTCCGGGGTGGGCGAGGTAGCGGGCGAGTGGCCCCGTCGGGTTTGGAGATGGCGGCAGGATCGGGGTCGGCTGGGGAGTGGCAACGGTCACGGGGCGGAGGCCTCCTTTCATAGGTCTCAAAGGTCGGGGGTATCGTCGAGGGTCTGCTCGATCCCCGTCCGGCACACGTCGTCTTCTTCGGGGCTAGCGATGGCGGTGAAGGCCACCCGGTCGACTCCGGCGGCCAGTAGGCCCTGGCCGCGAGCGGCGCCGAGCAGGTAGGCGCGTTCACCGGCGGAGAGCCCGAAGGCGTCGGCCAGGGTGTCGATCGATTGGGGCGCTTGGCGGAGCAGGATCTGGGTGGCGGCATTGGCGACCACGGCTTGGCCTAGGGGGGAGCCCAACAGGTCGCCGGCATCTTGGGTGACGACAGTGAGCCCGGCCCAGTGCTTGCGGGCCGACTTGGCCATGCGAAAGAGGAACTCGGCTCCGGAAGGCTCGGACATGAGCAGCCACGCCTCGTCCACGATTACCAGCCGGCGCTTGCGGTTCGCGGGGTCGGATACGCGCCGCCAGACGTCGTCGAGGGTGAGCAGAGTGCCGGCTGCCTTCAGCTCATCGGGCAGGTCACGTAGCGAGAAGACGATGAGGTGGCCATCGGGGCGGGTGGTGGTCGGCCCGTCGAACAGCCCTCGGTGGGTGCCAGTGGTGAAGGGCGCGAGCCGGGCGGCCAACATCCGGGCTGCGGGGTCGCCGTCGGCACCGAGAGCGGCGGCGAGGTCGCGGAGCAGCGGTGCGGGTCGGGCGTGGCTGCGCGGGTCGGCGGTGATCCCGACGGACTCGTAGGCGGCAACGATGCCCCGGTCGAGTGCAGCAGTGGCGGCAGGGTCTGGCTTCTCACCGAGCAGCACGGCGACGAGTGTGTGGATGAACAGCGCCCGGCGGGTGAGAGCGTCGGATCCTGGTGCGAGGTCGAAGGGGTTGACCCGGGCACCGGGCGCACCGAGGTGGACATAGGCGCCTCCGACCGTCTCGGCCAGGCGGCGGTACTCGTCCTCGGGGTCGACAATCGCGATCTCAATCCGTTGGTACAGCGACCGCAGCGCCTCGAGCTTGGCCAGATAGGACTTGCCCGCACCCGAGCGGGCGAGGATGACCGAGTTGTGGTTGTCCTGGGCGAAGCGGTCCCACAGCACCAGTCCGGACCCGTTGGTGGTGGTGCCGTAGAGGACGCCTTGGGTGGCCGACAGCTCGGCCGAGGCGAACGGGAAGCTGGCCGCGAGAGCGTCGGTGTCGAAGCTGCGGCGCTGGGCCAGCGCGTCGACCCCCACCGGCAGGGTGGACGTCCAGCCTTGCAGGGTGCGCCAGGTGGCGGGCTGAGCGTCGAGGAGCATCGACGAGCACACTGCGCGGACCCGGGCACACTCGCCCTCGAGCGCCTTCTCGGTGCGGGCGTGGACGGTGAGGTAGAGCCCGACGCGGAACAGCTTCTGCTCACCCCGGGCTAGCCCGGCGGCGAGGTCGCGGGCGTCCTCGGCGGCGACCTCGACGTCCGGGTCGCCCAGGCGTCCCTTGGCTGCGTCGGCCCGTCGCCCGGATTCGAGACGGGCGAGCTGGCGGCGGAGGCGCTCGGCGGCGATGTTGGCCGGGATGGGCTCGACGTGCACGGCCACGTCGAGGCGGCTGGGGTGAGCGGTGAGCGGCTCCAGCCAGCCCCGCGCCACCTCGCGCGGGTAGCCGGTGACGGCGAAGCTGGCGCACCAGCCGTCCCCGACTCGCAGGGCCCGGGGGCGGACCTCGATGGCATCGGGACCGAACGGCGATGCGGGCCGAGTGGCAGGTCGTGGGATGCGAGACAGCAGGCTGCTCATCGAGAAGGTCCTTTTCTGTCCGGGGGTCGGATCGGGCGGGCAACGGTGACGGGCTCCTCGGTGCCAGAGAGCGCAGTGCCGTCGAGCCCGACCGGGCGCATCTCGCCGGCCGGGTCGAGAGCGCGAGCGAGGCACGTCGCCGCGTCGGAACCGTCGAGAGCGACGAGCGTGACCCCGGCCGCGCCGAGGGCGCGCGTGGCTTCGGCGGCACGACGGTGGAGTCGGCCCGGGGCGTCGGTACCTGAGGGTTGGCGGAGCACGACGAGGACCTCGCGGCGCAGCAGGTCCCGTCGGGCGCCGAGATCGGCGAGGAAGGCGGCGTGGCCACGTGCCGCCGTCTCCAGGGCGGGGTGCGGGAGGGCGGGGGCGGCGTCGAGCAGCGCGTCGATGGACCCGGTGAGGTCGACCGGCTCTGCTCGGACGAGGATCTGGGCGGCCTGGTCGAGTGAGTTGAGCCAGCGGGCGAACCCGGCGACCAGTGCTTCCTGCTCGGCCGGGGTGCGCAGGCTGAAGGTGACCGCGCTAGCCCGGCAGATCATGGCTAGCCCGTCGACGCCGAGGTCGACGATCCCGTCGCCGCCGACACCCGCGAACGGCAGGCGCAGCGTGTCCGGTGCCGATCCAGGCTGAGCGCCAAGGAAGGCCGGCCCGGATGGCACGCCGTCGGGGGCGGGCACAAGGCGGTGCGGGGCCCGGTGGTGGCGCCACGCGAAGCTCACCCACCGGTCGGCCGCGACGCCCTCGAACCGTCCGAGGGCCAGCATCGCGGCCGCAGCCCCGACGGGGAGCGCGACGACGGCAAACGCCACAGTGGGCACTAAATGGCGGGTGGCCGCGTACCCGGCCCACAGAACCACGGCGGCGACGCCGAGGATGGCGAGTTGGCGGGCGGTTAGGCCGGCCAACAGTTTGTCGGGTCGCTCGACATCGGCGGGGATGCGCACCCGGCCCCGATCCCGACCGGTGTAGTGGCGGGGGGTCACAGACCGATCCCGGCGGCGAGGGCCTTGGCGCCCTTGTAGATGATGACGTCGCGCGCGACCCGGCTGACGCTGCCGTGGCCGCGCGAGCCGGAGAATACGAAGCGGCTGACCCAGCCGGGAATCTTGATCAGCACCCAGCACAAGGAGGCGGAGACGAGGAGGTCGACCAGTCCGCCGGTGGACGCGATCCCGAGGTTGGCCGGCCCGCCGGTGGCCAGGAATACTCGCAGCGCGGTGATGAGCACGAGGGATTGCGCGACCTGGACGGCGAGGACGCCGAAGAAGGCTCGCCACCACAGCTTGGCCAGCCCTTCGGTTTGGGGAAGGGCGTGGCAGACCAGGCAGATTGGCGCGGCGACCACGAGCAAGATCACGAGGGCGAGGCGGACGATGTAGGTGGCGAGCACGACGACGGCGAGAGCGGCGACGACACCGCCGATGAGCACCACGAAGATGCCGCCGTCGGCCAGGGAGCCGAGAACCAGCTGGCGGAGCACGGTTGCAGCTTGGGAAGCGTCGACGCCTTGGCCCATGACCGCTTGGGAGAGCGAGTCGGCGGTGGAGATCACTAGCCCGGCCAGGCTGAGGCTGGCGTTGACGGCGATGGCCGCGATGACGATGCGGGGAAGGACATCTTTGATGGCGGTGCGGGTCTGGAGGGTCTCGTGGCCCATGACGATGGCCCCGCCAACAAGGACGAAGAGAACCAGGAAGGCATCGGCGATGCCTTCGGTCATGCGCCACAGCTCGCCGACCCGGCTCTGGGCGGTGACGTTGGGGGTAGCAAGGAGGGTGTGGCCCAGGAGGGTGAGGATCGGGTCGAGCGCGGCGGTGACGAGGTCGCGGAACCACGAGTCGATGGCGGCCTCGATGTGGCCGGTGATGTCGAACAGACCGGGGGACGGTTGGCTGCCGCCGCTCACCGAACCGCCACTTCCGGGGGACGGCGTGGTGGGCGTAGTAGTGCCGCCGGGGCCGACCTGGATGCCTGGAGGTCCCTCGCCCGAGCTCGACGGTGTCGTGGTCGTCGGCGTGGCGGTCTCCTCCGATGTGAGCACGAATGCACCCACGCCCGTAGTGCCCGACGGGCGAGCCTGGACGGTGGCGTGGTGTCCGCTGGCGCCGAGTGCCAGTACCGCGACCAGGGCAAGGGCGGCGACGAGCAGGGTCCGGCGTCGAGGCAGGGACCGGCGGAGCCAGGTCATCTTCATCCGCCCACGATCGAGGCCAGGATGGAGACCAGCAGCGGCGCCAGGATGGCGAGGGCGTAACCGATGGCGGCGGACTTGAGCGCGACCTTGGCTTTCTCCACCTGACCGGGGTCGCCCCCGGCGGTCAGGTAGCGCAGCCCGCCGATGGTAAGGAACAGGGTGGCGACGCCGGCCAGGATCCCGACGATCCAGTTGCGCAGGTTGTCGATCACCCCGCTGAGGGTCGGGGCGCCGCCGCCAGCGGCGAAAGCCGGCGAGGCGACGACGACGAGCAGGATGGCACCGATGGCCACGGCCACGGGCAGGCGGCGAAGCAGCTGTCGGAGCCGGTAAGCCCGCCGGTGGCTGGTGGGTGCGGTGGGGGTGGGATGTGTCGTGGCGTCCTCCTCGGTTCGGTCCCTGATCACTTGAGGCCAGAGGGCTCGGGGTGGTGGGGGTGTCGTCCCGGCGGGGACGGGTGGGCCGGGGTGGGCACTCTCACCTCCTCGGTGGGTTCGAGCGACGCTTGCCCGATCGGCGGTCCATTAGCCGTTCCTGCCGGGGACGACCCCCGCTATAAGAACAAGGGGTTTCGGCCCTCTTTTGGACAAACTCGAACGGCTGATAATCGTCCCCGGTGACCCATTCGATGAGCTGTGACTCGGCCCGCAGGCGACGCTTGTGGCAGGCCCAGTAGCCGAGCCCGAGCCGCTCGGCGACCTCGGCCAGGTCGGTGTCGCCTATCCGGGTGGCGCTGATCAGCTCGGCGTCAGAGGCGCAGATCACTCCGGCCCGGACGGCTTTGGCGAGCACCAGGTCCGGGTGACCCCACGGCCGGGGCGGGGCGGCCGAGACCGGCTCTGATCCGGGCCGGGCCTGCTCGGCCAGTTCGGCGCGCAGCAGCCGGGTGGCGCCGGTGCGGGCCAGCCAGCACAGCCGCGACGCCAGCCGGGGCCGGCCGGGCTGGCAGCGGGCCACGGCCGCCAGGAACGCGGTCAGGGCCTCGGCCTCGATGTCGTCGGCCTTGGACGGGCAGGCCTGCACGAGCGGCCAGACGGCCCGGCGCAACCCCGGGAGCAGCACCCCGGCCAAACCGACGGTCCAGCGGCCGCCGTCGGATTGGGACCGGGCGACGAGTTCGTCGATGATGGCGTCGCGGACTTCGAACCGAGTGGAGGGGTGCAGCAGCCGGGCCTTCAGCTCGCCGAGGGGGACCAGCCGGCCGGGCAGGCCGGGAACGCTGGTGCCATCGAGGGCCAGCGGGTTGGGCCCGGAGGTGAGGAGCACAAAGGTGCGTTCCAGGGTGTCGAATGGTGAGTCGGTGAGGGGACGGCGGCGGGCCGGCATGAGCGGGCTCCTTTCGTTTCGGAGCCGTGATCGCGCCACGCCGGGTCCCCCGTTTTTCCCCCACCTGGCCGGGTGGGGGACTCCCCCGAGTCCGGGGGAGTACTGGCCGACGCTTGATCCCCCCTCGCGACGTTTATGCAGGTCAACGGATCGGGGCAGTGGTCCCCTCGCTCGTGGGGTAGCCCGAGCGAGTCGGGCGATCCGGCGCAGCAAGATTTTCTCGAAGAGGCGCTTGGCGTGGCCCGGGAGAGCGAATGAAAACGACTACCCCACTTGTGGGGGAGTCGTTCCCGCACAAGTGGGGTAGTCCGTCCGCCGTGCCATCGTTGACGCGAGGCGGTGCCGGCAGCGGCCGGGGCGGGGGCCGTTACCGCTTGGTGACGATGCGGTAGCGGCGGGGTGTGACGGAAACCAGCCTGGCTTCGCCGGCCGTTTCCAGGCGGGCCAGGGCGTTGGACACTGCCCCCTGGGACCGGCCTAGCGCCTTGCCCACCTGGCTCGGGCCGAGGTCTTCGTCAGGCCGGGCCGCCAGGTAGTCCCGCACCAGCGTGCCGAGCGCTCCCCGCTCCAGCCGCTTGCCTCCGGACTTCGGGGCAGCGGGGTTGGTTGCATCGGTCTTGGTCGCGTTGCCGGCATCGTTGTCGGCACCGATCGTGGCCACCGTCCAGTGGTCCGCGACCCGGACCCCGTTCACCCGCCCGCCCTGTCGGCGCAGGACTGAACCGGTCCCTTCGAGGGCGGCGAGGCGTTTGGCCGCGGTGGATTGGCCGATGCCGAGGCGGTCCGCCAGATCAGCCGCGGTCACCTCCCCTTCGGCCGCGAGTGCCTCGATGATCGTGTCGTCGGAGATGTGCTGGGGGCGTGCCATGTTGGTCCTTTCGGGTCGAGGGTGCTTCGGTCTCGAAGGACCTACCTCGACCTCGCCGAGGACCTCAAGGCCAAAGACGAGCCTTTGTCTCGTTCTCCGAAAGGTGAATGAGGCCGACCTCATTTAATGGGATTGTCCAAAAAGCAAGGCCGACCCCTTGTTCTATAGGTGACGCTTGTCCGGTCGTGGGCCGCCCATGACCACAGCCACCACCCCCCAACCCCCGACCGTGCCGCTGGCCATCTGGCCCGTGGCCCAGATCACGGCCCAGTGGCAACGGGCCGGCCGCTACCTGCCCGACTGCACCCGACATCCGGGCAAGATGCTCCCCGAACTCGCACGACGCATTGTCACCGAGTACTCCGACCCGGGCGCCCTCGTCGTCGATCCCCTCGCCGGGATCGGCACCACCGTGGCCGAGGCCGCCCTACTCGACCGGCGTGCGGTCGGCGTGGAACTCGAGGACCGCTGGGTCGCCCTGGCCGGGGCGAACCTCGATCACATGTTGGCCAGCAAGCAGCGCCGCCGGGCCGAGGTTCGCCACGGCGACGCCCGGCGCCTCGCCGAGATCCTGGGCGACCTCGCCGGCCGGGTCGACCTGATCGTCACCTCCCCTCCGTACGCGTGCGACGCCGGGGTGATCGACAAGCCCGCCTGGCTGGCAGGCGGCCGGCTCTGTCCGGCCGACACCCTCAACTACTCGACCGACCGGGCCAACATCGGCCACGCTCGCGGACCGGCCTATGCCGCGGCAATGGCCGAGATCTTCGTCGCTTGTCACGCGGTACTCCGTCCCGGCGGGAGACTCGTCGTGGTCACCAAGAACACCCGGCGCAAGGGCCGGATGCTCGACCTGGCCGGGCTCACCGTCGCCCTCGCCACCGAGGCCGGGTTCTCCTACCTCGGCCATGTCATCGCGCTGCACGCTGCGATCCGCGACGGCGACCTTGCCCCTCGGCCCTCCTACTGGCAGGCCACCCAGCTTCGCCACGCCCGCCAGCGCGGTGAACCCGCTCACCTCGTCGCCCACGAGGACGTCACCTCGTTCATCCGCATCACGACCCCTTCGGAGGATGCCCATGCCCGCTGACCTTCCCCTCTCGGTTTGGCCCACCGCCCAACGCAACGCCCGCGCCCAACGCGCCGGCCGCTACGTCGAGATCTCCGGGCACCACCCGGCCAAGATGCTCCCCGCCATCGCGACCCGGGCGATCGCCACCTACACGAGTCCGGGTGACTTGGTCCTCGACCCGATGGCCGGCATCGGCTCGACCCTCGTCGAGGCCGTCCACCTCGGCCGTGACGCGATTGGCGTCGAGTACGAGCCGCAGTGGGCAGAGCTGGCTCGGGCCAACATCACCTACGCCCGTTCCCAGGGGGCGACCGGGCACGGCGAGGTGGTCTGCGGCGACGCCCGGCATGTCACGACCGTCGCCGACCCCTCGGTGCGGGGCCTCGTCGCTCTGGTGCTCACCTCCCCGCCCTACGGGCCGTCACTGCACGGCCAGGTCACAGCGCGGCCAGGTCATGGCATCGCCAAGTCCCACAATCGGTATTCCACCGATCCGGCCAACCTTGCCCACGTCGGCCTCGCCCGGCTGCTCGACGCCATGCGCACCATCCTCACCGGTTGCGCCTGCCTGCTCCGCCCCGGCGGATTCCTGGCCATGACCGTCCGGCCGTGGTGGCACGCGGGCCAACTCATCGACCTCCCGGGCGCCATGGTCAGAGTCGGCGAGGAGGCCGGGCTCATCCTCTACGAACGCAACGTCGCCCTGCTCGCCGGGCTGCGCGGCGAGCAGCTCGTGCCCCGCACCTCGTTCTTCGCCCTCGAACAGGTCCGAAAGGCTCGAACTGCCGGCATCCCCCGACTGGTCACCGCTCACGAGGACTTTCTCGTCTTCCGGCTACTACCTGCTGCTGGAACGGAACCGGCGGTCCTTCGCCTGGCCGCCGCTAATGAACGGGCCGCAGCCAAGAGGGCAGCGTGACTCCGGCCGAGCGACCCCTGTCAGCACCTCTCTCGGGAAACACGCCCAAGGCCTTGACTTGCAGCGCCTGGTTGAGGCCTCCTCCGAGGTGCCAGTCCCCGAAGCGCGTGGACTGGCGCTACGACACGGAGGAAAGGCAATGTCCCCTGCAACTGGGATCGGCTACGGGCACCGGCACGCTTGGAGATCAGCCGGCTGTTACGGCCGGCCGGCCAGAATCGGTCTCCACCGACGCCCGCTGGCCGAGGGAAGAGTGACCAATGGGCCGCTCAGCCAGATGGAGGCGGCCCGGCTAATCGGCTGCAGCCGAGACACCATCGTTCGGGCCCGGCGCTCGGGCCGGTTTCCCAACGCCCGCCTCGATAACGGCCGCTGGACGATCCCCGCCGATGACTTAGTCGTCGCCGGCCTGTACCGGCCGCCCGAGCACACCGGCGGCGCATCCCCAGCGCCCCCTTCGGCCATACCGGTCGAGTCCGCCGAGCCGGCCCCTGTCGAGCTCGCCCGCTCCGAGGCCCGCATCGCCGGCCTGGAGGAGGTTGTCGCCCGCCAAGACGACGAGCTGCGATTCCTCCGCCTCACCATTCAGACTTTGGCCAAGCGGGGGGTCGCCTGATGGGTCGCCCTCTCACCGGGTCGCTGCGCTCCTACCAAGGCCTGTGGTGGGTGAGTGTCCCCGAGGTCCGAGGCTCCTCCCGCCGCCGCCACGAGTCGTTCGTGGCTGAAGCCGACGCGCGATCCTGGCTCGCGCAGGCCGTCGCCGCCGTACGCCAGGGTTCTCCGCTGCCCGACCCGAACCGGTTCCGAACCAAGACGCGCACCTCGCGCAAAGCCCCCGCACAACCCCAGCCGTCCCGTATCCAACCCGACATCGCGTCCGTCGCCCGCGCCTGGATGAACGCCGCCTACGAAGACCTGCGGCGCGGCGGGCCGGAACGGGCCGAGCGGGTCCGGCGAATCGTGGAGGGGTACCTCGTTCCGTGGTTCGCACCCCGCACGACCACTATCACCGACGTCTCCTATCTCATGGCCCACGAATGGCTACTGCGACTCGTCGGCCGCGATCGGCCCGGCGGCCCCGCGAAGGTGCTCGTTTGGCCAGCCTCGATGAGCATCAACGGTGGGGACGGCGAGCTGGGCCTGGCCGAGGTCGCCGAAGCGGCCGGTGTCAGTCTGCCGACCGTGCGCCGACGTTGGCGGGCTGGTCAGCTCCCGGGCGCTTACCGCGACCACACCGGACGAGTTCGCGTCCCTGTCGCTGCGGTTGCTGCCATCACCACCAAGTCGAGAGCACCTGTCGGGCTCTCCCAGGGGTACGTCGCCGACGCCCTGTGGGTGCTGCGCCGGATCCTCGCCTTCGCTCGGGCCAACGGTCTCTTCCCGCCCGGCTTCGACCCGACCGAAGGCCTCGACGCGCCACTCGCTGACAAGGCCGTCGCCCGCAACGCGCCCCGAGGCGGCCAGACCCGACCGCTGACGCTCGGCGAATGCGCTGGCCTTGCTTCCCACCTGCACCCGGTGCACCAGCTGGCCCTCTGGATCCAGCGCATCATGGGTCTGCGCATCTCCGAGGCCTTCGGGATCGCCGTCGGCGATGTCGTCGACCTCGGTGACACCGGCCTGCTTGGCGTCCAGGGCCAAGGGGGGCGGACCTTCACCGTCCGCGACGACCACGGCCAGATCGTCGCTGTCCCCTATAAGCCCACTCTCAAGACCGCGGCCGGCTCCCGGGTCCTCGTCGTGCCGCCCAAGTTGATGGAGCTGTTCCGCGTGGCCATCGAGGCGTTCCACACCGACCCCGACACCGGCGACATCGACACCACCGCCCGTCTCGTCCCCGGCCTCCAGACCCCCAACCGCTCGGGCCAGCACGCCTACCGCCATGCCTTCGAGGAAGCCGCCACCGCCGAACAGATCTCCAGCGACCACCTCGGCTTCAGCGTCTCCACCCACTTGCTCCGAAAGAGCTGCGCCACCGACCTGGCCTGGACTGCCGGCATCGAAGACGCTGTGCGGCGACGCTTCATGGGACATCGAGCCGGCGAGGACGTCTTCGGGCGCATTTACACCCTCGACCACCCCGACGTCGCCCCCCTTGCCAAAGTCGCCGAGATCCTCGACCACAACATCGCCATCACCATCGGCGGACTCATGACCCCCACCGTCCGGCGCGTCCACTGGGGCACCGCCAACCCCACCCTCGTTCGGGCCGACCACATCGACGCCACCCTCGCCGCGGCCGGATGGCTCGTCGAGCCCGGCAACGCCGACGACCCAATGTGCGATGCCCAACGGGTCGCCGCCGAGCTGGACATCTACCCGACCACCGCTCGACGCTGGATGACCGACGGGACCATCCCCACCGTCGCCGTGCCTGACGCTACCGGCGTACCCCGTCGCCACGCCCGCCTCTCTGACGTCTGGCAGGTCAGAGACCGGCTCGCCGGACAGATCCTCCTTCCCGACCTGGCCCAGGACCTTGGCCTCCGCTACCACGAGGCCTACAACATGCTCCGCCGCCTCGGCGTCGAAGCAGAACAGCGCCCCGGCAACCACGAGTACCAGCTGACCCACGAGGCCGCGGATGCTCTCCGGGTCGAACACCAGCGCATCCAAGCCCTCCATCGCCGGTCGATGAAGCTCGCTGCCGCCGCCCGAGCGCTCAAGGTGGCACTCAGCACCGCGGCGCTGATGTCTCGTACTGGTCAGTTGGGCGTCGACCCAGAGACCGACTCCTCTGGGGCTCGGTTCGTCACTCGCGCCTCGGTCCAGGAGTGCTGGCTTGACCGGCAGGTGAGAACCCGCCCACGAGCGGGCGCGGAGCCCGGGGTACCGATCGCCGAGGTGGCGCGTTTTACCGGCCAGACCACAGGAGCGCTGGCCGAACTCGTCCGAACGGGCGTTCTGGAAGAGGTTCTCGGACGACGCTGCCGCCAACTGTCCGTGAGGAGCCTTTTGGCCTGGATCCCGACGCGGACGCACAACCCTCTCTAGCAGGGCATACTCCGATCTGTCTGGCTTTCACGGCGACAGAACCGTACGAGTAATCCGGCATGCTTTGCCAACTGTTGCTAAATGGAAGGGCGTCCGGCACACTCGAAGGCGATGGTCGAGACCGCAACCCCCCAGCGACGCCGAATCCGCAAACGCCTCTATCGAAGCCGGATGGACCAGATTATGGATCTCGCCTCCGATGCTGTCCTCACCGTGGTCGATGACCCAGACGACCCGGAAGCTACCGGCGCTTCGTTGGAGCTGTATGTAAAGGAACAACCCCGCGGGGAGGGGTACGTCTGCGACTTCGTGTATTCCGATCCACGTCTACCGGTCACGGTCTGCGGAGTCTTGCTGCGGTCCGCTACGGGACTAACGGTTGGGGAACTCGAGCTCTTCCGAGCTCAGTGGGGGTACTTCAACGACTACGGCGAGTTCGTCGGAGCCAACGGTGAGTGGCGGGGAAAAGGCGACGAGACCTGGGACGTCTCCGCTCGCATGGAGAGCGGCCGTCCGGTCTTTACGGGCATCACGGGTGCCCTTCTCCGCTCTATCCCGATCGGCCGCATCATCGCCTGGGCGCACGAGGCCATGGCCGACGACGAATGGCGCGAACGCGGACTTAGGACCGTGGGGCTAGCGGGAGTCAAGACCGTCTCAACCTCCGATCTTCCCTTAGAGGTGAGAGCGGCTCTGGAACGAACGGCGGCGGTCCCTGCCCAACGACGCGGTCGGCCACCCCTTGCCGACGAACTCCTCGAGGGCGTCGCCTTGGCGTATCTGGAGGAGGCCAAACGAGGTCGCGGGCTGACTCGCCGCCTGGCGAGAAGGTTCGACCGACCGGAGGAAACCGTGCGCGACTGGATCCACGCTTGCCGAGTTCGTGGCTACTTGTCGCCTGGTGCAACTGGGCGTCGAGGAGCCCAGCCAGGCGATCGCCTCCTGCTGCACCCCACACCTATCGAGGAGCGTAAGAAATGAGACCTTCCCAAGCCCGCATCGATCGCGGTGTCCGGTACATGAAACGCTTCCTGGCGAGCGATGACGCCCAGGGCTTCATGGATCTCGACGACGACGCCAAGCTTCTGTACATCATCGGCATCCTGATCTGCAACGACGTGGGCCTCATCGCAAAGGACAAGCTCGACGCTGCCCTCACCGACGACTCGGTTAGATACGCCGCTGTGTTGGTAGCGGGACGGTCCGGAGCCATTCCAACTGCGGCGTCCACGGAGCGATACGCCTGAGGTGAGCCGACAAGGTATGTTCGATTCATCGACGGCCGCCGACGGTGATGACCTCAGACTGGCTGTGGCGAGAAGCGCAGACCGACTGAGCTATCGGCCTGGCGGGACCGCTTTGCGGCGGGTGAGGCGGCTGCGCTCGACCTACGCGGGGACGCTCGATTGCCGACCAAAGTTATGACCGGACACCGCGCCGAGATTCGACGTAGAGGTACGAGGATGGAGGTATCGCTCGTCGCTCACCAACCAAATGGTCGGCCCCGCGGCTTTGCAGCGGTCGCCCGGAGTTCGCCCCAAGGCGGTTCCGCTTCATGAACAGGATTGTGATCCCGCTCTACGAGGAGACTCCGTTCGTCCCCGACATACAGGTGGTGTACTGGGTCGACACGACGATCCTGCTTCCAGACGACCCGGAAGAACAGCGGCCGGTCGTGGTGATGGCGGTGCCTGAGACCACCGCGGGCACGGTTCGAGTAGCCACACGTTCGAGCACGGAGCGCTGGGGAATCCCTCACCCGCGGTCCGAGGACCTCGGGCTGAGCAAGGAGGGCTGGTTCTCGCGCCGAGCAAACGTCCTCTGCGCGCTGTGGACCCTCGGGAATGTCACGTCGACCGGTCGGCTCGACGACGACACCTTTGCAGCTGTCTGCGCGAGGTTCCTGTGACTCCCCTCGACGAGCTCAGAGGAGGCTCGATCGGCGAAGAGTTCGTCTCGCTCCTGCGCAAGACGATCCGAGCCGTGGCCATTACCCGGAACTTCCCCCCGCCTGATGACCTCACGAGGTGGGACAGTGAGGCTGTCGGCCGCATCGTCTCGGAGTTCGTCGCCGACCCGCAGACCCCGCGTCGCCTGATGGACCTAGCCACGACCTGCAGCAGCGATCAAGCCCTCAAGGCCAGGCTTGAGGGTACGGTACGGAACTTCCTTGCTGACTTGGGTCGCCGGACGCCGATCGGCAAGCTCGTCGTCCGCCTCAATGACGTGCTCGGCAAACGTGATCAGTTTGTCCGTGCCGATGGTCGCTGGGCGCTGGTAGACGGGCCGGCCGGGCCTGGACTTGCGAATCTGGATCGATTGGCCAAAGCGATCCGCCCGCACGAGATCATGATGCCGAAGTGGGGCCATGATGCGCGTCGTGAAGCGCCGGTCGCTGACGCGGAGACGATCGCATCGCTGTGCAAGGTATTGATCGAGGCGGCCGGGGGCTCCCTCACGTCTAGGATGATGGCTTCCGCAATCGGGGTCCGCCTCGGGCTGGGTCAAGCCCCAGTGTCTCTCGACGCGTCCTCGTTGGACGGCGCATGGTCGCCAGTTTCGTCGACGGTTGACGCGACGGCCGACGAGGCGCTGCGGGAAGCAAGAGCCACGGAGGTCTTGGCGCTCCTCAACGACCGCGAGCGCCTCGCCCTCGCGTGGTTGGAATGCCCTGTTCGCGAGCTGGCGCCACTCCTCGGAGTTGGGCCATCGCAGGCGCACGTCATCCGAAAGGGGGCGACGGAGCTCCTGCGGGCCGAGCTTGTCGACGATTCTGATGGGGAAGCCATTGCAGCCCATGTTCTTGAACTCGCGCGGATGTGGACTGAACAGTGGACAGACAGCGGAGTTCCGACGTAATGGGAGCGCGATGAGGTACGGATTCAAACACCCCCTCGACGTAGACCTCGCTGACTTCGTTGGCGGGCTGGTCGACGTTGAGCAAAGGGAGCAGCTGGAGCAGCACCTCAGTGAGTGCCTCCTGTGCCGGATCAAACTGCGCCGGCTGCGCGACGCGGTTGGCGAGGAATTTGCCGCGGACGGGTCGGTTCGAAGCGATTCGGAAGCGGACGCGAGGGTTGATGCCTGGCCACGATTCGCTTTTCCGACGTCGAGATCAGCCACCGTGGCTGTCGATCGACCGGAGCCCGGCCAACTTTGGGCAGCCGGGGACGAGGAGCGGATCCTTCTGCTCGTCGTCCGGCAAACAGAGGACCGGGTTCTCGTGGTGCCGGTCACGTTCGACGCTCTGTCTGCTGACGACGAGACGATCGTCGTCGATGCGGCGCTCTCACCGTTCGACGTGTCACTCGCCGTCTACCCGATGCTTGCGGTGGAGTTGCCTCAGTCGGTTCTTGTTGGCCTATTTGCCGAAGTGGTGGCAGCCGCGGACGTAGACCGTCTGCTGGCGGGCTCCCTACCTGGTACCTCGCGTGGCGAGCCCATCAATGGACCGACCGACCCGCGGCTGGAATTCCGCCAGCTCCTAGCGGACCGCATCGCTGCTTTGGAAGAGGTCAACCCCGACCCCGATACCGGCGCCGACGCGCCACCGCCTCGACCAGAGCATCTGGCACAGAGGCTCGCAGCGGAGCTTCGCGATCGACGGGGTGAGGCCTGCAAGGTCCACCGGCTCGGTTCATGGGAGGAGCTCATCCTCGCTTATTCAAAAGGTTGGTCACCCATAGCGAGGGTCGATGAGTTCGGCACGATTCTTGTTGTGTTCGACACCCTGTCTGGACTCGTCAATGATGCCGATTTCAATGCTGCCATGTCGGTGCTGACTCGGTTCAACGCTTCGGCACTCGTCGTGCTAGTGACCCGACTGAGTCCCAGCGCGGAAGTCTTTGACGCTGCGTCTCTTAGTTACGGCATTGGCGTGCCATCCGGTGAGACGAGTCCGCCGAGCCCGATGCTCTCTGGTTTAGCGCCGGCCGATGCGATCTCGAAGTTTCTGGACCAGAACTCAGCCTGGTCTGAAACCGCATGGTCAACACGTGGTTCTGCGTCCCCCTCAGACGTCCTTGCCACCCTTTCGCACTCCGCGGCCTCAGCGCTAGAAGAAGTGGCGCGCCAAGGGCGGCGCGCCAGGATCGCGTCGAAGATCGCCGGTTACGAGTCGGCTGAGCACCTTCTCCACGAGTTGAACGACGTGCTGAGAGGCGCTCTCTCGGGCGAGGCGGTCGCAGAGCGTCTCGCCGACCTCGCGGATCGGAACGAGTCATGATCCGTCGGGTCCGTCTCGACAACTGGCGAGCGTATCGGCACCTGGATTTGGCCGTCGACCCTGGCGTTACGTTCCTGGTTGCCCCAAATGGCGTTGGAAAGAGTTCCCTGCTCGAAGCCGTCCGGTGGGCGCTTTCGCCGGGACAAATGGCCGACGACCCGACAGTGGTACGCAATGGGCATAACGAGGCCGCTGCGACAGTGACCCTGACCAGCGAGCGTGGTGAGTTAGAAGTCCGGCGCGAGATAAGCCTGCACGGGGCCCGTGCTACTTCGAAGTTCAGTGCCGTCCTCGACGGCCAAAAGCTGCCGGAAGGGGAGTTTCGCCGCATCCTTACTGATGCATGGTCTGCCGATTTGCGTTTTGTCTCCAGGACCGCCTTTCTCACCGAGGACTTACGCGTCGAAGAGGACGAACCCGATCTCAGGGCGCACCTTTGCAGCGTCTACTCGCTCGACGAGTTGCAGCGAGCACTGGAGGAGATCGGGCCGGCGCTGACGCGAGCCAATCGTGGCGTCAGGACAGCGCGAGCGGAGCTGACGACCACTAGGGAGCAACTCGACACCGCTCGGGCCGAACGGGCAGCGCTCGACGACCGTCTCGAAGCAGCGCGATCGGCGGTGTCGGCCGCTCGCCAACGGCAGGCAGGCATCCAAGAGGCCGCGGAACGTGCTTCGGCAGCGGCTCGGCTCCAGGCGGCGGCGGTCTCTTGGGACGATCGGAGCAGAGCGTTTCGCCGCGAGATCGAAGAGGCGGTTGGGACGCCACCCGACGATGCACCACTGGAGGAGGTACTCAGCCAAGTCAAGCAGTCGGTGCGCGACGGCGTGGAGTCGGCGAGGGCGGAGCAGGCGCAGCTCAAGGCACGGTTGGAGGCTACCGAGGCGGCGCTCGCGCGACTGCACGAAGCCGGAGGGGAGTGCCCCGTCTGCTTGCGCGAACTGGACGACGACAGCCGGGGGAGGGCAGAGCATCTCCACACGCAGGACCTTGCGGATGTCCGGCAACGGTTGCAGACCATCGACCCCGACCCCCTCGTGGAGCGTCTCAACGTCGTTGAGACGCTGGAGCGGCGCGTCGCGGCACTGGGCGAAAGGCCGAGCCTGGAAGTTGCCGACGACTCTGAACTTCTCGGTACCGATGCAGCCACTGCGCTGGCCGATCTTGAACATGCAGCGGCTGCGCTCCGCGAGCTGGAAATTGCTGCCCAGGGCGCCGAGGAGAAGATCGAACGGATCGCGGGCGAACTAGAGGAGGCGGAACTCCTCAAGCGGCGCTATCGCGAGGTGGCGCTTCTCGACGCTGCCGAGAAGGCCCTCAACTCCACGATCAGCTCTGTTTTGGGTGAGCAGCTCGCCCCGCTGACGTCGGAGGTCAACCGTCGTTGGCAGTCAGTGTTCCCTGACCGTCCGAATCTCAATGTGCTGCCTGACGGCACCATGTCCCGTGACGCAGGCGGAGCCGTCCTCGCCTTTGCCGCGTTCAGTGCCGGCGAGAAGATGGTCGCCAAGCTCATGATGCGGTTGACGACACTCCTGGTCACCACGAAAGTGCCTTTCTGCTGGGTCGATGAGCCCCTTGAGCATCTCGATCCTCCCAGTCGCCATCTTGTGGGCTCGATGCTGGCCCACCTCAGTACAGCGTCCGGGCTGGAGCAGATCTTCGTCACGACCTACGAGGAACCTCTCGCCCGCCGCCTGGCAGAGTTCCAGCCCGGCCGCGTCCGAGTCGAGTACCTCCGGACCGAACACGTGAGCTGAGGACCGCGTAGTTCAGGCCCAACTTTCTCAGCTTGATCGTCCCCGGGAGTCCACCTCGAGAGGACGAGCGGGATCGGTCCGACGTATGAAGAGGGCACAGACGCAGTCGGCCCTCCAGCCGTGCTGGCAACCACAGAAGGGAGTTTTGCCATGAGCGATGCCGCTACCTCGGCGCCCGAGGATCAAGCCCGCCACACTGAATACGCCATTGTCATCAATGGCGAGTTGGCGGTCGTTCCGCACCAGGAGGTGTCGTACACCGAAGTCGTCGCTGTCGCTTACCCGACTCGACCCGACCAGGGGACGACCTACACCGTGACGTACCGCAACGCCGAAGCTCCCAAGCACGAAGGGATCCTCGTCGAAGGCGAATTCGTCACCGTCAAGCAGGAAGGCACGACCTTTAATGTCACGCCAACTGGTAAGTCATAGCCCCGACCTCCAACGCCTTCAGGACGAGGGCTATGACATCGAGATCCGCTCGAACTCCCTTCTGGTAAAGCACGTCCCCTACGTGAACTCGGCCGGGCAGGTGGCGTACGGAATAATCATTTCTGAGCTTTCGACCAGCGGTACTACCACGATCAGGCCGAGCACTCACGTGGTGTCGTTCGCTGGAGGCATCCCCTTCGACAACCGCGGGTCCGAACTCACGAGCATCATCAACAGTAAGGGTCGAACCCCGGTCGCCGAAAGGCTGATCGCGGACTGCATCTTTTCGAGCAAGCCGCCTGAGGGTTACCCCGACTATCACGCCAAGATCACGGCCTACGTGAACATGGTCACTGGCTGGGCGCAGGCTATTGACCCAACGGTGACGGCAAAGACCTTCCCAGTCATCCCCGCTAGCGAAGAAGAGTCGGTCTTCCGATATCTGGACACGGCATCGAGTCGTGCCGGGATTAGCCTCATCACGAGCAAGCTGACCTTGGCCAAGGTAGCGATCGTGGGGCTCGGCGGTACTGGCTCGTACATCCTCGACCTCATCGCCAAGACCCCGATCGAAGAGATCCACCTCTTCGACGGCGACACGCTTTATACCCACAACGCGTTCCGGGCCCCCGGTGCCGCCTCCCTCGAAGAGCTGCAAGCCGCCCCATCAAAAGTCTACTACTACCAGGGCAAATACAGCGCAATGCGGCGTGGCATCGTGGCCCACTCGGTGAACATCGACGAGACCAACGTTGCCGAGCTGAAGGAAATGACATTCGTCTTCTTGGCTATGGACTCGGGCCCGGCGAAGAAGCTCATCGTCGAGAAGCTCGAGGGGTACAACCTTCCGTTCATCGATGCCGGCTTGGGCGTCTACCGGAGCGGTGATGCGCTGGCTGGCATCGTGCGAGTCACCACCAGCACCCCGTCACACCGACGACACCTCTGGGATGGCCAACGCCTGTCATTCACCGGTGCTGAAGACGACGAGTACGAGAGCAACATCCAAATCGCAGATCTGAACGCTCTCAATGCCGTTCTTGCAGTACTCAAGTGGAAGAAGCTGTTCGGCTTCTATGCCGACCTTGAGCGCGAGCTGTACACGGCCTACACGATCGATGGCAGCCACCTGTTGAACGAGGACAAGGCATCGTGAGGCGCACCTCGATCGAGCACGAGTTCGTGGAATACGTACCGTCCGAGCTTGCCGAAGGCATTCTCTACGTCTCCATTCCATATGCCACCGCCGTACACCGATGTGCATGTGGATGCGGAAACAAGGTGGTCACCCCGATCACGCCCGCCGACTGGCAGCTGCTGTTCGACGGAGACACAGTTTCGCTGGCACCTTCCATAGGAAACTGGGGCTTCCCCTGTAGGTCTCACTACTGGATCAAACGAGATGTAGTTCGGTGGTCGGACGCTTGGAGCGATGAGCAGGTTGCCGCTGGCCGCCAGCGTGACGACCGCGGCCGCGAGGCCTACTTTGCTCAGCGAGAAGGGACGAAAGCTGGCCTTGCGGCGTCGGTGAGCCGACCCGTCCGGCACCGGCTCAACCGACTCCGGAGGTGGCTCGGGCTTTGATCGGAGGCAGCAGGTACCAACGACTACGCATTCGGTGTGGACTGACGAGACCCAGCGTCAGAGTGTCACATCCCGTGCGTAACCTTATGACCAGGACTTGGGTTCACATCGGAATGACATCGGTTCGCGCCGATGTCATTCCGATGAGATGCCCTGAGCTGACCCGAACACCGTAGGTGAACGATGCCCGACGAGGACGCAAGCGCTGTAAGCGAAGGGGCCCCAGGCGCTGATCGCCGTGCTGCGGCCGTTCCGATGGTGGCCGGATCGGTCACTGAACAGGGCTTTGTCCGACGCACCAGGGCATTGCTCCGCACGGCTCCACTGCATCGGCTGGCCCAGGCCACCAGCTGGCAGGACTGGGACTCCACGCCATATGACCCTCGGGTCCTCTCGCTGGCGGCTATCGATGCCGTCATCGCCCGGATGGGATTCGCCACCGAGCTCAACTACGAGGACGTCCTAGTTGTCGTGGCGGAACTAGCCCACATGGCCGCCCCCGACCAGCCCGAAGACGAGCACCTCAAGGTCGCCGCCTACGTCCTCGACGGCCTCCTAAACAACCGCGACCGCAACGACTCCCAGCAGTTCGCCCTCACCTACTCCGACTACACCGAAGGCCACACCCGTCGAGAGCTGCGGTTCTTCCTCCTCGTCGAAAAGGCCCGACCCGACGGCCAGATCGTGCTCGAGGCCTCTGCTGACGCCGTCAACGTCTTCCGCGGCGGGCTAAACCTGCGGGTGGAGGACGCCCAGATGGCCATGGAGCTCGTCCTCCAAGCCCAACTCGAACGGGGTGACCTCGATGAGGCGGAGGTGACGGCCGAGCAGAACCAGCGACTCTCCTACGAGATGGGCGCCCAGATCCGAGCCCTCCTCGACGCCACCCGCTCCGACGTCAGTCGCGTGGACTGGAAGGGCGATGTGCTCAACCAACTGGATCGGGCCAGGGAACACGTGGGCCAGCGCATCATGGTCGAAGGCCAGATCCTGACCCACCTCTCCGCGGGCGACGAGGCCCGCGAAGGCGAAGTTAAGGAGAAGGCTCAGCGGGTCGCCTCGCTGCTCGAAATCTGCTTGCGGGAACATCGCCGCCTACACGAACGACTCATGGGAGCAAGCACCGTCTTCCTGACTGAACAGCAGCGTCAGGAGCTGCGCTTCCGGGGACATGGCCTCGGGCTGTTCTCCTGCGCCGATCAACTGCTCGCTCCAGTCCTCGAACTGAGGGCCTCGATCGCCGAAGAAGTGGCAACGACCTTCACCGAGACAGTCCTCGGCCCCCGCTCACCCCGCCTGCCACGCCTGAGCGACTTCATTCCGATGCTGCTGCGCCAGCGGACCCCAGGCCTCCGCGAAGACGACGATGACGATGTGCCGGACTTCTCCGACTGCGACGACGACGTCGAGGCCTACGACCCCACCATCCTCGACGCCGCGGCCATCGTGATCGCTCCCACCCGGGAGCGACCCGTACGCCTCTCCGAACTCCTTGACCAAGCACGCGCCTGGGATCCCGAAGTCGAAGAGCTGGTCCGCCTCAGCGTGTTGTGGTCCTTCGCACCCGAGTACGACGACGACGAACTAGCCGGAGCCGTCGTCGACCTTATCGACACCGACGTCGTCGTCATCGCGACCGGTGACATCCTCGGAACCGAGCATTGGACGGGTGACGACCTCCTGGTCGGTCCCGCGACACTTCTCTTTGACGACAACGCAAACACGGTCGACGACGAAGAATCCACCCACGATGCCGACGAGCCCCTGGATGCCGAAGAGTCGGAGGTGGTGTCGTGACGGTCGCCGCCGCGGAGGCCGGCAAGGCCGCCGAGTTGATCTGTTTCGCCCTCCAACCGAAGATCGCTCGTGGTGCCGACGAACGCTACGGGTCGCTGTGGAGCGACTATCGCACCGATGAGAGCTTCCGAGACGTAGTCGAGGCAGTAGCCAACGGCCTCGGATTGGTGGTGATTGACGCCACCGACCAGGGGCTAATCGTGGCCCCTATGGACAAGTCGCCGTTCATCTTTCGTCTGGCCGACTACCAGCGCGGCCTCGACTCCAAGAAGCGCATGCTCATCGGCCTGGTCCACCTTGGCATCGCCGCGGTGTCCTACCCGAAGGAGGTCGACCTCGAAGACGACGTCGTCATCCGACGCACGGCTGAGCAGGTGGAGCGATTCCTGCGCGACGCCTGCGCCCGCCTGGCGGAGGGCGACAACCGCGACCCGGAGGCGGGCGAAGACGATGAGAAGGCTGCCTGGCGGGCCTTTGCGACGATGCCGCCGTCGATCCGGATGAAGAAGGGTGGCTATGCCGCCGACTGCACGATGGGCATCATCACTCGTGCTTTCGACTGGCTCGTGGCCCAGGGCATGGCCCGGGACGCCGGTGGAGGGACCTTCCAAATGCTCGACCGCTACCGAGTACAGGTGCGCGAGCTCGCCGGCCATGCCGCCCTCGAACGCCTGCGTAGCTTGGTCGCTCCCGAACACCACGAGGACACCACCGTCGACGCCGACGCGGTGGACGGCGACACGCCAACTGTTGACGACGATGACCTCGACGACGAGATGGCCAGCGAAGGAGCCCGCTGATGTTCAAGCTCGCCCGCATGCATCTCGACTCAGTGGGCTCCGACGCCGCCCGCTTCTCGGGCCTCACCCTCGACTTCACCGACGACGAGCACAACCCGCTGGACACGATCATCTGGCTCCGCAACGGCGGCGGCAAGACCAGCCTTCTGTCATTGCTCTTCTCCCTGTTCTTGCCCTATCGACGCGACTTCCTCGGGTACCGAGAAGACAGGAGGACGCTGGGCGACTACGTACTCAGCGGCGACACCTCGCACGTGCTCTGCGAGTGGGACACCCCCTCGGGACCGCTTGTCACCGGCGCCGTCTACGAATGGCCTGATCGCCGCCGACCGCTGGAGCATGAGAAGCACGCCGGTGAGCTCCAGACCCGCTTCTACGCCTTCAACCCGAAAGCGAGCGTGTTGACGTTCGATGAGCGTCCCGCACGGGATGAGGTGGGACGCCGTCGTCCCCTCGACGCCTACGTCCGGGAGTTGCGCTCACTTGGCCGGAGCCACCCGCTCACCAACCTGGCGGTGGCCAACACCGGTACCGAGTGGAACCATGCCCTACTCGGGCGGGGCATCGACCCAGCGATCTTCAAGTACCAGAAAGAAATGAACAAAGGCGAAGGAGCCATCGACGAGCAGTTCCGCTTCGCCACCGGGGAGGCCTTCGTCAACTTCCTGATCGAGATGGCGGTCGATGCCGAGGCCTCCGAATCCGTCTCGGATCGGATGACCCAGCTGGCCGGAAAGCTGGCGGCCCGCCCCCGAACCGAACAAGAACTGGCCTACTGCGAAGGCGTCGCCGAGCGGCTCGGACCCATCGCCTCGCGATGGGCTGACCTCGGGCGTCAACGAATTGAGGTCGACGAGGCCTCCATCGCCAGCCAACGGCTGGCAGGTGGGCTGCGCGCCGCCAGCGCCCTGGCTGCCAATGCCGAGCAAGGCGCCGAGACCACCAAGTCGGAAGCTAGTCTGCGCCGCACCGCTGCAGAGACGGCCCGCACGACGGCCCGCGATCGTGCGCGCGAGTACACCCGCCGGGCCGCCGCGTTCTGGGTTCAAGACGCCACCGCGCGCCTCGCACAGATCAAAGAGGAACGCCAAACCGTTGAGGAGGAGCGGGCCGGATGGGGCGCCGTAGTCCACCTTCTCGAGTTCGAACGAGCCCAGTCAGTAATCGAGGACATCGACCGTCAGCTCGCCGACAAGACCAAGGAAGGCGAGCCACTACGCCTCGCTCGCAACGTTGCCGCTCGACGGCTGCACTGGCGCTACCGCGCCCAGCGCGAGCTGGTGAACGCCGAACGGTCCGAAGCCGACGAGCGCGCCAGGGGCCACGATGCGGACGCCGAGGGTCAGGAAGAGGACGCCCGCCAGGCCCGCCAAGAAAACGGTCGCCTCGAAGGGGTGATCGGCGGGCTGGCTAAGGAGATCGCCGCCATCGACAAAACCGTTACCGAGGCGATCGACGCCCGCCATCTTGGGCTGGGAGAAGACGTACCGGCAGCTGTTGCCCGCGCTGAACAGGGAGAATCCACGGCAGCGGCCGCCATCGAACGTCTTGAGGCCGGAGTCAACCAACGGATGCAACGTCAGCAACAGCTGGTCACCGATCTGACCGCGCTCGGCGCCAAGATCACCCAGCTCACGGCGGTTCGTGACGCGGCCGCGGCCGAGCATGAGCGTCTCGACGGCCAGGCGGTGGCCTTCGGTGCGCACGAACGGGTCCGGGAGCTAGCCCAGAGCGACCATGTCTCGATATGGGGCGCGCACCAGATGCTCGACGCCCGACTGAGCGAGGAACTCCAGCGGGCCGAGGACACACTCGTCGCCGAGGAGGTGGGCGCCGAACGCGATCGCCGTAACCGCGACGCGCTGGGGGAAGGCGGCCTGCTTCCGCCTTCGCTCGACACCGAGGCCATGTTGGCTGTCCTCGCTGCCGCCGGGGTCAGCGCCATCTCTGGCCTCGCCTACCTCTCTTCCAGCGTGTCGCGGCGACACTGGGAGGCCACCATCGATGCCCACCCGGGACTCCTGTCAGGGATCCTGGTTGACGCCGGAGACTTCGAACGGTCCCGCACCGCTTTGATCGATGCTGGCCTGCACCCCGCCTCGCTGGTGACCGTCGCCCGGAAATCGGATCTCGACGGCGAGGGGGAGACCGCGTTCGTAGTACCCCCCAGCCCGGCGCTCTACGATCCGGCCCAAGCCGACGAGGAGCGCAAGGCCCTCGACGAACGGCTGGGGGGCCTTGATCGCCGTAAGGCCGTGCTCGCGGCGGGCATAAACGCGGATCGTGACCTACGTGGCGATCTCCGCCGATTCATCGAGACCTGCCCGGTGGGCCATCTCGATGCCCTCGCTCGCCGAATTGGCGAGCACGATCGGGCCCTACACGACCTCGATGAGCGCAAGGCCGAGTTCGACGCCGAAGGGGCGGATATCTCCGCCTTCCTCGCTGAAGCTGCGACCAGCCGCATTGAGCTGTCGGCCGAACGCTTGACTGCCCACAGTCGGGTCGGAGTCCTTAGCGCGTTAGCAGCCCAAGTGACCCGCCGGCCCGGCCTCGAAGCGGATCGGGAGCAGGCGGCAGCTGACCAGGCGATAGCTCGGAAGCGGGCCGCCGAGATGACGGATGCCGCTGCAGAGTCCCGTCGCCTAGCCACTGCATCGCGGGCCCAGATTGCGGCCCTCGACAATCGAATCTCGCAGCTCGATAGCTCGCTGGCGACGGTAGAGCTGCGGGGATCAGGTGAGTGGGGGACAGAGGACGGTGAGGGACCCAACTCGGGCACCTCCACCGAAGAGCTCGAACGAGAACTCGCTTCCCGAGACGAGCAGTATCGGGGGGCGGTGTCCGATCCTGTCCTCGAGGATCGACGTAGTCGCGCCGTCACCGACCGCACCAGCGCGCAGACTCGGCTGAACCATCAAGGCGACTCCGCCATTTCCCGGGCTAACGAGTTGCGCCATGAACCGGCCGCCTCCGACTCCGAGTCACGAGCTGCCCGCGTGGCAGCGTTGGATTCTCGCCATCGGGCTCTATTGACCGAAGGCGGCGAGGCCAACGTCGACCTCACCGCAGCCCAGACTCGGCTACGGGAGCACACGCCGGCTGATCGTCAGGTGTACCGGGAGCTGGCCGAATCAGAGTTACCGACCGACCGGGCCGACGCCGAACATCGCCAAGGCGAAGAAGAAGCCGAGGCCACCCGTCAGCAGGGGATCGTCAGCGAAGCCGAGCGAATGATCGCCGAGGCAGTAATCAGGTCGAACGCCGCCAAGGCACGCAAAGAGCTGCTCAGCGTGCTCGCTGACGGTCTCGACAATCTGATCACCCCAGACGAACAGATCCAGCGCATCACCGAGGAACCATTCGTGGGCAGTGACGAAGAGGCCCGAGCAGCCCAATCGGAGTCGAACGCCAGGCTGCGCAGTGCCACTGAGCGATCCAATACCACCGAAGCACACCTCAACAAGGGCGTCACGGACCTACGGGCTTTCGCCACCCGCGCTGACTTTGAGTCGGCCGGGTCCTTGCGAGAACCCGTCATCGTGGGCGAGATCGCCGACGTGGGCCGTCGGGCTGCCGAGCTGACGGACGCCCACGAGACCCGTGCCGCGGTGCTCCGCAACGATCTCGCCGCCATCTCCGCCGACCAGCAGATCCTCGTCACGGACCTATCCGACCAAGTGCGCCGAGTGCTCGATCTGTTGAAGAAGGCGCCTCAGACCTCGATCATGCATCCCAGTCTGGGCGAATGGGCGAACAAGTCCTTCCTTACCATCAGCTTCGACGACGTCACGTCCCAAGCCGACGAGATGGCTCGGAGGGTCAGTGCAGAGATCGACGTCATAGTGGCTAAGGGCGATGCCCCTGATGGCTTGGTGACGTTGCAGAAGGCCGTACACGCTGCCGTGCCAGGAGGTTTCAAGGTCAGAGTCCTCAAGCCCACGGCCGACCTACACGAAGAGCGTGTCCAAGTATCGGCCATGTCGAAATGGTCCGGCGGCGAGAAGCTCACTGCTGCCGTGGTGTTGTACTGCATCATTGCCCGCCTCAGAGCCCGCAACCGTTCTCGCGAACTGTCCGTCGGCACGAGCGGTGCGCTCATGCTCGACAACCCGCTCGGCAAGTCGAACTACGTCGGATTCCTCGCCGTGCAACGCCGGGTGGCCGAAGCCCTCGGTGTCCAGCTCCTCTACACGACCGGCGTACGAGACCTCAAAGCAGTGGGGACCTTTCCCAACGTCATCCGGTGCCGTAACCGTCGAGCTGCCAGCACCGACCGTGGCTATGTCACCGCCGCCGAGCGGGCCGGTGAGGCGCACGGAACCTCACTCGAAGGCATGGTGTCCTCGGCCCGCGTGGTTCGGCTCGACCCTACGCCCGTGCTAGTCAGGGAGGACATTGACGGCGCCTCTCCTAATGAGGGAGGCCCCGCCAACCATGGCATTGCCTGACGCCTCCGGCTCGACACCCAACGCCGAACAGACGCTCGACAGCGCATTGGCCGCGGCCGTCGCGGCCGCGGGCCGGCAGGGTGCCCTACTCGAGGACCTATGGCACGCCGCCTTCGCCATCGAACCGGAACTGGCGTCATCGGTCGACCGGAGGAGCCGACTCCTTGCCTCCCTTGAGCGGCTCGCCGCCTCCGGACGCCTCCGAACTTGGCCAACCCGACGTGCGAACTTCGAACGCAGCTCTCTTCCTCCGCTTCCGTTGGTAGTACGGGCTCCCGCAACGGCGGCCAGGGAGCGCCCTATCCGACCGGCTCTGCCGGCCGAGCTGCGCCCCGAACTCGCCGAGGCTGGGAAGCTCGACCGTATTCGAGCTGACGAAGTAGCGACGCTGGTTGCTGTGAATGAGTTCCTCCGGGATTTCGACTCGGCGCGTCCGCCGGTTCCAGTCCGGGAGCGTTCGCTAGAGATCTTCGGCGACGAAAAGCGACTCGACGCCGTTCGTAGTCAACGGCTTTATGTCACCGGAGTGCTGAGCGACGAGTTACTCCGCTGCTTCGAGGTCCACCCACCCTTCGTCTACCTGCGCGTCTCAGACGCACCAACCGCCCTCGTCCTTGAGAATCACCACACCTACGACTCGGCTTGCAGAGTCCTCAAGATTGACCCGCGCGATATTGGCGTTGTCGTCTACGGCGCTGGCCGGGCCTTCTGCGCGTCGGTGACCTACCTGGCCGACCTGGACCCGGACGTGAAACAGGCCTACTACTTCGGCGATCTCGACACTGCTGGCCTGTCCATCCCCGCGAGTGCCCACATGGTCGGGGAAGCGGCTGGCACCGCTCCGGTGACTCCAGCCCTTGAGTTGTATCGGGCGCTCTTGGCATCCCCGCACCGACGGCCCGCTACCCCGGTCTCCGCCGCGGCGGCCACAGGATTGGTCGCCTGGCTCCCCGAAGATCTGCGTGCCGGGGTGTCCGAACTTCTCATTTCTGGCCACTGGGTTCCCCAGGAGGCCGTGGGCCTCGAGTTGATGGGCTCTATTGATCACTGGCTTTGACCCGACGGTGAGATGTCGGGGTTCAGGTCGGTACACGAAGGTCGCACGGGTAAGCCAGCATCGAAGTTCGGGTGACTAATCCGAAGGTCTCCCAGGATCGACAGCTGCGGCGGGTTGCTCGGGACTTCGTCGTTGAAGCGATGACCATGAGTAGTGCAGCCCCACCGTCCTGGGATAGTGGGAGCGTGACTGTAGAGGCTGGCTTCCAGTCGTATCGACCGACCGCCTATCTGGATCAGTGGGTGTGGATCCGTCTTGCACGCGCCGCCTCCGGCAAGCCGGCTGCTCCGGGCGACCCCGAGCTTCTCCAAGCCCTCATCGACGCGGCGAACTCGGGCGTGGCGTTCCCTCTGTCCTGCACCCACTACATCGAGACCGAATCCATCAAGAGCCCTCGCCAGCGGCGCGACATAGCGAACGTGATGGCCTCGATCTCGCACTTCCGGACGATCCGGTCGCGTAGGGATCTTCTGCGCAACCAGCTCCTGATCGCGATGCACGAGCAGTTCGGACGACCCACCTTTCGTCCCGAGAAGCTGGACCCGGTCGGTGTAGGTGTGCATTGGGCCTTCCAGGGGGTCGAGAAGATCCTCCAGGTCCACGACGCCGACGGCAAGGTCATCGACCTCGACCAGTTCCCTCGCGAGATGTGGGTCAGGGCGACGCAGGGCTTCGAGTACCAGGTGATGGCGGGGCCGCGTGATGAGGACGTCAGGCCGCTGCGCGAGCGATATGGGTACAAGCCCGAGGCGACCGCTGAGGCGGGTCGCAGCCGACTGGAGTGGGAACGGGAGTTCGTCGGTCTGCTCGTCGACACCCCACCGAAGGATCCCGTTGAGCTTCGGGTATGGATCCAGGCACGTGAGGTCGTTCATGAGAACCTCGAGCTTCTGGTCCGTGTATTCAAAGAGTATGGGTTTCCCATCCGGCGGCTTACCGGCGGCTTTGGCGAGGACGATCCAGAACGGCGCCGGGAGTTCATCAGCGGCTTCTTCGATCGGCTGCCGAGCGTGCGGGTGGCCGTCGACCTGAAGCTCGCCGTCCACCGGAACAACCAACGAGGATGGGACCACAATGACGTCTACGACACGGACGCGATGTCGATTGCTGTTCCCTACTGCGCTGTCGTCCTCGCCGACAAAGCGGTCGCCGACGCGTTGCGTCGTGTAAAGGCAGGAGAGGACCACGGGACCCTGATCACCGGCAAGCTCGAAGAGCTAGCCGAGGTTCTGCCCGAGATGGTTCGACACGCCCAGACGCTCCCGGATCCAAGTGGTTGGGAGGCGTTCGCACCCGGGGTCGGCTTCAGTCCGGTAACGCCGGAGCAGTTCGTCGAGGAGATGCGAGGGCGGTGATCGTCGCTGCGACGCTTCCCGTCGGCCGCCCGAGCCGACTCGCCAGACGGTTTCTCGGGACCCGGAGCGCGTTCGACAGGTTCTGAGTAGGGCAGACCCCGGGCAGCTGCATACTGCAAATGTCCTGACCAGCGAGTTCGTCGGGTCTGGAACCCGAAGGTGCGTGATGGTCCTGAACCCCCGCCACCAAGAAAAGTGCAGGTCAGAGCCCTCCCAGCCGGGAGGGCTCTCCTGTGCCCCGTCGGACGTCCCTACTCCAATCCCTACAACGGGATAGCTTTGGCTAGCTTTGGCTAGCTTTGGCTCGTGCGTGGAACCAAGCGCAAGCTCCGGGAGGGAGTCTGGGAGCTGCGGGTATACGTCGGCCGCGACCCAGCGTCGGGCAACCCCCGACAGATCTCCAAGACCTTCCACGGCGGTTCAAGAGCGGCGGACGATGCGCTGCGTGACCTGGTCGCAAAACACAGCGAGGGTCGGCAGGACGGTCTTGGGGTCACATTCGGCCAGCTCCTCGACCGGTGGCTAACCGAATGCGAGCGTCTCGACCACTCTCCAACGACGCTGCGCACGTATAGGGCGCAGATAGAACAGACCATCCGCCCCTCGCTGGGCAAACTTCGCCTGACCAGGCTGACTCCCAAGCACCTGGACGATCTGTACGGTCAGATGAAGGAGGATGGCCTCTCGGCCAAGACCATCCGAAACCATCACGCCATCATTTCCTCAGCGCTGCACCAGGCGGTCCGTTGGCAATGGGTCAGGGAGAACGTGGCCGAAATGGCCAAGCCGCCCCGTGTGGCCCAACGCCGGGTCAACGCACCGTCGGTTGAGGACGTCCGCTCCATCATCGACGCAGCAGAGGACCGAGACCCGCGGCTAGCACCGCTACTCATGCTCGCGGCTCTGACTGGCATGCGCCGAGGAGAGCTGTGCGGACTCCGCTGGACCGACGTGAACTTGAAGTTGGGCGAGCTGGAGGTGCATCGCTCAATAGTCGTGGTGCCCGGCGGACTCGCTGAGAAGACTACGAAGACCGACCACTCCCGTAGGGTCGCTCTCGACGAAGTGGGCGTAGCTTTGCTAACCCGGCATCGGTCGCTGGTGGACAAATGGGCTAGCGAGGTTGGTACGGCGGTCGCGGAAACCGCCTTCGTGTTTTCTCCATACGAGGATGGCTCACAGCCCTTCCGTCCCGACAACGTCACCAACTTCTTCATCCGAGTCAGGGACTCGCTGGACCTTCCCAACATTCGCCTGCACGATTTGCGCCACTTCACGGCAACCCAACTGATCGGTGCGGGCGTAGATGTACGAACAGTTGCAGGAAGACTTGGTCACTCCGACCCTTCCCTGACCCTTCGCGTCTACTCACACGTCATCGAAGAGCGCGACCGTGCTGCTGCTGCAATCATGGGCAATGTCCTGCAACAGAGTGACAAACCAGCCCAACTCCCGACTCCTCCAAACGAGTCCTAATGCCGAGCGAACCCGATGAAGCCGAGATCGTGCTCTACGGGGCGTCGTATTGGGCGGAGCATCCAGATCAACTCGCTGAAGTCCTCAAGGAAGCGACGGGGATCGATTCGCCATCGATCGCTCGTCGAATCAATCGGCACGATGAGATAGTTCACGCTGTCCGCTTACCCTTCGACTTTCTGGCCAATCGCATCCTCCCAGGGTTCCTAACGGCGACAACTCCGATTCCACCGACGAAGCGGCTAACTCTCACAGTTGAAGAGGCCGCCAACGCGCTCGGTATCAGCCGGACGCTCGCATACGAAGCGGTGCAGCGAGGCGAGATACCCCACATTCGCATCGGAAAACGAATCCTGATTTCGCAAGCTCAACTAGTGTCCTGAGTCGGAGATCCGCTGGGTATATGCAGCCAGCGTTGTGAGGATC
>JADEYI010000239.1_pt1 | contig 97420 bp, 131 predicted proteins | sample 8542331 | NCBI WGS metagenome assembly JADEYI01 (sample SAMN16510988, study PRJNA670497) | mine drainage metagenome | isolation source: biofilm near Copperflume 1 | place: Germany: Marsberg coppermine Kilianstollen | collected 2018-02
CACCGCGACACTCCCAACGCTGCCGCCCGCCAGCCCACGGTCCCTAATTGGGCACTCCCTCACCCTGCCTCTCGCCCTGACATAGTTTTCTTTCCCGACATCCCTCCCGCCACTTCTCCTGAAACTTTTGCAGCCTGGTCTCCTGCCCAGCGCTCCCATCACAGCGTTCTGCTCCTAGAGATAGCTTGCACAACGGATGCATACATCCACGAGCGCGCCGTCCAAAAATGTCAACAACACGACACATTGCACCTTCAACTCCTTGCTCACGGCTGGGGCACTGTTGAAGTCCATCCCCTCATTATTGGCATGGCTGGCACCATACCAAGCACTTTTCGCCCGGTCCTCACTCGCTGCGGCGTCTTGGACCCCTCACCAACACTCACTCGCTTGCTTCAATCCCTCAGCCTCTCTGTCATTCAGGCCACCTGTCGCGTGCAGAGCAACTTCCGCCTCCAATGCAAACGCCTCCGCGTCTCCGCTCCCTCTGGTCCCTCCCCTTTACAGCTGGCGGCCCTCCTCCAAGGTCAGCCCCCGCCACCGTTACCGGCAGGTCTCCCCTCCCCCCGCCGCTCCGGCCGTCACACTCGCCCCTCTCTCCGTCTCGCTGCACCCCACCGTCCCTCCCGGCCGCAGCGCCGCCGCCGTGCACCTACCTCCGTGCCATGCACCCGCGCGACCTCCCCACGCCTGCCACAGCCTCCACTGCCCGTGCTGCCCCCGCGGCGGTCCTTCCGGGTCCGCCGAACACCCACGACCTTCCCTTTTGATGACGGGGGCTAGCCTTGAGGTGATGTCCTCTGCGCGGCCCCCCGGCTGCGCCCGTACGCACGTGGCAGGGGTCCCCCCCGGGGTCTCCTGTTCTGCGTTCCTTTCTTCTTCTTCTTCTAGTGAAGACGTAAAGAGACTCTTATGCGACGCGGTGGGGGGTTTCGAGGGGCGCAGCCCCCCCAATAAGGCGTCATACTACTCTTTAGAAGAGATTGCCCACTCGATGGCACAACAAGGGGGGGGCTTGGGGGGGCGCAGCCCCCCCAATGAGGCATTAGAGAATACTTCAGTACAGTTTATGCACAATGATCGAGACGACAAGGGGGGGTTTGGGGGGCGCAGCCCCCCAATGAGGCTATCAGGTTGACCTTCAATTAGAACAGTTTGAGCGGGGGGCCCGGGACGGGGCTTCAGCATTTTCCCGCGGCCAGCAGGCCGCCCATAACTTGTCTTGCTGAACTCTCAACGAGCATGCGGATGGAACTTTAAATCTATCTTAGAGCTTTCCGACACATCTATCACTAGAAAGGGGATTATCCCATGCCGAAACACGGCAGCAATCTTCAGGCAGCAACCTGTCACCTGGGTTGATCTGTTAAGGATTGGGGCAACACAAGTGACCCTGCTATATTAGATTCAGTGCACATGTGCCAGTAATGGGTGATGCACAGCAATATGATGAGGACAAGCCCCTGTTGGCTGGAACCTCGCAGCAAATATTGAGAGCGCAAGATGACCCGGAGGCAGGCAGTCATGTGGCGCATGCAGCACCTTACAGCAGTGCTACAAATGGAGCTCTGGCACCAGGTAGCAATGGTGACCATCACGAAAATGTCATGAAAGAAGCATGCAGTACCAGCAGGGCTCGCGTGGCGCTCTACGGATCTCATTTCCTATCAACCTGGGGCCAGGTGGGCATCACTCGCCAGTTACCGTGCATCGCATTTGTACACGTTTACAAGCTTTGAAGCTTTCTATCTAGCGAAGATGCTGGCATGAGCATGTGAAGGCTAGAGAGACGTAAACAGGCACCGCATATATTTAAGTTGAAAATTATTCTGGTGGGTCGCAGCGTATGTGGGAATTTGCAATCGGCCTGATCCTGCTGGAGCTGCGCCCCGGGTCCCTGGCACTGGTGTCAGCCTTTGGTCTCGTGGACAGCGGTGCGCAAGTCATTGCTGGGCCCCACATTGGCGCCTACATTGACCGGTCAGACTCTCACATGAAGCTTTCCTATATCGTGTGGGGGCTCGCATCATTTGGTATATGCGCATCAGTTTTTAGAGTTTGACGAGAACTCCTTTGTCCTTGTTCCACCCCAAGCAGCTTCTTGCATTAGCTGGTCTTTCGTCTGGCCTGGCCTTTGCTTCTTCCTCTTCCACACAGCTTTCCATGAAAATGTGCCTTGCTTTTTCAATGAAGTTGCCTTTTGAAACAGCTGCGGCCTGCAAAATAAACCTGGCTGGGCCTGTGCTATGGCAGTACGCCGCGCCTGGCAGCAGCGTGCAACATGTACATCCTGCAGAACTGCGGTGTGGCGCTGTCAGCGAGCAGCGCGTTGGCCGCCTCACTCGTCGGGAGCAACTCGGCTCTGTTCTGGCCGTGCGCTGTCCTGACCGTAGCCCTGGGCTCTGCCAGCAGCGTGGGCTGCCAGGGCAGCGCTCTGTCTGTTGAGAGGGAGTGGACCAAGGCCCTCTGCCAAGGAGACTCTACTGCGCTAACTGTCCTCAATGCAGGTGCTGCTTCCAATGCATAATTTTGCTGGTAGCATCTCTGGTAGCTGGAACAAGCATGACGTCTGTATTGTTCCGGGACGAAGATGCATGCATGATTGACCTGCGCATGCATGATGCAGCGTCGTTTTGTCGACAGAATTGCAAACCGCCGCCCTTGCAAGTCCTGCAGAATCAACTGTATGCATGCATGCATGCTCATGTGGGACACAGAGTTGGCATAATCATTGTGCAATGTGTCTGGTCCCAGGCTGTGAAAGTTAACGCACAGGGGTGTGCTTTGGAAGCTTCTCAGCGCGAGTTACATTTGTAGGGATGAGGCGCATTGATCTGACCTGCCTGATAGCGTCCCCAATCATGGCAGGCCTGCTGCTGACTTATGGCAACCTGCAAGTAGCCATCCTCGCCATTATGGTAATGCTTCAGCCCTGTGAAACTGACACCCTGTTATTGCAGGATAAATTCTTACAGAACCTGTTGCTGTCACATGTGCATAAGTGCCAAGCGGGCTTCTGCTTAAGCTGTACTGCGCTGATGTTGCAGGCTTGGAATATGTTTGCCTGGCTGCCGGAGTGTTGGTTCCTCAGAATGGCCCAGCAATTATCCCCGGCACTCAGGTGTGCCAAGGAGTTTTCTATGTTATTGCTGAAATTTTCTATCTTTGTGTCTCAAGCCTTGGTTGGACTCGTTATCGTGTTGCTGCATGCTCAAGCTTGAGCCGATGCTGGTTGCAGGGAGCAGGAGCTTGTTGGATCATCAAGCATGGCGGCTGGTGGGAGCATTGAGAAAGTGGTTAAGAAGAGCACCACTGGCTGGAGGACATATGCGCGGCAGGAAGTCTTCCTAGCTGCAGTTGCTCTGGCCCTGCTGTACTTGACAGTCATGTCATTTGTGAGCCTCCTCCTCCACTCCACTTCGCACATCAAGATGCCATTTCTCCTGCTCCTTTCATCTCTGTCACGCGTGTATGCAGGACTTGCTAAGCAGAGTGGCGATGACACTGGGCAAGTGTGGCCAGATGATGCAGAATGACATTATTATGACGTGAGACATGATGTGGTGCTGTGGCCAGGGTCTGCTGATGACTGCATACATGAAGTGGCGAGGCCTGCCAGAGACAGTGCTGAGTCTCTACAGGGGTGCTGGGGCTGTCAGCGGCATTGCATCAACCTTTGTCTTCCCGATGCTTAAGGAGAGGATTGGTGCGTGTCTTTCATGCTCTTTTAGAGGTCCTCTATTCAGAGAGGACCTTTGTGAGGTTACAGTGCATTGGGATTCATGCAGCGCAAGGGACCATGATTTTCACAACGCGTGCCATTCTTAAGAAAATGGAATGCTGACATGAAAGCAGAGCGTGCGGAAAAAGTAAGGGGAAACATATGTGAAGCAAACAAGACTCCTCACACTAAGGAGCATGGTGATCTCATTGCATACATGCAGTCAAGTGTGGCTAGGTGATTTTGTACACCTGTCCTTTGTCAGCAGCTTATCTTGTATGCTTATCAATCATACCCTGTCATTCAGAGCGGATGCTGGCAAACCCAGGATGTCTTACAAGCACTGCAGGTACACATCAGCTAAGATGTGTCTTTTTATGTGGTTCAAGGGCTGGAGCAAGCTGGAGCGTTGGGGATCTGTTGCCAGCTGGTCAGTCTGTTGGCAGCGCTGGCAGTGAGTGCAGCTCTGCAGTCGAAGGCTGCTACGCATGCACTGGCACTAGGATTGGTGGCATCGCGATTTGGGCTGTGGACGTTCGACCTGTGTGTCTCTCAGCTGCTGCAGGAGCGCGTGGATTCACTAGAGCTAGGTGGGCCCCCTCGAAACATGCATGGCCTGTGAAATTGTTGCAGCTGTATGTAAGCTGAGTACTGTGCCCGCGGTTGACTGGGTCTTGCATGGATCTGGCGAGTCCATCATGGGTGGCATTTGTGGCAGCCTTGACCTGCGCCTTGCCCCTAGCAGGAACAGCGTGCGTGACAATAATAATATGCATGCAGTGAGGGCTGAGCACTCCAGCTCTGTCTGGTGTGCCAGCCCTTTGTTATGTGACTTGAGGGTGTTTTTACTCTGCTTTTGGAGTTAGAACTGTGCTCCTGAGCAGGGACACTTTCTACTGCGCAGGAGTTGTGAATGGGTTGCAGAGCAGCCTGCAGAGCTTGCTGCAGAGCTTCAGCTACCTGATGGGGCTCTTTGTGTGGCAGCCAGAAAGGTTTGAGTGGCTCATGGCAGGGTCGGTTGGGGTGGTAGCCGTAGCAACAGCACTATTCCGCTGGTTCCTTGCAACCCAGGTTGATTTTGCAGCTGCCTCTTCCATTACTAACAATGCACACGGGAGCCTCCAGCCGATGGCCTCAAACACTGAGCAGAGATAAGCTCCCAGGTCAGCTTGATGACTGGACGACTGGATCACTCATTTTCATTATGGAATCGTATTGGACAGTGTCTTTGCACTTCACTTTGGCATCTCGGGGATATATGGATGGCCAATGAGGCATCATGCTGACTTTCCTAACAAGATCCCATTTTAGAGAAAGAGAAATGCAGACATCAAGGTGATCCGAACGCAAATGCATGTAATAATAGAAAACTATTACATCTGTCAGATTCTACAGACGGCAGCTACTGACGTACAGGTATAGACATGTGAGCCTCCCCCTCCAAGTTCCACATGCAAACAGCAACAGTCTCTTTTCCATTCAAAGCCACAGCTTTGCAATCTATAGATATCCATGTTGCCTTGAGCAGGGGCCTTAACCTACCAAGTGGCCAACAGGCGATCTGCATGTAAGCACATGCACCATACCCCAACGACTCAGCACAATTCTTGACCTTATCCAAGAATTGCCTGCTTTAGTACAGCTGTCCTGTTCATCGCATTGACATGAATATAAATATTGGAAATACCTTTGCTCCGCACATGCAGGCAAATTCAATACCTACGAGGGCTGACGCCGACAGTGATCAACTGAAGAAAATAATACAAGTAGGGTCCCACAGTGGCCTTCAAATGCAGACTTCATGCCGGGACAAATTTCAGGGGTAGAAACTCCCTTGTCAGTATTGGTCAGCTCTAATACACCACTTGAAATGGCACGGCCTGGAAAGCCACATAGGGGGCCTTCACGCCGGCATGCAACCTTTACTTGTCATACTTCAGACCTCATAATAAATATATGCAAAGGCCCTTGAAGGAAAATAGGCTTGCGCATTTTAGGATTTTAGTCATTGTGTTGCCAGTGGCAGCTGGGCTCAGGCTTCCACAGCATCCATCTTCTTCACCCTAGCTGACAGGGTCGCCAGCTCAGACTCCAGGCTGGCGATCTGCACATGCGCACACCACAACTATTTTCAGGGACGCGGTGTGTATCTATTGAGCACGGGTCCTGTAGTGCACCTGCACCCGCAGATCTCATGGAGGTCTCATAATGCAGCATGTGCCACACAGCTGATGTCATTCTGCTCCATGCTTATGATCGCCGCAATAAATTATACACTCCCCGATGCATGCAACTGGCTCTTGGGCAGGTCACAGTACTGCTAAAGTGGCTGGGTGGCCCATAGACTCAGCCAGGACTGTCCTCAGCTTTGCATGTACTGTGATAGCCCTAGGGTGCTCCACTTAGGATATTTCTGGGGCCTTAGGGCCCAAGGACAGATGCAACTGCAGATGAGCCGCACGTTGGCATTTGCTTGATCATATCTAGTCTTCTATTCTTCATTGATGTGCTTCCTGCTATTTTGAATTCCCCGGCCCTTGTTTCTGCAGCTCTATTTGGTCTTGGGGAGGCCATATCCTGGCGCCCTGTCATTGGCAGGCACCTCCCCAGTATTGGGCGGACTAACCACAGCAAGAACGAGGGATTGAAATTTTAGTAAGCTGAAAGGCTTGCCTTGTTGTTGAGGGAGCCGCCCTTGCCGTTCTTCACGGCCTTGTAGGCGTTGCCGTTCTTGGCGGATGACTCATAGTCGCCATAGGCATCCTCCAGGCCCGGGCCCCGTGGTGACTCGCGTCGGGCCATCCTGCAGGGGGCGTTCCCACACTCAGCAACACCAAAATACCTTCTTCCCAACACTACATCAGGTCGGTATTACCAAACAAATTTCCTAAAGTTTTGATGTCATGCTGGGCACTGACTCTGATGATTAGGGTCAGGCATCGGATCAGCTCAAATTTGGCTGGGAGTAATGTGATGTGACTGACTGGCGGATACTACAGGGGGTGCGGGGATGCCGCTCTTCAGAGCATCCTTCTGTGTGCACTTGTCTTTGAGCGTTGCGCCCAGGCTCTCAATATGACAGCCCAGCACCCGACATGCTGTTACTTGAAAGAGCTGCCGCACTGGAGGGAGAAAAATTTCGGAGCACGAGGCAGAGTATACTGCCAAGGCTGCTGCCTTTCTTAGAGATTCGGGGGACCTTCAGAGTTTCACACCTAACAAGATGGAAGCAGACAAGAATTTAGGGGGCGTACCTCCTCGTCCTGGGGGCTCAGGCGCAGTAGGCCGGCGAGCTTGAGGATGTAGAAGAAGGGGACCATCATGCCCAGGGTCCAGCCGGCAATAAGCAGGACCCATATCAGGTTGGCCGCCAGCACAGTGCCGTTGTCTCCCATGAAGCATCCCCAGTGGCGCTGGCTGCCGTCCGGCAGGAGACCTGCGCTCAGACTAGAACAAAAAAGTAAATATTCAGGAGATGTGGTTTATATTTCACGCTCTATGCCCACTCAAATTGGGATGTAAGTCTGGCCAACGGAGATATGTAGAGCAACATGAATAGTAAGTTTCCCTGTCAACCCAAGACAGGACATGTTCTGATGTTTTTAGCATGGACGCAGACACGGCTGAGACTGAATTTGAAATAGGAGACCGCTAACCAGCGGTGCGAGTGACATGCATGGCAGGAGCGAGGTGACATAAGGGATGAGAGCTCACCATAGAGCTCGGTCACCAGGTCCTTCTCAGCGAAGAGGGCGTAGAAGATTACACCAGCAGCACCACCGACGCCGTGAACCTGCGAGGGCAATAAGCTGCTCAGAAGGGGTGCAGACAGAAACGTGTGCAGAAGGGGCACAGCTGCCCCTTCCCTCACATGGCCTAGCAGCTATGATTATTTTTTAAACTCACCCAAAATCCTGAATATAGGCCAAGCAGAAGGCATCACACATCTGAAGTTTTGCTCTAGATACGCGCAATACAAGTGTCTCTGCATCCGCAGCCCTGCAGGTGTGGAAGTTGGGGCAGAGTGCAAAGTTGCCAGGATCATGATTGCTGCGTCTGTGTATCGGCAATAGATGAGATATATGTTCATCGTTACGGAGTGTGAGCGCCAAGCAGGGAAGAAGGGCTGCCACCCGAGCTCATGCAATGTAACAAACAAGGAAACACCTGCCCAGGAGCATCATTGATCATAGTGCCTGCATGCAGTCCAACAGGACCCTTTGGAACTCGCAAGGCGCACCACTGCACCTTGCTTTTGGCAGGAACAGCATGTAGTACTAATAACAGTAGTAAAACCATGGTGATAGTGATTCGCACCACAAAGGCGTCAACTGGGTCGTCGATCTTCATCATGTGGAGCGTGAAGAGGGAGGAAGGCAGATACATAAGACCGCCAATTATGCCGCCGACGGCTGAGGCCCAGGGAGCGAACGTTGCACAGCCGCTGGTGATCACAATTGTTCCCATCAGGGACCCATTGCCGGCTGAGAACAAGTCCCTGCACCACAGCAACATCAGTCATTGGACAATGACTTTGTGAGGACCAGTAATATCTCTGAATCCTGGATTGCAGCTCAGTCCCATATCCTGCGACATGCCGGCAAGACAGGGGCACACAGGACAAGCCTCGCTTTCCTTTGCATAGCAGCCACGCGTTGTGTTGTCAGACATAGTACATGATCAAATGTACTATGTCAGGCCTCTTCTCGTGCAGGTGTGGGCAAGGCTAAATCTGAAGCCCTGCCCACACACATACCCAAAAAACTGCCACAAAATTATGCATGCATTTGAATCTCATTGCAAGAAATCGCAGGTAGGTATGTTGCAGACTGGCGGCAGTTGTCGGCCGACTCACCAGACGGCGTGGCCGGTGGTGTACTTGGAGTATGCCAGGTAGACAAGTACAGAGGTGATCCCACCGAAGCAGAGGCCCATTGTGGTGCTGATTGTGCAGCGAGCCACCACCTGATCACATCCAGTTCTTACATCAGTCACACAGAGCGCGCAGAATTTTGTACGATCACAGCAGTAGCCTCGAATGAGGTTCCAGAGCACGCAAGATTGCTGAGATTCACAGCAGTAGCGTCGAATTAGAGTGGTACACACATGGACCTTGCATCAAATTTAATACATTACTTAATCTCTTTTCTTCATTGATCCTTGAGGTTGCTCTCAGTCTAAATCCCCAAGCGAGAAAGCCTACGTTTCTATTTGATCTGGGCAGGCTACAACCCAATGGACCCCCGCGGCATTGGGCTATAATCTCTCCCTGCTAGGCCCTGCCGAGACCGGGCCTATGAGGAATTCTATTTATATAGCCGGTCAAGCTGCCATATCAGCCATTGGGGTATAATACTTTGCGCAAATTTGGCAGCAATTTTTCTGCTCTGTCAAGGCTGGAGGCACATGCAGTCAGCCAGCCGGGCGGGATCAGTAAGGCAGCAGCAAATTGCTGCCTTACTGCCCAAGCTGCCAGCAATGTGTTTATACTTTGCTGTGTGGCAGGCGACTGGCGTGCGTATGGCGGCCAACAGGGAGCGGCGGCACCTGCCCCTGCACCGCCATTGGGCCCTCTTCCTCCCACCGTGGCTGCTGCAGGTGTGCACTGTATCTGGAAATGCCCTCTGGAAGCCCCCAAACAAGACAGCACATGCAGTGAGTCAGCGAGGCGGCAGTAATAAATTTGTGTAGAAGTGCACCTAATTGTAAGAGCTCAATGTTTGCTGCATCTGCAGTGGGGCCCCTTCCAGCGGGACAACGGAGGGTGATGCCTGCATACGTGGGACGATGGAGCCAAGCTGCAATCAGAGAGGCAGTAGAAGCCAATGGTCCGGATGTGCTGCGCGGCGACTCACCTCCAAGGACTCCACTGTTGGCAAGTGTGCGGTGTTTGCACAATTCACAAATGTCACATGGTCACCAAATCTAGCATGTAGCCATCCTAGTTTATGCTGTAGGGCATGCAAACAGATGGCGCTTGACTCTGAAGTTTCATGACAGGCATTCCCACTGGATCAGGGGCGGCACCTGCCCGTGGCTCTGGAGCGGTGCCTGGCTTGTTGTCAGCCGCAGCAGGTCCTCCCAGATTTTTATCTTGCTACCTTAATGAACTTCTTGATTTCTGAGCAAAAGTAGTTGTAGTTGTTTCTGTTAGCAGGAAAACAAATTGTGTTGGTGTCGCTCTGTTTCAGGCAGTGCGCACGATGCTGACGGTCTTGGGAGGGCTGTTGGGCCCCAAGCCCCGCTGATGGGCCCTCATCTTCCCACACGCACTGCTGCAGGTACGCCCTGTCTGCGTATTGCTCTCCAACATTCCATGCTCAGATACATATAGATATACTCTATTGTGACATAGGGTGTAAGCTGGCATGGCGGCGGCAGTAAGGTTTATTTGAAGAGGAAGTGTTCTGTGTTGCTGTGCGGCAGGTGGCGGGTATTTCTCAAATTTAGGATGGGGTACACCGGTGTCACAGCCTGCCCAATGTCTTGGGCCGCTGGGCAAGGGTTGCTCGGGCCCAGCGATATTGCTTACATTGTGACCAGCACGTGCTTAGAGATAAGCGCCATCTGGTTTTTGAGTGCCCTGTTGTGCAGTCCATTCGGGACCAAATTTCTGCTTTGTTTGGTGCCGCCATCCAGACCATGCAACATTTCATGTGGCAGTATTGTCAGTGTGGCACATTTTGTCATGGATTGCTTTGATCACTTGGATGCTGTCAGTACATCCAATCAGCCCTGGGCGGCTGGAATTGATGTGTGATTTCCATCCTTCCTTCCTTTGAAGTAGGTCAACTTCTCCGAGTTGTCTCCATTGATACATTCGATGGCTGGGTACATCAAGCGATATTATCTTGCTAGCTGCATGCAGCATCGCAATATTGCTTCTTTCACGCCCATTCGATCACATGCATCGATTGATTTTATCATCATAATGACGATCAATGATCTGGGAACAATCAGCTGGCAGCTCGCAGGTGGCACCATGACCATGATCGTGGACTGCAGTGATCAAGTTATACTTGCACCGTGGCACAATGGCACCATTGAACCTAAGCACATGCACCAACATGCTAAGCACCAGCAGGATCATTTTGAGCTGCCAGCAGTGCTCATAGGAGCATACATACCCCTTTATTGCCCCTGATCAGAGTCTTGATCATTTGGACCAAATTTCCAAATTCTGACTTCGAAAGCTGTATTCAAAACTTAAGGCTAGCAGCTACCTGCAGTATCTTCTAGCAACTCCAATCATTGGCCACTGGCGGTCACCGCTGTGTCACTGAGGCTGCCAGTAAGTGGGGCGCAGCTGCATTGCATAGACCATGTGACACCGTGTCGAGGGCACGTGTCTCTGCTCGCTCTTCAAAAAGGTGTTTCTGGGAATGCGTGTGGTGCGAAACTGCATCAATAAGCCCTGTGGGAGCCCCCAGATCCCTTGGTGCAGTCGCGGCTGAAGTGGCCGGTCTCCCCGCACTTGTAGCACGCGCCCCCTGAGCCACCGCCACTGCCGCCACCGTAGCCCCCGTAGCCGCTGCCGCCCCGGCCCCCGTAATCTCTTGAGCCCCCGTAGCCGCCGCCACCGCCGCCGCGCCCGCCTCCGTACCCGCCGCCCCCCTTGCTCACGGTGCACTGAGAACTCCAGTGACCCTGCAAGCAAGGAAGCAGCTTATTTTGCTACTTTCAGGCTTCGCTAATTCACGTACATACTTCTTTGAAGACCTGCACAGCTCAGCTGCGTGCATCAAAGCGCTACATGACAGGAAGAAAATAAAAAGTCCAGATGCAGCGAAGAGATTTCTTACGGTCCTTGCTCAAGCCCCTGACTCTTAACTTGCACTGTGGGGCTTCATATTGAAACCAACAGATGATCACTAGATCTTGCGATGCTCTGAGCAAGGAAGCTCTCACCGTCTGGCCACACTTGAAGCAGGTGTCGGTGCTGCGGTCGCGGTCAGCGCCACCGACTGCCGGCCGGCCGGCGCCGTAGGAAGCTGCTTCATCGCCGGGGTCCATCGGATCAAACTTTGGAAAGCTGCGGACGCCGCTCGGGCAATTCGCGGACCAGTGTCCAGTCTGCAAAGCAGCGACACATGCGGATTGGTGATGCTTGTTGTTGTGGTCTGAAGGTGCACAAGAAGCAAGAGCAGAAGCATCTGCGGCAGCAGTAGCCGCAGCAGCAGCAAGGTAACAACTGGCAAGTGACAATTTGTCATGTTGAAAAAGATCTCCCAGGCTGTCTCATTTCTATCATCATCATTATAAAAGGAATCTTGATGGGCTAGAATCTCAATATCAAGCATTGTAGGAATTTCAAATGCTCACCTTGCCGCATTTGAAGCAGGCACCTGATGCTGCGCCACCGCTGGCTGGCTTGGCGCCACCGTTGCCATTGCTGCCTGCGCCGTAGCCACCACTGCCAGATCCATATCCACTGCCGCCAGACCCGTATCCGCCACCACCGGACCCGTATCCGCCGGCCCCGGACCCGTATCCGCCACCGCCACCACCGGATCCGTAGCCGCCACCTCTGAAGCTGCCGCTGCCGCCGCCGTAAGCGGCGGCACCACTTTGCTTGCAGTCTCTGGACCAGTGCCCTTCCTGTTGAGAGAACAGGCACAACAGTAACATCTTACTTCCATTTAAAAAATTACTTGCATTGTAAACAGAACTTCACGCATCCTGAGGAACATGGTTTTGTTTGCCTGAAGTCAACGTGGACATTTGCACCTGTCACGCACCTGGCCACACTTGAAGCAGGCGCCCGTAGGGGCCCTGTCCCCCGGTGATGTCCACGGTGGTGGGGATCCCCTGGGTGCCCCCCGCAGTGGCTCATCCTCCCACTGGAAGAACTGGCACTGCCCGTCATCGCGCTGCTTTGGGCACCGGTAGAACATCCTGCACCAGTGCACCCGCATCAACTACGGCCTCGAGATTGGCTCAAGCATGTTCTGATGCACATTAGAACACCGCCGAGAGCAGACAAGTGCACGTACTGCACCTTCTGCACCCTCCCGACTGCTCACAGTAGGCGCTGCATTGATGACATGAGATATGTTATAGCATTGCTCTGTGTAACGTGTGTGACAATAAGGCTTTGTAAGCCCGGCTATTGACCGGATCAAGCATGCATGCAGCCTTTCTTCGCCAATCAGGTCAGCGCTCAAGCTTGATTCTGCACCTGCCGGCGTTCTTCTCAGTCTTTGCCTCCAGCTTGTTGCAGGGCAGGCCGCAGTGGCACATCACAGCAGGCCCCTCGACCTCGTTGGGCCCCTCTCCCCCAAAGTCATTTGTGCCAGCTGGCAGGAAGGGACCCCCCTCAACAGCAGGACCCCCATATGTGCCAGGCAGTCGGGGAGTAGTCATGCTTGCAGCCTCCCCGCCAAAGCTGAAGCTCTGTGAATGGCTGCCTGCCTGCGCTGTGCTGCCATTCAGCCTGCAGCAGATGAAGTACATGAGAATCAATCCAATAGTTCCCGCACCCCGTCTCAAGCTTCTTCTAGTGCATTGTCCAGGGATGATTCACAGTGATCTAAATAACCCCGCTGAAGATGCATGGTGTGTCAAGGGTGAGTTGTGTTACCTTGCCATGTTGTCCGCAATAATGCTCCCGAAATCATCATCATCATCATCTTCGTCAAGGTCCGCAAAGACACCTGTCCCCTTTGCCCTTTTGGATGGAGCCTCCACATCCCTCTGCAAGAAATGGAATGGCTGTACGTGAAGTGCCTCTTGACGAGATCTGAGTCAGGACAGACCAAAGTACAGTCTGTAAGTGCTGGGAAACATTTGAACACAACTGTGATCAAGTTGGAAGTTATCGCAGCGTACTTCAGCGTCGAACTCCACAAAGTTGCGTTTATTTACATCTCCTGAAAGCGCATGCAGCTATCACTTAATTGAAAAGCAGTGGATCGACGCCAATAGCAAGTCCAAGGAAGGCCCTCGAGCAGACCATCAATAGACTTAGCACACCAAGCATGCTTTGAATGTGATCTGCACAATTGAAAGAGGCATCCGACCTGTAGCAACCGCATCCACCTCAGCCATGACCTCCAGCTAGCTCTGATGACAGCAATCGTCAGGGAGCAAGAGCCTTCAAATATGACTTCAATCCCCAGATGCGTCGCATACTGGTGTGTACACGCTGGAGAACAAGAGCAAAATACTTTATTTTTGAAATATCAAAACAGAAACTATTTGGATGCTATCCAATGAGCAAAATTTGTGTCTGCTGCGCGTGCTTTGCTGCCTCAGCTGACAGGGTTTAATACCCTGAATAATATCAGGGATGAAACCCTCGCATCACCAGTTCCACGGCAGGAAGTTGATCATTCTCCCGACACCTTCGATCAGTCAAGGCCCCTTTTGTGCTTTTGTGCTTTTGCCCTTTTGAGATTGCAGAAATGGAAAGACACTGCTGGCACAGCAGCGTGTGAACTTGCGAAGAATTCCCGTAAGAGCGCACTTCTGTCCGGGTTCTGTTTAGGTTGATCTCTATAGAAAACGGTGAAGAGGACGACGTAATAGGCGATTGATGCCTGAGAAGTGATTTTGTAGCAGTCGTGGAGATGCAGAAGCATGGGAGCTTTGGCCACCTGCCAGGTCAGTCAGGCCCTTTGTCCGGAAACTCGACATCTGCCGAGGATGTCAGGGGTCGCTGGTCCAACTTACGTCTACCATCCACTCTATCTTTGGAATATATGTCTTATCCTATGCCTTTACATACAATTCGGACGGCTTGAGCTGCAGAACCCTTGGCCTGTGTGACAGTGCAAGGAAGGCGGCCCACGTTGGTGCTCGGTTGCTTCACCATCCACAGTATCATAATGCATGACTGCAGTCAAGAAAAGTGTTCCGTCGTGTGTCACAGCTGTTCCACGCTTTTCTGCGGTATAGAAGCGTTTGCACGAGTAGCATCTTGAACAAGACATGTATAGGAGCACAGATATGAGACCTTTTGGGAGGCATTGAAAAGCCTCCTGCGGCTTCATTCTGCTCTAAGAATTACGCTACAGGCTCCTTTACAATTGTTGGAGGTAGTGTCAGGAACAATAAGGGGCAGTGCACTCTGCTCCATCCATCATCAAATAGGTTGTTATTTCCCCAAAGTGGCATCCTGTATTTGCAGGTGCCAAGGCCAACCTGTCAATGGAGCTTGGCAAGGGGGGTTGCTGCATCGACAGCGGGGAGGCGCGCATCAGGCAGCTTGGGTACAAGCAGGAATTGGCACGCAACTTTGGCCTGCTGTCAAATGCTTCCATCGGCTTCACCACCATCAGTATCCTGACTGGTATCACAGGTGCGCCTGCAGTCCAGCCACAAAGAAGACCTCTTTCTTCTCATGCACCTGCGACCAAGCATTTCCCGCCTCACAGCTTGCCCACCATCATATTGCTGGGCACCCCTGTTGCTTCCTGCAATTAGCACTTATGCTGTTCATCTTTTCACGGCCAGAGGCACCGCTGGCCTTGCAGAAATAGATGGTGGAGGCGGTGTGCGCTGAGCAAGTGACATTTGTTTGTGCAGCGTCCTTAGGAGTGGGCTACAATAATGGCGGCCCGGTGTCCATTGTGTGGGGCTGGGTGCTGGTGTCGATCATGAGTCTTGCTGTGGCGTCCTGCATGGCGGAGATCACATCATCGCTGCCTATCAGCGGGGGGCCCTATTACTGGTGATTTCTCCATCAACTTCCCCACGTGGGACTCTATCCTGTGAGTCCATTTTGGGGCAGTTGGCGTGATCTGAAATCACTGCATGTGTTGAATGCTGCTATAAGCTGTTGAGTATGCTTCGTACTGGCCTGGAGCATGTTCTTCTGACGGCTTGTGCGTGCATGTGACTCAATGCATGGCTGTGGCAGGAGTGTGGAGCTGACTAAGGGCACAAAGCTGTCATCAGCGTTTGCTGGATGGCTCACAGGTGGGATGCTTGCCAAATGGACACTTACCATATGCCCTCCTGTTGCATGGTCTGGAGCTTGCCATTCCTGCCTTTGCATGCTGTTGCAGCCCTTTGTCTCTTGCTTTATCTTGTGGGGCAGCCTTTTTTTATGAGGTGCTGCCTTGACGCTCTACGCAATTAGTACACTGCATGCCATGGCTGCAATATTACAGCTCTCAGAGAGATGGAGGAAGTACTAAAGATTCTCATGTGGCACGCAGGTTGGCTGAATCTGTTGGGGCAGGTGGCGCTGACTGCCTCTGTGGACTCTTGCCTGGCCAATCACATCGCGGCAATGTGGGTCATCTACAATGGCCACGTGTTCCAGCAGGAAGAGCTGCTGCTCTGCTATGGAGGTGAGGCATCTCTGAAAAGACTTACCTTTAAAGCATTGAGCATTCATGCACAGCGTACACGGCCCATCACTCAGTCTAGCTTCATATCCTTCCTGGGCTAGTCAAGCCTCCTGAAGGGGATCCACCTCTGTCTCACCCAGGCATGCAACAGCACACACCGCTCAATACCGTGTGATATGCAGCAACAAACCGGGGCAGTCATTACCTGCAACTTGTCTGCAGACGCACCTTGCCCTTGTCAGAAAAAGCCTGTACTACTGATCTACTAGTGTATGTGGTAAATATGGGTGTTATTGTGTGCGCAGTGTGCCTGGTGGTGCACGGCTTCATCAACATGATGTCAGCGAGATGGATAGCGCGATTCATGCTGCTCTCAGGGGTCTACCAGCTGGTTGCGTCAGTAGTAGTCATCGTACTAATCCCCACCATCGCGCCGACTCACCAGAGCGCCAAATTCGTTTTCCTGACCTTCGACACCTCCACCAGTGCCAGCAACGCCTCCAGCAGCGCGTGAGTTTGCGGCCTGCCCTAGCATGTTCAACTTTTTTTCAAGATTTTGGATCTTTCCACACATTGGGTAATGAGAATACTTGTGAGAGTCTTGGGACCAGCCCAGAATGTACTTTTTTGCCTGCATCCTGCCCTGCATATTAAATGTTGATAGCCTTACAGATTTTGGGAGTCCATTTGGGAGTCTTGAAGGCTTGCCTCAGATGTGCACTTCTGTCCAAGTTTTATTTGACTTTGACATGCATGCCAGCTCAGCAAATGCTGGAGGAGGACAGAGTGTACCCTGGGTGATCGTTTGGTGTTCTGCTTGGTGCTTTAAAGTGCTTTGATGCATGTGCAGGTACCTGTTCATCTTGGGGATGCTCATGAGCCAATACACAATCACCGGCTATGACTCGTGAGTGCTCCCTTTGCTCCTGCCATAATCAAAGCACTCACTCCAAGTTGGTTTCCTATTTATGATACAGCCGCATGTGAGTTGGGTTTTCTGGGTTCTATCAACACAGGGAAGCAGGGGAGCAGTGTGTCATTGTCATGCTCACATGTGCGCGCAGGTGTGGGCATTTGAGCGAGGAGACAAAGAACGCTGACCGGACATGTCCGCGAGGCATCATGATGGCTGTAGGGACTTCTGTGGTGCTGGGCTTTGGTTATGTCGTTGCCCTGCTCTTCTCTGTTCAGGTGCTCATCCTTGAATTTTGCACTGCTGCGTTGCATGCTGCACATCATGCATGCATGCATGCAGGCGGCATCTGCGCAGATCTTCATCTGCAGTGGATGCGTGGTTGATAAGTTCTGACTGATGTACACCAAGACAACAACATGCACAATTAGGGAATAATGATTACTTCTATGCAGAGCAAGGAATAGTGTCTCCGAAGCTGTTGATGCAAGGGCACTGTTCTGAGTGGTGCATGCCATGTGGTACAGAATGTGGAGGATTTGAATACCGGTAAGGCGAATGGTTATGTGAGCGGCCAGATCTACTACGATGTTGTCATGGTGCGCTCACCATCAGCTTCTCATATCTATCTGGTTGCACATTCATGCAAGAGGTTCAATTTTCTGGAGAAGGCATTGAGTGGTTTGTCATAAGCAATTGCTGCTGTTGAGCTGCATGCATGCATGCATGTTGCTTGCCTGCCTCATGCCATGCATCCGGGGTTTGCGTGGCTGCATGTCCTCAATCGTGCCTCTCATGCATTGCCTGCTGCTGATACCAGTGCAAAATATTCCACAGGGCAATCCTTACTTTTAATATGGCTGACTTGGGGCTGTAGGCGCGATTTGGAGACCCCAGGATTGCAGTGGGCATCATGGCTCTTCCAGCAATGGCCATGTTTTTATGCGGCGCCTCCAGTGTCACATCCAATTCCAGGTCCCCCACCCTGCCTTTCAATTGGCCAAATGCACAAAATCACACGCACACCCCCTGACTTAAACGATGTCATCATGTGCCTTGCCTCTTCAGCTTCTGAAACAAGGTGATTTAGAAGCCATGCACAACGGACCATGAGTCAACATGTGGGCAATGTATTGTGCGCAGGATGCTTTGGAGCTTCTCCAGGGACGGGGGGATCCCATTCCACCAGCTCTGGTCGGCCATCAATGAGAGCACGCAGACGCCCATCTTGTCAGTGTGGGCCATGGTCACCTTTGCCTTCTTGCTGGGCCTGCCCATGCTGCACTCCACATCAGCATTCCAGGCTGTCACCTCCATCTGCTCCATCGGACTCTACATCAGCTGTGAGCACCCTTCTTTCTTCAAATTCGTGATCACCCACGTGTGTCGATGCACCTGTTGCACAGTTGAGTCTACATCAGCTGTGAGGACTCTCCCTCCATGCAAGTCTCCTCTCTCCCCCCTGCCACCTGCGTATCTTCCTGGCCCTGTGGCTCAGCAGATCTCACTGGAGATTGTGATAGAGCAGAGTGACATTTACATCAGTTGCATGCACCTACCGTCCACTGAAGTTTCACTCTCTTGCCTCCTGCCACCTGCGCATATCTCCAGCCCTCTAATCTGTCTGCATTAGAACCCAATGAAAGCACACACCTGCTGAAAGCATCCTCTACAGATACATACATGCATTCCTGTCTGCCATTGCATACACAATCCTGATTGCGGTATTTTGGCCTCCGTGCTTTATCTCCAGTGCTTGAAGCAGTTTTCTTCAAAAGCTAAGTGCAAATGGAGGGGACTCTGCAACTCAAGGCGCACTGCTCTGATCTAGTTTTTTACGCGAAATTGAAACCTCTTCTAATCTCCCTGTGTGCAGACGGCATTCCCATTCTGATGCGGATAATAAACAACAGGCGATTCGAGCCGGGGCCGTTCAATCTGGGGCGTTATGGGCCGTACATCGGCTCTGTGGCAGTCGCATGGGTGGTGGTCATTACGGTGAGTTACCCGGCTCCTTTTAATTTAAGCTCGAAGTTTGTTCTGCTGTTGTCCTCTAGAATTTTCCTGGGATGTCCTGGTGTATGTTTCTGGAGGGCCCAGGGCTCCTAGAGAGCCGTTCAAGGATAACACAGCGCAATCTATGACAAGCCTGAGGGCCAAGAGCAGTGTTATTGGTGCCATGAAGCCCGCGGATGAAGCTAAGCAGATTGACAACAAGCACGTTGGAGGAGCGTTTATGCTGCGCAGGGGGCGTCTCTGCTGCTGAGAATCTATCTGGTGTGTCATTCCTCAAAAGTAGAGCTGCTGATGCGCGCAGGTGGCGTTTGTGCTGCCGACAAGCTACCCGGTGACTACACAGACGCTGAATTACTCAGGGGTGGCTGTCGGGACCGTATTGGTTGGCGCAGTACTCGTCTGGTTCCTGCCAAGCATCGGCGCTCGGCACTGGTTCCGTGGAGAGATCCAGACCTACAAACCTGAACTAGAATCGGTGCGACCCCAAGTCTTCACACGTTGGTGGTTTGCATCTCTGGATCATTGGGTCCCAAATGTCTCCAGGTCGACTGGTTCCAAGATGATCAGTGTGGCGGCCATGCACCGGAATTATTGTGGCATGCTGCGCTGTGCATATTGGGGAGAAATTTTGCTGATGTCAGGAACGTTCTGCGTCTGGGAGAGGGTTCTTTTGTGATAAGGGTCGGATACGACTCGAGAGAATACACATGTTCTGCATCTTTCCTTCCAGCACACTGGCGCGATTCAGATGAGGCCCTAGTCTTCTCCATCGCTATCCTGTTGAGGGCAACGTGTTGAGAGTGCTGACATGGTGTCTGTTTGTTTGCGTAGGAGGTGCACAGTTTCCCTGCCACGCCAAAGTCCCACTACAGCCACCACAGCCTGGCGAGCACGGGCAGCCGTGGCAGCCGCGGCATCTTCCGCTCGACCAAGCTCACCCTCCTAGACCTGATCGCGCAGTACAAGAGCAGCCAGAACAGGCACAGCCAAGAGGGGGGACCCCCGGCCTATTCTGGCGTGGGGTCCCCCCTCACCAGCGGCATTCTCGGGTCCCCCAAGGCGGCAGCCGCCGCGCTCCCGGCGCGGCCGACGAGGGTCGGCGCGCCGAGCCAAAGGGTCGTCGACATCGGAGAAGGGTCTTCGGTAGGGTCTACGACCGCAAACCCTATGCAGCAGCCGCCGGCCCCCGCCATGTCAGCGTCCCCGCCCCGGTATCCGGCGGCGTTGCCGGCCCGGCCGCCGACGCTACCGCAGAGCGCCAACAACCGCTCGTTCTCAGCTTGAGCTTTAATATCAAATCTGCGCAGCCTCATGGCCTAAGTAGGCCACTGCACTTTATGGCCTGCATAGCAGCACACTGCACCCTCCTGGAGCCTAAGTAGTTGCGCAACCTTACGGCCAAGGAGATCATTCCCCTTTTGAGACCTGGATAGCAGCATTGCACCCTCTAAGCCTATAGTGGTGGGGCCGCTGCCCCTTGCTGGGGCGCGAAGAACCAATCAGCAAATATTTTTCATGGGGAAGCAGATGCCCTTTTTGAGAGGGGCTTCGGTGGCCACTGCTGCCGCGCGTATCGTTCACACTGGGAGGAAGGCACACACCTTTGCCTTGCTCTAAAAACTGCTGATGAAGAGTTTGCACGATCAAATGGTGGAAGATGGATCGGCTTGAGGCATTCATGCGGGGTGTATCCGGGGTGCGTCGATAATGCCGAAACACAAGTGACGCACCGCCCGACACCTTCTTAAAAATGGTGGAGGAATCTCCTTTTTCCAACAGGGATTGCCCTTCTCGGTCCGGAAACAAAATTGAAGTGAGGCTTCTCTCAGAGCAGTTCCTTTCACCGGGGGTTTTTTTCCGATCTTAAGGCTCTGCATTGCCCCGCTTGATTCAGAAGCAGCAGGCAATAACAACAAATTTACTCCCATGGGTGATGCTTGGATTTTTTTTTCTCGTGTCCTGTATTAAGGCAAAAATGCGGATATCTTCTGATCAGGTCTATTCAGCAGAACACAAGGAAGCAAGCTGCAAGCACAGGAAAGGGTACAGCAAGTTTTTAAGTGGCAAATTTGGGCTTGAGATTGTGTTGCGCTCTTCGACATGTCACATCTGGGACACTTTTCACGTCAAGTGGGAGGCACTATATCAGATTCAAAAAGGTATTTAAAGCAGATTCGAAAGGGTTTTAAAGCTGAGCCAGAAGCTTGCACACAGCGGTCCTTAGCTGGGGAAATCTGGCAATGAGGTTTGAATTGGGGTCACAGGCACCTTTTCTACCAGGTCATGGTATTACCTAAGTGGCAACAGCGATGCGAATTCCTTTTGGATTCAATTTTTAGTTGGGCATATTTTGCCTTGCCACCAATGCACTGGACTGGTTTGAGAGGGTTACCTCGTTTTCTCATTTTCAACTTCCTTTGCCCTCAACACATGTACAAAAGTCATTGGGCCTCAGCTGAAATCTGTCCATGTGACAAACATGACGCTGGGCCCTTTTATTAGGCTGAATATTCTTTCAAGTGCGCCTCAAAACCAATGCTGCCATGTTGTTGTATGCAGCGGTATCCCTTCTTTCTTAAAAATCTGCTATAGCCTGATGGGGGGCTGGAATGATGCTGTACAGACACGTTGAGACCTTCCAATTGCGCCTGGGTCTTATGTGGAGTACCCTTATTGGACCGTCTCCATGGAAGTTGAGTGTCGTACTGACTGAGTGTGCAATTCCCTTTTGAGGCGGCAAAGCCAGAGACCTTTTCTGCTGTCATTTGGGTGCAGTAACCTTCACTGCAAAAGCATCATAATGACATGGAACATAGGGGATGCGAGAATGCCTCCCTTCGAGAAATTACTAAAGTGGTGTGTTGGGTGTATAAAGCCTTTTGCAATGGTTTATTGGAGTTGCTGAGACTGTGCTTGCATGGAAGAATCGGGATATTTCTTGGACAGCATTTACATTTCTGGGCCCGCGCAATCTCATTGTGCAAAATGTACATGCTGAGCTGAAGTAAGGGTGCGATCTCACGAGCTGCTGCTCTTCACATCCAATTTGCGTTCGAATTTGCCATGTACGATCGCGTTATGGTGGCTGCCCCGGGCGATGTAAAGCTAATGACCATCGAGGAAATTTTCCATTTGAATTCTCTGCATTAATGCAATATTGGTTCGTCTTCATATCTGTCCTCACTGGCTCCGGGACCAGTTCTGCTCTGCTGACCTGTCACAGGTCAGGCTGTGCAATCTCATGCTGCATACAGAAGTCGGCTGCCACATTGCCAATGCAACTCCTCATGCAGTGCAATTAAGAATATCATCTTAATTGCGGACAACATTGCAACTGCGCCAGCCTCGAGAAGTTTTTCGGGTGCCAATGTCACTGCTGATCGAGTCTTGATCTGCCTCCTTTTGTAGGCGAGAGGCGAGGTCTATGATTGATATAGAGTGCTTTTTTCAAGACACACAACCACTAAAGGATATAGAAAAGTGCATCATCTCACATGCGTTATTGCCTCAAATGCTGGCTCATCCCAGGCGTGCCAGTGCTTCAGCTGCATGCGGGCTTCCATCCAACCTGCACTGCCTAAGCGCCTCAACCACCTTCCACACACACACAGTCAACATGAGTCAAATTTTTGTAAACCCAGTGCATATCTAAATTATCCATATCGTTCCAAGTGCAGTAGTGCAGAACGGTTGATTAATTGACTCTAAGCGCATCTGGCAAAATAACGGCCTGAACTTGTGCGAGTTGCTTGTTGAGCTTGATGTCAGGCACCTGTGTCGCACCATGACCCCTCAAGATTTGAACCCGAGTACCGCTTGCTGCTGTCAACCGGCATTGTCAACTGGCTCTGAATCACTGCATCTTTCTGCAGCTGTTCTGCACACAATTTTTGCTCTGTCTACCAGCAGGAACATGCTTATGACAGTGACAAATGAATGAAACCCATCGGCAGCACTCACCCTGAAGCGCTTGTCCCGCAGAATCTCATCTGTCGTGTAGCCATGCACCGGCCTAAATGCGGCCGCGGGTGCATCGTCAGCCGCCGCAGCGGAGGCGGCTGTCGGCGCTCGGACTCTTTCCGCATCCGCTGCCACCTCTACTCTCACCTGCATTTGGCAGTGAACTCAGCCTTGCAACAAGGCCCAACTCCATCGTGTACAGATTTATTTTTTCCATACCTTCTATTGGCAGTCCATGGTGCAGAAGCTAATGCCCCAACTGCCACATCTGCTGGTGAGGTGCGCTGCGCCTGAAAGGCAGGATTTCCAAAGGAGGAGAGCAGCATCTGTGAGTCGTTGACTTATAAAATTTGCGCAATGGTGCTTGGATGCCGGCATTGCTCTGCCCTTCACGTTGCTTACAAGCGGCGCTTGCTGGTGCACCATGTCTGAAGCCGTGCAGGTGACGACTTACAGCCCACCAGTGCACATCTTCTTGCAGCTCCCTTCATATCGGCGCGCTTAGTCATTGCAATGGGCGGTGATTGTCTGCTGCCCACCTGTGCTGCGAGATCCAGGAGCCGTAGGTCCCGTTTATGGGCCGCGGCGGCCTCCGCCGCCGCAGCCGCATCCCGGGCCGCCGCTCGGTCCGCGCGCAGCCGCTCCCGATTACTCACCCGGCTCGCGTTCTGCACCGCTGCCTGCCGAGCCTGCTAATTTTTTTGAATTTGAATTAGAGCAGCCTAATATGGACACTAGCTTGTGCACTTTGTTTCGAGGTGTGGCAGTTTGCACTCCATAGAAAAGTCTGTGCTCCTCAAGACCACCAGGGGCCCCTGTCTGCCATCTTCGTATCTGAACCTCAGCCTATAGTTTGCAAAAATCCCGATTGCCAATTTCCATCAGGCTGGTGGCAGAGCCCACTTCTCTGAAGGCAGGATTATATCAGGGCGTACTGAAGACTGCTAAACTAAAGTCGAGACTAAAGACAAGGTAGTCTTTAGTACCCCCTGATTATATGGCATCATGGGTATATATCTATAAAAAGGCGGGTCATGCACCTGCCATTCTGCTAGCGCTGCCGCATGTGCCTCCTCAATCCTTCTGTGTGCCTGCATCACCCCTGCAGCGGCCTGGTGTGCTGCGAGGGCCAAAGCGCTCCTGTCTCGAGCCCTCTGCTCCGTCCGCCGCCCCCTGTCCGCCTCTGCCACTGCAGCCTGCACAGAAATTGACACAGCAGTGGAAGGACTTTGAAACCCGGGCACAGGTTTGGACCTGGGCTGAGGCAGCAACCACACAACATGACTTGACATTATAAAATGGCTGTATAGTGGCTGTATAGTGAGCCATGACTGTTACTATGTGATACTTAGTGCCCACGCAGATGGGAATGTCCCTAGACATGAGATAACAACGCTAGGCAGTTCAGGTATGAAATTTTCACAATGAAAGGATGTCTGTGTTGCCCTTGCGAGACTCTCAAAGCTGCTCAGCCATAAACAATCCCAAAGGTGAGAAGTAAAAGATGTGATTAACAAGCACAATCGAAGCAACTATTAAAGTGAGTGCTTAGGTGCTCACCTCCTTGGCAGCACTGCGATGGCGCTCGGTTTCGGCAGCCGCCGCTGCGCGCTGAGCTGACATGGCCGCCAGCTTAGCCTGCAGCTTCTGCCCAGTCGTCCTTCTCTCAGCCGCCTACGAAGGCATTACCCCCGGCCATTCATTTCGTTAATCATCACCCTAAAAGGTCAGCAAACCCAATCCAGGGGCCACAGGGCATGACCGCAGGGCGTCTGCAGCCGCATATGCGGGCTTACAAACGTCTACAACCTTGTATTCAGCGCACAATAATTATTGCAGATTCAGACTCCCTGCCGGCTGCTGCATCAGTAGGTAGCTCGTGACATGAGTGCATTGAGAAGTCAGAACAGGTGATTTTGGCAGGATGACTTAATTGTCGACCTCTGCTGCAGAGTAGGCTTTCTGCTCTGCCGCCTCAGCCAAGCGCGCAAGGCGAGACTCTGCCCTGGCCAGCAACAGGGCAGCTCTTCTGGCCTCGTCGGCTGCCGCAGATCCGCGCATCAGCCGCTGCCGTCTCATCTCCATGCGCCTGACCACGGCAACTCCGGTGCTTGTTGCGTTCTCTTCAGCCAAAAATGAACGGTGCAGACGCTGGCAAGGAGGATGGTGCCAGTCTCATCCCAACCGCAAGGGCCAGCCTTGGAGGTCCTAGAAGCATTGGCTAGCAGCATAGCACGGATGAAATCAAGCAAGACAATGGATGTACTGGACAATGCTGGCAGGCTCTTGCTGCATGTAAACGTGGCTTGTAAGGTGCGAGGTGATGGCAAAGTCATGAAGCCAGGCGCTCAAAAGGGGGCCAGTCTGCCCACCAGCCAAGTGCCAGATCATTGGGTCCCTTGACTTATGCAGGTAATGTTTGCCAAGGAGGAAGATGTCATTTTGGCACCATACATCTACAGTGCCCAAGAGCTTCAAGGCTTAACTGTTTCACACCTGTTGTCATGCGCGCGCACTTCCTCCAGGGTTTTCCCGGGCAGCGCAGCTGCGAGCAGCTGCAGCGCAGCTTCCCGGCCGCCCCCCTGCGCGGCAGCTTCCCGGAAGCAGTCTTGTCTCAGCCTGCCAAAACAGACGCGCTCCTCCCTGCTCCATCCACCGCCCACCCCGCCGAGACTGCCCACGTCTCCAGAAGACCGGCGGCTGACCGCATTCGACTTCAATTCAGAAAAATCTGAGCCGCGCTCGGTTTGGCATTCGTGATCAGAGCAAGCATGCAAAGCCTCTGCAGCTGTGTCTGCTGTGCGGCGGTTCTGTCTTGCTGCAGGGACCTTCTCACGCCCATTGTTGCTGCCATAACATGAGTCTGAGCTGCGTTTGGTTGTCTCTGTGCTGTAGCAGTGTCTGTGAGCGGCACACTCAAAGTCTGCACGCATGGCTCGGACGGCTGCCCTGACTCTGGGGCGTGCTGAAGGGTACTGGGCATACAAGTCATCCAAGTGGCTGTCAAGATCCACTGCCGTCCCTGTGGCATAGCTTGCAGACATGCTGGCACGGCGAACTTGCTTTTGCACGTGAAGTGTGTAGATTTGTCTTCTCAACTGGCTGCATTCAAAGGCTGTGGACTGCTCTCAAAGAGGGGTTCACATAATTAGTTTGGAATATTGTGAAATTCTGCAGGCTATTTGGATTCCTACCTGGGTATTCTGTGGATCTCTGGTGACGTTGGTCTCCTGCATTTTCTGACCTGCATATTGGGCAGTAGCACTATGTTTCGATGCAGGGTTTCAGGGCAATCGAGGAAACTTTTGCTCAAATCAGTATAAAGTTTAAGAACGGACATTTCTTCTTCGATGTCTCTCTGCGTTGCCAGCCACAGGCGTCGGGACTTGTCGGCTTCCTGGCGATCCCTCTGTTCTCTTGCAAGGCTGTTTAAGGCGTTGACCTGCATTAAACAAACTTGCGATCACCGTGATTGATTTTGAGAGGAGCTTTTGAGGCCTTTAGGCGTAGCATGACTGCAATGAGATCCAGCGGTCAATTCACCTTGCCATCAATATCGATGGACCGTGCTTCCGGTCTTCCTATTACGGAATGTCTTGCCTTGCGCAACGTGTCTTCTCTTGACATTGTGCAGAAGTCAATCTTCAATCGTGGATTGCGGCAGCGCTCGAGCGCGGATCAACCTTTCGTTTTCCAGTTTCGGACAACTTTGAAACGCTGGCCACACGTTGTAACCGTCACAGCATCTCGTATCCACTTCTCAGGGTCACAACTTCGAGATGTGCAGGACTGGGCTGCTGTTCTTTAGCACGTATGAACACCTACCTAGTCCTAGTCACTTCAATTCCTACACACCGCCAGATTAGCCGCATCCCAGCTGGGCCTTGCGGACTTCCTGGTCTTCACATGAGACTCCCAGAGAAGCCCCCAGCATCAAAATCAAAAACACCAACTTTCTCAACACAGCAAGCAATTTGCCACAGACAATTATGGTCCCTTTCACTGCAAATTAGATACAGATCCACTCTCAGGGAAACCTGTTCTGAATTACCCTCCTCTAAAGGTGAGCATCGATCATGCCTTAGTGACCATGGATCTGATCTTGGGCTTTGAGTGCCTCGCTACTGCCCTTTCCTCTGCATGCCGCTCCGCTCCTTTGCTCTCTGTGCTCATAATAGTGGCCTTGCTCCGCTCGCCACCCCTTTCCCTATGGTCATCTTCAGGCTCGCGCACAGCTTTTGCCGCTTTTTCACCGTCCTACACGCAACACAAATTTACCACCACTCAAGCACTGCAACAGGGCTGTCTGCAATAGATAAAACGTGTGTGGAATAACAAGTTTGTGAATGCCATCATTACAGTAATGTAGCCTGAGGTAATGTTCATGGTGTCTAGCCCCACAAAATCACCCTCGAGGAGCTCATTTAAAATACATCCTTTACCGGTATCATTCCTCCAGGAGGATCCACAGGACCCACTGCCTGCTCATTGCCGATCTTTAATTCTTTACTCCTACGGTTTATTGAGGGCCCCAGGGTACGCAAACACTGCAGGTCACACCTTACGGGACTTTGCTTTGGCTGGGGCAGGCTCCGCGGCTCTTCTGGCTTTCTTGCGAGGAGGGTGGGCCGCTGCCTCTGAGTCTGAGGAGGATGAGTCATCGCTGGAAGATGATTCACTGCTGCTGTCGGAAGACGTGCCTGCAACGGGACAGAGCACACGAGTCAGAAATTCAGCAAGCTGATTGCTGCATGCTTTTTGCCTTGCATACTTGCGAGCAGGCCATGAAGTGTTTAATTGACCCTGACATTGTAGCGGATGAATCCCAGTAGCACAGCACTACGAGCGCAAAAAGATGCAGGATGGATGGGAGGGAGGCAGAAAGTGTTGCCAGACATCTGACAATGAGGCTCTGTCAAGGGACAGGCTTTCAGTATAGGCTTTCAGTACAGCCTGTCAATCCCACCCACCCAGCTTGTTTATCAATATTTTGGGGCTTTTGACCATGATGATTGACATATTCACCTGACGAGGAGCTGCCGCTGTCACTGCTGGAGCTGTCACCGCTGGAGGATGAGTCATCAGAAGACGATGAGGAGGATGAGTCATCGCCCGAGCTCGAGGAGGAGCCGTTGGAGGAGGATGATTCAACCGGCTTCTTCTTCTTCTTCTTGGCGGCTGCCTTGGCCTTCCCGGCAGCTTCCTCTGGCTCCTTGTCCCTGTGCTCTGGCAGCAACTCCCCGGGCGCCAAGAAGCGCGGCTTGTACTGCACGCAAGAACGACATAATATTAATATAAATCCTGTCATAATCTTGATAGTGTTATTAGTTGTTTTTACTTGCTTACATCAGCCCACAGGGCTACGTGGTTTGCAGCACCACCACACTGAATACCCTGTCCTCCCTGTCTTGGCAATTGGCTAATGGGTACAATCAGTGCAAAGTGCCCACAAGCAGCAGGCTGATGTCAAGTACACGGCTGCACTATATTTACTCTTCATAAACTCATTTTACCAGCACGAGCGATTGCGCCAAGTAAGGCTACAACCATGCTACGTGCTGCCATCTGCTGCAAAATTTAATCCCCACAGATCCTTGGGCGTGTATCAGAGTCAGCCAGGCAAAGTTCCCCTCCTCGCATTAAAAAGGCAGTGCTGCTGGAATTGGTGCATCAAGTATCTTCCACAGCCTCTCACCTTGGGGTCCATGAGCTGTTTAGTCCTGGTGGGCCTGGATTGGTAGACAGCGGTGTTCTTGCACTCATACGTCCAATGCCCTGCCTGCAATGAGACAGTGTAAGCTGCTTATCTGTCATCATTTGCAGTAATACCATAAGTGTCTGCGACTCTTCGCAAACCATTTACTCGAGGATCGGCAAGACAGTTGAACTTCTGTATGGTACAGGCAATACCCAGAGTTGGCAGTGGATATGGCACCTGCAGGCACTTCTGGCACACGGTTGTGGCGGGGTTGGCTGTACGGTACGCTGGCTTCTGCGAAATTATGGCAGTTGTCAGCTCAACAGAAGCCATCACAGGCAGAAAGCAGCGTGCAGGAGAAAAAGCGACGACAATCTGCTGGGCCACGCAGGCAATGCACAAAACACTAGAGATGATTTATCTCCTGCAAATGATTCAAGGGGTCTCGAGCTTCTTTGTCTGCTAAATTGCCGATCTGTGAAAGGCTGCTCCTAGACAATGGTACGATACTGTGCTGCAAAGTCTCCTTACCTTTGCATATCTGTTCGCCATATGGATGCTTCCACTCCCTAAAATACCCATGATGACTTGAGAGTCCTCTTTCACGATTGTACTTCAGGTCCAGTCCTCAACACTGCGTCACGACCAGCAACCACAACTTGCAGCAGGCTCCTATGCCTTTATAGCCTAAAAACCAGTGGGAATGATAGTACCGAATGGACACCAAAATGGACTTGCAATGAGAATGAAAGAGGTTGCTCTAATTGTAGTGATTTTGCGGAAACTTTTCACTGACAAGCTGACTGCAATTACTTGCTTGGAACTGCAACCGCCGAGTCTAACAGGTCCGAGTATGATCAACACATTCACTACATCTTATTTGCAAACTGTGAGAAAGCTCATGGTGGCCCCTACTTGGATCCTTCCCACCCGCAGATTAACCCGATTGGATTCACCCATTTTGTTCGAACGGAAAATTCAGAGGGTTCCAAATTGTCCAGGAAACCCCGAACTGCGTAAATTTGCAGATCTTCAGAGAATCAAAAGCGTCAAAAGTAAGTGCGAAAAGCGTCACAAGTTTGCAAGCAACTGTCTGTACAAGCAGTGTTTCACAGTCATTGCACACAAGAGACTAGAGGATCACTGTCCGTCATACACTGATCTCGACTTCCTCGTGTCACAAAACAATTGGGTGCTTCTCTACGATCGCCATCATTGGTGATGATCCCTTCAATACCTTTGCAGGGCAGCAACTCGCCCTGTGACGGGCGGAGCACGAAGTACACGCAACGGCCATGGCGAATGGAGCTGCGATTGGCCGAGACCCCAAGCAGGCGAGGCCGAGCAGCGGGGTGTTTGACGGAATTTTAACCATCAAGGAAGACATCGAGCAGCAGCAGGCAATTCCCTCTGACAGCGGCCAGGCTAGATTGGAGCAGCTCGGCTACAGGCAAGAACTGGACAGAAAATTCGGCCGCTTCTCCAGCTTTGCTGCCAGCTTCAGCCTCTGCTCCTTCATGCTGGGCATTACTGGTAGGTCACCTTGCCAGTCATCTCAAGGTTTGGATAAAAGAGCAAGCTGATCTTCCTTTTAAGTGTTACTGCTGTGCGTGTATCAGCCCTGGCTGGTCGGGGGCGGTACAAATACTGAGCACCGTGCCCACGGTTGATTGCGCCTTGCTTGGATCTGGCGAGTCCATGAAGGGGCAGGATTTGTGGTAGCCCTTGCCTGCACCTTACCTCTGGCAGGAACAGTGTCTACCAATTCTATGTCAGCCCACTCAGCTGATGCTATGTCAGCGCTAGATTGCTGAAGAGATCTAGGTGACAAATTCTAACCTTGCGCAGGATCCTTGCCAATCGGCTTCATGAACGGAGGACCACTGGCGGCAATATGGGGATGGGTCATTGTGTCTCTAGGCAACTTGCTAGTGGGAATGGCCATGGCTGAGATCGCCTCTGCCTACCCAATAGCTGGCGGCCCCTATTGCTGGTGCGAGCACACCCCCTGACATCTCAGTTGCTTTTTGGCTGCTGTGCATGTCAGTGCAAGTCCTCTTGGCATCAGCTGTGACCACTGGAGACCCAGGACACAGGTTGATTGACCTGAAATGTGGTATTTCTAGGGATCTCTGCACTTGTTGAGCCTTGCGATGGGTAGATGGAAGCTGCATCCTTGCAAGATCTTCCTTGGCTGCCGATGGCACTCAGAGCTTGATAGGCTGAAGACACTGAGGATCCCTTGTGCAGGACATTGGAGCTGGCTGGCACTGAACCAGTCTTCACACTCCTTGCATGGTTGACAGGTGCTCATTCCCACTGAGCAGCCTTCAACGCTCTGTGCCTTCCTATAGATTGAACCTTGCGTTGATGAGAGCTTGGTATACAACATGCCAAGACCACTCACATTGCCATTTGATTGTAACGAGGGTCAACTTCTAGATGGCGCCGCATTCCTTGCAGCCGCTCATCCCATACACTCTTCAAGCAGAGGTCATTTAGCTACGCCATGAGTTTCTCAGAGAGTATGCCTGCTAACATCCTTGCTTCTCCTTGCGGATGTAGTCGACGCCAGACAATATCTGCAGAACTTCAACAGCTTTAGATTCCCTCAGCCATTTTTAGTGCAAGGGAATCCTACAGTGGGAAAAGAGGTAATCACCTGTGCTGATCATGTAGCTGCGCCAAGAGTTTCTGATTGATCATGGCAGTAAATGGGCAAATGTGCATGCATGCAGGCTGGCTGAATATGCTGGGGCAGTTTGCGGCCACGGCTGCATCGGGCTTCTTGACAGCCAAGCACCTGTCCGAGATATTTCTGGTGGCGAACGGGCGAGAGCTGTCACCCTTTGAGCTCTTCCTCGCCTACTCTGGTGCGCTTCTTTTTCCTAGTGTGCCCCACCATTTCTTTCTGATGACACAGGGAGAAGTAAGTGCTCCTCTGCTTCGAGAGAAGAGTGATGCCTGGTGCTTTTATAGCTCTGTGAGACCTTCAGGAAAGACAGGCGCCTAGTCCTACTGTCTGAATATACACCAGGTTTCATGCAAGCCATAAATCCCACAGAATAGGTGTCTGCAGCAAGCTTGCACCTTCGTTCGCATTGAGAAAGGCCCCTTGAGCAGAGCTTGAGCACAGACCTTGATCACTGGTTATAGCTGTGGGCATATCTCCTTATTTAAGATCAGAGCCCGGCCAGTGCATGCATCCATAAATTAACCAAAGCAGGGTCCAGCAGTAATAACAGGGATTTGTCCTGTCATGTGCAGTCACTCTGCTCGTGGCGGGAATAATAAGCTCGATAAGCACGAATGGGATTCGCTGGTACGTCATCAGTTCGGCGGCGCTTTTGGCGGCAGGGGGCGTGTTCATAATAGCAGTGCTGCCAATTCTGGCGCCTGTGCTGCAGCCGGCTTCCTATGTCTTCTCCTACTTTGACATCTCCTTCCGAGCGGCCCAGGGACTCCCCAGCAACACGTGCACGCCTCTCTTTGTCCATTCGTATTCCACCCAAGGCACTGGCTTGATCTCTATGTAGGGCAAGCTCACATAAAGGCGCATGAGGCTAAAAGCAGGGGTGACAGCCTGTCAAGCACTCCGTCGCTTTGAGCTAAGACCAGATACACTCATTTGGCTTGCCATGGGCTCTTTGCTGTGCGCTGCCATGCATGCACAAGCTGACATGGATGCGTTGAGGGCCTATTTGAGATGGAGCTTTTTGCATTTCATGCAACTGCAACTCTCGTTTTTTTTTGAGACCCTGTCAGTGCAGGATGACAGTAGCAGTAAGTCTGCCAGTCAGATGGGCAGATGCTTGGGAATTCAAATTGATGCCACTTCAAATCATCTGGCTTGAGCGTGTGGTGTTTGTCTTTGCGTGCAGGTATGTATTCCTGATGGGCATGCTCATGGCGCAGTACTCCTTCGTGGGATATGAGATGTGAGCATCTTCTCTCTCCTTGTGGCCTCCCTGACTGTATCCTTTGAGTACTTTGCAGCAAAACTTGTGCATCAGCAGCGGGGGCCGGTACAAATACTGAGCACCGTGCCCACAAATGGGCCTTGCTTAGATCTGGCGAATCCGGCAGGATCAGAATATGTGGTAGCCTCTGCCTGCACCTTGTTGGCAGACGCACCTTGCCTCTGGCAGGAAGAGCGTGTACCTTTCAACATACCATAGAAAAGCTTCTGATCTGCACTGTACAGTCAGCACAGCGGATCAACATTCAACTTCCTGCCTTTTGGATATTTGAAAATGACATTGCTGAGATGTGGCTTACATCTGTTGCAGATTTACACAGTTGGCAGAAGAGACTCGCCAAGCAGACAGGAATACTCCATGGGCGATCATTTGGACCATTATTGCCACGGCCCTCTGTGGCTTCGTTTTCCTGATTGTTCTGCTGTTCTGCATCCAGGTGCGCATTCATATTCAAATTCCAAGCGCTGTCAAATTCGAATCTCCTTTTCGTTTTCTATTCCCGGATCTGTTGCATCATGCCTGAGAATGCGGCGTTTTGCAACAAGCCCTGTAGAAAAACTGGTGGTCGGGAGTTTCATTGCGCAGCTCCAGTGCAATTGCACTGTGCTATGCTGGTCACTAGAATTCCTCAGCATAATTTGTTTTTTAAATCCTTCATCTCTCAATGTCCACCATCTCATCTGCATCTGCATCTGCTGACATTTGCAATGAAAAGTTCTGCCAAAATCTGCCGGTGGTCTTGTTTGACAGCTAGCTTCACTGTTCACAGTCGCACTTTGCATGCAGGCTGTAATATAATGTCACTTTGATTGCAGGATCCCAAAGGGCTCTTTGATGGGGTCGCGGGCGGTTATGTACCTCTGCAGATCTTCTACGATGTGTTCAAGGTGCGTCGTTTGTTTGCCATTGACTCAGTCTCTGCATCTCTCAAGACTGCAACTGGGACATGCAATGTGTGTTGAATCCCTTATAAGGCTGCTCTGTCCCTTTGCTCCTCACTTGCAGCTGTCTTAACTGGAACTAATGTCAATGTAAGGGGAGCACGTAGGCATCAGGCACACGCTGAGCAATCTCCGTTCAAGGGGCCTAGATCAGCAGCTTTAACTATTGCAATCCCCTGGCTTTTAGCAAATTAGACTGTCTTCAAACATTCCTGCTTTGCATGCCATGCCACAGGGTGGCTCCCTTAGGAGTTTTCTGAGGCCTTAGGGTCTTGGGGAATAAACAAGATGTAAGGCATGTGAAGGGTGGAGAATGGGTATTGCTGCAGGGCCGGTTTGGTTGTGGCACGGGCGGGGTTGTGCTGTTTGCCATTCCCCTGATCGCCACCTTCAACACAGCCGTCATCAGCATGGCCAGCAATGCCAGGTCAGCATTCCTCTCCCAATCGCACCTTTTGGGAAAAAACGTCAACATATAAATTAAGAACAGAAACGGACGCACCATCTGGAAATGCGCAAGAGTCTATGCCGCAATACCTGGACCCGCAAAACAACCTTTACAAAAAATATTTTATGTAAAAATGTCAGCAGGAACGCCGTTGAAAGCATGCGTATTGCCAAGTTAGTGCGCTCATGGGAACGCCATTGCATGTATGCATGCATGTTGCCTGCTTAGGACGCTGCAAGGCAGGAACGCCGCTGAGCGTGTGCACATTGCTATTTACAGGATGCTGTGGTCGTTCTCGCGGGACGGCGGAGTTCCCTTGTACCGGGTGTGGGCGGCTATCAACTACAGGACGCGCACTCCAGTCAATGCCACGTGGGCAATGACTTCAATGGCGTTTCTGCTGGGCCTACCGATATTATTTTCCACCACAGCCTTCCTCGCGATGGGCTTCATCTGCTTCATTGGCCTCTACACTTCCTGTGCGCTGCCCTCCCTCCCCATGCTGAGAGAACGCTCAGAAATTGCTCAAAGTGGGTTTTGACTTGAGATTTGGGAAAAAAGAAACCGGAAAACTTCTCAGAAACTTTTGCTCCTTAAATAGTATTCAGCGGCTCAGCAAGGGCACTGTCCCGTATTGCAAGGACTTGGAGGCACCTTTTCTGCTCCTGCATGATTGATCAGGCGTCATTCAAAAGAGCATCCTGTAACATCTTCATACTCTGCAGCAAGGCTGCTTGCTGCGCCTGAATAAGTGTACAGCTTGAGATTCTGGTGTACGCCTGGTTGCACAATGACTGACGTGGGTCTGTGGAATCTTTGTGCAGATGCGGTGCCGATACTGCTGAGGATAGTGTTCAGGAGACGGTTCGAGTCGGGGCCGGTGCGTTTGTGTGTCCTGCAGCCGTGGCTGAGCATTCTGGCGCTGATGTGGATTGTCTTCATTGTGGTAAGGAGCTCTGTTTTTGCCTGGCAGTTTTCATCTACCGGCGCTCACTAGACTCACATAATTTTAAACTGTAGAGACCCAATTTAGAGAGGTTATGTTCAGGGACCGTGTGTGAGGAGTTTGCGCCTTTACTGCACTCTGCGCTGAGTCCCAGACAAGCATGGGATTGCATTACTTGGGGGCAGCTCTGCCAAGACGCTTATGAAAACTTCCTGCAGCAGTGAACTCAAGATGTCAAGCTGCAGTCATGCTGTTGCAGACATCATCACAAGCCTTGGTGCCTATTCATTGTCAGTAAGGTGTCTTTCCTGTGTTTAAATGTGTGGGGCCTAAGAATGAGATTATCTCTTCACTGCAGCAGCCTACCTGATGTGCTGGGTGCCTGGTCTGTGCAGGTATGTCTGTGCCTACCGGTGCAGCTGCCAGTAACAGCCGCCAACCTCAACTGGACGCCAATCACAATGGGCCTAGTTGTGACAGCGGTGCTCATTGCCTGGTACATACCAAGGATTGGCGCCGCGCACTGGTACCGGGGCAAAAATCACACCCTCTTGCGCGCGCAGCCGCCGGCTGCGGCTGTGACAAGACCCCGGCCTCAGGGTCTGCCGCCGCGGTATTAATGCAGATTCAAATTCAAACTCGCGCAGCAAAACGGCGACCGGCAGTGGAAAGGGGCAAAATTCACACCCTCTTGCGCGCGCAGCCGCCGGCTGCGGCCGTCACAAGGGCCCGGCCTCAGGGTCTGCCGCCGCGGCACTGATGCAGAGTCAAATTGAAGTTGGGCGGCAAAACAGCGATAGATGTGTCATTAGTGAGACCTTGCTCTCAGGACAGGTTGTTGAGGCAGTGACAGCCATCTGCGCATAAGAAGATTGCTGCGCAATCAAAAGTGCGAAGAACAGATGGGACTGCGAGGACTTTACTGTCACGGCGGGCAGAAGCGGCATTAACAGCAGATGTAGTAGTGGGCAGCTGGCCAACAATCTTGCCAGCAATGGAGGGCGTGTCCCCTTGAATGGCTCTAAGCCCTCAGATATCTTTACAGTTCAGTGTCCATTCTGTAGGCAGCATAACAAAGTGCTCCGGGCCAGCAGACTGCTGCACAAGGGACGCCATTGCGAACTTTGTGGCCGTGGCGAGGTGTAACAAGCTGCGACTGGTCTGAAGGCAAGTTCCGGGGAGTGCAATTTGCAATGCTTGCTACCCCCAGTCAGTGACCCCGCATTATCACTGGGTCGCTATGAAAGCAGCATCCTGTGCTGCAATGGCAGGGTGCGGTAAGGCAGTCCAATCTTTTTCTGCCCCACACTTGCCGCGCTGTCATTTCTAATGCTTCACTGATCCAGAAAGTGGTAAGTAAGCTTTTGTAAGATCTTTTGGAATGGGGGATTGCTTGGCACAGTCCGTTTGGGTAAAGATTTGCCTCACTGCAAGGCCAGCAAGAGGCAACGCATGCCCCACAGCAAATGTACAAGACAATTAGAACTTTTCTTTAGGTGTTCAGAAGTAATTGATGCTGTTGCAAGGCTTGTACGTGTGGCTGAAGCATGGGTGATTCCCACCTAAGACTCGCCCCTCGGGCCTTTAGCAACAGCAGGTATCTTGTGACTCAGCAGCATGACTGTTATTTTTGGGGGAAGCTTGTTGCTTTTTGAGTGGCGCTATGCGTCAGACAGGTCAGCTGCTAGTCAGAGAGCTTGGCTTTTCTTCGGATGAATGCACAACAGAGGTGCATGGTCAGAGAAAACAAAAAGCTGTTCTAGTCCAGCAGCTTTTGCTCTCTGCTGGGTGTCTGTTGAGGTGGTACTGTGCTTTTGATGAGACACTGTAGGGTCCCTCTTAGCTTGAAAAGTCTTGGCTCGAGCCCAACGAGGAGTATTTTATTCAGCATGGCAGCTGTGCAAGCGCCGGGCAGTAAAGAGGCCCGCAGCCAAAGCTTGGTTTGCAATCTGTTAGCGGCTGGGGCGCAAGCTCTCTATACAGGAAGCACTAGAAATGGGCTTTACCTGGGAGCCTGAGAGTATCAGATGTGTCCGAGGGGTAATTAGAAGAACTGGCCTGAGAGTGATTGTGCGGATACTGATCCACTTAGTAAGGGCTGATCAGATGCCTCGTCAGCGGTTAGCAGTGGGCTTTTCAAGGGAGGTTGTCTTCAACCATGTCAAATGGACAATACAAGGATCACCGATTTTGCTGCAGATCTTCCCATATGTTGCCAAGATCGGGCACCATTGATCAAGGGATGTGCCGCAAAGTGATGTTATTGTCCCTTGTCTCTGTTCATTGGCATTCCAAGGTGGTGTATTGAACTCAGGCTCTTGTGAGGACTGCTGTACACTCGAAGATATGGCGGGTCACCATTGCAATGTCTTACTAGTCACGGAATTTTTCCTTTTATTGCAATAAGCCAAGGTCCTTTTTGTAGCCTCATGCGTTGCACCATGGAAATTGCAGTAAAATTTGATACGACCCTGAACAGACGAACATGAGGTGCATTCAGATGTAATCCAAACGCAATAACACAATCTTTCAATCAAGCAAACGCGTGAGTGTGGCAACTTCAAGTTGTCATTGCGCAATTGAAGCGTTCATGCATGCATCGATAGATATCTCTAGTATTGATCGAACAATGGTCACAACTTCAGTGTGATTTTGTGACCAGCCTCTGATGAGTTGAAGGCTGCCACTGGGCTTTGCTAGGATTTTCTTAAATGTTATGCCAGTGGACCGCCCACACCTGTTGTTGAGATTATTGACGATGGTGCTTCAGAGGCTATTAGCAAAAAAAAAATGCGCTTGCCCATGCTTGATCGTCTTGTCATCCAGAGAACAGGAGAACCAAACTGACGAACGGGGAAGATTTTTCAAGATTCGAAAATTGCTGATGTGGTCTGCCGGGTTAGTCAGGCGAAGCGCAGTACGGGATCTCGAGCTGTGGGGACCTCGTACAAGTAGCAATCAACCTTCGGCAGTGCTCCTGATTGGCATATTGGGAACGACGGTGACCCCGGGTTGAAGTGTCTGGGATTGGTCGGCTAGGGGCTTCGGGGTATGACATATGGCTCTTGGACGTACCGGAAGGATCGACACGACGAGACTGGCAGTGATGTGGATTGTAGTTTGACGGCTGTAGCCTTCGGGTGCGGCAATCAAGCCTGCCAGTACTGTACTGGAATAAGGAGGCTCGTCTGTGATGCTGAATGAAATTGTTACTTTTCTGTTGTTCTCGCAGTCACTGTGTCTTCTGCATCAATTGGGCACGTAAGCCCACAATTCAGCTGTTCTGATGCAGGCACCTGGCCGCAGACAAAGTGTGTACAGCTTTCTAGAAAGTAGCCCAACGTGACATGGAGTCGCATAAACAAGTAAGGAAAGGAAATTAGGAGCGAATACCTCCGAGACAGCATGGCAATAGATCCGGAGGGAGCCGCGAAGGACAGTGGGCAGATCCGGCTGGAGGAGCTGGAATACAAGCAGGAACTCAGCAGGCGATTGGGGCTAGTATCCAGCGTGGCTTCCAGTTTTGCCACCATAGCCTACATGATGGGAATCACAGGTCAGAGGAGCCCCCTTCGCCCGATTCACCAATGTCACCTGCTTCCCCCATTACGAAGCCGGCGTTCATTGATCGTGCACCAGCAGAGGCAAAATGTCCACTCTTACCAGATAGCAAAATCCCACGCACCTGCATAATCAAACATCAATATCTCTGTCAAGGGAGCAGATTCCATCAAGACTAGCCTGTGCACTTTGCTCCCTCCAATCAACCACTGGCCACAGATCAGGTCTGTTGTGCTGCAGGATCGCTCCCAATAGCTTTCATCAATGGAGGGCCAGTGTCAGCTGTCTGGGGATGGGTCATCTGCTCAGTCCTCAATCTATTCTCCGCCCTATCCTTAGCAGAGATTGCCTCATCCTATCCCATTGCAGGCGGCCCCTACTTCTGGTGAGTCCCCCCCCCGCCACACTTTCCATTTTCAAATATCAATCTGGGCCGGAGCTGGCTTGTATGGTTTCACTCACTCTGCAAGGCAGCCTTTCTTCCTTACTTTTGCCGCTCGCTCTGCTTTGATGTCAGCATACGATAAACATTATGTCAGCATACAATAATCTCTAATCTGCGCACAGAAGTGTGACGATTTAGACATGTCAGTAGTGACTGGTTGCATGGTAAAACTTGTCGCTGTGCGGAGAAACGGGTTGTTTTGGCAGCAATTTTTTGCAGCAGCTCTCAATTACCCGGGCACGTCTGAGGAGCGGTCAAGTGTTGACAACTAATTCATGCCCACCATCTGGAAAACAGAGCAGCGAACAATCCATTTCAGCAGTGAAAGAAACCAGAAGATACTTCTGTTGCGCAGGTGCTTGGAGCTCACAAACAATGACCCCAAGCTCACACTGATTGCCTGGTGCACCGGTAAGGCACTCTTATGTGGCTGCCTGTAAAACATACATCTTGTTCTTTATTCCTTGATTCAACCTCTAACAACCAGTCTGCTTTGCTTTTCGGATTCACTAAGTTCCTGAGATCACAGATGGGGAGTGGAATTCCTGGAGTAGTGAAATTGCATGTCTGCATTTGCGCTATGCGTGATTCCCGGGGATGTTTGTCAATGGGGTGCTCTTTGTCCAAGCAACCCAGGGCAAATCAGCGTGCAGTTCAGTTCCTGTGTTCCCTCCCTATCTGACATGCAGCGTCAGTTGAGAGAGCAGCAAGGCTTGTCAAAAGCTCAATTGCGCATGGGAAGCAGGGACCAGATTTCTCACTGGCAGGACGGAGAGGAAAAGCCTGCCATGGATTTGAAGTTCATATTCTGTCATGCATGCGAAGGCTGGTCGAATCTGGTGGGCCAGTTTGCATCAACTGCAGGAGCGGGCTACCTGACAGCGGTGCATATTGGAAAGATGTGGAAACTGGGCAATGGACATGTCTGGAGCCAGTTTGAGACCTTCCTCGCCTATGCAAGTTCGTGCCTGCTCCCTTGGTGCTTCTTACAGGGCTCTTTAGTCCGCCCAGTCTAGAGGAGCACCTGAGAATTTGGGGCCACTGTTCTTATGGTCTCCCCCAACCCAAGTCGAGCTGCAAAAGTGGGGGCTGGGGAGCTCAAAACAACATCGAACTACAGGTAGATGAAGAACAGAGACTAGAAAGTCTTCAAGCAAGTGCCTACGTGCGACCACTCTAGTTAGCTAAGTCTTAGCCTACTGCTGGTGGAGCATTTCCTTGCAAAGGCAGGGCCAAGGCTTTGGTCCCCTTACGAAGCTGTGAGTTCTGTGCTCCAATTGAGAAGTCCTGTTCCTAGGGACAATCGCTATGACCTCAGCTTCCCATGAACACAGCATTGCTGCATTTCCACATAACAAGAGCTCGCCCCTCCTGCAGTGCAACACCTGTGCTGTTCCTTTTTCGGGGCCACATAGAGTCAATGATCCTGCCTGCAGACCTCTAGTAAAGGCCGGCCTTGTCTCAGAACATGCCAGGCATCAATTGGTGTCAAGAGACCAGGTCTCACTGGCTTGCACACTGTTTGATTGTTGCATGCCACCAGAACTTGATTCTCGCGCAAGGCAGCATTGTGTCTTAACTTGTCAGGGCCACGAGGAATTGATGTTCTTCCCTGCAGACCTCTTTTGAAGGCGGTCTCGGTCTCTCTACAAGCCAGGGATTTAATATTATAAGGTACTCAATCTGGCAGCTGCTGAATTTATATTTGAATCTGCGCACAGTCTGCATGCTGGCGGCGGGAGCGCTGGCGTCGACAAGCACCAGCGGAATGAGGCAGTATATCCTCTTTGCAGCCTTCTGGATGATCTGCGGAGGAATATTCTTGATCATTCTGCTACCCATTGTGGCGCCAAAGCTCCAGACGGCAGAATATGTGTTCCTTCACTTCAGCAATCAGTCCAAGGACCAACTCGGCGTGCCCAACAATTTGTGCGCCCACCCCCGGCCTTCCCTGCATGCTAGGGGGCTCTAATTTACCGCTTGATTTTCCATGTCGATCTGAAACCGCACCAGAAGCATTGAATTTCCCAAAAATATTGACTCGCATTCATGCATGTCAAGGAGATGTTTTGATGAGGCATTCTTCGAGGAGAGCTCATTAAACCTGGTGGGAGTGTATCTGCATGCATGTCAGATGAAGTGGACATCACATGCCAATAAATGGACTGGCTGAGTGGTTGACTTGGTGTGCTTGCAGCTACCTATTCTTGCTGGGGATGCTGATGGGCCAATTCTCGTACATTGGTAGGGACCGATAATCAAAAGCTTTGCTCTATTGAGGATATAGTTGAATGAAATCACAGCCATTGCATGGAGCTATATACGGGCACCTGGATCTGCTTGCTGTTGTCAAAATTCAAAATTACTTCGGATGCACAGGGAGACTAAGCTGAATGCGAGCATCTGGAACTGCTTGCTGTTGTCAAAGCTCAAACTGGATGCGCAGGTTATGAGGCTCCAGCGCAGTTTGCAGAGGAGACCAAACGAGCAGACAGAGTGGTTGGCTGGGGTATAGTGCTGTCTGTGGCGGCATCCAGTATCTTTGGCTTGGGATTTCTGGTGTGCCTTCTGTTCTGTATCCAGGTGAGTCTCCTTCAATCTGCTTGTCCTCTCTGATACACAATGATGAGTGTCAGGAGGGGGCAATGTGCTAAGGATTGACCCAAAAAGGGACTGCTGTAGTGAAGTTTCTTGCCCATATTGCGTGTGGTGCTGTGATGCAGAGGTAATGTTCAATTGCACATAGCAGCTTGGTGAGCTGTGCAGGAAAAGACACACTTTGTTATAGTGCTGATATTGCTGCTGCTGTGTGTTCCAGGATCCGGAAACCTTAATGCTGGGACCTGCCAATGGCTATGTAGTGGGGCAGATATTTTATGACATATTTCAGGTGACGCTCGCCCCTTCACACTTCACCCATGCAATATGTTGGAATGCACTGGACACGTCTCTCTGAATTGAGGTTTACGCAGGTTACAGCCACTCTCGAATAGGCTACACGACTCCCTTAAAGATGCATGTAACCATGCAGTTGCCTTGTCTTAGAAAAGAGCAACACACCGCTGGTTGCATTCAGGTTCCTGGCACATTGCAAGAAATGCAAAGACATGAGATTTGCTCCTGCCAGAGCAGCACATCTCCACACCTCCGATGCTTTCATGGTTGTGCATGTACAAAATTCTGAATGTACAGTTTCTGTGCATGCCCAGGGTCGGTTTGGCTCAGTGACAACGGCCATTGTGCTGTTAGCAATTCCATTGATCGCCATCTTCAATACCACTGTCATGTGCTTATTCACAGCTGCCAGGTCAGCCCATGTCAAGCCCTCGACCTTATTCTTCATCCACTTTAGCTCAAGATTTAGAGATTACGGATTTGGGGTTTAGGGGAAGTGCCTATACAGTAATATTTTTTTGTGGGGAAGGCAATGGTGGACTTAGGGTTTAGGGCCAATGAAGGGTAAAATTTTCTACGACACACAAAGTGGATGAACTCGAATGCCAGCGCAAGACAACTGTCAAGCTCTCCGCATTTTGAGATGCCCTCACCTGAGAGCACAAATGAAGTGTTCTCAAACTGTGATTGTGTCCTCAAAGTACTTTTTGCCATGTTTCACCTTGCGTGGATCAATAACCTGTCATTAGGACTGTTTGATCCAGAGAGCGCATGCATGGCAAATTGTCTGTGCATGCCGGGCTCCACATCTGACGCAGACTTTGTCAGAGAAGACACAGCTCTTTGCAAGTAGGAAAGGGAAGTTTTCATCAAAGCTGTTATGTGTTTTCGCAGGATGCTGTGGTCATTTTCGAGGGACGGCGGAGTGCCATTGTACCGGGTGTGGGCGGCGATTAATAAGCGGACAGGAACGCCTCTGAATGCCACGTGGGCAATGACTGCCACTGGCTTTCTTCTGGGCCTGCCCATGCTCTTCTCCAACGCTGCGTTCCTCGCCATGGGTTCAGTCACCGCCGTGGGCCTCAACGCCAGCTGTGCGCCCCTCCCTTCTCCCCTTGCTCCAATGCTTCCAGGCTACAATGCGTTATGGGTGACCGTGCGGCACCTTGTGACCCTCATTGCTGGTTGGCATGCCCTTCGTTCCTCTAAGTAATGGTTATGCAGCGCCCCATTCTGCTTCTACACGTGGCCTTCAGGTGAATTTTCACCGCCGTGGGCCTCAATGCCAGCCGTGCGCTCCTGGCTATCCCTTCTGACTGTTGCCTTTTTGCATGCATGTTAATACTACATTTTAGAGACCTTTTGGGAGCCGCCTGAGGCTCATTAGTCTTGTAGACAGTCCGTCACTGCCCATCTACATATCACAAACTTCCTAAGTGTCTGCGTTCCGTAATAACAATAGAGACATGAGCTGCCAGAAGTTTGTTTCCAGATATCAACTGAATCATATGAGCACTCTGCTCTCCAGCCTTTTGGGCTGACATCCTGCCGCCATGGGCAGTTCAACTTCATTGAATCTACCTAATTACGCTGAGAGTCCTTAATTTAGCGCTCACCACGTTTTATTTGCCAATTTTCTTGGGGGTGGGCATATTGTCTGGGCACACATTCCCAGCTTGTGGTAGAGACCACATGCATGCCAGCAGCGAGTCTGCATGACCCGGCAGTAAGACTCCCCTGGAAGAAATATCACCTATTTTTCCAGAATATTCTCCTGGGTTGAGAGAAGATCTGTCAGGAGGAAACACATGCTGTGTGTTGTGGGCATGAAGCTAACGCATGCAAGGGTTCCTTGCGGAAATCTAGCACTCCTGCCTCACATTCATGTTTGACTGCGCGTGCAGATGCTGTGCCAATCTTTTTGCGCCTGATTTTCCACAAGAACTTCAATCCCGGGCCTTTCAAGCTCGGCCGAGCACAGCCGCTCATCAATGTCATCGCCATTTCTTGGCTCACATTCAGTGTGGTAAGTGGCGCAGCTCTCCTCCCTGACTCTAGATGCTCGAACTGAACCCTTGACCCAGCATGCGCTGCTCAGTATTTGTTACTCACACATGTGGCAGAATCCTTTGTTTGTTGTTAATCTTTTCAACATGTGCAGCAGAATATTCAGATCCCGTATACAGTATTTCCTGCGCACCTGTTTTGCTCTCCATGCATTTGTTTGGAGCACGCATATGTGCGTCTGATATCCTCCCTTACAACTTTGTATTTGCCCATTTCGTCTCTACAAATGAGAAGCACGATCTTGAATACTATGAAAATACGCTGATCTTGGTGCACCCATTTAGTCTTATGACAGCTCACACAGTTAGGTAGCTCCAAGGTAGCTAGCTGTACGCAGGTGTGTTTTGCGCTGCCGACGATCTACCCGGTGGACGTGACAACGCTGAACTGGACGCCGGTTATGCTGGGGTTAGTCATCGTGGGGGTGCTCATTTCCTGGTACATGCCACGCTGCGGCGCCCGACACTGGTACCACGGCAAAGCACACACGCTGGAAGACGCCAATGTGGTGAGCCCCTTCCCTGGGTATTTAAATTGGGTTTGTTTGGGGTAATTGGGGTAGTTAAGAAATGCATTGGTACACTTTGTTTTCTCTTTGAATAATGTGTATCATTATTATCACATGCTTTTCCTGCCAGAAGCACGGTGCGTCTGCAGGCAAGCTGCGAGTAAGGACTGCCACATGTCCTACTTCTTGTTGGCCTTGCCAGATCCAAGCAAGACCCAGTCAACTGAATCTATTAACTGCTATAAATGGGGTGATTGGGGTAATTAAGAACTGCATCGCCAGCGGAATATAGCTTGTGTGATGCAATTGTGCAGAAAGCCCCAAGGCCTTCGAGGCAAACAGTGTAGTGGATTGCAAAGTGTTGGGTGATGTCTTTTCGTGCCCAGGCGTCCAGCTGTGTTGAGCTGTAGAAAGCATGAATGCTATGCGCCTGCTTGGCAGCACATTTCTGAGAGCATGCACAAGAGGGAGACTGAGCATGCAGCCCGTGGCTCTGCAAGGGTTATTAAGGGTTTTCACTGAATTTGATAATTGAGCAACTTTGATTAAGGCCTTAAATACCAATTGCTTACCCTGGCTGTGAGTGCAGAGGGGAGGAGGGCGCTACATGCATGGAGCTGGTAGCTTTGGGGTGGGCCAGCCGCAGGAGAAAAGGCTGACCCTTTTAGATCTGGGGGAGGGATTTAAGCAGGGGTCTTCACAGGCGCCCAAGGCGATGGAGATCACAAGATCAGGTAATACCAGCTGTTCAGGCCCATATTTTGAAAGCTGCCACCGTGCATCGTTTCACAGGGCAGGAAAGTCTTGTGCAGACTATCAGGGAGTCTCTAGAAGCTGTACGCCAAGGATCCGGCTCAGAAAGACCTTATGTGCCTTGTATGCTGGCAAAAGTTTGGAAGTTTCTTGTCCGTTGCAGGGGGATTGGAGAAAAATTCCAATGCCGCGAGGCTGCACGGCAAGGGCCTGGCGGTTGCCGGGCAGCTGCCGGGGAAGCCGGAGGGGAACTATGCGCATCTGATCGGGCCTAATCAGACTCTCTCGGACGATGACGCGCTGCGCTCGGCGGCCTGGGGCGTTCCCCCGTCCCGGCAGCCGCCGCCGCCAAGATAGGCGCTGGGCCATTCGAATTCGCACCGAAGGGCGGCAAGCGAATGTACTAATGAGTGATCATCCGCCTAGCGTCCACCTGAATTTGCAACAAACAGCTACAGACCCCTGCATCAAGAAGTGCGGCAGTGGGATCGCACCCAGAGGGTATCCAGGAGCGCTCATTTCTGGGGAGCCTTGCTGTGGGGAAGTATCGAGCGCTAAATAATCTGGCACGGGCCAGCCAGCAGGCAGCCTAGCAGATTGGCCCGAGCTGTGCGGTGCACTTGGCATTCTACTGCCTGGCAATCAGTGTCCCAATTTTGACCGGCCTGCAACAGTTTTGTTCAGGCCGGTGACAGGGACTGTGCGGTTGAGAGAGACAGCACAGCTCAGATCAGATCTTTAGGGGCAATATAACACACAGGCAGGCGGGGAGGCCTATTGTAGCATAGAACTTGAGTCCGGTCCGGCTGCGGCCAAGGCATGCGTGCAGGTCTGCATGTAAGCCTTGGCGGCCTTGTCTCATGTCAGTCTCTGTCTTTCAATCCCTCTTTCAAAGCCTTCCTGCGCTGCATGTGTCAAAGATCCGGTGCACAGAGGTGTCCTTACATGCTGCAATGAGCAACATTTTCTGCGCAAGGGAGGGAGGAAAAGGGAATCAGTTCAGTTTGGACAGTAGAAAGGGCACAGTACTTTTGCGGTTTGTCTTGGCAGTCTTGACAGCGGCAGAAATACAGCCATTGTCGAGTTGCTGCCAGACTAGGAATAAATATATTCCTATCATATGGGCCAGCTGAGAGTCGGCCGGCAGCGGCTCATTATGAGCATGCATGGCACGGTTGAGTCCCCTTTCGTGGGTGATTGCTCTAGGGCCATTTGGGCAAGGAAACGCCCCTTCACTGCTGACCTTTGTGTAGCTACATGCTCCAGTGTGAGGCCCAAGCAGACGATGTACCTTGTTGCATCAGCAAATCTGCTCAGTCTGACCGTGCCTGCTCTGAAGGCTGTCTGCCTTGAGTAATCTGCAGTCTAGCACAGGCCTTTTGTTGCTTTAGATCCCCATCAAGCTCACCAAGTTTACAGTGTCCATCTACCTGTGTTTACGCAAGCTCCTTCACGAGCTGGCTGTCGTGCGTTCAAGAAAGCAAGAGGCACTTGGACTGTAGCAAAGCTTGGAGCGACCTGATTCAAGGCTTGGGCTTGCAGCATCTAGATCCCAAGTTTTAGATATTAAGATCTTGGACTTGAGCTGTACCGATCTCGAGGTGCACGAGAGTGTGCATGGCTCCAGCTACTAGATACAGCTACAGCTTAGTAAGAGAACCAATTTTCTGCTTTATATGAGAGGACCAAGACATTGCAAGAGCTGATCATGCTCCAGGCTTTCGCCATGTTATTTGGGTGGCCGGCCTATGCTTGTTATAAAGCCGGGTCCGTGCTTAGTTTCTTTGCCAGTGTAGAATTGGCACACAGCGCAGAAGCTGACACCTTGAGATCATGTGGATATCAAGGTTCCCTTCTGCGCTGCAGACCGTGCGGCATGCATTGACATGGGAATGCTCGTTGGGAACCTGAAGCCTACCTGCACTCCCGTCAGACTTGTGAATGTCCTAAAAAACCTTTGGACCGCATGTCCTGATGAATACTGGATGATGTGCAGAACATGCCCTGGCTTACCACAAGTGTTGGCAGACAAGTAGACTTCTTAGCAGCAATTTATGATCAGTGTCTGGTATTTATAGGTGTTGATGCACAGCACTTTCAGGTCTGGCTTGTCTTATACGTCCTGGCATCCTTGAATGTATGTTCTGCCCTGGGGATTCTTCTGCGTCTGTTCTAGTCCTCAAATGTGAAGTGTGTTCCGCCGTGAAGGTCGTAAAATAGTGCCACTTCACATTTGCGGGGGGTGCTGTGAACGAATAGAACACAACATATCCTTGGAAGAATTTCTGTGCCAAATGCTTTCCCAAACTACTGCAGAATGCCATGCATTTGCTCGAGCTTTCACGTTGTCCTCAGATCTGCAGTGCTGGCTCACGCCTGCCCGGTGCTACAGCGATCTGATCTCGCCACTGTTGCGGAGATCAACACTCCTCGAGTGTCCCAAGAGAGATGCTTGATTGTGACAAAGGTTCAACTTTCAGATCGGACAGAAAATTCAAATACTGATCAGCTCAGCAGCTCCTGGACGGATGATGGTTGTCCCAATCAGTTGACGACTCTCATGATCAGGGACAGCATCCTGATAAAGAAAGAGCGCAACAGCAACTCTACATCAAAGAATTCTGCAGTGGAAGGAAGGAAGGAAGGAAGTGTACGAGTGTACCGCATGCATTTTGGAGGCGATGAGTCATCGCCTCAACGTCATCTGAGATAATCCCTGTCTTGTTTTCCTCCCCAGTTCAGATATGCCTCTTGAGGCTGATCGGCGGCTCTGGATGCGTGCAAAAAGGCCTTGTGATTTCTGATGGCAGTATGAGAGCATACCCTGACCTGTGCAGCAGCCTTTTACAAAGTACCCGTTTGTTTCCGTTATTGGGGTTGTGGGGAGCAGGTCAGTTTAGCATCAAACCCTGCTCAGATGTGTCTTCATATCGCGCGAGAATGCAAAAGGGGCATTTTTCCCACAATTCAGTGCCTCGGGAAACGATATGCAAGTCTCCGCACGGCACCGCCAGGGTGACATCTGCTTGTGGACTTAGAAGCCAGGCCAAGACAAGTCTTTTAGGGATTTCTGGAAGCGAAGGAGCCATCGAGGCGTTGCTGGGCAATTATATTGGACTGTTACTCATGGCCTCGTACTGAGCAATCGTTTCGCACGATGAGCGTCGGGAGTGCAGAGCTCGACGTCCTGGAAGAAGAAAGAGCAGTGAAAGATGTGGAGCTGGATGGGCATCCACTGGACAGTGGACAGAGGAGGCTGGAAGAGCTGGGCTACAAGCAGGAGCTTCGGAGGGAGTTCGGCATCCTGAGTAGCACATGTGCAGGCTTTGCCTCCACATCCTTCCTTCTGACTATCACAGGTGCGCCAGTCCACGCTCATAGCTATCTCCTTCTTCCTCTTTCCCCACCCCTTTGGACAGCACCAACTCTGTCAAGCTCTCAGCCGTCTTCGCGTGGAGTCATGCATACACTGCTCTGCAGATCTGACCCTGACTTCTGTAGGAAGGCTTTGCCTGCATGTCAGTGAAGATGATGCCGCTCAGCAAGCAATACAGCGCAGCCGTAACTTAACAGAATGCAGACCTATCCCTGAAGTGCATGCTGCATGTGCGCAGGCCTGATGCCCATCGCATATGTGAATGGCGGACCTGTGGCGGCAGTATGGGGGTGGGTCATGGTGTCTGTCTTCACCATGCTCATGGCTCTATCAATGGCGGAGATTGCCTCTGCCTACCCTCTTGCGGGCGGCCCTTACTTCTGGTGATTCCCCGTCTTGTGTGCAATGCTGCGTGCAATGCTGCGTGCAATGCTGTGTGACACAAGCCTGGACAGTCCTGCGCGAGTTTCTGAGCTCTTCACCTATGCAGCAATTGCCCTGAGAGACACATGTCTAGCCAGCTGAATGTCTGTTTACCATGCATAGTAGCTTGACACTCCATCTTTGTCTCGCTGTTGCTCGCAACATTGCGAGGAATTATACTTCCCATTGATGTTGCATCTCGAACAGAGTTTCTAGATCAGTTGATATTCTGGTGCAGGTGTGTGGAGCTGACCGCGAATGACCCACGCTACACCTTGGTGGCATGGATCACAGGTGAGCTGACCTCTTCTTCCGTCCAGCACCTTGTCAAGAGAAAAGGGTCCCACTGACAGCTCCATCCACATGCAATGCAAAGCGTGGGCACTGGAGCTCTAGGGAAAAGACACACACAGCAGCAGCTGGTGCACCACCGATGGTCCCCAATGCTTTCTATAAAGGCAGAGATGCGGGCAGCAATCATGTCATGATTAGTGACAGCTGTGCATGTGCCGGGAGCAGGCTGGCTGAACGTGCTGGGCCAGGTGGCGGCCACTGCAGGTGCAGCATCCACAGCTGCTAGCCACCTGGCCTCCATGTGGATGCTGTCCAATGGACATGTCTTCACCCAGTTCGAGCTCTTCCTCACCTATGCATGTGCGCGTCCTGCCCCACTTTCGTATGGAAACACAGCAGGCAGCAAGTTGGCAGTCCAGGAACTCATTCAAGCTTGTTGCTCTGAAGCAGACAAGGCAGCATTCAGCACTGCATCTTATATTTGGCAGCTGTGCATGCAGCAGCCCACATTGTTCGCATGCAATTTCAAGCATGCTTCGTACATGTTCAGAATTTGTTTGGCAGTGTTTGTGAGGAAGGAAGAAATGTGGGTTCATGCAGCAGTTGGCTACGAGGACCTGTTAGTGCACAGCGGGGGCAGCACATTGCATTTAGGGCAACATTTGCATAGCAGCTGAATCATGGGCGTTGATTCTAAGCGCTGCTGCAGTGTTTATGCTGGTTAACGCACGGGCTTGTTGTCCACATGTATGTTGGCGCAAGACGCATGCAGGATGATGCATGCTCAGTAATCTCTTAGCAACTGCTAAATGATCACCTCGGGTTGCAGTGATCATGCTGGTGGCGGGCGTGCTGAGTTCTACAACGACTAATGGCATCAGAGGATTCACGCTGTTCTCTGGTTCTGTGTTGGCCTTTGGGGGACTCTTCCTCATTGTCTTCCTGCCTGCGGCAGCCCCAGTACATCAGAGCGCAGCCTTTGTGTTCACTTACTTCCGCGATACTGACCAGATCGACCTCGGCCTGCCCAGCACAGCGTGAGCCCTACACGCCCCTTGCATTTTTGTGTGTGGAAGATCATTGCTCAAGAAGATCCTGGCAGCATTGTCCGCTGTGCACTACTGCCTTGGCATGTGCTCATCTGTGTATGAGTATGCCCGCATGTCAAGCTATTCACAAGCTCCCCGGTTCCATCTACGAGTGGCACAGGCAGACCTGGCAACAACAACAAATTTCTGGGGTTTTCCACTCATCCTGTGCGGTCTTCTGACCTCTGTGGCACTATGTTTGCATGCCTTGTGGGCTAGTGCAATGCCTTGAGCATGCATTTCGTGCAGATAATAACTGGTTTCACCTGTGTTTCAGGTATTTGTTCTTGATGGGTATGCTGCTGAGCGAGTTTGGCTTCATCGGATATGAAGCGTGCGTTACTCCCGAAGATCAAGACAGCCTTACCTGTTTGTCATCACAAATACACAGCGGTGCACTGTGCTTGTCTGTCTTTGCATGCTGTACTGTGCATGCTACATTACCTCACATTGGAAAAGTATAAACAGCACATTGGGGGCGGATTTGCATGCTTCACACCTCTCTCACATGACTCGGGAGAAAGGGCCAATTCTGCTCGTCCAGTGTCCTGATGCAGATTTTAGCAAAGAGCGCTGGTCTTGACCCGATTTCTCCATGCTTGCAGGCCTGCACAGTTTGCCGAAGAGACAAAATCGGCGGACAGGATTGTTCCTTGGGGAATAGTCAACACGACAGCTCTGAATGGCACGTTTGGGCTAGCCTACATTGTGGCAATCCTCTTCTGCATCCAGGTGAGGGAAACACTACACGGGCTGTCTTACAAATCTTTCAATCTGCACTGGGGCACTTTTGTTCTTTGCATTTGTTCTGTGCATATGCATACGACAACTGGAGCCAAAACCTGCCACCAACAGCCGCGTGGCTGCTGCATCAGATTAGCTGTGCACATGCGCAAAGAACTCTGGCTCCTTACATCAGACATCCTGCACTGTGGCAGCTGCATGCAATGTGAAGATTCCTGCAGAATGCCCTCACGCCGATGTCTTTTGCATCGATCTTGCTAGGGATCTTGTTGCTAATGACCCTTGATCTCTGCTGTCTGTGCAGGAACCGGACGAGCTGCTGCAAGGGAATGCAGGAGGGAACGTGGTGGCACAGGTTTTCTGGGATATTTTTGAGGTACTAGTCCTGCTTTAGCCCATCTTGAGCTTGCCTGTATGCTTCCTGCATGCAGCCATCTACAGACCTTCCTCTACCTCAGACACAGGCGGACTGTGCTGCTGAAGATGAGAAAGCTTTCATGTCTGCGCAGAAGCGGTTTGGGTATGGGCAAGAAGCGCTCATAATCATGGCTCTTCCACTGGTGGCAATGCTAAATGCCACGGTCATGAGCATGGCTGCGAACACAAGGTGAGACATGTTACATCCCCTTATATAATTGCCTTCCTACAAGAATGCTGGCAGGCAACAGCTGTGACAAGCTGCAATCAGCTGTGCAGTGCATTCACTTCTGCCAATGCATGAATGTGAGCGTCAGAGCTTTTGTCTGTATCTGCATATGTCATGCCAGCAGCTCGCAGTGGCATTGTGCACCGGTTGCATGCAAAGCGAGCCACCTATGCACGTCATACCATGTCATGTCTTGATGCCATGCACACAATGCTCTCTATGCAAGCCTTATGAGAGTATCTCTCGCAGTGTGTGATGTTCGCCTGACATTTCCAGGATGCTGTGGTCATTCTCGCGGGACGGCGGAGTGCCCTTGTACCGGGTGTGGGCGGCGATTAATAAGTACACAGGAACGCCCCTGAATGCCACGTGGGCCATGTCTGCTCTGGCGTTCCTGATTGGCCTCCCCATGCTGCTCTCCAACACAGCATTCATCGCCACTGGAGCCCTGTCATCTGTCGGCCTCTATGTCAGTTGTGAGTGCTCTGCTCTCTTCTGCTGCAATGCTACCTTGTCCCTTCCTGCTTTGCCCTGCTATTGCTTAGCTGATGCTCTGCTTTGCTTTGCTCTGCTTTGCTCGTGCTCTGACATTGCTAAGCTGTTGCTGTGGTTTGCTTCGGTGATGCTCTGGCGCTTCCATTTGACAGCAATTGTGTATCATATGCAGTCCATTCGAATGGTTTGGTGCGCGGTGTGCATGACGTTTGATGCAGCATTCCGATGTCTGTAATGTGCAAACAAAGGTGACTAAGGTGTGTCTTTTGTTCTCCCAATGCAGATGCCATCCCCATTGTGCTGCGGGTGGTCTTCAGAGAAAACTTCACGCCCGGGCCTTTCAGGCTGGGAGCGCTTCAGCCCTTTGTGAATGTCTTGGCTGTCTTCTGGACGGGTGTGGGCACGGTGAGTCACTCCTACACTGTCCTCTTTGCCTGCTTGTGTCACGATTCTCGATGCATACTCGATCATTTCCCATCATAATAAACAGACTACAACACTGCTTTTCATCTGCTCATACCAAAATAGATAGTATTGAGGACTTTGTAATTCTCTGATATAACGCATAGGCGGTCCCGCATGCATGCATAGTCTTCCCTACTGTACCCTCTCTTTGGCATTGTTGTACGTACCGGGCAGGTTAACACTCTTCCTGGGAAAGTGCTCTCAGGCGACTTTGTGTGCATTGATCAGGCATGCTTCCTGCTGCCCATGTCCTACCCGGTGACAGATGCAAACCTGAATTGGACGCCAGTGACTGTGGGCACAGTAATGGCGGCTGTGCTGGTTGCATGGTACCTGCCAAAATATGGGGCGGCCAGATGGTACCGTGGCAAGGCGCACACTCTGCCGGACAAAGTCATTGTGAGTTCTTCCCTCTCTTGCACATCAGCTTCAAACGTTAAGCGGCGCTGGCCAGATCTGCTGTGCTGGCGCCAATGAGTGATCTTGCCCATTGCTGATGCTCCGCAGCAACTGTCTTGCAGTGGTAACCAAGAAAACAGAGTGCAAGACAAGACAGAATAGAAGGATGATAGTGACCACTGAGACTCTGCACCAACGTGTGGCTCACGGGTATTAATAAGGCTGGTATATTTTGTTGACACTTTGTTGCAATGCACCTAGCCCTGAAGGCAACAACAACAACAACAACAACAACAACAACAACAACAACAACAACAATAATAGATAAGGAGTTCTTCACCCCACCAAATATTTGCATTTAACTGAGCGCATTTGGGCCATTTGTAGAGGGGCGGGGGGCGTTATTCCGAGGGCGGCGGCGGCACCGGGGTGGGTCGTCCAATGGAGAAGCTTATGCTACTGGATCTGCTGGAGCACGTCAAAGCAAAGGACTCCCACACCACAAAAGTGACCGTGATCTTTTCGCGCGAGCCCAACCTATACAGGACCTCGAGGGCCGCGCGCAAAATCGGGGGTCTTGAACCTATAGGCCCGGGACCGGAGGCAACGCCGTCGCACTGCTGCCCGGCACTGGGCAGCTCCGCACACCCGGCCGGGCAGCCAGGCCGGCCGCCCGTGCCGGGGGCGCGAAAGGGGCGTTCGCCGAACAGGAGCCGCATGCCCTGGCTAGCCGACGTGCCGGAGAGCAGTAGCTCACAGGAAGCTGATGAGCCTGCCGAGGGGTTTGATGGAAGACAGGGGGTTGAGTAATGGCAGCACCTGATCTGGACGCCGCTGCTGCTGCCTGATCTGGTGGCGGCAGCAGCAGCGGGCCACTTTAGGCAGCCTCAGCCGAGCGGGCGCCATATTGGGCGCCGCATACCGGTGGAGGGAACGCCTGCGCACATGCGGATATGAGTCAGCCTGTTCAGGCCTGATGACTCGTCGGCCAGGCGCGGGAACTATTCAGTTGACTTCAGCATATAATTGGCATGCATGTGCTGCACCATTTCTGCATTGCAATTGCCAATTTGAACGAGTTATTAGGCAAGCATGCACAGTAAGAGTTGCTAATATTTCTCTGCTGCAGTCCAAATTAATAAGATTGATATCGACAGAGGATGCTTTCCCCTTCGAAATTCTCCCTGGGGCATAAATATTGCAACAGGGGCTCAGCAGGGGTTGCCCCGTTTCTAATGCACTTTCTCCATTGATGGTCAGGCCTCCTAGTCTAAGACATGACAGAAATATTCTAATTTTTCTGTAAAACAGGTTCTGAGACTGTGACTTTTGGAACACCGTGCAAACAAATGACAGTCTTTTGTGTCTGACTTTTGACTTTCTGCTGCTGCTGCCAGCAAAATTTATGCTGAGTATTTTGACTTTGCGGTCCTGCAAGCAAGTAAAAGCTTTAGCCCTGCCGCTGTGATCTGCTGGACACTGCTAACCATTTGGGCTGAGTGTCATGAGACGCATCCATGATGTGAACGTTTGAAGGTGAGCAGGGTGTCATCTTTCTGTATTGCATCAGACGTTGAACAAGCTCGCGCGACCGAGGGCTCAAGTGCATGCACATCTACAGCTGTGCAGCTGCTTTTGCCTTACTTGACTATCGCTGAGGTGCTATGAACTGCAATGGATTGCAGGATTGGTTCGAGCTTGCAGGGTTGCAAAGTGAAGTCATACAGCAGGTCTTTCCTAATTTATTTGCAAGAGCCTGTTACCAGTGTGCATGCCTCCCGAGTAATGGCAATTGCTAAATTGTCATGGGGCATTGCAACCGTGGGAGCATAGAGAGGCCTAAAAGCTTCTGTTGGGATGTAAAATTTGATCAAGAAGTTCAAGTGCATAAGGTGAAAGAGTTTCTGTGGATTTGAACAACTCATGCTGATGCCCATCGCATGATTCCATTTATAGCAAAATGACGTTCATGCTTTTGCATAGCTATGCATAGCAGCACCTATTCCTTATGTGTGGGCTTGGGATTTTCACTGGTATTGACCACCCTGCTCCCCAAAGAAGAAGAAGAATAAGAAGATTACATCTTTCCATCCGTCTAGGGCTTATTCGATGAACCGACACTGCCCGCATTGGGCATTCGAATTTTGAAGTCAAAACAGCAAAACAATTTTGTATAAAATTGGCAACCTGAAAAATATCAGCCTGCCACATAAAATCCTTCATGGTGATAATATGATCTCCAAACAAAGTAGAATACATGTCCCCCACTGGTTGGACCGCAACAAATTCAAACACTAAGTGGTGTTCATCTGCAAGGCCATGCATGGCACACCGAGGGCAAGAGCGTTGCATGCGCGGACCCCCCTACGGCGCCCCCAAAGTGCCGAAAATATATGTTAAAAGGGAAATCCAAATCCAAATCCAAATCCAAAAATCCAAATCCAAAAACCCTTCTAGGGTAAACAGGCTCGTACAAGAAGAGTTCAAGCAGGAAGTTCAACTTACCAGAATCCCGACTAAAGTCGAGCGTTCATGCTCCGACGGTATCTTGTTGATCTCATGATACGACGGAATGAACTCGTGCATAGCTCTGCAATTGGACGTGCGCTTGTTGGACTCGGTCCGTCATAGTAGGAAACATCTATACCTCCACGGTGCAATTTTATAGAGTGCAGGTGATTATTTATTTTTCTGATCATCCCTGTGAGCTTGTAACACAACACAGTGGAGAATAAGGGTGCACCCGAAAAGGGATCCTCGACACCCCGGCCCCGGGTGCGGGCACGCTTAAGGTGCTGGACATCTAGACTCGCTAGCAAGGTAACGTGAAATATGCATGCAAACAGATTGATCTTTACTCAATATCAGAAATAATGAGGATTATTAGAAACAAGAAAGTGCACAGCAGCCTTTGCCAACTCTCCAAGTGGACTTCGCGTAGGCAGGGATGTTACTACAAAGGCGAGCTTCAATGTAGATGGGACACCTCAGCAGCATCCACGGCTATGGAATAAGCCAGCGCAGCATAGAATGACGGGCTCTGTAACCAGTCAGGGCAGCAAAAATGGTCCCTCAGTCGGGAGCGAGAACAACTCCCAAGGCAGCTACCAATCGTGCAAAGAGCTTGCAAAGTTGTCAGCGTCCTCGAAGGCAGATGTTGAAGCTCTCAGCAAAGACAGCGGACAGGCTCGGTTGGAGGAGCTCGGATACAGGCAGGGGCTACGACGAGAGTTTGGGCTCCTCACCAGCACGGCAGCAGGCTTTGCTGTTATGTCCTACATGCTGGGCATCACAGGTGCGCAGCCCTGGCCTCAAAATCTGCATGTTTTGCTTTAAATTAGCTGCACAATGCCCCAGCACCTTTCCCCATGCCAGCAGTGTTTCTGAAAGGTCCAGGCTTTCACCATCTGCTCAGATCCCCCTTACTGCCTGTGCTTGCTCGTGCTTTAAGAAAGGGGACTCTAGAAGAGCTAGATTAATGTCAAGTGCTAACATGAGGCAAGGGCATTGGTGCCATGGCATAAATAATTTAGCCTCGAAACAAGCCCCAGGCTCCATCGCGCATGTGCGACTCGTTTTTAAATCTAAGGTGCAACGCAGGAGGTCTGCCAATATCTTATGTGAACGGAGGGCCGGTGTCGGCTATATGGGGATGGGTCTCAGTCTCAATTGCCAACATTCTGGTTGGACTGTCCGTGGCCGAGCTGGCCTCTTCCTACCCACTGGCAGGCGGGCCTTACTTCTGGTAAGGACCCCCCGCATGTATTGAAAACATCCCTGAATGCCTTACTAACGGGTGCTTTGTCGAGTCTGTGCATTCCCTCTGCTCGTCTGATTGGTTTACTCACGGCCCCACTTGGATCCCAGCACGAATTCCACATGTGTCTGGCTCCAGCAAAACAGGTCCACTGCGTTTGGTCACCTGAGAACCTTTTGAGAGCCTTCTGAGAAATTTCTTCTGGGGGTATTTGTGAGGGGCAGACACCTTGATTTCATGCTCAAGCAAGTGAAAACCACCCCATCTCTTCTTAAAACTTGATGAATAAAGAATGTTCTGCTACTTGTGAGGCTTCCAATTCAGGGCGCACGAATCTGAGCCCCATACTTCAGGAGCTTGAGATTCTACCATGATGTGCGAGGTACTTGGCAGGCAGATCCGAGGATTCCATTCATTCCCCTGCTGCCCTGTACAGGGTTGTGGAGCTGACAGGCAACAATCCCAAATGGGGCCTGCTCGCCTTCCTCACAGGTGACTAACCGCTTATGTGGCCCCGCAATAGCCCTTAGCCCCGGCTGGCGGGGGGCGGTACAAATACTAAGCACCGTGCCCACGGTTGTTGCTTGGATCTGGCGAGTCCATCAAGGGGTAGGCTTGTGGCAGCCTTTAGCTGCAGCTTGTCTGCAGGACGCACCTTGCCTCTTGGCAGGAAAAGCGTGGAATGACAATGATAATTCTTATGATGATGAATAGCCCTTGCGGGCTGCCCTGCCATTGCAATCCCCAAACATGCCTCTCCAGAGAGGCTTATGCAGAGGTTGCGTGGAGTTTTAGTTTTGCCTGTGGATGTTGTGAAGACACGAAGGTACCGGAGTGAAATCACGGCAGATTACCATTAGTGCAAACCTGGTGTCAAGGCAGTGATCAGGGGTGCTTGTCACCACTGAGGTTAATGTGGGGCTGAGTGTACTTTATGCAAGCTTCACTCAGACACTGACGCGCAAGCATGTGCGTGCATGATGCAGGCTGGCTGAATGTGCTGGGCCAGTTTGCGGCCACGTCTGGGGCCGGCTTCCTGGCAGCTGGCCTGCTGGATGACATATGGGGCATGGTGCGCCAGGGAGATGACCTAACCCGCCAAGAAACCCTCCTCGTTTACTCAAGTGCGCAGCCTGCGTGCAATTTTGAGACAAGTCTCAGCATGCTAGGATGCCACTAGCTGGGATGCCACTATCTGACCGATGAGTGATAAACAAGTGAAATGACAAGTGGGCATACGCTGACTTGGTTGCTGCAATTTCTAGTGATGGCAAGGCTAACATTCATTTCATACCTCTAAAATTTGTGCAGATGTACTGGCGAGCCGACCAATATGGTTGTCAATCACAACATTCCTGGATGAGTCATGGAGTTGGCTCGGGGGCATTTCCTATGTCAGCGGTGGCTGCTGCAAAGACTGCCTACAAATTGTCTTTTGACTTCAAAGTGCAAAGAATTTATTTGATTTGATCGTCTGACGCGCAAACTCCATTATTAAAAGTCAACTTCTCAAAGTCTCAAATGGCCTGTTGCTTGTGTGATCGCAGTCTGCCTGTTGCTGGCGGGCGGGGTGAGTTCGATGCCCACGAGAGGGATCCAGTGGTTCACCCTTTACGCGGCCGGCTTCTCGGCAGCGGCAGGCCTCCTCATCACAATCATGCTGCCCATCGTGGCGGTTACTAAGCAGCCCGCCAGTTTCGTCTTCCTGACATTCCACGGAGACAACCATCCAAACACCGGGATAGACACCGGATCACCACACGACTTGTGAGATTCTCCCTTGACACTTGCCAAATTTCCCCCCCGTCAATGCCATGATCATGATCGCTGCATGTGGTATGCCAATACGCATGCAGCATGCTGGCAAGGCCTCCTTTTGCATGCCAATTTGCCCATGTCTTTGGATGTTGTTTGTCCCATCAGGTTCAAGAGTTTATCGTTGTCAGTGGCAGCTTTGTGGCATGCTGGGGGCATTGTCATTATTTGTTCATCATGCTTTCTCATCCGCACTAAAAAGCAAAACGTGCCTGACATGACGAATGCGGCACAGTGTGTTTGGAATGAAGTGATGCATGTGATGTCATGTGTGTGCCTGCGCAGTTACACCTTCCTGCTCGGGACCCTGTGCGCCCACTTCACATTCGTGGGCCTGGAAACGTGAGCCACCAATCCTGCCTTTCCATTGCAGAATATCTGCCTTGTAAGTGCTTGCTTAATGGAGAATGCTTCTATTGTGCAGTTCGAGCCCTGTCAAGCTGCTGGATTCAGACAAATTTGACCCCCTTTTACAGAGCTGAAAGAGATGCACGCCCTTTATGGGAGTTGTTGCTTGCCTGATCACATGCAGCTCATTTTCCAGTCAAATGGTACCCCAACAGCGGCTTCATAAGTGCCGAATTTTTGCTGCAGGATGAGAATATGCAAACATGTCGGCCGCAAAGGCTGAATATGTGACTTTGAGGTGTTTATTGTGTTGCCAGGCCGGCACAGTTTGCAGAGGAGACCAAGCGAGCTGACCACAACACGCCAAAGGCAATAGTGATCTCCATTGTGGCCACATCTGTTCTGGGACTGGCCTACTTGATCTCCATCCTCTTCTGCATGGAGGCACGCACCCGCGTTGCACCTGCCTCTATTTCCCGCTGCTCTGGTGCTGGGTTACTGGGTCGAGCTTATCTTGTGAACTGTACTACGCGGCCCTTTTGAGGGGGCAAGATAGCAGGACGCAGGATTGAGGTCTGGCCAGTGCATGCCAGTGTATAGGCACTTCAATACCTGAGCCTCATACTTATTGCACAGAATCTGGCATTTCAGTGGCTTGACTCTAAGTTCTGGGCTCTCAATGCCGAGGGTGAAATGCAATAGGCACCAGATTCATGCGCACCCTGCATTACGTAATGTCATTAGTAGCTGTTGACTGCTGGGCGAATGGCTGACACAACCCTGGGGCCTACATAAGTCACCATGGCCTTATATAATGCATTAGTAGGGGTTGACTGTTGGGCGCTGGCTGACGCAATAGTGCGGACTACATTAATCACCGTGGCATTACCCAATGCATTAGTAGTTGTTGACTGTTAGGCGCTGGCTGACGCATGGTAGATGGTGCAGCAGCCAAATCTGGTCCTTTATGGCATCGTGGACGGCAACATCTCCGGCCAAGTCTTCTTCGACGTGTTCAAGGTGCGCACTGTTCAGCCCTCTGAGTCACATCAGCATCACATGTCATCTCAGGGATCTCTGGTGCAAGCTGAAGGAACTGTTCGCTGCCCGAACCCCCATATGACTGTGTCAAATACGTGTCCATGCATGACTGCATAGCATGTGGAAGGGAATTAGCAGCTCGGGCCTAGACTGTCTTTGAGCATTGCTGCTTTGGTTGACAATCATTGGCAATCTCAGATGCCATGTGACACATCGACTCACCTAGAGGTCAGGCCGTGTCTCAGGGTCCAACAAGTAAGATTCTTTGAATTTAATGAGCTGATAGCTGAGCTGAGCTGAGCTCCACGCTGCAAGGGTCAGGATTTGCAGAAAGAATCCAAAGACGCATGCTCGAAGCTTTTCACTTGCAGTTTGAGGAGAAAAGCCTCTAAAGTTGCAGGGCTTCTGATGCAGTGATTACAGACGCGAACCGTGACTCTGTCTCATGTGATGGTTTGAGTGCAAGCACACTGATGCAATGTGTGCTGCTGTGGTGCAGTCGAGGTTTGGCAGTGGGGAGGGGGGTATAGTGCTGCTGTCTCTGGTCTTCTTGGCGGTCTTCAACACCACTGTCATGTGTATGGTCACCAACTCAAGGTGAAGGCACTCCTCTCAGTCATGCACCCCAAAAGTTGCTTGTGCCGCAGCACATTTGCTGGCAGCAAGGGGCCTTGCCTTTACGGAATGATGGAAGCTGCTGTGCAGCATCCAAGCAGCATATATAGAAAATAATAAGTAACATTAGCGGAGACCTTGCGTTGCATGGCATGCACTTTCATTGCATTTTAATCAAGCAAGGTACTTGATCCGCACCTTGAAATCTGGGGAGTGTCGGGTTTCTCCATAACTGAGCAGACGTGTCAGCCTGGGACGCTGCCACAATAGTACGACTTCATCTGCATGTGACGATGGGAAAATTGCGACCAAGAGAAAGATACTCGACACATACAATGTTCTCCCAGGATACTGTCGCCTTTTGCAGGACCTGATGCAAACTGCCAGTTCACAGAGAGGATGACCTCTGCAGACATACCGACAATCACACAAGCTCGACAGTAAGACTTGAGCTGCACGCAAACAAGAGAAAGACACCTGACGCATGTGACTTCTCTTGCAGGATGCTGTGGTCGTTCTCGCGGGACGGAGGTGTTCCATTGTACCAGGCCTGGGAAGCGATAGAGCCCAAGACAGGGACCCCCCTGTGCGCCACATGGGCCATGACTGCTTTGGCTTTCCTAATCGGGCTCCCCATGCTTCACTCCAACGAAGCCTTTGATGCAATCGCGTCAATCAGCGCCGCCGCCCTCTACCTCTCCTGTGAGCACTCCTTTCCTTTCTATGCGTCATTGTTGAACCCGCAAGGCAGCCCTCATCGCTTGCACAGCAACTCCTTAAATTCTCTCTTGGAGCCTTGTCTTCTCAGCTGCACTGACAATTTGTGCACCCACCAACTTGTCTGCGGTCTTGTCTGCTGCATGGGTCAGGGGCCCCAATTGCAGTACTGCACCGCTCTCAGAACCTCTCTTTCACATGATAGAAAGGCTGCATGTTGAAATCTCCCTGAAATGCCCTGGTACCTCTCCTGTGAGCACCTTCCTTTCATTCTGCAAAAATATCTGCAGAGGTCTTTGTTTGATGTGAAGAAGGATTCCTGGATTTGCTGCCTGTGTGCAAGCAGAATATCTTTGCTTCGCTTTTACATCCTTGCCTTGAGCCACTGTGGGGGCCCTTACAAAGCTGGTGTTAGCACCACTTGCCACACTCTTGTCGGCGCTTCAGAGTTTTCTCAGTGAGAGTGCATGCGAAGGGGCATTGACCAATGCATGCACCATTCAGAGCACTTCATAAAATAAAAAAATTCATTAGATTTTCCTCACCTGGCTTTGTCCGCAAAGTAACTGATCGATACTGTGCCACATGCAGGTGCCATCCCAATAGCGCTGCGGCTGTGGAAGCACAAAAGCTTCACGCCGGGGCCATTCTCTCTGGGCAGAGCAAATGTCGTGATCAACACACTGTCACTTCTCTGGATCCTCTTCTCAGTGGTGCGCAACTCTGCCACGCGGTGCTGTGTTGCTATGGCACACAAAGCCAACAAGAAGCGAAGAAGTCATACCGGCTTCTGTGCAGGCTGCTATGCTCTGTGCTTGATGGTGCTTGATAGCCTGCTTTCTGCTCTGCAAAATTTGGGTCCATCCTTCCTCACTCACACAAACTTCATCTGATAAGGAGATGTATAATTCAAACAAAGGCCAGGCCGGCCTCATTGTGCAGTGCATGTCTTTTTGATCTCGCGAATATATAAATGCTAATGTGAAACTGCATTCCAAATCCAGAAGCTCGAAATTCGCCTTTCAAACTTTTGCGCAGGGCATCTTTGTGCTGCCGGACACGTACCCCGTAACGGCCCTGAATTTGAATTATTGCCCGATCGCCGTGGGCCTAGCGCTGTTGGTTCTGCTGGTGGCCTGGTTTCTGCCAAAGTGGGGCGTTGGACGATGGTACCGGGGCAAAGCACACACTTTGAAGGATGCTGATGTGGTGATGCCCCCCCTTGAAGCTGCAAGCACCAGTGTGTTCTGCTTAGAATTCTGGCTGGAAGCTACAGTGGCCACAAATGTGTGCTACATTGAAAGCTCTGAAGCCACAAAAGTGGCTAAAAACTGGCATTTCCAGAAAATAACTCCTGAAGTTGGTGTTCATCGTACTTCTGCTTTAAAGGAATGAAATGTTGCTTTTTGCACTGGGAATTAATCTTTAGATGCCAATCGGTGCTTGAAAGTGGGACACCCTCAGGTACTTTAAGCGCCACAAAAATGCTCTTTTCATTTGCTGAGAGCCACATTGGCTTTCTGGAAGCCACTAAAAGAAACCCTGGCAAGCAACGCCTGCGCAACGGGGCTTGAGCTTGTGAGCCTTCCTTGAACCGGCTTGTGATCACTTGCATGCTGGCTGGAAGCAAAAATGCTCAAAAGTGCTCACCTCTTTTGCCCCTGCATCAGTGTCTTTCATGCAAAGATCAGCCTTGCTAGATCTTCTAGAGAACCTGTGCAGGTTGGTAACAATAGCCATGCCTTTTGAATAGAGACAAGTACCAGTACATGATTGCTAGCTTCTTTCTGCCTGTTCCTTGCCTGTTTGGCTCCCTAAAAGTTTCATGTGTGATACATCTCAAGGGCAAAGTATGAGAGGATTGGCCACTTTCATGCCGTAACATCTGATTAGTGCTGCTGCAAGGTGTTCACTGCAGCTTTGGCATGTTTAAATGTGCTCTCTGATCCTGGGTTTAAATGTCATGCACAGAGGGGCGGCGGGAGGCTTTTGGAGGATCATGCACTGCGTGAGCGGTACAAGTCCATGGAATCGGTGGGCCCTGGAAAGCTGACACTGGCGAGGTTTGCTTCCGTGGTGTCGAGGCGGACACAGGTGAGGTCACACATGCAATGCCGAACTTTAGAGCGATCAAAAGTGAGAGTATGCAGTGACTTGAGTTCTTGTTTGAAAATCTGTTGTGCAATGATTCAGTGGGAGGTATTAAAGAACATCGTGTGATGTTGGCAGCTGAATGCTGAAGACATCTGCAGAGTACTGGATCAATTTGTCAAAGCCCATAGCTATAGGTTTCCTGGATAATCAGGGGTAGTGAAACCTTGAGAATTTCACAGCACCGACTAAGGTTGTTGCATGTCAACTGTCATTTGCTTGCATGCGTGTCTGACTCAACAGCTTCCAGTGGGATTGTTTACTGCAGATGGATCACTTTGCATGTGACTGAGGTCATCCTTTATGAAAACAGGTGCAGCCAAAACAGCGTGTGAATCTGGCCTTCTCGTCAGAGGTCACAGGGACTGACGAGGAGGGCGCGCCCAAAATTAACAGGGCAAAGAGGAATGGTGCGATGCCGTTTTCTACTTTTTGCTCTTTTCCAGTCACAAAACTAACCTACAAGATGTGAAAGAAGAGGAGGCTGCATCTCGACTCGATGTCCTATACAATGGCACTGGAGCAAGCTCTTGCCATTTCTGCTGAGCTTGCTGAGAACGCCTCGCTGGCTTGACATGCTATAAAGCTTGACATGCTATAAAAAATCATTGCCTTCTGCGTTACTATGGGAACTTTGGTTGCTGGTAGATCCCTGCTTGCTCAAGAGCCCTTCCAATTCGTTTGCTGAAGTGCAACAATGCCTTGTCAATCAGTCATCTTTTGCAGGCGCAGCAGGATGCACGTTGACAAACTCCCTGGTAAAAGAACAGAAGTTTATAGGTCCTGGACTCTGAATCTGTATTTGCACGGGAGCAGGGGCAAAGAGGTTCAGGGAGGGGCCACTGATGCCAGGAATTCCAGCCACAGACCAAGAAGGAGAGTTGTCTGAGGAGGGAGCCCACACATCTGAGGACTCAGCGCGGATGAGGTCAGTTACCGAGGGGCAGCCAGTGTCCAGTCAGCCTTCCACGCTCGAGGAGTCAGCTACCGGCAAAAGGGCGTTCTCTTTGTGAGGGCGAGGGGCGCGCGCAGTTGTACACTAGGGGTCTTCAAACAACGGGATGCATGTATGTCTGTCTGTTTGCTGGCGGCTGGAGGTTGCAGGCATGCTTCCTGACTGATGTGTAAACTGTCCGGGGGTGGGAAACCGCTCCCGGGCAGCGAGTTCTCTGTAGACCAGAATTGAGGATGTTTGAAGGCCGACTGTGTTCTTTTATGACCGCTCGCTGTGACAGCTGACGGGAACTGGACAGCCTATTGTGTTTGTGCCAAGGAGGCAGCACAGCTGCACCAAATGACACCATTGGGGCATTGCAAAGCGGCGCTTGCATTACAAGAGTGCAATTTGCACTCGAGCTTTTGCTTAGCTGCGACCCTGGTGTCGAGCTGTGCAAGGCCTGAGCTTGAGAAGACCTTGGCAGGATCTCTGAGAACTTTGGAGAATTTGGCTGCAGCCTCTCAGCCATCAACTGTGCCAAATAAACATGCCGGTGATGTGGCATGCACGGAGCATGATATTTTGCCCTGGGCACTTTTGTGGGCGGGTTCTGGGGCAGCGCTTTGGTGTTGGGCAGTAATTCTTGTGGGTACGTTTGGCCTCCTGTCCGTGTGGGTTTGTTTGAGATCCGGTCTGTGTAGAATAATGCAGTAAGTATTTGTCTGCCGCAGTGATCATGCAAGCGATGCCCCGTGCTTGGGACTTGTGTTGATCCAGAAAGAAATTGGGAAGAAAGGCCCAGATTGAAGCAGGAGCCTATTTGAAGAAACGCGCGATCTCAGGGAATGGCCACGCAAGTGTGATCTGAGAAAAAGTCTCCCAAGTGTCAGGGGAGAATCTTGGCCTCAAAGAAAATATCTGTTTGCCTTGTGGGCTCAACAGTGAGACTTGTCCCCGATGATGTCTTGCTGTTGAGACACCCCGTCAAACACCCTACATTGAGTGTGTTTGACAAAAGTGGGCCGGACGGCAGAATATGGCACCAGGTTGTCTCTTTTCTCAGGGGAGCGCTCTGTGCTGGCATTTGCTAGGCGCCGCTTCTGGAGGGTGAATATTTTTTGAGAGTGAAATATAAATAGATATCAGTTTGCCTTTAATTGCAGCTTGCCTGCAGGACGCACCTTGTAATTGCCTTCTGGCAGGAAAAGCGTGTAATGATAATAGAGCTAATAATTAGTTTGCTTCCGAGAGTCCGACAGAGTCTGTCACGCCGCGTGCGACACCTTGAGATCACTTCAATTGAAGAAAAACCCTGTTTTTTCAGTGATCACTTTGTGGTCTTGAGCCTTCAGCTATTGTGTGTATTGGCAATCAATCAGAGGACCATCATGCATGCATGCACTGGCATTCTTGCATGGTGCAGCGTGCAAGAGCTTGGGTTGCTGCTGTGGCGCTGCATGAAACTGCTTGAGGCCATCTCCTGCAAGCTGTTCTTCTGAAGCTGTAGCACCGAGATCGTGCAGGGAATATGCTACGGTTGTGTGAAGTAAAGCCGCACGGAGAGAAGCTATGGGCAGACATTCTGTCCCGAAAGAATGAAACAAAACAAATAATTTTGGCCAAAGGCAAAGGAGCATCGGATCAACTGAAGCATCATCTCAGCCCGTGCCATTGGCACATTACCGCACACGTCAGCCAGTGTGACATCAGCACATCAGAACCTCTCCTCCATCCGCAAACGCCTCCGCGTCTCCGCTCCCTCCGGTCCCTCCCCTGTACACCTGGCGGCCATCCTCCAAGGTCAGCCCCCGCCACCGTTACCGGCAGGTCTCCCCTCCCCCCGCCGCTCCGGCCGCCACACTCGCCCCTCTCTCCGTCTCCCTGCACCCCACCGTCCCTCCCGGCCGCAGCGCCGCCGCCGTGCACCTATCTCCATGCCCCACACCCGCGCGACCCCCCCACGCCTGCCACAGCCTCCAATGCCCGTGCTGCCCCCGCGGCGGTCCTTCCGGGTCCGCCGACCACCCACGACCTTCCCTTTTGATGCGGGGGCGTTCTCCCCTCCGCCTCTGGCATCCGTGCGAGGCTGATTCGAGCCGGTCAATTGCACGCGCTAGTTTCAAAGCTGGGTATGGTTGTGTACTGTGTACGCAGTTCCAGTTGAGTTGCATTGAGTCTTTAAGATGTAGCTTTCCCGCGCTCTGGCCCGTTATATACCTGGCAATTTTGCATACGTTGCGTTAAAGAACCCCAACGTGCTACGGCTATGAAACCCCTGCCTGCTCCACGCATCCCTGGTTCGATTCTCTCTTTTTTCACCTTTTTTGCTTTCCCTTTTCCACTTTTCAAGCCTTTTTTCATCAACCACCTATATTTATTTTGCCTGTCACTGCACACTGCAGTTGGCACAATGAAGAATAATTATTTTGCCTGTCACTGCACACTGCAGGAACAGCTAGCTACAGCCTGAACATGGCACGGCCAGCGCGCTGCCTTGCATGCCTTGCAAGCCCACTGAGTGCTTTACTGATACTGATGAATTACCAACAATGAAGAATTACGTGAATTAAGTGAACACAGTCTGCAGCATGTCAATTTTGTGCAGCAGTGCAGATTGCTACATTTGATATCCTGCCTCTCACATCTCAGCTATATATCAAATTCTGCCTTGGATCACTAGCCTGCTGAGCAAGTTGACCTTCTGTATTTACAAGCAGTCAAGAAGTGATTGTGTGATCTTACACCTTAGGATCTTGATGTCAACAGTACCTGTAGGATTAGTCTCGACTTTACAGCTCTCAAACAATGCTCAGATCATGTCATGCTCTAATCATCTGATCATTCTCAATAGGAATCAATGTTGTTACAAATGACTTCATGGCCCAATGTGCTGGTGTCTCAGTTCACACTTCAATCACCTCTTCCGCCTCTGCATCCGGCCCATTGTCAATGGTGTGCCACACTGTGCTTGCTTCAAACGCCAACACCTTCTGATTTGCGCATGCTGAGTCGCCTTTCACGCTTCCTATCACACGCAACTTGTCGGAATTGCGCACTCGACTCAAGGCCGTATACAACTGTCCCTCAGCAAACAACCCTTGCAAGTTATAAAAATCACACTATCCAATGTCATTCCCTGAGCCCTATGCACCGTCAAAGCATACGACAAAATAAGCGGCAGTTGCATGCGGCTACGGATCAAAGTCCCCATGTTATCTTCAAAATTCATTTTTGCCGGCACGACGGTTTTGCACATCTTTCTGCCATTCACTATGAATTCCACAAATGGCCACAATTTTTCGGGTTGCACCAAAGGCCAGTACCTATCCGCCTCCATCTTATCCATTCCAGGGCCCATGTCACGATCCGTCAAAAGGGCGTCCTGAATACCCTCCTCTGCCGCAGTGCATTGCGAAAATCAAGCACTGCAGTGCATTGCGAAAATCAAGCACTGTCCCCATGCACCCGACTCTGATATCGTTGTCAATCTTAAAGGTGCACAACACCTTTGCGCCCACGCGCAATCTAACCACCGGCGGCGAAGCCATGCCCGAAAAGACACTTCTCGAGCGCTGCTCCTCATCATAGAAGGACTTTGACTCATCTCTCTCGACATCATGTAAGTCATCATCCTCATTCGCAAAAGTGTTCATCCAGCGATTCGAGCCATGTGTGTCAACCCCATAATACACCACTTCCGGCCCCACCAGAGTCTTCAGCTTCTCTACAGACCATTTTTCGAGCATCTGTCTTCCTGCTGCACAATACTACAGCATCATTCACATCCACTTGCTTATTGAGCAGCAGGGCCTTCATCTCCTCATACAGATCGTCCGTCAATCTTGGTGCCACCCTCAAGGTAGACAAAAATCTACCTAATCTCCCATTTATGTTGTAGCGCCAGCAGTGCTTCAAACGATAGCACTTGAATCCCGCCCGTCTCAAGACAGCACTTTCAAACGCATAATCTGCTTTCTTTTTCACCCAGGGCACTGCCGAGCCTGGATTTGGGTTTGCCTGGAAATCACCCACAGGAGCAAGCTGCGCCAGGTCACCCACCAACATGACCATCACACCTCCAAAAGGAGCATTGACCTTCTTCATTGACCTCGCAACCTCATCCAAGAGGTCTACAAAGTCTGCACTCAGCATGGTAAACTCCTCAATGACAATCACTTTCACGAACCTCCAGCGGTCCCTGACACCCGCTCTCATCTGACTAATTAATCCATCAGCTCTTCCTTTTCCCCTCTGCAGACCTCCCATGCTATGAATCGTTGTGCCATCTACAGCCAAAGCGGCAAGCCCTGTGGATGCCGTAATCCATACTCCCTTTTTACCATACATTTGCTCCAATACGGGCTTCAGCACATTCTTTATGATATGCGATTTGCCAAAACCCGTCGGTGCAGAGAGCAAAATATTTTCTCTGCGAACATGCAACTCTTCCGCCCAAACAACGGGGGCGTCTCAATGCCACCAGCCAAATCAGCCTCAGAATTTTGCAGCACGCCAAACCGGATTGGCACTTTCAACTCTTTTCTAGTGTGTGCAACCTTCCGCCGCATACGCGTCAAGTATCCCTCTTTCGCCAAAAATGCATTCTCCGTTGCATTGTATGCAAGCACCTCCTCCTTGAAATCCGACACAGCTTTTATGTGCTGTACGGACTCCATTGGCAGCTCTAATACGCGTAACAAATGCTTCTCAGGACACAAATCGTCCGTCAAAAATAGAAGTGCCGCGTCTCGGAGAGCAGCAGCATGTTTATAATCGTCAACCGAGAAACTTGTGCGCAGTGCAAGCAACTCTACCGTCAACGGAGCGCTTGCCGTCACCACCCGCACGTACAACTGGCTGCGAAATAGTCCACGCTTGGCTTCATATACGATGCCTCCCAGTTTACGCGCGGCTTTCCGGTCCCGAGCACTGGCTTCCCGGATGCCACCTGTAACAACATGAACTTACTACATGTACACCCTTTCCAATCTTCATTTACCTTGCATCCTGCCACACATGCACACCGTTCTTGTCCCACTCCATGTCACCATCCCAAACATCACCAATTGTTCCATTCATTTGTATGCCCCCAACATTGAATGTGCACCGGTCTCAAGCATTCCGTCAAGCCTACCCCCCACACATGCCCTCGCATGCCAGGTCTGTCAACAATATCATCATTAACGAAAGCTGCTTCACAGTCATCTATAGCATCCTTCACACAGGCACTCCATAACTCGACCCGCCTCCTCCGTAACTCCATGTATTCCTGCACCAAATCTGACTTGCCGCGCTTTGTCACATACAGACTAAATGCGCTTCGCGCTTGCCGGTATCTATGCACCGGCATTATACTGTCATCACTATTAGCTGCCACACCAATGTCACGGCACACTTTGTTGATTCGCAACTGGAATTCCCTCTAGGCATTGGAACGCCATGCATGCACCCGCACCTGCAATGGCAATTGCGTCCTCCCCGGGTCTACCCATGCCACTTCAGGAAATCTAGGCTGCCCTAAATACTCCTCCTTCTTGCGTTCCCGTTCCTTGTCCCCAACCTCAAACTGTATGGGTCTAAATACCAATCAATGACCCTCCTCGCATATATTCTAAGCACCGTCTTGGCACCTGTCACCGCTTGCCAGCCGCCCCACCTTATCATGACCTCAATGGCACACGGCGATAATTCCTTTCCCCGAGAATTTAAGATTGCCAGGATGCATGTCCTGGACACAAAGCCGGATCGATGCGCAGAAAATCCTCGGCGCGGTGAACCCATACGCTCTAGCAATGTTTTATTCCACACCCCTATTGCAGACACACTGCTGGGCGCGGTATCGATCCAAAAATTTGCACATACATCGCAAAACAAATACTACTGCATGCATTCCTTCCTAATCTGTAGTTCATCCCCTACGGCAGCCTGCAAAATAGGGTCAAAAGTGTTGAACACTCCCCGCAAAACAAGCAGCCTGTATATCCAAAATGCACAACTGTTCCACATTTGCTCACTATACCCCTCACTATGTGGCTCATCAGTGGCTTCACGAGGCCCCTGAATATCATCATACTTTTCTTCCCTAAATGTCAACCTCACACAAGGGATTTTGACCTCAGCCGCTTCTCTCACAACAGCACGCCCCACAAACAGCTTCACATCCCCTAGCTTGATTGCAATCCAATGTCCTGGGTCGCCTTCCCCCCATCAAGGTGCCTATGGTGAAGGCCGCACACTCAGCTACACCCCGTACAGACTCTACATCCCCGAAATGGGTTGCATTCATGGCTTCATCCATTGTGATGGCCAGCACTTGCTTCACCCCCATCCCATGCTCACGCTTGATAAGATGCATGGTCCTACGATGATCAGCACTGTACAGATTTCTTGGATCCACCGCCTCTTTCAAAACACCACGCTTCTTGCTCCAGTGCCGATTTGCAATCTCACACACATTCCCTACCACCCCTTGAAAACCCTTGTAGCTAGGCACTCGCACACGTGCTTCTAACAAGAACCTTGTCCAGTCCTCTAGGCATGGGGGCCACTGCATTTCATCTATGTCTGGGACAGCCCCCCGAAACATGATTTTGCAAAAGAGAGACCAGTCACCCAGCTTCATGCGCGTGGTTTCTTCTGTGTTCCCCATAAATAGAGTGTTCACGTGGGCCTTCAACGACACCGCCGACCGGCTAGAGCCACCCACAATTTGTTATGCTTCATCCGCATGCGCACCGTCTAAAATGTCTATCACTTCTTCAAGAATCCTCTGTTCAGGAGAGACCCGCAACTCACCCTCAGAAGTATTATGGATGCTACGCTTGTTGCCCGGTCCGCCTTCATCTTCATCCTCATCGCTTGAGTCGCTGCTCCGGTCGGCATCCTCAGTTGCAGATTCCACCCCCTCGCGACCCCCTACTTGTACACCATCACAGCCACAAATATCAGCAACTACCATGACCACATGTGATGTACATCAATATAAGACTTCCCACACATGCATTCAACGCTCACAGCTCTATGCGGCACACACAACCAGTCTTGCTGCAGGTCACGCACCGGAAGTGCCGCCCCGGCTCCCTTGCCGCTCCTTCGTTCTCGTGTTCCTCTTCTTTGCACTCCCTCCTTTTCGCCGGCGCTTCGTTGCCACTTTGCGCCCGCTTGCCGCACCTCTTCCCCTAGAGTCTGCAGCCATGCACCCAACATCATGATCATAGCAACACTGCACTTAGCTGCCTTCTTCCTGTATTCCTCAGCGGCTGCAATACTGCAGCGCCCCCAAAATCCCTACAGACACCCTGACTCACCAGCTACAACAACGCAGCGACCCCAGAAACCCTGCAACAACCCTGACTCTGCAGATGCAACCCCAAGAAATCTGCAGCAACCCTAGCTGAGCAGCAGCAGCATTGCAGTTCATGTAATATTTTCTTGGTTGCACAGTTCTATGTGCGGCGCACAGTCAAAACCGACCGCACTTGAGAGGCAGTCATCCATGTCCATGTCATCACTTTCTTCACGCCCTTCAGAAGGCCTCCAGTCCTCATCTTCATCATGTCCTCCGAACGCCACATCACCGGCCTCCTCGATTCCACCATCCAGCACAGCAAATGGGTTGCTCTGATCAACCCCACCTGCAACGGGACATGCAATCTCAAGCTCAGCACCCGGGTCGCTTGGCACCCCTGAGGCCCACATTCCGCCTATTCACATCACAACTTAACTTCCAAGTCATCTTTTTCAACCCAGAGTACCGCCCATGCTCACCTCTTTCAATGCGCGCATCCGCACAGCCCGCATTCAACGGCCTTCTCGGCCTCACAAATGCTTCTGTCTCCGTGCCGCACACCGCGCCAGTGCTGCCGCTCCATTCCCTGGTACGCAAGTTCCCTGCCACATCACACCCTCGCTTGACTCCAGTCCAAACGTTGTGTGCACACTATGCCCAGACTCACTATCGCCAGTTACCTCACGCTGGTCTAAACTTGCAACAAAAATAGGGAGCCACCCATGCGCATGCTCAGCCAAATGCGCAAAGCCCACATTCACAGGATTTTGCATTTCATGAATACAGCCAGCACACTTGCTAGCTAGCCTCACATCCAAGCACTATTGCAAATACAGTCAATTGCTTGCTTGCAACATGCGCAACACATTTGCTTGCCTGCTTCACATTCATGCAAGCAGTACTACAGGAGCCCCAAGCCACACCTGTGAGTGAACGCGCCGCGACATTGGCCACCGTGGCACTCCGGCTCCGTTGGCTGCCGAAGATGCCTCCAGCACCAACCGCTGCACGTGCACCAGGATCAGCATCGCTGGCAATCAAGTGCGCAGCCCTTATCGGTCCCGAACAGTCGCCGCGCAGGCCGCGCACCCCCCTCCTGCCACACAGCATCAAAGGATGTACTAAGTGCCATCTGGTGCACCAGCCCAGGGACGTGACATGAATGCTGGTCAGGCCAACGATACAACCAATTCTAGGAATTGCCTCAAAGATTCCATCCGGACTGCACACATAAAGTGCACTAGATTTACCAGAACAAGAGCGCTTTGGTAGGGCTTGTATCACCACCTCAGATTCACCCTTGCATTTTTATAGCAGCCAAAATAGGCACCAGCCCCACGTTGAGAATACCAGGCGACAGTCCATGTGATGCGCACAGCTTTTCTCATTGCCGAGCTCGAGCAAACAGTCGCACCGGGAAAGTACGGGCGCGCCGGAAGAGCTGCGTCACCTGCCGCTCCATTGCCGCTGCGGCATTGCCTACCGTGGGTCCCTCCTGCAAGAGCACAACACGATAGTTTCAGTGCCATACATGCATACCAATCCCATTCCTGGCGGCTATCTCTATAATTGTCATCCAGCCCTGCCGCATTCACAGTGCCTCCGGGCGGAGAGCCCACCCACACCATGCATGCACCTCCAAGCCAGAATGCAAACTAGCTCAAACCTTTCACCTTTCACCAGTGCACTCCATACTCATCCCAAGTTCAAGTCAGACGGCTGCCAGTCACTGTAGCAACGCTGCCATCAAGGCACATGACAAGCATTACAAAGAACCCGCCTGAAGCAGCAACGCGCATCGCCGCAGGAGACGCACCACCAACCGCCCTCACACCGCCGCTGTGCTGGCCGCCGAAGTTCCCTCCTACCACACACACATATTCAATTCCATATCACTATCAAAACAGCAACACAGTACAATGACATCACTGCCCACAGCAGCGAACACCATGCATGCATCACCTAGCAACAATGACACAGTGTGATCTCTACAGCCCAGTTGAGAAGGCTCGCTTTGCCACGCCACCAAAAATGACAGCTGCCCACTTCAAAAGGTGCCAGTAAGCACAGTCATCCGCCAAACTTTTCACAGCTCTGCAAACAAACACACCCGGAAGAGCCGCATGCGTTGCAGGGCCTGCACCACTGGCCGCTCCAGAACCGCCGCTGCGCTGGCCGCCAAACATGCCTAAAGCCACACACACATATTCAATTCCATATCACTATCAAAACAGCAACACAGTACAATGACATCACTGCCCACAGCAGCGAACACCATGCATGCATCACCTAGCAACAATGACACAGTGTGCTCTCTACAGCCCAGTGGAGAAGGCTCGCTTTGCCATGCCACCAAAAATGACAGCTGCCCACTTGAAAAGGTGCCAGTAAGCACAGTCATCTGCCAAACTTTCCACAGCTCTGCAAACAAACACACCCGGGAGAGCCGCATGCGTTGCAGGGCCTGCACCACTGGCCGCTCCAGCGCCGCCGCTGCGCTGGCCGCCAAACATGCCTCCTGCCACGCACATCTCATTCACTGTAGCAGGTCAGCAAGGTGACATCCCTGCTCAGAACAGCCCACACCGTGCTACATGTGCCAGCCAAAATAAAATCAATTGCAACCTTCACGGGTGCTACCATTGCACCCATCCTGCTTGGAATGCACACGACCTGCTTGTGGATTTCTACTCACACTTATGTGGGCAAAACACCAACAGTACTCCGACAACACATTTCCTAAGCAAAAATGAGAAGCTTCCTATACCACACCACCAAAAGTGGCCGTGCATCCCTCAAACAAGTGCTGCCACCACCCAAAACATGCACTCTCAAGCATTCCACGCCGAATCAGACGCACCTGACAAAGCCGCGCTCATCCCGGCAATTTGGCCACCGGCACCTCCGCTCCTGCCGCCGCGCTCAGACGCACGTGGAAGAGCCGTGCGCGTCGCAGGGGAAGCGCCACCATGCACTCCTGCATGCACCTCCACTGCATGGGCTGCCAAATGTGCTGCCTGCCACACCATCACACGATCCATTCGGTGCAATTGCAGAATTCCTAACCATGGCACTGACATGTTTGATTCAGGCAACTCACAGCTTGCAAGCAACTGACGGCCAACATAGGCATCACTTGCAAACCTACACCAGCACATGGCAGCAACGCGCACACACACACTTCAATGCTGCCTGTGCCATCATCATTTCCAGCTGCCTTCCACACACATTCACATTGGCACACAGCTCCTCCCTTTGCAGGCAACGCACCTGGGACAGCCGCGCGTGTTGCCGGAGCCGTCCAGCCAGCCGCTCTTACACCGCCAATGCGCTGGCCGCCGAAGGCCCCTCTCGCGGCAGCCGCACCGCCCGCAAAAATGCCGCTGTCGTCGCACTGGCCGCCAAAAGCACCTCCTGCCAGGGAGCACAAACATAAATTCAATGCCATACCCACATATCTGTCGAAAAATGTGTCTTGCTTGTACCAGCCCAGAGCATGGCGCAATCAAACCAAATCAGGCGAAACCCCACACATCAATATCATTCCCGTGTTTTGACATGCACAGCTCTGTGATCCTAGAATGTTGCGAGGGAGTAACAGCGTCAGCACCAGTCCAATCAAGGCACTCCCACAAATGAATATGCACCAAATCAGCCACCGCGGACACTTCCACAGACATTCTCATTGAGCCATATCTCATTCCTAGGCAGTCGACGCACCTGGGAGAGCCGCACGCGTCCTAGGATCCGCCACGCCAGCCAGTCTGCCGCGGTCGCTGCGCTCACCGCCAAATGCCCTTTCTGCCACACCACCACAACCTGATTCAGGGCACTACCAGAAAATCATCCTAGGCACCATTCATAGCAATCTCATGTGCCCAACAATATGCGCTTCCACTATAACCCAATCCTCGCACCCACCTTCACCGCGCCTCACTGGCGAGTCGCTGCCTTGGAAGCTCTTGTTGCACGATCCCGCGCTCAGCAACGGAGACGCATGTGTGCGCGGGGCCTTCTGCGAGCCTGCTCCCTCCTCAGCCACCTCCAGCCAGTCGGCAGGCAAGGGATCGAGGTCCTCGTCTTCCTGGTAGTCCGCCCATGACCTCTTCTTCTCACGCCCACCTGGCACACCACACACACACACGAACTTCCAATTTTAGCTCCCAGCTTTCCATTCCATTTGCGCATCCTCGCCAGCCAAGATATCTCACTCCTCAATCACTCCCATGCACGCTCCCAAGCGTTCTTCTTTTCTTGGCGGCAGCCTGTGTGCGCACCGGCATCGTTGTCGGCAGGGCGCCCCTCCGGATGCGCCTCCCCGGTCTGCGCCTCGACCTCCTCACCATGGCCAAGCTCTGCAGCTGCGTCATGTGAGCCTGCACATCGGCATATGCACTCACAATCATCCTTTCATTTCGCCACAAAATTCAGGAGCCACCCATTCCAGCAAATGCACTTGCCTGCCATCAACAGCTCTTCAAGAGGACGCACGCACCGGTCGGAAAGAGATCGGCATAAAAGAGGTCCTGGCCGTCAGCAAACACGTTCGAAGGGTCCACGTGACCCGCCTCGCTCTCACTGCGCTCCGTGGGAGCCAGCGAACCCGCCGCCGGAAATCGCTCCGCACCCACCGTCTCGGCATTGCTGCGGCCGGAGCTCGCCATGCCCCAAACGTTTAGCGCGCCTGCAACACCCCCGCGCACATGTCAGGGTCACGGTTTCATGAAAGATGTGTTCATAGCTCCGGTGCACAACAACTCCCCCCTCTCCTACACTCACAGCTACAATGAATGTACGGCAGCACCACACCACCATCGCCGGGTTGCCAATCTTGCTGTTCACATTTCAGCAGGCGCTTCACATGCATTCCCCTTTTCACCAGCAAGAAACACCCCACCGGTAGGCAGCAAGAAGAAATACTCCCCCACGTTCCCTGTGCCACGCGGCGGCGTGGCGTCCGGCGAAGGCCGCATCAGCCCCACCTCCTGCCGAGGCACTGCGAGCTGGTAGTGGCCGTCGCTGACGTACACCCACAGCACCGGCGCGCCATCGGAACCTGCAGCACAAAAGCCACCCTGCAATTCTTCCCCACACTCATCATGCATGCCTGCACCTCAGCTATTCTTGCAAGGACCGCCTACGGAAGGATTCCTGACCGCCCACCTGCATAGCTGGTGACTTGCAGCGCCCCAAACATGGCGTCGCCGTCGATGAAGTTGATGGTGACCCGGCCACCCAACATCTCCACGAAGAACAGGCTGGCATCGTCCCGTATCAAACGCCCGTCCTGCAGGCTCTCCAGGATCTCATCGAGAGTCCGGCGATCGTCATCATCCGCCGTCCTGCTCGCTCTCTCCCATGCCATGTCCCTCAGATGCTCGCGCAGGGCCTGGTGCCTAGCCCGCGCATCCCTGTGCACGCGCACGCTGGGGGGCACCGGCAGGCCCAGGCCATGCAGCCCCCTCATCATCACCGCATTGAAGCAATTCACTGCGGTGCACAAACGCACGTCAGCCATTCCCATGCAAGTTCTTCTCCTCACATCATATGCTTCACATAGCAACTTCCAAAACTGCTGCTGTTCCTCAACTTGCCACCCAGCTTTCCACCCACATGCACCCTTGCACACAGCATCACTCAAGTCATCTGATATTTCGGGCTGCCGAAATACTCACTTCTGAAGCCTGGGACGTTGTACAGCACGACGTCCATCCAGGACAGCAGCCCCCCCCACTTTCGTGCCTGCCGCCCTGGCGAAAGCTGGGTACTGCTGGCACTCCTCCCACGCCTACAGATGAACACCCTCTCCTTCAGAGCAGATCACCTTGTGCTACACAGGGTTCCGGACATGTGATCTCCGCCACTCTGCAATTTTGCTCTACATTCCTGATTCCGTCCTGATCCCGCACAGCCACACTCCATGCAACGCTGCCATTCACGTGCACTCACATCAAAGGCCGCACATCTTTCTTACACCACATACCAACCGGCCAGATCAGTCCAAACCCTCACCCACCTCCGGTGACCAGTCCACGAAGGTGACTCCGACGTTTGCATAGTATTGCATCACGTCATCGGAAGGCAGGCGCATCTCCACGTCCTGGTTCTCAGGTACGTGCACGCCAAGGCGCCGACCGACGACAGCATGCCCGCCATCCGCTTCCGGAAACACCCGGAAATTGCTGGGCGCTCCAGCTGCAACCGCGCGCAACCCACTTGGCGCAACCATACTAAACTGAGTCTCACAAGAAAACCTAACCGATGTTTCACACCCACACAAGCGCGTAGACACAAACTGCACCCACCCCTCAGACCCCCACAGCAAATACACGTCAGACACGCTCACCCACTTCGTCATCACCTCCCAGCCAGCGTGTCCAACGTGTCAACAATTACACGTGCGACACGCGTGTCGCCCACGTGTCCACCACCTCTCGTTCCGCTTTCACCCACGTTGCAACGCTGCAACTGCATGCTGATCATTTGTCGACATAGTTGCAAGGTGATGGGGTTTCGGGGTCCCAGGGGTTGAAATCCATCATCGCCCCGAACCCTTAAACGGGAGCATCTGGTAACGGGCGTGGTGCTATCCTTCCTATCCTTTCTTACAAGCGTATACCCAGAGGTTGCCTCTGGTTAGTAACCGGTGGGGTAGATATGCCATAGAATATGCGAACCGGAAGTGAATATCGTGATTTTCGGGCACTGTGTTGTTGGGTTCGTGTACAAACCGTGCTATCTGTCGAGTATACGTTGAAAGGCGTCGATTGATAGGTGTTTTCACACGTATACGTGATTTATGGACGTGGATCGAAGTGGTCGTCCTCTAAGGGTGAATATGTATCGAAATCTGCACGTATCTAGTTCGCGCTGGTTTTAATCCAAAGGAAATCGTGGCTTTTCGGCAACTTGGATTACCTGTGAGATTTCTCTATTTCTGCGAGCCTCTAAAGCGTATCCATCCCCGAATTTTCGGGACTTGTACTGTCTTGCAGCTGCGCCCGTACGCACGTGACAGGGGTCCCCCCTGGCGTCTCCTGTTTTGCGTTCCTTCTTTCTTTCTTTCTTTGCAGCAAAATTGAAGTTCGGTGCCAGAGAAAAAATATCCTGACAGGCATTGCAATCGGGCGAGAGTGGCCAGCTTCCTTTAAGCTTCACTTTCCGACGCTTTCATGAAGTGGAACAAGGTGAATCAGGCAGGGCAAGTACCCCTATCGAGAAGTAGTCATACCATAACTTTCATCAAGAATGGTACAGGAAAGGCTTATGTATTCGGAGGTGAACACGAACCCAGGTGAGGACGATCTGATCTGCTGTTCATGTGCATGGCTACAGGATCAGTGTCATTTTGCGAGTTTCATAATTTCTTTTGGCTAAGTCACATGTTTTCTATTGCAAAGGACCCCCATCGATAGCCAGATCCATGCGTTTGACCTGGACTCCAGAACTTGGGACCCTGTCCAATGTTCAGGCGATGCGCCATGTCCCAGGGTGGCCCACTCGGCTGCACCTGTTGGTCATACCATCTACATCTTTGGTGGGCGTTCAGGTGAGCGTAAATGTCAGAGCTCTCTTCCCCTATATTCCCAATGATCTCATGCACACACTATAGTCAAGTGGACAGTTGTCTGATACCGCCCCCAGACTCTTGTCAATTTAATCATGCTGACAACATTGTGCAACGGCTCAGTGGGTCATGGATGCCTGGTGCGCAGGTATTGAGATGGGCGAGGGCTCCATGAATGACCTGTACAGCTTTGACACCAAACTGCAAAAGTGGTCAAGGGTGGAAGCAAAGGGGCCACCCCCAGAGGCTCGCTCTTTTCATGCGATGGTGGCCGTGGGCTCCAAGCTGTTCGTGTTTGGTGGCTGCGGCAAGAGTGGGCGGCTTAATGACCTGCACGTCTTCGACACTGAGTCCCAGAAATGGCTGCAGATGCCCAGCAGCCCAGACATAAAGGTAAGCCAATGTCTCTGCTGAGAAAAAGAACATGTGCCATGTTCATGCCCTTTGTCACCTCTTTCATCATTGCGTGAGTCAGAGGGCATGGTATAGAATCGCCTTATCTATCCTCTGGCATGCAGCATAAGGTACTCGTTTTCTTTTGAGGCTGTGAGGAGGAGAGACCTGTGTTTGCATGTGGTGCCTTCACGCGGAAGCTGCATGGTGACAGTACATACCAGGGCAGGGCAGCACCTACGTCGCATGCATTATGACATCTGACGAGAGAAAATGTTTGCATGCATGTGTCCAAAAAGCGTGCATGCACTGTGTATAGGGAAGGGGTGGTGCCGGGCTGGTGGCGTCAGCGGATGGAGGCTTGCTGTTCGTAGTTGGGGGCTTTGCTGGCCACGAACTGAATGATGTGCACCGCTTTGACCTGGGGTCGCGCACATGGGACTGCCCGGCCTGCTGCTCTGGCGAGGGCGCAGCTGATCGCTCGCTGCTGCCAGCTCGCAGTGTCTTTGGTGTCTCTGCACATTCTTGCGCCACCTGTTCCCATGGAGGCCACCTGGTGCGGTTTCCTTTGGCCCACATGTTGAGCATTGTTGGCTGTACCATATATTGTTTGAGCAGAGTGTGATGTTGACATCACATGGTCTTCTAGATTGCTGCATATCACTGCATGCCCTGCATGCAGTGATATGCGGGTTAGGTGATATGGCTACTTGAATGAAAGGGTGTCATGTTCAGCATGCTGGCACATGACGATGACAATGAGTCATGCATGCCTTTCATGTCAAGCACCATCTTGATGGGTGCTTCCTGCCAGTGATGTGCTTGTGCCCAGGTACTATTTGGTGGAGAGGTGGACCCATCTGACAAGGGGCATGCAGGGGCTGGCCAGTTCTCCAGCGACACATTCTGTTTAGACACGGTGCAGCCCCCTACCACATGCATGCTCACTTTTCAGATGATAAGAAATTTGGTGCTGCACTGGGTTTCCTTTTGCCACTCAGGAGCAGAGTGACATGTGGCGGCCACATGTGGCGGCCACACTTGGTTGCTGCACTGCAGAAGATCCCCTGCTGCTGACATTACATCTGCAACCATCGACACTTTGGCATGTGCTAGCACATGTTCTGCTGTGCATGAGATTCGTATGATGCATGTGCGGTGCAAATGGAGGTGCCTTCATCTGAGGCTGTCATGTGAGGCAACTCACTAGGCTGCAGCATGCATGAGGCCCAGCTGCTCATAGCATCACATACAACCAATAGGAGACTGTCATGTGGAAGCATCTCAAACCCGTGCATAAGTTCCATGCAAAGCAGGTCTCCCTCCGTACATTCCTTCCTTTTGTCATGGGTCGTGGAGAGCTGTCATGTGAGGGAAAATGACTGTGATGCAGGCCAAGGGAGGCGCTGGATGGCATATGCTGGCAGCTGCAGGGAGTCCGCCCACACCTCGCGGCTGGTTTGCAGCCACTGCTGTGCCAGGAGGCATGCTGGTGCATGGAGGGAACTCCCCCTCCAACGAGCGCCTGCAGGACATGTACATCCTGGACCTGCACAGCGAAGGGTGACTGGGAAGAGGGAGCAGGAGCGGTCAGATGGGATTCAGCGTGAGCGGGGACATCAGAAAGGAAGGGCCAGGATTTCATGTCGGTGCTGGTATTGCAGCATGGACATCAGAAAGGAAGGGCCAGGAATTCATGTTGGTGCTGGTAGTGCAGCATGGACATCAGAAAGTAAAGGCCCAGGGGTTCATGTCGGTGCTGGTATTGCAGCATGAAGGCAGGGAGAGAGAGTGGCAGTCAATTAGTTTAGCTTGTCTAGAAATTGTGATGGAGAAGAAACTGCAGCTGCAGCTTGGAGGTGCTTAGCGCATTTTTGTCCAGAAGACTCTCCTTTGAATATTTTCCAAGCATAATCAGCAGTGCTGCGAATACATGTCTGATGCTATCACTGCTGATTGATTCGATGCACATGCATAATGCATTGTGCAGCTGTGTTGCAGGGTGCCACTGGCACCCAGAGATGAAGACCTGCCAGTGCGCCCTGTGCTGCAGCTGCCCAGCTGGCAGACGGACAGTATGCACTTGAATGAAGTGAAGGTCCTGTAATCTTGGTAACAGATTTGTCTCTACATGGTCCCAGGCTCTGGATGTGGCAGTGCTCACTGGCATCTTTGCCCCAGATGAAAGATGCCATGCATGTGTCAGGAGCCGGCAGACCAGGCCCAAGGGAAGGGTCCAATCTCAGTAGCGATGCCGCTCAAAAAGAGCAGCGCTGGTGCCAGCAGCTTTGCCACAAACAACTCATCGCCTTCCTTGGTTTCGTGGGGTGTCGCCATGTGGCACGAAAACGCGAAGCATCAAAAGTTCCATCTGCTGATCTCATCTAACAGGTGACTGGCGGGTTTGTCACGATTACGAAGCTCTAAAACCTGCGAAATTGATGAATTCACCAAGGGTCTTGATGACCTGCGTATGCACCCCACGTCTCGTACGACTGTACAGGATCTGCACGCCTGCCCGGCATGTTCGATACACCGTGAGCACTGCATTTGGCCCAGTGCTGGACAGTGTATCGACCAGGCTTGCTACAGCACGTGTCACAGCAAAATCCACAGCCGGAAAAGTTAAGATTGTGTATAGTGTGGAGACCAGCTGCCCAGGACTTTAGGATTGCTTAAAGAGTCGGTTGAGCTGATCAGAGGGCCCAAGGACAAGGAGAGGCCCGTGGGGGTGGCTTCACATCAGGTGCAGTTACTGGGACCTAACCTTTATCCTCTTCAAAGCCCTTTTCCAGTACAGTGGACCTTTCATTGACGTTCCGTTGCGCTTAATTCTTCGCTGCACCGGAGTCACCCTGGGTCGAAATGAGGCAGGTGCCCAAAGCCCCAGCGTTCTCCTCTGTGTTACGCGATCGCAATAGAGCTGGGTATGGGCCCACCAGGTGGCCTACCACCTGTCCAGCGGGTAATTGGCGGCAAGGAAAGTGTAAACCTTTCTTCTTATTCGGTTGCCTCTGCGTCGATCAGGTGGCGCGTCGACGTTCCCGCGTCCGACTGTCAGCATGGGCCGCACCGAGATGGGTCAGAGGGTTGGGCCGGAGTGCTGCCGCCATCACATGCATCACAAGATAGCACTCAGCGTACCTAAGGGCATGGATGTTGAACGAGCGGGGCCGGTGGATAGTGGGCAAGCGCGTTTGGAGGCGCTTGGGTATAAGCAGGAGCTCAGGAGGACGTGGGGCATGTTGGCCAGTTTTTCCTGCAGCTTTGCACTGATGTCCTGCATCATGTGCATCACGGGTGCGAACCGTTCGGTTTCACACATTCTTCTCTTGCACTAGTGTTCGTTCACGACAACCCTGGACGTCATTATACCTTGTGCAGACCTCAACTTTGGGACAGCCCAAAGGCTGTATGCCAGTTTGCTCTCAAACAATCGGGAAAGCACCGCTGTTCAAATCCTTAGCAGCAGGCCAAGTCCTTTCAAGTACACCAATCCTGAGCAAAGACGTTGGATGTTTCTAAGATGCTGTGTTTTAATCGTCGCAGGCGGCCTAAACACAGCCTACATGAATGGCGGACCGGTCTCTGCAGTCTATGGGTGGTTACTAGTGTCAATAGCAAACATGCTGGTGGGGTTGTCATTGGCAGAGATTGCTTCATCATATCCCATTGCAGGCGGCCCTTACTTCTGGTGAGCCCAGCTTTCAATTCCTTGAAGTGATCTCACCTTAGCATGGCCAGTCAATATGGTGGTTGCGGTGGTTGTTGGTAGAGCACTCTGTTGCTTGTCAGCCCAGTCCGTCTGTCACATGAGCAGTGCCAACCAGGCATTGCCTGTGATTCCTGTCTTGCATGTGTCAGCTCGGGGGGTGTGTGCGTTCCGCATCGGCTGGCTGCAATTTGCCGGTGAGGGAAATGAGGGGTTGGCTCCTCATGTGTCTGATGCCAAAGTTCCAAAACTTTGGCATCAGACATGCAGTGTCCTTCTCCTGTGACCACTCTGTGTGCTGCTTGCAGGGTCCTAGAGTTGACTCTGAACGACCCCAAGTACACAATGCTCGCCTGGGTTACAGGTACCAACACCTTTCCCCCTCTGACACAGCTTTCCTGCATGCAACCTTTGCAGAGGGACTGGGCTGTCATGTTCTTCTCATGCGCTTGCAAGCTAGGAAAGAGCCCTGCATGCTTGCTGCTGCATCGCTGATCATTTGCAGAGCGCTGGTGATGCATCCATGGAACAACATGCATGCACCCGGATCTCAATCACAATCATGTGAGATCCCTGCCTAGAGCACGTGCATCAAAGTGGGGTCAGTGGAAATGCTGTCGTCACTGCCAGACCAACCCATCAGGCGCACATACCTGCTATTGCATGCTCAATTTGGTAGTACCTGGATGTCTCCTGTCCTAGGACGTTGCCTCGAGAGGTGATGTCATGAGAAGATGTGCGCGCAGGCTGCCTGAACGTTGTGGGGCAATTCGCGTGCACATCCGGGTCGGGTTATTTGACAGCGAAGCACATGGCGGTGATGTGGCAAATGGGCAACGGCCACGTGCTGACGCCCTTCGAGATGTTCTTGTCCTACGCAAGTGAGGCTCTCCATATTACCTGCAGAGTGCCACAAGGGATGTCTTACTGTGCCGCGAGTGACGAGATAAAGTGTTGAAGCAAGCATGTGTTGGCAATGGAAATTAGTCTTGGACCTGAAAACAAGACGTCTGTGCCGATGAGTGAGAGGCGAAGCTGTCGTCTGCAGTGACATGTTGAGGGCTTTGACCAAAGCTGGCTTTTAACTTGCCCCTCCTTTTGGAGAAAGACGAGAAGCAACCGGTGGTTCTCCAAAAGACTGCCTTTCAAGATTTTGCTTTTACAAGAATAGTCATGGGGATGCGCCCACAGTAGCTGCCTCTCTCCTCCTAAGCTTCTCCTCGATCTGTGCACCGTGCTCCTCAGCAGGGAAAGGTTCGAGTTATGTAAGATCTGGCAAAAGATGACTAAGCTTTGATACTTGCGCGCAGTCATCCTGGTGCTGTCGGGCGTGGTGGCCTCAATGACTACGGATGGTATTGGGCTCTACGCGGTCTTTGCAGCGTTCTTCATGGTCATAGGAGGAGGATTTTTGATCGTGATTCTGCCGATGCTGGCGCCGAAGCTGCAGAGCGCCTCGTTCGTGTTTGGCGAGTTCTTCTCCTGGCAAGCCGGCGACCTGGGCATACTCAGCACCACGTGATGCCCCTCACCCTGCTTGATGCTTTATCTTGTGTTTACTTCTCCAGTGTGATCACCTAAGGAGATCTTGGCTCATAACGGTGGACCCCTAACGAAGTGGCGGCAGGAGGTGCCACCACCGGACTAGCAAGGCCCCCAACAGGGCTTGCTAGACTTGTAGCGCTTGCTGCACTTGCAGCAGGCCTCCCGTTTCAGTCCGGTGGCGGCCCTCCTGGGCGCGGCCTGCACATCCCGCGTCGCGTGCCTGTGTTATCCACTGAGCTGACCTCTTTGGTTGGGCAGACCATCTCAGGGTAATGAAATCAGGGGTGCAGAGACAGTCCTGGCTGCCTCTGAAGTGCCTTGTATGGGCTAGAGCATGTACATGACTTCGTTTCTGAATACCTGAGGAGTGTACAGACTTTCATGTGTGGCGCCAAAAGATTAGCAGGTCACAGATGATGGTCAGCATATGACATACATGCGCTTGGGGCAAGATGCATGGCAAGGCAAACATGCATGCTGACAGCAGATTTGTTGTGCTGTGCAGATATCTGTTCATGCTTGGCACTCCTGCCGCGCTTTTCAGCTACATAGGTGCAGCTCTCCCTACACCTTCTATGGAGCTAATGTGTCTCTGATTTTTCATTTGTGAGTCAGTTTTTCAAGCCAGGTCATCTGCCTGGGTTGGCATGTACTCGCTGTTGCTGTGCTATCTGTCATTTTCTCCCATTGTACCATGTCTCCATATAAAGAGGCACAGGTACAAATCCTCACTCTCTGTCTCGTCAACTTGATCATGGGCGACGCAGGTTTCAAACAGTCAGGCCTGTGATGTACTTCTCTTAGCACAGTGATGCATTGCTGAAGCTGCTTTCCCATGCAGGCTTTGAGGCGCCGGCACAGTTTGCGGAGGAGACAAAGAACGCTGACAGGGTGGTACCGTGGGGCATCATGTGGAGCATCCTGGTGACAGCGGTTCTGGGCTTTGGCTACCTAGTGGTCCTGCTCTTCTGCATCCAGGTCAGCCACCCCTCAGGCCGCCATACCTGGCTTAATCAGAGCTGCTAGACCCTGAGCAGAAGAATCAGGCCACCAATGCATGAGTGTAGACTATGATCGAGACAAGGGGAAGACATGTTCTGGACCAAACATGCATTGCAGTGGATGGTGTATGCACAGCCTGCTTGCATTTCGATAATTTGCTGATCATGCTCCAGACGTGGTGCCTCAAAGTGCTTATACATTATGGCAGTAACTATCTGGGATGTTTGCTATCAGACATACATTGCATTGGATGTCGTATGCACAGCCTGCCAACATTTTGATATGTATTCTGTGCAAATTTCATAGTTGCATCACATACACTGGGGGGTAAATAAGATGTACAGGTACGGGACATTCTCAGAGCCATGGCTGTGTTGCAGGACCCAGACACAGTGCTGACGGGCAATGCCCAGGGCTACATAGTGGGCCAAATCTTCAACGACGTTTTCCAGGTGGGTGCCCTGCTAGCACCCTTAAACATGCATGCGCAAGCTGAGTCCTCTGCTGGATCTCTACACATTTTCCTCTTGTTAGGTTGTTCCGTGCAGCTTTCCTCCAATGTCAATCCCAGTGGGCCGGCCCACAACCTTCAAAAGCCTCCCTGCATGTGTCTTACATGAGACATCATTTGGAAATGGAGCCAACTACATGAATCTAAAGCATGATCTTTTGTTTGAATGTGAATTTTGTGATGCTTGCAGGGGCGATTTGGGAATGGGACAGGGGGAGTGGTGCTGCTGGGCATTCCCCTGATGGTCATCTTCAACACAGCAGTCATGAGCATGATCACGAATGCCAGGTGAGTCATCGCGCCAGCGTACATGAGACCCATGCAAGGCTCACGAGCTTTTGCAGCATGGTGGGATGAGGTTACAGCGCAACTCCAAAGCCAGCCGACCCCAATCATGACTTCTGTGAGTGGCTGGAGACTTACAGCAGGCTCTTCTGGAGTGTTTCAGCGATGTTGCATGCATGCTATGCCTAACTCCCAAGACTCCTTTGTGTGTGGTGGGTGCTGGCCCTGCAAGGCTGCCTCTCTCTAGATTCAGGCTCACACGTAGCTTGCAAAATTGTCGCACATGCCTTTCTGCCATGCCATTGATCTATTTACTAATCATGCACGGTTGCCTGTTCAGGATGCTGTGGGCGTTCTCGCGGGACGGCGGCGTTCCCTTGCACAGGGTCTGGGGGGCGATAAACGACCATCTGCATACGCCCCTGAATGCCACCTGGGCCATGACTGCGCTGGCGTTTCTGCTGGGCCTGCCCATATTATTTTCCACCACAGCCTTCCTGGCCATCGGATCCATCATGTGTGTTGCCCTGTACTTCAGCTGTGAGTCCCTCCCCCCTCCCTTTCCTTTATGCTTCTGTGTATGGAAGTTCAACTTTGGTGTGCCTTGAGCAATTGAAAAATATGCCCATCTGCTTGTGCCTGCTCTTTTGGCAGACACGGTGCTTGCTAGCTAGCGCTGCAGCTCCCTCAGGGGGTGCATTTCGTGTATCATGTTACTGGCATCTCTTATTGAATGAAAATAGTGTGGCTGCTCAAGTGATGCATGGCATGCGGTGCATCAGTACAGTCCTAGTGTTGCGCTGAAGAAGAAGGCTGGGTTGCCAAAGATGGTCAGGAAAGACCTTCTAATTGGGAAGGCCAGCTTCAGAAAGACCCCCTTACTGGGAAAGGGGGTAATTAACGGCCGCGTGTGCTGCCACGCAGACCTCGTGCCCATCCTGATGCGCATCCTGTTTGCGCACAACTTCCAACCGGGCCCCTTCAATATGTCGCGCGTGCAGCCCTACCTCAACATCCTCACCCTCATCTGGATCATCTTTTCTGTGGTGCGCTGATACAACATCCTCCCTTGACACATGCACGTCTCTTTCACGACCATCTTCACCCCAATGCCGCGCATTGTATTGCTGGCTGTTGAATGCGTCAGAAACTAGGCTTTTTGGGCATATGAACGGTGGAGCTGCTACAACTGCAGCCCTTCAATGCAGCCCGTGAAGCAATCTGCCTGTATAGGTGCATACCAGCATTTCAAACTGTTGCCAGACTGATAGGAAAATTGTATCTCTCAAGGGAAATTGAGATCCGGGCCAATGCGGGCGTTGTGTGCAGGTTTGTGTGATCCTGCCCTCATCGCTGCCCGTAACGTCGCAGAACCTCAACTGGACCCCCATCACTGTCGCCATCGCGCTCACGGTGAGTCACCCCTGCAGGCCCTCTCCAGAGTCTTTGGCTTGCATTGCTTGCATTCTGTACACAACTAGGAATAAAGGGTTGGGAACACAATTCTGGTCTGGTTACTTGTTCCTTGTGCTTCAACAAGATTTCTGTGTTCGGGAAGCGCTCCTTCTGCTCCTCGCAAACTTCATTCTTATTATGTTGCTTGTTTTCCTTCTCGCTGGTACGCATGGGTGCTGAATGATTGGTAATGTGCACTACTGCTTTGCTCCTGAACCGCTCTTTCTGCTGCTAGGTGATCCTGGGTGCGTGGTTCATGCCGCGGTGGGGGGCGCGCAAGTGGTACACCGGCAAGCGCCACACGCAGCCGGAACGCCGCCGCGCGCCGCCGCGGCCGCAGCAGCCCGAGCGGGACGAGGCCGAGGACCTCGACTCGGCCGGCAGCAGCCGCGTGCGCGCAGACAAGATCCTGCCGGTGATCCTCGAGGAGGAGTCGCACCTGTCGGTCTCCTCGCTCGGCTCCGTCCGCTCTCACGTGCCGCCGTCCGCTAACGTCATGAGCACCAAGCGGGTCCCCTAGGTGCCGCCACCGAGGCTGCCACCGCCAGGGGAACCCGGGGGGCTTGATGCCATTGCCAGGGGAACAGGGGGAAATCACACTAGCGTTCCACCGTCCAACAAAGTGATGAGCACTAAGCGGGTCCTTACAGTGCCCCCACCGAGGCTGCCACTCGGGGGGGCAGGGATTGCATGCCATCGTTCGCCAACGTGATGAGCGTCAAATGGTCTCAGATGGACCTCAGGTTCCCTGGGCTGCCACCGCCGGGAGGCGCCCTTCTCGGGCAGGGGGGTGGGGGGTCACCTCAGGCGGGTGAGCGATACACAGCTCTGAGGAGCGGCGGTTGCTGCAGAAGGGCTATTGGGGATGAGCACTTTGGAGCTCGTATTCGGTTTGAAGGATCAGGAATTTAGAATTGTGGGCGGCGCGCGGCTTGTGGCTCGGGGCTTGCGCCGCCCGGGGAGCAGGGGCAGAGATTCTTTGGAGGGGTCTGCTGCTGCGATCTGACTGCCCATGTAGCCACAAAGGATGGCTGCTTCATGGGATCTGGGTGGGCGGTTGTCTGTAGCGCCGCGCTCACAGCAGCTTTGCCTTGAGCTTGGAGAGTGAGCAAAGCCACGGGGCGAAAGGGGATTGACGGTATTCGTCAGCCCCTTGCACACTGGAGGGGGCAAGCGCAGCACAAAAGTGTGCCCCGCATGACTCAGTGCAGTGAGAGTTTCTGCGGATCGAAATATTGCGGGCATCACGATACCGGCGGAAGCGTCAACATGTCTTTGTTTGCCGCAATTTTCATGGGGAAGGATTGGAAGCAACAACTTGGGTCGAGTGAGGAGAGCAGACAGACTGATTTTTGTACACCTTGTGAGAGGCGCGAATGTCCCGTTCATTACAAGCTGTTTTTTACAAACCGGCACTTTGCCGGCGATTTCTTGATTCCAAGGTTGGAGCCTGCAGTGGGGGAGAGGTATATTACCCAATGTATGGGGGAAGGCAAAACTTGCCAACGGCACTTGACAGGTACTTGCCTGAGACAGAGTGCCTCGCGCGTTTCGCACCCCTGCTTTCCACTTTCCATTTAAATTCAAAAAGATGGTCGGCCCGAAAAATTGCTGACCGGCCTGCAGGCAGGGAGCTTGAACAGACCCACTGCTCTCTCCTTCCTGCTGCGCTGAGTCATTCTTGTCTAATTTTCTGGCCTTTCCGGCCAGAGGAGTTCCCTCTCAAGAGCGACACCAGTGGCTTTTGTGTCTCCCTGTGGGGGCTGAGTCACCGTGACAAACATGAGCTGAGATGCTTTCAAGCTGAGGGTTCCCCCTAGCCAAGGCATTTTACACCTTTCTTATATTTGAGCCCGGGAAACATTTGTGTGGCAAGATTGCGGTGTGACTCTGAACTGCGCTCTATCATATGATCGGGTGCCAATTCTGGCCACCGCAGGCTGCTTTGAAATTGATGCAGAGCATAGCTGCAAGGGTCCGACCATTGCAGGAGAGTCTCCTGTCAAGATGACCAACGATGCCGAGACTGCATCCTTTTACAAAATTGATCCTCTGCTGGTTGTTGAGAGGCTGGCGCCGCTATTATATATTCTTTGGGAAAATTTGTTATTACCAGGCCTCTGCTCTTTGTACTTTGGTTGCTGGCGTGTTGTGCTTAGACCTATGGTGTCAGAGGTAGGCTGCAGACGGTAAACTTTATAGAAGATATAGCAATTTGTGTGTGTGTGGCGAGATGTCTAGTAATTGGCGTGAGCTCTGCTGGGGTCTGATGGGTACAGGCAGTCTTGTATCGTCTGATGAATGGTGAACTTGCAGCACAAGTTGAGGAGTTGAAGCAGAGGTCTGCAGCTTGAATAGATCTGCGTAGGTTGACGCATGCATGCTTATCAAGACGCAGCTGCACAGCAAGCTGATTACTGTAAGGATGTTTATATCACTGCCTCTCTCTTAAGGTTGCCCAAGTCCGTGCATACAGAATATTCAGATTGATTGCAGATCATGCTTTTGTGCATGTGCAGCTCAACAGCAGGTCAACACAGGTCACTGGTCCCGCGTGAATAATGTTGAATGCTTACTGTCTCAGCAACGAGCACCAGACTGATTTCTAGGGGTGATGTAAAGTATAGTGAGACACAGCTTGAAAATTTAAGAGTTGAAGGGACAAATCCGCAGGACACAGTCATCACTGCAAACGTTGGAACCTGCCTGAACTAGGATCTGCCCGTGCAGCCGAAGGGTACGAGGAAGTCCACGCCGATCTCATTATCAGACCTTTGCTCCACTTGTATTGCTCTCCATCATGAAAGGATTCAGAACCGCGCCTGATCGCCTTGCTGCACTATCGTCTGGCGCATGCCTGCGTCCTCATCTCCGTCAGCATCAGTTGCTGATCCGCCGTGCGCAGCCTCGTTTGGGATGCCGGGTGCCTCTTGCACCCACAATCATGTCAGTAACAATATCTAAGACTAGCGAATCGAGCAACACGGACAGGGGTGAAAGCCCCAAGCAAATATCTTCAGGTACACGGGTTTGTGTCCTGGGCGGATCCATTGCCGGAATGCTCGCTGCAGCAGCATGTTCACCTTTCGTGGACGAGGTTGTCATTCTTGACAAGGAAGCCGCCTTGAATGGAGGCGGCACCGAAGAAGTGCTCCGTCAGGTGGGCAGCATGCAGATACATCCCAAGTGCGTCGTTAATTGAGTCGACGGCCATTTGTCATGTGGCTGACTGGCACGTAAGTCCAATAAATTTCTGTCCAATCAAGTCTAAGTCTAAATTTTCAGAATGCACCAGCGTTTGTGCTACAGACGCAGCCCCTGTGTCCAGCCTGATCAGTAGAAATTGAAAGTTTATGGGCCTGCGTTGTGTTCACAACAGACGTACATCCGCAGAACCTCAGGTGTTTGATTATGTATTGGAAATATACCATCAGCTACGTCTGCAAGGCTCGTTGACTTCTTCCTGAGGTTACGGTAGGCTGCTGGTTTCCAGGAATTCGCTGCCACTGGAGCAAAGCTCGCGGATCGTGCAAAGCTGCGCAGGGGGGTACCTCAGTACATCCATCCACATGGCCTGCTCTGCAGAGGTGCAGACCCCTATGAGTTCTCAGACCAATTTATCTTTTGTGCAACCCTGTTTTAGAGGCATGCGTGCATGACGCTGTGCGCTCAATACCCCTCAAGACTCTGACTTAAGGCTTACCTTGTTGACGTCTCTGATGCTGAAGTGCCATGATAATGTGAATGAAATCAATGTGTGTACAATGCAGCCACACATTCTGTTGAGCTGCTGCTGCCTGGATGGCTGGAGCTTGCCAAACGGCTGGGCGGCAGAATTACACTGCCGGGCCGCGTGAAAACGGTGTGCGCGCATTACCCACAATATGAACCAACCTGCATACTTGCCGAAATGAGCAAAGTTGGCTTGGACAACAGGTGGTTTTACTGCATGGGATGCAGTCATACAAGCCCTTTGCAGCTGCAAGCACAAACTTGGGTTGAGTCAGTTGGCATTATATGCATCATTTGCTCCTGAACTCCTGAAGGATCATGCTGTAGTCTCTGACACTGTCTTCTTAGTCTTCTCATCCACCCTTGTACAACCAATCCTTCACAACAGTGCACACTGTCTGGGAGGACGTGATGTAGATACTGAGTACCTTGCCCAAGGTTTGATTGTGTCTTGCATGGACCTGGCGAGTCCATGGTATAGCATTTGTGGCAGCCCTTACCTGCAGCTTGTCTGCAGGACACACAATGCCTCTTGGCAGGAAAAGCGTGTATAATGCTGCTAATAATACCGGTATATATTCTCACATTTTGGCCTAACTTTGGGGGTCTCTGTCTTTCAACGGTGTGTGTACCTGCGCAGTTCTATAAGGGGCTCTGGACGCACCATCCTGTGGACACCACAGGACTCATAACACTCTCCGGCTCGCGAGGACTCATTGAAGAAAGCATCCGCGCTCGGCTGCTGACGCTGTGCTCCAACGTGCACATTCACTGCGGCTGCTGGGCGGCTGCCCCGCTGTGGAGCGCAGACGGCAGCTGCCTGGAAGGTGCAAATTGCTGTGCGCATCATAATCTGTGTGTTTCCCGACACAAGATCAGAAAGCCCCTGTATGCTCCTGCTGCCGCTCCCAAGAAGTTGAGACAGGACTCAGATTTCTAGGGTCTTGGTCTGATCTTAAAAGAGCGGCTGCTGAAGCATACGCATCTGCAATGCATGCTCATTTCACACCATCCCCTCCGTGTGAGTGCTCCCTGTAACTTTGCAGCAGTCGTCAATGACTCCACAACACCCATTTCCTTCACACGACTGCTGTGTCAACAAGCTGTCAAGCACCTGCCAGGAGCTTCTGCCTGAGATGCATCATGAACCCTTGTGCTAGTCTAGCAATTGATCCGCACATGCACCCCGAACTGATGCGAGACATGCATCTTTGGCTGCCCGGTGGGCAGGCGTGGTGACTAAGGGCGGGCAGGAGTTCTGGGCGGATTTGGTGATTGATGCGGCCGGCCGCCGTTCGCCGGTGCCGGGATGGCTGGAGGGCGGGGGGTACGCCCCTCCCCCAGAGGTGGAGGTGGACCCCCACGTCACCTACTCCTCCCGCCTCTATAGGCTGCCCCCCCAGGTGAGGCATTATTCCTTCAATCCATGATTTATTATCACTCTTACACACGTGTTCCAGCTTACAGGGCCAGGGGAAGCAGCAAGCTCTCGATCGTTACCCTGAAGCCTGTTCTCCCTTGGCACTTCAATCACCAGTAGCATGTTAACCCCTTCGTATATCGAGGGAAAACATGCTGAAGAAGACGGGCTGCAGTCCTAACAGATGGGCATGTTCTTGCTCATTACCAGCTGTTTTGCTGAGTGCTTCCATGCATGTGAGCAGTAAGAGGCATGCCTGTTTCTCTCATGCGTGGGGCATCGTGACTTTGCAGACTGTGAATCTTGAAAAGAATAGGGCTTGCAGTCAGAGAAGGCTTGCAGAATGCTACCATGGGGGCTGTGCACAGTGCATAGCTTTGCAATGGCGGCATCGCAACGTCATGTGCTGTGCATGGCCTACATGGCAGCATCCTTCCTTGATGACCCTGTGGTAAAGGATAGGGCAGCGTTGTGGGTCACCCAGCAGCAGAATGGTAATACAATTTACATATAATATGAGTAGCTTGATTGCAGATATCCACTGGGGTCTGGTTTTGGCAGGAAGTAGAGAGCAAGGACTGGGATGTGATCTACATCCGCCCCACAGCACCCAACACACGAGGCGGTCTGCTGCAAACAATCGAAGGCGGCCTCCTCCTGGTAAGTTCATTTCCTCCAACATGCAGGCTCCAAAATTTTATGTAGGCTCCAAAAACTTAAATGCTGAGCACGCTGCAAATCGGAGCTTCTTGAGCGAATATGCCGTGAAAAGGATGTCCCTTTCCCCCAAAACGTTGCCTTGCTCTTGTTCTTTGAAAGCACTGCTGCTGCCAAATGCATGTCAAAGCAGTGAACAGGGCATAAGAGGAAGTGAAAAGTGAAGCAGCCAGATCAGCTATTTTCAGTTTCTATTGGCGGCGCAGTGTTGTGTGTGGGGCTACAGTGGGGTTCATCCACCTCAGGACGAGCAGGGCTTCCTCAATTTTCTCGCCTCCCTGGAACGGAGGGATATGTACGAGGTATGAGCAGTCCGTAAAATAACTTGTCCCTTTCACAGATCTTGGCGTAATCCCATTTAATGCTTTCTTTGAAGAGCCGGTGCCCACATGTCAACTTGGCTCTCTTTGCAGAGGCGTGCACCTGTACTGCACAACATGATGAGATAGCTTGATCACTCTGTGTATGTCTCCACGTATGCCATTGTACAAATTTCCTTGCAAAGCTGCTGAAAATTGTGCCACATGTGCCTTTTCAGGCTGTCAAGGATGCAGAGCCCCTGACAAAACCTGTGGCATACTCTGGCATGACTAATCTGAGGCGCCTCTACGAAGACATCCCCATGCCTGGCCGCCTGGCCGTCGTGGGAGACTCCCTGGCAGGCTTCAATCCGGCGAGTGTTATTCCTCTTCCCTGGAATGTTTTGATTGTATACTTTCTGACACGTTCTGCCAAGGGGGCACCAGGGGACAAGCTAGATGGCGCCAGTGCATTTTGCAGCCTCAGCATGCATGGAATGTTGGACAAGGGCTGCATGCTGCTAAAGAGTGCTTACCAGTACAAAAATGCCGGCACAGGGATGCAAACAGGCAGAGGGTACTAAAGACTAATATTAGTCTTTAGAAAACCCTGGAAAAGGACATGTGAGGGCTGAGATGCATATCTCTGGCTGCTCAGGTGTATGGGCAGGGCATCGGCGTGGCCGCCATAGAGGCAGAGACCTTGAAGAAACTGCTGCAGGTGGGCATCTTTCCTTATAATATTCCCCTATTAGGATCAAGATTGGCAGCTGCGTTATGTCGAGGTGAATGGCATCCAGAGCTGAGGGTGAGGAACCTTCTGTGGCTGTCTCTCCACATCGACGTGATGCAGCTCTGACAATGCTTGATGCACCCAGCACTCGCCAAGATTGCTATGCTGATGCTTGAAAGATGTGCAAACTCAGCAGGAGTATCCATGATCCGCACTCTTGATGGGGTTGTCCTTTATTAGTGATATCCTGCACTTTCACGCTTTCAGGACTCGGTGCATCTCAGCAGCACTTGTACAGAATTGCTCCAAAGTTTTGTGTGCTCTTGATGGGTTTGATGGCATTCTTTCCAGGAGAGGGCAAGGGAATGCGATTCAGGCAAGCTGACGGCTGCTGACCTGGGCGCCTTGGCTGCTCCATACCAGGCGATGGCCAAGCACATTGTGGACTTCCCCTTCTCAGTCTCCACAGGCTTGCATGCCTCTGCCTCACCAGCACATTGCAGCAAAATACTTTCTTGAGGTTCTCATATGCATCTTGCCAGCTGCTCAGCAGCGTGGTCTGTAGTGTCATCTGGACTCCCCCATGAGCATGTCCTGAATCCGTTCACTCCATGCGCAAGACCAAGTGACACGGAACGCCGTGCTGTCAAGCACTTGGCAGGAGATGCACCTAGATTGCTCTTGTCAAACTCTTCTGCATGCGATTGTTGTCTGTGCAACTCCAACTTTCATTTTGCAATTTAAGTTTTAAATGTATCAATGATGAGATGTACACTCTGGTGTCCAGGAGGTGACTTGGATTATTAAGGCACCACGGGAGAGAGGCCGAAGAAGGCACTTGTAGAGAAGTTGATGGGCAGCTACCTAGAAGCTCTCATGAAACTGGCAGCCAGCGACATGGCAGCCTTCAAGGCAGTCCAGGAGGTGAGGGATCCAACATGGTTGTGCTCGAGTAGACTTGACCCCTTCAAGCCTCTGCAAAGATTACTCACGACTTGGAGTCACATGCCACATGCATGGCAACTCCTGCTGCTGGTCTGCAGATGCACCTCGCCTCCTGGCAGGACCAGTCTGCAACGAGAATGATTATATAACATGCATGGCTATGCAATGCAAAGATCAGGGTCCTGCACAAGAAGCTACAACACATTGCAACCATTCAAGCAGCCTTATTTGATGGAGGCACAGCCATTGGCATGCTGGCTCGCCCACGTCATTTGCTGATCGGGACACTGCAAGTCAATATCCGCGACTGTCATGCTTGAGGACCTTACCAAGATGATCATGATGCACATGCTGTGGTGTGCATGCAGGTGATGAACATGATGACAGGGCCTGACTCATTGATCCGCCCTGGACTGATGTTCAAGGCCCTGCGCATGCGCTTTGCAGATTTGCTGTCTGCATAGGCTCGGCTGCTGCAGTGGTGTTTGCAAGCTTCCTAACGAGATGTAGATCAGCAGCAGACATACCTAATGCATGCCATGGTGCTGCGAGCTGACCGCTGCCGAAAGCATGCAGAGCATCAAGACAGTCTTCTCATTGCTAGATTCAGAGAGGAGTGAGGTCTGTACAGGGTTGAGCAGAGAGCTAGAGTCAACATTTCAGTTAAAGACTGTACATCAACGAGCCAGTGAATTGCAGTGGCGACTGGCTAAGTGCATTAGCAGACGCGGGCACTTCAATGAATGCAATAAGTAGCCAGCCAAATAGCGGCTCAGGACTTGAAAGAGAATATAAATTTGCACTTGGGCATCTTTGCTGAAGCAGTTAGATACGAGACTAGTCATTTTTCGTGGCGAATACCTCTTTTGTACTGAGAGAGTAGATGCTCAGATGCTTTTCAAAGGTGAATTTCAAATCTGAAGATATCTCATGCTCAAGAGATAGGAGCAGAGTCCTGTGCCTTATGGCAGGCAAATAAGAGTCAGGTTTTCTGAGACCTTCCCTGAAGTGCGTCATAAAGGCATGCTTGCTTGTGAAAATAGAGGCTTGGAGATTTTCTTTGCTGGCGCTGGATGATTGAGACCACGTTTGTTGGAGTTTGAATGCATGTACACGTTTAAACGTTGCCTTGCCACATTCTTACTAATACAGGTTGGCAAACCTAAAGCCAAAGGCCATAGAGCATGCACGCAGGGCGTCTGCAGCCACATTTGGGGGGCCTACAAAAGTATTCCGGTACAGTCTGCAGCCTAGTCTCCTCATTGCATCTCAAAGACCGAAGTCTCATGCACTCCCCAAATCGGAAGGAAGGAAGGAAGATTACATCACTCCAGCCGCCTAGGGCTGATTGGATGAA
>JADEYI010000240.1_pt1 | contig 96505 bp, 135 predicted proteins | sample 8542331 | NCBI WGS metagenome assembly JADEYI01 (sample SAMN16510988, study PRJNA670497) | mine drainage metagenome | isolation source: biofilm near Copperflume 1 | place: Germany: Marsberg coppermine Kilianstollen | collected 2018-02
CATAATGGACATCAGTGAGATGACCATCAAGTCATAATGGACATCAGTGAGATGAAATTTGCAGACAATTGCGCTTAGAGCGGTGCTGCAATGGTTGATGACTCGGGGTGTCCTAGCCCTGTGCTGTGTTGAGCAGTGTCTAATTCTTACCGGTGGAGTGATGATGGGGAAAGGTTCCTCCAGCGCCACTTTGACGGGCCCCTTCTTCACCGGGCAGGCTGTCTTATCGCACAAATCCTGAGACTGGCTGTAGATCGGGAAGCCATGGTATGCCACGCTGATGTCCAAGGATCCCGAGCCAATCTCGACGTCTGCACAAGCATTCCTCACCATTTAGGGTTGCACAAGAATGGGCACATGTGACAATCATCACGGCCTGGATGTCGTTCCAGTTGTGAAGGATACAAACCTGCTGTGGCATCTATTGTGAATTTCGCAGTGGAACCAGGAAACCTGCAGATCAATAATTTGTGTACATCAGCTATCATTGGCAACAATTACAAAACCACTGATTCTGAAAGTCCTGCAACACCAAAATGAACCATAGAAATGCTATTACTAGGCCTTGGGATGCGAGGCATACGGTGGATCGGGCGTGAGGGCGACATCTTTTATGCTCGATTTGCTCTCAACATCTGTGCAAGGCTTCCAGGAAAAGGCGGCACAGCTGTGCAGCAAGGAGATGCACAGCAAAGCGATGCCAGTCTTGGAGATCATCGCAGAGCCAGCTGAATATATAACTTGAACACTCTCTTCCTTACTGGCAACCCAGGATTTCGACGGTACTAGCTAGACTGAGAAATCATATGATCTGCACAAAGTGGGTGCGATCCTCGCTGGACTCGCCCTTCTGCTTGACTTCTGTGCTTTGCCATGCCGCCCGATCAGGCAACGTACCACGTGGCCCTAGGGCTTCTTGAGCCGATCCAAACCCTAGGAAGATCACTTGGTTTTGCAAGGTCTAGGAAGCAAAATTCCCTACAGGGAAGTGCGTGTGAGTCTGCCGATTGAGCTTAGATTACGTGCATTAAAGTTTGTGAATGGTTTGAGTGTCCGTAGATTCCTGTGAGAACCAGGCAACTGGTGTTAGTCTGGGTTGGCGCGTGTTGCTTGGTGGGCTCTCCGCACGCGCAGGCGCGATTTGCGCCCGGTGGGGCTTTTGATACTTGTGTTGGTATCACAATGAAGCCAGCCACAGGCGCCAGGAGGGGCTCGAGCACTGGCGGCACGGGTCACAAAGCTTCACGCGGTCAGAGTCAGAGTCAAACAACGCCAACACAGATGATGTCAATGATCCATGGTGCACAAGCTGGCTTGCACACCAGGTGCGAATCTCCATTTGATCTCATGTACATCCTGTGAGGTACAAGGGGGACCCCCCAAGGCAGTGGATTTTGCCCTGGATGCAGCCTTGACAACCCTTTCAACGAAGCCACACAGGAGTATTGGAAGACCGTCAACGGCTCAATTTTAATGACTTGACAGTGACTGCAATGATTCAATCCCCATGACTTTGCCAAGCACCTTGTAAAAATGAGGATGTCTCGATTAAGTAGCACATCCTGCTACTTTAGATATATATACCGATTGCATGGTTTGATGCACGTTGTCCGAGCCCAGCAATGACGGCTGCGTGTTTTCTGGCTATTTGTCGCCCATTTCTACTCTGCCAGGTCGTGCAGTGGTCCAGCACGATCCCAGAGCAAGACCAAAAGCCAGGTCAGGGCAGTTCGGAGCATAACTCAACATTGTGTCGTCTTTGCAATCCAAATTGGCGCACTAACGCGCATGCAACGTTGTACAGGGGAGATTTTGAGCGGGAGATGCGGGCGTCAGTGCTCAACAAGCTGCCATCTGTGCTGCGGGAGAGGGAGTTCCCTTGTTGGAAGTGGAAGGAGTTTGACAAGGGCTTTGCATGCGTAAGTGACAGCTTGCCTCCTGGGACATCGGCGGTCTGCAGTGCTGTGAACGTGCTAGGACCCGTCAAGGACTTGACTCCTTGTTGATCTTGTGCTTTAGTCAGTTGATCGTGTTACAGTGTGCTGAGGCTTTCTTTCTGGTGACATGCAGGAATGGCTGAACCCTGAGACTGTGGTGGTCGGCACCAAGTGCAACAAGCTCATCTGCCTCAACACAACCACCCAACAGGTACGACATTCTCCATCATCCCTGCTGGGCCCCTGTGACATACTGCGCTGCAATTTATTCCCAAATTTGCATACAACCAAAGCATAGTCAACTTCACATGTGTCATCAAATGCGCCCAGCAGGTGCCTGAGGCCTACATTGTTCACACTTTGTTAGCAAAGCTCGCAGTGATTGGCGGTGAATGCCACATTCACTGGTTGCTTCTGTCGTCCATCAGCTTTCAAAGCATGCAGCACAGCAGAGACATCGACGCGTGTTAAAACACAATCCAATAGATTGGGTGGTGGCTCCTCATGAAATCTGAGTGTCCTGCCCTGCAGCTGATCCATTAGATTGTCTGCTGCGCCTAGGCAGGGGTCAAGGCTTCAGACAATGATCAGGACCTGAGCCGGAAATTCGATGATCAATGGGAGCAGGATGATAAAGAGTCAGGTGGAGGTATTTGCCTACATTGGCGTGTAACGCATGCCATGACAAAAATTCTTGCGTTGCGCAGTTCCAACGAGTGGCGCTACCGCGCACGCCGCCGCGGCCGCCGGGGGCGCCGCAGCCGCTGCCGGACGCGCCGGCCGCCAACAGCTGCGGCATCCACGCTATAGCGCTCAGCCCCGACCGGCGGCTGCTTGCGACCGGCGGCGCCAACCCCTCCGACTGCCAGATCCTAGCTGTGCGCGACGAAGCCTCCATCGCGGCGGCGCCGCAGGCCCCTCAGCTTGACCCTGTGCAGACTCTAGTGGTGCGCGCCCCTCGCCCTTTTAGACACTTTGTTCGCAGTCAGTTTGTTTGCTTTGCCCCTTGCAGTTGTCACAAAGTGGCTGCAAGTGCCCCTGGGAATTGTCAGAAAGTGTCTGCTGCCAGCTCGAGGGGGATGTCGCCGCTGCGAGTGGGCATGCCGAGGTCGTAGCAAGAGCAATGAGCATGAACATAGAGGGCCTGTCACTTGCAGAATGATGTGGCTGCGTGTGCTGCTACTGTGGGTGGGAGAGGCAGTGTGCAAGGTGACAGGCTGGCGTAGGCAGGAGGGTTACACACATTGCGAGGATACAGGCTCACATGCTAGTCTTGTGTCTAGCTACTTGCGGCGGACAAACTTTGAGAAGGTAGACGGCAAGGTTAGAAGGATGGGTTGCTCAAAGGCACCCGGAATTATTTGATGAGCGCTGCTGGGATTATATGCAGGGCCACACGGACTGGGTGTTTGGGATCGCTTGGGTGACAGACAGGCATGTGGTGACGGGGTCGCGAGACCAGCGCCTGAACCTGTGGAAAGTGGACACAGAGCCCAATAGCAGCCCCAACCTGCAGCCTCTCGTCTCCCACTTCCATGTCATGGTGAGTCACCTACCAGCCACCCCTGTTGTCACACTGCACTCTGAGCTTTTGCAAGGTGTATTTTGGGGGAGTGGGCAACACTGTTATCCTCCTTAATCGACTGACGAAGGCCACCTTTGTCTTGCAGCATTGTGCATGAAGCTAGCGGCCTTTTTGTTGACTTTGCAAGGTGGCAGATGTGGATTTCTCGTCTGTACATCTGTCCTCAGATGTTGCTAATCTGCAGATGGGGGAGTGAAATTGAGGGAAGAGAGAAGTTGCATTTGAGGGAAGTAGATACTTCGACAATCCGCTTTGGTTGCGCCTGACACGTTGCAACGGTGCTGGCTGCGCGCAGGACAAGAGGGAAGAGAAGAACTACAAGGTGAGGGACGTCAAGTTCAATCGCAACCTGGGCCGACTGGCGTCGCTCACAACCAACGGCTGCGTGCAGTTCTGGGACCCCCATGCCAACTTCGACAGAAATGTGAGCGCCCTCACCTCTCCTCTTCTGCCGTCACTAGTCTGCAACAGTGCCATGTTTTTGCTGTTCATATTGAACAAGGCGCCCCATGGTTGATTGGGCCTTGCCTGGATCTGGCGAGTCCATCAAGGGGTAGGAGATGTGGCAGCCTTCACCTTCAGCTTGTCTGCAGGCGCACCTTGCCTCTGGCAGGTAAAGCGTGAAATGGAACAGGGACCTACAAGACAGAGACCTCATCAAGGCATAGTCGTCTTTGTACTTGTCATGCTGCTTGCACTGCCCTCTGGCATGCTTGCTTCGTCGTCATCTCCAGTCAAGATTTCAGGACTGCCAGCAAGCAGCTCTGGCGCTGTCACTATCACTTTTTAGCACTTCTGGGTCATCCTGCCGAGGAGAGCACTCACGAAGGATTGGTGCAGGGGCTGTGCGGTGTCACTCTGTCGGATATCTAGGTGATTGTGTCAGGGAGTGGACTCAAGTGCTCATCCTAAACCCGCATTGAAAAAATTATATTTGGCCAAACGGGTGTGGATGAATGAAATCCTCACTCCCAAAATGTAGCCCCTATGATGAAATTGAGACTAGATTCGGAAAGCTCTCGACGAGCCCAATCCAATAGAGCACGACCATGGTGTTTATGGAGTCAGGAAGACCCCTCGTTGCTCTGGAAAGTTTCCCGCACCCCCAGTGGTCCAAATTTTGGAATGAGCACTACAGTACTCATCAAGGAGTGTGTGGCCATGGCTGTGCAGGTGAAGTTGAAACACAGCAAGGAGGTGGTGTGCCTGGCGATGAGCGACAACCTGGTGGCAGTGGGCAGCCAGAGCCACATCACCCTCGTGGACCCCCGCCAGAAGACCCCCGTCCAAGATGTGGAGTCCCTAGATGAGGGCCACGGTGGGACCCCTAAAAACCCCCTCCTTGACCCTCACCCCATCACCCTCTTGCTATTCCCCGCATCCTGATATCCCCTCCGGCTTGGATCTGGCAAGCCCAACCAGGTGTAGGATGTGTGGCAGCCTTTAGCTCCAGCTTATGTGCAGATGCACCTACCCCCTGGCAGGAACAGGATGTGATAATAATAACATTTCCTGCATCTGTACCTTGCACCGTTGGCTTCTGCAAACTCAATGCTAGGCTAGAGTCCTGCAGTGCCCCTCTTTCAGATTGCGGCGGCTGTAGTCCCCGCCAATCTGCGCGGCTGTTATACCACCCTCTGCGCGCCATGTCACACACCTTTCAATTGTACAACTACACCTTGTAGTAAAGGCTTTGGCAATTTGCTACCGGCGCCCTCCTGTCCCAAGAGACGCACTCCACATTTGCTGCAGCGTCTCTTGCCCTGCAGATGTATGCAATGATTGTGTGAGGTGATTTAGTGTGATGATAGTCTCTCGGGGAGCCTTTTATCCAGATCATGTAGGATGGATCCTGCCAAATGAATCACGCATGCTGTGCATGCTGTGCCTGACTTCCACTGACCACACGTCTTGATCCTGCAGGCGTGCGCTCGCTGAACTTCCTAAACCATCTGCTGTCAGCCGGCAGCGGCCGGGGGCGAGTGTTCTTCTACGACCTGCGCGCATCGGCGTACCTGGACCTGGACATCGCTGCAAAGCGGCAGCACTTGGGCGCCTCGCTCTCTGAGCCGGAGCGAGGCTGCCTGCAGTGCGGGACCGGCTACCTCAACCAGACCGACCCCGTCTACCTGTGCGTTCCCTGCAAACCCCCTGCATTTTCCCTGTTGTCATGCGGATCTATTTTGTAACGTCAGACATCTATCCCTCTGCTGTTCTGCTGCCTTGTTGATGCATCTTTCGCTCGGCAGCATTACTGGAGCCTTCACTGCCATGTGGACAATGTCATAATCGTATCTGCAGTCTGCATGCTCCTGTGCATGCTGTGCAGAAGTGCCTGCTGGTGCGGCGTGTAAGTTTCCGCATTCATCAAGCGATTGCCAACAATCGCATCATTGTAACCAGTGTCTGGGGTCTTGCAAAATGAGCTTGAGGTGCGGGGATCCTCATCGTGTGCCGCTACCTGGTGCAGGGAGCACTTCAGCGGGGAGCAGGTCTTCAACGCCTGCTACTCGCATGCATGGGATCCCACGCGCACTCGCCTGGCGGCAGTGGGGGGTCCGCTAGCCTACGGCCTCCGCGGCAGTTACATGGCCGTCTGGAATTAGGGCCTGCCCCGCCGTAACCCAGCCGCGCCTCGATCCGTTCCGGCCGCGTCCCAATCCGTTCCGGCCGTGTCTCTATCCGTTCCGGCCGCGCCCGCGCTCGGCTCGCGTCTCTCAAGGCCAAAAGTACTGCAGCACTGAAGCAGGCTTGAGGCAGGCTGACTGGGGAATGAGTAACCAGCAGCTGAGCCCGCCCTGCGTATAATTTGCTCTGCACGGACCCGCTTATTCCACAAGCGGGTGCCCCTAGAATGCATGGCTGCCGCGCCCCCCGGTGATGATGTCAGCACCTGGAGGCGCGGCATGACAAATTTAGTGGAACGGCATTTTTTGCGTGTGTGTGTACTACTAACCCGTGGTACCTGTGCACTGACCCTTCTGGCGACATCTGTACATTGTTGCTGCTCTTGGAGATATTATGTCACAATAGCAGTGCCCTGTGATAAATCGCCCCCTGGGATGCATGTAAATTTCAGGGCGGGGTCTTGCAATTGACTCTGCAGAGTCCCCTTTGAGCTCTGCTGAGTCGAGGCACTTGTTCTTCTGCCTATTTAGGTGGACAGGGCTGTTTAACCATGGTACTCGAATAATCACAAGAACCAAATACTTGCTCAGCGTGTGCTTTAGTTATGTAGCAATTGAATTTGACACTGGCAGCATGGAGAGGTTAGGCCTGTCTTATTGACATGAGATGGTAGACTGTGTCGTGGCATACGCTTTGTCTGTGTGTATGCAGCATTGACCCCCGAGCAATGGGATTTATCTGCTCATGAGCTGTGACATTGCCAAAGATTGTGTTCTGCAGCTGATCAGGTTTGAAAATCACATTTTTCTCTCCAAAACCAGCACGATAGTTCCTTGTACAAGGATTGCATGTATTAAAGAGTGCAATCACTATAGTGGCAAACCAGACAGTCCATCTGGACAGACATCTTCAAAATCAGCAAGCACTTACATCAAATCAAGGATCAGAAGATTTCAGCACTTGAAATCATTCACAATCGTAACGCAATTCATGAATGCGGAGCACCTTGTCTGACGCACACTAAACTTGCAGAGCACAGACAATATCAAGCGTTTGACAGGCACTGTACTTTTCTTTCCTTGGAAAATCAGTCAGAATCACATGACACCCTGTGATGACCACCCTATCTACACAATCAGGACTCTCTATTTCCACTTTTGGCATCATGTCTCCTCAACCAATCATTGGATGACAGAGCAGTCAAAGTTCAAGGCTGCAGCACGAGGGTCTGTTCTGAAGAGACAAACATCTCCAGTTGCATCTCAAGGTGCAAACTCCCATTAACAGCTTTGGCCGAACCAAAGCTAGTGTCAAAAGAAGCTCGCTCAACAGGTCACACCGCAATCCTATCTCGCTAAGCAAGAGCCATGCTCAGAAGAAATGTCAGGCACCCGAATCAGCAGGCGCAGAAGCACTAGAACTAGCAAGTCTCGCCTAAACATTACAAATGTGACTGTCACTGCCATTGACAGCGACTCAGCAACCCTGAGGGGTCAATAAATGTTTGGCAGGAATGGCACCTTCCAGCCAGATGCGGGTCTTGACTTGTCAAAACCCAGCATAACAAAGCTCACTCAATTGTTGTACACTCAGGCAAGGTTTATATTTCGCACGGTGAACCTGACTATGCAGCTCCGCATGATAATCACCAAACATCGCATCAAATACCGCTAACGCAGTACTGATCATCACTTGAGATCAGGGTACACGTGCAATAAATGCACGATTGAGACACGGTCTCTCTCAACATGCCTGTGACGGCATGGATCTCAGAAGGTGTTGGGACGCTTTCCGTTCCGGTTAAGGAGCTTTGCGTCCGCTTCGCGTACAGCCCTCTTCAGATGCTCTGTCTGGTACAACAACTTTTCCTTCTCCAGTGTGACCTGTGTGCCGCTAGTAAAGTCAGGGAAAACAATAGTATGGACTGTTGGTTTTCCCCACAGAATGGTCCGCTATGCAACAAGTCTACTCGCAACTTTTGCCGAGATATACCATTGATGGTCATTTGGAAGAGTGAGTAAGAGAATCACCAGCTTGAGTTGGACTTCTTGCATTTCATACTGCTGCTTGCTCGCCAAAAGCTGCACCCTGATCATTTTAAGCTCTTCGAGGGCGCTGAGATCTGCTGGCGAATTTGAAGCACCTGGAAGAACAGAAATTGGCAGGTAAATCTTAACGCTTCATAATTGCTTCATGAGAACGAAACTCTCAGTATGTGCCAGCAAAAGCCCCTCTTGCAAACATGAAAGCCAGTGGGCGCCTACTATGTTTGATCGTCAGCTCGGCGAGCATCCGCTCCGCTGCTGCAGCTCGAGCTTCGAAATCATCGAAGGCTAGATCATCCATCCTGAAACCAGTGCTGAGCAGGCCTTGCACGCAGATCTAGATCAGAGGGGTCTTGAGCACGAAGGGATGCGGTGGTGGAGAGCAATGTGGCTACTGTAGAATGTGTATTAACTCTCAATCGTACTGAAGCACCGCGCGGAAACTTGCTTTCGATCTGTGAAGATCAAGGATCATGTTGCAAGGTTGCTCTGCCCTACCACAGGGCCCATGATCACTTCCCTGGAATTCGAGACATTCTGAGGGTATTACACATCTAGTCCTGTGTGCAGCCGTTGGAATCGTTCTCACGCTACAAGAAGGCGATCAGAGGATCACAGCAACATTAAACCTAGATAAGGTCTTTTACTTTAAGAGATGTTGAGTTTGTTGTAGGCACAAGACGTGTTCGGGATGCCCACTTGAGGAGTTGCAGACTGGTGATCGGGTTCTGAGTGAGATATAAATTAGCCATCATGTCGTCTGTCAAGACGCTAAACTCCAAGGCCGAGGTCATGGGCCGAGGCGCTGCACTCTTCATGAATATAAATGCAGCTAAGGGCCTGCACGATGTGATGCGATCCAATCTTGGTCCTAAAGGAACCATCAAAATGCTTGTGGGAGGATCGGGAGGTGCGTGTGTCTCGATTCAGAATTGCCTATTTGCCACCTGTGCTGTGAGATGGGTGTTTTGATGGGAACTCTATGTGATGGTGTGATGAAGGAGCAATCCTCATCAGGAAGTTGCTATGTCTAGTATTTTGACTTGATCAGTGTGCGAGTTCAACTTCTAACACCCATGTATGTGTCCAGATATTAAGCTCACAAAGGACGGGAACGTGCTGCTGAGAGAAATGCAAATACAGAACCCCACTGCTGTAATGATCGCCAGGACAGCAGTGGCGCAGGATGATATTACAGGGTAGGGCCATCACGCTTGATTGAGTGCTTTATGACAAGGATCCTCCTCTTCACTTTCAAAGCCGTGCAGCAGAAGTGTCTTGACAGCCAGCGTGTTGCTCAGGGATGGGACAACATCGACGGTGTTGTTGATAGGGGAGCTCATGAAGCAGGCTGAGCGATATCTGAACGAAGGCTGCCACCCACGAGTCATAGCAGAGGTGCCACTCCTCACTTTCCTCTCAATGTCTTGCTGCCTGTCTCTTCAAATCCCTGCCTGCTCGCACCAGGGTTGAGCGAGGGCGTGACCCCTTGCTCTGCTGTTTTGCAAGGGGTACGAGCATGCAAAGAAAGCGGCGCTGGAGTTCCTGGATGGCTTCAAGGAGAAGCTGGATGTGGAGGACAAGGAGATCCTGCGCTGTGTGGCGCGCACATCTCTGCGGACCAAGCTGTATGAGGACCTGGCGGACCAGCTGACAGACATAGTGGTGGACGCTGTCCTCACCATCCGCAAGCCTGATGAGCCCATCGACCTCTTCATGGTGATTCTTACCGCATGCACTACTGCACACCACACTTGCCTGTGGAGTAGCCAGCATCCCTCTGGTGTTGGACCCCTGAAGTCCGACCCATCGGGCGTGCTGTACATGGCAATGCACAGTCCACCCAGTAATCCCAAAGGGGACGTTCTGATCAAGTGCTATGAATGGGAGCAATCAAGAACTGCAGTATCGGTGAGGCCAGTGAAGATGCTGAGAGCAACAGGGGCATGAGAAGCAGCGACAATTCACTCCAGCCTAATCTGCCAGCTTGACCTACTAAATATGTAGGCGCCTGGTAGGGGAGGCAGGGGGGCAGTCCATCTGTCCTTGAGCTTGCATGCATGCATGTGCAGGTGGAGCTTATGCACATGAAGCACAAGCTGGACAAGGACACTCGGCTGGTGAAGGGGCTCGTGCTGGACCACGGCTCTCGCCACCCGGACATGCCCAAGCGCCTCGACAACGCGCACATCCTGACCTGCAACATCTCGCTGGAGTACGAGAAGTCCGAGGTCAACGCCGGCTTCTTCTACAGCTCCGCCGACCAGCGTGAGAAGCTTGTGGCAGCTGAGCGCGCCGTCGTAGACACGCGCGTCCAGAAGATCATCGACCTCAAGCGCCAGGTGCTTCTGCCACTCGTGTCATACCTTATCCTCTGACATCTTCTATGCAGGCCCGGTGTGTTCTGCAGCCATTGTGTTCTGTTCCATCTGAAATCAGAGCATTTCCTGCTGCATGTGAGCTGCGTTTCCAGGAGGGGGAGATGGGTGTGGGGAAGTTGTTAGCTGTTAGCCTGAGCCCAGGCGCATGGCAGATGCATGCGTCGAGGGAAGTCCATTAACACTGTAGGTGAAGGCTTTGTTTCTTGTTGAAAATGTATGGTGAGGCGTGTGGTGTGTGCATGTGGCAGGTGTGCCAGGAGACGGGGCAGGGGTTTGTGGTGATAAACCAGAAGGGGATCGACCCGATGTCGCTGGACATGCTGGCCAAGGAGGGCATCCTCGCGCTTCGCCGCGCCAAACGCCGCAACATGGAGCGCCTCACCCTCGCCTGCGGCGGTGCGCTCCCCTATCTGTGTGGCGGTTTACCTGCTGGCATGCAGATCCTAGCATGAGGTGTTAGTTTTTGCAGACGAAATGGCAAAGCGGACAGAGCCTGCAAGGCACTACAGGCCTGCACGCCACATGATAGCCTTCATGCATTTCAACAAAACCCTCGTTTCCCTCCTTTGCGCAATGTATAGTTGAACGCATCATAGTGAATGCCGCAGCACAGCACTTTTGGGCGACCTGCCTTCCACCGGTTGCTTAGATCCTGCACTCCCAGGCAGCTGCAGCAAAAGGATCTATCTTTTGGCAGCATCACATGCAGCACCGGACAATGCTCACGGGTGCGCACGTTTTGTCGCAGGCTTTGCGGTGAACAGCGTGGAGGAGCTGGCGCCGGATGTGCTGGGGCACGCGGGGCAGGTGTATGAGCACATCCTGGGCGAGGAGAAGTACACGTTTGTGGAGGACGTGCGCAACCCGCACTCCTGCACCATCCTCATCAAGGGCCCTAGCGACTACTCACTCGCCCAGATCAAGGACGCCATCCGAGACGGCCTCCGCGCCGTCACCAACGCCCTCGCAGACCGCGCCGTCGTCCCGGGAGCCGGCGCCTTTGAGGTGCGCTGTTTTGCATTGTTTCCTAGACTTGGGCTATTTCTATTCATAGCCCTACCTTGCACCCCTGTGCACCCATTGCTGAGTAGAGGAAATGGAGATATCTCCCTCCACACTTGCCTTACATCACAGTGGCCTGTTGTTCCGCAGTTGCATGATGATCATGATGCAGAAGAGGCACACGTACCGTTTGTGCCATAGTTTGTGTGGTTGATAGTTCCAAAGCACTTGCAGTCTTTGTCCGCCTGGATGCTGGCCTTTGGAAAGAGGGCACAAATGCGCACGGTTGGATCTGCACTAGTATTTACAACCATCTTGACCAAAGAGTAATGGGGTTGCAGGTGGCGGCAGCAAACCACCTGCAGGAGGTGACACGGAAGGAGGTGGAGGGCCGCGCCAAACTTGGAGTGGCCGCCTTTGCCGAGGCGCTCCTGGGCATCCCCAAGATCCTCGCGGAAAACTCCGGCTACGACGCCCAGGTGCCGAACACAGTCGTTGCTTTCCTCGGAGTTCTTGCTGTTCTGTGCCCTCTGTGGGCGTGGAGTGTGTATCTTGCTCATGCTGCTGGATGCTTACTGGCCCCTTCAACCTGGGCGATACTCAAATGAGCGCCTGCTGAAGCAGCATGCCCATATCCCATGTGGAAGCTGCTGATGCATCCTTTGGCAATGAGCAGGATGTCTGACCTGCAGGCCAGCCGGAATGCGGCCACCAAACGACCCTTAACATCCGGGATGCTGCCCCAATGCAGGACACTATCATTGCGCTGGGCGAGGAGGCTGCCAAGGGCAACAAGGTGGGCTTGGACGTGGCAACTGGAGAGCCGCTAGACCCAGTGCTGGCGGGTATCTATGACAACTTCCTGGTCAAGCGGCAGATGCTGCAGAGCGCGCCGGTCGTGGCTTCTCAGCTGCTGCTCGTGGACGAGGTCATCCGTGCCGGCATGAACATGCGCAAGGCGTGATGTCAGCAACAATACTACCGCTGATGTCAGTGCTGCCGGCGGCTGAGATTGGCTGGAAGTGTGAGCGTCGAAGGGATTACTCTGTTGTGTCATCCTGTGGACATCTGCTGCGGAGCAATGGGAGTGAGGAACCCTCCTTTGTCTGCTGCTGCGAAACTGACGGATGGACCAATAGGATCAAGACTAGCTGGAAAGAACACTCTTGCAGTGAACCTCGGTGAATCTCGCCAGGCCTGCTGTGGGCCACTCAGACATGTGAGCAGAGGCTGCTGCAAGGTGTCAATGGGACAATCTGACATTTGCATGTGTCTGTTTTGGCATCTAGAGTCAGGACAGCCGCTGCAGCTGTAGGCTGATCACAGCATGACAGGCTGCAAGAAATGCACTGATCATCTGAAGAGCGCATATGCCTAGGTGTAATGCATGCTGAGCTGCTAATTGCAATGCAGCCTGAAAAGAGCGCACAGTCATGAGACTGTCATTCTGATACTACCTAGTAGGCTGCAATGAAATTGGTATTGCTGGTGCTGGAAAGCTCCCACCATCACGTTGATCAATGATGCAATGATTGCATGCATTTGCAATCAGTTACCCAAAGCACTTCAAATGAGCTCTGGGTGCATTAGATCTGAATATGTGAGAGGGGGTCCCAGGTTCGCAATTACACTGCGGGCAGCCTCAGGTCACTTTCACATCCAGATGAGATCTCTAGACTTAAAAAGCTTCATCATATTGTTATCTGGGGGGCCGAGTTGATCGGTTTCCCCGTTGCTGTTTTGTACATGCACATTCGCTCGAAATTTTGAAGAAGTTGTCCTGCCGTCCCTCGCCATTCCGGATGGGGTAACGTTGGAGGAGCGAGATTATGAAGATGTGTGGGAGTCAGTCCAGTGCCGTCACCTTTGAGGAACGCCCCAACAGACCGGTCCCTGCACGATGTTGTATCGACATCGACCCACCCTCAGGCTCCTCCCGAAAAGCCTACCACGATTAGACCATCATCTGGTAACAAAAGCTCACCAGATAGCAAGAGAGGCTTGGGATTGATGATCTAGAGGAGAGCCGCGTGTGGAGGAAGTCGGGGTGTCTTTCCAGTCTGCAGCTCCTCCGTCACCGGTGCTTGTGTGACTGCAGCCACGGAAGCCACAACACGGCATACTTCATCCTTGAATGGCCATCTCCTAGTCTCTGATAGCCTTCCGAAGACTTCCACTGGATGTACCGAGCGTAGCGCTGCTCCCCTATGGTGAGGATCGCGCGAGCTCGCTAGTATTGTATGAGGTTCGCGATCACACGAAGCGTTCAGCGTGTGACGGAGTAAACGTGCATTCGATGCGTAGTATTTGCTTTACAATGCATCAAAGGTATATTGGGACACAGTGGTGCACTTTGTCGCCTTACACCTGGCGCCAGCTGGTACCAGCATGGGAATTAGGGTGCGCCGATTGCAGCCTTATAAAGCATCGAAGATCGAGGTACTGGGCGTGCGCTGGGTATGCGTGTTTAGAAGATTTGCAACATCGGGGGAGGCGGGCGTAAGCACGCGAAAAGGAAAACAATGACGGCGCCTGCTTATTCACAAGACGCAGTTGAGACTCAGGGCGCCCGCTTGCGCTCGTCCTCCAATTTTTCATGAAAGTGCGCGTGTATTCGCAGGGGACACAGCATTACCAGCACGACATATAGAGCACCGAGGCCTGGATTCCGAGCAGGGTCAGGTAGGTCGCGCTCCTTTTTCGACAGCTTTGGCTTTTGCGTGTTGAAACTCTATCACAACCGATGGAGCATTTTCCATCGTGCACGTACCAAAGAAGCGGACTTTAAAGAGGGATTCTTGCACCTCGGATGCGATCATCGGGCGTTATGAGCTGTCAAGAACAAATGTAGTACAGATGTGTCATGCAAGTATCTGGCATATGCCATCCGCACTTGAAGTGGAGAAATCTGAGACGCAGACCGTTGAGAGATACGTCTTTAGCTATTTGTGGGATTTTCATGCAGGCCTATGATAGCTCGGAGGCGCAGCTGCCTCTCAGCTGCATGGATTCTGCTGCTCTGCCTGGCAGCATCAGCTGCAAACCTACAGGCAGGACTTGGTGAGGCCGCAGTGTGGGGAGCCGCGGATGGGGGCAGCCACGCCAGGAGTTTGAAACAGAACAGGCCCCCCTGCGTTGGGCCAGCTTGCGGACCCCCCGGTGCAGCGGTGGGCCCGGGTGCGGCCCAGCCGGCCGCCAATACCGGCCCGGCCGGGCAGCCGGCAGCCGCGGCTGCGGCAACAGGGCCGCCTGCAACCACCGCAGCGCCTTCCGCACCCGCAGCGGCGGGTGCTGGTTCAGCGGCCGCTGGCGCTGCCGCGGCGACAATTGTGCCGGTTCCTGAGCTCAATTCTACAGATGGTGCGCATGCAGACCGCTGTCGCGCCACCGCAGTGCGACAGCCGTAACTTGTAAGGGGTGGCCAAAGAGCCGCCTGCTGCAGGCCGCATGCAGTGCACCTGAACCTGTCTGCTGCACAAGCAGAAGGACAGTGCGCGTATTTTGTATGGAGGGGCTGAGCTATGCTGGGCGTGTGGGGCCTGATCAGGAGTTTGCTGGTGCTGTGCAGTGGCGGCGCTGAAGCTGCTGGCGCAGTCCTTTGCCAACTTCAAGGGGATTGGCCTTAAGGGCTGGGACTTCTCCACCAGCCCCTGCCAGGGCTGGTCCGGCGTCACCTGCAACAAGGACGGCCGCGTAATCAAATTGTGCGCCACCCATCTTCGCATCCCTCAGCACACACTTTTTCACATGGCACCGCCAGCCTGAGGAGTACTTCTCTCATATCCCAAGGCCTGTGTTGGGGTGTAGGACAATCGTGCAATGCGGCTGGTATTTCTTGTAATCATCTGGCATGCTGACTTATCAGTGCCCATGTGCCTGCAGGGACCTCGGAGGCTGGAACATTGCCGGCCGTTTGGCGCCAGAGTTGTCTGGCCTCGACCAGCTGCAGACCCTGTGCGCACCTTTTCCAGCTCCCATGTCAATTTTGCCTGTCCCTCATGCAAGCATTCCCCATGTTGTGCATCTGCCCATTATCAAAGTTTGTGTGCTGGCCTAGGGCCTCCGCTTGTCATGCTAGAGCAGTAGTGGGGAGAAATTCTTGTTTGGTGACTGCTGTAGTGCATGGGGTTGAATGGGAGATGTTTGTGCAGGAACATGAGCGGAAACAACCTGACAGGCGGGTTGTCCTCCTTGTGGGGCGGTCCTGGGGTGTTCCCCAACCTAGTGTCCATGGACCTGTCTGGCAACTACCTGCTGGGAGGCATCCTGCTCACCCAGTGGGGCACCCCTGGATCCTTCCCCAAGCTAGAGGTGCTTCCTTGTGCCTTCCACTGCCTGGATGCTAATCCCATGTTCAATCTTGATCGACCTCTTTGCATCCTTGCAGCCATGTTGCAGGGACCTGGCGGTGCGGCATCACAGATATTGCCATTCTCATTGGCCAGGGATAAAGTACATCATCTTGGATGGTGGGCAAGAAGGTCTGCATGCTTGCAAGAACAGTCTAGCCTGTACAGGCATTGATGTCTGAAACTGTATTGCACTTGTGCAGACACTGCGGCTGACGAACACTGGCCTGACGGGCCAGCTGCCGGTGCTGTGGGGGGTCAATGGAAGCTTCCCCAGCTTGTCCACCCTGGACGCCTCCAGAAACATCATTTCAGGTGCGCGCATACAGTCGCCCTTCTGTTCTGTCAGAACAGCCCACCACTTGCAAAGCGACCCATCACTGTCAGCACCCTTGCAGCTGCCTGCAATTTGTGTGGCTGTCTGGCTTGCCTGGCAACCGCGCCTGCAGCACTGCAAACGGAGGCATGCAGCTGGCGGGGACTGATTTGCAAGGAGATTGAGAAAATCACGACCCAATCAGAATACGGCGGAGGCTCTTAGTCTTCATGATTCAAGCCGCAGAGCACTGGACAAGATGTGTGCATGATCGGCTTGGTGCATGCGATTTTCCTGTGCTCTTACTGGGAAATCACATGCGCCAAGCTGCCTAATGCGTCCTCCGATTTACTAGTGTGCATGGGCCTAGTGTTGAACAAAAAGTATGGATTCAGCTGCATTTCTTCTCACGCAGGGCCGCTGCCTGCGTCGTGGGCCTCGCTGGGTGCGCTCCCATCACTGAGCAGCCTGGTGCTCTCGGCCAACAATTTGTCAGGCAGCCTGCCGCCCGAGTGGGGCGCCAATGGCACCTCCCTCACAAGGCTACGCAAGCTCGATCTGCGCCAGAACGGCCTCTCCGGTTACCTGCCAGACCTGTGGGGCGCCGGCTTCAAGGTGATTCAATTGTGCCCTCTCCCATGTGTTCCTACTGAGGACAAACCTTCTGCAATACATGGTCCTTGGGGCTTGAGAGGTCTGCTTTGGATCATCAGTTGGCAAGCAGAGTTGCCACGCAGGGCTCTATTAGCTGAGCTCTCAGGAGATTTCTTTGCATAGTCTGGAGTCATGCATCGTCTGTCTAGAGGTGGTTGATCTCACAAGAGTGGCCCAGTCTGACCTCGGAACACACTGGGTGTGGAGATGGGAAGACTGAATGCAAGCATGCATGCGTGCGCAGAGCATGGAGGTGCTGTCGCTGCAAGAGAATGACTTCATGGGCGAGCTGCCGATGAGCTGGGCCGCCCCGGGACGATTCCCAGCGCTTGGCTACCTGGACGTGTGGAAGAATTCGCTCTCCGGCGCGGTTCCCGCCACCTGGGGCAACTGGAACGCATTCCCTGCCCTCAAACAACTGTGCGACCCATCCTCAATTTGCTCCCTGCACATGCCTGATCTGCTGCTGTATCACTCACAAGCGTTCTGCCACATCTACTTGAAGATCATGTTGGTATCGACGACTGTGCTGAGATACAAGGAGCGACCAAAAAAATGTCCTGCAATCTGGACTGCTACTGGACAGTGTCCTTGCATGCATGCATGGTGGTTTGCTGATGCTTCAATCGATGCATGTGCAGGAGCATCAAGCCGGGCAACAGTGATCTGTGCGGGTGGGTGCCTGACCGGCTGGCGAACACAACCGGTCTCAAGAGCGGCTATCTGGGCAATTGCTCTTTGCTGCTGCCGCCGCCGCTGCCGCGCATCCTGCCTGCCCCCCTTGCCCCTGCGCCAGCACCATTAGTGTCTGCCTTCTCCATCCTCCCTCAGGTGTGTGCCTGCCATTGCCGTCGCTCATCGCTATTCCACTGACGCTTGTGGCCAGCACCGCAACTCCATCCCACGCGAATGCCTCGACCAATTTCTAGGGGATGCTGTAAACTTGCATTCGCCAGCCTGAGCGGGGGAAGTAATCTCTGAGTGGGAGAAGTGTCTGAGCAGCAGCTGTGCATGTCACGTGCAGGGCCCTGTTCTGGCGCCGGTGGCCGCCCCCGCAGCAGCACTGCCGATCGTCCCGGTCATGCTGGCGCCGGCCGCCGCGCCGCTCGCCGCGCCGATCCTGCCGGTGGCGACGGCGCCGGCCGCCAGCTCCGTGGTTGCGCGCTTCGCAAACCTTACGGCCCCAGGGAACGCCACCGTAGCCGTGCCGATTCTGCCGGCCACAGCTCCGGCGCCAGTGTTGGCACCTGTGGTGCCGGCGGCAAATGCGACCGTGAAGACGGTGGTCGCGCCGATCCCCGCGCCGGTGGCCGCTCCCATGGGGCCTCAGGCGCCGGCAGTCGCCCCCGAGGCCGCGCCCTTTACGGTCCCGGCGCCCATAGTTGCGCCCGTTCCGGTTCCAGCGCCCATAGTCGCGCCCACTACGGTTCCAGCGCCCGTGCCCGCGCCACTTATTACGGTCGCGGCGCCCGTGCCCGCGCCTGTAGTCGCGCCCGTCAAGGCGCCGGCCCCCGCGCCTGCCGCGGCCGTAGCCGTGCCTCTTGTCACGCCGCCGCCGACCCCAAAGGTGAGGGCAGCTTGACGTGCATGCTGCACACCCAGCCAGCTCTTTCTTCTGCATGTCAGTCATGTCAGCTATAGAATTTTTTGTCAAGGATCTGCGTGTGCAAAACGAGGAGAGCTTTTCCAGCGAGATGTCCTTGATCGGAGAGGAGTTTCTGATCGAGCGGTTGCTGTGCAGAGCGCGGGCTCGGCGGCAATGGCAGAGCCGGATGCGCAGGCGGCCGCGGCGCCCCCGTCGCCGCGGGCGCAGCCGAAGCGCACTCCGGCCGCCACGCCGGCAGCCGCCTCCGACACGCCGGCCGACACCGCTGCCGCGCCGTCCCCGCCCGACAGCACTGTGTCCAGCTTCATCCCTCCCTCCAACGACCCCAACACTGTCTACCTGCAGGCACGCCCACATCCCCTTTGTCATTTAAAATTGATCACACCACTGAAATTCGATTTGCTTCTAAAAACTTTGTGAAGTTACTACCATTTGGATTTGCTGAAAGCAGAACCAGGATCCCGGTGCGGAGAGCTTCAAGGCTTTGAGAGCATGAGGCTGAGCTACAGTGCTGATGAGGTGTGTGAGTCACATGGAATGATTGGGTCCTGTCCTGAGGGATGTTGTGTTACCCACAGGCGTCCTACAACCTGACGGGAGTGGGCCTGGCGCCTGTAAATGCGACCACCCGCAAGCGCATCCAGACCGCGCTCCGCAAAACGCTTGGCAACGGCGTCAACGCGACTCTGCTAGAGGTCGGCTCTGCGGGCTCACCGCCCGCTGACTCATCCTCCTCCGCTGACTCATCATCCACGGATGCCACATCAGTGGATGCGGCGCCTGCCGCTTCACCGGACGCCACCATTGCTGGTATGGCGTCTTTCTTGCACTTTGTATTTCCACTAATCAATGCTGCTACTTCACTAATGATGCAGGCTGTGTGGTCAAGATTCTCCAGGCTACAGGCTGGAGCTCCGCTGTGAAGCATCAGCAGCAACCGCCACTGGCTTGAGCCTTAATCTACAGCATGAGATACCCAATTTGCACGACAGATTGATGAGTAGGTTGCTGTGAGCAAGAGAAGCTGACATTAGATGTCACCACGGCAGGTGCCGGGAGGCGGCTGCTGCGCGTCGGGTCTGCCATTGCGGGCGTTGGCAACACAGCGGACACGTCAGGCGACAGCTCAGCAGGGGATGCCCCGGCAGCGCCCAAAAAGAAGATTACGGTGGCGGCGCGTTTTGTGCTCACAACGACTCCGGACCAGATGGCTGTCGTTGCGCAGAACGTGGCTGCTGACACCACAGTCACAAAGTTTGAGCAGCAGCTCAAGACCGCAGGTGCGCGCATGCTTCCCTTTTTGTCCCTTTTCCATCTGAGTCTCTTGTCTGTGCAGAGTATCCAGTCTTGCACACCCATGAAGGTTCTCTTCACACTGCCTGCAGAATGACATCCGGCATTTGGACCCATATTTTGCCGGATAACTCTTGGGCTTGAAATCTGCTGAAAATGCTGGGCATGCAAGTTGGGTAGACAGTGGATTCCAGCAGAATTCTGGGAATCGCCAGATGTCATCCTGCAGTTTTCAAAGTAGATTGGAGATTCCAAAGGTGCACACCACGCATGCAGCAAAACATGGTGCACACATTCGTGCTTATGGGAGGATCGCTGACAAAGAATGTGTCACTGCAGGGCTGCCCAACACGCGGTCTGTGTTTACGGACGTGTCACAGATCGGCGTAGATGGCACGCTGACCCCGGTGCCGGAGGGTGACTCATCGGCGCCTGTCGCCACACCGGCAACTCCATCGTCGTCATCTCCCTCTGCAACCCCATCAACTCCCCTTGCAACACCCTCGCCCACCCCTGCAGGTTTGCCACCACTATCTTTCCATCTTTTGCCCCTGCCCAGCAACTCACTCCTGCACTATGCTTGCCATGAGCATGGTAGTTGTCACAAATCTAAACCCCACATGTACCTGGTCCTCAGGACTGGAAGACGTGTAATGACATTTAAAAAATGATGTTGATGGGAAGGGGCAAGCGGCTGATGGGGTTTTCTCTGAAATCTCTTCCCCCTCTTTAGCCTTGCGAATCTGGTGGTGCAGTATCTGGCTTCCTGACGGGGTCACCCACGTATTCAACGGCGTCTGCATCGGCTGACAGCGGCTCCGGCGGCTCTTCAAAGCCAAATTCTGGCGCCATTGCAGGGGGTATCATAGGCGCTCTGCTGGCCGTCACTCTTGCAGGTAAGCCCCCCCACAGTGCTGCACCTTTGTGTTCATGACATGCCTCGAGCTCTCTGATCTCATTGTAAGAAGTATTGGGCTGCCCTTTCCAGTCTGCGGCATGGTGTGCAGCCTGATAAGTGCTATAAGTATGCATTGGGAGCTTGGTTGACGAGGGATTGCTTTTGCTGAGTGAGTGAGTGAGTGAGTGTTCTAACGCCAGAGTGGGTTGCAGGGTTTGGGGCATGGTATTACATGAAGCGGAAGCATTCGAGGGATGATCTGGCGGGGAGCGGCGGCAAGGCAGGGTCGCGTGAGGGGCAGATGCACTTGGCAGAGGAGGATTACGGAGGGGGGTCCATGAGGGGCCCACTGGGGGGCCAGCTGGGGGGCGCACCCCTACCCATGAAGGGGGGGTCCGACTCCCGTGGCGCTAACCCTGATAAGGTGGCTGCCATGCTGGCGGCGACTAAGGCCGACGCCGCTCGCGCTCGGTCTCAGCGGCTGCCCTCGCTTAAATTGCCAGGTGCGCAGAATCGCTATTCGTCAAGTCTGGGGCTCTCTCAAATCTGGGTGTTTCTCGCAACGTCGCAGCAAAGCTTAGGGGTGCTGGATTATGGCATTGTGCTTTGCTTCTTACAAGACCTTGGGGCAGTGAAGAGGAAATATGATGCAATCGTGATGTGAGCATGGGATGCGAATGCGCAGATGTGAAGCCGGGGCAGAAGGACGCGGCGCCGGCGGCGGCCGCCGGATACACTCCGCCGGCGGTGGTTGGAGGTAAGGCCGAGGACAGCGCAAATGAGCACGACGACAAATCTGAGGCATCGGACAAGGCTTTGAGCCGCAGCGAGAGCACAGAGCCGTCGCCACTTACCCCCTCGCAGGCAACCGCAAAAGCGCTGGAAAAGGGGAAGGGGAAAATGGTGCAGGGGCGGCGCACCGACTCGGCCAGCTCCCTCAGGTGCGCGCAGCCCGCCGGCATGTGCCGCCATACCTTGTAGCTTGACGGCCACGGCATGCACACTTGCACTTAGTTGCATGCCTTGTGCAATTGAATCCTCCCTGCATATTTTACTTATTTCCTCAAAGTCTGGTGCACAGTTCTGCAGACATGGACAATTCAAAGGTGCACGGAGTCTGGGATATTACTGTAAGTAGGTTGTGATCCACGAGAATTCAAACAAACACTCTCTGTGCAGGTCTGTCATTACGGACCCGAGCGGGCAGATGACGGAGGTTGCAGGGCCGTCTTCCAGCTCGGACGCATCCGGGTCCACGGCTGGATCGACTGTGGAGTCCCTGTCTGGCTCTGAGGGCATGGCCCCTATCCAGACGGTGCGAGCAAACTACCACTTTCACCTTGCCGCGTCTGTAAATCCACATCTGCAGCTTCACCACAGCTCCTGCAGCATGTCATCAACCCCCTTGCAGAGGATTTTGCAAATTTTGGTGGCCCTTCTGGCCATGCTCCTGCATCGTCTGATTGCATCCGCAGAGGCTTTAGCAAAACTCGGATTGTCTTTCTGGCATGCTAGGGAGTCGCAGATAAGGTCAGCTGTCGTGTTTGCTACAAGGTAACTTAGGTGGGGGGCTGAGGAGTGGCATGTGTGGGTGTTGACGGCTCAGATGATGCCGACACAGGGGTCGGGTGCGGGAGACAAGTACCTGAAGGAGGCTGTTACGCCGCAGTCGACGCGCAGCAGCCGCGGCGGCTCCGGCGCTCGGCATGGCGGCTCCCGCGCGCCGCTTTCGCCACACTACGGCGAACCCGGCCGCAGCCGCGAAATTCAGCGGGTGCGCTGCCTTCCTGTTGATTGGGCATAGAAGCCGTTGTACCTGACATGAATGGCTGATGTGCAATTGAACTTTGATCAGCAAGCTTGCCCAGAGTTGTGCTGCCTACATGTTCTGATGAGCATGTAATTTGTGCAGCTCTGACTGCCGCGGGTCACTGGTGTCATCCACTTCATCGGGAATGTAATTGTGTTGGTGTGTCATGCTGTTGGTGCAGCAAGAAGAGCGAGGTCCCAACAACCTTTGGGTTTGGTATGAGATGGCAGTTTTGTTTCTCTGTGCAGGCGCGCAGTGGGAACATTCTGCAGCACCTAGCGGCGGAGCTGCGGCGCGCGGAGGCGTCCGGCAACGTGGACCGGCTAGTGAGCTCGGGAGGAGGGAATGTTCCGCGCGGCGCCACGTACCCGGCCCCCGGCCAGGGCGTGCGACGGCGCCAGTCAGACCCGGACTTCCTCGCGCAGATTGCCGGCGGCCAGCCGGCGCAGTCCAGGCGCGTTCCCTCCCTTGTCATCTTTCGTGCTTTATTGCTCGTCTTGTGCTGTGAACTCATGTGTAAGCATCAGGTGCAGACTCTGACTGAATATGACAGAGAAAATACAGAGCTCCGTGGCGTGGGCACCTGCATCATTGTGCTGATCACGCCGAGCACTTATGGTCAAATACCCAGTGTCATTGACCAGGGGTTGTTTGTCCCGGCCCTATTGATGTGCTTGCACTCTCCTGGTTGAACCCATCAGAATTGATTCTGTAAGAAGAGGCACAGGTGAGCTTCTGCTGAGGGTGTGGGTAATTGCGCGCAGGGAGCAGACGCTGAGAATGCTGCGGCTGCTGGAGGAGCGTGAGTATCAGGCGGCCAACCTGGCGCGTGCGCGCAGCGGAGGCGGCCGCAGCGGCACCTCCCGCCAACTCATGCGCGACGACCTCGGCATGCCCATCCAGGTGACCCACCCCAAATCACCCCACCACCACAGGAGATTATTGCCATGCAAGGTTTTCCATCACACTCTGACATGACAAGTCCAGAAGCAGGGTAGATTCTACAGATTGACACTTCTCAATGCGCAAAAAAGAAGATCCTGTGCACATACCTTGCAGATTGTGCGAGCGATGTGCATTATACCATGAACATTTGAGCATAAATGATTGCCCCTGTCGGGCAAGGCACACTGGCTTGCCCCCGCGCCACCGCCGAAAAAAAAGCACCTTTTAACTCTACTTCTCGGCGCTCGTTTTTACTGTGCACGCGCATGGCACGCAGGGGATGCACGATGCGCGTGGCTTGGAGCACCGGCTGGGATCGCGCGGATCGGGCGTCTGCTTCGTGGACATGCGTCAGCCTCAAGGCGGCGGCGGCCGCAGCCGGTCGGCGGCGCTGGCCGGCATCGAGCGCCTCAACTCCAACGGCTCCGAGCAGCGCCTCTACCGCTCCCAACGCTCCGACGGTGCGCGCATTGTTCTTTTTGACACGATCCTCTCGTGCTCCCTCCAAGCTCAGTGATCCACCCACGCCTGTGGTGGACTGTCCTTTAGGAGTGGCATCGCATAATCTTAGTCAGCCACACAGCAATGGCACTTGTTTCTCACCAGGCCTCCATCAGGCATGCGTCTTGCTCATCCGCTGCAGGCTTGATGGCAGCATGTTTGTCCAATGCATGCTAAAGTGCCCATCAGCAGGCTGTGAGGTCCCTCATTGCTCGAAGTTTCTGTCCCTGGAACATTCTGCCCAGGGATAAAAGTTAAGGGGAGTGTCCGGGCTGTCCCACTCCAGATGGCATGTGTATCTTTTGGCAACGAAAGCATTTTGCTTTCAATTCTTCTGTTCTCCTTCATCTCAGGATCTCTCTCTTTGGATCAAAGCTGAGTAAGGGAAAACGCGGTGCATTCCAGGTCTGGAGCGGGCAAACAGCCAGGGATCGGGCTACGGCGGCCTAGGAGCGCCGATGGAGCCTGTGGGTGAGCACCGCGAGCTGGGAGGCGGCGGCTGGGGCAGCGCCATGAAGATCTTGGGTGAGATGGAGCGCGAAATGGCCGATGCCCCCGCCGGCGATCTCTCCGACCGGTGCGCGCCTTTCACGCCCCCAGGAAATAGTTAAGGGGCAAAACCCACCTGCCAGAGTCTGGAACTGTAGTACTCAATCTACACCCCTCAGAAAATTATCATACATGTTCTAGCCCCCGAGGTTTCTGAGGCGCCTAGCTCCCACAAAGCGCCTTGCTTTATTCTGACCGCCTTAAGGGGGGCCATAGGAGAAAATGCCCCTGTTCATAATATCATATACCATAAATACATGCCGGGTCCACATATTTAGCTTGAGATTGCCAGATGATGCATCACGGAAGTGTGGTGACAGTGGAATTGGCCTGCCAGACTGAGTTTTGATATAAGTTGCTTGCTGTTGCAGGATTGCGAGGAGGTCTCGCAGCAGAGACTTAGACCCGTCATCAAGCTCTGGAGGCCGCCGCGGATCCAGGAGGTAATTAGGATGCCAGCTGGAGCAAAGGGAACACTTTCCATGGTCGCCCAAGAGGACCAAGACATTTGAATAGCTGCAAAGTCACAAGATCGCCCCCACAGTGACATAGCCACAGGCGGCACACACCCACCCACCGCTAGACGGATCAACGAAGTGCGCGCCTTCTTTTGCGGCCCTGCCTTTGCGCAGGGCAGAAACAGCTGGGTCCCAGATCGCTAGAGGGGGATTGGAGGGTAGGACGGAGAGGCGATGGGGGCTTCTCCTGATCTCGGCAGTGTGTATTGGGGCTTGCGCAAGGCACGCAAGCTTTGTGTGTAGCATTAGAGATTGGGGCATTAGCGCCTTTCCAGGCAGGTGACTTGGGTGGATTCACATGCACTGTGCATGCGCGAGACGCAGGGCACATTGCATGTGTTCATGAGAAGAACCCACTGAGAGGCCTGTCAGGAAGTCTGTGCAGAGGTTTGTGCCGACATTCGCGGCACACATTTGGTTATCATCGAAGGAATAATTGATTGTAAGGTTGTCTAGAGCCCCCGGTAGTAGTAGGGCCTCCGTCATAATCCCCCCAAGGGTTTCCTTGCCACCGTTTAAATTTTGCAGTCGACAGCAGAATAAGTGTCCCAGGCTTGGCACGTGTGATGCGTATCCTCCCCCAGTATGGCACATCCACACCCCATTCTTTAGCTGCCTTTGCGGTAGGAATTGGCGGGATTCGTCTAAATTCGAAATCGAAGAGAAGTAGGTTGTCACAGGGTCAAGCAGGAGTCAGTTTTTATTGTAGGGGTTGGATGATGCGATCATCTTGATTTACTTGGGGTGAAGCAGTGTATGTCACCCTCTCTGTTCTTGCGGAGCCAGGGCCTTTTGCTCTTTTCTTCCTTCTTGAGCGGACATTTGGACAATGCGCATTCATTACTTGAGCTCGGTTCAACTCTTGTGAGGGTTTAGTTGCTTCTGATTGATCAGGCATCCGGTGGTGGCTTTGCTGGGAATTCCCCTGGCTGACTTTGTGTGCTCAGGAGCAAGCACTGAGCAGGCACTGACAGATACTTGGAATTGCTCACTGACAGGAAAAGCACTGCCACGTGAATCCATTCATGTCCCACATTGTTTGACAAACGCCCCCATTGAACATTTAGAACCCACCATGACCTTTATCATCAGTGCAATGCCTGGAGTAATTCCTTCCATATATGACATGTATGTGGCATGCCAGTGTAATGGATGTATCTGCCTGAAAGTGTCAAACGCTGTGGTAACAGTCAATCCTGCTTGATTGACTCATCACAATCTCAAGCGCATTTCAATAAATCTCTCAGCGGCATTGTCAGCCTCTGTTTGGGTTCTGACTGCAATTTTGTCCAGGAGCCTGTGCGCACATCAATTCGACTTTGCAACTTCTGCAATCATGTTCACATGCTTGATACTCATGCATGTTCAGGGCGGCCTCTTCCTTCCTGAATAAGCATACTGAAGCTGCACTCCTCCCACGCTGAACAGGACAAACTTGACCCACACCTTGACTGCTTATATCCTGCAGAACAGCGGCAAGACGAGCTGCACAGGAAAAAAGGACATGGCAGAAGTCAAGACAGAGAACAGAGCCTTATGGCCTCCCAAGCAAAGCAAGCAGCCAACTTCCACCCCAGCTTCACCCAGTGCAAGGCACCAAGCCTGCACAGGGGGCCTTCAACGCTTTTGTGTGTGAGGCATAACACATGGACCCCGCCACTGCCACTGCCCATGCATCAGCAGAACTTCCAGCGGTTTCCGCAGTTTGTGCAAGTGACAAAGGTAGTCATGGGCTCATCGGCGCTGCGCGTCTGCATCTGGTAGTACTGGCACTTGCGCTGCTTGCACTTGCCGCACTGGAACTGATCCGTGGTTGCCTTCTTCATGTGCTGCCCTCGCTCCGCCTCAAACAGCGCAGTCTTGCGGATCTGCGCGTTCTCGCTCTTGCGGGCATCACTCGCCAGCTCCTCCGCTGACAGGTTCACCAGCACGTCACCTGCGCGCACATGCATGTCAGCTGCCGGCACATGCCGCCATCCTGGCTCCTGATTGAAGCTCTCCCAGATATGTCTGCTCGCCGGCTATCTGGTCACCCGGGGCGCTCACTCTGGGACACAAACAGACTATACGATGCCTTTCTGGATGCACCAGGCCCACCGCAGGACAGCAAGCAGAAGAAGCACCAGGAGTGCCATTATGAAGACTCATCTATCTGCCATGACCACTTCATAACGTCAAGTCTTGCACGGAGCATAAGCATGCAGCTTATGCAGCACATGCTTGTATGCGAAAATTACTTTATGCTTCTGCAGCGGCGCACCGGTGATCTCGCCGGAGAGCACGCGGCGGCGCAGGTCGGGGTTGTTGGCGTCCTTCAGGTTGAAGATGAGGCTGCGGTACTTGGCCTTGTAGCGCGCATTCACGCCGCCGTTCTGCCGGTGCATCGCCGACTCCGCCTCGGCCGCCGCCGCGCCGGCGTCCGCGCCCGGCACTGCCTCTCGCGCCAGCAACAGTGCCTCTGCAAACAGCTGCCGCGTCTTGTCCCTGTGCAGGCAGCAATTGGTCACTAATGCCAGCGTGCCCAAAAATGGCGCCAAGAGTTGATTATTTGATGGGCGTAGGCAAGCATGCCCCTGCCCATAGTATGGTGCTGGCAAGCTGTTTACTTGATGGAGGTAACAGGTAAGACACATTACTTGCACAGCAAAGACAGCTTGGGGGCATCCTCAGGAAAGATCTATACAAAGGCCCAAGGTTCGATATTGACCTGCAAATTGGCAGCGCCCGGCATAGCAAACCTGCATGATACAGTGAGACAGAGAATGCGCAAGAACGGCAGCATCTAGCTACTGGTTATTGTTGCCAATCACCTGACGCTATCTCCTGTCTTAGGGATGACGACTTTTGCCTCAATGACAGCGGCGGCGGGAGGGGCAGCTGCGCCGTTGGGAGCGCCGATGGACTTTTGCCTTTTGGCCGGCCGGGGCTGGGTGTCAGCAGCTGAGGGTGCGCTGCCTGCTGCCTGACAGGGCTGCGAGGGCTGTGATGAGCTCTGCGAGCCTTGGCTGAAGGGCACTCCTGAGCCATTACCTGCCTCACCTGCAAAGCAGTGGGTAAGAGGTCTGCTCTCATGCTCCCAATTACGGGGGCGCCACAATTGTAATGTGACCAAGCAAGACTTTCGGGTGGAGTTACAGGCTCCTAATAAGTGCATGCAAACATGGACGTGCACCTGCTGGTGTGTCGTTGACTGTCTCCTTCGTCACTGCCTCCTTCCAAGCACTGACTGTAGCTGCAGCTGCTTGCGAGACTGCAGCGTTGCCATGCTTTGCAAGTTTGCGGATCTTCTTGCCTGCCTGTGTCTCCAAGAGCAGGTGAGTGGTGACCTGCAGTGCATGGACGCCACGAACTATCATCCTGATCACTTTGAGCTTCACAGAGTGCTGACCGGGAATTAAGGCGTATCCACCATTTTGACAATCCTCCGATGCATTGTGACTCTATATTAGCACAGGTAGTGACAGATGGGGATCTCGTTCCTCACCTGGTATGTTTGCAGATCTTTCAGCAAGTCCGTCAGGGCTTGCGCTACCTCAGGATCATCTGCTGCTTTCTCTGACAATTTCAAAGCTTCTTCGATGCGATTTGTGAGCTGCGCTGCGTCTACGGCACACATGAAGCACTGTGATCGTGGGCTATAATGCGGAACCTGGCTTACAATATTATTCGTGAAAGGAAATTGGAGCAATAAGTCACACGAGTCTCCCGAATCAATATATTTCACCCCACAGCATTCTTTTGTTTGATATCGGGCAAGAACATGGGATCACTCGGTGCGTCACATGCGGTCTGTCTGCGAATTTCAGATGTTCCCTCCCAAATTGGGCAACTCGCCTGGCCCCAAATGTACCAGTTGCATGAAGAGCAAGGTAGAGGGTGACCTGATGAAAGGAACGATGCGTTGAAGCGTGTTTGATGGATTGAAGATGGGGAGGGCCAGGCATGGCTGCCCACCTGACGATAACCAGCGCACGGATACCCTCTTCCGATGCGCCAATTTGTGGAGTCACGCTTGAACCCTATGTCCTTATCAGGAGGCCGGATGGGCAGAGCTGTAATGCAGAAGAGTGTCCGGAGGAGGGCTCTGGGGATGCACGGTTCTCCCTGCGCTTCAGGTGGTACAGAAGTGTAGTCAACAAGGGGGGTCATGTGTGCTTCATCCACCAGGTATTGGTCGACCAAGTCGTCTCTACTCTCTGTGCTTTCTCGTATCAAACCATCATTCTGGCACATTTACAGAACATCATGAAATGCAATGGACCTCAGGGGTCTTCCTGAAGCCATGTAGTAGTTGGCCTGGCACAAGCAAGCTGCATACGGTTTTGAACTATTTTATTTTGCAGGATCGAGAGGCCACTTTGCAATGCATTCTCTGCCTCAGAGCAAAGGTGGAACTGCGCAAAAGCTTCACCTGCTCAACGGACTGCCTGCGGCAACACTGGAATGTGCACAAGAATCTGCACCTGAACGGTGAGCTAATCTAAAGTGATTTCTTTAAAAATGCATGTATATCTCATTTGGCACCTATGGCACATCTAATATTTGTTCAGAAAGCGAGCCTGTTGTGGTTCGCCTGCAGGTCAGCAGCACAAGCATGAGAATGGGTATGTGCACGAGAACTTCAAGGCCAGCAATACCTTCAGCAATGGAGGGGAGACGTGGATGGAGGTGCGCAATGTTCCTTGCTATGTAGATGCCTTGATACTGCAAAAGCAGGAGGAGCACATACCTATTCAGCACACTGCATTCTGAAACAGGTTGGCAAGGGTCGCCTGTACACTCCAACTGAGGACGATGTCGGAAGCGTTCTGAAGTGTGAGGTGGTCGCCATTGATACTGGCTCGCCCTACGTTGAGTCTGGCAAGACGCACTCGATCGCGACATCCAGAGTGCGACCAGCTCCATCGCCGCCCAGGCGCTCGCTTTCGGCGATCAACCCGGCTCCCAAGAACATCGTGAGCGCTGGGAAGTTCACGGCACTCACCTACAACCTCCTGGCCGACCTGTACGCCACGGTGAGACTTTCTGGAGAGATCGAGACAATTGTTGAGGAGTGATCAGCCCCTGATATCATTGCTCCTGTGTGCATGGAAGCGCGGTGATTTACGTACAGCAACAAGAAGCACTGGGTGTCGACCTCACCGTGTGTTCCTGGCTGCACAGGCAGAGCAATTCAGCTACTGCCAGCCGTGGATGCTGGCGTGGGGCTACAGGAAGCAGAACTTGCTGAAGGAGCTGCTCAACTACAATGCGGACATCATGTGCCTGCAGGTCAGTCTGCAATATCGGTTCTTCATCTTCCTGCTCAATGTCATCTCATCATGACGTGCTCAGACTTCCGAGCACAGCCATCATCATTTTTCTTGCAAGCGCTGAAATGTCTGCGTCAGGACATGTTGCACAAGCAATGCTATCTCTCAATCTTATCACATTCTGCTCAGATGCTTCAATGACCACCAGGGTGCCTCATGCGCAGCTTCTTACATAATTTTTTTGCGCCATCTGTACAGGAGGTTCAGAGCAACCACTACACCGAGTTCCTGCAGCCGGAGCTGGCCAAGGCGGGCTACACAGCCATCTACAAGAAGAAGACGATGGAGATCTACACGGGGAACTCCTACGCCATCGACGGCTGCGCCACCTTCTTCAAGACCGACCGCTTTGCGCTCGTCAAGAAGTACGAGGTGCGCCACAAAACTTATTCTTCCATCCTCCTGGCAGCTTACGTTTTGGGATCTCAGCCCTCGAGTAGCTGCTCGTGCAACCCATGTCAGCAGTGCCATGCACCTGTTGAGGTGTTGTTTGGAATGTCTGGCTAAGTACTGTGCAGCCCAAATGTGGCTGCTCTTCCACTGGAGAGATGCCACGCACCTCACTGAGATAGTCTTACGTGTGTTTCTGTGCTGTGCCTTTGAATTAATAATGTGTTGGAGATGGAAGGGTGGCTGAGAGGAGCATGGTGGGGCATGTGTGCAGGTGGAGTTCAACAAGGCGGCGCTGTCCCTGGCTGAGAGCATCCCTCTGGACCAGCGAAAGGGCGCCCTCAATCGCCTGCTCAAGGTCAGCCGTGCAAGCAGCTCCAACGCTTGCAGCTTGCTTTTCCCTTTGCAATGAGCAATAGATTCGAGACTACTGCAGGTGTTGTTTCCAGAGGCGAAGAAGCTTCAAGCTAGCTCAGCTGCAGCTGTCAAATATCCCTGCCACTTGACGCAGACCAATGTTCGGGAGCATGTCCTGTGTGGTTTATATGATTAGTGGGAGATGTCTTCATCAGCTGCTGCTCAGGCATCCTGGTTTTTTGTTCCAAGGAATGGTCCAAGCTTCATGCAGTGACTCTGAACAAGTATGGGGCTCTTAAAATGGGCAGCAAGAGAACTTTAAGCTCCCAACCCATACTGGGGCAAGATTGTGCTTCTCATCAGCGGCAGCAAGAGATAACCTTGCGCGCAGGACAACGTGGCGCTGATTGTGGTGCTGGAGGCGTTGGATCCGCCCAACCCGGACGCTGCCGCGCAGGGGCGCCGCCAGCTCATCTGCATCGCCAACACCCACATCCACGCCAACCCCGAACTCAACGACGTCAAGCTCTGGCAGGTTCGGCCCCGCACATTCTCTCCGCACCTGCTTCCCCCAAACATCACAGCACACCGGCACAGAGGACGCCTTGCAGCCTAACCTGTGGTGCTGTGACCACAGCCCAGGTCGCCGGCCCCTTCCGGGCTGTTATTCTGCATTCATAGTTGGCTTGTTCTTGAGGACACATAGCGGGTGGAGTACCAGCAGAGAGGGGAATTAGCTTGCTACCAAATATTGCCAAGGAGGAGTCAGCATGTTACCAGAAATTGGCGACCAGAAATATTGCTGCAGGTCTGCAGCCAAGTACTGGGACGTAGAAGGAATGCATGTGAGTGGTGTGTGGGCACATGTGCGCGCAGGTGAACACGCTGCTGAAGGGTCTGGAGAAGATAGCAGCGAGCGCGGACATCCCCATGCTGGTGGCGGGTGACTTCAACAGCGTGCCGGGCTCCGCTGCGCACACCCTCCTGCTCAAGCGCGGCGTCGACCCCAATCACCCGGTGCGATGCTGCCTGTGGCATCGATTGTGATCTGGCTTAATTGGCGGGCATGCTTGATGAGGACGCCCGTCTGCAGTTGAAGATCAGCAACATCAAAAGGGTCTCCAGGCCTGCACGTAGATGTCTGTGACTGGAATCCAGGCATTGTGGGTTCTCCACTGGCATCCAAAAGTGAGCGCTTGGTACTCCTCTGTTGTGTTGATTCTGGGACCCTTCTAGCACCTGTAGCTTCATGAGATAATTTGGAGGCCTTTGCCTGTGGAGTGTTTCCTGCATTCTATATCTGTTGACTGGCATGTTGCCGGGATCAGGTAAATTGCAATGGGGCTTTGGGAATTAGTCCAAAGAAATTGAGGTGTCCTATTGTATATTTGCAGGAGCTGGCGAACGATCCGCTGAACATCTTCAAGGCGCCGAGCAAGCTGCAGCACCGGCTGGTGCTGTCGAGCGCGTACGCGGCCGGCCACGAGGCTGCCGCCGACGCGGATCCGCGCCACCGCAGGCGCAACGACCACAAACACCACGAGCCCAAGGTACTGCCTGCTGCCGCTTTTCTGCTGCCCTTGTGCCCATCTGTGATCAAGGCGCAGGCTGCGTGGTTGTCATGTAGCTGGCAGCTCGAAGGCGTTGGCCTGCGGGCAGGCAGCTACCTGACCACCTCGCAGCCCTGTCTGCCTGCTTGTCGTCCCTTACAATGCTTGGGGTGCCTGCCCCAAGGCATGCAGAGACACTTGTCTGAAGTCTTGTGCCTGCACCAGCTCCAGCGGTGCCTGCTTTCGAGTTCAGTCATGTTGATTCAGCTTTTCTCGTGTGGTGGTGAATGTTTTTAGGTCGGTGCGGCACCTGAACAGCACAAGGCTCCAAGGCTGGAGAGAATCGACTTTAGCTGAGCACCTGTGTTTCTGCAGTTCACCAACGTGAGCAAGGACTTCAAGGGAACGCTGGACTACATCTTCTTCACCAGCGAGTCCCTGGTGCCTGTCTCGCTGCTGGACCTGCCGGACGACTCCCTGGTGCAGAAGGCCAAGGGCTCGGGTCTGCCCAACGAGCACTGGTCCTCCGATCACATCGCCCTCATGTCAGAGTTCCAGTACAAGCAGGAGGCCGCCTGAGAGTCTGCTGCTCAGGCGGAGCGCAGGAGACTCGGACCTGCTCTCTGAGGCCGCCTGAGGAGCCTTCTGCTCAGGCGGGGAGGAGGAGACTCGATTTCAGTCTCTTGAGGCCGGCTGCGGACTTTGTGGCGCACTCCGAGCGAGCCAGTAGGCCTCGGTGCTTGCGGCTGCGCGCATACCTTGTGGGTTTGGTTGCTGGCACGCTTGTGGCGCCTGGGCATTCAGGAGAGGGATTCTGCCACACTCAGGAGCACGGCATGCTTGTCTGAGACGCAAATCCGCATCAGGCGCTGCATGTCTCACGGCGGTTTTTGTGGGACGGCAGTCGGCTGGTGTGTCTGAACTCTGACTGAAGAAGGCGCTTGGAGCCTGACCTCTTCCAAAGGAATGTGTGGAATGTGAGTAAGAGAGCCACTTCTCAGCAGGGTGGTTCAATAACAGCGGCAGTGGGTGCAGCTCTTGGGGCACAAGCACGCCCTGCTGTATGACTGGCTCTGCATGGCAGGTTGCATGAGGTGTTATCTGTCAAAGGTACACTTGATGCACAGCCAGACATGATGAACAGGGGAATGGCAGTGGAAAGCTGTCCAAAGGGGATCCTGCTCGACGCTTTGGTCTTGTGGGAGCATTACGTAAGGCATGTGAGAGGCGTTGACCAGAGTTTGACCAGCGAATATATTTGTGGTTGGGTGTTTATCAGAAAGAAATGTCAAGAGAGCTGTCTGGTGCTGACTCAGCAGCACTGCTGAGAGCTCTTCCGTGGTGAGCATCAAAGCTATGACCGATCTGTAAGGCCGAAATTTAATGCTAGCAAGCAGTTGCATTGCGTGCGCACGTGCAACGCAATGCATCACTTGAGATCTCCGAAGTCCATGCATTTGCAAGTGCTGGCTACGATTTCCATACATGGAGGCGCGCTCGCATGCAAAAGAGGGAAGTAACATGCGCACACTGTCATAAAATATCATGTGCAAGCAGCACAGCCCGCAGCAATGCCGGCACGCTTGCACAGGAAATACATTATTGGAATGAATCAAGTTGCTGGCCACTGCCAACCGCAGTCGACTCTCACCAAACAGTGCGGCCCATAAGTGCTGCAGTACAGGGGGATTTCAAAGCCTTGAATCAATGGGGAATCTGCCACGCACAAGAATGGTTGCACATCCTGGCAAAGGTGGCCTTCAGACACAGTATGACGACAGGGTTGCTACTCTCCACCCTCTTTTGGGAGCCCCTCGAGCTCGGGGTGTAAAAGGAATTACCATGGCTCATGTGAAGGTTAACAGCAATTGCTGATACCGATTTCAGCAGAAACTTCTGATTTAGACGGAATACTCCCCTGTCTTGCGATGCAACTGCCAATTGTGCGAAGAGTTTCCGTCTTGGCGAGAAAGAAGGGCAAATAGTCATTCTCAGTATGATACTGACAAAGACGCATCGTGTTCCCAAATACATTATGTGCAAGGTCTGACGATGTCGTTTCAAGCCACATGCCTGCCATTGGCAATGAGCAGCTATGCGGTCTGATGTACTGCCCCGCATGCAAGACTGGCATGACTACTAGTAATCCCGCGGCATGATGGCAACGCATGCGCATGCAGTGTACATGGAAGGAATTCTTCATGGCGCCAGGGTACTGAGCTATGTTGCAGTTAATACTTGTGGCCCATTGTCAATGCCGGAAGCACACACTGTATTGCGGAGAGTGTTTCATAATGCAACAACACACTCTTCAAGACACACTCTGCAAGTTGCTTCGAGCAAGAGTCTAGAGTCTAAGCAAGAATAAGTTGCTCAGTGCCGCTCTGTGCAAGCGCTTGCATTGCCCTTGCCCTTTGGCTGCAATGGCGTGCATGCGCTTCCCTAGTCCAATACAGAACCTGTTGCTGGAAGTAAGGGGACCAAGACCACAGGCAACCATGAAGCTGTTTAGCCAGTTACGCCACATATGCATTTCGCCACGGTTTCTCCCCCAATTGCCACTACAGAAGTGAAACGGAACCTGACCTGCATCTGCTGGCCCAGGTGAAGGAACATGTGCTGTTTCGACCTGCAAAACTCTTGGTACATTGCCTTAAAAGTCGTTTGACAGTTTTGCTTCATCTGGTCTAGCCAGTCCACCCTTCAGCAGCCCCAGGACATCCTTATTTCTCACTCTTATGTTGAAGGGGGTGGTCTGCTGAAGACATTTGCTACTATTCCCGATTGACCATTCGGTTTGAGACTACAGTGAAGTCTTGTAACGTATGGGGAAGCCTGGCCCTGCCCTTTCGCCTGGCGCGTGACTAAATAATAGGCGTACAACACATCCACAGAAAGCATCTCTGCCTATGAACTTGAGGCATGGCGGAGAACGACCGTCATCTTCTCTTGACAGAGACGAGTGCGAATCGGAGATTGCCGCTGTGCCCAGCGCAGGTAGGACCCGAGGGCGTATTTACGAGGATACAAGGGGAAATGGCGCGGGGAAGGGGCTCGGGTCTTGTTGGCCGAAGATTGCCAAATCAATACATGGGCGTCATTTAAGCACCAATGCAAGCAGTCGTTCCGTAGGAGATCTGCCAAGGCTCTTGTCATGGCGTTGGGCGTTTGCCCAGGTTATTTTGAGACCAGGACAGCTTGGAAGAGCTTGTCTACCTTCCTGCACATGATCCACAGCCTGTGCTGCAGGAGCTTTTACCAGCGGCGAGTCAGAGCCATATCACGAGGCATGCCTGCGGCAGAAGAAGCAGCAGAGAGTCTACAGGGAGCTTCCCTTGTACAGCATCATGAGGGAGCCCCCAGGCCCTGGGGCCTTCTGCTCCAGAGTTGCCAGGGTATGCTGTCGACCACCGCGGACGAAAAGCCTATGTAAACTGCTGGCGCTCATGGTGGGGCTCATGGTGGCCTTCCATGCAGCGTCCTGCGGTTACTTCTTCTGTGTGCGCTTCCCTGGGGTGCTGGAGTTCCCCCGGGACATCTACGATGACATCCGAGACATCTACATCCTTGCAGGTGACACTCCGCATCCGTCACCATGCAGCTATCCTACTAGCCCAATTCAGCCCGACATGACCACCCGGAGATCTGACTATATGCGCCTGTGGCGGGGAGCTCTGTCGCATACGAGGCCATGCATGACCCGAGGAATCTATGGGCACAGAATATATTGGAACAGAAGGACTGTATGCTGATGTCAGCGGTGACTCATCTGCCAGGCGGGCCGAGGTGGACTTCTAGGGCGACAGCGGCGGAGGTGGACGACGCTCCAAAACTCATACCGAAGGTCATCCATCAGACGTACAAGTCGGGCAACATTCCAGGCAGTCTCAAGCCCTTCATGCACTCCTGGCGGCGCCTGAACGAGGACTGGGAGATCCGTTTCTACGACGACGAGGCTTGTCTCAAGTTTGTGCAGCGTGAGTTCCCAGAGTACATGGACGCCTACCGCTCCCTGGCCAAGGACGTGGAGCGATCAGACTTCTTCAGGTGGGACTGCTTCTGCTTGCATGGATGCAGGTCCTGCATTGCAGGATGCTGCCAGGCTGCAGCTGCGTTGATGGTTGCATGCCTCAATGTATATAGGACACCTCCTGTGTGATGGATTATTAGCAGGCACATTGGAGGGTCCATTGCCTGAAGGAAGGAGCCTGTGTTACAGCCTCATGCCGTGTCAAGGACTAGAGAGGAATGGGCAGTCTACATCCTAGCTGTGCCATGTGACTGGATTGAATGCGTCAGACAGCGCTGATGGCAACAGGGAAGATTCTGATTTGGTTGCATGTATTGGCGGTTCAGGTATATGGTAGTGCTGCGCATGGGGGGTATCTACGCAGACATAGACACGGAGTGCAGGAAGCCGCTGAACAATCTCATACTCCCGCGCGACACGCTCGTGGTTGGCTGGGAGAACGAGTTCTCTACGGCCGAGGAGGCGCACAGCCGCAAATACGTCCGGAAACGGCAGGTGGGCATGCATGCATGCCCCCCCTTGCTCAAACCAAATCATGGTGGTCCGGCAAACGGATACTACTGCTACTTACCCGGGTGGACAGCATTCCAGGTTGTGCATTTTGAGCCTGTAGCATGGCAATCTGCTATGGTGCATGCAGAGGAGCGAAATAGAGCTTTGTGCAGCTTGGTTGCCAACTGGTGTGTGCCGAGCGCTGGTGCAGCATGCAGCCTTGGGGCAGCGTATCGACAGGCTCTGCTTAAACTTGAAAGGGACACAAAGAGAGGGAAGAAAGCAAAAGGAAGATCTTCTTGCATCAAGCGCTGTGCGCGTTGCCGGCTGCAGGTGCTGCAGTGGACGTTTGCGGGTGCACCGGGGCACCCGGCGCTGAGGGAGATATGCGATCACATCGCACGCAGCACGGGGACGGCCTTCAGCGCGTCAACCAACATCGACACGCTGGAGCGCACCGGCCCTGGCGTCTGGACCGACATCATCCTCAAGCATGCCCGCGCCCACCCGCCCTCCAAGGTGCACCCCTACATCTCTGCCGTCTGCACACGGTGATTATCAGTGCCATTTACTGGGCTCTCATGTGCCCCGTCCTGCCACCGGGTGGTCAGCAGCGAGGAGAACCAACAGCCTTGAGCTCATGCATTTAAAATTCTCTGCTATTGGGATGTACAACTCCCTGAGATGAATGATGGCGTGCATGCAGTGGAGTTCTTGTCCACAAGCTCCCGAGCGTGGCCTCACAAGTGTTTTAACTTTTACTTCTGCTTCTTTGAGTGAGAGACTGGAAGGCAGGGCAATTGCGGCAGACACAAGGCCTCAGTGCTGTGGGGCTTGCTTCCTGACCGAGCCCCTGCTGTGTGCTCAGAAGGACGACCCGTGGACGGTGCGCGTGCTGCCCAAGGTGTACTTTGGGGTGCACCCGCTGGGCCTGGACGGCGTGGGGCCGGACGACCCGGACATAGTGGTGCTGCACCACTTCTTGGGCTCCTGGAAGGTCCGCGGCGGCTGGAGCGGCGGCCTCGGCATTGGCGCGCTCCTGCACCGCGCGGCGGGCCTCTTCACGCGCCGCTCTGCTGCCGACCCGTGCGTCCCCCGCTGGACCCCTTTGTTTGTCCAGGATTGAGGGGTATAGTCCAAAGAATCCTGCAAAGCATGGCTGGGTTGTTGTCAATGAATTTTGGAAAGCTGTGTGAAGCACCTGTTGCACGGTGTGAAGCTGTATGTTGTGGCTGCAAATTGCGCCGCCACAAAATAAGGCATGGCCATTCCTTTCATGCCTGACCTTGCGCGGACGCATCTGCAAGCCACATGCATAGCTTCCTTATCACTTGAGAATGTTTGAATGGCATTCAGTTCAGACGCGACTGTCAAGCTGCAATGACATGATCTTGAGTGATGGTACCTTGTTGAGTGTCTGCTGTGTGCTGCAGGATGCCCAAGGTGGAGGAGGCCGAGGAGGAGCAGCCGATGGAGGCGTCGCTGCCGCGCGACCGTCAGAGCGCGCAGCTGTACCCGGTCTCCATGGTCTGGCAGCCCCCCTTCACGCAGCTCGTCGACCTGGTCGGCCACGGCGACATGCAGGTGCGTGCAATGATGACTCATTCCAAGGCCTGGTGGTTCAGAGGGTCATATTGCTGCAAGGCTGTGGTCAACCTTCACCTGCGCAGGTGAGGGCTAGCTACGGGATCTCTCAGCAGTGTGAACCTGTTATATACCTCAAGACAGCTTCACGTAAGATTGCAAGATTGCAGGCCCTGGCAATATCGGAATTATCTTCGTGACCTGCATGCTTACTCTTTCTAAGAGCTGCTCCTCAATCTGCAATGAAGGAGGCATGTAGTGCATTGCTGTGTGCTTGCACCAGTGTTTCAGTTGACCTGGCTCCTAATTGACAGCTGCCTTGACAATATGCAGGCGGGAGTGGATGTGGCGGCAACTCTGACGGCATGGGGCAAGTGGCAGCCAGCTCTGGCGCCCGGTCGAGGTCCCTCCGTGGCCGAAGCCCTCATCGGCTCCCTTGGCGGGAAGGGAGCTGAGCGCAGGGTGGGTTTGCTTGCACCCAATGCTGTGCCTTCGGCCTTATTGTAGCCAATGCAGTGTGATGACCTGTCAGCTGTCCTGAAGGAGAGCAACAGCGTGTGACTTTTACTGCTCTTCAAAGACAATGCACTGCCTGCACGTGATGGTCCTTAAATTTTGGGTTGTGTGCTGTGATCCAGGTGTTGGTGGATATTGGGGCGGGCAATGGGTATTTCTCGCTGGCGGCTGCGGCAAGGGGGCACCGGGCGATCGCGTTCGAGTTGTCCAACAACTCGCTGGCGTCGTTTGAGGCCAGCATCGCGTACAACGGGTTTGAGAAGCTGATTACTGTACACAAGGTGCCTTTGTAGCCCTTCTTCCATATTGGCAATGCATGTCAATGCTTTGGGCCTGCTTCCTCCGGTGCCTGCGTTCAAATGCAGCTGTTTTGTGTACCTCCCTCCAATGTACTCTTGCCAGCCAAAAATTAACTGCCTTTTGTTGAAAGAATAGGCAGATGGATTTTGTACTGCGCTAGACACCCTCGTGTTGTTAAAAGTCTGGCATGTCTGAATATGCCATTCTTGCATTACTTACAGGTGGCGCTGGGGAGCCAGGAGGAGGTAGTATGCGTGGATGGGAGGGGACTTCCATCTTCGCGCGCACAGGATCTGGAGGTGGCGCGCGGCTACGGCCGGCCGGGGGCGCACAATCTGTCGGCGCTGGCGGCAGCGGCTGGCGGGGGCGGCGGCGGCTGCAATCGGACGGCGCTGCGGCGCATCGGCGCAGATCTGGTGCCGGCTGACGTGGAGGTGGGAGCGGTGCGCGTCAGCGTCACCGGCTGGGAGGGATGGGTCATGGAGGGCCTGGCGGTGCGTTCCTCCCACCCTCCTCTTTTGAATTTTTGCGTGACAGCTGTTGTTGCAGATGGGCTGGGATAAACAGTCCCTGCACACTGTGAAGACCGACAACAAGTTGATTGTGCTGGCTTGTAATTGAGCTCAGGAGGCATGAGACGCTGTGCGCAAGGGGCATGGCACAAGAGGAGACAGAGCTCTGGCGCGCAGCTGTGATGTTGAGCCAAATCATGAGAGTCCGTCGATGGGAGTGTGTTGAGAGCAGAGCAAGAGCTGGTGTGCTAAATAGGCACCATGTACCATGTTTCACCAATGCGAATGTGTTGAGGGGGATATTATGGCGCGCGCAGGGGTTGATGGCGCGGGAGGCAACACCGCCGCCGGCAGTGGTGCTGCTGGAGCTGCAGCCGCACGCGATGGCGCGCGCCGGGTACGAGGGCGGCGCTCTGAAGCTGCTGCGCACCATGCACTCCTGGGGCTTCACCGACGTGTCCCACTCCGGGTGCGGCCCCGCCCTTCCACACTGCCAGATGACAGACCCTTTACTGCCCTGCTGTCGTATTTGGGCTGCTGCCGAGAGGCTCATTGCCACCAGGCCTATGCCCCCTTGGGTGAGCACAAGCAGCAAGATCTAATGTGTATCATTTTGTAAACATGTGTATGTGTTGAGCTAAGAGAGAATCTGCGCGTGTCAGCTGGTTTCTGCCTCTGACGACTTAATGATGGGAAGAGGCTTTTCACTCAACCAGCACTTGCATGTTTGGAGTCAACAGGGATGATTGAGTGGTGATTGTAAGCGCAGGCATGTGTGCGATGAGCGGTGGCACAACATAACGCGGTCGATCCGGCTGCGCGGAGCGATGGCGCTGGCCGCGCAGGAGGCGCTGCGGCAGCCGACGTGGTGCACGTTGCCACCTGATAAATTCGCGCCCCTGGTGGAACGCGCCTCCCGAGCCTACCCTGAGAACATCCTCTTTGTGTACAAGGTGCGCATGCCAACTCTCTGGCTATTGAAGCAGCCATCTGGATTAGTAATGGAGTGACTCCAGTGAGCATGAGCAGCGTGATTTTGACGGCAATTCTGGTCTGCAAGGCGCTGCATGCCAGAAGCGTTTTGACGCAAGTTGCTCATGTTTACTGCGTGATTGTTGTTCTGTGGGGCACTGCCTTGTATTTCGTCCTGACATACAGATCACGTCAGTCCCTGACATGACTTGAGAGGAGAGCGGGACAGACGGAGCGTAGCAGGACTCAAGAAGCATATTGTGATGCTGCAGGCGCCTTCCGCGAACACTATGAACAGAGTGGGGGCAGCTCCGGCGCTGGCTCCGGCACCGGGGGCATTGCCTCCCCCGCCTGACACTGCTCTCAGGCCTGACGGCCTCCTGCCTCAAGGGCAGCACACTCTGGGGCCAGGAGGTGTCGCAGCAGCCGCCCCGGAGGGTGTATGGAGCTCAGATAGGGGAGAGAATATGGCAGGTGCCCAGAGGGATAGGAAACTAGGGAGGAGTACCCTTGGGGCAGGATGGACACAAGAAGGTGGAGGGCTTGAAGTGGATGAGACCAGCATGGCGGCTAGCGCTGCATAACTCATGGCACAGACGTGTTAAACATTATCACGAGTCCTGAAGTATTGTGCAGATGCAGTGCGCATCTGGAATAGATTCTGCGCGAACAGCAGGATGATCGTCTGAGGAGACAGCGCATGCAAGAGCATCATTGCCTTGTGCTCTGCCCCTTTTGACCCGATGGGTTTCTAAAAAATGTTTCAAGGCCTGGCTTCATTTGTAAGTCTTTTTTACGAATCTGGAAAGAACGGCTTTTAGAGGTTTCTTTCCCCAACTGCCGGGCAGCGTCACTTAAGGCTCCCTGCCTCAACTCAGTCAATTTTGGCCCAGATGACATTGGTAGGAGACAATCTGTGAGACTCAGCCCTGCATGTTGTGTCCCAAATGTTAGTCACCCTGTTGTTTGACGAGGGTCGTCCCTGCATGGCCTCTCAAGACGGGCTCTTCTCTGTCTTTCTGGGCTTTCATTGCATTTGAAGTACACCGCACTTTTTCCTCCTGATTGTCACCTCTCTATGGTAATTATGAGGTTGTTGTGAGGACAATGTCTTCCAGGATTAATGCAGCCAGTCCTGTGACGATTGCTTGTCTGTGAGGTGCAAAACCGTAAATTTGTGAGTGGGGGTCATGACAGGTCGTGACTGACCGGCATACGATTGATGTTGCATGTGTTTTGCGAGTGACTTGTGTGCTGCTGACCACGAGGCCCGGGATTGCTTGCGAGTTTTCAGAGTTACCGGACGCATAAAAGGGACAAGACGCAATGAAACATGTAACATCATCTTGAATCCGCTTGCAAGATGGCAGAGTTACCATGCGCAAACTAGTACCAACTTTTCTCAAGGCAGACAAAATTGCAGGACAGTCTGCTGCAATCTTGCTTGGAATATTGCAACACAAAGCTCGATACAGAATAACCATAAACAGAAAAATATCCCTACATGAATGTCACGTTCTTCTTGTCTGTCATGATCATGACAGCAGCTTGTATTTACTTGAAGTAACAGATCTGATAATGTCAATGGTGATTGCACTTGTCAGGTATCTTACTCAATCACAGCCATGTGACACAACATGCGTTCAGCTGACAGCATGCGTTCAAACTGCAGAGTAGACGAAAGGCATATCATAGCCCGCCCGCACTAAACTTGTCCCCAATTTTACTTCCATATTCCAAAAGTAGCAACAGCGCTATAGTGTCATGTGTTCACCTTTGTATTGCAGGTCATTTAACAAGCAGCAGGGACTCATAAAAAAGCTGCCCTACCCATTTCAACACACTGAAGATATATGGCACTACAGATACATTCAAAAACCTGCCTGGACCCCACATCAAAAGAGTAAAAATCCTTCCTGCCAACATCACGTTCCCCGGCCCAAAAAGTAGGTAAGCAGGCACCCAAAAAACGCCAATATCAAATCGACAGACTGGTGTCACAAGCATCAGCGACCAAGACACTGCAGAAAAAGAACTTGACAGCAGGCCAGGGACTGCACCTCTCCTTGCAATAAAACAGCCAGTTTGTCACTCTAATATCCAGAAGACATGACTAATGTCTTGGGCGTTGGCTTCGCAGCAGGCGCTCAGTTGAGCTGCGCAGAACCAAAAGTCAGGCGGGACAGCATTTGCACATCAAATGCCACGATGCCATAGTCAGGGGTTCCCTCCAGGCCCACATACAGCCGCCGCCCCGAGGGAGTGAAGCTCAGCCCCGACACATTGCAGGCAGCCTCCTCCCCCGCACACTCCCCCTCACTCGCATCCAGCTTCAGCACCTGGCCATGCAACACAACCGCTGTCAGCCCTTCGTGTTTCCCAGCTTCCTCGGGCCACCTCCCTCAGAATATTGGGAGGTACACAGTGATATTTTCTGGTTCCATGATGAGAATGCATGACCCCTCAGGGAGGCCTACCCCTCGGTGCATGTCCTCCCTTTCAGGAGGGACTGGCAATAGCCTCAATCAAGAGACCACACCATTTGATAAGTCGGACTGCACCACCATCAAGTATTGGACAGACAGCAGTATGAAACTGCCTGCATGCTCATTACACATCTTACTGTCACATAGAGTAATCTCCAGCAGACATGGAGGTATGTCTGCAAGATCCAGGGAGTACATAAGGCTGCCAGAGCCAGGCGCCCGGAAGGGTGATGATTGGCACCTGGCGGTCGTGGTAGGCGCGGCTGTCCACAAGGTGGCAGTGGGAGGAGTGCTCGGCGAAGGCCATGAGGTCCACGGGGCCCTCCCCAAACTTGATGCACCGGCATGCGCCAGACACCCGCCCCTCCGCCACTGTCCTCAGCTTCACCACCCTCTGCGCACACCCCTTGTCCATTCAAACCCTTGCCCCATCCACTGCATCTACCCTGACGATTACGTCAGCACTGCTGGCTCAGCAGGGACTGCTAAGTTCTACTCTCAGTATTCAGCACCCCATGCCCTCAGACTTGCTTGTTACAGCAGCCGCATCCCTTTGCGCCACCTTTAGAACTTCTCCTCCTGATTCTCTTCTCTGAGCAGCAACATGCGCCAGAGAGTCTGGAACAGCACAGGCTCTTACTGCTCCTGCCAGCCATCAAGTCATGCATGTGCGGGGCAAAATCCACTTGTGGAAGGGTCCTCTTGTTACGGGGCATACAGGAGAGCAGGCACTCGCTGCAACGGGGCGTTACTGACACCAATCAACACCAGAACGTCTGCCAGAAACCGCCCTGCTGCTCAAGGCACCCGGTCAGGAACGCATGTGCCGTCTGAAATGCATGACCAAGAAACCTTTCCACTACAAAAAGTACTGTGGTAGTCAAAGTAAAACCCCTACAACGGAAATGGGCCCTTTGGGCTGCAACTTACTTATTCAATGTTCCCGCAAGCAACTTCCCGCACCCCAAGAACCTACTATCAAACCATTCTGGAGGCTCAGAATTCCATGTGTAATGGGGTTTTTGGTTCTAGGTGACCAGAGAAGAAGCCTGTGGCCGCACCCGGTGAGCACGCGCATCCCAGACGACGACGTAGCCGTCCTGGCTGCCGGACGCGATGCATGTGCCCGAGGGATTCCAGGCGCAAGCGATGCCGCAGTCCCGGAACTCGCTGAACGCATAGTCCTCCACAAAACCTGCCGCCAGCATCCTCGCAGCTGAGATCGGCAGCACACCACACGACTGAAACGTCGTTGGGCAGCAAACACTCGCAGGGCTTGGACTGTCTGCTCCATGTCTCGAGCTTCAAATCACCCCTGACAGTGGAGGCCGTGCCTGTTATTATGCCCCAGGCCATCTGGTTTGTAGAGATGAAGATGGTCTCAAGTCGAAGCCCAGAGACAAGAAATGTGTATCATGCCTGACGACCGCACGAAAGGTTCCAGAACGCTGTGAATCAGATGGCCAGGGACACAACACAAGCGGAATTGAGGCTTCCCATAAAGCAAGAATATCATGACAGTGAAAGAGGGGGCCGCCAGACCTGTCGGGGCGGCTCGGTAGAGGTGTGTGGCGCCGGAGTCCCCCACGCATGCAAGGTAATTGCCGTCCGGAGACAACGCCGCGTAATTGACGGCCACCGGGCAGGTGATTGTGGACATGAGCCGCATGCTGGGCAGGTCGAAGATCTTCACCGTGTGGTCATTGTTACTCACAAACAGCCGCAGCTGCCCTGTGCCACATCAGCTGCCATGTCAGCACCACTCTCCTTCTACTCAAGCCTTGGACTGCACCTGGACGATCATTGGCCCACTGCTTGAACACCTAAACCCTTGAAAGTCCTCCCTACCTGCAGGATGAGCTGAAACACTAGAGCCCGCTCTTTCTTGGCTGAAGCCTGCCTCCACCCGTCTTCAAGCGGCTGCACAAAGTGCAAGTGCCAAAGACGCAGATTGCCATGAGTGCAACCATTTCAACGAGGAGTGAAGGCAACCTTCAAAGTTGCCATATGAACAGGTCTGGGACAGACTGAAGGGCATTCACACCTCGGTTGTCCCGGCCAAAGTGCAGGGCGTTGATGACACTGCCGCCGATGGGCCCCCAATGCAGGCACTCCTCAGTCGCCATGTCCATCACATGCAGCTGCGCACAGCCACACACCATGTCACTTCCACAATGTCACAGGAACAAGCGGCAAGCATAAATCGGACCACAGATTATGCAGATTGTCAGAACACGCTTCATGCACTTCATCTGCAATGCGCTTACCCATGTCCTGCAATTGAATCACTGCATATATGAGCAAGTTGAGAATGCTCAACCATCTCTGATCCAATTGCAAGACCTGGTCTCTTTTGGTGCCCTACTTATCGTGGTCGGCTTGACTTCCACCATGATACAGTAGGTCATGCCCAAGGCTGACTTTTATTCCAACTTTGGATATGCATAGCTGAATAATGTCGGAGAGGCAGGCAGCTCACCGAGCTGTTTTGGCCGCCTGCTGCCAGGTAGCCAAATCCGGCTGTCATGGCTGTGGGAGCAAACGCCAGCCGCTGCACCGCCTCACTCTGCAGGCACACATTTTTGCATAATGTCAGCGGCAGTACCTGCAGCATTATTCCTGAACCCATGCGGTCCAAAGCACATGTTCGCATCATGTCAACGGCTGTAACCGCAGCATGATTTCTCATCCCATGCGGTCCAAAGCGCATGTTCGCATCATGTCAACGGCTGTAACCGCAGCATGATTCCTCATCCCATGCGGTCCAAAGTGCATGTTCGCATCGCGGGCCCAAGCATACGCCAATAAAGCTCCTACAAAAAGTCAGGGGCCTTGATGCACTGCTCTGCTGAGTGGGGAGAGGAAGCCAACGGGGCAACAAGGGGCAGGACTCACAATTCCACTCTTTGTGTCGTATCGCATGGTGCGGTTGGACTGCACGAAGAAGACCCCATGCTCCCCGTCAGCATGGACCAGATCGCGCAGCTGCCAGTGCTGCACAGTTGTCGCTTGTGCTGCACAGCAAATAAATTCAGCCGGCAAAATGATGAACATGACTGGGTCCGTCATCTTCCAGGCTTGCACACGGCAGTGCAAGACTCCCATGAGTGACGTGCAGAGCTCAAACAGATAGCGTAGTGTCCCTCTTGGAACAGCCAACATTTGAATCAGAGTGCTCCAGTAGTGTTGTTGTGGCAACTCAGGGCTCATCAAGCAACACAAGCAGCCTTGGAAAGATGTGCAACACTTCAGGATAATGCATCATGCAGGAAGGTTTGTGGGCTTTTGTTATTTGTAATGAGCATGTACAGCTGCGCTGATGGCAGACCACCTGGCAATAACGGAAGAAACACTCGCCAACGACCACTCACCAAATCGTTTGGAAGGCCGTTTCGACACAAATTGTGCCTCATCGGCGAGATCCAGCCCACCCATTACCATAACGGGATCCCGGCAGACGCCAAATGCCGGTTACTGGTTTGCGTCTATTCCTTGTGGCATCGCAGACCTTTCCCTTTCTAACCTCATCCACGATGACACTAAGTCGGACGTTTTATGTTACATGTGTCTCAGGCTTCCTTCAAGCTCGTTCTTGTAGGATCTTTGTGGCTGCAGCTGGTGAAAGAAGTATGTTAACAACGATGAACGCTGTGAAACTCTGCCCACGAGGACAGTCAAAGATGCACAGCAAGGCGAGGCAATCAGCCTAAAGGACACAAGGTTTATAAAATGCGTTTACGAAACGGCGCGTGTCAGCGTTGAAATATACAATCACGAAAATAGAACACCCACAACCAAGGCAGGCGTGGACCCTGGCCTGGAGCGCTTGGAATCTAGATGAGCTAAATATATGCTTTCAGTATGTTTTATAATTTCACCAGATCCCAATCTGGGTCCCTGGAACCGCAATTTGCTGACTGCATTTGCTGAGGTGGAGAAATTGAACGCATGTGAGCGACTGTTGCCTCATCAGGCTTTGCACGAATGGCCCCTCCATGCGCATGCGCCAGATGGCTTGATTCTGACGCTCCAGGAGACTGGTGAAATTTAACTGGTGTCATTTTCTGATGCCAAAGCTGATGTCCTTGTTTAGATGTCTACATTCATTCGAGTTGCCAATCGAGCTAGATCAGTGATAGATCACGTTCAATGAACAACCTAATGGAGGCATGGAGGAGCACTTGCGACGCTTCAATCAAAACTACATCTAGATGTAATATTTATTGTGCAACTCATCGACATCGACTACATGCAAGGCCGGCGTCAGCTAGAAAACGACAGCATCCCCAGCACCTGCCCTTTTTCAGATCATCACTGAGCACCCTACCTCGGTGAGCACGTTTACGTATCAATACTTCTCCATTACATGTTTACGATTGTAACACACGGCGTCCTGATAGGCTGCACTATGCGCAGACCACAAGCAACTGCTGAAGAGGCTGGCAGTGAAGGCTTGCAAGCACCAGAGTTCTCCTGCCTAATGGCAGTCAGAGACTACGAGCTGGACCAGTATGGGGTTGTCAACAACGCTGTCTACTCTAATTACCTCCAGCACGGTGAGCCGCTCTTCCCTTGTAATGTTCACATTGCAAATGGTGCATGCATGAGAGGGCATGTGGAGGAATGTCTCAAGAGGAGTGATGTGCATGGGTGGTGGGAAGTGCGGCGCAGTGAGGCACGAATTCCTGGAGCACATTGGCCTGGACGCTGATGCAGTCGCCAGGTCAGGCGCTGCTCTGGCCCTCAGCGAGCTCAACCTGAAGTTCCTGGCGCCTCTGCGCTCAAAGGACCGCTTCCGAGGCACACTTAAGGTCATCAAAGCAACCGTGGGCAGGGTTGTCATGGAGCAGCAATTCATCCTTACTGCAGGCTCCGACAGCACAGATGGCAAGGTGATTGCATGTCAACAGATATCACTCGCTTGTGGCCGAGGGAAATCTTTTTGCTATGTCGTGTTCATTTACAAGGCATGGAGTTCTTTTGCAACCATTTGCACCCAACATCCCTGCATTGTTTTCAGGGTTTACATTGAGAGTTTATCCGGGATCAGAGGGTTGCTGATATAAACAATGTATTTTCAGGTGGTGTTAGAAGCACATGTGGTTGTGGTATCTCTGGATACAGCATACAGGCCTCGCCGCATCCCACCACATGTGAGAGAGCTGATGCTATGTGGCCAGCCACGGCGAGACAAGGATGGCTCCAAGCTGATGAGTGGATGGGACTGAAGAGTCAGCACTGAGCTGAGCTGGCTCTAAACATTGATCAGTGTCATTATACTTCTGGCCGACTCGGTTCTAGAGAGGCCAAAGAACAATGGATGCTGGCGCAGCGCCATGTACAATATTGGGATGCGGTTGTAGTATACTGATTATTGCTATATCAACTTTAAAATTGCATAGGATTACGCTGGTGCATCTCACCTTCACCAGACCAGGCAGCAAATCTTCTGTGGATTTTGAGCTGCTGGGGAGTTGCTGTTGACATTGGAAAAAGCAATCATTACTAATATGTAATACAGGGCTAGGAAGTGATGGGCGCAATGCCAAAATGTTCCTGCATTGCAGCCTGAAATTCTTCTGGTGTCTGCAATGTCCGCACCTCTACTTCTCCATTGCTCTTGTAAATTTTCAGTGCATCGTCCAACACTGTCACCCTGCCCCCATCCGGCCTCTGGATCCCCATCATCAAAGTCTGCTCCCAAATCCCCACAAATATAGAACTCAGGCACTTTACTAACTTAACAAAAGGAAGTGCAGCAGGGGATGCATGCGCATACATAGCTGCTCTCCATCAGCTCAAAATTATGTGACAGGGGCGCACATGATAGAAGCCTTTCCTGGGATCCGTTGCAACGGCCCAATTAAGCACTTCAAAGTCCCCTTGCGTGGCTACAGTCTCTGTGAAGAAGTACTGGTCCTGCCACTGCTTTGTGGTGTCTGAGTAGCGCTGCATGTACCATCCCACAGCATGGCTGTTTTTCTCCAGGTCCTCCTGAGTTGGCACTGCTAGTCTGCCATTCAAGCCTCGTCGCACCCTAAACATAGTTTCCCCTGCGTGGCCAAAGAGCACTCTTAGCCTTGCTGTGCCTTTCATGAGAGCTGCAAGTGTGAGCATTGCAAGGAGGCTGCACCTGTGTAGCTGTCATCTGCAGGATGCTGCAGGATGACAGGTTGAGTGGGAGGGATGCCTCCAAAGCCAACATCCACCAGGCGCCAATGGCAATCCTCTGGCACCTTCACATGGAGGACCTCATGACTGAAGCCTTTCAACTCCACCTGGATGCCACATTTCAGGTGCTTAGAACTGATCAAGCCAAGGAGCTTGTTGCAACAGCCGGATGCTGAAAAATGAACCCCGTGTGTTCACCTGACCATTGGCAGTGGCCTCAGGGTTCTCACGGACCACGTTGGCAAATGTTGCATACAGCTCGTATCCCAAATGCTGCAAAACAGCTGCCAGTAAGCCGTTGTGCTCAAAGCAATAGCCGCCTCTGTTGAACCAAGCAACCATGTCAGAGACTCACTCAGACAATTCTCTGTGTGCAGCGCGGCAGAATTGAATCAGTTCCAAAACAAATGTATTGTACGTCGAACTTACTTCTTCTGCTGCACGAGCTTGTTAAAGATACTATCGATGTCCAAAGAAGGTGGTGAGGGATGAAATCCCATGCTGCGGACGTTCCTGTTGTTCTGCACTGTGGAGAGATTATTGAAAGGGAACTTGCATACGTGAGCTTTATGGATGGCTATTAGAGACGATAGGGCGGGAGATATCAAGTGGGCACAGTCGATGTGCTCCAGGTATTGCTGCACATGGCTGTCTGTGAGCATCTGCAGCAGGCGGACGATGAGTGTGTGCTCTCGATCACAAGAAAGCAGTAAAGGCCAGCCACCACAGCAGGATCCTGAGCAGAAAGTATACGACAAATGTCCAAGCTTTGAAAACCATCGGATCGGGTTTTGACTGACGTCACTCAGCTTCGTCCAGCTTCATCAATTTTGGTGAAGCTTCCTGCATGGTTTTGAGACACAGAAACATGGAGTTGTAGTATGAGAAAACCAGGAGGCCCACATAGTATGATGGTGGCCAAAGTGCGGCAACTCGAATATTACTGACATCAATGGTAGTAGGGCGAGGCCCCTCCTGGGAACGAGCTGCAAGTGCATCATGCTGGTGCACCTGTACAAGTCAGCTGCAATTTAGCCTCTGAGTGAACATTGTCTGCATATTCAAAGAAGTTAATACGCACTTTGACATTAACAGTCGACTGGACTGGCAGTGTGTTCGCAGTGCTTCGAGGTTGGCATGATGCCAGCCTGCGCAGCTGCCAGTGATACCACTGCATATACATTGTTGGCGCATCAATGGCGCATGGCCAATTTGTTCACCTCTCATTGGAGTATGAGACACGCTGGCCCACCAGTCTGTGCAACCCCTGCTTGCAACCTAAGTGTACAAGCGAGATCGATCTCACTGAATACTTTGGGGCTGTTGGAGCCATGAGGCACCGTGCACACGGACATTACAAAGAGACAACAGTATCAATTGATTTCACTGTGTGATGCCTGTCTCCCCAAAGGACATATCCGGAATAAAGTCAACACTTATCTTCTCAGATCGTGATCTTGCCGCCCTTTCCAAATGCTTTGTTGTCATGAGTAATCTGCTAACGCCTTCAGTCTTGTTCAACAAAAGAATTTGTGCTGCTCATCATGTGCATTCGACTGGACTGAGGTTGACATCCAGCTCACCACCAAGGTATAGATACTCTGACAAATGAAAATTTGACAACAGTAGAACTGGTCCTTTGTGCAGCACGACAGCGCCCGAGGCTCCATTTGGTTATTGCTGAGGATTTTGCCCTTGTTCCTGCCCATGCGCACCCGGATGCGGCTGGTGCTGCTGCTGCTGTTTTTGCTGCGTCGCCTCTTCTAAATTGACGCCCCATTCCTGCTCTAACCGCTCACGTGCTCTGTACACCTTGGACTGCAAGTAGAAGGTACCCTCCTTCTCGTTCCTCTCAAAGAGGTGGTTGTATTTCTGCATCAATACAGCAGCACCTTCATAGTGAGTCTCAATCTGCAGAACGGGTCAGCAAACTCAACAGTTGCTTACCAGTGAAGAGAGCATTCGGTGCAGTGATATGTGGTTTGCTTGATATTGCGATAGCAGTATCGCCTCACCTTGAGGACCTGGTCATAGCCCATGGAGCTGTCAATGCCCAGAATCTTCTCAGCTTCCTCCAATGTCATCTGCCGTGCCTTTGTCGCTGCTTTGACGGACTCAGCTGTAACTCCGGACCTCTGTGCATCTGGACACACATGGTACCTGGATCAGTAGGTACCAAGACTAGCGAACCACCTCTCGCAAGAATCATTTTGCAGACTCTCAGCTGTGGTAAGCAGGCACATCGTCAACAAAACTTCAGACAGGGGAAGGTCTGGAAACTCACTGACAATCGCTTGCTTGTATGCTTGTGCAGCTGCTCGGATGAGGATGCCCCCACCAGCCACAATCAGATTGGCCAGCACACGCCCGGCCTGCACAAACAATTGGAGTGCTTCACACTCCACTACAGTAAAAACGTTTCAAGAGACGTGGCCAGGCATAGAGGATCAATGAACAAATGCAGGCTCAGAATGCTGGAGTCGCTAATTTCAGCAGACAAAGATAGGCATGCAACCCATGCAACACTCTGATTGTCTACTGTGCACTAACAACTTGCACTCCATCGTCCCTCAGCAGTGTACGTCTTTTTTTTTATACTACAGCGATTAATCCAGCAAATTGCTGTATCACATGTCATCAGGACATCAACAATATTTTAAACAAAGCAATCCCCTAATGAATTGCGAGTACCAATCCTATATTGACCGCCGGCTAGCTATAGACTTCTAGTGTGGACGTGTCGGTATTAGATGGCGCAGGTGACGGCGAAGCAGACCCACCATAAAATGTTAAAAGCAATATCACAGAATGCTGTCCAATCGCCTTACAAAGAGCTCTTTGAGGTGTCCTACGATTCTTCTGTTCTGTGACACCTTTCCAGAATCTTAGCTGCCAGCCCTCCTCCGGAAGCGCAGCTCGACACCTTTAGATCGCTCACAAATGCCGAGCGTTGCACAGTCGCAGAGACTATGGACCAGTCTTGGAAATAGATTGAGTAATGAAAGAGAGTTTCACAGCAGTGAGAAGCTCCCAAGAAGGGTTTCCCTAGCAAACGATAGGCCTAGGGTTAAACCTAAGGGTACATTTGTTCCAGTGGATGGCATGCAGCTCAATTGTGTTGCTCGCTACAATTCCATACATGGTCCGTTTATCAATTTGATTATTTAAGATGCTTAGAGCTGCGACAACCTTCTAGCCTAAGTACAGTAGGATCATCAGTACGTAATGTCATAACCTGCCGATCAGATCAGTGTTTTTCTTGTTATTGGGATACGGCAAGTCTAAGATCATACTCAATGCAAGGTGAAACTCGTGTACGTGATGACAACAAATCTACACGACCAATTCCAAGATTTGGATGCCACCTGGGTCGTCTTGTCTGACGGAACTTTTCAGCAACATCCTTCTATGCTATGTAGGAGACTCAGCAACTTCGCAGCAGGCTGCCATCAAGGAGCTGCAGGATAGATATCTTTCTATTAATGCCGGAAGCTTGCTCCTTGAGCAAGCAGAGCTGGGTCAGGACTGTTCGACACATTGGATTTATGAAGTTCCACTGCAACTCGTTTTTGATTGAGACTGTCGTCACCAACATCACCTCTTTGATACTGCTCCTGTTTGAATTTGACGTATCTGGATTTCGACGCAGGCTACGATTTCAACACGACAATTCACAGGCCCACCCTTTGGACAGAACCCTTCCCTGCATGTGTGGCATTGGAGCCAACATTACCAGACGAGGATGGCGCAGTGGGTGTTCAAGAGATCATTCTGAACGATGCCCAGGTGAGTACCACCTGCAAACTTTTTCAATGTTGTCAGTTTCTCCGTCCCTTCATTCATGCGATTTCGCCTTGCCTTGGTAATGCCTGCAACTCTGCACTGAACCACAACAGCACTTAAAGTTGCGGGCACTGGTGGGCACTTGCTTGTGAGCGTACATATGGAATATTGCTCGGGTTTGCATTACTCCTCTTGAAGGAATGTGCGTTGCTCCAGGGTGGCTCTAGAACCCGGCCCGCACATGCAGCCCAAGGCACCCGTGAATTTGTGCGAGGCAGCATGGCCTCCCTGCCCTTCACTCCTGGTCAGTCCATGCTTCCTGCCACACTGCACATGCATGCATGCATCCATGCCTTGTACATCACCCACCACCTGATCATGCCTCCATTTATAGCAACAATGCGTCCATCCAGCAGGGGAGATAGCTGGTGCAAATGGAGAAGATGCATGTGTGCAGCAACCTGATCGCTTGCATGTTGCAGGCGGAGAGGCCCTGCAAGTCACAACAACGGCGGCGACGCGCGCAGCGGAGGAAGCTGCAACAGGGAAGTGGCTGGAAGAACTGGAGAGTGGCCGCCCCCTGAAGGCGCTGGCACCAGGCATGGACCAGGGAGGCTTTGGTGCATGGGAGCTGTCTGACGAGGCCACAGGTGAGCTGCTGAGCACTTCCACTCTTGAAAGGTACAGTCCTTCAATCGAGAATCATTGTTTGGGGATGAGCAAAAGGGATATCTTGCCGTGTGCACAGGTGTTGCAGCTGTTTCTTTGCCCAAAGAGGAGGAGCGAGCTGGAGCGAAGGAGGAGAAGCCGGTCAGCCAGAATGGAACTCCTGAAACGAACCAGGCTGTAGACCTGACGAACCTCTTTGCCGGCATCTTGATGGATGACGAGCCAGAAGACATGGAAGAGGACTCAGCCGCGCTGGAAGGTCTGCCAGCCTCACCCTTCAACACAGTCTTTCCTAGCTACAAGCAGATTTGTTGCGAGACATATCTGCAAGACCATGTGGGCATGGTGCAGACTCAACATGGGTGTTGCTGTGCAGATGCTCCTAAGGCAGAGGACCGACAGAAGGACACAATACTGTCACGCCTTCAGGAGCTCCCAGACGATGCTGACATTCCAGGAGCAGTTGGTACGTTGATGGGTTACTCCTGATGGGTCTGGCGAAACACTGACCTGTCTCAGTGCTCAATGCTATGTCACCTGGACTCATACATCTGAGTGGCACACTATCTATGGTTCTTAGCAATTCTTGTGGTTCTCGGTAAAATGTCATGCATGGTCTGCCATTGTGCAGGACCTTCGGCAAACGGCACAACAGAGCCTGTGCTGCAGAATGGCACACATGCCGCCACAGACACATCTCCTCTTCTGGGGCAGCGCTTTGTGCCGCCTTCACCTGCAACCACCTCAGGGAGAGAGCTGCAAGGGAAGCAGCACACCACAGCGTGGGCAGTGCGCGGGGGAGTGGAGGATCTGGCGGGGGAGTTTGAGCGGCTGAGGCCCAAAATGGCGCACCACTTCCCCTTTGAACTGGACAACTTCCAGAAGGAGGCCATTGTGCACCTCGAGAGGGTGAAGCTCTCCTGCTTGCTCACAATCAGCCTTTGGAAGACTTCCCGCAGATGGCATGATCATGCATTGACGTGTATGCTGCGAAGAGCAGCTCAACTCTGGCACACATTTCTCGGTGCTTACATGCATGCTTTCATGCATGCATGCGTGACTGATAACCATCAGAATCTACAGGAGGACAGCACAGGCTTCAAGGACGTTTATGGGTGCTTACTTGTATGCATGCGTGACTGGTAATCATCAGAATCTCCAGGAGGGGAGTGCAGGTGTTCAAGGGAGTTTGTGGGATGCAGGGACACAGTGTTTTTGTGGCGGCGCACACCAGTGCAGGGAAGACAGCCGTGGCAGAGTATGCGCTGGCGCTAGCAGCCAAGCACTGCACTCGCGCCATCTACACTTCCCCCATAAAGACCATCTCCAACCAGAAGTTCAGGGACTTCAGCAGCGACTTCGAGGTGTGCGCTGCACATAGTCAAATCGCATTATTTACCAAACTCTGAGCTCTTTCCATGACATGCGTTCTGGCATAAAAATACTCAGACATCTGTAGATGCAAGACCTTTGTCTCCTCGAAGGCAGGTTCCCCTCTCGAGATTAAGTGGTTCTCTTTGCCAGGACGTGTGTTAAGTGCCAATTGTGCAGTAAAGATTGGGGCATGCACTCCTGAATGGCAATGTTTGCAGTCTCAGCTGACATGCATGAGGTCGGCACATGTGCGCGCAGGTTGGCTTGCTGACGGGGGACGTTAGCATCAAGCCCGAGTCGCCCTGCCTGATCATGACCACCGAGATTCTGCGCTCCATGCTGTACAAGGGCGCCGACATCATCCGTGACATCGAGTGGGTCATCTTTGACGAGGTGCACTATGTCAATGATGCCGAGCGCGGCGTTGTTTGGGAGGAGGTGCGCTGCAGATTTTCCCAGGCTCCTTCGCCTCCAATCTATCTTGAGAGAAGTACTGACCACTCTGCATCCCACATGTGGACATGCACACATCCTTTTATTGAGCAAGGTTCTCTCTTGTGCCTGCATACAGGATGCCGGCAAATCTGCTATTCTTTGCATCCTTGAAGGTGGAAAGTATCTGTGCATATCAGTGATACTTGGCCTGCAGTGTGCAGTATTTTGTCGGACAATGTGGATGCATATCAAAGTTCTTCTTGATTGCATGCCATACCTGCGCAGGTGATCATCATGCTGCCGGCGCATGTGAACCTGATTCTGTTGTCGGCCACGGTGCCCAACGTGATGGAATTTGCTGACTGGGTCGGCCGCACCAAGCGCAAGCGCATCTACGTCACCGGCACCACCAAGCGCCCGGTGCCCCTGGAGCACAACCTGTTCTACAACGGCGCCCTCTACACCATCTGCCGCGCCGAAACCTTCGCCCCCGAGGTGCGCTGCTGAATGTGCCTCTGCCGCACAAACTTGGCTTGTGAAGATTGCATGACAACGCGGGGGGGTCCTGTTGAGTGGATCTCCTGTGACTGCATGTCTTCCTGGCATCAGTGAGCTGGTCAGTAGTCCTAATTGTTCAGGTTCATGGGTGTCTGCTCATTAAGTGTGCTTGAAGTCACTGAGAATATTCCATCGGAACCCTCAATCCTACGTATTCAGGAAAGGAACAACCACATCATGCTCTGTACTGCCCTCCTGAGGTACTAAATGTTAAATATTGCCAACATATAGGAGTGACTTACATTGAATGCTGCAGAACACACAACGAGCACTCGAGCTTTTAGTCATCCAGGTGGACAAGAGACCCATTGGATCGTGTTGCTGCGCTTCAGGGAGTAGCGGCGGCGCGCAACGCATGGAAGAAGAAGAACGCAAAGCCGGAGACGAAGAAGGACGAGAAGCGCGCGCGGCCGACGGGCCGGGGTGATGGCGGCGGTCCAGCCCAGCGGGGCGGCCGGCAGCCGGCCGGCGGGGGGCGCGGGGGGCGCGGCGGGGGGTCCCAGGGGTTTATCACGAGCCAGATGCAGCAGGGGCGCGGCGGGGGCGCCAACAGCAACAGCGGGCTGCGCTCGGAGAAGTCCGCCTGGATGGCCCTTATTGATGACCTGAAGAAGAAGTGAGCCCTCTAAAACCCTTAAAAAAATAGCCTCACCAGTTGATACCCCCTGCTGCATGGATCACAAAATCTTGCATTCTTTTTGGTCACTTTTGCCAAACACTCCGGCAAACACGCTCGGTAACAGAACAGGCATGATGCTGCAGCAAAGAGCAGCACTGGTGAAGCTTGTTTATGAGGTGATGCTCTGATGCACTTGTGACTATCGCATCTACCATCAACAGATGTAGGGGGGACAGGAGGATGTGTAAATTTGAGAGCAAAGCTGGTGCAAGTGTCTCATGATTCTGTGGGGGCGTGGCAGGGCGCTGCTGCCAGTGGTGGTCTTCTGCTTTTCCAAGAAGAGGGTGGACCTGCTGGCGGACAACCTCAGCAACCTCGACCTGGCGACGGCAGCGGAAAAGAGCGAGATCCAGGTTTTCTGCGAGCGCGCGCTCGGCCGGCTGCGCGGGGCGGACCGGGAGCTGCCGCAGATTTTGCGCGTGCGCGAGATGCTCAAGCGCGGCCTCGGCGTGCACCACGCAGGTGCGCGCACATGCCGCATGCACCCCTACATGCCTTTGAAGTCTCTGTTTGACTTGCAGGAGTGCATTGCCTTTCCAAAGATGTTGCCAAACTTGTCTGTGCTGAGACAATGTGACCTGATCGTTGGTTGGACACGTACAGACACACGTGCGTTTCTGGACTTGACAACTTCTGAAAAGTCTCGTCCTCTCAATTGCCTTATTTTGGAAGTAAGATAAATTTAGATTTTGGCCAAAATGTAGAGAAATATTTCCTGGTTTAGAAAATGAATATGGTGCCATGGTGGCAGGTCTGCTGCCGATAGTGAAGGAGGTGGTGGAGATGCTGTTCTGCAGAGGCGTCATCAAAGTGCTCTTCTCCACCGAGACCTTTGCCATGGGAGTCAACGCCCCCGCACGCACCGTCATCTTCCAGTCCCTGCGCAAGCACGACGGCAAGGAGTTCAGGTGGGGCCTGCATTTTGCTTTCGTGGAGTTTTGCACCATAGGCATTGTTGCACACAGAATTCCTTGGCCTGCACAGTAATGATGACAGAATGATGTGCATTTTTGAAGGACCTAGGTTGATTATCTGCAAGGGAGACTTTCTGTTAGCCTTGGGTAGCAGATTCCTTTTGCATACCTTCCCTTGTGATACCCTCCTCATTGGCGTTCCACATCACCGCATTGGGTTCCTGTCTTGCTGTCAGCTTGGCACCCCTCTTCTTGTGCATTTCTCTTGGTCTGGGGTTGAACCCGACAATTGGTGATTTCCTCAGGTTTCAGGCCTTGGATTGACACGGCTAGTGTGTCATTCCAAATCGTATTTTGTTTGCTTGCCCCCCTCTACGTATCACTTGTGAAAAGAAAACCAGGTGAGGTGAAAGAGGAAGCTTGCTGCAGGAACCTGCTGTCGGGGGAGTACACCCAGATGGCGGGCAGGGCGGGCAGGAGAGGGCTGGACCCGGTGGGCACAGTCATCATCGCGTGCTGGGATGACGTGTACGAGGAGGGGGAGCTGAAGAAGCTGCTGACTGGGCGTGCGACTAAGCTGGAGAGCCAGTTCAGGCTTACCTACTCCATGATCCTCAACCTGCTGCGAGTCGAGGACCTCAAGGTGGGCGCTCATTGAACTGCACACATAAATTTATTGATTATCAGAAAGCACCTTGCAGGGATTCTCCGCGTGAGGAGTCTGAAGGCTGATGTCTTTTCCTGGAGGCTACATCCACTAGAGAAAAGCTTTCCATCTCGTTGTGGCTGTAACCTTGGGGTAGGAAGTCAGCCCTCATACGCTGCTTTTGACACGTTTCTAAACATAAAATTCCATAAATGGTCTGACTCGTCCTGCAAATCTGGTATCTGTGCGTAGCGCATTTTCTGAAGCTCTCAATACTGGTGCACAGACTTTCAGTTCAAAATATTCATGACCTTGCTTTCCTGCAATATCAAGGATAAAGGCTGAGAATCCTCTCCTGGAGTATATCCAGTTTGAAGACCTTTCACCTTCTCTGTCTGGCTGTACCAGCGGGAGTGAACCTTAGCCCTCATGCGCTGCTCATAGCTACTGACAGATCTATAATGGACAACCATCTGATCCCATCTGCAAGCAATAGGTACCTTCTGCATGCAGCAAGATATAGAGCTCTCGATGATGGTATGCAGGTGGAGGACATGCTGAAGCGCAGCTTTGCAGAGTTCCACGCGCAGAGGGCGGCACCGGAGGCGCTTGAGGGACTGCGGCTGGGGCAGCAACGGCTGGCAGCGCTTCGCGCGCGCCCCTGGCCATCCAGCTTCCTTGGCACCTGCCGGGAAGCTGTCGAGCAGTACTTCTCCCTCTCGCAGCGCATCGAAGCCCTCTCTGTCGAGCTGCAGGTGCCAGCTCACCCCATGAAATTTCCCTCCTCCTTTTTGCTTTGGGTATCCAACTACTGGGGGTTGTGCAGGCCTGAAATGGGCGGAAGAACACGGGTGGTTGGTGGATCTAGAGCTGCCTTGCGACACTTAGGAATTTGAATTGCTTGTCGTGAAAGAGGTTGGCTCAGCAGCAGAGTTGCATCTTTCTGATAGTGCCCAGGCGCTGGAAATCTTCCTGTAGAGGAGATCCTTAATCGTTGCAACTCATAGTGATGGACAGAAAGTGCAAGAACAGCGAATTAACAATCTAGAATAGCAATCATATTAGTGGTAGTAGGAATGATACCGGCTTTGTATTGCTGTGTATTAGTGCGTGAATGTCCTACAAATATGTCTATCTACATCACAATAAAATTAGTAATAAGAACAGTCAAGAGATGTGCAGGAGAGCGTGATGGGGTCTCGGGCGGCCAGTCAGGCGCTGGTGCCGGGAAGGGTGGTGCTGGTGACTAACAGGAGCACTGGGCTGCCAGAGCTTGGCGCTGTCTGTGGAGCCCCTGCCAGTGCCAGCAAGGGCATCCAGCTTGGCAACACTGTGAGCTCTGGTAAGCAGCAAAATCAAGTATCTGCTGGCAAGTGCAATGCTGTAGTGCAGTGATTGGCCGTGTACTTGCACATATGCATGACAGAAATGTAGCATTCTTTGCCCACAACATGCTTAAGGAGAGCATGAGAGATGAGAATGACCAGACAACTTTTCAGGGAAGTGAAGTGACCATGTAATTGTAGACCCCGGAGTGCAACTTTTCATCTGGACTCTTTCACGCGTTAGCAAAATATTGTAGAGTAAAGGCTGCGTGCTTATGCTTTGCCAGGGCCTCAGGGGAAGCAGTATTATATTGTGACGCTGCACAGCGCGAGCCCCTTGGATGAGGTGGAGGAAGCACGGGGTGCTGCCTCCGTCGCTCCTTCGTCCGGCGGCTTCCAGATGCCTTCCGGGTTCAAGCTCAAAGGTGCAGCTTTATAGAGCCTTCCCATCACAGCGCCTCAAACTTGCGTTTCCACACCAACGCTTGCAGCCCATCTCCCGATAAGCTGTTGCATGTTGGCGAGCTGATGATGCAAGCGCTCAATGCAAGGTGATGCATCTGATGATGCAAGATCTCGATGCAAGGTGATCTGCATCTGATGATGCAAGAGCTCAATGCAAGGTGATCTGCATCTGCCGACACTTGATATTGACGCGTCATGTGAAAGTGGGGTTGCATGCAGGCGCGCTCAACAAAGGAGGTCCTGTCGGCCCAGGGCCGCTGCCGAGGCGTGGAGACCTCGGCAATGTGAAGTATATCTTGCAAGAGGTGTGCCTCATTTCTTCTGTATACTGGCAACAAGGATGTCTGTGTAGCTCTGATTGCCTTGTGAGTCTGCTCAACAGCACTTATCAAATATGTAATCTGAATTGATGTTGCAAGGATGACTCAGAGTTGGTGAGATGGCTTGTTGGAGCATGCAGGTGGACACCAGCCGAATAGAAGCCATCTGCAGGGCCAAGGTGAAGCTGAACCCAGACAGCGTGCTGGACCCAGAGGCCACCCAGGGGCTAGCCCATGTGGTCCGCCAGCTGCAGCAGCTGCAGGTGAGTAATTAATTTTCCCCTCACCTTGCATGCAAACTTCAGCTGCTGAGAATAGCTCTGTATGCAAGATAACAATGTCCTCCCTTTTGCGCACCCATTGGCAAGCTTTCCCGATGCCTTTGCACGCCAAGTTTGCTCACTGTGCTCAGCCATAGTCTGAGCATGCCGTCTGGGACTCTGTTTGATCAGTATGAAGACGTCCTCCATTTTGCACATCCTTTGGCAATCGTTCCTGTTGCCCACCTCACGATGGGTGGACAGCAAATTCTCCTATTCTTGCTGGTAGAGAGCTCCTTCGGCTGCATTTCTGAGAGAAAGTTTGGTCAGATGAGAGTTTTGGTGAGTGTTTGTTGTGTGCAGGAAGAGGCACAGGCGGGGCCTGAGGGGCAGCCAGCGCTGATGGACCCAATAGCAGACCTCAAGCTCAACCAGCTCGACATTGCAGAGGCTGTGCGCGAGCGCCAGCATCTCCTGCAGGTATGAAACTCTGATGATCCACTCTGCCCAGGGCTCACTTTCTTGGGGATGCGATGCCATAATTATTTTCATACTTACACGCTGTTCCTGCCAGAGGCAATTGTGCGCAGACAAGCTTCATGTAAAGTTTGCCAGAATCCTACCCCTTTACAGGCTCACCAGATCCAAACAAGACCCAATCAATCAAGGACACAATTCTCAAAATCAATGGGCCTATGCAATATCCCTCTCTATTGCTCACTTTCTGGGACTTCATAGTGCCTGCCATTCAGGCAACCAGGAATTGCGCGAGAGGCTTGTGATGCTTATGTCTGCTCCTGTAATGTCTAGCTGCTCTAAAGCAAGTTTGTCACGTATGTGCAAGCCTCGTCTGATCTACTCTGAGCAGTGAGGGCAGGCCGTGACCATCTTGTCCTGGCATGTGAGCGCCTATTTGGAGCTTCCAATTGCTTCCAGGAGCTTCCAATAGCAGCTGACACACGCAGATTGTGTAAGCTCTGCATGGTGTTCAGATGGGCTGAGTCATGGGCTGAGTAATATTGCATGGCACAGGCAAGGAGCAGCATGGCGTGCCACCGGGACCCAGGCATGGGCGAGATGTATGCAGTCGTGCGCTCCGAAGCTCTGCTGGCTGGCAGACTCGCTGCACTTGCCCACCAGGTAACCCGATCCCATGCTTCAGTCTCTTGATACTCTGAAATGTATCCTGTAATGGAAGATTTCAGAGATTTTGTGCCCCCACCAAAGTTGAGCCTTAAAAAAACCACCTGCACCCTTGCACCTTGCACCTGCACCCTGATCTGTATTAATTTGCAGAAAAGGACATCTGTTGTTTGCTTTAAGTAGAAAGTTTGATTGAAGCTTTGGAATGACCACTTTTTCCCACAGGTGAGCGATGCCAGCCTGGCACAGATGCCTGAGTTCAGGCAGCGGGTGGATGTCCTGCGGCGCATGCAGTACCTGGCAGAAGACGACACTGTGCAGATGAAGGTGCGCCTGTTTTGCCTGACATTCGCTGAACTTGCCAGTAGCTGGCACACGTGTGAAGTCCCATGGTGAGCTGGAGACACTGTCTTCCCTGCTCCCCAAATGGAGCAAGCAGAGGGTCAGCATGTACAGTGCAGTGTGGCATGCTTTGTGAAACTTGAGGCAGACCCTGCGCTCGTCAGCAGTACTGCAATGACGCCTCTACAGAAGTCGAGAGAGCTTCAACATGTCATAGTAGTGTCATAAGAGAGCTTTAAGAAGTCTGGGGTGTAAATCCTGACGGAGGAGGGGTGCATTGCAGGGGCGGGTGGCATGCGAGATCAACTCTGGCGATGAGCTGGTGGCCACGGAGATGATCTTTGCTGGGGTGCTGACAGAGCTCACACCTGAAGAGGCTGTGGCTCTGCTATCAGCACTCGTCTTCCAGGTGCAGTTTTGTGCCTGCCCTCGCGATGGCATTTTGGGGAATATCGTTGCATCAGACTTCATGGAGACAATGAGCTTTGACCTGGCCGGGCTGCTTCTTGAAGCTTCTTTAGCAAAAACTGTCAGAAAAGATGCTGCTCAAGATGCTGCAAGGCTCTGGGTCGCCAAGAACAAGTTCACTGTCTCTATGGAGAGCTCAGGCTATTACTTCAGTCCCTTGTCAAGTGATATTGCACAGCACACCCAAGCGGCACCTGTGTGTCAGCAAAAGGACTCATTGGGCACGTGTGAATTGACTTCATAAGATGCGGGACCAATTATGGTGTCAAGATGCCGTCTTGTTACAAGACCAGCAAACCGATATGAGGCTTTAGAACACCTTGAGTGCTGACTCTCGAGAATCAGATTGGGAATTTAGATCAGTTGCCTGGAAGCGATGAAATCTCACCCTTCCGCATGTCTGTCAGTCAGTCAGTCAGTGAGATTTCATGTGGACAGACGTGTGGAGGTGGTACGTAATGATGTGTGCGCATGCATGAACAGGAGAAGAGCGACGTGGAGGCGGCTGCGCCAACAGAGGCGCTGGCGGACGCATGCGATCACGCAGTGGCGCTGGCTTATGAGGCCGGCCGCATGCAGCAGGAGTGTGGCATGGACGTTCTGCCGGAGGAATACGCGCGAGGCGCCCTCAAATTCGGCCTTGTTGAGGTGCGCCCATTTACCTCATGTCTGAAGGCTCAAGGGCTCTGGCAGTGTTGCGCCGCTGCTGTGCCTTGAATGCACACGTTGGGACTTGCAGACCCCTAGGCTGTGCTTTTCAGTTGAGCAGAGTAATCCTACTGTTCCACAATTGGAACGGCTGAAGAGCGTGCCCTCCAATGTTGTGCACCCTTTCCGAGCATTTGGAAGTGAATTGAGTGGTGTCGCATTGAGGCAGGCTGGAATCAGTCGCATGTTCTTATCGGCTAGAGCAGACAAGTAATTCGTCCGGTCAATGGGTTGGATCTTGGGGTATCGCTCCAACGTCCCCCCGCCTGACAGCAAACAGACATCTGTCCACAGTCTATTTTAAAAGTTAAATTTGAATTTGTGCTGCATGCGGATTGGTGCGCAGGTGGTGTACCACTGGGCGCGCGGCGTTCCCTTCAAGGACATCTGCGCGCTGACAGACGTGATGGAGGGGTCGATAGTGCGCGCCATCGTGCGACTGGACGAGACCTGCCGGGAAGTCAAGGACGCCGCCAAGATCATGGGCAACACCGCGCTCGTTGCCCAAATGGAGGCCGCCTCCGCCGCCATCAAACGCGACGTCATCTTTGCGGCCTCCCTCTATGTCGCCTGATGTGACCTAGTTCTATCGGCTGCTTTTTCTGCTATCCCAACGCGCGTATTGCAGTAGCAGCCTGAGGGTATGAGGCCTGGTGCCAGTTGCTCTGGTGGCGACTCTGCATGTCAACAAAATGAGATATCATACTTGCGGCCTCGCTCTATGTCGCCTGACGGCAGCACCTCTGGCGTGGTCTTGTGTGTCAGCCAAACGTGATGTCAACCTCACAGCCTCGATCTACTTGGCACAACGCCATAAGCTGTGATGGTGGCTCTGCATGTATTCCGACTTGGGTGTCTGATGAAGGAATACACTCAGTGAAAGAAGCAATTGTTGCATGGGCTCTATGTTGCCTGAGGCCAAAATGAACAGGATGAACCAACGAGAACCAACAGTTGAACCACAAAAAAGTCGCGTTTTTACAAATTGGGTGGAGTGACAGGGCACCTGCACACGGAATAATGACACCAGCAATCCCAGCATGGGATCAATACATATTCCATCTCAGTACTCATTTGAGCAATCTGATAGGAATGTGCACAGTATCTGCTGGTATGTGGCACAGTCAAACATACAGCAACAGCAACAACACCATTGTTTGATGTGAAGAAGATATCTTTAACCTGTCTCTTGAATCTTTTGAAAGCCTTAGGCAAACATGTCAGGGATTGCCACTGAAATGGTCCCCACAACCGAGAATGGACACCGCCACAATTTTGAATCTAAATTTTTAACTTGTAATACTAAATATGCATACTCTGGACACCCAGGCTTGCATGGAGCCACATAAGCGGTACCGCACGTAGTTATGTGAAGCAGTCGTTTTGACACACGTTGTAAAGCTATATCAGCAGCCTCAACAGAGCTGTGGCAGCATGCTATCCTCACCATGGTGCCAAAATGGCCACACTGTACAAAGCAGCAGCGCTAGGGCACAGCTGACACCTCGATATGCTCATCCATAAGACAATCAAACACCCTCTGGAATCTCTTCCAAATAGCAGCCACACAGGCTTGCCCTCCCAGCCGAGACAGATTTGACTAACAGTATTTCTGATCTGACCCCAGAGAGAAGGGACTCAGTCAGCCCACCCTTGCTCTTTCACGCCCCCGCCTAGTGCTGTTATAAGGAGGGTGCAGGTTCAACTTCACACTTCTGACAACAATAGCTTGACTTTCAAGGACTTGCACATACTTATGCCATTTTTGAGTGGCCTAATCACGAATTTTCAAAATTCGAAATTCGTCAATTTTGTCAGCCTGCAGCCTACAGAGAGGTCTGAAGAGTGGTGGTGGCGGCCTTGGAGGTTCCAGACATCACGGTTGGCGTGTAGGGGGTCATGTCGCTCATGTTGAACATCCACTTGGGCACGATGCAGTGGATGCCCCAGTTGCCATCCACCACCTGAGCCAGAAGAGAAAAATGCTCAGCACACCATAATTAATATTAGTATTTCACGTTTTTCCTGCAGGAGGCAAGGTGCGTCTGCAGACAAGCAGCTCTCCATTACATGCATTAAATACCTCTATATCTCTGGACCCACATGTAACACGTATTCATGAGCAATGCGCATGTGCACATTTTGAGTGGAAGCCAATCTAGCACACTTGAACAGCGGGCTGGGCTTGTCGATGACCATGCTGTGTGTGGCAGAGCAAGGCCAGAGGCTTCATGCAGAAGATGTTGCTGTTGCAACACAGCCAAGTCGAGAGGTATTGTGTACAAGAATGTAAGCTCCAAAGAAAGCTGGTTTGAGGTGTCACCTGGTCAATGCCAAAGTCCATGCCGACAGTGATGGCTGTGATGGCCTGATCCTCTGTCAGGTCAAAGGCCGTCATAATAAAGTCCCTGTGCCATACATAATCATGATGTCAGCGCTGAACCCACGATAATCACCGGCTACGGCGCTCTTTGAGCATTCTTCAGCCTCTGCCCCGCACACTTTGAGAGGCAAGCGCAGACATCAAGGCAGAGCAAGAAGAAAATGCTGCCTTCCCCTTGTGGACCAAATGCATGCAAAAGGCAAGACACCTCCGGCCCAGAGTGCAAGATAAAGCTTGAAAAGTGACATTGGTTCATTAGTCATTATTACTCGCTTTTCCCACCAAGAGGCAAGGTGTGTCTGCAGACAAGCTACGTTTAAAAGCTGCCAAAATTCCATTCCTTACCGGATTCGCCAGATCCAGGCAAAGACCCAATCAACCGTGGGCACGGTGCTGAGTATTTGCACCGCTTCCAGCCAGCGGGGGTCAAAAATTTGAAAACACTAAGGATTACAAATTGACCAATGGCGGTGTCAGGTGGATGCAAAGAGCGGTACCTGGTGTTGTTGTAGGCGACTGTCATGGCCTTGTCCAGGCTGGACTTGGCGTAGACATCTGCGAAGGGGTTGGCGAGCTCCTTCAGATAGTCCTGCAGAGAGACAGGCAGCACGGTCAAAAAATTGTGATATGTTGAAAGTTTGTGATATGTAGTTTGCGATATGAAGATGGGCAGAGACAGACTGCCTACAAGACCAATGAGCCTTGGTTGGCTCCCAAAAGGTCTCTATAATGTAATGCTAATCATTCAAAAGTGATGAAAATGAATAATGAATAATGATGAATAATGATGAATAATGATGATGATGAATAATAATAATCATTAGGAAATCCACTCATTCAATCAATCAATCAAATCAAGGGCTTTGCCGGGAGCAGCTTCAAGCATGGCATCAGGGCAGAGAAGCCAGGCGCATGTATCAGGCAGAGGCTGTGTGAAATACTCTTCAGACGAACGATAGTCTGCTCGTAATATGCCACAGAAGGGAGGGGACCAACAGAGTAAAGTCTACTCTGAATCTGGCTTTTCAGTTCCACGGAAAGCCATCAGGCGGACATGCAAGCGAGGTCACCACTGATAATATACAAGACCTGCCCAAAATACTTGGGTCGTATAGAACCCTGCACCGGCGGCCCCCGGGTATATATGACCCAGAAGGGTGAGCGCACAGGATAGGAGAAAATCTGCTGACCCCCTGGAAACAGGGGATTATGAAAATTTGTTGGTTCTGGGACGGGCCGGGACAGGCCAATCAAGTCAAGAGTGAAGGCTAGAAATACAAGGTGTGAGTGCCAATGGAAGGAGAAAAGCCTATTGTCAGGGGAGGTCCAGGGGCCTCACATTGTTGGTAAAGCCGTGGACGACGAACTCGTTGGCGTTCTCCAGCAGAGGGAAGTTTAGCTTGGAGACCTTTTTGGGCAGAGAGCCCTTTTTGTGCAGCGTGATCTTGAGAGTGGCGGTTAGCGATGTCTCGATGGCGGTACCGTCCAACTCGCTGTCTCCCTGGCTCGTGTGCGCGTCTCCCAGAGACAGCAGAGCGCCGGGCACCTGTTGTGCAATTAATACAAGAACTCTCAGCTCGCACCCCAGATGATATTTTTCTTGCAGTACAATGCATGGATGCATTCTCAGCCCGCGGCCCAGATCCACTGGATTTTTGTTGTAGTGCCAAAGCATGAAAGCACTCTCAGCCCGCGGCCCGAGATCCGCAGAATGTCTTGTAGTGTGCTGTCTGCCACATCAAGCAAAGGGACGAGGCAATAGAAATATCATGAAGCACCCTCAGCACACGGGGCCCCGGATCTGCCAATTTCTTGTACGTGCCATATGCCAGAAAATGCAAAGGAAAAGAGACAAAAGAAGGTTTGCTCGTGCACCTTGTAAGTGGTGTAGCCACTAATGTAATCATGCAAAGCATTGAGGCACTCTTAAAAAATGACCCCATTTCTGCTTATACCTTTACTGCGCTGTGTACCGCGAGGCGAAAGAGAACAAGAGAACAAGAAAACATCTCAGGAGCACCTTCCAACTGGTGCAGCCTCTCAAATATGATCCTAAACTACCCATCCCAGCTTATTGAACGGGTCCTAAAGATATAAAAACAAGATATACAGTATAAGAAATAACAAGCTAAATATAAGAAATATAAGAAATACAAATTTCCCTTCCCTGAAAATGCCTGCCCGCTGATGACTGCACGGGACATGGCGCAATCATCTGCATCTCTGAGAACTGACACCTGAATATTCAAACCGAAATTTGACATTCGGACATTTGAATTTCAAATTTCAAAATGGGGGAAAACAGACCTGCACGGGGTAGTACATGGTGGCACCCTTGCCGATGCGGCGATCGTCGATGTTCCCTCCGTGGATGGCCGGGGGGACCGAGTCCACTGTGCCGGGGTAGGAAGACGCCAGGCCCATGTTGCCGATGTGCAGGTTGATGGGCACTGCAGACAGCGCATCAGTCCAGTCAGCACCCGGAAAAAAATCCGACGCCCTGATGATGCCTGAGGCGTGATTTAGGAGGCAGAGGTCAAGCATGCCAAAGGCAACTGCCAGTCAGCACAATGTTCACACATATCACACGGCAGTTTAAGGGTACCCCACCAGGAATATCTACAAGCCTGGGCTGAAGCAAGACAAGGGACAAGCTTTGCTGTACATTAAGATATGGGGATCCAGAAGCAGCAGTGCACATGATAAAAAACTGTGCTACGGCCAATCTGAAGATGGCACGATGGTAGTGAATTTAGTGTATTGTGTACATTGCCACATCAAGTTGAGCAGAGGTGCAGGCACAGGCTCAGCGAGGGCGCTCACCCTTGAATTTGCCGCGAATGCTGTAGTCCTCAGTCTTGGTGGGGTGGGTGGTGACGATGCCCGGGTACCAATACCCCTGCCATGTCTGACTGCCGTTCACGCAGGGCACAACGTTCTGCTCTGCACAAGCACAATCCACAGCATGTCAGGCGCTTGTTACTCCAGGTCGCCAAAACATTGACCAATCACGTTGACCATTCACAGACACCCCTTGCATGCCCAGCATGCAAAAGGCAGCAGATTTCATCAGGTGTTACACAAAGTCCAGTGCAGGGCAGCAGGGCGAGTATTTCATGCATGCAATAACCCATGCCAGGGAGGGTTGCATTCAAAAGACAGGGGCGCCAAGGAAGTATTGTATTCCTCTGGTTATTAGTAACCAGATAAAATATTGCATGGGGCGCACTTCTGTAGGTGCGGTCGTAGTTGTTCCACTCGTAGACTCCGTTTTCGGCGCGGGGCAGCGTTCCGTAGGTCTCTGTGCAGGGAGTTACGGGGCCAACGTAGCCCTTGGCAGGGTCGTTGTATCTGCACATGCCAATATATTAGTGTCAATTTAATTCAATTTCATTTCCCTCCATTTACAGAGTAGAATACCATAGTATATCTTACATGCTGTTGCTGCCAGAGGCAGGGTGTGTCTGCAGACAAGCTGCAGGTAAAGGCATTTTTCAGTCAATGCAGGACAGGGAAAATCTGTTTGCAATTGCCATGCAGTGCCGATTTCCCTCGAGTATTCTCGCCTCTGACCCAGCAATATGTGCACAAAAAGAATCAAGAGGGAAGCCCAAGAAGTAGCAGGCCCGAGTCCCTGCAGCTTGCTTGGAACGAGTCAATGCGGTTGTCAGGCTTGTGCCGTAGACAGTGCTGCTGAGTCCCTATCAAGTGCAGAGTGAACAGGGGCTGTGTAGTCAATGATTAGTCACCTGAACTGGTAGTCGGGCACGGCGTAGAGGAGTTTGTTGCTGGCATCCTTGATGAGCTCGTAGATGGTGATCACCTCGCGCTTCACTCCGTCCAAGAAACCCGCGCGGAACTGGTAGCCCCTGCATGCATGCAAATCTCTTCCTCAAAATTTCTTAGCACACCTGTGCAGAGCATTCAGCGCCCGGCGCTCTTGCTGACTGCCAAAAAATTAAGAACATGGGCAGAGCCTGAGGCTATCTCCTCTTCCAGGCAAGATCAGAGTCTACGAATTCAGATTTAAATTTGAGATTCAGAAGCAGCACATACCTATATGCAGGGGCTCAGCATATAAAGCACCATTGAATGTGGGGAAAGGCGTACCAGGAGGCGGCTGCATTGCTGCCGTAGGTCTTGCCAGTGCTGGGATTCACGCGGGGCACCAGGTCAACAATCTCCACCTGAGCAGTGTCAATAAATTAGGACATGCTAGTGTGCTGACACTTCTTGGACATGTGTCCATAAGAACGTGGGTGCAACCTGCACAGGCATGCCCGCAATTTCACTGTCGCATGGAGTTTGAAGCAGAAGAAGACAGTTACGTTGAGTTTACCTGCAGGACATCGCCGGCGTCCGCGCCGCACACATAGATGGGGCCGGTCAGGATGTGCACTCCATCTCCGTGACCTGCTCCAGCACAGAAACATTTCACAACACTAGATTGAAAAAATTGCACAGCCCACACCAGCGCCCTTCTTTCTAGGCGCCTGTCCTGCTGATTGACAGAGTGCACCAGGCACTCTTCCTTCCCCTCGAGGACTTTGCAACGTCTGGCACCGACTAAATTGCATCAGACCTCCATTGTCCCGGCTGGCGGGGGCCAGTGTAAACACTGAGCCCCGTGACCACGATTGATTGGTTCCTGCTTAGATCTGGCGAGTCCAACAAGGGGTAGGACTCTGGCAACCCATATCTGCAGCTTGTCTGCAGGCGCGCCTTGCGTCTGGCAGAAAAGCACGTAATAAAACTACTGAATCACTCCTCTCACTAAGCAAAATAGTAATTTGCAAGATCGCACCGGTGCGGCCGCGGAAGGGGACATTCATCTTTGACTGGGTCCATGTGAAGACGTCCTCCATGCCGGAGTCGCCCTTGACCATCTTCTCGTAGTCATCACCCGCGTGATGAGTCGCCATCTCCACCATTACCTCATCCCCACTCATTATCACCGCTGCCGGAGCCACCGCGCCGCTGCACACCAGCACACGCCAAATCTCAACATTTGAAATCAAATTTGAGGTTGATTTCTTTGCGCAGGAGCATGGGGCAAGCCGCGTTTGCCAATGCCTTCAAGTTTTCGAGAGAGCAAATAATACTCCAAGTTGACCAAGTGCCTTGAGCAAAGTGCCTAGTGTTGTCATCTTGTGGCCAGTCAGGTCTTGGAAAATCCAGGAGCAATGCAGAAAAAGCAATTAATATCATCCATTCCTGATACCCGCAGCAGCAAAAGAAGGGGAGAAAGTGCTTTTGCTGCATGCAAGGACAACAGAATCTGCCGCCTCAAAGCTTCGCAGTGAAGGCCCAGCAATTGCAGATGCAATTACACAGACCGGCCCACCGATGCTGAGGTTAAAGAGTACAGAGGAGAGGGATTTTAGGACAGAGGAGAGGGAGTAAAGGACGCACTAGAAGTAGCCCCAGTGGACAGTCTGGGAGGACAGGGAGATGTGGTGGGTGCCGTTCATCATCATGCCATCCTCCTGCAGGCGCCGGCCGGTGGAGGCGACAGATGATGACGAGACCTTCATGCAGCTGGAGGGAATAGTGGTCAGTATTGCCGGCTGCGCAGGGCACACATGCGTGAGACACACTTCTCACAGCAGTTGTTTAATTCACAGTTGTAATGGACCTGTTTTCTGGATGTCCAGCAGAGCGTTGAAGGGAGTTGGGATCTTTTGCAGCACTTTGCCAGGCTGGAGTTGAGCAAAGAGAATCTTCAACTAGCTGCAGGCTGACAAGGCTGTAGCACGATGAGAGGATAAAATGGCATCAAAATAAGCTCAGGGGCAGCATATGCAAGATGGCAGGTTTGGCTTACCATCTTCTTGGCCATGCTGGGGCCGGGGGCCATCCCCATTCCAGCGCCCATGGCCATGCTAGGAGCCATCTCCATCATAGACATGCCAGGAGCCATGGCCATCTCCGTCGTGGCGGCCCTGCATCACGGCAGACACATGTGATCAGGTTTCTGCCAGGGAGTCCCAAAACGTCGCAAAAGAAGGCCGAGCTTTTGATACTTGGATCTGCTAAGAAATCTGGTGTGGCCAACTTTCAGTAGAGATGCATTTGCAGGGCGGCAGTTCCGCCACGCTGCCGTCACAGCATTCAGTGTCATCGGATGTGGCTCAAGTACCTGCCAGTCATCCGGAAAATAGCCGCAATGACGGCAATGTACCATTAAGTGACACTCCTGTGGGTTGTTAGAGCCGCTAGAGAAAGGTAATGCGCCTACACCTTGAGCTTCCCCACGGATCCGAGGTAAACCCTCGCAGCGATTGCAGCATATCGCAGCGATCTAAAGCCAGATTTGTATGCATATAAATGCAAGTGTAAAGATTTTATTATACAGCTACAAGCCGCCTACAAGCAGAGCCGTTATACCGTTTTGTTAGGGATGCGCGGCCCCGGCGATCTCGCCATCTAAGAGAATTAATCAAGGCCTGCCCGTCAGGACATGGGAATGGCTACATGTTGAGCAACACAATGCATCTGAGATCGATACTTTGTGATGTCGTCAGACCATAAAGCAAACGGCCCCGCATGGCACCGCCCAAGATACTAGACTTCAGCTACGCTAGTATATTCGGTAAAACCGGATCTGCTGCAATCTGGACGTTCGATACACAGTAGAACCTGTTATGACGCGTCAAATGGCTCCAATTTGCTGCGATCGCCTTCAAACAGCCTGCGTAAAGTTATGGGTCATGGGCAGTGGACAGCTGTAGAAGCTCGCACCTCCATTGAAGACACAGCGCTAGCAGGGCAGCGGCGATCGTACAAGCCTTCATCTTGCACGCCTTTTTCTGCTGGAAAGGCAGGCAGTATGAAAGAAGTGCGATGGAGCGAAGATGTGGCCCAACCATGTGGGTCCATGTGAAAGGTGACTCATGTGATAGTTGTTTTGATTACCGACCCTGAGGTTACTCTAATGATGGGGTACAGCCTTGAACCTAGCCAGCGATGCGATCGTCCCTCTCAGCAGAATTCTCCTGCGAAGTAATATTGACAGCAAGGGATCGCAGTGCTTGTGTGAAGTACATACTACTATTCTTGGAACAGCCATTGGAAGGGAGTGTCTTGATCTGCCAGCATTATGTACGCTCCTGTGCACAACTGCACAAATATCAATTCACACACGGCACGATTGATACGCTCGCAATCGTCAGATAGGCCAAAGGTAGGCTTATGCTACTATTTATGCTCTTCCTGGCTTGAAACCACGATCATGTCTTCGAGAGTTTACCTCGGACCGAGAGCGACCTGTGCACTTGGGGATGCCCTGCTCGTGTTTACCATGTTCTCAACTTCATATAACATAATTTGTTGGAATGATACGCAGGTACCTTGCGTCGTACCGCAGCAGAATCTCAGCCGATGCCGACAGCAGTTCAGATCACCTCATGCATGGTGCCCTCCATTGGCACGGAGAGGTGGCGTGAGCGTCCGTTGCAGCTCTGGACTAGTGGTTAGAGAAGAGGTATTTGCATGCTCTACTAGCATCTGACTTGTATATTGAGCAGCCATGGTCGGGTAAATACGGCTTGGCCTGAGGGACTCTATCGACATGCTGTTCAATCTCATGCAGTCCACTGGTGTGGAGTTCCCGGAAGTCACAACGCTTTGGGAGGGCGAAAAGATGCGGTCCATGGGGGCTGGGGTGCGCGCAAAGAAGTTTGCATTCGTACCCGTCAAGGTGACCAATTGCCCAAGCTTCTGCTTTGCTCCCCTGTCTCTACCAGCTGCCCTTGCATCGCCTTCATGTCGGCAATCCCTTGAACGCGCCAGAGCAGATCTTGGCCGTGAAAATGGCACATGCATGTATTGACATGGCTGCTGGAAATTACTCTTTTCCTGGCATAGGACACCTGTCTTTGGTCAGTCGCGCGTGGCGCTATGGTCAGGGAACGTGAGGGAAGACAGAATGCAAGACATGAAGGCATTGCGAGTGCTGAAGTAGGAGAATAGGCTGCCTCGCAGTGTACACTTTTTAGACGATAAAAACGTTTCTTACAAGGACGGCAACATTCACAACAACTTTACAGTAAGGATGCATTCTGAGACCTAAGTTAGGCTCTTCAGAAGACAGCAACCAGAGGATCAAGAGACTTTCATTGAGGTATCTGAGAATGCCAGCAGATCAGAGCAACATAACAAGACTGACAAACGCAAACGAAAGAAATGATATGCTATGCTAACGCTGCCTGCAGGTGTACGCAGTGACGGTGTACGTGGAGGCAGAGAAGGCAGCGAGGGAGTTGGGGGTGAGGCAGCGGGGAGGCTTCTTCGATGACAACAGGGACGAGGACTTCACGCTGGCGCTCGTGGACGGCGCCTTTGCCAAGGCACTGGTGGTGCAGCTCGTGCGCAAGGTGGAGGGCAAGCAGTTCTACGAGGTGCGCACACAGCCGCAGCTGGCTGATGTCAATAACCTCCTCTTTTGCCATCGAGTGCATCGTGGGGAGTTTTTCATGCTGCCAAAATTGCCTTTTGGGGCTGCTTAGCTGGGTGACTTCTCTTGCATTGCTGCCAATGCAAACGTGATCTACAATTTGCCTTTGGCAGAAGCTGTGTCACAAGTAGCACGCAATGTGGACTCCCTACTCGAATGGGCGATGCGACTGCCAGTGTCTCGAGGGATGTTCACGGGGATTCAGGGGAGTTATATCCCTGCAAAACTGATGAGTGCTGCAGGCATATGAAGAACCACACAATACCTGTTAGTAATGCAAAGAACTGCATGCCCAAGCATCTGCAAGCAATCAGTGATCACCCACCTTTCGATGCTTTTTTAATGTTGGCGCGAAAGTATTCCCATGGATGTGCTTGCTGACCACTCTGCAGAAGGGGTCGATAAAACTAGTGGGGGTCAATAATAATGATGCAATATCCGGATCAGGCGCTTGAGGAGGCGCTGGCGCCGCGGCTGCGGCTGGCGGGGGACACCGGCAGTCTGGCCAAGTTTGGCGACTTTTTGAGCGGGCGCTCGCTGGAGAAGGGCACCGCCATCATCCTCTTCTACCGCGTGGAGGGCGTCTTGGAAGTTGCCCTGATGCCGCCGGGAAGCAGTGACTACTCCCAGGTGCGATGTCGCATGCAAGTAGCTGGTTCCTGATATCTTATGTGCACGACACCAGGAAGGCATGCCCGTGAATGTTTGATATCAAATTCTGTATCCTTTTGTGTCTTGAGGCCTGGTGAGCATCACTTGCCTACCGTGCAATCTTTAATGGAGCAATGGGTGCTGCATGGTGGTGGGATAGTTGCAGAACAGCTTGACGTCTACCCATACCTCTGTTCTGGATTGAGAAATTTTGGCCGAGAACCACCGCAGCTATGGATCAACGGGTGCAGCATGGTGGTGGGATACAATTGCATAGGAGCCCTACTTCAATTGAGTTGTCCTTTTCTGCTCAATGATAGCCAAGGTCACTGTAGCAGGCTTTGCATCAGCACCATGAACACTGGCAACATCGTAGTGAGTTGCTGCCTCTTCCATGCTGCAGGCAAAGCCCGAGCTGCGTGTGGAGTCACCGATGCTGTGCCGTGCGCTGTTTGAGGTGTACATGGGAAGTGACAGCATTGTGCCACACGCGCGCGCTGCGTGGGCCGGAGGCGCTCGGACGCTGCTGTCCTCGGAGCAGGTCCGGCGCGACACGCGCAAGAGCGGCAGCTGATCTGTGGCGACTCTCACAGACTGTGAAGCTTTGCCTGAGAAATTCTGGCTGCCTCCGTGCGTCCAGGCCAACTTCTCAACTACAGGATGGGAGATCTTGCTGTTAGAGCATGAGCCTGTTGGGGTCGAAGGTGTTTGGCACTAGTTGTATGCATATGTGAGGCCTGCTCAAGCTTTGCAAAAATCGATTATATAATTAATGTATGAGATGAGCGGATGTCGCTACTGCAAACAGATACTATGATGTCCAGGCCAGCTCTGTAAGAAGCCCATTTATGATTTCCCTTCCCAAATGACTCGAGCATAAAAAGCCACAGATCGAGGGAACGCTACTGCACCGAACTTGCATGCATTGTGCGTCATGCATTCATTGTGAGTCTCAACGAAGAGCATTGGACTTTCTCTATATTAGAGCAAAATGCACAGTCGTATGTGAGAGCGCATTCTTCCAGAACAAAGGACGAAAGCCCACCGCTCAGACCTTCGGTGCGTCTAGTGCTAATCTTCAATAGCCTTTGCGGAACATAGCCCGGCCAGGGATGGTTCCGACACGATCTGATGTGGCTGTATCCCCACTTCTTCGATCTCTTGCACATCATCGAGCTTCCTTGCGGAAAAGGTCCAGAGCATTTCGTCCCACGCAAGCCATGCAGGGGGGCGAGAGCTTCCCCATCAGGAAGGCAAAGAGGGTGGAGATTGGACCGAATCTTGACTGCAGCAAAGAAGAAGCTGTAATGCTGCAAATTGAGGCAAAGCTTTGATTCCCTCGATTCAAATCGTGGTGCTAGGCATCAAGCATGTGTCTTGGTGTGTTGCCTGCAATAACAGAACAATTTTGCCCTTTCAGGCTCTGAAGCACAATGATACGCCCTATCAAGATGCAGGTGTCGAGGTACTGTACAGGTATGGCCTTCCAGGGAGTAGGATCTTCCCTCCACACCCTTCTTGCATGCCTTCAACAATCTGTGTCTGGGCCACTGATGCATTGCAATTAAACATGCAAGACACACTGCACATTTCATGGTGACTCAACAATGTTGTTCGCAGATTTGCAGATATTGACCCCTTCGCCAGGAGTAACTATTTCGGCTGGAGTTTAGACCTGGTATGACTGAGCAAACCAATCACAGATAGACTAAAGGTTTGTATTCAACGAGTTACTAGTAGCATATGGATGACGTCAGATCTGTGCTTTCCAGGGGCAATTCACCAGATTTCAGCGAGTCTTCCACATGATGCCATACAGGATTCTTTTGCAGCACAAAGAGTCGAGCTTCCTGAGCTCCCTACAGGCAAGCAGCTTCTGTAGCAAACTCAGGAACCCACCTGCCTCATATCAGAAATGTGAAGTGACATTTCCAATGTATAGAAGTAGATGATCAGTCCTGACATGCTAACAGTCATGGAAGAGCATCAGCCTGAGAAGAACCATTAATCACATGCTTTGCTATTGCATGCATGCTCAATTATGCTGAGGAAGTTGCAAATTGCATGCTTGGCAGGTCAGTGAGTTTGAGTGGCGGCAGCGCATTTTGGTGCAAGGGATAAGCGGGGAGGCAGTTTTTGAGTTCACCATGCTGCAGCGCTTTGGTGGTTGTTATGATGGCGTCTTCTACACCAGATACCTGAGAGCAGATCCTCCTTGGCGGCCGCATTTGCCAGCTGTTCACCGGTTTACCGGCAGCTGAATTTACTAGAGACTGCTAGCACTGTGAATCATTGGGAAGCATTGCAATTGTACCAACAGTGTACTATCAAGCACTGTTTCATGGCAGCAGCTTATAGTGAGTGGCGCTGCTTGTATTTATATTCTCTTTGGAGCAGTCATTGCAACTGAGAGTGAGCGAGCATATGTATGTGTTGGTAGTTCAAGATTCCTCTGAAAGGTCAGAATATTCTAGGGTGAAGACTTGGGTTGATTGAGCGTTGTCTGCGGGAGGGAGTAGAAATTGACATATTTTTGCTGCCTTGCAGAGGTGCAGCTTGTAGCTTAAGGTAGAAACAGAACTTGTGCACAGCTTTAATAGTAATAGAATTGCATGAAACAAGACCTGAGATCTCAAATGATCGAAGCGCTTGCTCGCATGATATCCCGCTCAAGACCACTCTGCTTGAAAGTTGGCTGGAAGCTGCCATCCAATTAGATCTACATCTGCAGCAGATCTGCTGCAGAAATTTCCGAGCGATATGCAATTGATCGTCTGCACATCAATTACTTAGACGCGTAAAATATATTTTAGACGCTGTGCCCTTGGAAATCGCTCGCGTATCTCAAAATATATTCATTGTGTTGTTTTCTTATTGCGTGGTTTAATGGGATCCATTCATTCATGTATGTTGTTGGAAGTTTGAAGTATACGTGTTTTTGTTCGTTTGGATATTTATTGCGATGTATGTGAAACGGTCCACAGCCTAGGCGGCAGTGCAATGCCAAGGCCATGGGCGGGCAAGGGGCGTGCAAGCACAACACTCTGCCAACGGGCAAAAGATTAGATTAATATTCACGAGAGACAATGTCCCTCGTATCAGATATTAACCTGATAAGAACAGATACTACACTTGATCTTAGCCAAAAGGCCGAGAAAGGTATGAGGATGTTGGCAAAGACTGGATCGTGAGATACGATCGAGTTCCCATGGACCTCTGATGAATTTATGGGACCATTCCCAACGCAATCCTAGATAAAGTCTGTAAAGCCTCAACCCTTTGCACAGTAATGGCTGTGTCATCATTGTGAAGAGATGACTTTCCTTTTTTTAAAGAAACAAGCACATTACCAACAACACAGACCGAGGGCGGACCACTCAAAGGACATTCAAGGCACTGCAACATTGCATTCTTTAGACTCACGCAGATTTAACAAAGAAAATGCCCCAAGGCAGCCGCATGCATCTCTGCAGCGCTCAAGGCTCGAAGCAACCATCAATCTGTGACGCCCTTTTATTTAACAAGGATCAAGTTGCAACTGGTTCCGGTGCAAGTAAAGCCCTACCACAATTTTCTGACTTTTAGAAGGACTTCCACAGCACTGCGCTAGTCTTCTATTAAACTCAGCTTCGCACCTCCTCTGCCACTGCCGCCGCCGCTGCAGTGACAAGTCCCGCTAAGGACCTGATAAAAGTAGCTTTTAGCCGAATGACATTCAGGTGGCGCTAAAACGCCGCAAGACAGGTTATGAGCTGCCTGAAGACACTTGTTTCAGATGTACACCACAATTTGATGATCAAATCATGTAAAGCGCAAGGATGACACGCACATTTCGAGAAATGGTTCCAGAAATTTTTGGTGCAAGCCTGTGCATAGCGGCCCCGGGTTTCGGCTGCAGACGGACCTGTGTATGCCCTATGGCCCTCTGGGCTCTGGGTTCGCCACTCATAATAATAATAATAATAATAATACATGTCAGACGGAGACGGAGATGGAAATGCAATCATCATGGCGCCACCGCCGCCACAGCCGGCTCTTCAGCACGTCCAAGACATGTACATAATGGGTAGGTAGGAATTTGGCAGCCTTTACATGCAGCTTGTCTGCAGACGCACCTTGCCTTCGGCAGGAAAAGCGTGTAATAATATTGCCAATGGGATTACTCGCTGCCTGCGCATGCGTTCACATAAAAAGACGACCACGTGTGCACAAATTCCCCAAAGCAGCTCTTGTAATGCGGCACAATTTATGAAAATTTACATATATTTCTCCGCATGCAACGCGCTAAGAGCCATTGTTATGCATCTCTGTCTTCGGTATCTTCCGACGTGGGGCCTTGCGGCTGAGCATCTCTCCAATCTGCTGCCATGGCCTCATCTGTGAGCAGCCCTGCACACAAGCGCAGTAATTCTCAAAGTACTGTCAGATTTGCATAAGCAGGCAGGCTGCGGGATCAATCTTTTGGCCTCACCAGGATTGAGCGCCTGGGAGACTTATGTGAGGCTTACCGAGCGCCAGGAGGGCATCAGGAGAGAAGCTGCCGAGCAGGTGCCGGAACGGCTTCATCCCGGGGCTGCCGAGCGCTGCGCCCGACAGCTGCTGCAACGAGCGCATCACTGCCGTCAGCTCTGGCCGCATATGCGCCGCCCATGCCGGCCCTTCCGCAATACCCTCTTCGCCGCGCTTGCCCTTTCCGGCTGCAGGCACATTTTGTAACACTACTGACAATTCTTTTGTTTGCTGCAGGCTCTCTGTGGAGGCTATCAGAGTCACAATCGAAGCAAACTACAGAGCAGTAGCAGCACCGGACATTAGATCTGCTCTTGCCAAAGCAACCGCTGTGACAAGCAAAGTGGTCCGGGAAATAATTCATTAAAAACCTTTTGAAGTGGTCCAGTAATGCACAAGCTGGCTGTGCCCCTCAACAAGCATGCAGGTCGTACCTGTGGCCTGCTGCTCACTGCACTCCTTGGCATACACGCGGCTGGGGCAATTTTTGGCGGTGTGGTGCGCCGAGCCGCAGCAGGTGCACAGCCGCTCATCCTCCCGCTTCAAGACAACTGGCACCCCCGCAGCTTTGCACCTGTTCAATCGCAGACAATGCCCAGTTGATCTCACACGGAATTGTGATGCTGCCTTTCCTCAGTCTACGCATGTGTGCACCGTCGTGAGGCGCTGTGCAATGATGACATGGCCAAAGATATCCGCATGAGGGCCTACTGCTGGATGGGCTTTAAGCTCTGGAATCAGCAAGCAGTCACACACAGCGCTCTGGCCATGACAATAAGGCAGCCTGGAACATCACAAATGAAAGGGATGCCACGAAACGATCTGGCAGCTGCATGATGCCAAGGAGAGTCAAGCGCAAGCTATGTCACTCGCATCACCTCTCGGCGTGGCGCAGGTCAGCAGCGTAGTCATGGGGGGTGACAAAGCGGCTGTCACCAGGCCGCGCCCAGTCAGCGAAGCGTCCTGTGAACTTCGTGTTCCAGTCCACCTCGGCTGGCGGCTCAGCCTCCAACATGCGCCGCGGCCGCCGCTCCGCCGCATACCACCACTCCTGCCCTTCCCCTGCTCCAAACCCACTGCACTGCTCAGCCATGCTACTTATGCAATATTTGAAATGCACAGCTCCTACCTATAGATTCTGGATGGCTAATCATCAAGCACTGAGCCTGATAAGCAGACCTCATGACAGTGCGATGAGCCCAACCCTCGAGCGGATGATTGTTAATCTGACAGTTGCACAGCATGTGCTAGTTGTTGACGCAACGCTCTCAGCCAACCTCATCTGAGAATCCCGGCAAACCTGACGGCCTCAGCTCCCAAGATTGCAGCTGCTCAGCCTCGGGGGACAGAAATTTATGCAATCCCGCACCTGTGCCGGCGAGGGCGTCGAGCCGGTGCGCGACGCGCTGCTCCTCACGCAGCCGCCGCAGCCGCGCGTCCAGCGCCTCCAGGCCGGCTCGCCGCGCCCGATCCCCCTCGGGCCGCCGCTGCCGCCGCGCAGCCGCCGCCAATCGCGCCGCCTCCAGCGCCTTCCGCCCCGACACCGACGCTGCACAATTGAATAAGAGCTGTCACACAACAACATGAACATACTGCACCTGGGCTATTCTTGCTCAATCATTCAGTTCTTGTTGCAGCAGCAGGCATACTGTGCGAACATATCATCCTGCTGTCTCTTACTGCTCTATTACCCAATTCCGTGCCAGGCACACCTCCGCCCGCAGGCTCCTCCGTAGGCTCTGCTGTGCCGGCTTTTTTGATAGCCCTCAGCTGTGGCGTTCTGACGCCAATTGTGTGCTCAGGGCCTTCCAAAATAGGGTGTGTTCCGGCTGTGTCTGTAGCTCCTGCGTGGATTGGTGAGCTGTGGATGTTTGGAGGCGGCAGCGGCCTTTCTGCTCTGGCCTGCTGGTGTGCTGCCGACGGCGCAGGCAGGCTGACGGGCGACAGCCCAGTCAAGAAATTCTCCAGATCCTTCCCCACCCTCTTCTCTTCCTGCGCTCAAGTGATATACAGTAACAATCAAAACACACCTGCATCATGTCCCGCCATGATACATGGGGTCTGCAATGCATGTCATGGATTGCGCAGTGCACCTGGTAAGATTCCTTGGGGAAGTGTGTGACAGCTGCAGGGTGGTCCCGACCGTAGAATGCCAGTGTGGCGCGATCTGCCGCACGAGCTGCCTCCTGCAGGCGCCATGCTTACATGAAGCACACTTGCAAATGTGTTATAACTTTGCCACAACTCTGAACGTTGAGCCTGCAAGCATAGTGAATGCTGGCCCATCCGAATGTCTTTTATTGTGAGAGCCTGTGCCTCTCACCTCCTTATGCAGAAAGTCTCCGATGCGGTAAGGGCTCAGAAGATTCCCGAGAGGCAGCAATGCGCGATACTTAACAATTCTCTTCCCATTCACCCTCGTGTAGGACAGTCTTACATTCCGGGGCGGCTGTCTCCATGTGGCTTTCCTTCCAGTCTGCAAGGAACAGCCATGGGTTTTACCGGCTGACAGCGCATAAGGAGGCGTCATCCATTGTTAAATTTTTATATTATTTTTATATTTTATTTATTTATTTTTCATCCTTTCTTTTACTGCATTGAATTTACTCTTATGGGTCTGCACACCTGCTCCTTTCGCTTTGTTGAAGTGGCAGGCGCAGCAAGACTAGATGTGTCGCTGCCGGATGTTTCTTCTGTCGATGATTCTAGAGGTTCAACAGATCCTCCTGCTGAAGCATCCGCTGTTGATATTCTTTGGGGCTCAGCGGGGCCTCCTCCTTGAGATTCTGCTTTTGACGTTCTCTGGGGCTCAACAGATTCTTCTGGTGGAGATTTTTCTACCAATGCTCCCTGAAGTTGAACAGGCTCAGCAGGTGCTTCTGATGCTGCCTGGGATGCTGCAACGCATGTCTGAGACCCGGCAGGAATATCTGAGGCCAGTTCCCGGCCTGGGCTCCCACTTCTGAGATGTTCTGAGTTGCTTGGATGTGCTGATTCTTCTGGCTGCTCTGCTGCTGTTGACTCTTCTTCAAGGGCTTGTGGGCCTGAGGGCTGTCCTCCTTGAGAAGCTGCAGCAGTGTTCGTGCCTGCTCTTCTCCGTGCGCTCCTTGCCCTCTGAGGCACTTTCCTCCTTGTGAAATCATCTTCTGCTGCTGCCTCACTATGCTGTATGCTACCTGTATGCTCTGAGCCCACAGTGGCCTTGCTGGCAGACAACTTTGATCTCTTAGCAGGTGGTCTCCTTGGTGTTTGGCGCGTTGGTCCACTGTCTTCTGCGTCCAGAACGGCAATGCTACTCTTGCGCAATGAGTAGGGGCTGGCATGCGGGGCTTGCTTTTGCAGCGATTGTTTTGCCCTGCGTGTCTGCATGGTGGGCACTGTACGAGTTCCTCAAGCAACAGCGAGCGCTTTGTAAATGCAGTTAAACGCTAGCGTACAAATTGCTAGCACCATCCACTTGTGATACGGGAATCAGCAATTTAGGTGAAGGCAGAAGCACTCCTCTATCTTTTTGTAAGTTGCTATCGCCTAAGACACTCAATAGATTGGTGCTCCTGTTATCAGTAAAGATATTAATAATCGAAGTCTTCCTACCGGTAAAGCAATCTAAAATTAAAGCATGAATCGAGAGAAATGACCAGATGCACTGCATGTGGCAGCTGCCCATACAGAGGAAGCTTCCTCTCCAACTCCTAGGTGTGTGCGCGCGTTCTTCCTGATGGATGCAGTTTCGTTGACCTTCTATCATCCTCATGTGATAGTCTGTCGTTCATGGATGTTATGAAAGCTTGAAGTCATGAGTGTCGTGACTGATTGACTTCTATTATCAAACCTCTGCGGTCTCCCATGGTCTCTGTGCCTGGTCTAATTCTCAATATGTTGGATACTTCGCTATATACATATTTATGAGGGAATACCACACGTCATCCTCCACGTTAGGCGTGAAAGAGTGTCAAGTGTGTGGAAAATCAGACACTGCATGCCTACCCTGCCCTCGTTGTAAAGCCCTCTTCTATTGCTCGGAAGAGCACAAGAAGATACACTTGCTGCAAGGCCATGCTTCAGAATGCGGTCGCATGGCAGCACAGCTGTTGCGAGCACCAGTAGGTTCCCAAAGTCCAACAGAGAAAACTTGCTGTGAGACCTACTTACCGATCGCTATCCCATTCAGAAATTGTGTTCAAATTTTATAAAGCTAATTTGGGCTTCCTAACTGCAGGATCTGGCCGAGTTCCCATTCCTCTGGGCGGACAGGGTCAGTCTGGCACCAAGTGCTCTCTGCGGTGTATTGGCTTCTGCTCATATCCATAGACTTGTGCTTTGGCGGAGGGAATGCCAATGCCAGGAAAGGGGAGATTGGGGGCAGTTTGCACCACCCTTGCCACCAAGCATTTCTGGGGTGCATTTGATGCCCGATCTGGCAGGCATGGTTGGGCTTCCTTTGAGGGAGATGCCATGTTTGAATTCAAAGGTATGGCCCTGTTCTATTCTAGTTCCCTTTTATGCTGCTGTGTGGCAGCAATCATCCCACCGTGCCTAAACACAGGCATGTATCAGCAGGTGGCGGTACAAGATCAGCCCGCTGACTGGGCAGCATACTATAGCCTCCGGGGCATCCCATTTCACAGCTTAATAGGTGCAAGCTATTCCTTGTCAACAGATAAATCACTGCGTTTGGCCATGTGATCGCGCCGAAAGCTTACAATGGCATTAAATTACATCAGTCTAACTGCGGGATTTGTGCTACTGCAGCGATGTTATTGGTCGTGCCTTTGACGCTGTACCACATCATCTGCCATGCCGCTAGGCTGAGACCGGCTGAAGTCTCACTGGCCCCTGGCTCAAGCCTCCTCGTCCTCTGTCTTGGTGCGCACAACTCACTCCCTGCATTTGCAACGCTGAACACATGATGTCCCCGCAGTGAACAACAGTCGAATCTGCAGGCTGTTGATTGTGCCAGGCGGAGCGCTGCTTCCAATCAAAAGGAGCGTGTGCAGGAGTGCAGAAGGAGGTTGAGCAGTGGCCGGTGTTGCTGGAACTTGCCTGCCTGCTGCCACATACACACTTGCACCTGCTGCTTGTGTCCCCAGACGTGCCACAAGCCTGGCATTGTCGGTCTGCCCTGTTTGCAAGCCCAAACGAGACTTCATGCAGCGGCACGGAGTGCAACTGCGCCCATGCACTGCACGATGCTGTATCGGTGAGGCATGCAGATGAAGCTTCAATATTACTGTATGTCTACCTTGAGTCTCTGCTGGAAATTTACTGTCCTTCAGCTGCAGACGTGATGACATCGGCAAAGATCAACATACCATGGAGTTGGTGCAAGATGACCTCCAGGAACTGTGTCATTCCTTGTGCAGCATCAGGATGGAAAAAGCAGCGCGCCAGGCAGCATGCGCCTGACATTCTTCCATGGGGTGTACAACAGAGGAACGGCTGCGGAGCTGCAGCAACAATATGGAGCAGCCCATTTGGTCTTCGGGCCAAATGCAGGCATGCCACGGATGCTGAGCTAAACAATGACCTTTGCATGATGGCAGCAGCAATACCAAAGCTGCCATGCTGATACACCGTTGCAGTATGAGTGTTGGAAGTGGTGTTTCATGTATAAGGGAGTCCCGGACCTTCCTATTCGCCAGAGATAAGGTTATATGTGACGCGGACAGGGCTGGCGGCCTATGATTCCTGGATACCTGCCGTGCGAGATTTGATCACCAACGGACGGCCTATCAGCTTCTTCTCTGATTTTTGTGAGGAGGCAGCACTACGAGCTGCAAACGTGGTGTTGGGAGAGGGGGTTGAAGATATGTCTGTTCCAGTATTTGTCAACCCGTTTCGGCACCCAGCCCGCATTGTCCAGACTGATAATGCGCTGCCAAGTTACAGCAATGGCTTCATTTTTGCATTCAACTGATTTTCAGATGACTGGCTTGACTTAGAAGCTGTGTTACCTCCTGCCAGGCCAGGAGAAAGAAGCTATCTGTGCATGTGCACGACGTGTAGCTGAGTGACTTGAAAAGTATCTAGGAAGTTTGTCTCTGAATGAATTTGTAAGCTGCCGCATTGCTGAACACAAGGCACAAAATGTTTTGGGGGATGGCTGTGGATCCCTTTGAATCAATTAATAAACATCTACATACTTGCAATGTAGGCAGTGACTATTGGCACAATACTGTACGTGCCAGATGGCACCACATGCAGGCTAGCAAACCATTACAGGCACAACTTTCAATCCTCTCTGCTCCTCAGCTGTCAGTGAAGTGTGGCTCCCGTTTCTCAAGGAAGGCTCGCATCCCCTCCTTCTGGTCCTCCAGAGCAAAGCAGGACCAGAACTCGCGCCTGCATGCATCCAAGCTCGTACATCACTTACACACATCCATCAGGCAACAAGACCATGCAACAGAGCCCCATTTTGCCGAGCATCACTATCATGCAGGCACAAAGAAGCGGAAAAGCTGAGGCAAAGGTCATGCCACAATGTGTAGAGCAAGCAACATGTAGCATGCAAGGGTGAGATTTGGACATTTCATCAGATATGACTTTATCAACCTGATTAAGCACAGATGAACATGACTGCTTCAGAAGCAGAGGGCGCACTGTTCATAGCGCAGCCCTTCGGCGAGGCTGGTCTCATATGCGCGATGGACGCAGTCCTTGGCTTTGGCAATCACAGGGGCCGACAAGGCGCCAATTTTGGCGGCCAGCTTGTAAGCCTCTGGCAGCAGCTGGTCCTGGGGGACCACCCTGCTGACTAACCCTGCTTGCTCTGCCTCTGCCGCACTCAACCTGCACACCGCAGCTCCATGATACATAGATGCCAGCTTTGTTTTGGAAGAGCTCTGCAATGGTATTATTGCCAATTGCCAAAAGCATTCAAGTCCTTCTCTAGATCCATGATTAGAGAACCAGAGGCTGAAGAGGGTCAACACTACCCAGAGAGGTTACCTCCTGCCACACAAGATCATCTCCATGGCACGGGCCTTGCCCACTTCTCTGATCAGCCGCTGCGTGCCTCCCATGCCTGGAATGACTCCCAGCGTCACCTCTGGCTGCACCACAAGAAACAGTCCTTCTCATCTTTGTGCTCCCAAGATACTGTGCAGTGATCAAAACATGAGACCTTGAGGAGGGTGATCACATGTCAATTTCACTGATTTTGAGGAAAAGTGTGGAAGTCAAAAGATGACTGGCACACCTGCCCAAAGGAGGCATTCTCACTGGCGATGATGATGTCAGCCATCATGGCCACCTCACAGCCGCCCCCCAGCGCATAGCCGTTCACCGCTGCAATGATGGGCTTGCGCACATCCCTCAACTCCCTCCACCCTTCCATGAAGCGCCTCTTGTAGGCCTGCCCCAGAATGCATGCATGCCTAGACAAAGGACTTGACAGCACATTAGAAGCTCATCCTTCATGGCTCAGGCTCTGCAACAAGCAGATGCGAGGGAAGATAGCAATCGTATTAGCCTGACGCACTTCAGGGATTGTGCCAGGAGCAGTTGAGGGAAGGTTCCAAATTGGGCCTCTCTCGTCCCCCCAGTAAGTAGTACTGTCAAGATCGCACCTCACTGTACTGCTGGGAGGCCATCTCCTTGATGTCAGCCCCGGCCGCAAATGCTTTGTTGCCTTCGCCAGTGATGATGATTGCTTTCACATCATCTGTACGATCCAAATGATGGGATGCATGCACGATCTCTTGCATTGCCTGCAGATCAAGAGCACCAGAATGGAACATCTCGTGGACAGGCAATAGACAAGGTAGGCAGAATGCACAAAGCCTTAAAATGTAGAAGGTGAGGCTGAGGCATACCTCCATGCTGACAGCATTCAGGGCTTTTGGTCGTGCTATCGTGATCTTGCCTACAGGGCTGTCAATCTCACATCGCAACGTCTGGTAATCTCCTATTGCTTGTGAGCTGAAAGAGGCGCTGGAGGAAAAGGCAGCATTCCCAAGGGCCCATCGTACTGGGTTGATAATTTCACCACCATGAGCAGTCCTTGGCAAGTTCGATTGCAGAAGGCACCGAGACTGCGTTAAAAACCTCCTAGACATTTCATTGACATTCAAAATGACGCCTCGAGTGATATAAGGAGACTCATAAAATCAAGACATGCCACATGCCAATGCCTCGTGTTGGTCAAGGCTCGATATGAACAGATGACCCCTTATGGTGCTCCTTGAGATCCAGTACCTTTCAAAATGCCTACGGATTAACTCGTAGTCTCTACTTTCCTTCAATCATTTATCATCACGGAAGGCTTCTTCATGCATGAGTCATGTTCTTAACGAATTCAAGCCTTGGACCAAGGCTTGACGAATGTAAATTTTCGAATTAATAGCTAAGGAAAGTTTGTTCATCTCATTAAACTCTTGACTCTGACACTTGATGTCTTGTCGTGTTCATTTGTCAGATCACTTTCCGAGGTCATGGCAAGGGAGACATTTGTTGGTGGCCGTTTCAAGGCAAGCTTGTAGCGCAAAATGAAATTCATAATCCAGATACATACGTTAAAAGCTATTAAAGTGCCGTGGAGGAGCGATCAAGGCGGTGAAGGTCAGGGCTAGCAAAGGGGCATGGCACGCTATGTGAACAAGTGGCACGCTCTGGCAGCCTCCATCGTCATCCAGTACACAGCAGGGCTTGGTTACACCTTCTCGATATACTCAGATCAGCTCAAGCACCACTTCTCCTATAGCCAGGAGGAGATACAGGGGCTTGGTTCAGCAAACAATCTAGGAGGATACCTCAGCATCTTCAGCGGCATCATCTATGACTATTCAGCCCATCACCACCGCTGGGGGCCCAGACTCTGCATTGGCGCTGCAGCCGTCCTCAACTTTGTGGGCTACATTACCCTTTGGACAGCAGCGAAAGGGCAAGAATTTCGCATTTCCCATGCCACACTGAAGTTCAGTTTCTATACGATTCAATACTGCACCTGCATTGCCGCATGATCATGCTGCGCAGATCTGCACTTGAATAGAGGAACAGCACAGTACTTACTCTGTGGGTGCTCATGCAGGTGGATCCAGCCTTCATATTGGCAGGTCATTGGAATCTCCATTGTAGCGCCCCTGGCAGGCACCTTCATGGACACCACAGCCCTCATAACCTGCACAAGGAACTTTCCCACTGAGAGGGGCACCATCATTGGCATTGTCAAGGCATGCATTGGTGGGTTGCACATCGTCCTTGCCTCGATGTTGGCTGTGTCTTTGCGACACTGTGACACAAAATGCAAGAACCCTGAAGTTGTCTGAATGTTTATTAATCTTCTGTGCCTGAAAACTGGATGTGTGATTGTTTGCGTTTTCATGCCAGGCCTCAGTGCATCTGTCTTCACATCACTGTACCTAGCATTTTTCCAGGAGGACGTCATTGCATTCCTCCTGTTCCTGGCTGTGGTGCCGTCCGCCATAAACGTGCTCTTAGCCTTTTTCTTGAACTTCGTACCATTTCAGCAGTCGGCAGAAACTCCTGCTAGCACAGGTGATACTTGCCTTGTTTGACTTCACTTGGCCTGCCCCTTGAAGATGCAGTGATGGGCGATGATTCATTGGAGTGTTCAGGAGACTGATTATGGTACTGCAGCATCAACACCAGCTGGTCTTAGCACCCGGACTAATATCCTGGAAGGTGGTTCTCACAGAACGCAGGCTTGGCTATGGGGTTCAACTCGTGGGACTTCTGGGCTTGTACCTGCTCGTGACAGCGCTTGCAGATGGCTTTTTCCAACCTGGACAAAATGTCCGGATTGGCATGGTGATAGGTAAGCCTTTGCGACGCCTGTCTCCAGCCAAGGCAGAACTGTGCTCCACTTACAATGCTGGCAGCTTTCACCTCATAAACATATGCCGTAGTGTCAAGGGAGCGTGAAGCTAAATAGAACTAATGCAGTCCCTGCACGCAGGTGCACTGGTCTTGGTGGCTGCCACGATGCTGCTTCCCTTGGGCACTGGAGGCCTCTGGCCGCAGCCAGCAGATGGTACTTCCTCTCGCGTAGAAACTGAAGACCTGAGCGATCCTCTGCTACAGTCAGATCATGCCACAAAGGTGAGCTTGGACCAGACCCCTGAATGGCGGCATGCGCAGCAACAAATCTTTAGCAAGGAAGCGAATGCTAAAATGTCAAAATGATGCATTGGTGCAGGAAGTAGGAGAGACCGAGTCAGAGGAGGATGCGGCGCGGGCACCCTTTGCGCTGCATGCATTGGAATTGGGACCGGGGCACTGCTTGATTTCTTTGGACTTCTGGCTGCTGTTCTTTGTCTGTGCAGTGGGTGCGCCACCATTTCTACCCCTTTCACCTTGCCAAAACCTCCATATTCTGCTGGGTTTATAATATCTCGGAGCTTGGCCAACCTGTGTCGTGGTGGGTTCTTGGATCATCCTTGGAGACCAGGAAAGTACACCGGGAGGAGTAAGGACAGGAGATAAGGAAGGGGAGCAGAGGTGAATTGGTGACATATGAGTCAAGCACTGGAGATCGAGGCTCGTGTTGCATGCTGGCTCGTGTGCTGTGCCGGCCTGCCTACTTTCATCACACGACATGGGGACTCAGCTGACAAATATGCGTCATGTTGCGATGCAGGCATGGGGACGGGGCTGGTGTACCTGAACAACCTGGGCCAGATGGTGCGCGCCCTGCACGGCCACGGCAGCGCAGCCGTCTACATCTCCATCTTCTCTGTTTCCAGCTGCGCCGGCCGCCTGCTGCTCGGGTGTGCACCATCCTCTCCCTTTTTAACTCTCGACCACAGCGCAGTCCAGCTCACAACAATGTAAAGACGTCCGTAGCGTGGACCCCGTTCACGTGGCATGCAAGCCCACATTGCATGGGTTTTTAGAAAAAAACCAGGACCTGGACAGGCAGCGTTAAAACATAATGTGATGTTTGTAATGTTTCTTGTTGAGTTGCATGGTTTATGTCCAGTTAGGATGCGACTCATGCAGCTTCTGTAGGAGCAGAGCCAGGGGCATGCACCTGACCGGTGCAAGCCGGCATTGTGCAGGCATGTGCCGGAGAGGGCGCTGCATGCTGCCGGCGTGCCGCGGCCGCTCTTCCTGATCTTTGTGTCGCTGTTGACGGCGGCTGTGGCCCTATTGTGCGCGTACGCCTCGCTGGCGGCCCTGTACTCGGCTGCGCTGCTGGCAGGGCTGGCCTTTGGCGGCCACTGGAGCCTCGCGCCGGCGCTGGCCTGTGACTTCTTCGGGCTGCGCCATTTTGCCTCCAACTACTGCCTGCTCCAGGTGTGCGACAAATTCAATACATCTTGGCAAAGGAACAGACACAATGTGCACAGACCAGTGCTTATGACTATCACGTCCTCGTCATGAAAATGATCAGAAGGGGATTTTCTTAGGATTAGGAGGGAACTGTTTTGTTCTCACATGCGGGCAAATAAAGGAAAGCTGAGTCCCACCCGCCATTGTCTTCTCTCTTGAAGACACTCGTGAGGGTTCTGCACAGATTCATGCCGTGAGCGCTTATGCTGTGAGGCTTGGGCTGTCATGCATGACTGAGGTGCTGGGTATTATGTGCTGCAGCTGGCGCCTGCGATTGGCGGGTTTGCGTTGGCCACAGAGCTGGCGGGGTACCTGTATGACCGGACAGCAGCTGCACAAGGGGAGCACCACAACTGCAGAGGGCCCCAGTGCTTCAGGTCTGACGCGCACCCTTCTGACCCGCATGTCTTCACACGGTTCCCGAGCCCATCAGCAATGTAGCAAGCACCTCGACTGCATTGTGACCGTTGTAGGAGATTCCTTTCTTCGCTGCTCTTGTAGTAGTGAGACGCTGAAATTCACAACTTTGGTGCAGGCTGGCATTCTTGCTGTGTGCATGTTTGTGTCTCTGCGCAACAGCCGCTGCATCTGTGCTCTACCTCAGAATGCGCCCGTTGTACATCACAGCGAGGAATGCCGATACCACGGATGCAGCAAGGGATCCCTGAGGACACTCGTGGACATGTTAGCTCCGAGCGAGGGGGTCCCTTGAAGGGACTTCGGCATGCAAGAGTGCATGTAAGTCTGAAACAATGTTATGCATCTGCAAATGTACTCATTGAGCTCACATTGATGTCTCCTTTGCGTTACATTGAATATCTTATGTGTATTCTGGTGTGTTCATCATTGCTCCAGGTTTTGAACTTCTACCCGCAGGTAGCTACCTGACAATTGTGGCTTTGTCAGGTGTGTATATATGTGCAACCCAATATGTGCCATATAGCGCCCTCTCAACAGGCTGGCCTAGTCTTATTCATTGCCAAGTAAACGCTTGCGCTGTACCTACATATGAGCGCCTTCTGAAAATGACCGGTATCAGAGTCGCTGCTGAAAAGTCCAAATACTCAGAACTGCCCAGGGGCCATATCTTACTCTGTAAGCGCTTGACATGCACACACGCTGCTGAACATGTATAAGAAGCAAGCAAACCGCGAAAACCAAAACGACGTGCTAATCTTGAAATGTGCATTCTTGAACGGTACCATTTTCCCTGACTCACAAGAGAATGTAAAGGTAAAGAAATAATCTGCAGTCAGACTGGACAGTTGTCGATGGGTCATTTATTGCACAAGCAGTTGCGCTCATTTGGCTGCACTGCTCGTCTCTCCGTTCTCTGCGTCTCCTGGATACCCAAGTGACGATGGCTATTCTGCCCGCCAATTGAATCCAAATGCGTTGCTTGCCTTTCCAAGGTCTTTCTTCAGCAAGCTACCCGCCTTGCCAAGATCCTTCTTCAACATGGTCCCTGCCTTGTTGAACAGGTCAGACGCCCTGCATGCAGACACCTTTGACTTAGATTAACAGCAGGCATGAGATCATGTAAAGAGCAACTCTTAACGTCCACCGTTGCATGCATACAGCTTTCAATAAAGTCCATGACAGGCACAGAATCACGTGCAGCACATGCATTCATATTCACTTTCATTTCCTGACTTCACATGGGCGCAAAAGGATGCTGCTGCGCTTGCTCATCATCGGGTTGGAAGATACATGTGGATACCAAGTGCAAAACGAAATAACACTAGTATTTTGGGTACCCCTGAAAGATAGCAGGCAAGATGATGCGCACTGCTTGGAGGTCTTGTTGGCGGAGGCCTTGAAGCCGGCCATGGAGAGCCCCTCCATGGCAGAAGGGGGTCCAGCCCAGGCTCGCCTGCCACCGGACGCCTGTGACCCCTCCAGTGAGCTTGACACCTCCTCATCCTCGTCATCTTCCAGGTCAACAACTGCAGACGCAGCACAAAGGTTACCCTCAGCACAGTGGATTAAACACGCAAAGGCATACACCCCTTTTGCGGATTCCAAACCTTTTAAAGGAAGAAGGCTTGTGACTGTGTGTTGTCGTGCCCACATACAGCGCCACGCAAGCACTTGATACTGAAACGCTTCCAAGATCTTAAGGCTGACTCTGCTGTATCCGAACTGTAGGAGAGCCCATAGAGGAGGAGCGGCAGAGGGGGATGCAAAACACTCACTGCTGCCTCCGGAGAGAAGGTCCTCCAGCCGCAGGCCCACCTCGCCCTCATCCTCACTGCCGCTCTGCACTTGCGATGCCGAGCTCCTCCGTGCACTTTCTCCATGCCCCGCCGACCCCTGGCTCCTCAGTGGCGGCTCTTGTTGCCCTGACAGCCGCCGCTGCTCCTCAGGAGAGGCCCACACGGAGGCGGGCGCATCCTGAGACGGCCGCCGCGCCGGGGAAGCTTCGCCGAAGCTGCTGCGCTCCGGAGAGGGCGTGTAGCTGGCGCGCGGCTGCAGCGCACCTTCGCCCGCCTCTGGCAGCCCACCGGCCGCCGCTATGAGCAGATGCGCAGCCGACATGCCCGGCGCCCAGCCGCCCGAGCTGCTCCTGCATCATCATCATGATCATCATCACAAACATTCAAATATTGCAACACCAAGACAATCATGCGTTGAGAAGGTGTTGCATGTGTAGACACACTTGAGCTTGCTGTGAGACGAAGGTCATCGGCAGGTAGAAAGGCTTGAAATCAGTCTGCTGTTGCAGGCATACAGGAGACAAATGTTTGGGGGGTCCTGCCTGTCGTAGGAGGTTCGCTTGGAGGCGCTCGGCATGTCGATGAGCGGAGCCGGCGACGTGTCTCCGAGCGGCAGGGGTGCTGCAGCATCCGCGTCCGCCTCGGCATCCGCTTTGTCACCGTCGTACGACGCAGGAGAGTCCTGCCCCAGCAGCTGGCTTCCGCCCTCCAGGCTGAAGGGGCTCGGCAGCGGCGTGACGCTCGTAGGCGCAATAACAGCCGAGGCGATCGGGACGCGGTCTTGGTCGCTATCACCGTTGCCGGCCGCGGAGCCGGGCCGCGGCCCTTGCCCAGAAATCGCGCGCCTGTGCTGCCGGGCGGCCGCAGCGTCGCTCTGCATCTGCGCGATGATGAGCTCGGTTGAGCCGGCTTTTGAGTTTTCCAGCTGATCATCGGCCAGCAGCCGTCCAGAGCGCGTGACGTTGGTCTCGATCTGCGGGTACGGGCCGCGCGGCGACTCCTTCACCGGCGTCGATGGCGCGGGCGTCGTCGCAGAGTCCGCAAAGGCGCTGCGTGGATCGCCGGAGCCGCGTGCGGCCGGCTCTGCCGGCACGGCGGCCGCCGGGGGATCCCCGGCACCGGCGGACTCCGCCGTCGCGGGGCCCGCCGGCTGGTCGGGCCGGGGGGAGCGCCCCCCGTCCGGCGGCCAGGTGCGCGAGCTCGGGAAATGCTCGGAGGCGGCCGGCGACTGCGGCGGCTGGCCCGGCATGGCCGGCGGGGCGGTCGGCAGGGCGGCCGGCGCGGAGATGCGGGGGCTGCGCAGGGAGGCGCGCACGTCTTCCATGGCAACCACCTCGTAGCGCCCGCTGCTCAGCATGTTGCCCAGCGTCTTGCTGCCCACCTTGAGCTCCTGCAATGGATGTAACAGATGCTCAATTACGCACGTGGACACCTTCATGTGGGCATTTACCTGAGACTTACCCTTGGGACAATTACCTGAGGTGTATGGACAAGTACATATCATCCCTGAACGAGATACTGTGAGCCCCAAGTGACTCGCAGAATGTGCCAGGCCTGAAAGGTCACCTGGGCGTTCTCAAACTCTACGCTGCCAGCGCTGCTAAAGGACGGCTGCGTGGGGTCGACCGCGTCCCCGGTCTCGCTCGTCCGGCGGCTGCCGTCAGATGCAGCGTCCCCGAAGCGCACCGACTTTGCCGCGTGCCCCGGATCGGTGTCCCGCCTGTTCCTCAACGCCTGCACAGCGCACACACACACCTCATGCCAGCTCCAAATCTTTGCTTCAACAGTAATCCTCCATCCTGTCCTGTCTCCTGCAGTCTTGACTGACTTCACTGGGGCCATCATGAGTGGTACGTGCTGAGGGACGGGAGCAGGTTGCACACCGGTTTGGCCTTGAGGGAGGACTGCGAGGGCAGAGGGGTGCTGTTGGGGGTGAGGTCCAGATCACTCAGGTCCTGGCTGCCCATGGCGCCGCTGGCACTGCGCGCACTGCATAGCACAGCACTTTCATCAATCCTACATCGAGATAGATGAACCCACCAGATAGTTTCATCACTCCTACTCTGACACAGACCAGACAGCTGCTTCTCAGCACACCTGTCAAAGACATATCAAGCTATCTCCTGCATATCTAAACATAAATCATTCTTGGTTCCGATGCAAAAGTACCTCAGCACAATGGGAGTTTACATTGTCTTGGCAGTCAGGGGGCAGGAACACGTTGTTAGATCTAATAGCATGTTTCTGCCCCTTGACTGCCAAGCAGTAAGCAGGAAGACAGCAAAAGAATCCATGGTCAAAACCTGGAGATGCTGCTGCCAGAGCGGGGGGTGATGAGGGCGGTGCTGAAGCCGCTGGGGGGAACGGGGGGTCCGTCCGAGGAGATGGGACCAAGCAGCGCCTGCAGCCGATCAGCGCCAATGCTGGAGCGCTGCGGCTGCTGGAAGGGGGAGGCCGGCGGCTCCAAGGAGCTGCCCAGATCACTGCTGGGGCTGCTCCTCATGCTGCTGCTGCACACACCACAACGTGCACCCTCTCTGTCAGTAAAAAAACTGCATGTGATGTGGCCAAGGCATTCAGCGCCTATATGACCATGCCCTTGCATGCACAAGATTTTGTGGACCTCATGCAGCAATACATGGCAAGAAGCAGACAGCCCAGGATCAAGGTACAAGCCACAGATGTCCAACCACAAAGGTGGTCAAATATGGAGACCCATCCCATGCCCATTGACAAGGGAAACTTGGCATCAGGCTTCTGCAGAGATGTCAGATATCACGATTCCTGGTCGAGGGCATGAGACAAGTCCACCCTTGCTCTCCAGTAAGCAAAGCCCCGCATACCTCTAAGTCTACTGCTGCACCAGCCTATTGGCGTGTCAATCAACTGCGGGAAAAACTACACAGTGTGGGGTTCCTTTGAGCCGGCTACAGATAGGGGTTTGCACAGCTAAGGCAGTTTAATTGCAATCTACCTGGCGGCGCTGGCCATGGAGCTGGCGAGGGGCAGGGGGCTGCCGGAGAGAGTGCGCGGGCTGATGAGGTGCGATGCCAGCTCAGCGCTGCTCGCGCTGCCCAGCGGCCGCACCATCCCCGTCGGCGGGCGCCCGGAGCGGTCACCCTCCCCCCTGCACCCATATACAGATTGAGTATACGCTCAGATTACACCCACGGTTGATTGGGTCTTGCTTGGATCTGGCGGGTCCATCAAGGGGTAGGATT